>Ga0209597_1000003_pt1 | contig 202880 bp, 258 predicted proteins | sample M_140625_MF_Meta_FD_187316 | JGI IMG/M metagenome (GOLD analysis project Ga0209597, IMG submission 187316) | Freshwater microbial communities from Lake Montjoie, Canada to study carbon cycling - M_140625_MF_MetaG (SPAdes) (version 2) | ecosystem: Environmental > Aquatic > Freshwater > Lake... | reverse complement strand
TATGCTTAAGAAAGATTGGAAATAGATTTAATGACACCAGTGAAAGAATGGAAACAACTTAATAGTAACGGAATTTATACAGGTGGATGGTAAAAAACATTGACAATTACAAAATTTTAGATTAATATAATATATATGATAACAGCAATATGGACATCAACAAAGTCATCCCCGATGATGGCAGAAATTAGACAAGCACTAAAAAAGAAATCAGAAAAAGGACAACCTCCTATTTCAAATAAAGAAGCAAACCGAACATGGAGAGAAGATATTTTGGGAATTCTTTCTGATGATCAAAAGAGGGCAAGAAAGGCTCTTCGTCAAGAAAAATCTAATAATAGAAAAGCACCTAAAGTAGAAGAGGATGTTTAATGTCTAAATACGAAAACATTCAGATAACCAAAGGGGTTTTAGATTCTAATCCTAATGCATATTTCGTTTTTGGAGATAATCTAGAAAGAATGGGATACGGGGGTGCAGCAATTTTAAGAGATCATCCCCATTCTATTGGATTTATTACTAAAAAGTTTCCGGATAATAAGGATGCATCGTTTTACAGACCGGAAGAATATTCGCCTGTATTTTTTGAAGAACTAAAAAAACTCAAAAATATTATTCAACAAAGACCAACTAAAACATTTTATATATCGCAGTTGGGCGGGGGATTAGCTAATAAATTTTTTATTTGGCAGAAATTAATCAGGCACAATTTAGTAAAAGAATTGGAGAATTTAGATAATGTTATATTTTGTTGGTCAGATGATTTTTAGAACATATCATCTGAAGCCTCCATATCTTCCATATCTCTTGTAGCTTTTAATCTATCTTCTATAGAAATTCCAACATCTTTTTTGTATTGTTCTGGATCGACATCATCAAAAAACGTTTTAGATGTCATTTCAGTGATACGGTTTCTCAGATTTGTGTCTAAAAATTTATTAGAAATTTCTTCTAATGATAACAGATTCAAAGAAAAATGGGGAGTTATTATTTCAACATAAATTGGGTTAAAATTATCATCTTCTTTAAATGCAATAAACCATTTTCTTTTATATAAATCAGATTTAGGAGATACTATTGCCATATAAACAGGAACGCCAGATATCAAATCTCCCCTCAGATCTTCAATTTTCCAATTTCTAATATTTCCTATTTTTTTATTGGGATAGCCTTCTAAATTTTTAAAATATGTAAAATAATCAAAGACAGTTTTTTTTATTGCATCTTTATTTTTTTTCTCATCAGTTGGTCTTCCAAATTTTTTTCTTCTCTCATCCATTCTACTAATCAAAGATTTTCCTAAATTCATAGCAGAATCATCAATAGTAAAATTATCAGGACGAATAACATTCATTTCTCTAATTGAAGGATCATCGTAATATTTTTTAATAGTTTCTGCTAATATGTTCATATAAATATTTACTATTAATTGTACTGTTTTTTTAAAAAAAAGATAAATAATAAAAAAAATATGAAAAATGTATACACCTCGTTGGAAAATGCGTATAAATCTATATATCTAAAAGAATCTGTATTTGAATCTGATGAAGAATTTATAAAATACGATAAAAAAGTAACAGCCGCTATAAACATAATTGCAAGATTTGATAGAAAATTGGCTCTTTTTTTGAAAGAATATATAAGAATAATACCATCAAAAGATAAAAAGAATCCAACCATGGGAATTAATCGGGCAGGAGAATTATTTTGCAACGTAGATTTTTTATTAAAACAAGTAACAACAACAGAAGCTGCTGCGGTATTTGTCCATGAAGCATATCACATATATAATTCAACATTCGGAAGACAAGAGGGTAGACATCGCAGATTATGGAACATTGCAACAGATTTTGAAATGAATAAGGTTATTGCACAGATGATGTCTGCACACGTAGATCATGCATTGAAAACCAAAAGAGATGAAAAGGACATAGAAAAATTTAAAAAAGTTAATATTCCTCGATTTGTTAAATTAATAGATGACTTAGGAAATGAACAATCAGCCGAAACCTGCACTCCAGTTTATAAAAATGGTAGGTTTTATATAGATTCTGAAGTGTGGGGAATAACAGATTTTGATATTACAAATTTAACCGCAGAACAAATATACAAAAAATTGATGGAAACTGCAAAAAAACCACCGGAACCACCACAACCACCAGAAGGCGGTGAACAAGGTGAACAACAAGGTGAACAACAAGGCGAACAAGGTGAAAAGGGAGAGGGTGAAGGTAAAGGAGAAGGCGAAGGCGAAGGCGAGGGCGAAGGCGAGGGTGAAGGTAAGGGTGAAGGTAAGGGTGAAGGTAAGGGTGAAGGTAAGGGTGAAGGTAAGGGTGAAGGTAAGGGTGAAGGTAAGGGTGAAGGTAAGGGTGAAGGTAAAGGTGAAGGAGAGGATCAAGAAAATACATTAAAAGTTGGGCAAGTCATAGAAACTAAATACAATCCTACTGAATATGGAATAGTAAATCACATAGATAAAAAAACGGGAGAAGTTATGGTAAGTCCTATTAGTAAAGAAGAAGCAGATAGATTAGCAAAATAAAAAAATGAAAACTAAAACATACAATATAAATGATATTCAGGTGTATAGAAAACAACCTAAAGATAGTCCTGTTGGTCCCGAAGGTTCTAAAAGCGGTAAATCAAAACCACCCACTCTAAAAGATATTTTAGATAAAGATATACATGTTCCGGGTCTTGATTCTCATTTAGGAAAAGATGATGAGGTAGAGGTAACCGATCTTCCAGAAAAATATAAAGGAAATCCGCAATATACTAGAAAATCTAAAGAAGAAAGAGAAAAATCCCAATCTCAAATAAATTCAGATGTAGAAGAAATAGCCGCTAGGATTGAAAGAGAAGAAGAGGAAAGATTAAAAGAAAGTGGAATCGGAAGATCGAATGATAGCGGCAGTGGAAGCAGTAGATTTAATAGAAAATATACTCCTTTAAAAATTGATTGGCAAGGTGTTTTGTATAGAATGATGGACAAAACACCAAAAATTGAAGAATTAAGAAACAGACCAGATACTAGATATATTGGATCTTATATATATGAACCATCTTATAGAGAAGTAGGAGAAGAAGATTTACTAAGAACCGTCATAGCCGTAGATACTAGTGGATCTGTTGGTAGTGATGTATTAAATATATTTTTAAGCGAAATATATAAGATAGCAATGCAATTGAGTCAGGTTGTTCTAACTGTTTTATTTTTTGATACAAGGGTTTATGCTCATATAGAAATAGATACTACAGAAGAATTTTCATCAAATAATAAACATATTAAGGATAGTAATGTATTGTTTCAATTAGTAAGCGATAAGAAAAAACTAAAAAGTTTATTATTTGGTGCTTTAGATATAAAATGGGGGGGAACTAATATATCAAATGTTACAAACTATATAAAATCTCAACGAATGGAACCATTAGACGGATTTTTAGTCTTTACGGATGGTGGTGTTGAAGATAGTCCAAAAGTTCCGACTGCTAATGAAAAAATAGCATTAATATGTGCAGATAGCTATAGTCTTAAATCTGGAATTGAAAAATTATCTCCATTAATGAAAGTATATACGGCAGATGTTCCTCATTCCTAAAAAAATAAATGTAGAATAAATATATAGTTAAGATAAATAAAGTATAAAGTATGAAAAATAATGATATTGTTAACCTAGAAGAAATGTATTATAAAATTATTTCAAGAGAAAATAATGAGCGTTTATTAAAAGAAGACGATGAAAGTGATGAAGAGGTTTCTGCTATGTTTGGTAAAAAATATGATATAAACCCAACGGAAGACAATGCACCAATGCCAAATTTAAAAAATTTGGCTGCGGTTAGAAACCTAAAACCTATGTTAACACATATGGCAATGGTTGATCTGAATAAAGCTTGGGATGAAAACTATAACGAAGAACCAGACAAAAATAAAAGAACTATGTTGTTTTTCGGAGAGCCTTCTACAGGAAAAACAGAAGGTATTTATAATTTTTGTAATGAAAAAGCAGCTGAACTTGGGTTGGATGCTAGAGGAAGAGAGCTTAATAAAATGATTAAAAATTCTGTTGAATATAAAAGATGGAGAGAATCTGATGAATATCAAAAAAGGTTTAAGGATACATCTGATGAAAAAGGAGCTAAATCTTTTATAGATTATGCCAAACTTCCACCAGAGTTTAAAAAGAATGCATCTTTTATTGAAAACGAAATTCGAAGTGGAAATGTTTTTACACTTTTTCAAGTTAATGGTGATCAAATAATTCCTATGGAAATTATGGGTATTCCAGATTTATTGAATCGACCAGAACCAACAGGAGACGAAAAGGCAGATAAACTTGCAGTAGATACTTATAACATAAAAGAGGCTCCTATGACGCTTGCTATGGAAGGCAATGCAAAGGGAATTTTTTTTATAGATGAGTTTAATAGAACTCAAAATGGAAATGTATTCAACCTTTTTATAAAACTTTTTGATGAGGGATTATGGGGAGGAAATAAATTATCAAATGGTATAACCATTTGTGGTGCTGGAAACGTAAAGCCACACGGAAAAGCATCTGGAGGTGTTTTTAGAGATGTTTTTGAACAAGAAGCATTAATGACCAGAGCTACACAATATTATGTCTATTTAGATGCTACCAGTTGGTTTGACTATGCAGAGAAAAAAGGATTTAAGAAAGATATTATAGGATTTGTAGCAGAAGCACCATATAAAAGACTTGGTCTTCAAAACCAAAATCTTATAAAAAATACTGTTGATGATACTGCAACGGCTATATCTGCGGCTCCTGAATGGGAACAACCTTATCAAGAACCAGAAGAAAAGGGTATAAGACCTTCTCCAAGAGCAATTGAAAGATTTAATAAAACTTTTAAAAGACTTAATTATGATAAGTCATTTGCAATAGTTTATACAAAAATTATTAAATCAGACCCCCAGCTTCGAACACCGGAGAATGATAGATACTATGAAAAGATAAAACAATATGTAAACTTAGAAAAAACAACTGATAAAGTAGATGTGGTTTCTTCGTGGTGGCAAGAAGATGTTATTAAAGCAGCACAAAGCGACTGTGGTAGTAAATGGGCTGATGATTTTTGGTTGTATTTAAAAGAAAAAGGCGGCATAAAATTGGAAAATTTAAGAAAAAGAGGAGCAGATTATGATCAAGAATCATGGAGTCGAGGAGGATTTGCAATACCATTTAATATAATCCCACAAACAGTAAACAAAGCAGCCAATGCTTTTGGTACAAAAGTTGGCGATGTATATAAACCAGATGTAAGCAAATTAAAAAACATAAAACCTAATTCTAACGAAGAACGTATTTATAATGATATGGTAGCTGTATTAGAAACGCTTGATAACGCATACAACAAAAATAAACAACTTATGGCGGCTATCACGCCAAGATTAAAAGCTAAGGGGTTATTGGTGTTTTTAGATGAGTTTGCGAGTTATTTAACTACTGGTGGTGCAAGAACTCCTGAAGAAAAGGAAATTGGAATATTAGCTTCGCAGATATTAGTACAATATGTTCAGGACAAGAACGCAGAGAAATCAACAAATCCTGATAGCGATGAAGACATCGAAGCTAATAGACTTGAAATGAAAGAAAATATCAGTACAAATCTAAGACACAAAATATTAGCAGAAAGATATTTCTATTATAATTTACCTATAAGAAAATCTCAATACGAAGAACTGAAAGAATCTAGATATAAAAATTTTTGTAGATTAAAACCATTTAAGACAAAATTCGAAAATTTATTGGAAAATTACGAGAAAATTGATTTCAAAAAAGAAGAAACTCCATATAAACTTCCAAATCTTATTAAAAATAGAATACAATATTTAAAAATAGAAAAATTGTTACACACAATTCAAGATCATTACAAGATAGGTGCATTGGATTCTAACATTTTAAGAGCATTGAAAAAAATTAAAACACAAGATCTTATAAAATTTATAAAAGATTTTATGGAAGAACATGAATTTGGTCCAATAACAACAAAATTGATAGATGAAGTATTGGAAGACAATGATAGAGTCGTTTCGATTCTATATTGTCTGGAAGATATTATTTCAGACTAATTGTTCACATTCTATTCCATAGAATTTAAAAATCTCTAAGGAAGATGTGTCTCTCTTGTAAACTTCATTATATATTACATGTTTGATTCCGTGTGCAGCTATCAATGTTGCACAGGAACCGCAAGGAAGTAATGTACACGCAAGTAAATCACCTTCTCCTCTTTTAACATTAAGAAGAGCATTTGCTTCTGCATGTATCATGTATTTTCTGCGTTCGTCTCTATCTTTCCAAAACTCTTCTGTAACATTTTTTCCAGAAGCAAGTCCGTTATATCCCACACCAACAACTCTATTTTCTTTATTTAAAACAACAGCACCAACCTTCATAAAAGGATCTTCGGAACGAAGAGTGGTGACTTCTGCCATTTTTAGAGCATAATCTTTCCAAGAAATTCTCATATCAATTTAAATCCTTTAAAAAAATATCCCATTCTTTTATATTGTGTTTATTTTTAATATAAAGACTTACTGGAAGATCTCTAGGTGCTAATGGTTTTCTAATTAATGTCAAGCCAGACTCTTCCGGAGTTCTATCTGCTTTCTTTGCATTTACTTCTTTATGAGCCAATACGCAATTAGTCCAAATACTTTTACCGCCCTTACTTTTAGGAATTATATGATCTATGTTTCCATTGTTGGGGGTTAGTTTTTTTCCGGTATATTGGCAAATTCCACCATCTCTGATCCAAAGATTTTTGGTTGTAAACTTCGGACGCTTGAAAGGAACTCTATCGAAATTAGAAAGTACGATAATTTTTGGGATTTTGATTTGTAAACTTACTGTTTTTATATATGAAGAATTTTCATCATAAGGCATAGAAATCCAATCTTCCCACTTTAATGGGACCATATTATCCTCTCCTCTTACATCCAAACCAGTTGCAGAATCATCATACATCATTGAGATGGCTTCTGCTGGACTTTTAATGTTAATTGCTTGCCAACATCTATTTAAAACTAAAACAGTTTCTTGTCTAATCGTATTCATACATTTTAAAAATGGTGGAAGATAAGAGATTCGAACTCCTGACCAATAGTGTGTAAAACTACCGCTCTACCACTGAGCTAATCTTCCGTTTTCAAATTATAATAAAATATAATTAAAAATGCAACAAAAAAATTTATCAATAGCCGTGTTTGGTTTGAACAACATCGGCAACTTCAGAAATAGCTTTTAATGCAGTTGGAAGTTTTTGCATCATCCAAGGTTCAATTTCATGCCCATCTTCAATTAGCTTCAATAGCATTTCGATTTTTCTATGAGTATTCTCCAAGCTAGTTTTTAGCATACCAACTTCTTCCTTTTCATTTTCAAGTGCTTGTTCCGGAGAAATTTCATATGGAATTTCATTTTCAACAACATCATCATATGCTTCGGCTAAAAGTAATAAATCTTTTTTATTCATAAAACTACTTAGTATATTTTAAAATAATATTAATAAAAAACATTATAAAGGATAAGTATGATATAACATGGCATCTTTAACACCAGTAATTGCTAGTAATCCAATAAATCCAAATGTTGGTTGGAATAATTCTTGGATAAAAGTAAACAATGATCAAAATCGAGCATTGTTCGCACAGACTGGTTATATAGTTAACTTACAAGAAACTAATAAAGCATTAAATTCTTTAATTGTAAATGAACCCAATAGCAATGGATTTGTTGTTATTGATGATAAATTACAGCATGATGGAAACTTTCAAAGTATAAAGGTTTTGTCCGCATGTAAAATTTCTGGATTGACAGCAATTAATACAACCACCGGAAGATTACCAGTTTATGAATTGCCCGTTGGATTTGAATTTAAAACAGAAATTCGTAATATTACATTAGCATACGGAGCAGTAATGGCATATAATTCCGCCGATTCTTATTCATCCACAATACAGCAAATATATCCAAATGCATTATTATCAGAAACATTTGGTTCTAAAACAATAAACTTTATACAATCAGAATTTGGATATACTCCCGATAACATTGTTGTAGCAGAATCTATATGTTCTGACGATGTGGATGCTCCTAAGTTTATTGGAAACATAGGACAATTTCCGGTTTCAATGTCTTCATATCTCGGAGCATTTATGGCTGGTGGATTAGCAGGCTATCCTCACACTGGAATTACTGGATTGGTTGCATGGTTAACACATACAACAACCGCTTTGAGTGGAGCACTTTTCTTATATGCTGCTCCTCATATTGGAATCACATTTGACGGAGACGTTGGATTTATGAAAAGAAGAGGACAGGGAGGAATATTATCTTCCACTTGTGGAGCCGTTGACTTAGCAATTTCAACCGTTGTGGCTTCAAATGCAGTAGATCCTAACACATCATTTGCATTTTCTGTTAAAGATGATTATCAACAATTTACATTAACAAATATTCTATGGAATAATAGAAGTACGCTTTTAGCTACTGCTCCCGCCGATAGAATGAGAGTTGCTACGGAAATAATAAGAAGTGCTATACAATCTTGGGTAGAAACAAATCTTCCAGCTGCATATGCTATTGCTGCTAGTGTAGGATTTGCTCCAGATGTATATTTCTGCTCTGGAACATTCATAAATACTGATGATGGATATGATGCGTATGTAGATGTAAGCAGCTTTGCTAAATACAATTCTTCGGGATGGGTAGACTATACAACAGCATTTAAAAACACTTTACTATAAATTATGGCAAATCCAACAACATATACCCAAAAGGTTACTTCTGTTAATTACAGTTGGGGAGATAATAGTTCCACAAATTCTTTTAAATTATCAAGTGCAATTACAGCACAAAGCTTTGGCAGTATTGCAGCAACACTTATTAAAAATGTTTCTGGTTTTAATACAAATACCGTTTTAATGGCTCAGTCAATTTGTGCAGATGATATAGATGCTCCTATATACGGAAATAATAATATAGGACAGCAACCAGTTTCCTTACAACCATTTCTAGGACCGTTTATGGAAGGTGGAATTGGTGGCTATCCATTTGCAGGAACTGTTGGTTTAATTGCATGGGCTAGTCATATTCCAGCAGTATCTGGTGCATTATATCTTAATGTAATGCCGCATCTCGGAATCACTATCGATGGGGATGTTGGATATGTAAAAAGAAGAGGTCAAGGAGGAAGTCTTTCAACAACTTGCGGAGCAGTTGGACTTGCTGTTAATTGGGTTTTAAATAATAACACAGCACCTGTAAGTTCAAATTTCGTTGAAGATTTTCAGCAATGGGTTCTTACTGATATTGTTTGGAATTCTAGACAATATATAACTCCTGTAAATGTTCCTCTAAGTGCAAAAATGATAGTTGCTACAAAAAGTATTTTAAATGCTGCTTCTGCGATCACCGAAGTAATACTTCCAAATGCTTATAGCTTTTATTTTGGCAATAGCAATAGAACTCCGGTTTTTGTTTCATATGGTACATTTATAAATGTAGACGATGGATATAGTGCATACATCAACATAGATGGATTTAAAAGATATGATTCCTTCGGTTGGGTTGATTATACCTCTTATTGTAGAACGCTAACTGCTTAATTTTTTAAGACTTAACATTAAAAATACTATAAAGCAATCACAATTGCTTTATAAGAATATCATATTCTGCATCCAGTTCATCCAATTCTTTGTTAATTTTTGAAAGCTCAACGAGAAGGTTTTTACATTCTTTTGGATTTTTTGTGTATATATCCAATATATCATCTTGCATAATTGATACTTGATCTTTAATCTCTCCTACTTCTGCTGCTTCTTTATATGTATCTTTCATCGAATTACTTTCATTCCTCCGGTTTCAAGATTTGTAACTCGGTATGAAGTATTGGTATGCGGGTAATATTTGCTATATTTTGCATGATATTCTATAATATCTTCCCTTGTTTTAAAAGGAGACAACATAACTTGATACCAATTTCCTGCATTTTCTTTTCTTTCTAGTTTATACATATTAGTCTTTATAGTTTCGGTTGATGAGTTTAAATCCAAGTGGGCGACGAGATGAATAACTTTTTGGATAAGATGATGGTCTTACTACGATTCCTTCTCCGTCTAAACCACTTGGATATTTTTGTTTGTCTGCAAGTTCTTGAAGTTTTTGCAATGGATTTACCCAAAGTTTTATTTGTTCTTCTAAACCTAATTTACATACTAGTGGAACGATATCACAATGTAAAGAATTTTCGCAAAAATCTTTCATCTCTTCGTAGGTCATGTATTTTTTGTTTTCACTGATTTGAAATACAAAGATCTTAACATCTTCCAATTTAAGCTGATTTCGTTGGATTCCATTTCCACAAAGTTCACCCTGAATTGTTCCTGTCCAATTTTCTGGAATGGTAAGTTTTTTTGCGGCTTTCCAGAATGTATTATTTTCGGTCTCTTTCTTGGAAAGATTCCTTGTACAAACTTGTGTAAGTACACCATCTTCAACAATTAGAGTTATAGAACTTCCATCGAGTTTGCTTGTTACTGTGATATGAGAATCGTGATTGAGAACCTTTTCAACTAAATTTGGATCATTCAGCCCATTGTCTTCATCTGTTTTAGAGATAATACTTGTTGGAAAATCTCCCAATGTTTCTCCGGAAAGATTTGCAGGGATTTCCTTCACATACTTTTGAATACCAAGCAAAGTAGTTAAATCCTCACCAATAACAGTAGTTTCTGTAAATTGATCAGGAAATTCACTGAGAGGTATAACCAATCCTGAACTATATTCTCCACGAAGTTTTATATTTTTAAGCCTAATTGGTTTGTCTGGATTTTTAGAATCTACTAGAAATTCTGACCATTGACATCGAGGAACGATTGTATCAATCGTAATGAATACAACCATATCTCCTTCTTTATGGATTCCTTTTTTTACTACCGTTTGCCATCCAAGAACTTCACAAAGTTCTAAGGAATCAGCATTAGGATGCTCACGAACGTTTTTTAGGATTTCTACTGATGCTAATTTCATAATCAGTATTATAGTTTTTTTTCTGAAAATGTCAACAAAAAAAATGGCGGATGACTGAGGTATCGATCCCCATGCCTTTCAGCACCGCTAGTTTTCAAGACTAGGTTTAACGCCAGTTAAATTAATCATCCAATTATTTTTAGCATCAAAGCTATTAACAACTTATCATAAACTGTATACATTTTTAATGAAAATTTTCTAATAGAGGTAAGGTACGGTTGACGGGTGCTGCCCCCGCTGTCTTCTCCGTGAAAGGGAGACGAGTCTGCTGTTTCTCTTCAACCGCATATGGAGCCTGAGATCGGATTTGAACCGATGACAGACGGTTTACAAAACCGTTGCTCTACCACTGAGCTACACAGGCGTTATTAAAACTTATCACCTCTAAACAATAAAGTCAATTTATTAAAATATATTTTTTTTCTATAATCTCAACCCTTGAATTGTTACAAACTTTGACTTTATAAAAATCTTGATTATCTTCTAATATATAAACGATTTGACCATTTAGTAGAGTAGGGTGTAAATTTGTATTTACAACTCCTTGTCTATAGCTTAAAGTTTTCATGAAATATTATTCTATTATGGTGATTTAGAATAGTTTCTTCTTTCCAAATACACAAGTCTACTATCAATAGAGTCCACTTGTTTTTGAAAATTAGATAAGACTTGATTATATGCTTTTAACTGCTCTGTATATGCAGTTTGTTGATTTATAATTGTTTCTAATTTTGTTTGTGTAATTTCAAATCTAGTTTTTAAAATTTCGTCTTGTACTTTGTCAGATTGAATTTGTTTTTCAACATATGCAGTAAATTTATCTGCTTTTACATAATTTGTTGATAACCACATAGTATAATAGCCCATAGCAAGAAAAACCATAACGGTCAATAATGGTTTGAAAATAACATTCAAAAAGGCACGATGAGTCAATTCAAATACTACTAACTTATCGACAATGCTTTTTGGCTCTGTTTCTCCTGTGGGTGGATCTATCTCTGACATATGCTTGCATATATTTATCCTTTTTTATAAGCATTACTGGAAAGAATTATTTTTTTGTAATTCTAATAATTCTCTGATAGCATCTTCCACGGTGTTTGGCTTTATGTTAATAGGAGATTTAATCTCTTCGGGAGGATTTATCTCCTGAAATTTGTCAAATAGCTGTTGTTCCAATCCAAGAATAGTCGGATCTTTCTCAATAGTTGGCATTCCTCCAAAAGAACTGCTAAACATATTTACCGGATTATGTTTTACTTGATTTAGATATATATTTGATAGGCTCATACACAAGTTTCTACTAATTTAGCTTCTGCTTCTCTTCTTGATAATAGTCCATCCAAGCCCTTACCTTGCCATATACGCTTCATTTTACGCAATTCCTTGGCAATGCCCTTATAATCTCTTTTAGGAACCAAGGCTCTTATATTACGCATTTCTAAACGACTATCTCCAGACATTGAAGAACCTCTATTAAACACCAAAGAAACGATTGCTCCGTAGGCATCATCACACAATTTATCCAATTCTGGAAATGCTTTTTCTGCGAGTTTAGAAAATTTTGTCCATGTTAAGTTATTAAACATTTCAAGTGCTTGGTCCCATGAAATTACTATTCCACTATCTTTATGCAATTTTGTATATTCTTTTCCTGCTTGGCTTGTTTTGCCAGAAGCACCTTTGACGATTTCTAATTGTTCTTTTGGAAGAAAATAAAATAACTTTTCAAGTTCTGTTGGAGAATAATACGCACAATCTACACCGATTCCTAAAGTAAATCCACTTGCCCCGCCGGGCCATGTTGGTTTGGATAAATATTTTTCATAGTAAGATTTGCCTCCTCCTACTTCATATTCTAATATTAATGCTAATGCTTTTGGTGATGGAAGTTTCATACTTCTACCTCCGAAATATTATAATCATCTTCTTTTGCATTATTAGTTAAAACAATATCTTTTTTTATTATTTCTGTGTATCCTTGTGATGATGCATTGGATGAACTATTATATTTTAAATCAACTGCACATTGGACCCCAAGATATGCAGCTATAATAATCGCAAATATTTCTATAGTTTTGGAAAAAATTGTTACATAAGCTGTTATATGCTCCGGTGAACTGAATAAGCTCAAAATAAAAACACTTGAGTAATAAAGAATAGCTAACATTAAAATAGAAGTAAAAATTATAAAAAACTTCTTGGAAGAAAAATGATTTTGATCTTCCATTGTTTTTTTTAAAAACTCTGGTGTATTTGGGGGTGCAACTCCATTTTGTAAAAAGGCTGTTGCGCTTTTTGTAATTCCTACAATATTCTGCCACATATAAACTACTTAGTTTATACGAGGATTAAAATACTAAACCACCTTTGAATCTAATATAAATACCAAATGCTATAATCAAACTCAGTAATGCAATAACAATATTTCTTTGTAATATGGCAAGATCCTTTTCCACTAGCTTTCTTTGCATATTATTAAGATCTTTAACCATCTTATTATTATATTCTTGTTGTTTAATTAATTCTTCGTCTACGGTTTTTTTAGTTTCTATTAGTCTTGTATTATCTTCTTGTATCTGCTTATATACTTCTTTGTCTTTTAAAAGCTGATCATATTCAATCGAGCTTACTACAATTACTGTATCATTTTTATATTTTTCAGGAACGACCAAAACTCTTTTTTTGCCTTGTTCTATAGTAGAAGATTTATATATAGACTTGATTTCAATTCTTTCCTTCGGAGGACGAACTATTCGGGATGCTTCTGTAAGATAGTTATCTGTTAAATCCAATCTAGCAGAATCCAATGAATCTTTGGCAGCATATACAGTTTTTGACAATGCTTCCGATTGTTTTTCTGTGTAAACAGTACAACTCAGTAAAAAGAAAGAAACTATTGGAAGCAATAATATTTTCATATTAAACTATTACTTCCAATAGTAATCTTGAGTTAGAATTTACTTCTGATTCCTCAGTTTCTATTTCTGGATTGGTTTCTGTTATTGTAGTATTGTTTAATCTATCTACTATCTGACCTAATTTATTATCAATGTTTGTTAAGAGTGTTAATTCGTTTGTTATCATATCCAAACTATTTACACTAGATTGGATATAATAGTATTAAAAAAATTAAACCCTTATAGTTTTATTCAATGAACAAACGGTAGCCTTGTTTCCATGAACAACAACTTGTTCAACGCCAATCGTATTATCTGTATAATTCACAACAGCAAATCCATTTTGCCAGTTTGCGTTTTGAACATAATCAACATCAAACCTACAGGCACAGGCATTCTCATAGTTTACAAATGTTTGTTCCTCTCGATGACCAGCAGAAGGAAAACGCTGAGAAGAACAGCCAAATCGATGAGTATGATTAGTCAATGTCGATGCAAGAATCTTTTCAAATTCTCCCCTAGCAGACATTCCTCCATGTTTCCGTACAACCGTTCCATGCTGAACGATGAGATTTGTTGGTAGAATTACACTATCGACCAGTTTAATCCTGCACCAATCTTCTTGTGGGAAAAATACATTCTGATAGCTCAATAGTTCTTGAACCCTTGGAAGACAAGCAAGAGTTCCAATTCCTTGGCTAATGTACCGCCAATAACGACCTTCTTGACTATTTCCAGAATGATTTGCATTCGTTTCTAGAATTTCACAATCCCAATCAACTGTAATATCATGAAGAATTTTCAAAAATTTATGATACCTTTGTTGTTCATCTGATAGGGACTGAAAATGTCGAGCGTCCTTTGGATATTTGCTAATAGCAAACATATCAAGAGTATCTCCATTGAGAATTACCTTTTCTGGTTTCAAATCAGAAACTACTTGGTAAAAAATCTCAATAGTGGGTTGATGCTCCATTCCGAAATGAAGATCACCAATAACGACTGCAATTTTATTTGGAGATTGAGAAACTTTACTCCTGACAGGAGCAGGATAACTAATAGGCTTAATATTCTCAATAAATTTTAGAATAGTTTCATCCTTGCTTTGAATGTTGTTGTATAAACTTTGAAGAGAATTAACATTGAACAAATCGTTTTCATCTGTTGTAATAGTCTCTTCGATGATAATTTTTTTAGTGCTTCCACCAATCCAACCAAATAGTGTTGAACGAGGAATGTTCAATAATGTTGAAATTTCAGTATTTGTCTTTCCCTCTTTTCTGAGAGAAATAGCAAAGTCGATTAATTTTTGTTTTTCCTTTTCGTTGAATATAGCCATAATTTTTGGGTTAGGGGGCTAATATTACAGGAAATAATATATATGTCAATTACTTTTTTTAAAAAGTAGCCTGTTGGGTTGTATTATGCGTCCAAGAATACAAAAAGAACTACGGCTAGAAATACCAACGATCCCAACAGTGTGGAAGCACCGTTCTTAATCGCAGGGGACTACTAACTCTTCCAAGTTTTCATCCAGAGAGCCTAATTGTTTACTACGGCGAGAACCGTGTACGTAAAAATTTGGCTTTATTCTTAATGGTATCAAATATTTTCGATACCATCAAATTTAAACAAACTTCAAAGAATCAGAATTCAAAAGTTCTTCGACTCTTGCTTGTGCAGATTCATTTGTCCAATTAGAAGCTGCTGCATATTCTTCGTCGCCTTCCCAAAGGATAACTCCTACTGGAAGATCTTTAATGCGAGCAATGATCTTTTTTTCTTCAAAAAGATCTCTAACGGCAAGAATTTTTACTTCTTCTACTGTTACTGTTTGTGCGGGTCTTAGTGTTATTGTTTTACTCATATGTTTATATATTTACAACCATCAATTAAAAAAAACTATTTAAATATACTTACATCATTTTATTCCTTTATTCCAAATACTAATTCTTTGCAAGATTCAAATTTTTCAACAGGTTCCGGAACTTCCCAACCAAAAAACCAAAATTTGTTTTTTCTAAACTGAGCAATTTCTACCAAAGAATTTCCTTGCTCATCTTTGTCTTTACTAGTAACTAAATAAATGTGTTCTTCTATTAATTCAGGTGATTTTATTTCTTCCATAATCATAATTAATACAAATCAATAATATTTCAATAATTAATTTTTTTATTGGTTTTTTTAAAACTTGAATTTAAAAATATTTTATTTCCTATATATAAAAATAAAAATGATGCTATTGATATAACAAGACTTCCAATTCCCAATGAATAGAATATATTCCAGAAACAATCGGTTTTTCCTATAATATTATATATAACTAAACTGAAAAATGTTAACAATGCTACAATTGCAAATATATACTTAAAATTAAGTATTGTCATAAAATATTATTAATATTTAATAATTTTAAATACAGTTTAAATATAAATATAAATTATAATTCATAAAATCATGGAATCTAAAAAATTAAATCCATTAATATGGGATGTTAGAAACAATCTATATGATCCTATAAAAAAGAAACTTCTTTCGATTTCGCAAGACTTTTTAGATACTATCGAAGCTCCTATAGAAATTAAAAATATTTTTCTTACGGGATCTCTTTGCACTTATGAATGGACAGATGAAAGCGATTGGGATTTGCATATCATAGTTTCTATTGAAGATGGATATTGTGATGAACTTACAATAAAGGACTACTTCGATGTTAAAAGTAAGCTATATAATAAAGAACATGACATTTTTATAAAGGGATATCCTGTAGAAGTTAATCTTAAAGAAAAAGAAGATCTATTAAAAGATAAAGCGGTTTATGATTTGCAGAAAGGTAAATGGTTGGTAACGCCTGTTCATTCTGAAATAACGTTAAACAATTCTGAAGTTTTGAAAAAAACAAAAGAAATGCAATCTATTATAGATAATGCGATTGAAAATAAAGTTTCTTTAGAAGAATTAAAAGAAATACGAGATGAGATAAAAAATCTCAGAAAAGTGGGATTAGAAACTGATGGAGAATTTTCAATTGGAAATTTAGTTTTTAAAAATTTAAGACATAGTGGATATATCAAAAATCTTTATGACTATAAAGCAAAGCTCGTAGATACTGATCTTTCCTTGGAAAGTTTTTCAGGATACTTTAAGAAGATTTTAATTTAGCAGCACATACTAAAACGAGTTTTTCAAAGTCTTCTGGACAATTAAAATCATCTAAAAACAACTCTTCTAAGATTGTATTTTCCAATCCTTGTTTATAAAGCGTTTTAACATGAAGGAGTAAATCGTCATCTTTTGGTGTTTTTTTAGTTTCAGATTTAAAATCTGCAACGAGCAATTCGTGTGCATCTTCAACCACCTGAATTAATTCTTTAATTGTCATATGCTAAAATTTATCTTAAAGAGTAACCACTTTAATTAAAAAATGTAAATACATTTTTTTAATATATAAAATACAAATAAATAGGTAAGTAGAAATACATAAAAAAAAATATATGAGAAATAAAGATACAATATTATTAGAAAATGCGTATTTAAAGGTTTTCAATGAAATGATAAGAGACAGAGCATCTTATGGCGGCAGTAATAGATCAATTGGTTATGGAAAAAAAATAATAACACCGGGCAAAGTTCAAAGATTGAACGTAAGGAATGAGCAAGAACGAAAATTACTTGAGGAAGCATTAAAAAACGCGTTAGATTTCTTTAAATCTGATCCAAACAATTTAGAAGCAGTTAATGCAATACTTAATATATTAAAAAAATTTAAGGATGCAGGTATGCCGATTACAGACTTAGAACATAATAAAGAAACGCTGGATTCACGTACAATTCTAGAAATGATATTAAAAACTTTATCATCAGATGAAAATCCACAAGAATTGCTAGCCACTAATAATTATAATCAATATATGTATGGAGTTAAAAGTTTTGGATCGATGAAAACAGAAAAACGTCCTAATCCAATTCCCGGAAGGTCGAGAGAGCTTTTTGATATATTTAAAACTGCAAGAAAATTATTAAATTTACCTGTTTTTGGAAATAGAGCAGAAAACGTAGCTATTCAAAGTATCAAAACAAAAGATGAAGGCGAAACTCCCGAAGAAGACGTAAAAGATGGATGGATAGATGGGATATACTATATCAATGATGAAGCAACAGATCTTGATGAACAAGGAAACGGTATGTGGGAGGGACAGGAATATGAAAATGGAAATCTTAAAGAGGATCCAAAAGGTAGACAAGTAACCCTTTTATATTATTTTGCACAAAGACTTAAATGCTTTTTAGATGGTGAACTCGTAGGATATACTGACAAACGTTATTTTTGGGCAAATAAAAGAGGAATAGAGTTGGGATTGTTTGACGAAGAAATGCTTAATAACAAAAACAAAGGAGGATGGCATGGATATAAAGGAGAGAAAAGTATAAATAAAAATTTAATACATAAATATGATAAAAGATTTAAATTATTAGAGCCAGAACTTTTTGTATATAAATATAATGGATATGTACCTGCTCAAGGCGTAGTAGAAGGTGAAATGTTCCATGAGACTGCAAAAAGAGTTCCAAGATATGAAGGAGAACCTCAATGGAGTTCTCCCCCGATGTTAGTAAATTTTGAACCCAAAAACGCACTTGCGCTAAAGCGGACGTTTATAGGAAAAAATAAAATTCAAATAGAAAACCTTTTAAACGCTGGCATTGCAAAAGAGTATTTTGAAGAATTCTATCCAAAAGAAAAGTATCCATTTCTATATAAAGGTGGAGGAGGAGAAGTACTTTCTGGCGAAAGACCGGATAGCATAGCAGTAGATTACAATCCATAATCAAAAGACGATCCGAAATTGTAAAAAAACATAAAATAATATGAATAAATCCGACAAAATAAATTTAGAAGAAGCATATATCAAAATTTTGTTAAAAGAAGATGATGATATGGAAGGTTTTAAAGACGAAACCGAAGAAGACATAACCGCCGAAGAACCAACATCTACAGACTCTCAAGATTTTGAAGGTGGAGATATGGTAGAAGGTGGAGATGAAGGTGACGAAGACGGTGGAGATGATATAACCGAATCTAAGAAACATAAAAAGGGAAAATGTAATTGTGGATCAAAATGTTGCAAAAAAGAAAATGATTTAGATTCTTTAAAAGAAGCTTATTCAATTGTACAGGAAAACTGGCTCAAAAGCATGGGAGCAGCCGCAGCAATGACAGCAGCAACAGCAGGAGGTGCTAATGCACAACAAGGAATGACAGCAGATGATTATGCAGATAAAGCTGCTATTGAATACGCTCAATCTCCATCAATACCAACCGCACCCGAAGCACTTGATAAGGCTCTTGAATATCTTCATAAAAATAAATTAGTTCCAGAACCAATGTTAAAAATCATTGCTACGAATCCAGATACCGCAAAAAGATGTGCATATCTATACTTTATGAAAGGTATGCAAATTCCAAAAACTCTTGTGGATGTAATTGGTGGGTATGAAAAGGAATTAAAAAACGCTCTTAAAGGTCCGTTGGAATGAAGTTTAAAGAATTTTTCTATCTAGAAGCATTTGATTATGTTCCGGAAAACATAAACAAAACACTAAAAGATAGGGGAAAAGAAGTTGATATAAGTTACGAATTTAGTATTGGTAGATTGACATATGATGTTGTCTTTTCTATACAAAAAGATACTAAATCAACCAGTTTTTTATTTTCTAATACAAATGAAGAATATGAAGAACACCCTATGTCGATTTTAAATACTGGCGAAAAAGGAGCTTCTCAAAAAGTATTTGGTGCAGTAATAAATATTTTCAATCAATTTATTACTCAATATATTCGTTATGTGAAGGATGTATATTTTATTGCTAACAAAAATGACAAGAACAGAGCAAGATTATACGACAGGTTTGTTACTACTGGTTTTATAAAAAACAATTTTGATGTTGACATTGATGATAGAGATGCTATAAGAAAGTATATTCTAACACCAAAAATCAATGCAAACGATAACAATTTATAAAGAAAGTGGAACGTGGATGTTCGATGATGCCTCAAAAAGCATCGAAAAAGAACCTTTTGTAGGAGGTTTTAGCGAACTAATTGATTATGTTCTTAAAGAACAGGGCGTATGGGCAGGAAGCCATCGTGGAATCGATATTGAATTCTCATTGGAAAAAAATTTCGATGATCAGATAGAAATTAAAAAAGTGGAAGATATGGGCGATGACTGGGCTTTATATGAATATAAAGACATGCAAGGAACTCTATGTCCCGTGACTCTTCAGTATTTAGGAAAACATCCAGATTGTTTCTTCATTCGACCTATTAAGAAACCCTTTAATATAGAATTTCAAATCACAGAAAACAAAGACAATCCCCTACCGTTTAGTCTTTGATTTCTTTTTAAGAACACAATTAGGAACCATTTTACTTCCTTTCTTTTTCATTCCAACTTGTTTGTAATTGTTCCAACAAGCTTCAATGAAAAGAAGTTCTAATGGTGTTTTATTTTCATTTGACATAATTGCTCCCATCTGAGCAACTGCCCCTTTTTTTGTAAGAGGTTTTTTACTAAAGCATTTTCCACCAGTTTTTTTACAGACTTTGTATCCTTGTTTTTTCTTTTTTATTGTATAGGGCATAATATTACTTAACCAAACTATTCGGTTTCTTTATCTTTATAAAAATCTCGCCATATGCTTCTAACATTCCCATATAATGTTGAAAATCTCTTTGGGACATCTCTTTCCAATTCTTTAATTTATCAAATACTTCATCGGCTTTTTTTGTAATATTTTCGATGTCATCAAAATTATTTGAACAGTATTCGTATGGTTTTTCTTTTGCCTTAAAATGTACAGATGTTAATAATGCTGGTCCGCCTTTTGCTTCTGCTTGTTGCTGAATCTTTTTTGCACCAGCGGAACGTTTATCGATAAATTCGTCAATCGAAAGAGTTTCTTTTTTTTCTAAAAGAATTTTATTATAAATACTTTCCAATAATATTTGGTCTTTGTTTTTCATTTAGTCTTATCGCCTTTTTTCCAAGATATTCTCTTTGATCCTTTTTTTAATCTTTTTCTTGAATTACAAGCGGATAGTGTAGGTCTGCAAGCTGGATAACTACCACCGCTTGCCTTTTTTCTACCACACGGTACTATGTGGCCCTTTCTACTTTTTTTACAATTTACCCATCCCTTTCCATGATTTCTTGAAAACCAACCATGCAACCCTTCTTTCTTTTCCTTCTCAAACCCTTCCATCAACATTTCAAATGTTTCATTAAATGTTTTCATTTTTATATTCCTCTATATTTTTTTGTTTTATCAACTTCAAATTCTGTTATCATTTATTTTTACTCTTGTTTCCCCAATTTTTAGCTCCACGCTTACGGCAAGCTGATAAAGCACCAGAACCATAAGCTGAAGGCCAAACCTTATATCTTGCCTTTACTTTGTAATAACAAGCATCTCTTTTTGATTTTTCTTTTTTTTCTACGATTTGATAATATTCCTCGAAGGATAATGTATTGGAATTTTTTTGGTCTTTCATCTTATTATTTTAATATTTATGCTTGACGGGAAAGTTTTCACAATGTAATCTCAACTCATGAATATTTTTATCTTGTCAAACAATCCAAAACAAGCTGCTCAATATCATAGCGATAAGCATTGCGTGAAAATGATTCTCGAACATACCCAAATGCTTTCAACTGCCATTCGGGTTCATTCAAATGACACAGTAGAAGGAGTTTATAAGATGGCACATTTGAATCATCCTTGTTCCAAGTGGACACGACAAACTAGAAGTAACTTTAACTGGCTATGTGAAATGACCGAAGAACTATTCCAAGAATATACAAGACGCTATGGAAAGCAACACAAATCATATCCTATTTTCCAAACATGCAGGAATCATGCCAACTTTATTCCAGAAGGAGAAATGACAAACTTCGCCCAAGCAATGCCTCCTGAATACAAAGACCAAGATCCGGTAAAGGCATATCGTACCTATTATATCAAGGACAAAAAAGAATTCTCTAAATGGAAGATGGGAAATACACCAGAATGGTTTATTGTTTAAAATTATGCACGAAAAATCAAATACAAGACAAATAGCCGAGGAACGACAAGACCTCCACAGAAAGGATAAACCCAATTCTGAAAATTCCCTGAAAGGAAAAAGATATTATAAAGATGACAAATATAGAGAACAAACCATAGGACTAGCAGGAGAAATCGCCCTAGGAAAAAAATATAACCTAGAACCAGATCTAAAATTTAGACCAAAAGGTGACAATCACATAGATTTCAAAATTAAAATAGATGATAGTAAAATTGTTACCCTTGATGTTAAAACATACCAAAAAGCATTTAACCTCCTAGTAAAAGAATGGGAAATCAATAAATGCTCCGATATTCTTATCCTAGCAGAATACATCTCTGAAACTAATATAAAATTTCTTGGATGGACAACAAGGAAAATAATGCAACAACAACCAACTAAAATATTCTCCTCTCTGAATATTAATAACTACTATCTTCCAAAAGACAAATTATACCCAATGGAAAGACTGGACGAATTATTTAATACTCGTAAAATAGAACAAATAATAGAACAATAACTACTTCTTAAAATTTAAAAGCTTTCCTAATTCCACATTCATTTTAATAGAATCCGCTATACTCAGATATATCAATATCCCATCAAATGAAAATCGCATAACAGTATCTTCCAATACTTCGCCACTTTCATCTAATACTTCTTCAATCAATACTTTTTTAACAGTAAACCCCTGATTCTTTTTCTTAATGGGTTTATCGTCATTAGTAGGTTTTATCCTACTATTCCAATCTGTCTTCTTGCGTGGCATAATACTAATACTTATTTTGTGCATAGTAAGAACCCCTCTTAAATAAAGGCTTCGCAGGGGGATTTTTTATTATATTATTAATATTAAGGATATTACGAATATTATACAAAAATTGTTGATATTAAGAGGATTAGCAGGAACCTTGTTTATATTGGGAAGATTGGGAGGATTATATAGGGGGTAGGGGAGGGGCATTGCCTCCCCTACCCCCATCCCTTTTAAATTGTCTATTAAGATTTTTTAACAGCCACCCTCGGTTAATACTATGTTTGTTTCATTACCGCATTTTATATCAAATCAGTTTTGTAAAGAAACGAGTTTTTGGAGGTGTCAAACTTTTATTTTTCAACACCTCCAAAAACCGGAGGGAGTATTTAATTAAGTCTCAATTAAATTATAGTTAATAGTTAATTAAGTCTCAATTAAATTATAGTTAATAGTTAATTAAGTGTGATGGTGTAGCAGAGTGTTACGTTATTGCAGACTGCTACAAAAAAACCCTACCCTCTTTCGAGGATAGGGTTTGGTGGGGTCGAGACCGGACGGCTATCAGCAAGGTACTACTCGGAAGTCGAAGCCGTTTCCTTCGAGGCTTCGATCCTTGATATACTCTCTCGCTGATTTTCTGGTAAGGAACGGAACAAGAGGAGTAATCTTGTCCAAGGCAAACTCAAACCATCCCCACGCAGGGATGTGATGGGCGAACATCTCGATCTTGTAGGTTCGCTCAAGCGTCACCGGAGTAACTGCACTCATTGCCTTCAGAGTAGCCTTTGCAGACTTCTTGATGCCGTGGAGGTATTCAGCGTCAGGGCCATAGGGATCAGTGTAGAACTCTGCATCACTCACTAAATCCCTCCAGCCATCACAGTCGATAGCGGCAATGAAATAGTGCTGTTTGGTTTCTCTCACGATGAATGGAGAAGGACATTCTCTACCTATCATATGATCGTATAGGAATTTTTCTGGAACGCGAATGACAGGGTATTCCGTAATTGTTAGCTTTAGGACTTCCCCCTCTTTGATTTCGTTGGTGGCGATGAGATCGCCGTTATTTGTTAGGACGATACTGACTGGTGGATTTTTTACCATAGGACAAATAGTATCGCATTTATTTCTGGTAATAGCAAGAATTATTTTTGAATTCCGAAAAATAATTTGAAGCATATCCTGTGCCAAGTTTTGGCGACACGCCAACGAGGGCAGGGGGCGGAAGTTTTTGGAGGTGTCAAATTTTTATTTTTTGACACCTCCAAAAAAAGTTTCACGGGGGAGGAGATTTTATAGTTGGCACAGATTTTGCTTACAAGCAAGGATCGTGCCAAGATACAAAAAAACCCTACCCTCTTTCGAGGATAGGGTTTGGTGGGGTCGAGGAGTTAAATCGCTCCTGCGCGTTTCGCGTAAGCCCGAAGTTTCTTCCAGACAAGGTCTTGAGATGCCTTGTCCGTGGGGAAGTTGGTCAATCCCTTCTCGCACATATCGAACCCATGAGTTTCGGAGCCGTAACCCCCTGGGGCCTCGTCATAAGCCACGATAGTTCCCTTAGCCTCATCGACCTGCGTGACTCGGAATGGAATGTCAGTTCGTGTTCCTTGGAATCTGTAGAGGACAAGATCCCCTACCTTTGGTGTTTGCATTAGCATAGTGGTTATTGTTAGATATGATGATTGTTGTTCATCATGGTTAAAATAGTAATTCATATTTCTGGTAATTGCAAGAACTATTTTTCTAATCGGGAAAATAGTTTGAAACACAAACCATGCCAAGGTTCGCGCACCCGCGCAGGGGGCAAAGGTTTTTGGAGGTGTCAATTTTTTAGTTTTTAACACCTCCAAAAACTTCCGCAGTTCCGCCGAGGTAGGCAATTTTTGCCTACCTTAATTAAGTGTTAATTAAGTGATAGTTAATAGTTAATTAAATAGTTAATTAAATAGTTAATTAAGTGCAACAAAAAACCCCACCCTCTTTCAAGAGTGGGGTTGGTTGAGCGTTGTGCTTTAGTGAATCTCTACGACATCCCCACAGACAACGATGCCGCCGATATTGGAGGGGTTGAGAATGAAGCTGCCGAACTTGTTACGCTTGAAGTTGCAAGTCTCTTTGATTGCATTCTTGGCAAGCGTGAGGGGTCGGCTGTTGACTGGTTTCTTTGGATTGGTCGGAGGCTCAACCTGTTCCTTGGACTGAATGAAGCCGTCAATGTAGATTTCCCCAGTCTCTTTATGCTGACGGATGCCCTTGCCGATGTAGTCATATGTATCGGCTTGCGTGTAGGACTTGCTGACACCCTCTTCGATTGTCTCGGTGAGGGACTTGAGCAATTCCGCTTTAGCGGTTTCCTCAAGCTCTGATTGAGGGACATAGGCAAGAAGTGCTTCTCGGTCATGTTCGCAAGCGGACTTGTTGCTGATACCGAAGTTGATCTGATACTTGGAGGTTTCTCCTGTTCCCTTGCTGGTGTAGAGGAATGTCATAAACTTGCATCCCCTTTTAGTGGCCTCGCGGAGGCTGTCGATTGCGCTGATTTTGATGTTCATATTTGGCTATTTTTGATTTTGGTTTTGTGATGATTCATTCATCACGCCAAGAAGTATCGCATTTATTTCTGGTAATAGCAAGAATTATTTTTGAATTCCGAAAAATAATTCTAACCGCAGTTCACGCACGAGCGGAGGGGACGGAGGTTTTGGAGGTGTCAATTTTTTAGTTTTTAACACCTCCAAAACTCTCCCTGTCCCCTCGGATATTTTTGGACAAAAAAAAATCCCACCACCCTTTCGAGTGATGGGATTGATTGATTTTTTAATCAACCGAATATTGGCTTGAAATAGTGAACCAAGCGCGAGGGATAATTTTTCCCATCCTCCCACTCAACCACGAAGTATTCTTCGATGGAGGCTTGAAATTCTGCCTTGGGGCATTTGGGGAATTTTTCAGCAATTCTCTCAAACTCTGCGTAGGTGATGACTTTTGATTTCATAAGGCAGATAGAGTATAATTTATTTCTGGTAATTGCAAGAACTATTTTTCTAATCGGTAAAATAATTTGAAGCACAAACCATGCCAAATTTTGGCGACACGCCAACGAGGGCAGGGGGCAAAGGTTTTGGAGGTGTCAATTTTTTAGTTTTTAACACCTCCAAAAACTTCAGGAATTCCGCCGAGGTAGGCAATTTTTGCCTATGGGCAATTTTTGCCTATCTTAACTTTTATACGCATAAAAAACCCCATAGGCAAAATCTGCCTATGGGGTGTTTGTTTAGTTTTTGACTATTGATTAAAATTTTTAAGGATAGTATTTCATAGCAATGGTGTTATTGGTTTGGGGTTATTATTTGATTTGAAACTTTTCAACTGCTTTGCAAACGATATTCCAGTTTGGGACGATTTGATAGTTGATCTTGGGATCGTCCTTCATTATGTATTTGCTTATTTCTTCTTCATCTTTGCAGACGATAATATGAGCAATGTTATTGGTCTTTTTATCGGTGAGGATGAGTGCGGTGTTTTCTTTCATGTTAGGGATTTTTGGTTGGTTGAGTATGGAATTTTATTGAGCAAATAGTATAGCAATAATTTCTGGTAATTGCAATAACTTTTTACAAGAAAAAATTCAAATGATATAAATGATACATATCCGCAGTTTTTTCTATGACTTAAAACGCATGGGTAGAATTCTTGCTGTAATGCGACACCATGTTACATTTCAACACGCATTGATAAAAAAACCCCACCCTCTTTTGAGAGTGGGGTCTTCTTATGAGGTTATTCCCTTATGCGTTCGCAAGGGCAGTCTTGACTGCTGAACGACCCTTATCCAGCATGATCGTCCGCTGAGTCTCATCCGAGAGCATTCCGATAAACTGCTCTTTATGTTCTGCTGCTCCACCCATTGCAGACTTGTAAAGCCTTGCGCTTTGTGAGGTTCCTTTCATTCCTGTTCCGAGTCCTGTTGTCCAGTATTCGGTAGCGGCGTTTGCCAAGTCATAAAGAGTCTCCCCATTGCACTCGATTCCGCAATAAAAGAGTCCTCCGATTTGCTCTGCTGCTTTCCATGACCTTGTGGTGAGTTCTTTGTTTCCAGTAGTTTCCACAAAGTATCCTGCTGCCATCGCAAGCGCATCATTCTTATCGCACTTGTGGTTATAGAGGTATTCCATGACTTGTTTCAAGTCCGAACGACCTGTGAGAATTGCATTCACAAGTTGAGGAAGATTCTCCAATGCCAGAGAAGCATTCTTAGTGTGCATGATTCGGAAACCCATTTCTCCTGCCTTTTGCATTGACCAGCGAAGAGTATTCATGCAGACAATCCGCATGGAAGAGTCATAAACAAACATCGTGATAGTCCCATCATGGGAAGTGACGAAGTTGATATAAAACTTGAATTTATCTTTATTGATGACCATTTCTGAGTCACCAATGACGCAGGAGATAAAAAACTTTTTACCACCCTCCAAAGTTCCGACGCTTGTGATAGTAGCATCCAAGTCTTTCAGTGCCTTCTCCATGACTTCCCATACTTGGGGATTGTCAATGACTTGATAACCCGACTTTGGAATATGGAGAGGAACGATTTCGGTTTCCAAGTCATCCCGAAGTCCACGCATGTCTGCACAGAGGACTTTATAGTTTGGGAGTTCGATATTGTTGCCATCCACTTGGATCATTGCAGGAGATTGAATGATAGGCCAAAGAATGTCTTTGATTTCTTCCCGAAGGATTTTTGCTTTTGGAATAGCCATTCTGTGCCATTCTGTGCCTTCGACGGAGTAAATGCGATCTACGAGTGTGATTCCTGATGCCATAGTATTATATTTGGTTTGTTGTTAGGTATGATGAATTGTTCATCATGTTTAAAATAGTAATTGGAATTTCTGGTAATAGCAAGAATTATTTTTAGAATCGGGAAAATAATTTCAGAAGCATATCCTGTGCCAAGTTTTGGCGACACGCCAACGAGGGCAGGGGCGAGGGTTTTTGGAGGTGTCAATTTTTTAGTTTTTAACACCTCCAAAAAAAGGTTGAACTTGAATATTGTTGAACAAAAAAAATCCCACCACCCTTTCGAGTGATGGGATTCTGAGGAACGATGTTTGCTTATAGTCCGTGAGTCTCTACAAACTTTCCAAGAGCAAGGATAAGTCCCATCATGGAATAGAAGAACACAGCCATAAAGATTGCAAAGGTTAGAGAGTCGTTTAGGTATTTCATATTAGTATCTGTGATAGTAGCGAGGAGTGTGGTTAATGTTTTTATTTTATGTTTCCCTCAAATGATAAAACTTTGCACTTTCCATTGATTTTTCTAAAAACGCTTTTTACCCATGCCATGTTGTCTCCGATAGAAGGAGCTTCATTATCAAATGCAGACAAGCGGCTATTTGATAGTTTATTTACGCATGAATAGAAAGAATGTTCTTTGCCTGTCTTGTGATGGATAAAGGTTATTTTTCCCCAAGGTTTTGTTTTGTCTGTTAGTGTGTTCATAAGATTTTTACTTTACTTTCCAGTATCCGTAGGAGTAACGAAGATTGTCGGGGGTGAGGGAATTGTGAGTGTCCAAGATAATTCCATTGACGACAGCGCAAACATGACCTTGGATGGAAACGATATAACTTCCCTTTGTTGGAATTTTTAGCATAGCTCCGACTTTCTTTGCCGTCCACTTGAATTTCATGACCCTCATAATTCCGCGAACGGATGCTTCATATACTCCATGAACATTATTGGATTTGACTCTGCGATGAGATTCAAATGCCTTTGAGGTTGCATTGACGAACTGATACATATTCATATATGATGAGCCTGTGGCAAGTGCAAGCGCACGAACTACGCAATCCCCAGTCTTTCCTGAGTAGCCAGCGAGTGAGCGTCCTCCATCGGTGTATTGGAATTTAAGTTTCATAAGGCAGAAAGTTTCTCAGATATTTCTGGTAAAGTCAAGAACTTTTTTTCTAATTGGAAAAATAGTTTCAGAAGCAATCCATGAAGGTGAGAAAGACTTCATGGAATTCACGAAGGATTCCCTTGGCATAGAATTTCCAATTCTTAGGATTATTGATCATACAACGAAGATGCAGAGTGATTCGAGTTTTCATAGGAGGAAAACATAACCAATTTTCAAAAAGTAATAGGCAGGTGAACACCCCAGCGATAGGGGTTTTTTGGAGGTGTCAAATTTTTATTTTTTGACACCTCCAAAAAAAGTTTCACGGGGGAGGAGATTTTATAGTTGGCACAGATTTTGCTTACAAGCAAGGATCGTGCCAAGATATAAAAAAACTCCACACCCCTTTCAGAGTGTGGAGTTTTTATGGAGGAAAGTTTTTAGGCTTTAATCACGAAGCCCGAAGTATCTTTCTTTCCTTTTCCTTTTGCTTTCAATCCGACAATGACATTCTTATCATCCATGAAGCGGAGATCGGTTTCATCCCCATCAATAACTTTCTTTCCAAGATAGGTATCAGGAAGCGTATCAAATACGGCAGCAATGTTTCCCCCCATAGAAGCAATCAATTCGACTTTGCTTTGATTATTTTCTTTACGGGAAAAAGTGAGGTGATAATTTTCTGGCAATTCCCCACGCAAGAATTGAATCATGCGTGAAACATTTGGAGTATAATCATAAAATTGGATGTTAGGATATTCAGACATCTCAATCATGTTATACCACGGAAGATCGGAAAGGACATTCAAACGAACCGCAATTTTCATGCCAAGTTTCTTGGATTTCTTTTCGGCAGCAATCAATTCTTTTTTCAGTTGAGCAACAAAAGAATTTTTTTCCTCAATCAGATATTTTGATTTGGCGATACGAGCCTCTTGAACATTTGAAAAGACACCCATGCCAGCGGTGTTGAGACAAGCCAATTCACAGCCTTTGCTGCGATGAGGGCAAAGCTGTTTGCCTGAAAGGTTTGCAGGAGCGAGGGAAAGCCCGAAGGTAGTCCATCCGAATTTTTCGCCCTTTTTGATTTTCGTGTTTGTGGTGGATAGTAGCTTCATAAGGCAGATAGTTTCTCAGATATTTCTGGTAATAGCAAGAATTATTTTTCCAATCGGGAAAATTATTTTATAGAGTATTCCCATATTCTCCCTTGTCGGAAAATTTGGGAAAGGTGGCTTTCATTCGTGAAGGTGGCAATGCTCAAGGCAAGCAATGAAGGTTTCTTTGCAGGGAATAGGAATGAGAATAGATTTTTCATAAGGTTGAGAAGACTATAATTTTTTTCTGATAAAAGCAAGAATAATTTTTATTTTTAAACGCCGAACTGGAAAGTTTTGGAGGTGTCAAATTTTTATTTTTTGACACCTCCAAAACTTGAAAATTTTCCGTCAATGGGCTTTGAGGTTTTTGGAGGTGTCAAATTTTTATTTTTTAATACCTCCAAAAACTTGCAGGAGTGGGCAAATTTTGCCTACCTAAATTTATGCGTATAAATATAAAAAACCATTCCATACGCATAAAAAAACCCCAAGAGTTTTTAATCTCTTGGGGAAATCCCTATTTATTTTTTGTATGTGGTTTATTCTATTTCTTCTTTGTTAATAATTTTACAATCTTCCTTTTTGTTTTGAATGATGTATTGATAGTCATTATTCTCTTCAAAGATTCCAATGACTACCCACCTATCTAATATTCCGTCAAAGGTCAAATCAAATTCTTTTCCTAAATTACTTTCCATCTTGCCTATTCTTAGTATTATTATATTTTCTTAATATTATTATATATTTTATATATTGTTAATATTATAAAGAATTGTTAATTTACTAATATATAATTATATATTCTTAATATATTCTGAAGAATTCATAATTTAAGAAGTATTCTTAATATACATACCTCTGGAAAAAAATTTGTCAAGTCCTCTCACGTATGCGTTACGTATGTGCGTGTGAAAAAAAATAAAGTGTTTGATTTTTTGTTGCAATGTAACACTATGTTACATTCTGACACGCTGTTCTATAAAAACACTATTAGAGTTCGTGTGCTATGTATGTTTGGCTTTTGCCTTCGTATTTCTTTTGGAGGTATTCAATGTCCTTGTCGATTGCAATATCATCGAGTTGGTTTTCAATGTTATCGTTCCAATCAATCAGAAGATGTTGAAGGGCGAATGCAATAATTTTGGCTTCTTTGCTTGACATATCAATCTAAGGTTGTTTTGTGGAATTGTTTGTTGTTGTTATCTTTTTTAAGCGTTGAGGGATCAATACCATCAACATCATAGTCGTGGACTTCTATTAGAACATCTGAGATATTTTCCTTTACAATATCTTGAATGAGTCCGCCTTCCATGACTATTGTCATTTTCTTTTTAAGTTGATTTGACACAGCAGTTTGATATAGTTGAGGTTTAACCTTCATCAGATACTCTCTGGAATACTTTCATTCTGAAACCTGCGGACGGATCGAGAAATTTCTTCTGTCAAAGCATCCATAGATTTTGCCATAGAAAGGTATTTTCCTTCTTCATCGGGAATTAGATTTTGGTTTAGGGTTACTGCAATTTTTCGTTCGAGGGTTCCAATGTATCGGTTGTCTGTTAGTATTTTCATATTTTTAATCTTCAATTTCTTCTGGATAGATTTCACTATCCTCTTCATCTTGTCCGAATGATTCTGATTGTGAGATTTGAATCATTGCGAATCCTCCGCTTGTATCTGGTTCGATTGTTTCAATGTCCCAGTCGTTCCAGTTGCAGTCGATTACACTTACTTCTTTGACTCCCAAGTCTTTAATCTTTTCGAGTCGTTTGATGAGTTTGTTGATGTTCATATTATTCTAATTCTTTTGTTATTAGGATTGTAATTTGGGTATGGTCACTGTCTCCTTTTGCATAAAGAAACATTGAAGAACCTACAACTTCTACTTCTTGGTTTCTCCACTCTTCAAATCTGAGACTATAACCTTCTCCTTCATAACCCCATGATAGATACATGAACTCGTTTGTATCGTCTTCTTTCAATTCTGACAATGATGGATACAGCACAACATCATTGTCAATGATTATGGCACTTGCATCTTCAAGGATTCGATGCGCTTCTGTCAATGTAATTGTTTTCATTTTGAATCCTCCACATTGTAATCCATTATCTCTGTATCCACCATCTCTCCATGTTCATTTTCAAGATTAAAAACATAATCCATTTCGCTGATTGCATCATCGACCGATACTCCTTCTTCAAGGTTCATAATCAATCGAACTTTTACATCTACATATATTTTTCTCATTTGGTTTTTATTGGTTGGTTGTTTTTATTTTTTATTTTTTCTAACCCACTCATTGAATAAAACGCTGAATTGTATTGGATCATTCTTCCGCATCTTGTTCATTTCTGGATAACGCCTTACATATTCTGTTCTTGTGAATTTCATAGTATTGTTTGTTTGGTTGGTTGGTTGGTTGGTTGGTTATTCTGTTTCTACTTCTTCCCATTCCTCATATCCGAGTTCATCTTGAAGTTCCTGTGGTGCTGCTTTGATGTCATCGTAATACTCATCATGGTCAAATTCTCGTCCTGCTGTATATTTTCCACAGAAGAACATTCCTTCTTCAATATACCCAAGAACAAAAGTCTGTCCAGTAATTTCTGCGAGTTTCTTTATGATTGGAAGTGGAGGACTCCATGCTGTGCAAAATGAGAATTCGGATTGATCCTGATTGAATCGACCCTCATATCCTTCCCATTTCGTTCCCCAATTTTCTACTCTCCATCCATACCAGTCTTCTACTTCTGGTTTTGGTTCTGGAATGATCTTGTTGAAATCGAAGTGGTATTCTTGGCATCCGATAATGTCATCTCCCTTTAATGTTATGTAGGGATTCAATACACTCAAAAGGTCTTCTCCGCTTGCGAGTGTGAGTTGGTTGTTGCAATGGTTTGGCATTTGCTTTTCTTTCTATTTGGTTTTTGTTTTGGTTATATATGATGTTTTACCATCAATGAAGTCGATATATTCTTTTATTCTTGAAAATATGTCAAGAATTATTTTAAAGATTTGCCTCAAGGTATCGAAGAAATTCTTTTCCTTCCTTGGGTGATCGAACCCATGCACGATCATATAAAACATTTTGATTCCCTTTATCTGCTCGTCTTCCTTCCAAGTCGTGTTCCAGATAATATACAGAACCATCTTCTTTCACCTCATGGGCTATGTGGTAAGAAACCATATCCTCGAAATCTGATCCAAACTCTTTCTTGTCGATGATGACTGCTGAATATGCTTTCGTTCCACAGAGAGAACGAATGTTGTATTCGATCACATACTCATTGAAATTAGCATAGTATCTATTTTCCAGATGAGTTGCGAAATCGTGCATATCGGTTTCGTCCATCCAAGATTCTAAAAGGATTGGAAGTTCGGTTACATCGAATCTTTTTGCAATTCGATTATACTTTTCAATGATTTTAGGATTGTGTCCTAAATCTCCTGTGAATGACATATTAGTTTTCATTTGGTTTTTGGTTTGTTTTTTTTGTTGGTTGATTTTACTATTTTTGGGAGATAGATTCTTCCATATCCCATACTTTGCATTCCAGTTCTTCAAACTTCTTTGCGAGGCATTTCACCTTTTCGGATTCACTATAATCCTCCGCAAGCGTGATTGATTTGCTCGCCAGTTCCATAGCTTCTGAAAGAAGTTCCTCGATGGATGGTTTAGCTTGGAATTTTTCTTCCAAGGTTTTGATGAGATCGAGCATACTAACACTACCATCAAATTCCATTTTGAAATTTTTAGGTTCGTTGAAACCATCGTCAATAGTGATGGTGAATGGGAAGGTTTTATATTTCATTTGATTTGTTTTAGGGTTGATAGTTTGCAAGATAGAACATCCGTTCCTTTGCTCGTTGTGGTTTGATTGAGGCGATATTATTCCAGAAATTTCTGGTAAAGTCAAGAACTATTTTTCAAAGATTATAGGAAATAATCGCAAGCATTGTGAGTAATATAATATTTCCCAAGCATACTGCTGTCCAGAAATGTCTTAAAGTCTTCTTACTCTCTTTCTTGCGTTGGCGAACTTCTTGGAGTGTCATGGTATGATTAGCTTTTTACCATCAATCAGAACATTGATGTCTTTGATTTTGTTTATTTCTTTGAATTTATTGGCATCGACTTTATACTTTTTTACCAATCCATAAAAAGTATCCTTGGAAGTTACTACATGGAATTTTGGTTTAGGCCAATCGTTTTCTCCTTTGTCTTCGACACTCGCATAACTATATGATTCTTCCAATGCTTTTTTATCAGAAGAAATTTGCTTGGCTTTTGCGGAATTTGATGAAGTAATCATTATTCCTCCGATCACTGCCAGATGTGCGGCTACTACTATTATTACAGGCATTTTCATAGATTTGATTATTCTTGATGTTATTGATGGTGTTTCTTCTTCGTCTTCTTCGTCTTCTTCGTCTTCTTCGTCTTCTTCGTATTCTTCTTCTTCTCTTTGTTTAAGATACTCAATGGCTTTGCACAGAGCATCTACCTTTTCGTTTATTGATTTTGTTTTTGAAAGGATATGCTTATTCTCATCATACTCTGATACTACTCTACCAAAGTCGCTGATTTGTTGCATATAAGATTTCATAGACAATAATTCTCTCAGAAATTTCTGGTAAGGTCAAGAACTTTTTTCGATGGTTTGAAAAACGCAACCGCAGCACTCATCCAGTGCGGAAAGTTTTGGAGGTGTCAAATTTTTATTTTTCGACACCTCCAAAAAAGTTTTACGGGAAGGGTTTTTTGAAATGGTAAACTTTTCAAGGCACAAAAAAATCCCCACTCCTTTTGAGAGTGGGGATTTTTCCCTATGAAACGATTAGTGAATATATCCTGCTTTGTTGAGAGCATCGCTGAATGCCTTCACCAATCCACCAACCACCTTACCTAAACCTTCTTCTTCTTTCTTTACAAACTTTCCATCGGCTCCACGAACATTGTGGAACTTGTGACCATTGGGTTTGTAACCATAATCCTTGTCCTCGCAGAAGCAATGGTAATCATCGCAATCTGGATGAGAGTAGGTGCAATCGTTTTCGTTTTCATTTTCGTCAAGCTCATCGAGTTCATCAAGCTCATAGTCTTCACCATCAGAAGTGTAAAGACCTGCATCCCATCCGCTTTCACCTTTGTTGAGCTTGGAACGCCAATCCTCGGTGTATTCTGCAATGACTTCATACTTGCAAGCCCGACCTTTAGTATTGTTGTAATCCTTTGGAATTGAAACAACATCCGCAGGATTGATCTTCACAATCATTGTATGTCCTCCATCACTATCGGAGAAGTGGGGAAGGTATGCGATTGAACAGAAGTGAAGACCCGCAGAGCAAGTGCGTTCGCTATCATCGCAAACCCGATTGCGAGGCATTTCGCAAACATCACCAATCTTGTTGCTGAATGTTCCCGAATGAATGTCCATGTAATCCGCACGAACATTCTTGTATGCCAGAAAGCATCCATCCTCTGTGATTGGAAGTTCCCCGACTTCCAAGAATGTGTAGAGTTCATCCACTGCTCGCTTGCTTGGATTGTTCATCAGATTTTCCAAGAACCTTACGAGGGGTTGGAAGGGCAGACCTTCACCCATGAACTTCACGATTCGATTGGTGAGAGTATTGTGAATTGCTTCACCCTTATAGATGACTGCTCCATCCACGATCTCAACTCCATCGGTTGTCGTGTATTGTTTCACTTGGCTTGTAACATCGGCAAGAGTTACGAACGAAGTCCAGTCTTGGGATTTGATAGCCCCAATGATTTGATTGTAGTTTGGATGATCAGAAGCAATCGAGTATGGTCTGCCATTGACGACCGCTGCGATTTTTCCTGTTCCTGTGATTGTGACTGCATTGTTTGTAGTGTTCATAAGGCTGATAATAGTAGAGATTATTTCTGGTAATTGCAAGATTTATTTTTGGAAATTTTCGAGGATGGTTAGAATGTCTTCTGCTTCCCATCCATATCTTCCCATACGCTTTGACACAAGATTTGTGATAGGGCATTGGGAATCAAGGACTGCTGGCTTTCCCTTTGACATAGTAAACATTCCCAAAAGGTTTTTATATTTCTTCACACTATTATGAGCCGCACAGACTTTGTTCACAAACACCACAAAATCAGAATCTTGTTTCAGTTTCTTGAATGTGGGATGCTTTTTAATATCTTGATAAGTATCATTAGCATAATGCTGTGCGGTTGCAATCGTATCTTCATCCAAGTCAATTTTAATATCATTGGCAGCATCTTTGATATTCTTTGAGAATGGGGCAAGATGCTTTTCGTTTTGAGGGGATACCATGACAATATCAGATTCCTTGAGATTCAAATATCCAAGCAAAGAACGCAAGTCAGACTTTCCGCTGATTTTTCCAAAGTTTGTTTTGATTGAAATATCCCATGTGCTTCCCTCTTTTACGATATAGTATTTGGGAGCATTGGCAGGGTTGAAGGTTTCAGAATCCCATCGGGAGTGCCAAGATGTTCCAAAGGTATAAACATTGAAACCAACCTTGGGAGTCCTCGTTCCACCCTTGGGAGTATTGACAACCTTGGGCAGGGTAGAAGTTGGAATGAACATCGAAGCATCGAAGCGATAGTTTACATCCTTATGATTGACAAGAGTATCGAATGTTTCTTTGCTGAATACGCAAAGCATATCGTCGTTGTTGCTGCGAAGGTGTTGTTTAACCCTTGCTGTTGTTCCTTTTGCAAGGTCATCGACATACCACTTGGCTTTTGTATCAATCGAAACAAAAACCGATTCCCGATACTTGGAACGAGAATACTTTGTAAAGGAATGAGTCATAACATCACCCTTTGATATTTTTGAAATGAGTTGAGCAGGATTTGAAAGCTCAATGCCCCTCCATTTCACATTGTCAAAATTGGTAGTAAGATGAGCAAAGGTGTGAGAAAGATTCCAATGTGAACGAAGTGCATCCAGAAGGTTTGATTTGCCTTCGATAGTATTGGTCAGCTTTTCCTCAAAATCTTTCTTGATAAAGGCAAATTTGCTTTCAAGTGATTTGATTGTTGCATCGTCATAAGAAAGAGATTCGCGGGAAGGAGTTACATCCAATTCTCCGATCTCAAAATACATGACAACTCCACCCTTGGCACAAAAGTTTTGAGCCTCATGTGAAAGTTTGTAACGATCCACAGGATAGGTAACGCCACCCATGATTGCATAGCATTCCCCATAGGTGAAACCTTCGTGAGCTTCCCATCCTTCACCCTCAAACATAATCTTGTTGATCTTCCAATCAATAGTCCCACCACTAATAGAAGGCTTGATCTTGAAGAAGCGAAAGGCTTTTGCAACCGCATTGCAGAAGGTGACAACATCTGCGAGCTTAACAGGAATTTGAATTGCCAATCCATTGCCTTGATCTGTATTCTCTGTGGACATCAAAGAAATGGCAGGAGTTCCAGTTTGGCTGAAAAAGGCATTGTAGATGCGTTTGACTCCTTGGTGGGTAGAAGTGATCAAAAAGTTATCCGAGTAGCAGAAAGGGCTTTTGCTGCCCAAGCCGAGGCATCCCACAAAATCATTTGATTCTGACTTGGTAGATTCAAAGTATTTCGTATAGACATTGTATATGTCTTCATGGGAAATACCAGTTCCCATATCTTCAATAACAATCCAAGGCTCCAGAGCATTGGGAAGTTTAACATGGAATGGTTGATCTCCTTTACCAGCAGCAACCATTGCGTCCTTGGCATTTGCTCCAAGTTCACGAACGATTGCGAGGGGTTTATCACTATACAAGTCAGAAAGAATCTGAAAGGCTTTTCTCGATGTCTTCATCGTGAATTGAGCCTCTTGTGATATGTTTCCGATTTGTTCGATTGTTGTTGTGGCGGTTTGCAATTTCATAAGGCAAATAGAATAGTTTTTATTTCTGGTAAAAGCAAGAACTATTTTTGGAAACATGAAAAAAAGTTTGGGAGAGCAACCACAGCATGGAAAGTTTTGGAGGTGTCAAATTTTTATTTTTCGACACCTCCAAAAACTTTTGATAGGCAAAAATTTCCGCATCAAAAATTTCAAAGTTTTGGAGGTGTCAAATTTTTATTTTTCGACACCTCCAAAAACTTTTGATAGGCAAAATCTGCCTACCCCTCCCCTCCCCCATCATATACGCATAAATATATGCACAATCATACTCACACCAAAAAAAATTTTCCCAATAAAAATAATATCAAAAATCCTCAAAAATTCCCAGTAATACTCAATCATCCCTCCCCCAATACCCTTCCTAATATTATCAATAATTCCCTAGAAGAAATTTCCAGTAATATTAAAAATCCCCCTAGGAGAAATTTCCAGTAATATTAAAAATTCTTCGTAATATTATTCCCAGTAATATTAAAAATTTCCCATAATAATATTCCCAGTAATATTAAAAATTCTTCATAATATTATTTCCAGTAATATTAAAAATCCCCTAGGAGAAATTTCCAGTAATATTCAATTTTCCCCCTAGGAGAAATTTCCGGTAATATTAAAAAGCATTGGGAAGTATTCTTAATATTATATATCAATTAGTAATTTTCCCCCTAGAGGAAATTTATACTAATATGCTTAATATTACAAATGCTAGAAACCTGCATCAACACCTAATGTCATTTTAAATCCTGCTGTAATGCTACACCATGTTCTATTAAAACAGAGGTTGATATAAAAACACTATACCCTATTTGATATAATATTAAGAATCTTATACCCCCTATACCCCTTGGGGGATACTTGGGAAGGCTTGGGAGTATTGGGAATATTGTGTAAAATTTTGGATATTAAAGAGTTAAAGATTTTGAAGATTATTCTTGACATTTTTAAAAATTTCTGGTAAAATTTTTTTTGCAAAATTTTTAAAAAAAACCGAGTGTAATATAAAAAAGTCTTCAAAATTCTCCCTAATCTTCAAAAGTTTTCTTAATCTTCAAAATTCTCCGTAATCTTCAAAAGTTTTCTTAATATAAAAAAGTCTTCAAAAATTTTCTTAATCTTCAAAAGCTTTCCCCAATACTTCTTATATCTTATATGAAGAATAAGAGGAATTTGGTTATTTTTAATATAAATATATAAAATATGAGAACAAAAGATACAATACTATTAGAGCAAGCCTATGAAAAGGTTCTTGGGAAAGATAATTCAACTTCTGAAGAATTCTTTAAGGGTGCAGATTTTAGTTCTCCTTTGAAAAAAGCATTGGGAGATAATGTATCTTCCTTACCGAAGCAAAATTTTTATGATGCTATTGAGAATGAAAATTTAAAAGAAGGTTCTTGGTATATTCATTCTAAACAAGATGGATATAATCCAAGGTTATATAAAATTGCAGACTTATCTGCGGGTAAAATATTTGTAGAGGATGAGCAAAGGGATATGGGTCAGAAGGAAATAGCACCTGCTACTAATGATGTTGATACCAGAACCGGAATTAAGTATAAAATTTATAATTCAGAAGGGGAAGAGGGTTCTTATAGGGGTGGTTTGGATATTCGTCCTAATGATATTATTACAGGGCCGATTGAGGATGAGGAAACAATATACAATGTTGAAAGATACATTGATATGTTGGCAAATAGAAGTAAGGGCATGGCTTCTTATTTTAAAGATAAACCGAATGCTCCTTTAGATTAATATAAAGAATAAGAGGAATTTGGTTATTTTTAATATAAATATATAAAATATGAAAACAAACGATACTATATTATTAGAACAAGCCTACGAAAAAGTTTTTGAAAATTTTTATGGAAGTGGTATTCAAGATCTTCAAAGATTGTTTATGGAACTTATGGATGTTTTAGAACCCATATTAAATGAAATCAAATCAAAAAACTTAGGGAGTTCTAGAGAAGGGGATTTATTTAATCACTTTTTTAGAATTTTACAGGACATGGCTAATAGTGGAAGATTTGAAAGTTTTAATAATAATAATGAATTAAAGCAGACTCTTAATAATTTGATGAGTATGCTACAAAATGTCGAGAATATAAAAGATTTTGATAATACAAATATTCAAAATTTTATTAATTTCATAGAAACAAACTACCGATCATTTGGTTTATAATATCTTTGCTCCTTTGGACATATTCTCTGCTGCCCATAGGGGTTGAAGGTTTGTGTAGTGAAAGCATTTCTTTTGTTGTTCAGGGTCTGTTAGATCAAAAGATGCACAAGGTATAATATGATCAATGTGCCATCCATATAAACCATGATTCTCCCATGTCATTCCTTCTTTGAATTGTTTTTCTAAATGAATTTTAACAAAATCAAAGGAGCATCCTATTAAATCAACTGTTTTATTTGTTTTTGTTGTTTTTTGTGCTCGTAATCCGTTTCTTAATCTTTTTCTTAAAATTTGTGAAAGTTTAAAGGAAAAATCAGTACAATATTTTTCCTTTAAATTTTGATTTATTTTTGTTCTATTATTTTTTCTATATAATTTTTTAGTTTCTGATATAGAATTTTTGTTATTTTTACGATATTCTTTTTGAATCTCACACAGACGTTTTTTATTTTTTTTATAAAATTCTAATTGCTTTTTTTTTATTTCTTCTTTATTTTTCTCTCTATATATTTTAGATGTTTCTATTCTTCTTTCTTTTATTTTTTTCTTATTAATTAAACGATATTTTTTATTAGATATAGATTTTGTTTTTTTGTTTTTAATCCACCCCTGTCTATGTTTACAACTTTTAGAACAGTATATTTTATTATGTTTAGTTTTTTCAAAACTATTCCCACAAATAGAACAAATTGGTTTATTTTCTTCTAATTTTACAAAATTAGATAGTTTTTTTTTAATTCTCAACTTTCTGTGTTTACAACTTTTAGAACAATATTTTTGCCATCTTCTAGTTTTTTCAAAATCATTACCACAAACACGACAAATTGGTTTCTTCTCTTCCAACTTTACAAAAAAATCTAATTGTTCCATAACTTTTTTTTATAAATATATCATATGCGCGGAAAAGATCAAGTATTTTTAGAAAATCTTTATAAAGAAAACATTCAACCGAATTCAAACATGATGAAAGTAGGCCAAAAAAAGGCAGAGGAATATAATCGTCTGTATCATGGAATATTCATCCATTCCTTTTATTGGACAGAAGAGAATGCAAATGATTTGGTTAATTTGAAACAAATCGGAAAAAAGGCTGAAATCTGTGTTTCAACCATAAGAAGCAATTCGGTATATAGAGACGAAAACAATAGTATAATAATAGTTGGATTTGGTAAAATAAAAGAATTATATGACTTTGATGCATATACCAAGCAACTTCCAGATGGTTCTCGAATTGCAACAAGTCCGCGATTGAAGGACGAAAGATTGCATGGCATTGATAAAGACTTCAATGGATATGATGAATCTCTTCATTATGATGAAGGTATTATGGATTTTAATACTGCCGAGGTTGTCTTTGCCAGTGTTCCCAAGACAACCAATCAAGAATGGATTGGAAGGGGTACGCCCCCGCCGAGTAATAGTCAGAAGTATGTTAATATAATTAAAACCTTAAAGCAATTAAATCCAAACATTGAAATAATATCTCCGCAAGAATTTGGAAGGATTAAAAGTAGCAAAGAACTTTTGAATTTGACTTATAAATTAAAAGAGGAACAAGAGGATAAAGAACTTATGAAAGAACCTCTACACAAATACGAAGAGGGAATTAGTAGTATTAAATTTAAAGAATATTTTACTTTTATTTAAATGCTATAATACCACACCCTGTTGTATTTTTACAAGGTGTGGTATTAATTTAAAATAAAATATTTACAACTTAGAAATAATAACCTTTAACGTCAACTTGGCTTACCCAGTCGTCAAAATCGAATGGATGTGAACCTGAACCATAATCGTCACCCTCTTCATGATCCAAAATATCATTAAACCCTCCATTGTTCGCTAATTTTTTCCAAACCTCACTATCTAAAAGGGTTTTTACCTTTTTTAAACTGGCGTAAAAGTTATCTGTAAGTTCTTCAAATTTTGCATAAACTTCCGCAGGATTAGCATTAGAAAGTGTTCCCTGTGCATTCATACGTTCTCCATAAGATCCTACTTCGGCTTCCTTCAAAACTTTTTTATAGGCTTTCTCTAATAGTATTGTATCTTTTGTTTTCATAATAATAATATTTATATCACGGTATGCCAAAATATAAAAAAAAACTTTATTTAAAATTTCTTTTTATTATTGATTTTGGAATTCTATTATTCCGCCTTTGTATGTAATTCCTGAAATGTTTTCCGGATCGAGAATGAATCTTCGAAATCTAGAAAGTTTTGTTTTTAATTTATAATTAAGTTGTTCTGCACTGCTGAAAGATTTTGGTTTTGATGCAGGAATAACTTCATCTACCTTTCCCGCAGAAGATCGAACATAATTGCCTTCAAAGTTTTTTATGGCCTTTCCCTCTTCATCCTTTTCTATGTCATTTTGAGCATATGCATAGATATATAGGCGATATACTTCTGGTTCTTTTACAGTATCTTGAATTGATATTCCATGTCCAAGATTTATTTTTCTATCTACCGAAGGTTTTCTTGTGGATTCTGATGGATTTAAAATTTTTTCTCCAACTGCTATATCCGGATTTTCCGGATCGCTTTCCTTTAGCATGTCGATATAGTTTCTTATGGTTTCATGGCTTTCTCTTTTTGCAGTTCCATAATCAACTCCAAGATCCACGTAATATTTTCCTTCTCTTCCGCTTATTTTAGATCGGTAATAAAAACTAGCCTTTCTTGCTCCCTTTGAAAGATATGATAAAAGATCATTAGCAATTTGTTGTAAGTGCGGAGAAAGTTTTGCTAATGCATCCTGTTGATTGTTTTCGTTATATATAGATATATATAAATCTTCTAATAATATTTGATCTTTGGTTTTCATATTTGAATTGTAAATTACTTATACTTCTTTAATCTTCTTCTTTGATAAATTCTTCAATAGTATGATTAAGATTCGCCATTGCTTCTAGAACCTGTTCTATATCTTTCTTTGAGAAATGTTCCAGAGCCTTCAACAGGTTAATATGTCGGAGCCTATATGCAATGACAACATCCCTGATGAATCCTTCTGTTAGTTCATCAATCGGGCAGGTATTGAGAATGAAGTTCTTTTGGTTATCCAGACTGATTCTATATTGTTTTGTATTCATTATTAATTTTCTTTCAAACAGGTTTTAATATATTCAACTGCTTTTTGTGAATGTCCGCCAATGTGCCAATCATATTCTTCTACAGGAATTGATGAAACTTTCCAACAATAGATCGTTGCAATTGTTTCGTCTTCAAATTCCAATACCCATTCACAGATAACCTTTCCGTCTCCGCTATTTGGATACAAGGGTTCTCCGAATACTTCTTCCAACCTATAGAAGTTTGTTTTAATCTTTCCCTGAAAGGAAGTTCCATTTGCCTTTTTAGTATCAACTTTATCGTAATTCATAATCACTTGCTACTAATACTTCCTCGGAGCAACATAATAATGATGAAGGCATAGAACCAATTTGTCCATGTGAAAGGAATTGTCAATCCAAACAATCCATTCACCGACCATATCAAGAGGAAGGGACTGATAAGAAGAAGTCCGATTCCAAATAGAATTAATCCGAATCCGGTAAAAAGCATATCATTACTTTTCATAGTGGTATTCCTCCGATTGTAATAGTATAGTTAAAGAAGTATAGTGCAATTGCTTTGACGATTGTCATTGTCAGGCCCAACAAACAAGCACCAAAATATATGCAGCCAAATCCTAAAATTGCCAGTACTGGCCCATCTGGTATTTCAATGTCTTTTAGTTTCATATTATTCGTTAATCCATTCCTCCAGTGTATTGAATTGGTATCCAATAGCTTTCAAGAAGCATTCCAGAGTTGATACCATTACTGTCATGTCAATGTCGGGATCAATTGTGAATTCCACTTTTTGATTTCCGTATTTGCTTATTAGTTTGATGTAGTTTTCTTCCATAATTTGAATGTATTAAAAAATATCGTTCTCGTCAATATTTTTTTTAATGTTTTTTAAAAAATAATTCTCTTCCTCTGCCACTGTTACGGTTACTCGTCTCTGGTTAATCAATTCCAAATATTCTTTCTTCAAGGATTCCAACAAGGCATCTTCATTGTTTGGATATATTAAATTCCATGACCTTTCAAACTTTTCTTTTGTTACTACGAAAACCGACACCTTGGCAGAATGTTCACATTTAGAATTGATTAAAGTACTTCTAAATGATTCTATTATGTTTTCAATGTTTTCTCCCTTTGGGAGGATTCTTAGTATATCCATGATGTTAGATGGTATGTTAGTTTTTCTTGGGTGTCAAGAGAGTTTTAGAAGGCTTTACTTTTTTGATTGAGGAAAGAAATTCCAGATATTTTAGAATTTCTTTGTGGGAGGGTTTGGGTTTTTTGTGGGGCATTGTATTGAAATGAGATTTGAACCTGTATTTTGTTTATTAAGCGCACTTGGTTGGATTCGAACCAACAGACCTTATATCCAATTACTCGTTAAAGGACGCTTTAGAAGAGCGTTGAGTTACAAGTGCTTATGAAAAATGTAGGGGCGATGGGGATCGAACCCACTTTCCTTCCGTTATGAGCAGAGCGCATGACCAATATGCTTCACCCCTATCTAAATCAACTACTTACAAAATGGTGCAAGGTGTGGGAATTGAACCCACGCTCGATCCAAATCTAGGATACACAGATTATAAGTCTGTCGGTGCTTCCAGTTACACTAACCTTGCTTTTAAATTGGTAGTCGAGGAGGAACTCGAATCCTCACGCCATTACTGGCAACGGATTTTCTTACTACTATAACTTTCGTTACCAGATTCGTCAGTCAGCGTATTTACCGCTCTGTTCAATCCTTTCGGGATTTACTTTTCTCAATCTGTTTGTAGTCTGGACTTTACCTTAACCATTGCTTTCGCTTTAGGTTCTTGCCGTCAAGTCTCTACACCTTCATCTTTCGATGCTTGGCTCGGTATTAGGAGTTTAAACCCTTCACCGAATTTGACAAGTTACATTTGAAAGGTTTCCCAATCAAAGCTCAAATTTCTCTAAGTCCGTTGTGTCTGCCATTCCACCACTCGACCATATAAATTCTATTCTATCAAAAATCTTTTCTGATTTTTTTACAAGGTTCAGATAACCTTTACTAATCTTCAAATACTCTAACAATTTTTTCTGAAAAGGTCAAGAAGTATTTTCGATTTTTTTTATCTGGATCATCGAGAACCTTTTTATCTATTCTAAAATGCTCCTCATCTTCGACTTGAACGAAGAATGCATTGCTGCGCGGGATTAGACTTGGAGTTATGAGAATCGAACTCATATTACGCTAACCTGCTTCTCCCACAGTCCCGTGACTTTACCAATTCGTCTAATGAGGAATTAAAAATTGCGGGTGTGGAAATCGAATCCACCTAAAGAGGCTTATGAAACCCCTCAGTTCGCCAGAACTGTAACCCGCATATAAACTATTTACAATATAATTTTAAATATCAATTCCAGAAAGCTCTTCATTGGCTACCGTGTTTTTAACACGTTGGACGAAGGTTACTTGTTACCCCCTGCCTAATCGGGTCTGGTGATACGTCTGCAACGGTGAGCTTTTTAAGAATGCACAGCACACATTCCCCGTCCGACTTATCAAAAATAAACTGGTGTGCTTTTTAAAGCTAAAGGGGTTATAGATTTCTCTATCCTGTGAAACGCAATTCACGGTCATCTCCGTACCTATAAATAGGATGTAGGGCTTATATGAATTGTGTCCCTACTAATTACCAGTTCTCCACGTCCAGTTCCACTCCTTAGATGATGATTTTCTAGACCAACATCCCAGTCAAAATTTATTACTAACACTATCTATTCTTTCTATATTAAAATGGTGGGCTACCTAGGTAATGCTCCTAGTGAGTGCAGAACACGCCAGATTTACAGTCTGGACCGCCTCTTTAACGGTATAGTAACCCATTTAAATTTATTACCAAGACTTCTCATTCTTTTTTGATTATTAAGGAGAAGTTCCCTACAGATTAAATGTTGTTTCCGGAAACATTGCATTGTCATCTGTCGCGGTAGAGCTTTTTAAATAGCATCTGCGCTTGATAAAAACACCCGCCAAATTATGCATGACTTGCTTAGTTGCCTTGGCCTTCAGAAACTACTCTTGCAAGCAGAGGCATGGCGGGTTTAAAATATTATTTGGTAAGTGAGTGCGAATACTCTCGAAACGCTTCTTTTCAGATATCACTCCTCTTTCGAGTCCACAGGGATAGGTATTACTACTCTATCTACCAAAAAATTAAAATGTCAAATATCAATTTCCGATTTTGGTTTCGACCGAGTATTCCCAGTCCCATTGGCTCATCGGGAACCAACTCACAAATTTAAGGAAGTCCTACCTACCACCACAGAAGGTAGGACTTCCGAAATAATAAGAGTAACCACCACAGAAACTCTTATTATTTACCAACCAAGCTTTGTCATTCGAAATCATGTATAGGACTATATTTCAAATTTCCGGTAAAGTCAATAATTTTTTTTAACTTTTTTTAGGCGACATGCACAATTCTCAAATAGCGAGCAGTGATTACATCCATAGTCTAGATATATGTCAGGGCGAACGCAAGCACCTTTGGTATGTTCTTTACATGCTTCTACATTCTTATTCAAATCAAGGACAACAGTTTTCTTATTGAGATCAATCTTGGGCAAGAAGCTATCCAACCATTTTTCTCTTTCTTCGCGTTCTTTAGTAGTCAATTCTTCCACTGGTCTTTTCACAATACTTGGAACAATAGACTTGGTACGTTTCTTGCGTACACCCACAATACTTTTATCAATTAGATTCTTTGTAGAAATGTTTTTTCTTGGTCTACCTCTTGGCATTTTTATATAGTATTAAAAGGTTTTGTTACTGTCAATAAAAATCTTATTCAGATTCTGAATCATCTTCTGTTTTGATTACGTGCCAGCCCAAGAGTTCTAATGCTTTTGTCTGTGCTTCTTCTTGAGTGTTTGCTTCTACTAGAAACGGTTCTTCTTCTGAAGTGGCAATTACCATGAATGTGAACATGGATTTACTGTATGAGATATTTCTGGAAATATCAAGAAAAATCTTTTAATATTTTACATTCCACTTTTCGTCTCTTACTAATGAATTTGCCATTTCATTTTTTAGAACTCCGATAGGTTTGGTTGACCCTTTTGACAATCTAGCAGCAATATGAGAAATTGCTTCTTGCCTTGAAATGGCAGTTGTTTCATATGTATTTCTATCCCAAAATACGGTGAAGGTTCTTAATTTTGAATCTGACAAAGACTTATCCTTCAAGGAAGGTTCTGGAAGTTTTTTCTTCTCTTCTGATTTTTCTTCTTTCGAGGGATATTTGAAATCAAATTCTAATTGAGTTTCTTTCAGATATTTTTTAAAAAGATTGTTAAATTTCATTGTTTTTTTAAATTTTCCGCAAAATATTTTACTGCCCATTCTAGGCTTTCTGTGACATTTGGAAGCTTTCCAAAATTCTTTTCAATTTTTTCTGTAGAGAGAATACAGTTACTTCTTTGTGTTTTAGTTGATAAATCTTTAATTGAAACGAATTTCCAATTAGGATTATCAACTCCATGTGTCTTAAGAATTCTTGTAATTTCTATGGAGTCGATGGATCCATCATTTACAATATTATAAACTCCACTTAATCCGCTTGATATAAACTTATTAACAAATAAACTCAAATCATATAAAGATGTTAATGAATTTGGTTTAGATATCAAAGTATCATAATTGAGGAGTTTGTTTATATAATTTTTAGGATTAACTTCTTCGCAGAATGGCATCCTAATTCTCAACACAGACCTATCAAAGCGAGCAGAAAGTTTTTCAAAGGCATCTTTTGTCTTTGAGTAAAACGAAGAATAATGACAATCTGCTCCAAAGTTCGGAATGTCTTCTTCGCTATAAAATTTTTCATACCCATCATATATACATCCACTTCCGATATGTGTTATTGGAATGCTTAAACGATTACATGCTTCTGTGATGTATAATGGAATTGTTACATTGTAGTGATAACAAGATTCTTTGTTATCTTCACAGGCATCTACGTTTGGAGATCCCGTATATCCAGAACAGTTTATAACATGCTCAATTCTTTGTTCTTCTGGTGCTGGATATTTATGCTTTTTTAAGAAATTAAAAAATGTATTATAATCAGAGTAGTCCACATCTTTTTTAGAGATGTGAAGTTTATTTTTAACCGACAGTCGTTTGTTTAAATAGTTACCAACGAAACCTTTTCCTAAAATTAATACTTTGCTCATAACAATATGATATAATAAAAACGTAGTATGTCAATTAAAAAATTTTAAAACATATCATCATTACCATCATGTCTTTTATACAATTCTTTTTTATCAGGTGGTATGTGGTATTCCTCTTCATTTCTGAGCATTTTATAATAATCCCTTGTATTATTTTGAATAGAAGGACCGAAAGATTCTAAACAAGTTAAAAAGTTTTCAACAGATTTTTTGAAAGAACCAGCAGGATCTTTATCATCATAAATACCAAATAATATCAACAAATTATACCACATAATTGTTTTAAAACTGTCAAAATTTCTTGGAGTAATCATTTTTTCTATTTTTTCTATATTTAAAAAAGTTTCTTTAAATTTATCACTATTCATTAATGTATCTAGACTATACAAAATTCTACGAGATAAAATATAATTAAAAAATAAAGAATAATTCATAAGATAATTTCTTTCTACATTATTTTCTATAATATCATCTAATCTTTTTTCAACATTTTGCATTACATCTAAAACATATGATTTTTCTGGTCGAAGGACTGCAAGCTGGCCAAAAATTTCTAAAAGTGATTTGGAAGTAGCATAATAATCTAAAAAACTAGAGTCGGAATTACATGCTTTTTTCAATTTAGGGCTTATTTCATAATCAAAAAAACTACATATATCGCTTGAACTCTCACATTTCAGGCTTATAGCATTTAAACGGTTTTTTATATGAAGAATTTCTTCTTTTATAAGCCTTTTTGTTTTCATTCATTTTTAACCTACCAATTTTTACAACTTAAATATTTGGCCGTGCCCGGTTTTGCAGTGGAGCATTTGTGTCTTGCACGAAATGATTTTTTTCGTTTTGTGTTTCCAGACTTTCCTGTTACCTTTACTCCTGCTTGTCCAAAATGAACTCTTTTATATCCCTTGCCTTTTGGATTTTTTACACACTGCATGTATTTCTTACCCTTTCGGTCAGATTGGGTTTTTTTAGTTGGACCCTTACAACGAGCGGCTTCGTTTAGCAAACTTTCTACAAGTAAATCAAATTTCATATATCTATTTATATTTAAAACAAAGAAAAGTCTCTTATTTTAATTCAATTTTATATTAAATTATATAAGTCCCTGATTATAAACAAAAGTGGTTTTAAAAAATTGAAAAAAATATGTACCTATAGCAAGTTTTATGCCAGTTTTAGGAACTTTTTTCCTATTTTAAAGTACTTTTTAGATCAACTTTGTACCTGTTTTTACCTAATTGTAAAAATTAGTCCAATCGGTTTTTGTTTGTTTAGAAATTTTTTCTATATATCCTTCTTTCACTATGTCTTCCAAAAGATACAAATTCTGATAATATTTATAAGAATATTTCTTACTGAAAAACAATTGAATATTAACAATAAACTCTGCGATTTTATATTTAATTTTGTACATGATTATTTAAAAATTTCTAAAAACATTACTCTAATATAAAGATATTCTTTATACAAGAACAGGTATGTCAATGTCGGAAGTTTCTTTATTATAAAAAAAACATACCAAAAGAAAAACTTTATAGTATAAATAAAATCTTTTAACATTGAAAATTATTTTTTCTTGCTGGTTTTATTATTTTGATTATGTTCTGATTCTTTGCTCTTCCATTTTATAGAATCATAGTTATCTTTAAACTGCTTTGAAAAGCAACTTCTAGGTTTATCTCCCTTTCCTGCACTCATTTATTGTGCTCTATAAGCAACTGTGATCGTTGCTGTCTTATCGTTTTTGTTTGTAACTGTATGTTCCAGTGGATAGAACCCTTTTTGTCTAAGAGTATCCATTATCTTAAGAGTTTCGGTATTGATCAAAGATTCACGCTCCATGAAGCTTGAATTGGGTTTAAACTCAGTTTTATGTGTTAATGTTAGGTTCATATTAATATTTAGTTATTTATGTAAAAATGCAAACGGACAATTTTTAATATCCCCTTGTTCATATTTCTTGGGAGATCTGAAAAATCTTTTATATCTATCAAAAAATACTTGATGAGCCTTTTCCCATTTTTGCTTAAAGCTTCCTGTATCAAATGAAAATTGAGATTTAAAATCTTCTCGTTTAAATGGAATGACTTGTATCATCGGTGTTCCCTTTTCTATCAATCCGGAAAAATTTTTATTTAAAAAGAATAAAAAATTAACAGGAATTGGATGCTTATCGGTATCTACAATTGCTGGAAGGCATTTATATGGAAGATCATCATAGTGGAGTGGATGTGTAAACAAACAAGACCACCCCGCAGGAGTCTTTACAATCCAAGGATTTATAAATTTAAATGATGTAGGATAAAATCCTTCTGGAACGGGATATGTTTGCATTTGTTCTTGCTTCTGCATATCAATTACTTGTAGGGTATCCCAAGACCATTTTATATTAATATCACTTGGTCCTGCATTTTCTACCCAAACATCGCAATGAAGTGGAATATGATATCCCGCAGTCATAGCATCTACTACGGGTAGACATTTTTTAATGGTGCTGGTAGGATCACCAAATTCATCCACAGATTTTTTACAATTGATATACGAAGGAGTATTACTAATCCAATCAGGAAGTTTTGTTATTGCTGGATATGGTTTTTCAATAACCTCCAACATTTCTTTTGTGTTTGCTATAAACTCTATTACTTTACCCATCCCTCAAAGATACAGCAAAAAATATAAATGTCAATCTACTTTTGATAACATTTCCGCAAGTTTTAATAAAATATTTTGTATATTTTTTATTTCCTGTTTATGTTTGGAAGAATATTCTAAAACCTTAATAGGTTTTTTAACGGTTCTTGAAACGCTTTTAACAAGATTAGAAGTTATTCCAGTTGGAATATTAGAAGAATAGTCTGAAGTGAATGTGTCCATGTTATATTTGTACTTATTCGCTGAAATTATTATCTTTCAATCTAAATATTATAAATGTCAGCACCATTAAATACAGTATCTCCTTTAACTTATCCTACTTGGTTGAAGTATCAGAAAAATTTAAAACCAGATACCGCACAGGAATATTATTCAGAATATTTACGCGAATGGTATAGGAGTAATACTTTATTAACTTCTAATAATAGCAATGCTATTAAAGAAAATTACATACAATTATTAAAAGATTTAAATTTTCTTTTTGGTACGCAAGAAAAAGATTTATTTCTAGCAGATTTGGATTATAAAAATGATGAAGAATTAATATTTGCAATTCCATATTTCGTTAAAAAGCTAAAGGAAGTTTGCAAAGTATTATCATATAAAAGAGAGTCTGTAAAAAATGCAAAGCTTCGTTATAATCTGGCAGGTTCTAACATGGGACTAGAAGCATTGATGTATGAATATATTTTAAAAGGATTTACTAAAGACGAGAATTATATTACACAGGTTCCTATATCTTCTTTATCAAATTATTTTCCTGATCTTTCATCAGTTAGTGGAAATTTTTTCGTAGAATTAGAAGAATTGCACGATTCTCAGAATTATCATGACTCTGATCCTTCTATTTCAATAAATCAGTATGTTGATTTAGAACAGGTTGTTAATGAAATACCATTTCAAGGTTTAGAAGAAAACGAAGTGTTGGAATTGCTTTCGACTAGATATCTTTCAAGAGTTGCGGATACTCCATTGTCTAGATTATTTAATCAATATCTTTTAGAAATTCCTACTCTTTCAACTGCTGCATTGTCTGCCAATGCAAGCAATTTAATATATAATGAAATTATTGCAACACAACAATATTTAGGTGAAACTGTATATGGGTTAACGGCAATTAGGGCAAGTGAAATAAATCAACCAGATTTCACTATGAATATAGATTTAGAGCAAGGAAATAATTGGTTCTACTGGCCTTCTGGTGACAGAATTGTTGATGAAACGGTTTTTAATAATGTATACAATCCAATTCTTATTAATGATTCCTCGTTTGTAAAATCTGGTGCAGCGGGTGGTGATGATTATACTAATTCTGATTTATTTTTTACAGACAAATCAGGAAATCTTGAGGGTGCATGGCTTAAAGGTCCGAATATAATAAAAGCAGAAGATAAAATGCAGTTTACGATTAATGCACAAACATCGAGAGAATTTATATATCCGTATCCTGGATTTAAATTGACATCAAAAGGAAGTCTTTGGGATGGATATAGTTTAAACGATGATGATTATTTTTTATACTTAAAGCTATTGGATGAGCAAAAGAAAGAAATTCTAACTCAATATTATACAAATACTCTTCCAAACTCTGCTGCCTCTCCTATATACATAAATGATTCGAATTTAGTTTATAGCAATGCATTTTCAGAAAAATTTTCAGATGAAGCCGATACGTTGACAAAAAGATCTTTTGGATCTGGAATAAATCCTACATATAGCGATGCTCTTTCTGGTGAAACAGAACAAGCATATTTATATAAATTTGAAAAGACAGACCTTCCTATATCAGAGGGAACCAATGATATTGCATGGCCTATTTTAAAATATGATGCCTTAAATGAAAATCTTCCAATTACTGTTTTAGATGATACTTGCTTACCGATTAATCTTTCTGAAGTAGATGCTACGAAAATAATGACGGGTGCTGTTGCAGGAAATTCTTTTAATAATGCGGATTTAATATATAAATTAAATACAAAAACAGAAGATCCGATTGAAGCCGCATGGCTAGGAGCAGGGTCTATTCAATTATTAAATAGAGATGGAGGGAATCCTATTTCTATATATGATACCAATGCTATATACTGTGCTTCTCATATAGATGGTGTCGTTCAGGGAGGATTATGTGCTAAAATAAATCCAAAGCAAAAAGTTTCGTTTGTTTGGATGGATGAGGATACTATAGCGGATGATGTTTTCTTTTATAGGGAACACTCTGCGGATTGTCCGTATGTAAAACGTTCTCCTCATAATTATTATACAAATCAAAACTATCAAAATCCGGATCCATTTGATGCTAAACCTGCATGGACAAAGTGTAGATGTAAATCTACAAAATATTCTCCAATAGGACATTCAGGAGAAGTGGTAACTGATTATAACGGAATGGCAGATTATTTATTTGCTGATCCACAGGGGTTAGGAGCCGATTTTGCTTTTAATACTTGGTTGGATACAAGAGGTTTAAATCCTTTACAAAGTCCTCAATTTTCTTATTATAAATTAGATGAAATATTTGGAGATAAACAAGTTGGTTGGGGTAGTGGTATTTGGAAAACAGGAAATGGTTCTAGAATGGTTTTAAAAACTGGAAGAAGATATACATATTATAGAACATCTTTCAGAAGTGATTTAGTAGCAAGCACAACAGAGCAAGAAAATAATGCATCTCCTTATTTAATAGTAAATTATCCATATAAAAACATTAGAGGAATAACCACAAATACTTCTGATAATGTTTTTGACATATCAATAGTCATAGATAAAAGCTATTCACAAAACAAAGACATACAAAAAACAATAGAAATAGTTAAAGAATTTGCTTCTAGCTTAATCAATGGAAATGTAAATGTACAGATTTCAATAATTTCTTTCAATGAAAATGCTTTAGTTGCCACTTATTTAACTAATGATTTGAATGTAATTAATTTTGCTATTCAGGATATTTTATCACAATCAATAAAAGACACTGCTCAGACTGACATATACAATGCACTGTATCTTTCAGATTATATTTTAAATACTACAATATATGATAATAATGAACCAGACAGTCTTTTTGAAATTTGTAATTCTTTAAATGCAATTATTCAGAAAAAGGCAGAATTTAAAACAAATAGAAACGTACCAAGAAGTAATGCTATAAAGAATATAATCATATTGAGCGATGGTTATGAAACAATAAATGTTGGAAGTGCCGTTCCATATTCTCTTGAATTAAAAAACAAAGGAACACAAATATATGCGGTAGATATTGGTCCTAATACATATTTCAATGAAAATATGCAACAAATTGCTAGTAGAAATGGGTACTTTAATTTACAAAAATATTTGTATGATGGAGAAGGAAATTTAAATAATTTTATTCAATATCTGGCTTCATTGTTTAGTTATTCTAAACTATCGATTGTACCGACTTGGTATAAAGCAATTAGAAATACTTTTGGAGAATGGATTGCAACAAACGATATTTCTGATATGGTATTGCGTTCTGGTGATTATTTGACTTACATACACAGATCAGAAGTTTCCTATGAAGGATCAAATAATACTTCTTTTACTACTCCTTCAATATCATTTACAATAAATATGAAATTGAATGGATGGGACTATTCTACAAATTCGTTTCAACTTACTGGAGTTGGTTTAGGATATGGGGGAAAACCATTTTGGGCTAAATCATATACAAAACCAGAAGAAAATTTAGATCAACACTTTGAAAAACAATTAATGTACTTCGGTGGTCAAGTAAGATTTATAGATGGATATCTACCTGTTCATCAACCAGAAATATCTTATATGACACTATCCAATGGAAGTTTCATGACATATCAAAGAAGAGGGATTACAAATTTATTATGGACACAACCTTTAACTTTAAATGTTTTGCTATCTTCTTATCAATGGAATAAAATAGTATTTTATAAAGATTTTTCAAATTTACAAGACATTTTTAGAAACGGTAATACTTTAGATTTAATTGCCTATAGTTCAGAGGAACCAAGTGATATTATACTAGAAAGCTATTCTTCGTTTATACCAACCAAGTATAACTATTATGCTCGTAATGCTTTTACATACACACAAGATTTTTATCTAAGAAACAAGTGTTTAAATACCTTTGCGGTTTTTAATACTGCGGTTGCTGTAGAAGCTTTTCATCCGTATGCAAACATGAATAATGTGTTCTATCCTACAGTAGCCACTATTTCATTACCATCTTTAGCTAAATCAGAAAAGCAATTAGGAGAATATATGCTTCCTGAAAATCTAGGAGTTTCATATTGGAGAGGAAGAGGATATTCCATGGAAGTTAGTAAGGATACTCTTACATTTATAGACAGTATAAGTGCAGAAAGATTGTTTCTAAATACAAATAAATTTAGCGGAAGACAGAGAGGGTTGACAAAAAAAGATCAATACTCTCCTTCCATGATTACTGACATTGATAATCGCTGGATGATGGAATCTTATAGTTCTTCGGATGCTGCTGGTAGAATAACAGATACATTAAACAATCAAAAATTTACTCCTTATCAATCTAAATACGAAATAATTAAAAGAAATAATTTAGGTCTTTGTAGACAAAATGATGATTTTGATTTTTGGAAATTTCCTTTACCATCTACATGGGATTACGCGGAAAAATATCCAATAACATTAAGAAGAGAAGTTTTAGCATCTTCTTATGAAAATAGAATAAAAGAACTTCTTGTAAACAAAGGAACAATGACCGATTGGAAGAATGATATATATGGAAATGATTATGGTTTGTTTAAAGATCCTTATTCAAAGCTAACGGCAACCGCACCATTAGCAACCGATCCACCGACTCCTCCATCAACAGATAATTGCACAAATAATGGAACGTTAATTTATAGTTATGATTCTTTAGAATCTACACCCGAAGAAGGTTTTAGCAGGCATAAAGCATGTTTCATAACAGTTACGATAGAAATTGATCAATTTGGAAATATAATAAATCAAAGCCAATCCGGAAATTCCACAAATAATTTAAATTTAGTAGAAATTCTTCAAACAAATAATTTAATTTCATTAATTGTTGGAATATATACATTTGCATTTGAATTTTTTGGATGGAGAAAAAGAGGAACGTATGATAATTCTGGTAATTTATTGACTCCTGCTGGTTGGTATTCAAGTGATACTAAATATAATATTTACGGTTGCAATTAAAAATTGTATATAATAAATAAGTATAAACAATTCCTTTAATGGAAATAGCTCTTTGACATAAAAATAGGCCCATATCAGGTTAACTCAGGGAAACTCCAGAACGGACAATCCTGAACCAAGCATATGCAGGAATGCATTTGAAGGTGCAACGACTAGGAAGCGAGTCCAAAACGGACAGTAATTCTTCCCAAGAACGCCTGACACTCTTTTATAAAAAAAATAGAGTGAAGATATAGTCTGATCTAACTAGGAATAGTTAGAAACGATAGATAAAGAACTATCGTGATAACATAAAGCTGTTTTAATATAGTAAACATAATATAGTAAATATAATATACGAAATATAATATACAAATATAAAATACCAAATATAATATGCATCAATATAATATAGGAAAGATAATATTTAAATATAATATAGTAAATGTAATATACTGAATATAATATACGAAATATGTTGGCAGGGTCAAACTTTAAAATAAATACAAATTTACTAAGCATGTAACTATAAATATTACATAGTATGGTAAATTACATTGGATTTGGAAAATCATATGATATAACAGTTTCAAAAACTCAAAATGAACCAGTCACTACTACATCAGATTGTGGTTGTGATTTAGGTCATGGAAATCCATATATAGTTTCCAGCAGCCCTTCGACTTATTCTACAAGCATAGATGGTATTGTTGGAAATCGTCCTCCAAATCCTTCTTTAGACGTTCCGCTTCCACCGATTAAATGTATTAATACAATTAATCCTCCAATAATAGGCAAAAATTCTTTTTATATGGGATTTGGTGGATCTACTGGAGCTTCAACTAATGAGCATTGGCTACACAATGTAACATGGAATTCTTCCTTAAATTCTTTAAGTCATTCAGATGTTTTAAATACCTCTAATTATTTAAACAATGCAACAAAAATAGGAAATTCTATTAGATTTACAGAAGCAGGAGGAAACCAAACCGGAAATATTTTTTATAAAAATCCTTTATATTTTATAGATAGCAATTCAAATTTATTAAATTGGTCTTGTTACTATGTATTTTCAATGGGTGGAGGCAGCAGGGCTGATGGCATCACATTTATTTTACAAAGTTATTCCAACATTGCGGGTGGTTATGGTGGTGGACTGGCATACGATGGAATTCCTGATAGTATAGCTGTTGGATATGATTCTTATCAAAATTATTTTGATCCTAACAATAATCACATAGAAATAGATGTAAATGGAAGTGTCTCAAGCTCATTAATAACATTTACACCATCATTTGATTTGTGTGGCACAACAGGAACCAATAAATATATCTATAATTGGGTAGACTATATAAATGGAGTTTTAAAAATATATAGTTCTGATTTAAATACTAAGCCATTGAATCCTTCTATATCATATTCTATAGATTTAAAAGATTATCTTATTGTTTCATAAATATAATAAAATGTCAAATATAATAAAACTTAATTCATATACTAAGGGAAGATCCGTTATTAGAGGAAGTTTTTTAGTTTCTACCGATGATCCTAATGATTGTTTAGTAACTACAAAAACGACAACACCACAAAACGAATTTATATCAGAAAAATATGCAACTGGTCTTATTCCAAATGAGGAATAAGATGATGTTTAAAAACTTTATTTTTAGATGTTCTGTCTAAATATTAGATAACATGGCATCAAATCAGGCATATTACATAACCGAATCCGGTACTTGGCCGAATGAAGTGTATAAAATATCTATTGCAGGACAGTTAATAAATCCAGCATTAGCTTCTATACCCGCTGATAATTCATTTAGATTTGTGAATAATCAAACGGTTCCTTTGAATGGATTACCTTCTAATTATGGAAAATATGATTATTTGAATTCTGTTCCAACCTTTTATAGTCAGGGATTGTTGGAATTAGATACTACAAGTAATACGCTTTTAGTTTGGAATGTTTCTGCTGAAAGAAGAGCATTTGATATTGGAAATACTTTAAATTCATTGAGTATAGACATTGCTCCGGGAAAGCAAATTGGTGAAAGATATTACTCATATTTATTATACCCAAAAAGACTTTTTTTAAAACCTACTGCCAAACCCATAAAAGATGGAAATAATTGGAGATTAAACACTCAAACTGTTTTATTAAGTACAGCTGCAACGTATTATTTAGGATCTACTACCGATTTAGATGCTGCAAGTGGAAATATAAATTTTTTAAAAAAAACTCCAGTAACCACTTCTCTTATATCAGATGCAAACTATTCAATTGTTTATAATCTTTGTGCTTCTCGTACTAGAGTAGGTCTTCCGCTTATAACTTTTACCGATTCATACAATCCTACATTTTATTCTACAGTATTAGAACCTTCGCCTGTAAATTCTACATCAACTTCTAGAATAAGGCCCGATACAACATACATAACTTATAATGTAAAATATTATGAATCTGATGCACAAGGAAACGTTTCTCTGTATTCCCTTGGACAACAAAGACCAGATGAAAATTTAGGACTATCTCCTACGTTAAAATCCTCTTGTATAATTACTCCACAAACACCAGCCAATAAACAAGCATTTCAATTGGTACAGATTAAAAATGATACTGCGGACATAGATCTTGGAGATGTTAGATATTGTGTGTTGAGTGGTGTCTTTGATTTATATAATAGTAATTTTTCATATTTTAATAACGGATCTTTAAATACCTCGACTTCTATAATAAATCTTGTAACCGGAATTCCCGATACTTCTATTTCGGTTAGCTACATAGCAGATTGTCCTGCGATGAAATTTAGCAATGAGTTTTGGCAAGATACTTTTATTTCCACAACAGGAGCACAATTAGGAGTTCCTCTTGCGACAACCAATTCTCAGAGTATAGATTGGACTACAAAATATCCTCCTCATTATTATTCCTACAAAGCATCTTTAACTGGTTCCGCAGAACCTAATATTACTGGTTTGATGGAAACTGCGAATTTAACATTTTATTTAAAATGTTCTTCGGTTTCTGAAAAATATACATCTGGTAAAAATTATACATCATCTGTAACTGTTTCTTCATTCATAGCCTCGGATTTTAATTTTATTAGCTATGATTTGTGGTATGGATCAAGTTCGGATTATATTAAATTTTCTCCATTGGTTCCTTCTAATAGCGTATTTCTATCTTCTCTTTATTGTTTTTATGGAAATAATTTAGACATTCCATATTCATTGGTAGATTCTGGTTGGATTCCTGCTTCTTCTGCAAATTCATTTTTAATTACATATCCAATAACAACTCATGGAGAATTAGATTTCAGTTTGAGACCATCTTTATGTACGATTGCTGGATATATTGATGCATACGAAGCAACCAGAATACGTTTGGCAATAGGTGAATTACCATATAATGGCGGTCAGCCAATATTTCTTTCTAAGATATATGAAACCGAAGATTATATGGAAGTTGATGGATCTTTTTTAATATCAACAAGTTCTTGGCCTACAAGAGATCTTAGAGATTCTTATATATCTTGGTTTTTTACTCCAGAAAATAATTCTGTTACTATAAATTCAGTAGACATAGACGGCAATTTTATTCAAAATATACCTGCATTTAGTGCTGTTCCTTTTGGTTTTAATACTTGGTCTGTAGTTGTTTCTGGATATGGTCCGCAAACAACAGTAATAAATTTATCTTCTCAGAAATATAACGAAGTTACTAACCTTAGTTCAAATTCTGCACTTTTTAATTATTTTGCGGAAGAAAGATTATTAGTTGGAGCACCCTATGGTATAAACAATTTAAATGAAACTAGAAGTGTTTATTTAACATGTGCAGTTCCATATAAAGGAAGACAGTATAATCTACCATCAGATACTCAATTGAATTGGATTTGGTCATATAATAATGATATTGATTATGAAACAATTCCTATAAATGCTTATTTATATCCATCTTTAAATACATATTCATATGGATATGACTTAGGAACTACTATTTTAAGTAGTATAAAAGTAGAAGTAACTCCTCCATATAATACTAAAACTCCAAATATAAATACCGTTAGAATTGTTGCTTCTATAGATACTCAATCTGGATTGATAGAAGGAAGTTATATATTTGATGTTGATGATTTTCCTGCTCCTTCTATTTTTAATACTAATTTCTTAGGATATTATACAGCATTTCAAAAACTTTCATCTGAAATTTCAAATACAAGAGATAAAAAATATATAATTACTAGACCAAATAATGCAACAAATAGTTATACATTTTCTTCTTTGGGTGATGTTATTCCAACATATATAAATTCTACAATTGTTTGGAATGTATCTAGTAATAATAATGTTAATACATTAACATATGGAAACAATCCTATAAATGTTAATATATCAAATGTTTCTAAAACCATAATAAGCTTAAGTGCTTTAAATGCCATTGTGCCCGGCTGGACAAGCGCACATAATGTTCAGGCAAATACTGTAGTGAATATTTTAGATTCATCCGAATTTAATAAATCATTACAGTTTTTAACAATTCCAGAATTCTTTTGGAAAAATGGAAAGTATCTAACGCTTTCTGATCAAAATAACTATACACAAATACCATCTAATACTGCATATGGAAATAAAAAATCAAATAGCCAAGGATATTATCTATCTGCAAATAAATCATATCTGAATGATTTTAGATATTATACCGGAGAAAATCTTAATACAAAATTAGAAAAATTTTCTTCTTATTATACATTAACAAATATTCCATATGCAACTGAAATGTATTCATCATCTGGATTGCCTATAACATTAACAGCATTTAATGATGAATTATTTCCAGAAAATAATGGAATATATTATAAAATGCCAAGTGGTTTAAATTTAAATACATATACATTTAATATAACCGCAAAATCTGATAATAATAGTGCAAATAGATTGCAAAAAAATTTAAAATTGATTCCTTACACAGATATAACAACAACATATATGGTAGATACAACTGCTATAGATATTGATAATGATCGTGTTATATCAGTATATCAAAGTATAAGCACAAGCATTCCAAATTCTCCCGTAGAAATAGTCAATGGAACAATAACATATACCCTTTCAACATATTTTTGGTCGGTTAATAGAGAAATTCCAGCAACAACAGGAAGTTTTGATGTATTTGAATTAGTAATAGGAGATCCTGCCAATGAACTCACAGTATCGGGAACCAAGAAGAATACTCTTTTTTTACATGCTTCTTCAAATATAGATAAAAAAATATTTTCATCAACCTTTAATAACTATCCAGATAATGCTTATACAGGTTCTAGAGATTTATGGAGTACTGTTACTCAAATAACAACTTCTATTTCACCAACTAAAACGTTAATATCAAGCAGCAGTGCTGCAAGTCCAGAAATTTTTATATCAACTGCATATGTTCTTACTGGACAAGATTTATTCCTACAATTTGATACACCGGATTCTACAGGTAATATATCTATAATTGCATATATGGTAAATTTTGGTGAGTACGATTCTGATAGAATTACCGCATTCGATTCTTCTTTATTTTATTCATATAAAAATTCTGGTACATATTATATTTCTTATAGTGCATTATATAATGATGGATCATTAAAAATGTATGAACATCCAAATCCAATTTTTGTAAAAAATAATTGGCAAACATATGATCCAAACTCATTAAGATTTGTAGAAGAAGCTGTTTTAACACTTCCCTATACAAACGAAGGAGTTTTCATTCAACCAAATGAATGGGGAGATTCTGATATATTCAATACCTCAATAGGTAGAATACAAGATAATTTGGATTATTTGGCATCAAATTTACAAACAATAAATACTAATTCACCAACAATATTTTTTGGTTGGTTGGGTAGTAATCCCTTTAATTTAAGTAGTGGAATAAGATGGTATACAAGAGATTTTGGAACCGAATTTTATTATAATCCGGAATTAGCAGTTTCTTCTGGAATTTCTTATTTTACAAAAATAAAAGATGCTATAGAAGTTAATAATCGCATTTATGTATTGGATGGAAACTTATTCAGATGTTTATCTTCCGATAATATTTCCTCTGAAATACAATTAGATGGAGCAGATTCATTAAATACTATTTTCTTAAATCCAATTTCATTAGAGGTAGATGAAACCGGAACCATAGCATATATAGCAGACCCTCCAAAAAATAGAGTTTATAGATTTGATTTAGAATTCAATACGCAATCTACATTAAATTATACATTAAATGTTGGGGGATTAGGTTCTAAAAAAGACACTAATAAATTTAATTCTCCATCCGAATTGGCATATGAAAGACAAAATCTGTATGTATTGGATTTTAACAATCGCTGTGTTAAAAGATATAACACCGATTTAAATTGGGTTTATACATATGAAGCCGATGAGTTTTTTGATGAAAGACCGATAAGCATAGCAGTTCATCCAGAATTTGAATTATTATATGTATTAACAGAAACAAAAACTATATACATATTTGATTCATTTAGTTCTTCTTATGTTTCAAAATTTAAAATAAATAATATTACTTCAAATATTATTAAAATTATATTTGATGAAGTAGGCGATTTTATATATGCAGTTACTTCGACAGATGTTTACAAATATTCTGCTTCCGGTTACTTTATATCACAACTTGATCTTCCAGCAAATCTTGTTTTTGTTGGTGCTAAAAAGGATAAAAATCGTTCTATATTATTATTGACCGAGAAATGTATAATAAAACTTCAAGACGTTTTAGAAGTATATAAAGTTGGAGAAGGATTGCCTAGTCAGTATTGGTCTAGGGATCAATTATTAATAGATAGGGATGAATTAGCATCAGATACCAATTATAATAGATGTTTAATACGAATGGCTCAAAATATTAAAACCCTTAGAAGTTCATTAAATTACAAATTAGTATTAGCCACCGAACAAACTTCTACGAATATAGTAAAATATTTTGCATCTGTTCCTGTTGATGTAAATGACTTGCCTTATTTTGATGGAACAATAGAGTGTGAAACATTAGGTGTTGGTGTAAATGAATTACATACACCACAAGTAATGAATAGAGAATTGTCTAAATTGTGCAGTGCTTTAAATGATTTAAACTTGTTTTTAAATATAGTTGATTATAACGTGCAATCAAATAATTCCAGTAATGGATGTAATGATGTATTCTGTTGGTCTTGGAAGGCAATGTCTTGTTATAAATTAACCTTTCCTGCAATACGTATATGTAACATAAATCCTATAACATATGCAGAGCTTGAAAATAGTTTCCCAATATCCTATGCTCCGAGTAAAACATGGGGATCTGCTACTTCAGAATGTTGTAATAAAGTTATTCCTCCAGTATAAATATTGATAATAGTAACCTTCAGAAATGAACGGTTCCTGCTAACAACAGAGACTAAAAAATATGAGTAATCGTTTTCATTCAAAATGGCATAGACGTAATCACCATACATATGGTAATGACACAAATCCTGATGCATCGCATGATCCAATAGCCAGCCAACAACAACCCTTTCTTGGGGAATTTGTTTTAAAAGGTGCTTTAAGTGCTACTTGTCCTTTAAGTTCATTTGCAGCATTTTTATATACTGATAATACAGCTTTGTGTGCATATGCAGGAACTCGCGGAGCATATATACATAGTGAAGGATATTTAGGTCTTGAGGTTATCAGTACAAAATCAATTGGTATTTCTGCAAATGCTCCTAAAATTGCAATAGAAGCCCTTTCCCCTATGAGAGCCATATCTGCTTGGGGTGGACAGATAGGATTGGATGTTTATTCTCCTACAAGAGCAATATCAGCATTTGGTGGAAGAATCGCTGGAGAATTTTATAGTCCCATAAGAGCATTGTCTGCTTATGGTGGACAAATTGGTTTAGATGTGTATTCTTCTTCGAGAGGCATATCTTCTTATGGTGGATTTATTAGTGGAGAATTTTATAGTCCTGTAAGAGCATTAAGTGCTTGGGGTGGAGAAATAGGATTGGATGTTTATTCTCCTACAAGGGCCATATCTGCTTTTGGCGGAAGAATTGGTGGAGAATTTTATAGTCCCATAAGAGCATTGTCTGCTTATGGTGGACAGATTGGTTTAGATGTTTATTCGTCCTCAAGAGGCATATCAGCATTCGGTGGATTTGTCGGTGGAGAATTTTATAGCCCATTTAGAGCATTAAGTGCTTATGGTAAAAACATTGGATTGGATGCTTATTCTTCCAATTGGGGTGTTAATTCATATGGAAATACAATGGGTGTTGGTGCATATTCTAATAATGTTGCATTATCTGCCTATGGTGCATTAACAGGTATTAAAGCCGAAGGGGGAAATGTAGGGGCATCCTTTCATAGTCCGATGATTTCTCTTTCTACTGGTGGTGGTGGAATAAACGTATTCAATAGTAGAGTAGGAATTTATAAAGTACCACAGCCATATTATCCTCAACAAGCATCACAAGTAGTTCTTGATGTTAATGGAGATGTTAGAATCGATGGAAACACAACTATAACAGGAGATCTTTCAGCACTAGGAACATTTTCTTATCTTGATACTAAAGTTCAAATAACTAGTTCTCTTGTAGTAAACAACAAAGGAACTGATGCTGCTACTACAATTATACAAACTGGAGCATATCCTATATTACAATGTTTTGATCAAGACATTGATGTTCCTCATTCTAAAGCGTCATTAATTGTTGATGGTGCTACTAATGGTTGGGTTGGTGTTGGAGTTAATACGCCTACTGCTCCCTTTAATATTGTTAAAGCTAATACAGCAAGTGAAGCTAATGGTCAACCACAAGTTAGAATATATGATGGAACAACAAATAAAATTACAATTGGTACTTTTGGTACAAATGCTTCTAATCCATATATAGGCACAGAAAATTCTGTTCCATTTGATATTGTTACTAACAATACCCAAAAAGTTACCATATTATCAAATGGTAATGTGGGCATAAATCATGCTACACCAACCGCTAAACTAGCAATTTTTGGTGATAGTAATGGAACAACAGCATTGTCTGCCTATGGATCTGCATTTGGTGCGATTATAGCAGGTGGAGATACTAGAATTAATTATGATGGAAGTGGAAGCACATACATCAATTCAAATAATACAACATTAACAAATGTTAATATTGGAAATTCCAATGCCAATGGAACCAATGTAAATGTTGCAGGTTATGTTAAAATAAATGATGGAAATACCACAGCATCATTTAAAGATACTGAAATAAATATCAATGGATCTACCGGAACAGTAAGAATTGGTAATAACTCCGCAGTAATTAATGCAAAAGGTGCTCCTATTGGAATTAACAACGATTCAGGAACCACAACCAACACTAATATCGGAACAGGAACAACTACTGGAACGGTTAGTATCGGAAATTCTTCAGGAACTCTTACATTAAATGGAAATACCGGATCAATTACAACTGCAAGTACATTTACAATAAATGGAACTACAGGAAGAACTACAAATATTAATACTGGTACTGGTGCTGTAACAACTACGATTGGAAATGCAGGAACAGTTGCTATAAACGGAACAACAACAATAGCAGGAAACACGACAATAGCAGATACCGCAGGAAATACTCTTGTGGTTGGAAATCAAACTGGCACAGCAGATTTAGAAGCAAGTACTTTAACAATTACAACTGCAAGTACTATAGGCATTAATACAACTACAGGAAGAGCACTCAATATTAATAATGGAACGGCAGCAGCGACCAATATTAATACGGGTACTGGTGCTGTAACAACTACTATTGGAAATGCAGCAGGAACAGTTGCAATCAATGGTACAACAACAATAGCAGGAAATACTACAATAGCAAATACTGCTGCTAATACTCTAACTATCGGAAACAGTACAGGAGTAGTAACTGCTGCTGCAAGCACATATGGTTTGACAACAACTGGTCAGGTTGACATTAACTCAACAACTGCTCGTACAACCAACATCAATACTGGTACTGGTGCAGTAACAACGACAATCGGTAATAATACAGCTTCTAATGTAACAGTAGTAAACAGTCCAAGTGTAACTGCTCCTAATCAAACATATCTTGGTGATAGTTCTGTAATTACTGGAGGTTTAGGCGATACTAGATATGGAAATTTAATAAAAGGAAGCACATTGGGAGGTTCAAATGCAACTATAACTTTAGCAAATATAGTAAATGGAGTGTCCTTAGATGCTAATACAAATTATGAAGTTGTTGCTATTGCTATATTAACAACTACAGGATTAGGGGGTGTTAAATATCAATTTACTGGTGACGGAAGTTTAAAATTTAACTATTTTATGATAGATGATGCATGGTTCACTGCTACCGGAACTCCTACTGCTATTACATATGCAGGAGTTGGTGCTGATAATACTAGTACTCCAACAAATTTAACAACTCCAAGTAGTAACACTGCTAACACATGGTTTGTTAGAAGAAGAATGCATATAAGGTCGGGAACGGTTGGTGGTACTTTAAATTGGCAATTTGCTTTAGGTACTGCGGGTGGTGGTATATCCTGTGTTCCTCTAGCAGGTAGTTATATAATTGCTAGAAAATTATTATAATAGTTGGAATTTTAACACTTTTCATTAAATATTATTAATGAATAATAGTCAGAAGGTATATCTTAATAGTTTTAGTCCTTTAATTACAGGAACGTCTCCATATACATTAACGCTGATTCCTTCTGGCATTTCAGTAAGTTCAAAGGTTTATAAAATAACCTATGATTTTGGTGATGGTAATATTATACATGATTTATTATCACCCGATAATAATCCTCTAAAAAATATTAGCACAAATGTTTATTATCTTACGGGAGAATTTACTAAAGCATTTAATGTAAAAACATACATATATAAATTAGGAACTTCTTCATATGATTCTTATAGTTTTTCTCTAGATTTGAGTGTTCCAAAATTAGAAGGAATTGATACGTTATCTCAAACATTGTGTTCTAACTATTTTAGCGAACTTCATTTGGTCGGATCTAGAATGTTTGGTCCTAATAATGATATTTTATATATTTTTGAAAGTATAACTCCGAATTATCTTATACCCGTTTCTGTAAACTGGAAACCAAGACCTCCAGAACCAATTATGTTTGTTCCTATAAAAGATCATTATCGTCCTTATAAACTACTTGCTCCTTTTGAAAATGAATTAGTAAATAGTGCAGAAACCGGAACGGATATTATCCTTATTAATCCAGTTGCTGCTAGTCCAAATCCTGACGATGGAAGTCCTGATATGACTGTATATGAAGGAGAGTACCAATGAGTATATATTATAACAAACAAACTTCAGGCGAGCTTTGGCTTAGAGATTTAAAAAACAGCGTAGAGCCTTCTTATAATGTTTTATCTTCTATATATTTTAAATATCAAGAAATAAATTCTTCATTTTTTAATGAATTAACAGCAAATAAAATAAATAGGTTTGACGTATTTTATGATACAATTTTTGTTGAAACCTTAAATGGTTGTATTTTTGAAAAATTTTATATAAACAATGATACGATAAAACCATTTAATCAAATAAATCTTTTCAATATAAGAAAAACAACAACTGTTGATTATTGGTTTGATGAAAAGAAAAATAAAGTATTTTTTACTGATTTATATTATTTCCTTGATCCTACAATTCCTTTAAATTCATTTAGTTTTGTTTTTCTATTTAAAGTTTTTGATTGTTCTACAGGATTGATAAAAACATTATTGATTGATAATGTTATAATAAAATTTCTTTCATCTGAAAATTGGAATCCAGAAGTATTAACAATAGAAAATCCTAAAATAACATATAATCCAGATACAAAAACATTTAATGTTTCATTTATAGTAAGAAACGAAACAAATACATTAGGAATTATAAGTGTTAATGTTTTTAATACTGATGAACCGTATATAAACCAAGTTGATGGATTTTTACCATATGCTATAATTGATGCTGAAAATTGTGAAATAATTTCTTTAAAAGATCTTCCTACACAATTATTAAATGGTATCATAACCGAAGACTATTATTATATTCTAACAGAATTGAGCGAATTTTTGGGATATGATGGTGTTTAATAATTTGATTACTAGACTTTTTACTATAAATAGAATATAATACGTTATTATGGCAGATATCACATCAAATTCTAATAGAATACCAGACACCAGTAGAAATTTTGTTTCTCAATTATTGCAGAGACTACCATATGTAGCTACTGCTGTTACTGCTGATGTTGGAAATCCTAAATATCAATTATTTGATCGTTTGTCAAAGAGACAAGAATTAAAAATAATGCAACAATCGGTTCTTACTGGACCGTTTATGCGTAATGAATTTGGAGACTACTACAATCCCGGTTCATTTGTTTCTGATCATGCTTATCACAAATACATCTATGCAAATGTTGATGCTGATAAAATTCGTAGATTGGCAGAATATCGTAGAATGGCGGCATATGCTGAAATCTCCGATGCTTTGAATGAAATCTGTGATGAAGTTATTGTAAAGGATGAAAATGGAAAAATAACTCATTTAGACTTTTCTTCATACTCGAACTTAGGACAAGAAGAAAAGAATGAATTATTAAAAGAATTTACAAAATTTATTAATATTTATGACTTGGAGCATAAGGGATGGATGTATGCTCGCAGATTGTTAGTCGAAGGTGAATTGTTCTTTGAAAATGTAATTCACGAAGAAAATAGAGACAAGGGAATTATTGGGGTTCTTAGTATTCCCGGAGAGTTGATAAATCCCATCTATGACAATATTCAAAATAATGTCATAGAAAACTTTGTTTTCCAAAAACCAATTAGTCTAACCAATGATCCATCTGCTCCACTTTCTCAAATTCAAAGCAATACTAGTTCCATAAATGCTTTACAACAACAAATAGTCACACTACAGGGAAATCAGATTACCTATATTCATTCAGGATCATGGAATGAAGACCAGTCTATTCGTATTCCATATATAGAAAATTGTCGAAGATCGTATAAACAACTTTCTCTTCTAGAAGATTCTATTATTATTTATCGAATGGTAAGAGCACCCGAACGTCTTAAATTTAAGATTGACGTGGGTAATATGCCTCCTGCAAAAGCAGAAGGATATTTAAAACAATTGATGCAACAACATTGGAGCAAACAGACGTATAACTCCAATACTAGCTCACCCGGTGCTGGAAATATCTACAATCCACAATCCATGCTAGATGCCTATTGGTTTGCAAAAAGAAACGGAGAAGTTGGTTCCGATGTTGAATTAATGCAGGGTGGTGCAAATTTAGGCCAACTCGATGATCTTATGTACTTTGTTAACAAATTATATAAGAGCCTTGGTGTTCCTGTATCTCGTTTAAATCCAAATGAACCATTTAGAGATGGATCTGAAATATTAAAAGAGGAATTAAAATTTGCAAAAATGATAGTTAGACTGCAAAATCAAATTTCAGCGGGTCTTAAAGATGCTTTTATAACTCATTTAAAACTCAGGGGATGGTGGAAAGAATACAAATTGCACGAATCTCAGTTTAGTTTAAGTTTTACTCCTCCTTCAAACTTTTTTGCAATCAGACAGCAACAACTTCTTGAATTGAAATTAAAAAATTTCTCTGATATGAGTCAAAATGAGGGAATTTCAAATATTTTTGCTCAAAGACATTATCTTGGATTTTCCGATGAAAAAATTGGAGAAAATATGGAATGGAAGAAAAAGGAAGCTGCTCTTAAATGGGAACTTTCTCAAATCGAAGGTAATGGTCCAAATTGGAGAGAACATATCGAAGCTGCTGAAAATGCCGCTAGCGGAGTTGAAGGAGGCGGTGGTGGAGGATTTGGAGGTGGTGGTGGTGTATCATCCTCTTCTATTCCTGAATTTGGTGGTGGAGGCGGTGGTGGAGGTGGTCCAGAAGCTACTCCTGAAGCTGCCGCTGGAGAAGCAGGTGCTGCTCCTGCTCCTGCTCCTGCTGCTAGTGCTGCTCCAACAGAAGCTCCTACACCTGCATAATAAATTATGACATACGATTTTCCATCTCATATAAGCGGAGACACTTGGGACGGTGTTTCTTCAATAACTATTTTATCTCAAGGATTGCCCATAGATTTAACAGATTGTAATATAGCTCTTCAGGTTCGATCTGTAAATAGTGTTGCTTCTCCTGCATTTATAGAATTTTCAACTATAGATGATACTATAGTAATTATAGAACCTTTAAGTGGAATTATATCTATACCTCCAAGAACAGTAGATATACCTGTCGGAAGATATAATTATGATTTACAAGTTACATTTCCGATTTTACCAAATGCATATATAAAAACATATCTAAAGGGAGAATGGGAAATTCTTGCAACAACTACAAGATGAGTGAAAAATTAACAATAGAACAAACATCAAATAATGTTACTGTTATAATAGACAATAGCAGTCCTAATATTTTACATTATTATAAATTATTAAATTCTATTCAAAATAATTACGAAAAATTTGATGTTGCTTCTACTAATATTATATCAAATTCTGCGATGTATTTAAATCCAGAACACAAAGAAATGTTAAGTCATGTTGGATTATTGACTGCAAATTGGCAAGAAACGTTTCATGAGGTTAATACCGTACAGGATAGACTTTCAGCAAATTGGGAAAAAGCATATGAAAATATGACTCCGATTGTTGATGGTGGAACTTTTTAAAAAAAAAATAAAATATTGGCATATCGATTAGGATAAGTATTAATGCCGCTTTGCGGTCTTTTATACAAAAAAAAAAATATGTCAAACATTAACACAATCCTTATTAAACGCCGTACTACTGGTGAAGCGGGTGCTCCTGCATCTCTTTCTGGTGGTGAATTGGCATTCAACGAAGTAAACTCAGTATTATACTATGGTTCAGAAAATGGTGTAATACCTATCGGGGGTACTGGTGAATTTGCTACTAACACTCTTGTTGGTTCTATCTCATCTGACCTTAGTTCACAAATCGGAACTTTAGACGCTAAAGTTGATAGTGAAGTTGCTGCTTTAAATAGCACTGTTGCTTCAGTCTCAAGCACTCTTGATGCCAAAATCGATTCACAAATCGCTGCTGTCATCGACATGGCTCCAGAAGCACTCAATACTCTTAACGAGTTGGCTGCTGCTTTAGGTGATGACGAAAACTTTGCATCAAACCTTGTTAATACTCTTAACAATGTTAACTCAACAATGTCATCAATTTCTGGTTCTTTGCAATCAGAGTTAGACGCCTTCGAAGCAGATTCTGCACAAGCCCTCTCTGATGAGGTTAGCCGTGCTATGGCCGTTGAAGCCGCTCTTGATTCAAAAATTGATAGCTCTGTTTCAACTTTAAACACAACTGTTGCTTCAGTTTCTTCAACTCTTGATTCAAAAATTGACTCAGAAGTTGCTGGTCTTGAAAGCGCAATTGCTTCAGAAGTTTCAACTTTAAATTCAACAGTTGCTTCAGTTTCAGCCGCTCTTTCTTCAGACTTAGCTGCTGAAGTTAGTCGTGCTACTGCTGCTGAAGGAGTTCTTACTTCTGATCTAGCTGCTGAAGTTAGCCGTGCAACTGCCGCTGAAGGTGCTTTAAGCACAGCAATGGCATCTGCTTCTGCTACTCTTGATTCTAAAATTGACTCAGAAGTTGCTGATCTTGAAAGCGCAATTGCTTCAGAAGTTTCAACATTGAATACAACTGTTCAATCTGTTTCTTCAATTCTTGCTTCAGACTTAGCCGCTGTTAACACCCGTGTTGACAATGTTCTTAGTAATGTCGATCCTGCTGCCCTTGACTCGCTTACTGAAATTGTAAGTGCTTTCCAAGCTGCTGATGGTGATCTCAATAATACAATCACAAGCCTTGCAAACAGTGCTTCAACACAATTAGCTTCTGTTTCAGCCGCTCTTGATTCTAAAATTAACTCAGAGGTTTCAACACTTGAAAGCTCAATTGCATCAGAAGTTTCAACATTGAATACAACTGTTCAATCTGTTTCTTCAACACTTGATTCTAAAATCGACTCAGAAGTTGCTACTCTTGAAGCATCAATTGCTTCAGAAGTTTCAGACCTTGAGACAGCAATTGCATCAGAAGTTTCAACATTGAACTCAACTGTTGCTTCCGTTTCAGCTACTCTTGATTCTAAAATTGATTCAGAAGTTGCTGCTCTCGAAAGCTCAATTGCTTCAGAAGTTGCTACATTAAACTCAACCGTTGCTTCCGTTTCAGCTGATATTACAGCATATGTAAACGGCAACATAGATGCTTTAATTGAAGCTGATGGTATTCTTGATTCAAGAATCACCTCAGAAGTTGGTACTCTTAATACAACAATCGCAAGCTTGTCATCATCAGTTGATTCACAAGTTAGTGGTCTTCAATCACAAATTGACAACGTTCTCAGTAATGTTGACCCTGCTGCGCTTGATTCCTTAACAGAAATCGTTTCAGCTTTCCAAAATGCTGATAATGATATTAATGGTGCTATTACCTCATTAGCAAATGCCGCTTCTTCTGCATTAGCTGACGAAGTTGCTCGCGCTACTGCCGCTGAAGGCGTTCTTACTGCTGATCTTGCATCTGAAGTAAGTCGCGCAACAGCTGCTGAAGGCGTTCTTACTGTTGATCTTGCGTCTGAAGCAAGTCGCGCAACAGCTGCCGAAGGTGCTCTTGATACTCGCGTTAGCGACATCGAAGGTAACTACCTCGACAAACGCACTGGTGGTACAGTTGTTGGTGACGTTACAGTTGAAGGTACTATCTCTGCTACTGGTGGTTTAGAAATCTCTGGTGGCGGTGCATCAACCTCATTGTTTGTTGGTGATGGTGTTGTAGGTATTAATACCGAAGCTCCTACCGAAGCACTCGAAGTAGTTGGAAATATTAAAATTTCAGGATCAAGACTTGAAGTAAATAACAACGGAGAAGATATTACAGTTTCATCTGGTATGATTTCATCAAATGCTTGGGCTAATACGCTCAGTCTTGAAGAAAGTGCAATATATAGAACTAACGGCGAAGGTTTAGTTTTAAGTTGGGGTGAGACAGGCAAACTTGCTATCGGAAATCGCACATTGAAATCCGTAGGTGAACCAGTAGAAGGTACTGACGCAACAACAAAAAATTATGTAGATTACATGATTTCTGTTCTTGACGGTGGATCATTCTAAAAAATTAGAATAAATCAAACTTAAGCCCCTGCATTGGTTCTAACCCAGTGCAGGGGTTTTAAAAAAAACAATTAAAAAACAAATAGAAAAAAACAAAATATTATGGCACTTACAAACAACTTATTGGCTTTTTATAAGCTAGACAATACAAACGACTCCTCCGGCAACAACCGCACCCTCACCAACAACGGCAACGTCTCGTTTGCTTCTGGCAAAATTGGAAATGCTGCTGTGTTTGATGGAACAAATGAAATGGATGGGAATTTCCAAATTCCTTTTTCTAATTCCGCTACAGTTTCGCTCTGGTTTAATTCAAATTCTATAGACGGAGAATCTACTCTCTTCGGAATTCGTAACTATCCAACACCTACTGTAAATTTAGCAATTCAACCTAACGGACAAGTTTGGTTGAATGACTACACTTACCCACAAATGTCAAGCAACGAAGGGGTTGTTTCTACAAATAATTGGTATCACGTTTGCTTTAAAACTGAAGGTGCAAACATGAGCCTTTATATTAATGGTTCTTTGATTCAAACTTCTCAATCTACTTTAGCAACTGTTGACCAATTTTTTATTGGTAGCGGAAGCAATATTAATTACTTCAACGGTCAAATCGACGCAGTTGGTATCTGGAACAGAGCATTGAGCGATGCAGAAGTCGCCGAACTCTACAACAATGGAACTGGGCTGGAATTAGGTACAACACCTACTTTAAACACACTTACCAAGATCCAAGGTAAAGCTAAATTCTACGGCAAAGTTAAATTTGTTGGATAATATAAACGATTAAATAAGACCCTGCATTGGTCCTAACCCAGTGCAGGGATTTTAAAAATAGAAAGAAAAAATCATGGCCAAAGGAAATAACGCTCACAAAAAAGAAGTTAAAAAGCCAAAAAAAGAAGGTTCTAAATCTTCCAAAAAAGGGGCGAACAAAAAGAAATAATTTTTTTTAAAAAAATATATAAAATAAGGAGTATGTTTAATCGCATACTCCTTATTTTTTTGTATAAGTATAGTCATGGAAGAACAAAGAATATACAGCACAATTTTAATTAAAAGAAGAGTTAGTGGAGAAGCAGGACCACCACCAATGCTTAATAAAGGTGAATTGGCATTTAACGAAACCAATAAAACTCTATATATCGGATCAAATATTCCAAGTCTTTCAGCCGCAGAAGAATTTTAGCATTGAAAAAATCAATTTTTTTACTAAATATGTGATATATTATGCCATCTCTAGGCGAAAGTATCATAAAATTTAAAAGATCAACAATTTCCAATAGAACACCTGATTTATCTGCATTAGAATTGGGTGAATTGGCACTGAATCTTGCTGATGGTAAGATATTTTTTAAAAAAATTAATGATGAAAACGAGTCTCTAATTTCTTTTTTAAATTCTGAGCATAATTTATTTACATTTAATCAGAATCTAAGTTCATATTCATTTCAATATGGAAATAATATAGCTGATGAAATATTTTCATCAGTTTTTAATGGCATAAATAATAAAGTTTCCGGTGCGGCATCTACAATAACAAATGGAGAAGAGAATGAAATTCAAAGTAATTTTTCATTTATAGGTGCAGGATATAATAATAAAATTTTATTAGATTCTAACAATTCTTTTAATGCTGCGGGTACAAATAATTTAATTCAACACGAAAATGTTTTTACTTTAGGTTCTAATCTAACAAGTCATGCGGAAAATTTTACATATGTAAATAATTTAAGTTCTACGGGAAGTTTATATGTAACCAATAATTTAGAAATTAATAACAATCAAGAAACAATTTCTTTATATGTAGGATCAAACAAGGTTGGAATCAATACAGACAGTCCTACAGAAGCTTTAAATGTTGTGGGTAATGCTAGTATAACAGAAGACATAGAAGTAACGGACTTTAACAAAGGCGTGATATTAAGATCACCGAATAACAATAGATGGAGAATTACCGTAGATAATTCAGGACAGTTAATTACGACAGCATTGTAATAAGTATATTATATATGCCTTATCCATCACAACCAGTTTTACCTAATTCTTTTCATGGCGGTACAACTTTTAATACTCAAATTAAAAGCTATGATCTTTTGGCACAAAGAGTTCGTAGAAGCTTGGGCGAACCTTTAATTCAAATAGAAATTAGTAGTGAGCAAATCTATGAAATGATTGATATTGCAATCGAATATTTCACGAAATTTGCAGGTTTGGAAGAAGAATATTTAATTTTTAGATCCGATCTATATAAATCTGGAGTTGGTCTTGAGATTGGAAAGTTGATGAACATTACTCCAGACATGTATAATTCAAATACATCCAATCCTTCGTTAAGTGCTTGTTATGATTATGACTTAGATGATTATAGAAGAGTTGTAGACGTATTCTCATTTGCAGAAGGAAATAATACAGGAGTTAATACCCTTTTTACTATTGAAAATACAATTGCTCAACAAGCATACTTCGGTCAATTGCTTGGAAATGTTGGTTATGATTTAGTTACTTGGCAAGCACTTAAAACATGGTTAGATACAAGAGATAAGTTATTGGCACTGACGCCTTATCTTAGATTTGATCCTGATTCTCAAATTTTAAAAATTATTCCAGAACCATCCCAACAAAGCAGCACCCCATACTTTGGATTACTGGGTTGTAAAATACTAAAGCCTTTAAAATACTTGGTAGGTCAACTGTGGGTTTATAGATATACTTTGGCTTTAACAAAAATAGCCGTTGGTCATACAAGAGGAAAATTTGCTGGAACCAACTTATTCGGAGGACAAACATTAAACTATAGTGATTTGATGTCACAAGGAACTCAGGAAAAGGCTGCTTTAGAAGAAGAAATAACCAAAGATACTATTGACAGAGATCCTATCCGCTTCTTTGTCGGTTAAAAATGAAACCTAAAATTGGTAAAAAAAATTCCAACTATATACAAGGAATTTATAGTATATTAAATCCAGAAAAGTATAAAGGTTCTCTTCCTTGTATATATCGTTCTTCTTTAGAATTAAAGGTTTTTCGTTGGTTTGATAATAATTTAAATGTTATTACATGGGGATCGGAAAGTGTTGTTGTTCCATATCAATCTCCCTTAGATGGAAAACTTCATAGATACTTCGTGGATCTTGTTGCTGCTCTTAAAGACAGATCTGGTGAAATAAAAAAATTATTAATAGAAATAAAACCTCACAAGCAAACCATGAAACCAGAGGCTACTAAGAATAAAAAAGTTAAAACAATGATTTATGAAAATACACAATGGGCTGTAAATCAAGCCAAATGGAAAGCAGCAGAACAATATGCTAAAAATAAAGGATATCAGTTTTTAATTTTAACTGAAAAGCATATAAATGCTTGAATAGTGATCTTCCAGTGTAAATATAAATAACAAAGTTGATAGCAATATCGATAAATATATAAAAAGAATACATATGTCAAAAAATGCTTATAGTCTTTTAGTAGAACAACCAACCTATGATGTTCAGTACCTCATCGAGGAACGTAATAGAAATACTCCTTCAATCCTTCATATCCAAGGACCATTTTTAATGGCTAATGAAGCCAATAAAAATAAAAGAGTTTATCCACTAGAAGAAATGGTTAAAGAAGTTAATCGTTATAATGACGAAATGATTGTAACAAAAAGAGCCACCGGGGAATTGAATCACCCTTCCTGTATAACATCATCAGCATCAATACTTTGCGAAGATGGTTGGAAGAATATAACCGAAATATCTGAAACTGAAAAGGTTTATACTTTAAATCCTAAAACCAGAGAAATAGAACTCAATCAAATAACAAAAAAAATAGATCAAGAATATAAAGGAAAAATGTATAGAGTAAATGGAAGAAACATAAACACTCTTATTACTCCTACTCACAGACTTCTTTTAATTGATAGATATAACAATCCTGTTTTTGTTACAATCGAAGAAATTTTTAATAATAGAACAAAATACAATAAACACAGAATTCCAAAAACAGGAAACTGGTTTGCTGAAACTCCTGATTTTTTTATTTTAAAAGGAGTTAAAAATACTTTAAAAAAAGGAAAGTATTTAATAAATCCAGAAATTGATTCTAAAATTGATTATAAAACATTTGTTCAATTTTTGGGTATATGGTTGGCAGAAGGTTATACCGTAACCCACAGAGAAACAACGATTGGAATTACACAAAGAAAAGAAGAAATAAAAATTCAAATAAGAGAACTTCTTTCCAAGTTTCCAGAAGAAATGAAATGGTCTGAAAATATATCTTCTAGTGGAACATCCACATTTATTTTAAGAGATTTAAGACTTTCTCAATTTTTAAAAGAAAATTTTGGAACTAATTGTTACAATAAAAAAATTCCAAAGCAATTTAAAAATATTTCTGCTCCTCTTTTAGAGGAAATGATATATTGGTTTAATTTAGGTGATGGTAGGTTTTCTACAGTTATTCAAGAAGCTGGAGAATATGAAATCAGAAATATCTTTTCTACATCAAAACAATTAATGTTAGATTTCAATGAAATTCTCCTTAAATCTGGCGGATGTGGAAATATTACAACTATTATTACCGAAGCAGATTATAAATTTGCAGATCGAATAATAAAAGCAGAAAATAAAGTTCCCTTATATCAATTAAATATAGCAAAAACAGAATATGTTTGTTTGGATGATAGGTTTTTAAAAATAGAAGAAGTAAATGATTTTGATGACAGAGTATATTGTGTTTCTGTTCCAAATGAAAATTTTTATTGCATGGACAATGGCAAGTGTTCTTGGACTGGTAACTCTCCAGAAATAAACCTTGAAAGAGTTTGTCATGTTGTTACAGAATTGAAACAGAATGGCAATATTTTTGAAGGAAAATCAAAAGTTCTTTCTACTCCCATGGGACAAATCGTTCGTTCATTGATCATGGATGGTGTTAAGCTCGGTGTTTCTAGTCGTGCATTAGGCAGATTAGAAGAAAGTAAATCCGGTGTTAATCGTGTTGCTGATTTTAGACTTGTTGCCGTTGACGTTGTTGCTGATCCTTCGGTTCCTTCTGCTTTTGTAAATGGTATTCTAGAATCTAAACAATGGATATTAAATGAAGATGGTAAATTTGCTCCTGCATATGACAGATTTGAAAAAGCCATTTCAAATATTCCCACAAAAGAAGGCAATAAATATCTCACTGAAGAAATAATTAAATTTATTAATTCATTAAAGAAACTTTAATTTGTATAGCACTAGGATAAATAATAATATTAATATGAATATTCGAAACTTAATTTCTAAATTGGTAGCTCAAATCTGCGAAAAAAATTATTCTGATGCTAACACAACTTTAGATAAAGTGGTTACTGAAAAAGTAAAATCTCGCGTCAAGAAAATTGCCGAGAAAAAATTATCTCCTGCTCAAAAAAAACTTGCAAGTGCTGCAAAACCAAAAAATAAAATCACAGGTGCTGATTTTAAGCAGTTGAAAAAAAATAATAAAAAAGGAAAGAAGTAAGAGTAAATAGTAATATATAATATGGATATCTCATCAATCATTTCAAATATTGATACAAACGTTCTCAATGAAGAAGCTGCTTCCGCAATTGCTGAAGCGTTTGAATCAGCTGTTAGTGAAAAGGTCGAAGATCAACTTGAATTGCAAGTTGAAAAGGCTCTCAGCAAACAAGACGACGAACATGCTTTAAAATTAGAAAAACTTTTAGAAGCGATTGATACTGATCATTCCTCAAAACTTGAAAAGGTTGTATCTGCTATTAACGAAAACCATACAATTAAACTCGAACAGCTTGTTGGGTTTTATCGCAAAGCCTTAAATGAAAAGGCTGAAAAATTTAGCAAAAAAGTTGTTAACGAAATCAGCAACTTCATGGATGCTTACCTTTCAAAAGCAATTCCACAATCACAATTAGAAGAAGCAGTTTCTAATAAAACAGCAATCAAACAATTAGAGCAAATCAAAAGCATCATTGCCTTTGATCCTTCATCATTGAATAGCGATGTTAAAAGAATCGTTTCTGAAGGAAGAGCAAAGATTACTAAATTAGAAAATCAATTGAATGAATCTTTCAAAGAAAATATTGATCTTCAAGAAAAATTTGAAACTGTAAAATCTTCATTAATTTTAGAACAAAAAACAAAAGGAATGTCAGCCTCTAAAAAAGGTTATATTTCAAATCTGTTGAATGACAAATCTACCTCATACATTGAGGAGAACTTTAAATATGTTGTTGAGATGTTTGAAAGAGAAGAAAGCGAAACGTCAAAAACTTTAGTAGAAGAAGCCAAAAAAACTGCGGTTTCTAAAGATGCTAGAGTTCCTGCTTCAAAAGTAATCTCTGAGTCTACAACTGTTGAAAACACACCAGTTAACAAATATCTCACAGCTTTAAAGGAAATAAGATAATTTCAAGGTGGAGAAGGCAATCCGCCATTCTCGAACGCTAAAATCCATAAAGGAAAAAATAAACAAATGAATAATGTAAAACCCGCACCCGGTTACATCGACAAATCCCGTGCCAATCAACTCCTCGAAAAATGGGCCCCGGTACTTAATTACACAAGTGATAAAGTCCGCCCAATTGAAGACGAGCATGCTCGCGTTACCACAGCTATGCTGATGGAAAACCAAGAGCGTTGGTGCTTGGAAGAGGGTGGAAACTTCGCTGGTAATGGTGGAGCCTTCGGCTCTGGCAGTACTATCGGTGGTATCTATGCTCCTCCGGGATCAGTTAACTCGAATGATGGTTATGCTAATGGTGATGCACGTTTACCAAAGGTTCTTATACCGATGATCAGACGTACATTCCCAGAGCTTATCACTAACGAGATCGTCGGTGTTCAGCCTATGAGTGGTCCAGTCGGACTTGCATTTGCCCTTCGTTACCGCTATGAGAATGCTAGCTTAGGTTCAAATGGAATCGATGGATATGCAACCGGATCAACAACTTCTGGTTCATTTAAAGATTCAAACGACCCAACCAACTACACGGTTCCCCGTGTTGCTGGTCCGAATGAACTTGGCTATCAGTATCTCGATACTCGCTTTACAGGTACTAGTGCCGCCTCACTCACAGGCAATGCTGATTTCAGCGTTGCTTCTACTGATCAAGGTGTTGCTGCTATCCTTAGCCAGTTCGAACTTACTGGAAACATTCCTCAAGTTACTGTTGAATTCAGCAAAACAGCCGTTGAAGCTGGCACACGCCGCCTCGCCGCTCGCTGGTCTGTTGAACTTGAGCAAGACTTGAAGAACATGAACGGACTCGATATCGACTCTGAATTAACAAATGCTATGTCATATGAAATTCAGGCTGAGATCGACCGTGAAATGGTCATCAGAATGATTCAAATCGCTCTTAATGCTGGTAACCCAAATGGATACACATTCTGGTACGCTCAGTCAGCTGACGCACGTTGGCTCGGAGAAAGAAATCGTGATTTCTACTCCAAGGTCATCGTCGAAGCTAACCGCATTGCTATCCGTAACCGCCGTGGTTCAGCCAATTTTATTATTGCTACACCTCGCGTTTGCGCGATTCTTGAAATGCTCCCTGAGTTTACGTGGATGCCAGTAAACGGAAATATCAACACACAACCAACAGGCATTGCCAAAGTTGGAACATTGGGTGGAAGATTTACTGTTTACCGCGACACACGTACAGATGCTCAGTATCTAACAGGTCAAAGACAAACCGCATTGGAATATGCATTGCTTGGTTATAAAGGCACAGAATACTACGATACAGGTATCGTATATTGTCCGTATATCCCTGTCATGATTCAGCGTACAGTCGGCCCAAATGACTTCTCACCTCGCGTCGGTCTTATGACTCGCTACGGAGTTGTAGATTACATCTTTGGTGCTTCTCTGTACTACCATGTAATCATCGTCAAGGGTCTCGGAGAAGGCTTTGCTTCTAACCAGACTGCGCGATATCTCTAAGAGTAAACCTCACAAAAAAATCTACCCATCTTTGAAAGAGGATGGGTATTTTTTTGTACTTTTTTAATTTACGTATTTTAAAATTTCAAAAAATTTTAAAATTATTCTTGAGAGTTATCTTCAATCAATTCAATTTTTTGTCTTTTAGGCTCTTTGTCTTGAATTTTTAAGATTTCATCTCTTGTTGCAATAACAATGTTATTTGTTTGACTGCCAATTCCAAGTTGTTTGGCGGTATTTCCTTCTATCTTTGCAACCTCTAAATTGTTTTTATGTTGTTTAGATTGTAAATTGATTTTATTTAGGTTATCAATAGCTTTGGTTGTTGCGCTGATTAAACTGGCTAGTGCTGTTATTTCCTTTGGATCTTGTCCAGAAGTTATAATATCTTTTAAATTTGATATGGATTCCAATCCAACCTCTATGATTTCTGCTGTTTTTTTGTAAACATAATCACTTACATTTTCATCATTTAAATTTTGAATTTCGTTTCTTTTTACGGGATTGGAAACTGTTGGAACAGCATCAACACGAAGTTGATCGATAATATTATCTATATCATTAGTAGGGTCCATGTTATATATATTTTAAATATTTAGTTGAATAAGCCAAGTATTCCACTATAATAAGATCATGTTTACAGTTCCAAAAATAATATTCTCAAAAAGTGACGAAGATGCAGTTCTTCCATTTCGAAATAATCAAAGCGATTCTGGTTATATTTTAAAATCCATCGATTGCAAGATTATAGCAGAGCATAAGAGTGTTTTGATAGATACTGGTCTTATTATTGAAGACTTTGTTAAGGGAGCATGGGGATTGATTCTACCGCTTGAAAATTTAGTAAAAGAATATGGAATACAGCCAATTTTTAAATCCATTGATAATTCTTTTAGGGGCGAGTTGAAAATTCTTCTTTACAATTCTTCCGACAGAGATTATTTATTGAATTCTGGAGATGAGATAGCAAAAATTGTTTATCTACCTCTTTTAACAATAGAACCAGAATTTAAATAAAATGACTAATCACTATAACAATCTTTGGGTTGAAAAATACCGCCCAAAAACATTAGACGAAATTCTTTTAGATACTGAAGTAAAGGATCACTTCAAAACTATTACGGATGATGTTCCTAGTTTGTTGTTTTATGGTTCACCGGGCACGGGTAAAAGTACCTTATCAAAGATAATTGTAAATGATCTTCTCAAGTGCCAGTACTTGTATATTAACGCATCTGATGAAAATGGTGTTGATACTATTCGCAACAAGGTCATTAGTTTTGCACAAACACGTTCTATTGATAGTAAGAGGAAGATAGTAATATTAGAGGAGGCAGACGGTCTTACAGGAGATTCTTTGCGAATGCTTCGTAATGTCATGGAAGAATATGTTGATACTACACGATTCATTCTGACTGCTAATTATATAAATAAAATAATCGAACCCATTCGTTCTAGGTGTGTACTCTTTAAGCTTCAACCTACCTTAAAATCCTGTGGACAGCGTTGTATAGAAATTTTACAGAAAGAAAATATTAAATTTGATTCTGATACAATGAAAGTTAAGCTATCGGAGTTTTTAACCGAACGATATCCTGATATGAGGAGAATTGTTAATGATCTTCAGAAGTTTTCTGTAACAGGAACTCTTATATTTCCAGAAAAAAATGAAGTCTGTGATCTTTTTAGTTTTATAATTAAAGGACTTGCAATTTCAAAATTGTCTTCTTTGGAAATTAGAAAAACTGTAATCGAATCTGAAAAGTTATTTGGTAATGATTATCAGAAACTTATGATCAATATGTTTAATTATGTATATGATTGTACAGATATTGATGAAAAATGCAAAAAAATGTTTCTCTTAAATCTTGGAGAATATATGTATAGAGATAATTTCGTATTAGATCACGAAATCAATTTCTTCTGTTGCATTTTGGCAATCGAAGCTTCTATCTAAATTATTTTTTTAATTTCTTAGGGCCGTTCTTTTTAGAGCGAGTTGGACCTGTAAAATATTTTTTAGCAATAGCAGGAGAAGCAGGAATTGCTGTATGTGCCACTGGAAGTTTATTATCCATTGGTTGATTTCCTAATGCTTTAAAATCATCAGGATTTGCGGGTACAGGTTTGCTTTGAGTATATGCTTCGTAGTTTTCGTACTTATTAGGAACTCCTTGTACAGGAGGAAGATTAATACCAAAATCTAATACCTCAATAAGATTAAAATCACCCGGAACCGAGAATTCATTATATTCCGTAGGTGCTTGCAATGTTCTTGGATCCATTTTCAGTGTTAAGATGGTGTAATTAGAACCTGCTAAGTCGTTTGCATCTTTAGCACTTGCATTCGTGCTGTTTGCTGCGATGTCATGAATAAAAAAGAATAGATTAGGATTTTGTTGAATACATCCTCTCAGCCATGTATCAAATAAAGAATCTGTTTGGTAACGAGTCTTGTAGAAATCTGAATTAAAAAATTCGGGTCTAAGTTTTACTGGTGTATTTGTACGAAATCCACCATTAGAATGGTGTGTAAATGCCTTTTCGCATAAAGTTTCAAATTTATTAAATTTTTTACTCATATATATTGGGTTTTTATCATAAATATTTACCATACATGGCTGCTATTTACATAGATAATCTTATAAAACCAAGAGAAGTAAATTCTCCTACTAATTATCCTTCAAAGGAAACAAAGGAAAATCAATATGTATATACTGATTTGCACTTGGACTTAATTATAAATAATAATGTTGGAAATGGTTTGAACACCGTTGAAAGTAACGATATTGTTGCTGATTATGATTCAAATGCAATAAGAAATTCTCTTTATAATATATTCACAACAAAAAAGGGACAGAAATTATTAAGTCCTAACTTTGGTGGATCTTTAGACCAATATTTGTTTGAAGGAATAACAGAATTCAAAGCAAAAATACTTGGTAATAATATATTAGAATCCGCTGCACAAGAACCTAGAATAGAAGTGCAAAATGTACAAGTAATGCCAATGCCCGAAGAAAATCAATATTATGTTTTATTTGTGTATAAACTATTAAATATTGGAAAGGTTGATAGATTTCAAATAAACTTTCAAGCAAATAATATAAACATTTTATGAGTGACTTAATTCCTTTCAATAAAAATTCCTACGTAGCTTTTGATGGTGTCAGTATAAGAGACATCATAGTAAATCGATTAAATCAAGGAAAGGTTTTTACTGATCAAAATTATCAAGGATCTAACCTATCAGGTTTTATTGATATAATCAGTTATACATTTACAACTCTTTTGTATTATTTGAATAAAACTTCCTCAGAAAGTATGTTTTCAGAATCTCAAATTTATGAGAACATGAATAGAATCGTAAAGCTTTTAAATTATAAACCTGTTGGTCGCATAGGGCAGAACATTCCTTTTGGTTTAGGAGCCACTGACGGGCTTTCTAGGGGCAACTACTTCATCTCTAGATATAGTTATATCAATGTAGGCGGAACTCAATTTTCTACAAATAAAGATATAGCATTTTCAAAGCTAGTAGATGCTGCTTCACAGATAGAAGACGTTAATAATAACTATTTGCTTTATCAAGGAACTTTTCAAGAATATCCACTATATAGTGCAGCTGGAATAGACAATGAGGTTCTTTATTTGGCATTAGATACTACTATACAAATTGACCATTTTAATATTTTTGTATATGTAAAACCAAAAAATGCAATTAAATGGCAAGAATGGACAAATGTTTCAGACTTATTTTTATATACTGCAACTGAAAATGTTTTTACAACAAGGTTTAATGAAAATCTTAGATATGAAATACAATTTGGAGATGGTATCAATGGAAAAAAATTAAACGAGGGTGATCAAGTTGCTGTTTATTATCTACAAATAAATCCAAATGCTGCTGGTGTTGCTCCAAATGGATTAAATGGTTCAAAATTTGTTCAATACAATACTGTACGATATAATGAAATTATATCTGATATTAGTTTTAATTATGAAGAAAAACTCTCAACTCAACAGTTAAGTTTTATTTCACTGTCTAATGAATATCCTTCCAATTCATATTCTGATTATGAAAATGTAGATTCAATTCGATTGAATGCACCAAAAAACTTTAGATCTCAGTATCGTTTAGTAACCGATAGAGACTATGAATCTTTTATAGAAGCAAATTATTTTAATATTTTATGTGATTCTAAAGTAATAAGCAATGATGATTACATGAGAGGTCATATAAAATATTTATATGAAATAGGATTAAACGATCCACAGCTTGAAAATCAAATTTTATTAAATCAAATAAAATTTGCTAATAGTTGTAATTTTAACAATTTATATGTATATGCGGTTCCAAAAAATGAATTACAAGATTTTTTAGCTCCTCCGCAGAAAGAATTAATTATAAATGGATTGAATGAAAATAAAACAATAACATCAAAAATTGTTGTTATGGACCCTGTTTATATGAATTTAGATTTTTACGCAAAACCTATTAATGGTGTATCAAGTGTAAACGATTTAGCAAATTCTAAGTTAAGAATAACAAAAAATAAAAATAGTAGAAGAGCTTCTTCGGCTATTGTTAATGATATTAGAACTTTATTTTTAAATAATTTTAATCACAAAGTTTCTAAATTAGGACAAATAATTGATTTATATAAATTAACATCTGATATATTAAATATAGATGGAGTAGCAAATGTTGATACCTATAGATATGATACAAATACTTCTGTAAACGGAATTTCTATATTGTTGTGGAATGATTTATACCCAAATCAAGATTCGAAGGTTTATACTCAAAACGTTACGCTAGGATTTTATCAATATGCGGTGTTTAATAATATTAATAATATTGGTTCTAGAATAGAAGTTGTTGAACCAAGTGGATATATAAAAGCCGTTGATTTTTAAAAAAAAATGTCTGCTCCAAACATAACTCCTAAACAATCTTTTAATTTAACTGTTGGAAGTTATTTTTCAGCGTTTATTTCTCATTCTGGAACAAGTCCGCTTACATGGTCTGCGGTTGGTCTTCCGAGTGGAATTTCTATAACAAACACAGGAGAACTAGTAGGAACTCCGATTAAAGCTGAAAAACGATATGCTTATGTAACTTTAACTAATTCAGAGGGAGCAAATTCTTCTATTATAGAATTTTCAATAAAAGAAGCTGCATATTCTAATTTAACTTTTGGAGTGTCTCCAGATGTGGGATATGCTAGGGCAACTAGATATCAATTCACAACAAATAGTCAACAAACGCTTTCTTCATATTCTTTATTATGGAGTTTTGGTGATGGGGGTATGAGCACTGAAATAAATCCAAGTCATATATATGAGTTACCTGGAAATTATATAATTTCTTTATTTGCATATGTATCTTCTGGTGTTGTAACCCTATCTTCTAGTTTAAATGTAAATCTTATTATAAACGAGTCTATATATTTTGATGTTGTTCCACCCCCTACATTTGCTGGACATTATAATAGATATCCATTTAAAATAAATTTCACATCTTCGAAAGAAGGTCCGCATTATATCGATTTAGCGACACAATTTTCAAGATCATATCAAACACAAGAGCCTAGAAATAAGTGGTCTTTTTTAAGACCAGAATGGAGATTTTTAGATCTGGATGGAAATATAATAAAAACAATAATTCCAAAAGAAGATAAGATATATTCCAATGCTGTAGGAAAAATAAATAACAATGGAGACGGTTTAGTGGCTGGCGTGACTGGAAGTGCCGAATTTTATTGTATTGATGATATACACAATTATGATCTTTTCATAGAAGATAAGCCATATACAACACTTATCGCAACCTTAAGAACAAGTGGAATAAGATCTTTTAACGATAGTGCCAATGCAGACAAAGACTTGCCGGGATTTTCAAATAGTTTAGCAACTGTTTCATGTCCTTATATTTTTATGGTGAGACCACCAGATAATGTAAGGATAACTGAAAATGGTATTAGAGATTATGTAAATCCTAGATGGCCTCAAGCTCAACAACCTGTATTAATAAATACGAATAGCATTATTCCATATCCCGACAACTATGAATGGAACGATGGAAGTAATGGTATAAAAATTTTAAATCCAGAATATGCATTTTGTCATAGCATTCCTCTTTCTGGAAATTTATCTATAAAAGTAGGTACGACAGGATTGAATTCAAATTTTACTCCACAACCAACAGAATTTAAATGGATAGATGAAACGGGATATAAAACTCCGGGTTATTATAAGGGAACGTTTTTTACCACTACTGCTTCTTCTTTAAATTCGGTTATTACCGGAAGTGTTGACATAGAATTTCCTGCTCTTTCTACACAATATTATAATCCCATGCTATGGATATCCAATCCAGAAGCGGGGCTGATGACTGTTGCTCAGTACATATACAATCCCGTATTATCAGCAGCAATGGATACTCCAAACATGAACGTTGCTGTTATTAAAACTTTTGAAATGCCAATCATTAATGATGATCAAGTCGATTTTTCGAAAGATGCTATGGCACTTTCTGGTATTCATGGAATATGCAGTGTAGCAGCTATGCCTTCTCCTACATATCATGCATGGGCATTGGATTCAGAATTAAATAATCTTTATAGACTTACAACAAGAGGAGATATATTATGTGCAATAGACATAAATAAAGTAGTTTCTGATAATAATTTAGGATTTTGGTCTTATGATCAAGTATCTCCAGCATCTGTTGTTTTAGATAGTAAACAGGATATATGGGTTACGCTTTATGATACAATATCAACCCTTAAATTTGATAGATATGGAAATTTTTTATTTGCTATAACTCCTGCATCTGCTATTGAATATAAATTTCCACCCGCTCCAGCAATTGGTGATTGGTATTCACAAACATCATATTATGAATATGACGAAAATTCTCCATATGATTATAATTTGCTCAATAACGAAGCAAATGGCATCATAGAACCAACGGGAATAGACACTGACACTGAAGATAATGTATGGGTTACATATTCATACTTTGCTAGTGGATATTTAATCAAATATGATTCTAATGGAAACTTACTATATTCTCATTCATACCCAGTTTGTTCTTGCCCACAAGAAATAGCAGTAGACAAAGACAATAATGTTTGGGTTGCTCTTTCAAACAATATTTGGAGTACTAGAGAATGTTCTTTAGAAAAAAGAAATTCAAATGGAATTCTATTAAGTTCTGTTTATCCTATAATAGGCTTAAATCATTTGACTCTCGATACGGATCAAAACCCTTGGTTTACTTTTAGTTATAGTTGGGTTGGTTCTGTGGATAATAGTACTGGAACACTTTTTACAATAAACTTGTCAGGAACAACTGAAACGACATATGCTCCTGATTGGTTTGATCCAAATATAAATACCGATGAAACTGCACTAGAAGGTATTGGGTGTGATTTAAAAGGAAGGGTTTATATTATAAATTCAATTGAAAATCAAATATACATTTTAGATAGAAACACAAAACAAATATTAAATACATTTTACATAAATCCACAAGGATTTACATTTTATCTTGAAGATCAATCAAGTCCAACCATAATGAATTATTCTATATGGAATAAATCGTTACAAGCAACCGGAGATTGGACAGGTCTTAAATGGGTTAATAAATACGGAAAAGAACATCTTCCTTATTTTACAACAGACACATTTAAAGAAACAATAACAGGACAATCGCGTTATTTGAATTTTACAGAGCATCAAGACACAACTATTTTTAAATTAAACGAAGATTTTGATATGGCAAAACAAATGCAATCAATGGCTTTCATGCCTTCTTTGAATGAAAGTACTAATTTGTTTGAAAACTTTTTAGGTTCTATATACGGAAAGTATCCATTTGAGCATGATGATTTAGGTGTTTCTATATATGAAAAAATTGCAAACTTTGTTTCAAATAATGCAGACATTGATTACTGCAATATAAATCAAATTTATGATATGGCTAAAAAAGTTGGAATGGATTCTGAAGACTTCAGATTAAATTTTCCTCCTAATGTTCAACGAGTAATTGATTATGCTAGCATAAATCAATCTAGATTGTTAGGAGCAAAATCTTTACAAGAAACTTCATATACAACAGTCAACAATCAAAACGTTGTAAACAGAGGAGATCTTATTACTTCTTTATGTTATAAAATAACAGCAGGTACTCCAGTAATATTAAAAGACAAATCCATAAACAAATATAAAACAATACAAACAGGAGAAATAAATGGATGTCAGGTATACACCGTAGGTATTTTAGCAAATTTTATAGGACTAACTGATTATAATTGGCCTTCTTATTATGAATTTTATGAATTCATTCCTAGTTATGATTATAAACAATTAGAAGGTTTAATAGATTGGGAAAATCCACAAACAACGATTAATGAAAATTTATCAACTTCTAAATACTGGTTTGGAGATGAAGGATTTTTAGATAGCGAACTGTCCTATGAATTATATAAAGGATTAGGACTTATTTAACTAAAGACAGAAGATAATTTGCCTTGTTAAATCTAGATAGAATCTCATCTACGGTATTATGTATTCCGCTTTTAACCTGAGTGGTAAAATTATTAAATTCTATTGAAGTTATTGCACTGGTAACTTCTTTGTATACCTCAAAATATATATTTAATATTTCATCATTATTATCTACAAATCTAGAAACATCATCTAATTCTAGAACAGGAATTTGAAAATTAATTTTAGGAAAATTTAAATTATTATTTCTTGTTGTTCCTATTATTTCTTCTTGCAATTTATCAAACAATTCATCTAAATCTTCGTATAAATTTCCTAATATTTTATGTAAATTGTAGTTTAAAACATACCAATGTATCATATGAATGACTGCATTTGCTTTTAGTAAAAAACTTCCAAATTCTCTAGTAGAATCTAAAGAGTTTGTTATGTTTTGTGTAGATATTATTTTTATTTCCATATTATTTTCTTTTGTATATTTCTGTTTTAATCAAAAAATCTCCTAAAATATTTTCTCCACTATTAATTAAACTATAATTTTTTATATAATCATTTTCATTATAATCTATAGAAGTTATATTTTCCGAATTTTTTAATTCAATCTCATCCGCTTTGAATGAAGATACCCCCAAACCATCTTCGGTTATACTTGTTTCATATCCAAAATCTTTTAAGTCTGTCTCAAGTGCTTGAATCATCAATTCTGCATTTTTAAAAAATAATTTCCAAAATGGTATGGGAAATAGTAAATTTAATGCATCTGCTCTTTTTGAACAAGTACTGCATGGCTTAGATTTTCCGGTTATAAATTTTGTCAACCATCCAAAAAATTTACTATGTAAAATACAAGCTATAACATCTCCTAATCCACGGGAATATCTAAATTTTAGATATGGATCTTTTTTATTTTCCAAAGATGTTTTTGAATTGTTGTTCTGATTCATTTTTTAATATTAATTTTTCGTAATTTCTATAATAATTAATTCTTTTATTGTATTTATCTTCCGCATTTATAATGCAATCAGCCATATCTATAAAATCATCATCTATCATATCTTGATTATGTTGAACTATTTTTTTTAACTGTTTTATTATATTTAAAATTTGAGTTTCTATTGGATATTTTTTGTTTATATCATTAAAAAACTTTTTCTCTAATTCAATTTCTTCGATGGGATATCCCATTCCGATGGAAATCATTTTTCCATTGTCATAATCCCCTTCCCATCTCCATAATAACATATCAGAAGTTTCAGGCGGTATTTCTTTTTTTAAAATACAAGAATTATCTGGAATATCATTACTATATCCTATAAACTTTTTATCTTTATTAAATAGTGCAAACATAGGAATCAATCAGCTATTGCACCTCTAACATCGCCTTTTAAATTAGAAGAATTTGCTACTGTTGTTGTTATTGAAGATAAAAAACTTTTTCCTCGTATTGCATATCCTGCACTTCCTCCAAAAGGTGGATATTTAATTCCACTAGAATCGGTTTTCCCAGTACTTGTTCCTTGTTGCCCTAATAAGCCACCATTTCCTCCAGAAGTATTTCCGCTTCCCCCTACTCCTCCAGCAAAAAATGTTCCTATACTTCCGTTCTGTGCTGGAGATTGTAATGTCCATAAATATTGCTTGGTAGAAGTTGGTTGTGATGTTTGAGAAACCCCCGATTCTCCGTTATATCCTCCGAGATATCCTGCACCACCACCGCCACCGCCACCAGAGCCTATTGAGGGTTTTGAGTAGTTTGCATACTTGTTCTGCTCTGCTCTAATTGTGGGGTCGTAATAATCTTTTAGATATCTATTATCCGAATACGAAGCAATTCCCCCTGCACCGCCACCACCACCACCACCAATAACTCCATTATTAACAATACTCAATACAGGAAATCTCAATAAAATAGCATCTCCTCCTTCTTTTCCATCATTAGCACCGGATGGAATAGTTCCCAAATCTTGTCCTTCTCCTCCCTTTCCTCCATATCCAAGTATATTTCCATTGTTTATTATTTTTATAGTATCTCCGACACTAAATCCCGAAATCGTAAGAGCAGGAGAGTTTGTCGAATTGCTTCCTACATAAATTCCAGAATTTATTGTAAGTGTTATATCAGTTATTCCCGAAAAATAAAATCCAGAATTCACTGCTTGATAATATAAATCAAAATTAAAAGTATTTGAAGATATTATAATATTTATTTCAGATCTTTTAGTGATAGTATTTTGTTTTGTTAAAATTCTAGGAGGATTTGTTTGAACAAATACTGGTTGTTTTGTAGAATCGGTTGCTCCGATGGTAACTGAATTAAATATCCAAGTTTTATTTACATTTTTAAATTTAAAAATTTTACCGTTTCCAAGAGAAACATCTTGTCTTATAAATTCAGCATACATATGTCTAACATTAAAAGAAAATTCTGGACTTGTCTTAGAAGTAATTAAATCATTGGGATTTGCAGGATTTACTGGAACATTATAAAGAAAAAATATCACATTTACATTTGTATTTTCTTCAAAATCTGTTGCTGCATAATTTGTATTTAAATATATTTTTGCCAATGATATTAATTTTTCATCCAATTGATTAACGGTGGGACAACTAACTGTCATATTTTGCAATAATGATATGTTTAACGGATAATGAACTGAAAATTCATGTTTTGTCCAATAAGAACTTAAGAGATTTACAGATGCACTTACTAAATTAAATCGTTTTGGATCTAAAAATAAATTATTTGCTTGTGTAAAGCTTTCGACGTTTGCTATGAAATCATTAAAAATTAAATTAATATTATTAGGAACGATAAAATATTGACTCGAAATATTACATATATTCGTATCTAAAGATAAAAGATTATAATTGTGTTTTCCAGACGAATCTCCAACGCAATCTTCTCTAAAAATTTCTTGTGTTAATTTTCTACTCATAATTTTTTATTGTAAAAATCTATCAAATCTCCAAGAACAGTTTTTTATTTTAAAAACAACAGCAAATATATTTTCTTCTTCATTTCTGTCTTGAAACGTCATTTCTACATTTGCTCTAATAGATCCATATGAATTTTGTCCATTCGGAGACGGATTTGCCGTAACTGCCCATTCATCAGTTGTCCAACGTATTACTTTAGTAATTACTTTTTTAATATATCTAATAATTTTTCCTTTTTTGTTATATACCGGAGTGACTATTCGTTCTGGTATAGTACTATAATGATCAACTGATCTTAATGTTCTTATTGGTGGAGGCACATATGTATTATATGGCGGACTAGCATAAAAACAATTTAATGTTTTACACTGTTGACATGAATTTGATTGTCCATTGCAATTAAAATCCCCATTATCGCAACGAACATATCCTGAATATCTATTTGTACAAGTCACACATACTGACTTACTAGATGTTGTGCAAAGAGTGTAATCAGTTAGAAGAGTATTTTCAGATATTGAAGATCCGTATTTCCATCTATGTGCATATACTATTAATTCTTGGTTTTCTACATAATTTGATACTTGATTAAAAGAATTTGTAATCTCATCATATTCCGAAAATGACGTTTCTGGAAAATATTCAATAATCCAACTAGATAGTGTATCTACTATACTATTTGATTCTATGAAAGTAGGAAATATAGAAGGAAAAAAGATAGTTATCGGTTTTATCCAAGAAGAAGAATTGGCTTCTACTGTAGTCGATGTTCCAATAAAAATTGATGAGTATGATTGTGCTATGCTTGTAGTTTCCTTTAATAATTTTTGAAAATCTAAATAATAGTTTATTACAGAATTCCAATATTGTTCAATATCATTCTGTATGCTTAAAGTATTTAATTCTAAGTTAAAATAATTGTTATTAACAGTAGATAGCGTATTTCCTATACTTTCCGTGGTTTTAAGTGAAATAATATTACTCATAATACCGTCCAATCTCCATTTATAGTTTTAACTCTTATAGTTAATGTTCTTGCAACATTAGTATCAGTAGAATTTCTAGCCAATCCTACATTTAACATTTTTGCTCCAGATCCAACACAAGCAACTGATGCTGTAGAAGATTGTATACTTACGCTACAACTGTCATATGCATTTGTACACCAATGTCTTTTGTTTTTACCCTTTCCGCTAGTATGATTGCAGCCTCTATTAGGTCTTGCACATCCACTACAACCAATTGATAATCCTCCACCATTTGGTGTGCAAGGTTCTCTGAAACTTCTATTAAACCTAAAGGAAAATGATTGATTTTGAATTAAATACAATACAACATCTGCTATTATAGATGTGTTTTTATTCGTATTTATGAAGTTTGTATTCATCCAATTTTTTATTATTAAATTTTTATCATTTGTAGATAAAGAATACCAATAATCTATATTCAACATTTTTGGATAATATATAGTATATGGTTTTATCCAAGTAGAACTCAAAGAGGATACTGTTAATGAAGTATCTATCCATACTGCACTATATGCTTTAATATTTGTTGCGGTTTTTATCCAGTTTGAACTGTTTTGACTTACTGTGGTATATAAATTATACCAAGAATTTCTATAGCTATCTAAAGAATTTAAAGAAAAATTTAAAGATGAAAAATTATAATTTAAAGTGTTTAGCGAATTTGATAAACAAACATTTTCATCTATTAAATAGATATTTGAACATGTTGGTGTTGTTTTTTTAAAAGTAATCATTTTACATCCAGTTTATTTTATAAAGCGAAGATTCTGCTGGTATTATTTTAGATATATTGGTTTTTATAGCTTCTTCTAAAATCATTTTTATATTATTATCTATATTTAGATTGTGTATGTTAATATTAAAGTACTTGCTTTTACTTCCCGGTAGTTGAGCTTTATAGAAGTATTCAATTTCTTCTAAAAAATTTCGGTCACCAACTCTTATATTCCAATGCAAATCTTTTCGAGAATCTGCAAAATTTGAAGCAAAATAAATTTGTTCTACCTCTCCCTGTGTTAATGCCTTGGAGTACATTCTTAAATCTGCAACGCTTCCTATAAATTTGTTACTATTATCTATTCCTATAATATCATTTAATGTTGTATTTTTTATTGTAGCTGCTCCTAGTAGTAAAGATGATCTGTAATCATAATATACTTGATATCTTCTTGGTTCAAATGAAACACTATTAACTTCTATAGAATCGATATAACTCTTGGCTATTCCATTTAAAGAATCAAAAACTAAAGAAAAATTGTGCCATCCTTTCGGTAAAGAATTCACATTATTTGAAAGAGAAATTAACTTGTAATTATTCCCATTTGGCTCTGCTATTTTTAATTTCCAAGAAAGCAACTTATTTATTCCTCCAAATTTTCTTGCAAATTGATATCCACTAAAATCTCCATTTGCATAAAAATTTAAAGAGATTTTAGGATCTGATAATAGTGCTATTAAATCTAATTTGGATAGAAGATACCCAGTAGAATCTAATGTATAAATACTATTGTCTCTAGTATCTACTATTATTAAATTATTTTCATACGAACTGTTTTGATCACAAGATTTTGTGTTTTTAGGAACTTTTAACAAATTTATATAACGAAATCTTTCAGAGGATAAACATGGATTTAATGGCTTTCCAGAGTTCTTTCCCAATCTAGAAGAAAATTCAAAAAGACCAGAAGTTATATTTAATTTTGAAATTTTATCTTGTTCGTGTGCAATCCATAAATTATTTTCAGAATCACAAATTATTTGTTGAGTTACTCCTACATTGGCATATATTTGTTGATTTTTATATAAATTTCCACCAACAACTTCCCATATATTATTATTATTATCTATCGTAGATGCATTTCCATAAACTCCTAATAGTACATTATTATTGTCAATTTCTATTCTATTAATACCAGAATCTAAAGAAAAGCTACCTTGAGATATGAATTCCCCTAATTGATTTACTTTTAAATATGATTTAAGAGTATTGTCATAAAAATAAAAATTTTGATTTGAATCTAATTCTATTTGATCTATATTTTTTATTACGGACGATGGTAAGCTTGAAATAGAAGCAACGATATTATTTATTGGGTTGTATTTTATACCTGTTTTTTGTTTTGAATCAAAAACCCAATAACTATAGTCTGGAAGTCGCTGAATAAATGAGTATGAACTATTGTTATTAATAGGAAGTGGAATTTCAGAAAGTTTTGTAAATTTATAATTTATATTATAAACAACCGCAGATGCCGTGTTTGTAATTGTAAACAAGGGAACGTTTAAAGCACCATCATTTATAAGTCCAAATCCACTTTCATAATAATTTCCAAAAATTTGATCTCCATATATATTATTCCAATCATCTACATTCAACCACATTGAAATCGTAAATCTAGATTTTTGCAATAAAGAAGTTTTTGATGGAAAAACGGCATGATTTGTTCCATTTAATATCCAATAATCTTTTCTAAAGTTTTCAGGAGTGTTAAAAAATACCAATCCGTTATTTTTATAATTAGAATCATCTATTAGTGGCGATGAAAGCCAACTTGTTATACTTAAAACTTTTGCTCCTAGTGGATTGTTTATATCACTATCTAAATGTTTTATGAAATCTATGCTGTTTCGTTTTCCACTTCTGTCATATTTATATAAAACTCCAGGTTCCAGTATTATAGAAGAAGGAACATCAAATGTAAACGGAACATTGGCAGATAGCGATTGGTTATATACCATAGTTTTTGCCGTTAACGCTTGATCTAAAGTATAGTATGCAGAATTATAATAACGATCAAACCATACTTTATCTCCTAAATTTGTTCCGGATAACCATGAACACAACCAAGTATTGTCGTATTTAGTTATACTTTTTGGTTGCGGTCCTTCGGGTATCTGCTCTTCATAGTTTGTTCTATATATTGATATTCTATCCGAAGTAAATGGTACTTCTCCTGCTATAGCACCATCTTCTATCAAGCCAACCGAACTTAGAGGTTCTCTGTTACAGGTTGGAGGATAGTAAAATAAATTTTCATTATCCGTTGTAAATGTATATTCTTTTGTATCAGATTGAAATCCTAAAAATATTTTATCATATCCTTTATTTTGATTAGTTCCAGAAAATATTTTATTATATATCCTTCTTATAGAAGGAGATGCGGTTAGCATAGGATTTGCTGTTGTGTATTTATATTCTGGAGTTTGATAGTTTTTAAGTCCTTGTATTTGAAAATTATATAAGCACTCCTTTTCTTTTATATCTGGATTTTCTACAGGAAACAATCCTAAATAATTTTGTGATAACAAATTTTGATTTGAAAATGAATAATCTATTTCTAAATTGTTTTCATTTTTTGTTGGATCTGTTTTATATTTTACAATATAACTATCATATACACTATTATCAATGTTTAATACTTTTTTATCGTAAGATGTAAATTTGAGAACTGAGTTTTTAGGAAGATTATTTGTTGAAGTTAAACTAATACTAGAAAGTACTAAAGTATTAGAAGTGCTATTTTTTATTAAAATATTATTATAATTCTTTTTATATTCAAACAATACTATAGAATTATTTCCTAAAAAATAATCAAATTTTTGATTATCTGCTGGTGGGTATTCTTCCGTTTTAAAACTAATGCCATTTACTCCTATATAATCAGAAGTTAGAACTCTTCCGTATATATTTTTAACAACTACATAATCATTTTTAAATAAAAATTCTATCGTATCAGTTTTTGAAAAGTTTAATTGTTCAGTATCTTTTAAAACAGTTGGATTGTTTGGTATAGAGGAATTTGCATTATATATACTATAAACACTATTTTCAGATGAAGTTATAGGACTTTCTATTTTTGTTAATTCATTGTTTATATAAGGATTTACATTATTTTTTAAAAAATAAGAATTGTATAAAAAATTTGTTAAAAAATTACCTGTTTTTTTATTAAATGTAAAATCATTTGAATTTTTTAAAAATGTATGCAAATAGAAATACATTCCATTATCAAATAATATTGGAATTTTTTTAACATTAACTTGATCTCCAACAACATTAAAATTTACGGGTTTCCAATACGTTGATTCTAATTTGTTGTATATATTAAAAATTGCTGCCATTTAATATATTTAGAGACAACGGACAAATAATCTTTATGTTGTTGCAATATATATTCCAGATATTGAGGGTTTTTGTTCTTGGATAAAACCACTCCACGAACTAACTCTATACATAATACTATCTCTTGTTAAAAGACCATATCCTGCTTCATTTTCTACTATTACATCCAAATGAGAATCATATGGAGGTGTTTTTCCATGTATATTATAAAAAATTCTATCCGGTATGTCAAATTGTAAAACATTTTCACTAACTACTGTAAATGTAGGTATTAAAGTTGCGGAAAAGGGAGGATTTTTAACATCTAAATGTTCTACACCAACAAATGGATTGAAATAATTGTAACTTAATCCTTGAAATATGCTTATATCACTTCCGCTTAGGTATAAGGATCTTAATTGATAAAAACTTTTTCCAGAAACTATAATGTTTTTAATTTGTGTGGAAGATAATTCAGGAGTCACCACATATATGTTATATGGAAATACATCTGCTGCACTTGGTTTTGCGTATACTAGAACTCTTGCGTCCATAATTTATAATTCTGGTAAATTAAAATAATCCTTTGTTGGGTCATTAGAAATAAAGAATTTTTCATCTATTGTATAAATTCTTTTAACTATTTCATCAGTTTTTTTGAATAACCATCCCTTTATCGTAAAAGATGTATCAGCGGATATTCTAAATGCTTGTGTAGGTCCAATATCACTTGGATATTGGACGTTTGTTTGTCCGCTCCATAATACTTCAGACCTTATTTCAAAATTTTTAGCAAATGGAAGTTTCCATGAAATTATGATATAAGGATCACAATATGGTATAAAATTAGATAATATCTGATCCATATCTGCTTGAAATTTAGTAACTATGGTCATATTCACACCAATATTTACAGGAACTGGTTGTGGAATATTTTTTACATAATTTCCAGATTCTATATCAAAATTAGGAACTGTAAATCCTTCTAATTTATTAAAAACTCTAGTATTGTCTCTTGATATGCCATTTATACTAACCGCAACACAAGGAACCGTTAGCCCACCCGGTGCTGGTGTATTTAAAGTAGCATATAATCTTTGTTTAGGGGAATATACAAAATTTACCTTAAATCCACTTGTAGGAGATACTGTTGTATCCTGATTATCATATCTTTTAATAACAATATCGTTAAAAGCTGCTACAAATTGTTCTAATAATGTTTGCGCTTCAAAATGGAAAGTATAATTCTTCACTTCCTATATTTATCACGAAATACGTTCTAAAAAATGTTTAGGTAATAAATGTTTATTTGAAATGATAGAATTTACAGCATTTGCATCCAAAATATAAGTTACAGAATGATCCTCATCTGATCTTGTACATCTTCCGCACATTTGAATCAAATTATCCAACATCTTCATCATGTAATATTCTTTATTCTTGTCGTATATTTTTTTAATTCTCTTAGAGCTTAGTGGAAGAAACGGAGCCTTTAGTATTATCTGAAACCTTCCCAGATCACCATCCAAACTAATTCCAGTATCTAAAGAGGGACTTACCAAAATTGTATCATCATCGATTCTTGATTTATGCTCTTCCAAAATATCTTCATTGGTATTTCCTATTTCTCTAAAAATAAATCTACTATCACCAGAAACCTTTCTCTTTATTTCTTCGGCTATTTTATTTGTATGGGTATGGATAACTCCCTTCTGCCCCTTGTGGCATTTGCAAAGCTCTACAGCGGCTTCTATTATTCTCGGTAAATCTTTATTATTGTTTTTATATGAAAGACTATATTTCCTAGATGTCCTGATAGGAGATTTGGTAGAACTGAACGAAGAAGAGGCTTCTATGAATTCATATTGGCCTTCTTGAATACCCAGTGTTTTTGCAAATTGTTTGGGATTAGAAATAGTAGCAGACATCATTAAAATCATATCTGCACCCTTAAAAAGCATATCAGCTAATGGTCTAACATCATAAGGAACAAATGTTACACCCTCAGAATCTCTACGTTCAACCAAATACTCACACTCCTCCCAAAAATTAATAACATTTTCCAATGAATGAATCATTCCATTAAGCTTTCCTAATCTCTGAATGTCTTTATTTTTAACTGCTTTATGTGATTCCTTCTTCTCTAGGTTGGAGAGTCGATTTTTTAACTTATCAGATTCGCTTTTTAATTTAGTATAAACATCGTTTAGCCATTTTCCAGCTTCTCTATTGTCATCGCTACTCAATTTTCTAAAATCAATATCTTCAGCCAAAAGATGTGAATAATTTATTGATATAGAATACTGACCCACTAATTCGGCTTCCATGTCACCAGCTTCATCGAATATATAGATTTCTCGTTTTCTCAAAAAACTAGGAAGATTCATGAAAGCTCTGTAATTCAATACAGGATCTACCGAAGTAAACGCAGCATTTCGATTTCTATAATAAGGACATCTGTCAGCAGCAAAACAAGCCTCTTTGATTTCTGGTGAATATAAACAGGGAGCAAAATCAATTGATACGTTGGGGTCTACATCACAGGAATAATTCGATTTGCCCTTAACGATTACAGACTCTTTAAACAACCCCTTATACTGATCCTGCAATGATTTGGTGATAGTCAGAATGTAACTTCCGAATGAAGTTCCGTCTAAAAAATCATCTTCATACTTAAAATTTCCATTCCTGTCCTTCTTATATATCATATAAGAATCTACCAACTCTTTTCGGCGGGTATCTATTGGAGTTGCAGATCTTGCAACGGATGCTGCAATATGAGATTTGCCAGAACCAGTAGGAAGCGATGCTATAACAAATTTTTTACCACTAGAAAATGCTTTGGCTATTTTATTTAAAGCAACTTCTTGCTGTGGTCTTGCTTTTGCATCGGTGGGAAATGTCTTTAGGTAATCAACTAATTGTAACATCTTTGGCGGTCTTGAGGAGGTTAATATTTGCTACTTTTCGCACACAATTACACACGGTATAACCAAAGCTTTGCGTATCCCTGCCTAGGTGCCCTCTTCCATAGCATTTGCTACAGCTTGAAGAAGGTTTTTTGAGCAGAGGAATCTGACCACCATCCATAAGATGAAAATCTGAATCTGGAACCTCATAAAAAGTTCCAGAAAAGATACTATACATTAGAATATTATTAGTTTTTTGCATCGATTGTTAATATTGAGTTCCAAAATTTATTAGAATTCTTTTTAGAGGAATATACTCTCAGATAATTCTCCACTTCTGGAGCTTGTTTGGCAAGCGTTTTTAATCTATAATCAAAAAACACCAAATCATCATCTTCGTGCATTTCCACTCCAAAAGGAATAGGTATTTCTATTTTTTCTCTCTTCTTTTTAACAGTATCTATTACAAATGTCAAATAAAAATTTTTCTGATAAAAAATTATAAGCTTTCCCTGCTTATATGGTTTGTTATTTAATTCTAATGATATGTTTTTCTGTAGTAAAAACATACATGCATTTTCTGTTGGTGTTTTTGTAATATTCATTTGCTCATGAATGCAGCTTTCTGTGAAGCTGTCATTTTTCCTAAAACTTTATCAAAGTATTCCCAAAAAGTTTTTTCGGGTTTTGTTGGAACTGTGGATACTACAAAAACATTTTCAATTGGAATATTTCTCCAATCCTGATATAGTAAATCCCAAACAGTTAATAACCCTTTAGATGCTGCATTATATGCAGCATTTCTTACCGGAGGTTTGAAGTTTAATACTTCCTTTCCTAAAGTAGAATTTAAAAGTTGAGCATCCAAAGTAGCTAGCATTCTTCTGGTCGGAGGTAATCCAATTATTCTTAATCTTCTATTAAACTTTAATTCAACTAGATTAGAAGAACAAAGTTGTCTTAGACCATCCAATGATAGCTTCACTGTTCTTTATTTAAGAAGCCTTTGGAGTACAGATTCCAAATATTCTGGCCTCGTTCAAGAAGACAATATGTTTAAGTCCGTTTAAATTGGAAACTTGAATTCCTCTATCATTTGGAAAAACTATATGATCTCCTTCAGTAACAGTCTTACAATTTGGTCCAGCCAATAAAATCCTTCCAACTCTCCAGACGTGATTAACGGCATTAATAGGAACCCACATGCTTCCTCTTTTTACCAAATCACCTTCTTCGTTGATATCTGCATACTGAACCATTAAAATATCATCTAAAACTTTAGACAATTGCCAACCATCAAGTTCAAAATGACTACCTTTGTAGTTATCAATTTGTACTAATCCACCAATTCTATCTTCTTGTTCGGGTCTTTGCATCATAATATATCTATTTAAGTTGCTCCTTTAATTCTGCAAGTGTTTTTTCATACATTTTTATTTCTCTTACAGAAATTTCTTTAACGATTGCTAAATTCTCATAATCATCACTATTATATTCATTTTTAGAAGGTTTTTTTATGTATGAATACTTCTTAAAGGTTTTTGGCATAACTTTTCTATAAAATCTGCCTAAAGTTTTTTTGTCAGAGCAAATTCCCTGTGCAGTAATCCATTTATTCGTGGTTGCATTGATAATCTGAGAAATAGATGAGTCCACCATCGATAACCATCGGTTTAAAATAAATGGATATGGTATATTGTTTTCGCATTGCGGTTCGCTGCCCTTTTTCTTTAAAATCCAATCCATGTGGATGAATAAATCATCATTATAAGGTTTTTTTACCATTTTAAATATTTTTGTTTAAATGTTATAGAGCTTTTCAACCATTCAGGAGAGTTCATACTGTCTCCAAGACCAAAATGAGTAACTTTGATCGGATATACACCTATTTTTAACTTGTTTCTATTAGCAATCAAGCAAAAAGATATGTCATAGTGATGAAAATCAAAATCTTCATCAAATCTAGTGTTTGTTTCCAATAATTTATCAACATTTACCGCAATAAACAACCCATCGATTATTAATGCTCTTGATGGACTTGGACCGAATCCACTTGTCCAGTAATTTTTATCCTTACTATGCCCTACCTCACCAACAAATGACTCTCTAGGTGACATCAAATGCCATGCCATCATATCAGAATCTAAATTGCATTGTTTTGTGCCAGCCAAACCAACAATATCATATTTTTCAAATGCTAATTTAAGTTTTTCCTCAAAAAAAAGATCTTCAATTATAACATCATCATGTACAAAAATTAATTTTTTTCCTCTATTCTCCTCATTTATAAAAGAATTATAAACTTTAGTTAGTCCTTGTTTGTTTTCATAAATTATAGAAGAAGCATTAAAAACATTTAATTTATCTAGGGTAAGCGCAATCCCCGCTTTATCTCTAAATTCTTCTTTTTTATGTGGAGTTGCAACAATTATTTTATAATCAGTATTCATATTTTTATATAAATTTAACATTCACGGAGTAAATATAAATATATTATCCCACAAGTATGTATAAAATCAAGAAGAAAAAAAATGCCATATCAACTGTTCCTTGTGTTGATAAGAAAAGAAAAAAGGACGTTGATACAGTATTGAAGGGAAATGCATCAAAATTTATGAAAGACTCCATCGAAAATATTTTTAAAAAAGACAAAACATTGACAGAATCTGATTTTCCTTTCATTCGCAGTTTTTATTCAAATTTATTGAAAGAACAAGAAGAAGCAGATGCAAAAACTCCAGAAGATGCTTCTTCCGAAGAAGATTCTTTGGTTGGCATGGAACAAAAATCTCCTAATGATTTTACACCAGAAAAAACAAAACAAGATTATGAAAAATCTTTTGATTCAGAAACAAATCCAGAAGATTTCGATGTTGAAGGTTTAGATCCTAATATTTCAACTGAAAGCATTAAACAAATTAAAGAATGGTCTGGAAAATTAGATCAATTTGCAGAATTCTTAAATGATCCTTCTACTGAATCTTTGCACAAAGTTTTAGCAGACAACGATAAAGCAGGTAGCTTATTAAGAGGCATAACACGTAAAGCTTCTGACAGCATTACTCGTATTGCAGGTGAAATTGAAAAACTAAAAGAAGTTTTAAACTCTTTTGTTATTATGGCTCCAAAACGCTTGAGAGATCAAGAACAATTATGATTAAATATTTTCTAAAATAATATTATAATCTATTTCATTTAAGTTTTCTTTTACAGCCCATTCATTAAAATCTTTATAGGGTACATCAGGCCATCTAAAAACGGTTTGTCCTTCTAGTAATAATCTTTGAGTACTATCTTTAGCTGCTTTATCTATTTTTATATTGTCTAAAACCCATATTTTTTTATGAAATGGGAAATTGCTTAATTGTTTTTTCTGATATTCTGTTAGGGTTAATCCTGCAACTGCCAATCCATTTTTAACCATCATTGCATCTATAGCACCTTCAAACAAGAACAGATATTCAATATCAGAATCTACTCTTTCTATACCAAAAAGCGATTTATCACATCCAACTTTATTCAAATATCTAGGCTCTGATCCATCCAATGCTCTTGTCTGATAAAATACTATCTTTTTATCAATATCATAATATGGTATACATAGTCGGTTTTTGTGAAAATTATCTGTTAAACTTATGAAATAAGAAGAACTCTTGTTTACTGCCGTGTTTAATTTCCTTTTTTCAATATAATCTAAAGCATTTTTAAAACTCTTATCATTTCCATAGAATATTTTTTGCTGAAGATCATTTAAATTTATAGAATCGTGCGGAAGTGGTGTTACTTTTTTAATAAATTCATTTTTATTATTTTCTAAAACAATTTCACGCGAAAAATCATTTGAAAATGCTTCTTGATGTATCTCTTCCTTTGTCATTCCCGACACTTGATACAACCAAGTATATATATTCCATGATTTAACACAATTAAAGCAGTAAAAACTATCAGATTCTGGATAAAGAAACAATCGTTTTTTCTTCAACCAAGACTTGCCTTCTCTACAAACAGGACAGGAAGCATTATAGGTTTTAGTAAATTTATTATACGAAGGACTTCCAGAATATGTATAGAATTTTTCTAAAACATAATTGCTAGGTATTTTATTCACATAAATACGCTATCATAATTTTGATTATTTGTCAATAATCAAAATTTTCATTACCATAATCTGATCTACCGCTCCTTCTCCATGAAGGAATGTTTCCAGCATCTCCATACTCTTCACTTCCTTGTCTACCAAAAGTATCTTTAAAGGTAGAAGCAACATCAGAATCGGTTTCTAATGGATTTTCTTCAAAATCGTCATCAATGTCTAATATATTAGTCATATCAGAATCTTCAGAAGCAACAAAAGCATTACCTTCCTTTTTTATTAAACCTTTTTGTAGTAAAGAAGCTGTTATGCTTTCTGGATCATTAAAAGTTTCTGATAATTCTGAAATAGATGTGGGATTATCTGCTTGTTTTATGAACTCATAAACAGCGGATTCAATCTGTGTCAACCCTTCGATATCAAATGTTGGTTTTTCTTCATCGGACATATCTTCAGAATCCGAAGAAGTGTCGATGGAATTTGATTCTCCGGTTTTAATCAAATCATATTCTTTATGAAAAATTAAATTTCTAATAGCCTTAGTCAATCTTTCGTTGTATGTTTTCCTTCTCGGCCCCTTGTCTTGATATGCCTTATCGACTACATTCATAATCGAATCACTCAATTCATCAAAAGAAGATGGATTAGTTTCTGCGATATTAGAAACAACACCACTGACGATATTACGAATTTCTTCTTCTGTAAGTCCTGCATATCGCGGACTACCAACCCAACTCTTAAATATAATATCAAAATCTCCTGCTTTGAATTTTTCTAACATTTTTCCTGCATCTACACCAATACTAGAATATTTTGAAACTTTTGACATGCGACCTTCTGATACCATGTCATTGATAATACTTTCGGCTAAAACATTAAATCTCATATAATATTATTTATCTTTAGGGTGTCCAAATATCAGAAATCAAACTCTGATCTTCTCCGAATGCTTTTCCTTCTGGATTGATGTACATTTCGGTTAGTTTTATTCTTTCTTCCGGATTTCCAAAAATTTCAATAATTGGAGGACTATCATCAGTAGGAAATACTCTACCATCTTGCTGATGATATGATTTTACAAAAGTTTTAAAAATATTATCAATTTCTTCTCTATAAATTAAATCATCTTCTCTCAACTCATCCTGCTCAAATTCTACGGGAGAAAATTTCGTAATCGGAAAGAAAAATATAATATCAAAAGTTTTCAATGCCTCTCTGATAGTAATTCTACATTGATCCAAAAATTTCTCAGAAACCTTATTATTCAGAAAGAGCCAAGAAGAATATGCTAGGTTATCTACAATACAACGATCAAAAATAACATTATCATTTCTGGTGTATTGTTGGGATTCATCTAACAAAGCATCTAAAATTGCTTTTTGGCTTTCCTCAGTTCCATTTTTTGAATGAGGTAAGTTTTTATCTTTAATAAAATCCCTGTATGTTTTTTCTGGAGTCTTATATGAAGGCCATTTTTTTAAAAAATCCTTAACATAAGTTGACTTTCCTTGGCAGTGAGTTCCGCTAGCACATATTTTCATAAATCAGATATATTTTCTACTATTTCGGGGAAAAAGTCAATAATTTTTTCAGAAAATTCATCATGATATTCTTTATCATTAAGTAAAAATATATTTTCTGTCAAAACATTTGGATGCTTTTTTCTCAAAAAGAGTCCAATATCAACTAAATCGCTAGCATTATCGATATACCAACGTGCATTTACTGACGTTGATCCGGAAAACAATACAGACTCTAATATTAGTTTATATTGCTCCTTTGTTAAATTTTCAATCGAATATGCTTCCATTTCTTAATACTAACAAAGAAATGAAAAAAATCAAATTATTCTTCAGTAGAAGGAATAAAATCTTCATCATCCAATAAAGACATTAAAGAATTTTCTGCCGATTGAAGTCTCTTTAAATCATCACTATCTACTTTAATTTTAGATATTTGTGTTTGTTTTTCTAAATTATTTGGATATGAGTTATATAAAGCTTTTTTTAATGCTTTTAATAAAGTTTTATATTTTATAGTATCCAAAGCAACCTCATCTTCTTCTGGAAGAGCAGATGGAACTTCAGAATCCATGCTTGTTGGAGTAATGTCGCTACCTTCTTGAGGAGGCATGTCGAGATTTTCTTGTTCGTTTAATACGGAATTTAATAATTTTAAAAATTTGCTCATTTAAATATTATTTACCCTAACCTTGAGGTAAATATAGATATTAATATATGGCTTCAAAGAAAATTAGTCAATTACCATTAAACACTTCAAGTTTACCAACAAGTGCTGTTATAATAACAAATATAGGAGGTGTTACGTACCAATCTCCTCTTTCTGCATTAGTAGATCCTTCCCCCTATAAATTTTCTGATGCAAATAATACTGCTATTATTCCAAAATTAGGAAATAATACTGCTTCGGGAAGTTATTCAAATATAAATGGTGGTTGTGGTAATACTGCTTCTGGACACAAATCAAACGTTTCTGGCGGTTCTAGTAATACTGCTTCTAGTTACTACTCAAATGTAGCGGGTGGTTATGGTAATAGTGCTTCTACATATTTTTCAAATGTAGCTGGTGGTTGTAATAATATCGCATCTTCATATGGTTCAAATGTAGCTGGTGGTAAATGTAATATTGCTTCTGGATATGTTTCAAATGTAGCAGGTGGTAAATCTAATACAGCTTCTGGAGATTATTCTTCTGTTTTAGGTGGAAAAAATAACAATACTAACAATAAATCCAATACTTTTATATTAGGTTCTAATATCACAGCAAATGCACAGGATACTACATATGTAAATAATTTATTTGCTACTAATAATATTGTAATTCAAGGTTCTTTGAGTGCTGCTGGAGGTGCGACATTTGCAGATACTGTTTTTACAACCACTAGCGCATTAAGTGTTGTTAATTTAGGTGTTGGTCCTGCTTTATATGTATATCAAGCATCTGGTCCGTATGATGTTGCTTCATTTGTTGATGGAGATGGTATAGAAGTTTTACACGTTGGTAATGCAAATTTTGGTCAAACCGGAAAAGTTGGTATAAATCAAAGTTTTCCGAATAAGGAATTAACAGTTACTGGAGAAATCAGTGCAACTGGAATTATTTATGCCTTAAGTGGAAATAGTTCTAATTGGAATTCTGTTTATAATTCAGTTTTATCAAATTCTGCTAGTAATGCTTCTATAAATTATGTAAATTCTAATTATCTTCCTTTAAGTGGTGGAACAATAATAGGTGAGGTTAATGTTCTATCGGGATTGAACGCAGGTTATGGAAATTTGACGCTAGAAGTAACTGAAAATAATGTTTCTATATATGGATCATTAAGTTCTAACAATACAATTTACGATTCTGTTGGAAATTCAAATCAATGGAATTCTGCTTATACTTCATTTAATGCTAATTCTGCTTATTATTTGCAAACTTCTACTGATTCGGTTATTATAGCAAAATCCGGAGATGATCTTGTTGCGAAGTATGCTGCCGCAGTAACATTGACCCCTAATGGCTCTGCTAGGTCAGTAACAAATCGAGCAAGTCTTATTATATTCCCCGGCGCATATACATTATCTGAAACGCTTAATATCAGTACTAGTTGTGTTGATGTTATTGGATTAGGATCAACAGACAAGCATCCGCTTGTTTTAATTCCCACTTCAGAGTTTAATGTTTATGGAATTGACGTTTCTGCAAGTGACGTTAAAGTTGTTGGAATTGGTGTATTAGGTGGAGATGGAGAGGGATTTAAAGTTTCTGGCATATCAGCTTCACAGATTTTTGAGAACTGCACAACTGCAACAAATGCTAATGATTTTGGTGGTAACGGAGTGTATACAAATTGTTATGCTATTCAAACCGCGTTTAACGGAAATGGAACATATAATAATTGTTCTGCTGGAGGAAATTCATTTAATGGAGATGGAGTATATATAGATTGTTCTTCTGGAAATGAATCATTTCAAGGAAATGGATCATCTTATACAAACTGTTCTGCTGGTAATGAATCATTCAATGGCACTGGAACATATAAGGATTGTTCTGCTGGAGATACGTCATTTAATGGGAATGGTGTATCTTATATAAATTGCACAGCTGAAGCTAATTCCTTTGGATGGTCTGATAGTAACTTAGTTACTCTAACTGGAATGTATAAAAATTGTAAAGCTGGCGATAATAGTTTTGGGTACGGCGGGGAGGGAATTGCTATTTCGGGTAACTTAGAAAACTGCATTGCTGGAAATAACAGTTTTGGACATTCATTTTCTGAACAAAGTGACGTGACAATTAACAATGCTACATTTAAAAATTGTACGGGAGGATCAGAATGTTTTGGAAGAACTATCACAAGCGATCCTGAATATCCATCAAATATTAATATTATTGGTAACAGTACATTTGAAAACTGCACTGCTGGAGATAATAGCTTTGGATCAGCTAACGCTGGAACAGTAACTGTTGGACCTGCAACATTTACAAATTGCACTGCGGGAAATTCATCATTTGCCAGCAATGGAGGAACAGCGATCGGGACATTTAGAGATTGCTTTGCTGGAGATAATAGTTTTGGAGGGATTGCATCTGGAATATTTACAGGATGCGTTGGAGGTGATGGAAGTTTTGCGGCACCTCGATCTGGTACATTTACAGACTGTATTGGGGGTGATGGAAGTTTTGGTGGATTTAACGATTCGAGCGGCAAATTTACAAACTGTATTGGTGGAGATTATAGTTTTTCAGGCGGTGATACTGGAGCTGGTGGCACTACTGACGGAGGAGATGCGAGCGGTACATATATAAATTGCAAAGGTGGAAATTTATCTTTTGGATCATCTGTAGGAATTGCTTCTGGAGAATTTGTTGATTGTACTGGTGGAGATGGAAGCTTCGGCTCTTATTTTTCTAATGCATCTGGAACATTTACTAGATGCACTGGTGGAGCGGGGAGTTTTGGAGGTGGTGATACTGGCACATTGTCCGGTAAATTATTTTATTGTAGATTAACTTCTGATGTATATAACGCTCCATCAGGATCAGGAATTATTCGCCTATCCATTGACGGAAATAATGACGTAGTAAACGCACAGGCTATATAAAAATATGAATACAAAATTTAATCAAACAATAGTAGAAACAAACGGAGTTCGAACCGTAGCTGGTGGCGGCACTGGCAGAACAGTTGGTAATTATTCTGCATATAACTTAGAAATTCATGTTAGCAAGGATGGCAACGATACAACTGGAGACGGCACTTTGGTAAATCCTGTTTCATCAATTACCAAGGCATTGAAATTGGTTGGGGCTGGAAAAAATACAATAATTGTTCATCCGGGTGGATATACTGAAAATCCTACTGTTACATCAAATAACACCACAATTACAACATTCGGGATAACAGGTGCAACTACAATTGTTTACGGAACACTGGCATTATCTGCCGCTGCTCGCGTAGCTGGTTTAAAAATGACTAGCCTGACCATTGCTGGTTCGGGGAATGCATATATCTCAAACTGCACTGTAGATACGCAAGTTATTAAGTCCGGTACAAACTATGTTGAAATCATCAACAGTGAATTACAGTGTATATCTGGAGTTCAAATAACAGGGGCAGGAATCGTTTCAATTGTGGGAAATAAATGTTGGGGAGTAACAGTATCAAATGCGGCTGCAAGTGTTTTGATTAAAGACTCTTATCAGGTTATTGCTCCAAGTGTAACTTTCGGGAGTTTACAGTTTGATGGTTGTGCTATTTTTGCAGCAAGTCCAGCATCGAACGCAGTAACATCAAGTGCAGGAACTAATATTACGCTGGCAAATAGTTTTGTGTTAAATTCAGCAGCAAACAGTGTCGAGCGAGTTAGCTTATCAGGTTATTATAGCATTTTAAATCTTGTTTACGATAAAGCAAATTCAATTTTTACAGGAATAAATTTAAATGCGATTGATTATTTTAGTGTTATCAATACAGATACATTAAGTGCTAATAATACAATTTACGATTCAAATGGTAATTCAAATCAATGGAATTCTGTTTATTCTAGTCAGGCTTATACTTTAATACATCCAACAACTTCTATAAACCCTATATATGGAAATAATACTGCTTCTGGATGTTATTCGAATGTTGCTGGCGGTTTTTGTAATACTGCTTGTGGAAATTATTCAACTATAGTAGGCGGTTTTTCTAGCAGAACAACTGGTGATTATTCATTTGTAGGTGGTGGTAGATGTAACACTGCTTCTGGAAACGTATCAATAGTAGGTGGTGGTAAAGAAAATACTGCTTCTGGATATCGTTCAACTATAGTAGGCGGTTTTTCTAGCAGAACAACTGGTGATTATTCATTTGTAGGTGGTGGTAGATGTAACACTGCTTCTGAAAATTCTTCAACAGTAAGTGGTGGTTATGGTAATACTGCTTCTAGATCTCATTCAACAGTAAGCGGCGGTCGTATTAATAGATCTTCTGGATATCATTCAACAGTAAGTGGTGGTTATTGTAATACTGCTTCTAATTATTATTCAACAGTAGGTGGTGGTGTGAATAGTACTGCTTCTGGATGTTATTCAAACGTTGCTGGTGGCAGGGCTAATAATGCTTCTGGAAGTGCTTCGAACGTTTCTGGTGGAGGTTCTAATACTGCTTCTGGAGATTATTCTTCAATTTTAGGCGGTATTAGTAATAATACTAATGGTCAATCCAATACCTTTATATTAGGTTCTAATATAACAGCATCACAACCAAATTTTACTTATGTAAATAATCTTTCTGCTACTGGTATTATTTCTGCTTCGGCAAGTAACATCAAAGTCAGTGTCATTAATGATTCAACGAACAGGATCTTTACTGATGCTGATAGCAACAAAGTAATTCACATTAATACAACAACAACCTCTTTGTGTGCAGTATTTCCGAGTTCCCTAAGCAACGGCTTCAATGCAGCAATTATGAATATTGGAACAAATAATTTAGTTCTATCAGCTGCTCAGCTTAATTCTGCTGGAACAACAATCACGACTCGTTATGGAGGAGCATTTGTTTATAAAGATTCTAACAATTTATTTGCTGTAGGAAGAATCGTTTAACCATGTTATTGAATAAAGAAATTTTAATTGGCATCTACGATTCACAACCTTCTGTAGACACTGATGCACAAGCATATTTTGATGCTGTTGTTGCAAACGGAGGATCAATTAATGTATCTGCTAGGACAGCAGTGAATAATTTTTTTATTGGATTAAAAATTGATGAAATTTGGAATTCTATTTATGATATGGGCTTGTTTGCTGGTGTAACCTCCAGAGCAGGAGCGTTAGTGAAAATGAAGACTGTTCTTGCTTCTAGACTTTTAATAAATAATAATTTTAGTAGCGGAACTTACGTCCCTACTGGTTCTACAGCAGGGTTCAAAGCAAATGGCAGTAATACGTATTTAAACACGCAATTTAATCCGGGTTTGACGGGAACAAATCCTCAATCATCGTCTTTAACTAATTTTGGTATATTTGCTTATTGGGCTGGGACTGAGACATCATCTGGATATGTAATGGGTATTCAATCAACTGTATCACCTTTAGCTGCTATAGGTTTAGGATGGAGTTCTTTAAATAAAGAAGGAGGTGCGTGTGGGTCATTAAACTTAACTGGGGAACTTTCTCCTGCGTCTTCTCCTACTTCACTAGATGGTCCATCTTTTATAACAACAAACGGAGATAGATCCCAATATTATTATAATAAAGGAACACAAATAAGCACACCTATTACAGCAACAGGAACTGACTTTCCTTCTCAAAGTATTGTCATAGGAGCAATGGGCGTAGTCGGATCCACACCTTATCTCTGGTCTACTCGTTATATTCGAGGATATGCTATTACTCAAGGTTTAAATGCTACTCAAGCACAAAAGCTATCAACTAGATGGAATACACTAATGACAGCTTTTGGAGCAAATACATATTAAAAAAACGTATTATAATAATGATCAGATGGTGCATATGCACCATCTAATATATATTAAAGTTAAAATAATATTAATCGGATATTTAATTAAAAATTAATATAGCCAAATCTTTTTTGATAGTTATAATACGTCTTATCAATCCAATTACAAATATCTTTGCCTAAAACTTCCTTATAATCCGTATTTAAGGGAATCACTTCACTTCTAATAGTGTGCAGATCACTAGTAAGACCATATACAGAATCATCTTCTTTAATGGACTGCTCAACGTTTTTAAAATTATGTTGAAATGATTCTAGTCCAAGATAATTGTAAATTTTATTAAGTTCTTGTTGAGGATTGTTTGTTAAATCCTCTGCTCTGACATATACAACATCTTTATTAATGCCCTCTAGAAAACACTGCTCTAAACGCTCCAATGCAAGTCCTACTGGTGGTGATGCAAACCATGAATCTACTCTTTTTGCAGTGATCGTACCAGACATCTCTGCATGATTTTGAATTGATTGGTGATTTTCTTGGTTTTTACGATAAATTTTTTCCATGGATGAAATAATACTCTTTAAGTTTCTTACCATGCATATCATCTTTGGTTTATATGGCATAAATGCCTCAAACCATTTATAATGAATAGTACCGCCTCTTGTTTTTATGCAAATATTAGATTTTTCTGAATATGAACTTGCATATCCTTCCAAACCACCCCAACAAAATCCTCTCCATGCGTTTATTGCTAAATTCTTATCAATAGCCTTAACTTCTGGAGAATTTGTAAAGTTCATTCTAGCTCCATACAGATATTCGAGAACTGGATCAGTAGGAGTTGCTGTTATGGTTGGATTTTGATTAAGAATACATTGCAGAAGCGTTGACATGCTTCTTGGCATTGAAGAATTGAAAAATATCATATATTAAAACACTATAGTAGGATTCAAATCAAAAAACAACTCATTTTTTGAACCTAAAATTGATTCTATAAAAACATCTTTGTCAAATAGTTTATTAATATTGTTATATGGACATTCATGTAGCCTACCACCTGTCCAATCATCAGATTCTAAGTATGAATCTATTCTATGACGAAACAATTCTTCTTTATCTACTACAATATTTGTATGAATTTCATGTCCAAATACTTTTGGAGAGTTTGAAATCCATCCAACAGTAGCATTTTTGTTTAAAGCCGCTGCTGCATGTTGAGCAAATGAATCTATACATAAAAACTTGTCTGATAATGCAATATAACAGAACAAATTTCTAAAATTATCTGTTACTGGAATAGTATTTTGAAAAGTTTGTTGATTTTCTCTCTTAATATGAAGTATTTTATCAAATTTATCTTTAATAGAATCAACAATTTCTGCTGTAAATGATATTGGAAGATCTCTAGACCAAGAATATGGTATTTTTTGATTTTCAGCACCTCCTGAAGATTGAATTGTGAGTATTGGACCTTGCTTATTTAAAATATTTTGAACAAACATCAACTCTCTTTCAGTTAGAAAGAGTTCTGGTTTAGTAGAAATACATGGAATATTGAATATATCACACCAAATTTCTGCTAAATGTTTTTTTCTATATAAAAGATCTCCAGAATGATACGGTTCCATTCTGAATATTTTAGAATCTTTGTTTTTTATGTAATCATCATAAAAATAAGGAATATTTCCAAATTTATATACTCTAAAAACATTAGGATTATGTAAAAATACCTCTGGATATGAGGTTACAACTATTAATTCATGTTCTGGATATGCAGATTTTATAGATTTTACTACAGAAGTAGCAATTATAGATTTTCCGCAACCTCCATCAATGTGAAAAATTGAATATTGTTTCATAGTTTAGTTAAAATACTTCGAAAAAAACTCCATATCATCACCATCTGGAATTCCTACTCTTATATTTTTATAATATCCTTCAATATTATTAAATAAAGAATTATTATTAATTTCTTTAAAATATTTTGTTTTCTTTTTTATTATATTTTTCACAATATTACCAAATTCATTATGATTTATAAAATATTTAGAATATTCAGAAGATAAAGAAGTATCTTTTTTATATATTGTAAATATTTTAATATTTAAATCCTTAAAAATTATAATAAAGGTTTCTAAGAGCTTGTCAAGTTCTTTTTCTAGAAAAAATTTAAAATATTTCTCCTTCTGAGTAATTTTTTTGTCTTTTAGAAGATCCCATTCTTCAAAATCTCTTATAATATTATTAGCAATAATAGGAAGATATTCGTAAATTGGGAATATTATAACTCTTTGAGAGATATAATATATTAAAAAATCTTTAATCTTTAATTTTTCGGACATCTATACTGATTATAGCATCCATTACGACTTTTTCAACAATTTCTTGAGGTAATTCCAAAGAAGCTTCAGAAACTGTTTTTGAAAATTCTTCCAATTGTTTTCTGAATTTGTTTTTAAAATCTACCGTTTTTATGAGTTGAGTCTTATCAAGCTTTCCGTAAGATGGCGATTCCTGCAAACAGAATGCCTCTAAGAGAGGTTCTGTTGCAGAAGCTATGATAGAAGCCATTCTTTTGTACAATCGATCCAAAGGAGACTTGTACATGTTGTTTTCCGAAAGCAATGAACTAGCCATATTCAAAATATATGTCAAAACAGCTGCTTTTTCAGTTTTAATGGCAGATCTATTTAAAAATTCCGGACCTTTAACATGAACATTTCCATATGGATTAAACATGCAACCACTTCCAAGTGATTCAGATCCACAATATATACATTTTTTAGGAGCATCCATATGAACATGAGTATCGGTTGGGGAATACATACAACCCTTTCCATAACTTTCTGAACCGCAATAAATGCAAGATGTTTTATTCATTTTGTATATTTAGTAAAATTGTTTAAAATATCTTTAGGAGGAGTACCTATTCTCACATTAATTATTCCATTATAGTAATCATCTCGAAGTAAAACATCTTCTTCTATTTGTTTTTTTATTTCTTCATAAGCCAATTCCCACTTAGAACCACATGTTTTTAAAATTTTGAATGAAAAATTTTCTTTTCCATAAATTTTAATATCTTCATTTAGATCATTTGAAGAACTGGTATATGACTTCCAATCTGAAGGTTTAAAATCAATTCGATTTCTTTTTTGTCCTTTTAAGGGCTTTCTTTTAATTCTAGAAATACATTGTTTTTTTCCAATATATTTTTTATTTGTGACGTTATTAATAATTGAATATATGAATCCAAATGTTTTTTCGTCTAAATTTACATTTTCCTCTAAAATCCAATGTCCAGAGTCCATTACATATCCTTTCTAGAAAGTTTTCTACGAATCATTAATGGGTTTTTATTTTTCTTTTTTGATTTTTTTTTGTTTTTAGTTTCTAATGGCAAGTAACCTCCAAATATATTACGACCATCTCCTGTAGCTATAGAATCTCCACTGTTTACATTTGTAGGTGGATTGTATGAAGCTTGTTGTGGAGTTCCAAATGCTCCTCCAGCACCTGCACTATTCATATTTTCTAAAATAGTATCAACTAATATTTGAAATTTCTTAAACATATGTTATATTTAAAAAATACTTATAAAGATGTTTGAAGAATTTAACAAAGAATTACAAGAAGATACTAAAATAGATCAAATAAATCTTTTAGACAAACAAATGATGCTACCTGCAATTCGACATAAGTGGGTTGCTCGGTTGATTGAATATAAAAGAAAATTGAATTCTTTGAATAGAAAGAAAAAAACAATAAAAGATTCTGTGTTGGATTCTTTAAAAGAAAAAGGAATTCCAACAGGTATTCCCAAGGCAAGCCTTGATAGCAAAATAAATTCTTCAGATGTTGTTTTAAAAATTCAAGAAGATATAGAAGAAGTTGAAATCATAATTGAATATTTGGAAAAAGTTGAACTGATATTTAGAAGCATGACCTACGATTTGAAAAATATTGTCGAAATTACAAAGCTCGAAACAACCTAATGATAGAACTTTCTCTAATAAAAAACAGTGGTCAGATAATTGCGGATAGTGACGTTTTGAGTCTATTGAGAGAAAACTTTTCCATAGCAAATCCTGCTTTTAGAAAAAATGTTCCGTATGTTTCTAGTAGACTCTATTCAATAACTCCTAGCGGAAAGTTTGAAGTGGGTTTACTAGGTGAAATTATAAAATATCTTGAACATTCTAACTATCAATATGGTGTTTCCAAGGATTTAAAAAAAGAATTTTCATGTGGATTTGAAACTCCAATCATAAAGAAACTTTCTATAGACTATCGAGAATATCAGGAGCAATCTATAACAGCAGCAATCAAGCAAGGAAGGGGTGTCACCATCATTCCTACCGCTGGAGGAAAGACATTGATATGTGCAGGACTGATTGAGAGCTTCAGAGAAACCACGAACGATCCAGATGCCTTAGTGTTGGTTACTGTACCCTCTATACAGTTGGTAGAACAGACGGCAAATGATTTTATTTCCTACGGCTTAACAAAAGTAACGAAGTGGTCAGGCAATAACAAGCTCGATACCAATGCAAACATAATTGTTGCAGGTACTCAGTTTTTATTAAGTGAAAAAACTAATTTGTCCATATTAGCAGATGTAAAATTGTTGATAAAGGATGAGTGCCATTCGTTAAAAAAGGGTAATGAAATCAATAAAATTTTAAAATTGTTAAAAACCCCTTATAAATTCGGATTTACTGGTACAATGCCTACATGCAAAATAGATCAGTGGAATATTATAGGCAAATTAGGACCGATAACCTTTGAACAAAAGACCCAAACATTAAAAAACCAACAATATATTTCTAATTTTAAAATTGTTATACTAAATGTACAGCATACCGCACGACCAAAACAAGCAACATCATTGAATCCTACTGCTTCGTATGAAAATGAATTGGAATTTATCATTAATAGTGAAAGAAGAAATCAAATCATCTGTAAATTAGCAGATAAATTGACAAATAACACTCTTATAATGGTCGATAGGTTAGCACATGGAGAAATTTTAGAAAGCATCATAAAAGAAATAACTAAGGATAAAAAACCTATATATTTTATTAGAGGATCTACAGAGATGCAAGATCGAGAAGAGATAAGATCTCTTATGAATGATAGAAATGATGTCATCATTATAGCAATTTCAAAAATTTTTAGCACAGGAATCAACATTCCAAATCTTCACAACATTATTTTTGCTTCAGCAGGAAAAGCAAAAATAAAAATTATGCAATCCATTGGAAGAGCACTTCGATTGCACCCAACCAAAACAATGGCAAACATATTTGATATTTCAGATAATACGAAATACGCAAAATTACATTTAATAGAAAGAAAAAAATTATACAACACAGAAAATTATGAATACACAGAGAAAAGCATATCGTAAAGCAAAAGCATTAAAAAATGATGATTTCATCGAATACTCAGAAGAAGAAGCCGAGTATTTAGGGTTAGATCTAAAACAAGAAAGTGATGATTTCGACGAAGATCGATTAGATGATGATAAAATTGTTAGTAAAGATGAAGATGATGAAGAGGTAGAAATCAAAATCGATTATGATAGAAAACCTAAGAACAAAAAAAAGACAGATAAAGAAAAGTTTTATGTAGATCCAAAAAATTTTGATACTAAAATCTTGGAATATTATGAAAGTGGAGTACTTTCTAATGAATTAGCAGAAATGGTCAGCAAGATTGCTCACAAACTAAGCTATGCTCCTAATTTTATCAACTACTCATACAGAGAAGAGATGGTAGGAGATGGTGTCATCAGAATGTTTAAAGCATTGATGTCTAAAAAATATAATCACACAAAAGGAACAAATCCCTTTTCATATTTTACAAGAATTGCATTCAATGCATTTAGAAATAGAATTAAAAAGGAAAAACATATACATGAAACTCATGAAAAGTATAAAAATGAATTTTTAATGTTTTCTGAAGGCTATAATAATCTTGTAAAAAATAATAAAACGAATAGTATAAACAGAGAATGATTTTAAAAGGTAAAAACATAGGAATATTTTCGGATATTCATATAGGATTAGGTCAAGATAGCTCGACATGGCACGATATTGTTTTGGATTTTGCTAAATGGGCTACCAAAGTTTATTCCGAAGCAGGAATAAATGATATTATTATTCCAGGTGATATATTTCACAATAGAAGTGAAATAGGCGTTAATACCATTTCGGTTGCTAATGAATTTTTTGAAATTTTAAAGGATTTTAAAATTTTTATTTCGGTTGGAAATCATGACAGTTTTTACAAAGACAGGTCTGATGTTAATTCAGTCAGCATACTAAAAGGGTGGAAAAATATTACTATTGTTGATAAAGAACCTCTTATTATAGAATATAAGAACAAAAAAATTTCTTTGATTCCTTGGGGAACTTCAATTCAAGATATTCCTAAATCTGATATTTGCTTTGGACATTTTGAAATTCAAAGTTTCTATATGAATAACTTTAAAACGTGTGATCATGGGTTTGAATCATCAAATATTTTAGAAAAATCTCCATTGGTGTTTTCTGGTCACTTTCACAAGAAGGATGATAGAAAATACAATAAAGGTAGAATTGTTTATGTAGGAAGTCCGTTCCAGCAGAACTATGGAGATTCAGGTGATGATAGAGGAATTTATATTTTCAATATAGAAACCGAAGAATTGAAATTTGTAGAAAATACGATTTCGCCTAAACATATAAAGATATTTTTAAGTAAATTGCGTGATAAAACACAGGATGGTGACTATTTAAAGAATAATGTACCAAATAATATGGTATCTTTGATAATAGATGAAGAAATTCCAAATAATAAAATAGATTTATTAACTGCAAATATACAAAAATATAATCCAAAGGTATTTAAACTTGATTATAAATCTGTTGTGGAGGAAAAACTTGAAAATTCTGACATTATAGATTATAATCTTTTAGACATGGAGAAAAATATAGAAGATTTTGTAAACTCGATAGACATTGAGCATAAATCTGATATCATAGACTATCTAAACAATTTATACAAAGAACTAATAGCATGAATGATAAAATAGGAATAGGAATTATTGATATATATGAACAAGAAGACTTGGATTCTTGTTACTCTTCAATACCAACAGAACTGAAAGAGAACGTTTTTGTTGTTTCATCAACAAAAAATAAAATGGTAAACGATCAGTATAGAGTATATGGAGAAGTTTCCATGGCAACCCTAAGAAACTGGTTGATTTCTCAGTTTAGAATTAAAAAATACAAATACTTTTTCTTACTTCACTCAAATCAAATAGTAGATGATCCTAAGATTTTTGAAAATACTATTAAACTAGGAGAAGTATTTGGTACTTGGTTTATTCTAGGTGATGGAAAGCATGGTCTTCCGTTGGAAGATGAGAATAGCGGAGCAACTCTATATGCTTCACCGGAACTTAATAGTGAATTTATGTTCATGCTTTCCGGTATTATCAGTAATAATGGATATTTCGATGAAAGATTCTACAATACAAAAGATTTGGATGTTTTGGATTACGTAATAAGATTGCGTAAAAAAGGAGTATATCTTCCTGACAATTACCATCCAACAATTGGAGAAGGATTGAAGAAAAGCTACAATTCAATTAAAAGAATAGGACACAGAGAACTTCCAGATACCCATAGAAGCGTTGCTTTGTCGTATGCGTATTTTGTTCACAATAACAAGTACATACCCGGTCAAAATGATCCAACTGGAGTTACACAAGAACAATTATTGCATTCATTAGAAACATTACAAAAGAATTATGCAAAAAAATAAAATAGGTTTAGCGTTAATTACGTGTGATCGTTATAATTTTTTACAAAAAAGCCTAACATCCGTCTTAAAACACACCAATACATTTGAAAGTAGTTTTTTTAAGCTCATTGTAATAGATGATACCCCTCCTTCTTTACGAGATAATAGCGTTTATGAAGGATTAGGGGTAGAAGTCATACACACTCAGGGAAAGGAAGGCGTAGGAAAGGCGAAAAATTATGGACTTAAAAGGTTAAGTGATTCTGAATGTGAACATGTCTTTCTTATGGAAGATGATGTTGAGCTTTTAGATCATAAAATTTTTAATTTATATATTAACGCAGCAAAGACAACCGGAATAAAACATTTAAATTTTGGACTTCATGGAAATCACAATAGAAATTTAAACGGTGATCCAGTATCCAGAAGAATTATAAATTATCCGGATCAAACTAAAATTGTTCTATATCCAAATATATTAGGAGCATTTAGTTATTATCATATAGATACTTTGAAAGATGTTGGACTCATAGACGAGCAATTTTATAATGCTCTGGAACATGTAGATCACACGTATCAAATAATTAAAGCAGGATACCATCCGCATTTTAGATGGTTTGCTGACGTGCAAGATGCGGAAAATTATCTTAAAGATATTGTTCCTGATCATCAAAATAGCAAGATAAGATCTCAAGAAGACTTTGCAGAAAATTTCTTAAAAAACCATCAAAGATTTGTTAAGAAAAACAATTTTGCGGTTGTTCAGGGATATGGACCAGTAGAAAATGAATATACAGAAGAAGAAGTTGTTAAAAATTTACAAGAAATATGGAAAAACCATGCGGAAAAATTGGCGTAGGGATTATAACTTATAATAGACCTGAGTATTATTCTCAAGTATTAAAAAGCATTCCAAGAGACAGGATAGATGCTCTTGTTATTGTTAATGATGGCAAAAATTCATATGTAAATGAATTAGATGGTGATTATGTCATAAAACACAATGCTCAATTGGGAGTTTCTGTTTCTAAAAACCATGCTTTGCATTTTTTAATAGAAAAATTTGATTGTGAGTATCTATTTCTGGTTGAAGATGACATTATCATTAAAGATTCAAATGTATTTGATGAATATATCAAAACTGCAAACTCTACAGGAATACATCATTTGTGTTATGAAAAGGTAGCAGGTAACGAAAAAACATTAAAATATGCCTTAGAGCAGTGTGACGGAACAAAAGTAGGATTTTATCACAATCCACAGGGGGCATTTATGTATATAAATGCCAATCTTATTAAAAAATTAGGTTATTTTGATGAATCCTATATAAATGCATTTGAACATGTGGATTTTGAATATAATTTAATAAAGAAAAACGTTGCCCCACCTTTTTGGTATTTCCCTGACGTGTTGAACAGTAATGATTATTTAACAGATATAGAAGGAAGTAGCGATAACTCTTCTATAACCAACAAAGAAAATTATAAAGAAAATGTTGAAAGGTCTGCAAACCATTTTGTCAAAAAATGGGGACACTTTACCAATCAAATAGAGCCTGTTAGTAAAAATGAATTAGAAAATACTCTTTCCTTTTTACAATCAAATTATAGCAGGAAAAAAACTATAAATAAAAACAAAAAACTTTCTGTTATCATACCATATAGAGATAGGAAAAAGGCATTAGATTTGTTAATACCAAGATTGAAGGATTATATATCAAAACAAGTAGAGAATTTTGAATTAATAGTAGTAGAACAAAATGATAATGAACTTTTTAATAAAGGACTTATTAATAACATAGCTTTTTTATTAAATCCTGATTCGGATTACTACTGTTTTCATGATGTAGACTTATTGCCAGAGGTTGCCGATTACTCATACCCTGTAAATCCTGTTCACATGAGCACTTATTGTAGTCAGTTCAACTATATCGAAGATCCTGCTGCTCTTATGGGTGGTGTGATTGTTTTTAGAAGAGAACATTTTGAGTTAGTAAATGGTTATCCGATAAATTGTGTGGGTTGGGGTTCTGAGGACAATATATTAGGAGAAAGAGTAAAAAAATCTGGATTAAATGTGTATAGATATCCGTTTGGAAGGTTTTATTCTGTTCCACACACACCCCGAATACAAAATCCTATAGAATGGGAAGCACATTTAAAAAATGGAAAAATAAGAGAAGATGAAATTGCAGGAAAAACAAATTTAAAAGACAATGGATTGTTTAACTTAAATTTAAAGTCCTTTGAAATTTCAATAGAAAAATTTAATGATTATAAACATATTAAAGTTAAAAAAACTTGATTTTTTTATAAAATAGTATAAAATATTACTTAATTTAAGCATGAATAAAAGATTGTCCATATTAACAGCAACACTACACCAACGATTACCTGTTTTTCAGAATTTAGCCAGAGTACTAAAGGCTCAATCAAATGATTCGGTGGAAATGTTAGCAGTTTGTGATAACGGAGAAAGATCCATAGGAGCAAAAAGAAACGACCTACTAGAAGCAGCAAAGGGCGATTATGTAGTTTTTGTTGATGATGATGATATGGTTTCTCCTTTTTATGTTTTTGGTATATTAGAAGCACTAAAATCAAATCCAGATTGTTGCGGAATTGAAGGAATTATAACACAACAGCACATCGGTCCCAAAAAATTCATACATTCTCTAAGATATCAAGATTGGTTTGAAGAAAATGATGTTTATTATAGATGTCCAAATCATTTAAATCCTATTAGAAGGGAAATAGCACTTGATGTAAGATTTCCAGATGCTTATTATGCAGAAGATAAAGCATTTTCACATGGATTACAAGGAAAGTTAAAAACAGAAACTTATATACAAGGTCCAATATATTACTATTACCCATCTAGCACATAATTATGAAATCAAACTTAAAACTATTAATCAAATTTCCAACCAGAGGAAGACCAGAAAAATTCTTTTCGGTATTGGACAAGTATATTGAAATGGCTGAAAATGTTTCTAGCATTGCATTTCTAATATCAATGGATAGTGATGATTCTACTATGAATAATTCTTCTGTTATTAGTAAATTAGAAAATTATAAGAATAAAATTAAATTAGCATATTTTTTTGGTGATAGTAAAACAAAAATTCAAGCCTGTAATGCTGATGTGGATAAAATTATAGGATGGGATATAGTGTTATTAGCATCGGACGATATGATTCCAATTGAAAGGGGTTATGATACTATCATTACAGGGGATATGAATGATCATTTTAAAAATTTAGATGGTGTTCTTTGGTATAATGATGGAGGTCAAAACAATATCAATACTCTTTGTATTTTGGGTAAAAAATATTATGAACGTTTTAATTACATATATCATCCGGATTATATTAGCTTATGGTGTGACAATGAATTTACTGATGTATCTTTAAACCTTAAAAAATGTTATAGATCAGATAGAATAATAATCGAACATGCACATCCAGTATATCAAAAGACTAATTATGATCAATTATATGTAAGAAATGAATCATATTTCTTTACAGATAAAGAAACTTACAACAAACGAAAAGAAAAAAACTTTGATTTGCATGATTTAAATAAAAAATTATTTTCAATTTTAATTTTAGGAATTCCTGAAAGAATGGATAAGTTAAAATATTTAATTGAAAAATTACAAAATCAGATAGAAAAATATAAAGTAAAATCTGAAGTAGAAATTTTAGTTGTTATTGACAACAAGACTCGTTCAGTTGGTAATAAAAGACAGTCTATTTTAAATATGAGTGAGGGAAGGTTTATAGCATATATAGACGATGATGATGATATATCAGATGACTACATCAGAGAAATAATAACTGCTATACAAACAAATATGGACGTTGATGTGATTTCATTTAACCAAGAAACTCGGATAAATGATGATGTTCCTACAATTGTATATTTTGGTTTACAATATGAAAATACTGAATATTATCAGGGAATTCCTGTATATAGAAAACCATTTCATATGTGCGTGTGGAATAGTAAAATAGCAAAAAAAACTGAATTTAATGACATTTCACTGACAGAAGATTGGTGTTGGGTTGAAGATTTATGTAAATCAGCAAAAACCGAACATCATATAGATAAAATTTTGCATTATTATTTATTTAATAGCAAACAAACTACATCAATAGTATGAAAAAAAGATGTATTATCAATTTTGCAAAAGGAAGTTGGTATCCACATGGACAAAAAAGATTGATAGAATCTTTAAAAGAACAAAATTTCAAGGGAGATATGTTTGCATTTACAGATGAAAGTAAAATTCCCTCTCCCACCCATCAAGAAGTTCCGTATGCTTTCAAAATAGCAGCGTTTGAAAAGGCATTTTCAAAAGGATATGAAAGTATATTATGGTGTGATTCGGCATTATATGCAATAAAGTCTTTAGAACCAATATTTGACTATATAGAAGAACATGGACATATGTTTTTTTGGGATGGCTGGAATTGTGCTCAGTGGACAAATGATGAGATGTTAAATTATTTTAAAATCTCAAGAGATCAATCAGAAAAAATATATCAAATTTTAGCATGTTTTATGGGATTGGATCTTACCAATGAAAAAAGTATAGAATTCTTAAAACAATGGAAAGATTCGATTCCCTATTTTAAAGGAAGTTGGACAAATCAAAATAATACGGAATCACAAGATTCTAGATGCATGGGACACAGGCACGATCAATCAGCAGCAAGTATAATAGCTACCAATCTTGATATGTTTGATGAAACTAGATATTGCAATAAATGGTTACAATATCTTAGTCTTAGTAATGGAGTTATAAATCCTGAATGTATTATGATTAGTCAAGGATTGTAATTCAATCTCTGAAAACTACTAATCCAGTACCGCTCCAATGACCTTTATCGGTAACATCATATTTCTCTTCTGTTATTCTATTCCAGAAGGTTTTCATTGGATCGTTTAGATGAATATCATCTAAAAGTAAAAATCCTTTCCAGTTTATGTTGCGAAGGTGATCATAAAATATATCTTCATATGTTCCATCATGAGCAACGTCTAAAAATATACAGTTAGAATTTATTAAATCTTTATCTTCTGTTGAATCCCCTATAATATATTCAATATTGCTTACAGAAGGATATTCGGGAGACGCTTTAAGAATATCATAAGTCTTAACTGTATTTGTACCATTTTTAGACAAAGCCAATGCAGACATGCATTTATTTGTTCCCACATCAAATAAAATTGAATTAGTGAATAAAGAAGAAATATACATTAGCAATCTATAATGCTCTTTTCCACTGTTTAAGTGATAATAAGAAGTATCATGATACAAATTATGTTTATTGATATAAGAAGTATCTTGCTGATCTAATATAGAATTAGAAACGTTTAGTATTTGGTTTAATGTGTTCATAAATTATTTAATCCAGTTTGGTTCTGTGGTGTGTTTGTGGACATAGGAATCCCAATCATGAGTTATATTCATTTTTTTTAAATTTAATCCGCAAGAAATTAAATAAAATCCCCACATTCTTTCTATTATACCACATATTCTATGATTTATATTATTCATTATTCCCCATTTGTTTTCTAATAAAATATTTTCTATTTCTAATTTATTTTCTATTAAAAAATTTGCAAATTTTAAAAAAATATATTTTGGCGTTACGCTTAATGCCTCGCTTACCCAACCATTATTCCATATGTTATTTGCATCTATATTCATTTTAAGTTTTTCAGACATAAATTTACATAAGCATTCTACCTCATATCTAGAAAGATACAAATCAACAGTATTTCTTATTTTTTGATAAAAAATTGTATCGGGGTTTTCTTCTAAAACATCGTATATATCTTTTATTGAATTTTTTTCCAGTATCGTATCGTAGTGTAAAATTCCTATATGAGTAAGAGTATCGATTAATATTGGATTTTTAAGCAAATGTATAAAAGATGAATATTCGTAATATTGTTTTTTTTGATAATCAAAATCGTTCCACTCAAGTTCCCATTCGTTTATTTGATTTTTTACCAAAGAAGTTATATGTTTAGGAACGTTTTTTTGTATATTATAACAAACAATATCAGAAACTTCTTTTTCATGTAATTTTTCTAAAACTTTATCGTATAACCTATCATAAGTTACTAAGAAAAAATTTATTTTATTCATAATTTAAATTTACCTTGTTTTTCCAATAATCAATTGTTAATTTTTCATAATTAAATTTTTTATCAATAAAAGAATCTAAAACATTATTAGTTATTTCTGAATAATCATTCAATTGCAATATAGGAAGATCGGTAAAGCTATTATATATATAATTTTTTATTACTATTGGTATACATCCCATATATAAAGCTTCCCATGTCCTATGACAATCTATTCCATTTCCCGGAGGGGATATTACAAACTTATGTTTGGACATATTCGTTGCATATTCTTCAAATGGTTTATTGCATTCATGCGTATAATTCAAATTATTTTTTTTTAAAATTTCTATTATATTATTTCTATACGGATTTGTATTATTCCAATTACAATATAGTTTAAACTGTTTTTCGTTTTTTATTAAATTATCAATATTTTCCGAAAACCAATTTGTCTTGTATTTTTCTTCAAAATATATTCCCGTATGTGTTTTTATTCCAAGAGGAATTGAAATTAAATCGTCATGTATAAACGTAGGATTAATTGCAAACCATTTTTTAATGCATGATGGTTTTTTTTTAAAAATAAATTCATCTATAGAATAATCTGAATGATGTGTTATTACAGTATATTTATGTTTAGAATTTTTTAAATTTTCAAATAAATACTCCAAAAAATCGGTTTTACAAAAAATTATTGAATCTTCTTGTAATATATTATTTGTAAATATTTTACCTTCTGGGGGAATTATTGAAAATTTACATAAATTCTCATAATTTGCTGCATTTAAAATATTTTTTATGTTAAATTTTATCACTTATATAATTTATTGTAACAATAAAAACATTCAACAAGATTTACTTTTAAATGAGATAACATAATTATTCATATAAATAAAAAAAAATGAAAACACAAGAAGAATTAAACAATAAAAAAAAATTACAAGGACCAACATGGGCTGGTAATATAGATTGGGACAACTTAATAGATCAAATTGTATTAAAAAAGCACAAACCAGATTGGAATTATTGTGATGTTGGTTCTTGCCAAGGAAGATTTACTTATTCATTTTTAAATCTTTCAAAACCAAATGGAAAAGTTTATGCATTTGAAATAAATGACAATAACCCTGTCATTTTAGATTCTATTTTTGAAAGAGTTGCAATTTCCGATAATATAGGATTTGAAAATGTATACGAATGCGGATCTCATATGTCAAATATTTTAGGACATGATGTTGGTTATAACATATCACCTTTTAAAAATAAAATTCCATGCACAACATTAGATTTTTATTTTAAAGATAAATCATTAGATTGTATTAAAATTGATATCGAAGGATCTGAATTAAAAGCCATCAAAGGTGGGTTAGAAACGTTAAAAAAATGCAAATTGATTATTATAGAATGCCATTTAGATGAAGATTGGGAAGAAATATATACAATAATGACAGATAATAATTTTAAGTTTAAAAATATAGCGAATGATGAGCCTATAATAATAACTCAAAGACCGTATATAATGTATTGCACAAATGATTAAATTACTAGAAAATAATCAAAATCTATACAAACCAGATAGAGAAAATTATCTAAAATCTCTTGAGTATGCAAAAAATCTTTCTAATACCAAAGAAAAATTAAAATTCCATTGTTTCTGGAGAGTTCCTAGAAATTTTGGAAAAAAACAATTAACAGTTTTAAAATCTATAATTGTAAATCATGATAAAAATATTGAAATTAACCTCTGGTCTAATGTTGATTTATCAGAAAATAAATATTTTAAACAAGTATCTAAGTTTGTAAATTTAAAAAGGTGGAATTTGTTGTATGAATTAGAAAATTCATTTTTAAAAAATTATTTAAATATCGATTCTATTGTAGATGATAAATGTTATCTAGAAGGAGATTTATTTAGACTTTTGATATTACATAAATATGGAGGATTCTACATAGACATGGATGTTCTTGTATTAAGAAATATGTCTCCTTTACATAATTATGAATTTTTATATCAATGGGGAACTTCTGGATTTACTGCTGAAGAACCAACCATTACAATGAATGGTGCTATAATGAAATTAAATAAAAATTCTAAACTTTCTATAGAATTTTTGGATAAATTGTCCAAATCTCCTATTATTAAAAACAGTACAATATGGGGAAATTTATTATATAGTAAAATATGCGACAACGATTTATTAGTACTACCTGGAATATGGTTTAACTCGGAGTGGGGATATGAGGGAACAGAGTGCAATCCGTTTAAAAAAGTAGATAATATAGAATTATTTGAGGGTGCATTTACTTGGCATTGGCATAATAAATGGGATGATGAAATAGAAAATGGTTCTAAATTTGATATTTTAGATAAAATTATAGAACAAAAATTTAAAAGTATATAAGTGATTTTTATTTATGATAAGTATATAATATTATGTACAGTCAAAACGATGAAGATAAAATTTTACTAGAATACTACAAAGATAAAAACGATGGAGTATTGATTGAAATAGGTGCATTTGAAAGTAAAAAGTTTTCAAATTCTAGAGCTTTGATTGAAAAGGGATGGACAGCCTATTTAATAGATGCATCACCATTTTGTATTTCAAAATTATTTGAAGAATATAAAGAAAATTCTAAAATTCATATAATACAAAGTATTGTTACAAAAACAAAAGAATCTGGATTGATATCGTTTTGGGATTCTCCGTTTTCAGCATTCAGTTCTACTAATAAAGACAATCTTAAAAGATGTCACAAATCGCCCGAAGAATTTGATAAAAAAACTAGAGAAATATTCCTTAGTAGCATATCTATAAATGAAATATTAGAATTTGTGAAAAAACGTGAAGGCACTGTAGATTTTTTATCCATTGATGTAGAGGGATTTTCGGCTGAATTAGCACTTGAAGTTGATTTAAATATAGTAAAACCTAGTTGTATGTGCATCGAACATGACAAAAGTTATGAAAAGATCATACGAAAATTTTGGAATGATTACGAAAAAAAGCTCATAAACCTAGAAAATCTCATAATAGTAAAAAAATAATACTTTTTTAAATATATTGAGTTGAAATATGTTTAAAACAATATACTCTTAAAGAGTGAAAAAAATTTTATTTGAGAAGATTTTTATAAAAAATTTTCTATCTATAGGAGAGCAAGAAGTTTGTTTAGAGTTTAAAAACGGAACAAATCTTATAACAGGGACAAATTGCGACAATTCTGGTAGGAATGGTGTCGGAAAAAGTTCTATTATAGAGTCTATATATTGGGTGCTATTTGGTTCCACGACTAGAGAAATCAAAAAAGACAAAATAATCCACAATCAATCAAAAAAGGATTGTGAAGTTACTTTGACATTTTCCCTAAAAGAGGGAGAAACTACAAATAATTATAAAATTATTCGCTCGTTAGAGCCTAATAAAGTCTCTCTGTTTAAAGATGATGAGGATGTAACGCTATCTACAATGCCCAAGACCGATGAACGCATTAAAGAGCTAATAGGAGCAAATGAAGAGGTATTCCAGAATGCAGTGATAATGACTGCAAACAATACGATGCCATTTATGGCTCAGAAAAAGATAGACAAACGAAAATTTGTAGAAGGTATTTTAAATTTGGGAATTTTCAGTGAAATGTTGTTAAAAGTTAGATCGCATTACAATGAATACAAAAAAGAAAATGATATATTAGCATCTTCATTTAATACACAGAATAAAAATTTAAATCTATATCAAGAGCAAATAGAAAAAAATAAAAAAATAAAAGAAGATAAGATAACAAATTTATTGGAAAAAATTCAATCCAATACTGAAAAAATTAATATATTTTCAAACAATTCCTCAATAGAAGAAGAAATTAAAACAAAAAGAGAAGAAATTGAAAATAAAAAAGAATTTTTTATAAAATTAGAAGATGGTTTAGAAAAAACCGAAACAAAATTACAAGAAAAGTTAAAAGAACAGTTGACGAATGATTTTAAAGTAAAAAATTCAAAGGATGAAATAAAATCTATCGAAGAAAAGACTGGAATATGTCCAACGTGTAAAAGAAAATATGATTTTGATGATTCCTGCGTTGATTTAGAACAATTAAAAGAAAATTTAAAAAATAATTTAACTCTGCAATCAGATACAAATGGAGAAATTTCCGTAATAGCAGAAAAAAAAGTCAAAATAAAAACGGCAATTCGAGAAACTAAGAATTTTATCGACTTAACAGATAAAGATATACAAAAATTGCTGTTGACTTCACAAGAAATAGGTCATTTGCAGACTAGAAATGATGAAATATTGAGTGAAATAGAACAAATTAAGAATACAAAGGATAGCGTATTTGATTTTATAGAAAAAATTGAAAAAGAGATAGTAGAAACTGAAGAAAAATTACAAAAACTTCAAAAACAACTTTTAATTCTAGAAAACGCAAAATTTGTTGTTTCAGAAGAAGGTGTTAAAACCTTTATTGTTAAAAAAATGCTTTCTGTCTTGAATGCACAGTTAAATTATTATTTAAAAACATTAGGTGCTCCCTGTACTTGCTATTTTAATGAAATGTTTGAAGAAACAATCTATAATTCAAATTCAAAGGAGTGTTCTTACTTTAATTTTAGTGGAGGAGAACGAAAAAGAATAGATATTGCAATATTATTCATGTTTCAAGATATTTTAAGAATGCAGACTGGCATTTCATTTAATATTAGCATGTATGATGAGTTATTTGACTCTGCTTTAGATGAAAATGGAGTATTAAAAGTTTTTGATGTTTTAAAGGAAAGATCAGAAAAATTTGAAGAAGCTATCTACGTAATTTCACACAATAAAGCTGCAATAAACACAAATTTTAGTAATATTATTGAATTACAGAAGAAAAATGGAAAAACAACTATAGTTTCTTGATTTATATGTAAATCAATGTTAGTATAGAGTATATTATGATAAAAATAAAAGGATCTGAAACCTTGGATAAGAAAGCAGTAGATAATTCAAACAGTATTGTGTATGAATATTCGTTTGTAAATGGTGGTATACCAAATTTACCCAATGCTTCTCCGCTTGGAATGCCCAAGTATAGCTATGTTGAGTTGAAACCAGTAAAAGTACCTGCTCCTGCTCCTGTTGAAATGCCTGAAGCTGGATTGCCTAGGAGCATAAATTACTATGCGGACTACGGTGGGTGTGGTAACTGGAGAATGATTTGGCCGGAATTTTGTTTGAATAGCTATAACAAGGCAATTATTACTGGATTGACTAGTATGGTGTTAGATCTTAGGTTTTATCAAAATATAAAGTCCATTAGAATGCAAAGACAGGCTACACCAGCACAAGCAGCATTTATCGGAGAGTTAAAGAAGGCTCAATCAAATTTTGGATACAGATTGCTATATGAAGTCGATGATATCGTCTTCAGAGATGACATTCCAGACTATAACAGATGTAAAGATGCATTTACTGATCAAACTATTGTAGATAATATTCTTAAAATAATGGGAATGATGGATGAAATTACCGTAACATGTCAATACATGAAGGATTATTATATTAATAAGACTGGTAATAAAAATATTACGGTTATTCCAAATTATGCTCCTAAATTTTGGTTAGATAGATTTTATCACAAGGAACGTATAGAAAAACTATATGATAAAAACAAAAAGCGTCCTAGAATTTTATATGCAGGTTCTGGAACACACATCGACACTACGAATAGAACTGGAATGAAAGATGATTTCCATCATGTTGTTGATGAAATTATCAAGGCTAGAAAGAAATTTAAGTTTGTTTGGAAGGGTTGTTACCCACTTGCAGTAAAACCATTCATTGATAATGGTGAAATGGAGTTTATTAACTGGTCTGCACTTTTGGATCTTCCAAAAGCCTTGTATGATGCGGGATGCAATGCAACTTTTGCTCCTTTGGTTGATAATGTTTTTAATAAATCGAAGAGCAACATTAAAATGGTGGAATCTGGTGCTTTGGGACTTCCGGGTACGTATCAAAACCTTTGTACCTATGAAGAAGCAGCGTTTAAATTTGATGATGGCAGGGATCTCATCTCTCAACTGGAACATATTACCTCTGATGTTGGTAGATATATGAAATATTCCGAAAGGGCTAGAGAGTTTACCGATAAATTATGGCTAGAAGACCATTTGGACGAGTATGAAGCCTTGTATACGACTCCGTGGGGTTCCAAGGAACGAAATGAAATGTCTTCAACTCTTATAAAACTAAATCCTGATCAAAAGGTATAAAATACTTGCCATGTTTCTAGGAGTATGATATCTTAGAAACATGGCATGGCGAAATATTTTTTATGATGGAAGACAACAGCTGATTCACCTATGGACATGGGATGAATTGGGCAATAGAATTAAGATTGAGACTAGTTATGAACCATATCTTTATGTGGAATCTTCTCAAAGTGCAGATGCGGTATCTATTTTTAATACTTCTTTAAAGAAGCTCACCTTCAAGAATCAGTTCGAGAGAAACAAATACGTAAATGAAACTCCTATTAAAAGATTGTTTCATAATATTGGTTGTGAGCAAGAATTTTTATTGAGTACCTATAAGGATGAAATTGATAAACCAGAATTTGGTCAAAATCCTCTTAAGATTTACTTCTTCGATATCGAAACATATTCTACAGGTTCATTTCCTGTTCCTGAAAAGGCAGCAGATCCCATCAATCTAATAACAATTTACAATTCTTTAGACAAAACATTCTATACTTGGGGAACGAAGAAATATAATCCAATAGATACGAATGTAAAATACTTTTATTGTGCTAGCGAATCACAATTAATTCAAAAATTTCTTTCTTTTTGGGAAAAGGAACCACCAGACATGCTAGTAGGTTGGAATTCTAGCGGATTCGATATTCCATATATCATGAGACGCTTCAGCGATGTTGTAGGAGACGAGGAAGCGGCTAAAATGTCTCCGGTAAATCAAATTTATTATAGAGAAAATGTAGGAATTGATAAATTTGGAAAACAAATCAATCGTTGGTATATACGAGGATTGAGTTGTATCGATTATATGGAAGCATATAAAACATTTTCTAGGAATGATAGGGAATCGTATTCACTTGGATATATCGGACAGTATGAGCTAGGCGAAACAAAGGTTAATATCGGAGCAACTAATCTTTCCACGTTATCAGATATGGATTGGGACAAGTTTGTAGATTATAACATTCAAGACGTAAGGCTTCTTGTAAAATTAGATGAGAAATTAAAATATTTGAACCTTATTAGAAATGTTTCTTATAAAGGATTCATCCAATTTGAACAATCAATGGGAAAGGTGTCTCTTATTACAGGTGCAATAGCTAATCAGGCGTCTAAAGATAATATGATCATACCAACATTTAAGAATGAAGATGTGATTTCAGAATATGTCGGTGGTTATGTACACGATCCGGAAAGGGGATTGAGCAAAGCGGTGGTTAGTTATGACGCAAACAGCCTATATCCAAATACAATCATATCGTTAAACGTTTCTCCAGAAACTAAAATTGGAAGAATTACAAATGTAGAAAATAATAACTATACTTTAAAACTTTCAAATGGAAAAAGTTTTATTCTAGAAGAAGAGAAGTTTCAAAAACTTTTAAAGAAAGAAGAAATTTCTATATCGAAGTATAATGTTCTGTATACACAAAAGTTCAAGGGTGTTGTTCCAAAATTTATCGATAGATTATATCAAGAACGTGTAAATGCTAAAAATAAAATGATTTCTTTGTCAAAAGAATCTAAAAAAATCAAAGATCCTGCTGAAGTATCTAAAATAGAAGAGAGGATCATGGATTTAGATACCATACAAAATGTGTATAAATTAATTTTGAATTCTATTTATGGAGTTTTTGGTCAAAAGTATTCTCCATTGTTTGATATTGATCATGCAGCAAGCATTACATTAACAGGTCAGGCAGTGGTTAAACAAGCATCGGAAATTGTCTATGAATATGTAAAAAGCAAGAATGTTCAGTGTGAAAAATCTGCTATTTATAAATATGGAGATACGGACAGTTGTTATTTTTCTATTCAACCTGTCTTAGATCATTTTAATGTAGAATTGTTAGCGAATAATAAAATTACTGATGAATCATATTCTATTATTAATGAAATCGGGGATTATTTAAATAAGGGAATTATTGAATGGTCTAAGTCTGAACTAAAATCAACAGATCCTAGATTTATTTTTAAGCAGGAAGCAATATGTGATGTGGCGGTGTTCATGGAAAAGAAAAGATACATAATGCATGTATTGGAATCGGAGGGGGTTGTCCCAAAAAAACCGTTTAAATATGTTGGGGTAGAAGTTGTTCGATCATCCTTTTCAGATGCAACAAAGGATTTGATTAAAAATGTAATCGAATCTGCAATTTTATCACAAGACAAAGAAGCTTCTAATAAAATTTTAAAATCTGCCTATCAACAATTCTGTAATTTTCCTATAGCTGACATTGCATTCAGAAGCAAAATATCTGATATAGAAAAACAGAAAAAAAAGATAACATCTGATGGAAAAATTGGATTAGGCACACCAGTTCATGCGAAGGGTGCTATATATTTTAATAATATGTTAAAACATTTTGATTTGGAGGGAAGATACGAAGCCATTGGTAGCGGAATAAAGATTAAATGGTTTTATCCGTCTAAAAATGCTTTTAATTTCACTTCAATGGCATTCTTAGATGAGTTTCCTACAGAATTTAATCATATTTTTACTATCAATCATTCAAAGATGTTTGATAAGAGTGTAACCCCTCCCGTAAAGCGTCTTTATGATTGCATAGGATGGGATCTTCCTCAAATTACACTCGAAACACATACAAATTTATTTGATTTATTTGGCAATTAATTTATATAACAAAAATTTATTTGATTTATTTGTAAATTAATTTATAATTTTATTTATGGAAGTACAACTAATAAGCATAACACAACCACTAGTCGAAGGATTACTATCCGCTGAAGATTTAATCAGCTATATTGCTAGAGTCTCTAACCCTAGCAATCAAATGAATACTGAAACTGCTCCAAAATTGTTGAAGTACTTAATTAAGCATAAACATTGGTCTCCTTTTGAACAAGTTTCTTTGACGTTCCAAATTGTCACCTCAAGAGCGATTGCTGCTCAGATTCTTCGGCATAGAAGCTTTTGTTTTCAAGAATTTAGTCAGAGATATAGCACAATCACGTCATTAGAATCTTTTAACATAAGAAAACAAGCAGATAAAAATAGACAATCCAGTAGTGATATGTTGGATCTTTCCGAAGAGGACTTGGAAAGGCTGAAATCACACATTGTAGAAGGAGTTTCTTTATATGAAAATTTGTTAGAAAAGGGTGCAGCAAGAGAATGTGCAAGAATGTTGCTTCCTCTTTGTACTCAGACTACACTTTATATGACCGGAAATCTTCGTTCCTGGATTTCTTACTTCAACGTGAGGTTGGAAGAAAATACACAACTAGAACATAGAGAAATTGCATTAGAAATATCAAAAATAATTTCAGAAATATTTCCAAATACAACAAGTGCATTAAATAATTTTAACGAATTTAAAGGAAATTTTATGTAAATGTATGTAATTTGTAGCATTTAGTATAAATATTTTATATGGGTAGACGATGCAGTATACATTTAAATCAAAAATTTCAAAATTTAACGGTATTAGAGATAATACCTTCTAATAAAAGTGGAAAACATTCTAATATTAGATGTTTGTGTAATTGTGGTAAAGAAACAATAATACAAAGTCATTTTTTAAAAAAACAAATATCTTGTGGTTGTAAAAAAGATTTTTGGAATGATTTAACTGATAATTTTTTTGGAAAATTAAAAGTTTTAAAACTTTTAGAAAAAAATTCAAAAAGTAATGGTAAACAGGGTCATTTGTATTTATGTGAATGTATAGATTGCAAAAAAGAATATAAAATCAGAGCAACAGCACTAAAGAGAAAAAAATTTTTAGGATGTAGATGTGATCCCGATAAAAAATCATCTAAAATTAAAACGTATAATTCGTATAAATCAAATGCTAAAAATAGAAATTTAAAATTTTCTTTAAATTTTCGTGATTTTGTTTTTTTATGCGAAAAAAAATGTTTTTATTGCGGTAGTATTGAAAGTAATAATTCAAAATCTAGCAATTTAAATATTTGGAAACGTAATGGATTGGATAGAATAGATAATAGATTAGGTTATACTAAAAATAATGTTTGTACATGCTGTAAAACTTGTAATTGGATGAAAAACAAATTATCTCAAACTGATTTTTTAAATCACATTAAAAAAATTATTAGTTGGAATCTTCCAGTTGACAAAACCGAAAATTAATATAAAATATATAACAACATGGAAACACAAAATAAATTCATCGCAATTCTCGACACCGTTGGCAGAACAGTTATCGGAGAACGAGAAGATACACAAACCACAGAACAAATTCTGGCTGTTAAAAATCCAGTTATTCTACACGTTGAGCAACAAGATCAAATGGGTAGAATGTCTGTTAAGCTATTTCCAATTATTTTTAGAGAATTCTTGGGAGACAAGGCTAGTGACTCTCTTGCCTTTTATAAAAAGGCAAGTATTACAGAAACAAATGTTGATGCATTTGATTATCGTTTAAAATCACAGTATGATCAGATGTTTAATAAGAACAATGTATTCACTGCACCGTCACAACCCCCACCGCAACCTTCATCAGGGGAAAAACCATCCCCAACTATCATTAATCTATTTGATGAATAGATTAAAGTTAGTTTGACACACAAAAAAACCTAGAAAGTTTTTGACTTTCTAGGTTTTTTGTTTATAATACTAACATGGCTAAAAGAAAAAACGAAACAGACGAAACAGAACTAAGTGGCGATATCAAAGACGCATTCAAAATCCTTGATGATTTGAATCCAGATGCTCAATTTTTGGATGAAAACACACTATCTACTGTAAAAGAATGGGTGGATACTGGATGTATGGCATTAAATGCTATTATATCTGGTTCTTTGTATGGTGGAATACCAGTAGGAAGAATAACTGGGTTTGCAGGTCCACAAGCATGTGGAAAAACTTTGATGGTTAATAAAATAATGGCCAATGCACAAAAAAAAGGAATGCATGTGGTGTATTTCGATACTGAAAATGCTTTGGATAAAGAAACCGCTGAGTCATTGGGATGTGATTCTTCAAAAATCAAGCATTGTCCGATTGAAATTATCGAAGAATGCAGGAACCAAATCGTAAAATTCTTAAAATCAGTTGTAGATAGTGGTCTACAAGGCAAAATTATGTTAGCGATTGATTCTTTGGGAAATTTGATATCTGCTAGAGAAGCAAAGATTATTGATGATGGTAAAGATTCCGCAGACATGGGTGCAAGAGCAGTTAGTTTGAAAAGTATGCTGAGAGCAATCACACATGCAGCAGCAAAGGCAAATTGTCCGGTTGTTTTCACTAATCATACCTATGACAATCCCGGTGCAATGTATCCAACTCTAGTAAAAAGCCAATCTGGAGGTTCTGGACCGCTTTATATGTCTTCTGTATTAGTTCAAATGTCAACCAAGCAAGAAAGAGTCGGTAAATCAGACAATAAAAATGCTTCTGACGAAACAACACCGCTATCAAAAGACGTTAATGGTCTTACGATGAGGGCATTGACTACTAAAAATCGATTTGTACCTCCATTCTTGGAAGCAGAGATGTATTTAAATTTTAGAACAGGTATTTCTAAGTACTCTGGACTCTTGGAAATGGCCGAAGGATATAATATTGTCCATAAACAAGGACATCGATATGCTTTGGGAGAAGAAATTATTGGGTTTTATAAGGATTTTAAAGATGATGATGCAGTTTGGGCAAGAATTCTTCCGCTTTTGGAAGAGAAATTGAAAACAGAACTAAGATTTAAAAAAGAAGAGTAATTTTGTTATTGCCATCTCTAGGAAATAAGCATATGATACCAACATGGTAAAAAGCTTGCCCTTAAATGTTGAACTTTTTGAGAAAATGGTGATCTATAATGCTCTTATGGATCCCATTTATCTTGAAAGTATTGTAGAACATGCAAAACCTTCATATTTTAAAGATAAAGATATAAAAATAATCTTTGAATCATTGTGTCAATACTACTCTACATACAATAAAGTTCCAAATATAACAGAATTGAAGGTTCATTTGGTGGAACAAGAAAAACGAGACGCGCTAAAGAATGTTGCACTGAGTTTTTCCGGTATTGATAAGAGTTATGATAGAGATGTTTTATTAAAAAACACTGAAAGGTTCTTAAAAGAAAAGGCAGTATTGAATACTGTTATTAAAACCTCCGTGGACGTTCAATCCGGAGAAATAGACAGTGCTAAAATCTTGGCAGATTTTGAAAAGGCTTGTGGAATCTCTTTAATCGAAAAGATGGGGTTTGATTATCTAGAATCTGTTGATGAGCATTGTAAAGAACTATTAAAGGTATCAAAAACAATTCCTAGTGGATGGAATTGGTTAGATGAAAAGATTGGTGGAGGGTTTTTAGCTGAAGGTAGAGCTATATATGTGTTTTATGGTGTTACTAACGTAGGAAAATCAATATTTTTGGGAAATATTGCCTCAAATATCTTAAATCAAGATAAAACCGTAGTTTTGATCTCTTTGGAGATGTCAGAACAAGTATATGCCAAGCGAATGAGTGCAAATCTCACACAAATAGCGATGGCAGATCTTACCAGTAGCATAGAACCACTTAAAAAGGAACTTGGATCTTATAAAACAAAGCATAAGAACGCAAAACTTATCATAAAAGAGTTCCCGCCACAAACAGTAACACCTAATCAGATAAAAGCATATCTAGATAGATTGGTAAAAAAGGGAATAAAGCCTGATGTTGTGGTTCTTGATTATTTAAATCTCCTAGCACCTCCAGAAAAGGGAAAGAATTCATACGAATCCGTCAAAGCAATTACAGAACAAATACGAGCAATGTCTTATCACTTTGAATGTCCTATTATAACCGCTACACAAGCTAATAGAAGTGCATACGGAGAGGCTAATCCCGGTCTTGAAACGATGAGTGAATCCATGGGACTTTCACATACAGCAGATGCACAGTTTGCAATTTGGTCGGAAGAAGGAGACGTTGATCTTGGACAGATTCACCTCGGAATTAATAAAAATAGGTTTGGACCCGTTCAGTGTCATACTGTATTGGAGTTGGACTACCCTACGTTAACACTTAGAGATCCAAGTGATGTGTCTAAAATGTTTATACCGAAGAAAAAAATCATTCCTGGATCCATTCCAGCAATTCAAAGCATAGCCGATACCTTAAATGCAATTGAAAATATTGGAAGTGATGATTGAAATTATGTGAAAGACCTATAAATATGTTTCAAATGGCTAATTGTCATCATATTTTCACGCATAACGATTTAGACGGGGCTGTAAGTGTTTTAGTATACATGTGGAGTCAACCCAAGGGCGATTCCTTTTATTATACACCCATATCTAATCTAGAAATTCCAAAATTAAAAAGAGAAGTATTAAACTCTCACAATCCATCAAAGACATTGATATTTGATATGGGATTGCGGGAGGAATTTCTACCAGATTTAGACAAATCGCATATAGTTTTTTTTGATCACCATAAATCTTCCGAGAATTTTATCGATAGGTTTAAAAATGCAAAAATAATTTATAAAGAATATTCATCCAATACTCTTTTGATGTATAAATTGTTTAAAGATAAGATAGAAACAACCGATGCTAGGAAATTATTGGTTGTTTTGACCGATGATTTTGATTCTTATAAATTAAGCCTTCAATATTCATATGATTTGAATATATTATTTTGGAGTGAATATCAAAATAGGTTTTCAGACTTTTTAAATGATTATTATGATGGGTTCAAACCATTCACCGAAAAACAAAAAAAAGCAATTGCTTTTATAAAAAATGAAGCAGAAAAAGAAGCCTCAAAAATACAAATGTTTTCCGGTTCTGTCCATGTAGAAGGAAAAGAAAAAAAAGTTTGTGCTGCTATGGTAGATAGAATAGTTCCACAAGTCATGGAAGTGTTGGTAAGAAAAAATAAAACTGATTTATTCTTTTTTATAAACATGAAAAATGAAAAAGTCTCCATAAGACAGTACAACGAAAATGATAAAATAGATTGTGGAGCATTTGCAGAAAAATATTGCAATGGTGGTGGTCATATGAATGCTGCCGCAGGTACTATTACTCCATTATTCATGGAAATTACAAAAAACTTAAACCCCATTATATGATTATTACCTCAACACAACAAGTAGAAGACATGATGAACCCATCAAATGCAATGGATTTGTCGGAATTCGAAGATATTACTTTAAAAGTTGGATCTTTTGTTTGCATAGCGAAAAAAAAGAAATTTAATTTCTTGAACTTCTTAAAATTCGTGATAGAAGATAAGAAGACACAGAACATTTACTTCAAACTTTTGAATGAAGAAAATTTTCAAATAATAATGAAGGCATATTTAAATAGTACGCCAAATATATACAAAAAAATATTCAGATCAAAACTTAACAAAGAAAAACCATAAAAATTGAATAATATTACGCAGCAAGAAAAAAATATTTATAATTGCTACTTAAAACATTATAGGAAAGGACTGCCGTTCCAACCTAGAAAAGATTTTTCAGACATTGATTACACTAATATAGTGCTTCTGCGTAAACTCAATGCGTTTTTCAATAAATTTCCTCATATTACATATGATGATTTTTTAGGAGCACCAAATTTCTTGCATCCGGACGAAAAATGTCCTCCTCTCAACTTTTTCATAACAAGACCCGCGATTAAATCATATTCATTGGCTATTAAAAAGCGGGAAGACGAATCTCCTGAAAAACAGCTTGACAAAATCAAAGAAAGTTTTCATTATATCGCAATGTTTTGTTTAAAAAATAATCTTTTCTTAGAAGATTACCTTAGTCATAAAACCCACAATATGCCTACATGGATGCAACATTATAGAGAACATCATGTAAATCCATATACCTTCTTTGAATTGGGAGATTTTAATAAATTTAAAATGATGAATGAAGAGGAAAGAATCGTATGGTCTGGTGATTTTTTTGAAAAGATTGATTCGTATCGTACTCGATATTATAACAGCGAAATAACAAAAAACCTTGTAAAAGAGGCTGCTAATAAAATAAAAAATTTTCTAAAAAAAGAGTTGCAAACTTCAAGAGTTTGAGCTAATATTTAGAAGCATAGAAACAACAAAATAACACAAATACAAAATATATGAAATATACAAGTAACCTATTCGAGTCCATTAAAGAGGCTCTTAACAAGAAAACAACATCAGAGAATGCCAACTACAAAGACTTTCTAAAGCTGGAGGTCGGAAACAGCTATGTAGTTCGTTTGGTTCCTAACCTAAACGCTCCAGAGAGGACAATGTATCACTATTATCATCATATCTGGAAGAGCGTCATTACAACTCAGTTGGTATCTGTTCTCTGTCCGAATACATACGGAGAGACTTGTCCTATTGACGAATATCGTTCTAAGATTTATAACACCAAGAATGAAGCGGAAATTGAAAGGATCAAGCCTATTCGTAGGAATGAAAATTGGCTCTGCAATGTATTTGTTGTGAAGGATCCGACAAATCCAGAAAATCAAGGTCAGATGAAAGTTCTTCGCTTCGGCAAGCAACTTTACAATGTAATTTCTGCTGCAATTAGTGGTGATGATTCTGATGAATTTGGTTCAAAAATTTTTGATCTTTCGGAAAAGGGATGCAGTCTTCGCATTAAGGTAGAGGGCAATGATGGTGGATATCCACAGTATACAGCCTCTAGATTCATGGCTCCGTCCGCACTTGAAGGAGTTGATGATATTGAACAACTATATGCATCTGCTAAGGATCTTGATACTGTTTTTGAACACAAGACAAGGGAAGAGATTCAGGCTACTTTGAACACTCATTTCTTGGGTCAGGAAGAAAGTTTTGCTCCTACAAACAAGACAATTGTTGAGGATGTAGAAGAGGATTTTATTCCAGTAACTAAGAAGGCAGATAACGTAATCGAACGAAACTCCGATGAGTTGTCTAACGATGACAAGATTCAAGACATTCTAAAGGATCTGTAATATGCAAAACCGAGAAGAAGTCATTGAAGCCGCAATGCTCGCACGTATGGTTGGTTCACACCTTATTGGTGTGGACCAACTGACAACAGAGCGTTCTAATAATCCAGCAAATAAAATTAACATGGAGAACTTTGTTGCTCCATTGTTGGGCAAGCAAACACATTCACAGACCTTTATCGATCCACGATCAGCTTCTCCTGAAATGGTAAAGGCATATGAAGGTCTCAATGAATTGGCACTGAGATCTGTTCCAGATCCTGTAATGAGTCAACCACAACCAAATGCAGCACCATTACTGCCGCAAGTAGCTAATTTGACAATTCATACACCGGAACCGATTAGAAATACGCAACAACAGCAACAATATGAACCCTCAAGTGTCTTTGATGGATATTCTTTGCGTAAAGAAGATGTTGGTTCTATTAAAAATTCATTGAAAAATATTGACAAAACCTTGGCAAAGATGTTTACTCTTTTAAAAGAAAAAGAAACTAATGTCTAAATTAATACCAATCCCAAAAGCTTTTTTAGAACGACTATTAAAACCTGTAAATAGATTAACAGAAAGTTGTATTTTAAAAACCGATAATCAAGGTTTATATACAATATGTTCTTCACCGGACAGTACTGTTGTCTTATATGCTAGAGTAAAACTTCCTAATGATGTTGAGAATCCTGTTAGGTTGAATTTAATAAGCGTAAAAAAACTTTTGTGTGGATTGGATTGTTTGGGGAGCGATGGAGAATTTTCAATAGAAAATACGGAAAATAACATAAAATGTTCTAATACTTTGGATGGGGAAAATACTCATTTTAAATATCATTTGGTAGATGATAGTGTCATCAGAGAATGTCCTATCAATATCAATAAGATTTCTAAATTGAATTTTGACACAGAGTTTTTAGTGTCTAGCAATAAAATAAAACAGATAATGGCGGGATATGCATTTGCTTCTGATACAACAAAGATATACTTTTATAGCAAAGATGATGGTATGTATGCAGAGATTAATGATAAAACATTATCAAATGTAGATAACATAACATTAAAGGTTTCTAATACTTTTAGTGGAGTAGAAGTTATAGAACCAATTCCTATAAATACTGAAGTTTTTAAAAATCTTGCAACATGCAGAACTGATGTTAAAATAAAAATTAACAATGAATACAAAGTATTTGTCTTTCAAAATAAAGATGATAACGATGTAGAATTAAAATATATCGTATCAGCCCTTGTAAAATAATAACTAAAAAATAAATAATATTAATCTTATGTCAAAAAACAGAGTAACAACATGCAGCTACTTCATTAAGCGTCTTCGTGACAGTGGATATGTAGTAGATAAACTATTCAACGATTATGCAGATTCCGATCCACGTAGTTGGACGGCAATCGTAGATCCTAATGTGGCTTCCATATTAGTAACTTGCTATAATAATCATAATGATTTGGGCGAAGAATATTTTGAAATGCATGATGGAGGACAGTTCATTCCAGAGCGATTTAAAATTAAAACAAGCTCCATTGAGGTTATCGTTGAATATCTTGTTAAATTTAATATCAACAACAAATCCTCAACCTATGCGGGAGCGTAAAAAACCCTCACGTAAAAAACAAGAAACCGTAATCCCATCATTATCCTCTACATCAAGTGTAGAGCATAATGATGCTTGCATTAAAAATGTAAGAGATGTAGTTTTTTCTTCTATGAATGATGTAGAGCTTCAAAAGGCTCTCGATAATTTTCTCAAGAAAAATATTAAAGATAAAAATTTAATAGTAAGAGATCTGAGCATTCTTAGAGACATTATAACAGAGTATCTTGATGCTTATATATTGTTTGGATACAATTTAGAAGGAGAACGAGTAATTGTTCAACAATTCAAAACCCCAAAGGATCGAGATGCTATAATGGATTTCTTAAAAACTATATTTTTAAGACAACAGCATGAAAATTTTTTAGATGATGAAGGATACGATGATTAATATATTATGTCTAATAGCTTTGTAAATTTAAATTTATTTCCAAGTGCAACCGCAACTGGTGGATACAGGACTTGGCTTAATGAAATTGTTAAAACCGCAGGAATAGAAGACTTTGATCCCGTTTTAAAACCAATTAAAACCCCTAACGGATATGTCAATGAAGATGGAACTCCATATAAAGAATTTGATTATCTTCAAACTATTCCGGACTTTTCATTATTGAGTGGAGTTGGAGATTATAGATATTCATTAGGACATATGGTTTCCGCTGCATTGGAAACTTTTCTTCCTAGAATTTTATTGTATACAGAAGTAGCACAGGCAGGTGGATGTCAGGTTATAGAAAATTATATTTGCGATGCCGATGGCGTTCCTATTAAACAATTAGAAACCACATGTCCGGTGGGTACAACATTAGACATAATAAATCCACAGGAAGTTATAGACTTTGTATTTACGAAATATAATACAAAAAAGATAGAAGACGTTCAATCATTTTATGATTATATAAATGATAATTACATTAAGAATGGATTTATAGTTGAAATTTGTCAAATTGATAAATTTCCATATTTTGTTTTTTTGAGATTAAGAAAAGGAAATGAAACAAAATATATAAAATATCATTACGATGATAGAACTGATTTATCTATTTTATTCAAAACGCCTATTATATACATAGCACAAAAAGATGCAACAGACTCTGCTATATTAGAAGCATTGCAAGCAGAAATTCCCCTATATAATACTCGCCTAACAATTTAGTGCAGATGCTGGTAATGTATTTGCAGGGATTGTATAATTTCCTGTTATAGGTGTTGTTGTAGTATCTCCGTAGACTACACTAAATTGTGGTGGGGGAATTAAATTTCCACCGGAATCTCTTTTGATATTGTATGGAATATAATTCAATCCACTGTAAGGATCTAACGCATTTAATCCATATTTTTCGTTTCTATTTTTAGTATATAACCCACCACCACCGCAACCACCAGCTTTTGATTTAGGACCCGGTGAGGAGGTATCTCCGTGTACTGGACTAGGAGTGGGAATAGAACTTCCACCCATTCTTTCCTGCCCCCATGCCTTTCTGTCATTCCAGAAACTTGCTTTTGGAACTGTTGTGCTATGGCTATGGTCTTCTCCAACTCTTGTATGATTGTGTTTAAAATTAAAAACAGCAACATAATACAAACCAATTCCTATTCCAGTCTGCGTCAATTCTATTGTCATTGACATCATTATAGTATCATAAATTTCACAAATTAAAGAATATATTCCAGATGGTGTCATTATATAACCAGACATTACATATCTAAATACAATATCTTTTACTAGATTTCCAATTGAAAGTGTAGCAGCACTTCCAACCCAATTTGGACCTTCTATTTTAAATTTAGAAGGAGATCCTGCTGTAGTTTCTGTTCTCATACTAGGAACAATTAAATATGGGCATGATAAAGCACCATCCATTGTTACATGTCCTTTGAATGCGGCATCTCCTCTGACGTTAAATGAGCCATTAACCATTGTGTGTTGAGATTGCACAACAAATCCACTATCACCACTCATATCATTAGCATCCATGATTATGTTCTTACCTTTAATTGTAGTAACATTAGCAGAACCAAAAACAGCTTCTCCTTCGTTGGCATTTAAAACCATATCACCTGCCATTACATTAAATCTTCCAGAAGTTTGAATATCAACACCGGGTGATCCTGCGTTAATTGTAAAATTATTTGCAACATCAAACATTACGCTACCATGTGTTCTTTGCGGAGGACAGAATACAACCTTTTCGCAACTACCCTTACTTCCCATAGCCAAAACATGGCCATTGCCGTTTTTTCCAGGCATAAAATACAATCCAAATACATTATGTCCTTTTTTCTTATAGGCAGGAACAGTATTTTTCTTTAATCCTGATTTAAAAACAACATCTGTTTTATATGGAACAATTTCTGCACCACCAGAACCTAATTGTTTTGAATATTTTGAAATATTCTCTGAATTATCTTTTATTGCCTGTGCAGTTGCCTTATCAGCAGCCTTGGTTGCTGCTACAGGCGATTCTATCTGCCCTCCCTTACAAGCAGGACTTCCACAGCCACTCGATCCTGTAAGTGCTAAGTTTTTTTTAGGAGTTAATATAGGAGATATTAATGTTTTTGCTAAAAATTCAACTACATCTAAAGGAAAGCAAAAATACGGTATTACATATTTTCTAATACACGTAAATAAATTTTGAACTACAGAACTATGGTTATCAACCAAGTGAGTAACATTGCAAACAGGACATGCAACCATTTCTCCCTTTTTATCCATTGCAGCTAGTCTTGCTTCTTGTATTTTAGCAGTTGCTTCTTGAAGTTTTTTTGCGGCTTCAACTTCAGAATCTCCCTGTTTTCCTTTTATATTTTTTACATCGCCTTTTGCATATGATGTACTAGAACCGGAAACAACCTCTTGTTTATCTCCTTTAATACTGAGATTAAAATGTTTACTAGAGCCTAATGTTAAATTTTCCGCAGCATTTATTAAAATATGACCACCCGAAGATATTCTTATTTTAGACTGAGCCTTTTCGTTATTTGATAATTCTATATATGAATCATCTCTAACAACATTTGATTTTTTTTTATCAAAAGTTTTATAAACTCTAAAAAGCAATCCACCAATTTTTGTAAAAATTGAATGACCTTCTATTTCATTTTTTTCGTCTAAAAGAGGATTAGGTAGTTTTGCCATATTTTTATAAACGTATTTATTTGTTTATGTTGAACCTTCAATAGCAGATGCGAAATAAACAGGTCTTTGTATATCTCCACCATAAAAGAAAACCCAAACCTTTGCACTTTCATTCGGAACCGAAACGGTTCCATTAGGAGATCCAGAAGCGGAAGTATCTGCATTATTGTTTCTCGCAGCTTGTCCGTTTTTAGGATCATTCTGAGAATCTATTGGAGAAAAGGTTGATTGTTGATTAGAATTTCCTAATGAAGCCAATTGTGTTGATTGTAAATTATTAGAATCTGCAATTTTTTGAAGATCTTCTGGATTAAAATTAGAACCAAATGTTGGGCTGTCGCCCAAAACTAAAAATTCAACATCTTGGCTTGTATTGGCTGCATTCCCAAGTCCCTCCTGCCACACTCCAAGTTCGTTAGCCGCATATAATGACATTTCCCCAAATCCCTTAGTTGTAGGTCCAAAATCACCGACAATTCCCATTATACTTTTTCCTGTTGTATTATTTTTAGCATAAATAGCCTTGCCTTTATATTTATAATATTCTGGTTTATTTGGTAATACAAAAAAACTTTGAGTATTTGCATTTAATCCTTGCACAGATGTTTGGTTTTGTCTGGTAGAATCATTAAATGTAGGAGAACCAATTCCATCCGTATCTATGTTTAATGTAACATTATTAACATTACTTCTAAAATACACATTATTCTTCGCAGAAGCTAAAGAACTTGGCTGTGAAGTTGAAGGAGATGCGGCTGTGGGAGGCAAATTTCCACTATTATTTGATGTCAATAAAGCAGTTGAATTAGTATCTACCATCGACACTCCTCCCATTGCATCAAAACCTGCAAATGTTGGAGTTCCGGTATTATTTACTTGAACCTTTCCGGTAGAAGAATTAGAAGTTACTGATGTTGCACCGCCAAATATTGGAGCCGCATATTCTGCCCATGGAAGAGTTTGTTTTAATCTATCTAAAACACCATATTTTTGTAAATCTACAGTAGTTCTAAAAGTTACATCTTTTAATTTATTATTCCAATCAGCAAATAAAGTATTTGTAAGATATGGAATAAAAACTTGAACTCTTTTTCTTCCTTCTGGATCATTATTATTAATGACCATTCCTAAATGATTTCCAAAAACAGGTTCCATATTATTCTACGGGAGGAGGTGGAGTAAAACTTTCTATTGTTGTACCAACCCATCCGAATGGTTGCAGATTTATATTCAACGGAGGCAAGTTTCCTGATATATTTGGTATAGAATATGAATATAAATTAGGACTTCCTATATTAACACCTGTATTAGATGTTTTATACCACTTACTTCTATTACCAACAGTACCCGCCGAGGATAAAACATCATTCAATGGTCCAAGAGAAGAACCTAATCCATATCTTTGAACTATTGTATTTGCAATAGCAAGTGCTTCATTGTTAGAAACCGCACCAAATCCTATGTTCTGATAAAGCTTTCCTAAAAATGTTTGAGGTAAGTTTTCAATATTTCGTATAAAGTCATAAACTCTTTGTGTTTCTTTAGGAAATAGAGAAGCCAATCCTCCTAATGGATCATATGCAAAGTTAACTCCGAATGAAGCATAGTTAACTACGGTTTGAATTGCATTTAACGTCTGAAATAGGTTATCAGAACCATTAAATAATTGAGCAAAGAATGCAACGTCATCCAAAATTGTCTGTGCAGCATCAAGTATTAAACATATTAAATCTAAAGGAATTATTTGTTCAATAACACTTGTAATAAATTGTTGAATCATTCTATATATATTGTTCAACCATGTATATACCTGCTGTATCAGAAGAACCATTCCTTGATATATTTCAACTAATCCCTGATATAATGCAGTTACAGCACCAGTTATAAACCACATGGCCTGATTTAAACCACCGAATGAATCCGAAGGAAGAGAAAGATAGGAACGAGTTCTTATGACATTACAAAAGTTTTCAATATCATCCACCATACCCGGATGTATTTTATTTAAAAGATCCGTAGCCAAACAGGGAGTGTTAATACCCGGTCCGGTCATTATGTTTACCGCATTATTAGCAGAATATCGAGTAAAAGACCCATCCGAACCTATATCTTGAAGCTGTTCTTTCTTACCCGCAGGAGTATTTTTTAAATTTTCCTCAAATCCATTGTCCTTTATGTAACAAGTAACAAACCATTTATAAAGATCAGGGGTTATTGCTACTGGATCTGATCCAGTAAACGTAAATTGTGCTCCGATAGCATCATATCCCTTTATTAAAATAAAAAGAAGAGCGGCATAAAGGTTTTCATTAGGCAAACAACTATGTTTTATCTTATATAAAACCCCATCAGAACCAAATCCGAGACCCGTTTGAAGTTCTAATGAAGCTATAGTGACTCCTTCAGTAGCATTGTCTAACAAATTAACGATTGAATTCTTTGCAGAAGAAAGTATATTTGTTATTGTAGAAGAAAAATTCAATACAGATTGTGCTACTGGATTTATTTCTTTTGAATTTGTTGTTGCATCTGCCATAATAAAATGTTACTATAATAACTTATGTCAAAAACCATAATTTACCCGCCGATTGGAATAGCTGGTGCTGCATTATCTGGAAAAGATACTCTATGCTCATATCTTATTTACAATTTTGCTCTTTTATACAATACAAAAGCCAAAAGATGTTCAATTGCAGGTGATATTATTAGAAAAGATCTACAAGAAATGATTTTTAGCAAGATAGATGCTGATATAGACATAAATGATCCTCTGCAAAAGGAAAGTGTTCGTCCTCTGATGGTTGAATATGGTAGATACATGAGAAATCAGACAAAAGGTAGGTATTTTATTGAAATTTTGAACAAAAGTAAACAATTTGGTAAGAATTTTATTCCAATTATACCAGATATTCGATATAATGAGTATGAAAGAGACGAACTATATTGGTTGAAAGAAGAAAAAAAAGGAATTTTAGTATTTTTGGAACGAGATGACATTCCTCCTGCTAATAAATTTGAAAAAAATAACAATATTTCTCTAAAAAAAGCAGCTGATGTGGTTATAGAAATACAAAATTTTTATAAAGCAGATGATTATGCTGATTTTATACAAGATTATGTGGATAAAATTATTACCATTTACCAATCGGGCATTTCTCAGCCCTTAGATAGGTCTTAACTGCCATATTACAGCCACATTTTCCGCATCTTTCAGAGCCAGAATCAAAGAATTCACACCCTCTACATATGGATAAGCGTGAAGTTGCTTGTTCAGAATCGGTTTTTAATGCGTTTCCTGCCATTACACTTGCTGCATTATTAACTATGCTTTTGCCTAGGTTAACTGCCATCTTGGTTGCTGAAGGCATTTGCGGCTTATTTGATGATTGTAGCTGCTGTATCCTATTGCTTTGTAGACTTCTTATCAATGAATTTTTGTCCATATTAGTATTTACCACCATTTTCTTTTTGATTATCTTTGTCTAGTTCTTTCCACCATGGAGTGAAAGTGTCTATCTTTGTTGCAACAATGTCGGTTACATATTCACTTTTAGTAAACATGTGAACAACTCTTATTAACATCCATTGTCCTAAAAATCTATCATCAAAGGGATTTTTTTCACCAGTAGAAGCATCTCGATCAATAAAAACAAATTTTCCCGGTGTTCTAAATGTTAATCCAGGTGCCGAAAAGTATAATGCTTGATTTAAAAACAAAAAATCCTTTATCATTGAAACGGCGGATATGTCTTTTGGAAAAAATCTACGAGAAATAAAATTATTGGATGCCATTAAGCCACTTGTTTTGGTTTGATTTATATTTAAAAGAAGTGTTTTGCTTTGTTTAAAAGAATAAAGTCCTCCTTCTGAATTATTTGAACCTGCAAATGTTTTCATGTTCTGTAAAAACTTTTCAGCAGTGTTTTCTTCAAAATTTACATTATATTGATTATTTGAAAAATCATAATTATGAACCGGAGCATTAGTAATTCTAATATCATCACTGGCTACCATAGGAGCAAATTTATAGGTTAATATTTTAGATGCTATATTAGATTGAAAGTTTTTAATTGGAGAGTTTTCATTAGAATCAAAAGGTGCTCTTCCCATATATGGAGTAGAACCTCCCTCTGAACTTTGGCTCGGACTTTGATTATCTTGTATAACAAGCCTTTCGATTTGATTCTTGGCCGCTTCATTAAAAAACTTAGTTATAGGAATTAATGACCATTGTTTTGTATATCTATCTAATAATAAAAACAAACAACTACCATCAGAAGCTTTTAAATTTTGAGAAACATATTGTAAATCTTCCAATACACAATTATTGGCGGGTGAAGTATAAAAAATCGAACTATCATTAGAACCTGCGTCCCAATTTTTTAAATCAAAATTATCTAAAGGAATGTTAGGATTTGCTATTTCTTTTGGTCCATCGGTATTACCAACTTTTATATCGGATGAACTTCTAGGATCAGATGTATTTGAAGCTGCTGTTTTTATTATAGATTTTATGGCTTCACTTACAGGCATAATTCTTTCACTATCTTTTGCATTTATATTTCCATTGCTCTTACCATATAAAGAAGTAGACCATTCAATATTTCTTTCCGTAAAAATTTGAAACCTTTCATCCCAAAAGTAAAATTTTCTAAGTTTTTTAGCAGCCGAATTAGTTTTTAAATCTTCAATATCATATATAACAAGGTCGTATCGCATTTCCCATTGTTCCGAAGGCAAATCTGAAATATTTGCAGAATTATCAGACTTGGTTATTGGAAATATTCTTAAGGATATTTTATTTCTTCCATCGGTTCTAAATGTAAAGGGCGAAGGAATTTGATTAGCACCTTCATATTCTGTATTAGATCCAGCTTTGAGTCTATATTCAGTAGACAATGCCCCGCGCTCAAACACTTCAAAATCATTATTCAATACAATCCATCCCTTTTGATTCCAATTCATCAAACTTTCTTCAATAGCCAATCCTTCTATAAAATATGTTGGTATCGGAAATGGTTTAAAGGTTTTATCATCAACTTGATTATACATCCACACTTCTATGTGAAATAATTGATCCCTAATCTGAAGTAAAAATCTACTATCAGTATTAGCTCCATTAGCAGTGTCATTTGATGGTACAGAATCAGCCATAATTAACAATTAGAACTATTAATATCCTTTAATAAAGAAATATTTAATTGATTAAAAACAAAAGTTGCAGTACAAATAATTTCATTTGCAGTTTGAAATGAATATTCAATAGGACTTAAACTAGTTATAAATGCTTGTGTATACTTAAATTCTATTATTTTATTGTTAAATTCATCTAAACCAAATAAACTAAAAGTAGTCGTAAAATCTGACATAGGATTTGTTAATCGCATATCGTCAATTTCCATTATTACTGGTTCTGTTAAAGTAGTGGAACTATCTTCACTATTATTAAAAAGATTCAACCATTTCCAAAGTATCCAATAGTTTTGATATCCATTATCAATTAAAAATTTCAAAGTTAAAGAGTCATATGCAGGACGAGATATACTAGATGCATTATAAACCTGTCCTCCAAAAGGAACTTTAATTTCATTTACCTTTATACTTGGTACAGGAGATCCAAATGTAGTAAATTGAATTTGATCTGCATTGTAATTTGATTCCATTACAAGATCTTGTTTTCTTTTTAATGCTATTGGCAAATCCATAACAAGTTTGAATTTGTCATTTCTAGATCTATTTAAAATTGATTGATTCATATTAAAAAACTATAGTTGGATGGTATGTGTCCATAGAAGACTTATCCATTTCATCAGCTTTTAGAGGCAACATACGATCTGGACCATCACTTTCCAACAACCATTGGGTAAGAGCCGCTCTATCATCTGAATATAAATCAAATCCAGAGGCCATATCCATGTCACCGACATGTGAAAATGGAGTATTTATAGAAGGTTTTCTAACAATTGTCTGTCCTCCTCCTATTAATAAAGGACTATTCTTAATAATTTCTTTATTATCTGAAATTGGAAAAATTTTCATAGGTCTTCCCTGATCGTCTATGTCTAAAATGTTAAAATATTTTCCAACCAATGAAGGATCGAGAATAAATAATGCCCAAATAAGTCCAAAAACTCTATCATCTAAATATTTATCAGATTTTTTTGAATATGTAAAATTTGGAAGTCGAATAAAATTATCTATTTCTAATAATGTTTCAATATCATTTAATTTCACTGCTTTTAAGCTATTAACCCAATATCTAAAATTTGTTATTCCTTTATATCTAGTATTTGTATGATTGTGTATACCAAATCTATTAGCATTGTTATAGTGTTTACTAAATCCTTCAAAATGATATGAAACAACATTTTCATAGTTGTGAGTTTGGCATAAAACATCTAAAATTTGCTGACCATTATTATTATTTTCAACAAGAATTGGAGGTCTTCCCCAATCCTGTAAAATTCCCATCAAACGAGTTCCGAAATGAAATGGATTTATATTATTTGAAGCAAATAGAGCAACTTGTTGAATATCTTGTAAATTTGAAACGTCTAATATCTGTGCAACTGAATTTGATCTTCCAATTCCTTCTCCAACGTCAACTCCTATAACATAGAAACTCTCTGGATTGGGCAGTTTAAATATTTGATAAGCTCCATTTTCTAAAGATAATACAGGTTCTGAGCAACTGGCTTTTAATTGAGCTAGATATTCTTCATCAATAACGCCCTTTCCCGCTTCGTGGAATTTATTGGCATATTCTTGTTCAAAATCCTCCTTAGATCCCATGAGAGCCAGTGTTTTTGTCTTCCATTCTTCATCTCTACTGGGAACATCCCACCAATTAACAACCTCTAAATGCCATTCGCTATTTTCTTTTTTAGCATCTTCATAAAGTTCATAAAATTTATTATCAGTTCCATTTGGAGTACTAATAACAACAATTTGCGACTTTTTCATCGATGAAATAATTGGAATAGCAGACCTCCAAAGTTCTTTCATCAAATCATTAGGACAGTGAGCCATCTCATCAATAATTAAAAGATTACTTGTAGTTCCGCGAGGTCCGGATGATGATGTTGTACTAACAGTTATTGCCGAATCATTTCCAAGATTAAAACCATCTTTTCTCCAAGATTTTATCGGGGGTTTTAAATATATAGGAAGTTGTTCATATGCCATTTTAATTCTAGCAAATATTTCCTTAGCAGTAGCTTCTTTATTTGCTACAATTGTTATTCGTTTATCAGATTGAAAACATACTAACCATAATGCATAAATAGTTATGGTTGTGGTGTTATGAGACAATATTCCGTTGCTATAAAAGGTATGATTTTTACTATTAACAGTAACATCATACATGTTTGCTGGCAAAGAATCTGTTTTAAATACATTTTTTACTTTTTCTATACCATTAATTGTTTTTATTTTATCACCAATATTTAAATCTTGAACATATACGGAGTTTCCAAATTCATCTATCACGATATGTTCATCTGCACAATCAATAAATAATCCACCATCAGTTTCTAAATGCCATATATCAAAGGGAATGGTTTTATGTACATGAGTTATATCTTTCCAACCATCATCTGTCATTATTTCATAGTCAGAAACATCATAAGTCTGTATTATTTTTTCTTTTTTATTCATTTTTTAAAAAATTTAAACATTTTTGGACAGTTTTTTCTTTATTTTCGTAATAATCTAGCTCTTTAATATTTAGTATTTTACATCCAAGCGAGTCTATTATTTGGTTTTCTCTTATTAAATCTTTTTCTGGTGAAAATTTATCTCTAGTATTTCTTTCACTGTGCCAATAGGTTCCTTGAAATTCTATAGCTCTATTTATATCTTTTATATAAAAATCTAATTTCTTATAAGAATCGTTAGTTTTAACTTTATATTCATGATTAGCCCCTGAATCATCTTTAACACCACCATTAAAAGTAGCAAAATATATTTCTTTATAAGTTTTCTTTAATTCTTCATAAATACTCCAAAACAATTCTTGTGAAACTTTGCTATAGTTTAAACATGGAAATGAATCTAACCATTTTTTTGTTATTTCCGATCTTATATATTCGGCTTCCTTTCTAGAACATTTATTTCTTTTCATTATAACTGGTATACTATTTGTGGTTTGTCTTTCAGATACCATTTTTATAGCATTTTCTTCGTCCATACCTCTTTTCATCCAATATTCTTTTTGATTTGGCATGTTTTTGTTTTCTTTTAATGATTTTGAGATAATTTCTCCACATTTATGCCTATTATGATATTTGTTATGATAATCAATATTACAACTTGTATTATAACAAAAATCACAATAGCCATTTGTTATGCTTATGAATTTTGTCGGCTTGTTACACCATTTACACGATCCTCTAGCGTCAGAAAAATACTTCAAATAATACTCTTCTGCTTTCATATGTTTTTTTTCTATATGAATAGTTAAATGCGAGGAATTTGCAAATTTTTCATTACAAATTTTACATTCATGTGAATAATCTTCTAACGTTTTTTCTCCCTTTTTAATTTTAATATTTTGATTATAGTGAGTTTGACAACAAGAATTTAATCTTAATAATTCATGTGGAACTTTATTATAACAACTAGGAAAACAGCACTTGGTTTTATCTTTAAAATATTTTTCATATAAAGAGATGTTAAGAGAAGGATTTAGTTTTCTTTTTCCTATTGCTGTAGATAAACTCCTAAAATCTGAATAAAATCCCCAAAGTTCTTCTACAAATATATATTCATTTTCTATTATAGATTTGGCCTTTTCTATATTTTTATCACACTTTTTAAGTGCATTTTTGACTGCTGCTCCGCATATAGTAAAGTATTCAGACCAGTTATCATATGATAATTTTTTGCCAGTCACCTTACAAGTTGGACAAAAATTTGTGGAAAATATTTGTGTATCATAAAAATCAATAGCGGCGGATTCTCCATTTGTTTTTTTAATTTTTTTACACTTTTTAAGTAATTCATGAATGGTCATGAATATATTTACTCTCTTGCCAAATGTTTTCTAGTATGTTTTTTAATTAAATTTATTATAAAACTCTTCTATCGTAATCTCTTCTATTTCACCAGTTTTTTTGTTTTTTATTTTTATTAAAATGTTATTTGCCAAACACTTACCTGATTGGCGAGAACTCAATACAACGTTAAATCGTTCATTCTTAAATGCTTTTAACAAATTTTTTTGATACTTATAAAGTTCTATTTTCTTCTTACCATCTTCGGTTATTATGTAGAAGTGACTTTCTGCAAAATGCAAAATACTTTTAACGCAAAGTCTAAGCTCTGCTTTCATGTCATCCGTCCATTTAAACAATGCATCCTTGCGAAGGATGTTTTCGTTTCCTTGATAGAACTTTCCGTCTACAAGAATATCATCCATATCTAAATCATCTAAGGAATTTTCTTCTACTTTCTTTTTTCTAGGCATTAAGAATATTTACAAAAACATTAAAAAATACTACCTACCGATTTGTTTATTCAATTCCGAAATGATAGTAGAAACATAATTTGCTTTTAAAATTTTTAATTCAGTTCCAACTTCTGGCATTTTAACCGGATTTTGTATTTGATTATAAGCACATATTAACCACCATAAATCCATAGTATTATAATATTTATAAGATATTAAATGCCAAGTATCATTATATTTGGTGTTATAAGAAACTTCTACTTCTGAGTTATTTGCGGGAAATAGATTAATATTTCTTAGTAAATTATAGAACTTAAAATCATCATTATCAGTATATATATTGAAAAATGTTTCATATCTATACATTGAAAGTTTTGATAAATCTGTAAAATCGTTTTGTCTCATAATTTAATTTGATATTGCGTTACGTCCAATGGAAGCGGATTACCATTAAGAGGAACTAAAGGTAATTGCTGTCCTAATGGCTGTCCTCCTTTGGTAATGGGTGGAGGAGCAGGTTGTGGTTTATATACTAAAGAAGGAGATGGCTTTCCTGTGCTTGGACCTGCTTGCTCGGATAGGGTTACTGAGGGACCAGTACTTCCTTGAGGAACATTTTGAAAGTTACGGCCTAATGCACCTTCTGGAACATTAATTGTTGGACCAACTCCCGCTGGAAACCCTGTTGTAGAAGTTCCTCCGTTTGTGAATGTTGGGATAGACTGAAAAGTTGTACGAGAAAATCTGTCAAAATTGGGACTTGGTATATTAATATCGGATGGTGTTGCAATTGCTGATGGCTTAGGGGAAACTGCATTGTTTATAATATTTTTAGGACTTACTTCACTAAATACCTGAACCTTATCGCCACCCAATGCACCCATCATAATATTACTACTTTCTGGTAATAGTTCTGTTAATGTTATGCTTACTCTATATGCTTCAGGTATAAGAACACCATTTCGGGAATTATCAGCAGTATATTCGTTTATTTTTCTAGTCGTTCCTATACTATCTATTTTTAAATTAGTAATACTAGCCACTGGCATATAAATGCCTCCCAATAAATCACTATCAACAGTGTATAATTTTGGTGGAATATATGTTAAATAACTTGTTCTAGTCTTTAAATTTTGAATTGAAATTAAATTTACAAAACTAAAATTCTTCATAGCACTTTCTTCGCTATAAGTATTATAAAGAGGAAATGTAATTACTATTGATTTTGAGTTTGTTTTTCCAAAGTTATATACCTTTTCTGCTCCGTATCCGGGTGTTAAAAAATTTGCTGCGTTTTGTGCTTGAGTTTGTATAAGATCTCCTGCTCTTTTAATTGAACTTCCAACTACTGGAACCGCAGCTAATATATCACCTATCGGATTGCTTATTTCAGACCAGCTATTGCTAATATCTCCTCTTATACTTGATCCAGATTTTAACAAATGTGGAAGTCTATAAATAAACCCTGTTGGTTCTCCAAAATATAATGTTGAATAGGGGTCTAAATTATTTTTACTTGATGCGAATTGGGTGGCTTGATTAATAATGCTTGCAAGATTGTTTGCCCACATTCCATATTTTAAAGTATATTCCTTCAAGGTAACGGAGGGAACTTCATCAATATTATTCGATACATTATTCTTCCAATAAAAATCTTTTACTATGTCTATATATCCATCTCCGGTTTTGGATATTTTTGGATATTTAAATGTTGAACCAATAGAATTTGTGGTTTCAGATTCTGTTACTGTAAATAAACTGAAGTTTACATTATTAGCCATATATTATTACCATTTCCTTTTATTTAAAACTCCCCACCAATCAGATCGCGTATCGTATATAGGATCTCTAGAACCGTGTATAAACATATCAGTCATATTTGCATTACCGCCCCCGCCAGCAATCGACACGGGTTGACTTGGCATTATCTGCCCCATAGAATTTGAAATCATATCCATAATACCTTGCATAGATGAATTATTAATTCCAATAGACTCTGGCATTGATATGGAATATTGCGAACTCTTTGCAATATCATTTACATTTAATTGAGGTGCAGAAGGAATTGACATTGGATTCAAATTCATTTTAATTAAATCTCTAAAATTTATTCCAGTTGCGGCAGACATTTTATCAATTTCATTAGATTCTGTTGATTCTGTTTGTGTTTTTGACGAAGAAATTTCCTTTGCCTTTTCAACTACTTTAGAACTGCTTGTGCTTGTTTCAGGCTCCATTGGTTTTGGTTCCGCTGACTCGTCTTCATCAGGAGCAAATCCGAGTATAGATTTTACTTTTTTTGTAATCCATTTCCAAATTGATTCCCCCCAACCAGATATAATTTTTGACATAGTTGCAAATATATTTGTATTTTTTTTCGTAACATCACCACCTGCTTCCTCTGTCATTGCATCATCTAAAAAATCAGCAAGTAAAGAAACACCAAATCCTACAATACCAAATCCAGGAAACATGCTTAAAATATTGCCAAGAGCACCAATAGTTCTTAATGTTCCTCCTATCGTATCTCCACTCATAATGTTTGATATTGCTGCTCCAGCATCAATAAAAGCACCGATAAGAGGTATTTTTCTAAATACAGCCCCCAGTGCTCCTTTAAAGAGAAATCCTAGTCCTGCTTTTGATAAAAGTTTAGTTGCTCCACTTGCAACAGCTCCTTCAGCTGCTCCAACTGCTCCGAGAGCTTTTGTTGCTCCTGTAGCAGTCTCGGAGGCTGCTACAGCAGTTGTTCCCACTGCTCCAGCAAGTTTTCCTGCACCAAATAATCCACTAGTCATTTTTGAAAATGAACTACTAACAAATTTGGGAACGGATCTAATACTTTTACCAGCTTCCGTAAGACCATTAAGTACATTTTTAAGTCCTTTTGTTAAAATATTTGTTGCTCCATTCGTTATATTCATTAGAACAACAGAAAATGAAATAAGAGCTTTCATTCCATCTAAGATATAACCACCAAATTTTTTTAATGGATCTGTTACTGATTCAAAAAGTCCAACCAAATCAGTTCCAAAAATACTATCAGCAAGCTTTAGTATTCCCTTTCCAAAAAGAAGTCCTAGAACACCTGTTGCCGTTAAAGTAGCCAAGTCGAATAGTATATCTACAAGACCATTTCCTTTTTGTGTGAGAAAACTACTAAGTTTTCCAAATTCTCCTCTGGTTTCCCTTGTTTCAGCTAATAATGCGGATAAAAGTTTTTCCTGTTGTTCGCTAGAAAGATTCAATCCCTTTGTAATTCTTATTATAGAATCTTCATCGAGTCTAAATTTTTTAGGACCAACTTCATAAAGTTCTTGTGTTTGACTTTTTTTAGTAGGTGTATTAAGTTTATTTTTAATAATTTCATCAAGTTTATTAATAATTATAGCAAGTAAATTATTATTTTCAGGTGGAATTGGGGGTTTAGAAGAAGGTTTTTTCGAAGTTAATTTGGTCAAGTTTTCTATTAGCTGATCTAATGGATCATTACTACCACTTGGGCCATTTGGGTTTGATGTGAAAGGAGTTTCAGTAGAAAAAACCTTGCTGAATACATTTTCAGAAGAACCACTTATATTTTTCTTTATATTTTCCCAAGTTTCTGCTAATTTATTCCTATATTCTTTTCTAAAATCAGAATTATCTGACATTCCAAAAGGATCTGTTATATTACTTTTAACAGATTCTTTATTAGCGGTTAATTCATTTTTTATTTGATTAAAATTTTCAAATACCTTTGATAATAGATCTTTTCTTAAGATATTAAGTGGGGTGGAGTCTACTTTCTCAACAGGAATTCCCAATAAATCACTAACAGCCTTCTTCTGATCAATATTTTCTACATTATTTTTTATTTTGGAAGCAGTTTTAGTAGCAGAATCCAAAATACTTTCTCTCAATTGAGAAATTTTTTCATTAGTTTCTTCAATATTAAAGATTTTTACTCCTAAAATTGTTCGTAAAAGTTCTTTGGAATCAACGGATTCAATTCCTTGATTCTTTAGATATTGATCAAATTCTTCTACTGTCATATATAATACTTAATCTATATGACATTTATTTAAAAGGCAGATTGAATACTAATTGGTCAAAAACAATAAACTATTAACTTCTATCAATTTATTTGTATTTTCATGAGAAACTGTACAGATAGTATCAATTTCTGCTTTCCATTCTACAATTTTTTCTAAAATATTTTGAACTAAAGAAGCTGGTAGTTTCTCCACAAATTGTACCTTTTGAGTTGTTTGTAGTTTTTTATAATTAAAATCAGCACCATTCATGTTAATTTCTTTAATATACTTTGCAGTTTCTCCTAAAAAGGCTCCTGTAATAATGCTTTTAATTTCTTCTACCTGATTTCCTACCTTTTCTTTTCCGTAGATAATACTATCAAACTTTGCTTCTTCAGAAAATAATGGAATATCAATTTTTACATCTATATTAACTCCATTTTTAGAAAAATTTATAAGACTTTCACTCGGATGTGTATAATTAAAAAATTTACTAATAATATCATTTAAAATAATAGTGTTTTCAATCTTAGGTTCTTCTTGAAAAATTACTTTAATACTATCAGAAATTTGTGATCGCATCGAAAATGCGATAGATGCCTTATCTACTGTAGTAAATGTTTCTATTACAGACTTTTCTTCTAAGCAATTAGAACAAACAATATCATAAAAAACCTTAGAAAAAGTAGATTTGGCCATTGCAGAATCAATTGCAGATTCTATTATAGTTTTCTGTTGTTTGGCATTAATTTCTTTTATTTTAACGGTTCTTTTTAACGATGGAATATAGGCTTCGGTTAAAAACGATTCTTTAGAAGCATTGTCTAATAGGTTTAATGCTTCATTAAAATTTAAAATGTTATTATTTTCTTCGGACATATTAGTAATTACCTACCTATCCCTCAAATTCATCTATTAAATCCTGCAATCCGGTCTGACCGTCTGATATTGGCATTTCATCACCTGTTTTATTATTTTCTTCTCTAGCTTTTATTTCTTCTTCTATGAAAGAACAAAAAACTCTTCGCTCTGGTATTGATAATTTATCTACATATTCCGGATTTATCTTTTTTGACGCTAAAACATAGTATTCTTGATATATATTTCTTAAATCATTAGAAAATAACAATCTAATAATTTCTTGATGTGTTTTATTGTAAAAACTAAATTTTAAAAATTCCATCATAGGAATATCAAACATATTTTTTTCTGATAATTTTTTTATACATTCAATAACTGCCATTTGCACCTGTGTTCTTAAAGAAATTGGTAGTTTTTCGTAAATTTCTATCTTTTCTTCAGTGTTAAAGTCTAATAAATCAATTGTATTATCATTTATTATAATTGTTTTTATATATTCCGGTATAGTTGATAGAATATGTTCCAATTCAGTTTTATCATTTTTATTTAATAAATTTCTTTCAGATTTAATACTAGGCCAATTTAAAATAATTTTTATGCCATTGGATTCTATAAAATTATTGCTCATAGCTTCTGTAGCAGCTTGATACAAATTTTTCATAAAAACATTCAAATCTATAGAAATTTTTATTGTATTTTCTGTAGAATCCTCGTCAGATTTCATCTGTAAATTCAATTCAGGACCGATGCTTATTATTCTTAATTTTGTTAAAAACAAAATATAATCCAAAAGATTTAATTTATAAAATTCTTCTTTGTTTTCTACGCAATTAGATATTATATTTTTACATATTCTTGCATAATCTAAAGAATTTTCCTCACTCATAGGAAAAAGGATATTAGTCTTTGCTAATATTAATTGTTCTTTAGAATTTATTTCCCTATAGGAAAGTTGTATTCCAGAAAATGGCAGATCCGATGAGTATAAAAAGTATTCCACTATTATATCTTATTGTAGATATGCTTATTATCTACTCACTCAATTATATAATCAGGTGCTAATACGCTATAAGAATCGTATGTAAAATCTACAGATGTGAATTGCATACCATCACTTGCATATGTATTTGATAATCCATTTACTGAAACAGGAGCAATTCCATAAAACCTTACTATTTTTCTTTTTATAGATGGTGAATATGCTCCGGTTTTTCCTAAATATACAACATCTAAAGAATTACACTTAACACTTCTAGGATTGTTTGTTGGATTGCTTCTTGCTATAAATCCATAATAACCAACCAAAATAATCCAAGGACGAATTACTAAATCAATAAAAGAACTATTGGTTTCTACAAAATATATTTGTAATTTTTTATAACTTTGTCTACCACTAGTAATTGCAGGTGCTTGATATCCGGAATAATCCAATCCATCATTTCCTGCCGTTATAGATTCACCGGGAAGGGTTACTTGTCTGGCAAAAACACAGCCAATTAAGTTTTCTGTAGCTAATTGATATTCACTTTTTATTAAATTATCTACAATACCCTTTGGTATATCCCATGTATTATCCGCTCCAGAATCAACATTCCTCACGGTAGTTGCCAAGTCAGCCTTTAAAGCACCAACAGACGGCAAATCAAACCATGTAAACCATTGACTTTCACTGACAATAGCGGTTGGCCATTGACTTATTACGTCTAAATAATAACGATATGGGCTAGTCATATAAGAATACTTATATGCTTAGAATCATTTGATCTAGTTATCTAGTAAGAAGCGGAGATGATTCTGGCTGAACCCAGTACTGATATGCAATTGTTGCCTGTGTAGTAACAATTTCACCACCAGCAGTTACATCAAGATTATAATCACCAATGTTTACACAATAAGCACCGATTAAATTATAAATTCTTATGACTTGACCGCCCTTGCCCATAAGTGCAAGACCAATATTTCCTAAGTCTTTTACGTTATAAGAACCAGTACTTGTTGCATCATCGAATGTCCCGCGAGTCCAGAGTTCAAGTTTAGAACGAATGGATACGTCCTGTGGCATTCTAAAGGTTACATTCCAAGAATCACTTGAAGGATAGCTAGCGGTTCCGGGAACATTGAATTGAAGACCCATAAAAGGAACTTGAATGTTTTTAATCGCACGTTTAGGAAGACTTGTTGTAGTAATATATACTAAGTCTTGCTGATCAAAAACAATGTTTGTTGCTCCAGATGATATGTAAAGAACTCGAAAAAGATTTGTTCTTGCGAAATCTTTGTTGATAGCATTCTGAAAGAAGCTATTGATATCTTGGTTTTGAAATAGGTTTGCCATATAATATATTTATCTTTTAGATCATCTAATAAGCTCGTTAAAATCGATGCCTGTTCTGGTTGCAATGAAATCAGCTAAAATAAATTCAGCAGTTCTGACTGGTTGAATGTATATAGAAAGTCTGAGTTCATTGTTATCAATTACATCAGGAGTATTGTTACGCTCATCGCAAACGATTCTATAGTCATATAAACCATCATTGTTTTTAGCCTGATTGAATACAGGAGCTAAACCATTGACCAAACGAGATCTGGTTGTGAATGTGTTAGGCTCGAATACATAGAATTTTAATAAGCTTTCTGTTGTTTTTTCGAGTGATAAGAAGAGTCTTCTTACGTTGATTCGATCAAATGCGGAAGGTTTTGTAAACAATGTTTTCTGACCAAATATTACAAATCCATCTCCGGGAAAGAATGCAATTGGATTGACATTTATTCTCGCAAGTAAATCACGTTGTTTTTGTGTAGGATTGATTCCAACATCAGTAATATTCGTTAGAACACCGCGATTAAAACCAGCAGGAGCAGACCAAGGATATGCTATTTGTGAAGATGTCGCAAACACTGCGGCAACATAACCAGAAGAAGGAATCCAAACTTGCTTGTTAGAAGCGGTATCATTTGTTTTAATCCAGTTTCCGTAAACCGCTGCATAGCTTGAAACGTTTCCAGCATAAAGATTTTTTAATGGCCAGTAGGTATCACTAGAGAAAACATAATTAGCATTTCTAGATACTTTAGAATCCGCTCCTTGAATGAAGATATATTTAAGAGGATCTGCAATAAAAACATGATCCTTTCTAGTATTATCAGCAAATGCTATGAATTGATTTGAAATATCTTTATAATCCGCACCTATTCCTCCAACCGGATTATTAGTCTGATCTTTAAGTACTGTTGTAGAAACATTATAGGTTTCGTCATAGATATACGGAGCATTCACAGTAGAAGTTCCATATAAAGCAGTTTTTCTTGCTTTAGCACCTGTCCAAATGGTTCCTAATCCAGCTTCGACAGTTACGTCTAAATCAATATCAAGATTGTCGATATTATTTAAAATTCTTTGAAGTTTTGCTGGAACATTTCCAACATCACCCGCAACTGCATTTGTATCTGAAATATAAACGCCCTGTGAGAAAAGACTTTTAGTTTCATTAGCAGTTCTTACTGTCTTGGCTGGTAAACCATCATCATTAACCCAATCTCCAGTATTTGAAATATAAGGATTTATTACAACCTTAATGGTATTTGATGCTTTATTTGCTATATCTTCCAAGAAGAAAGTAACAGCAGGACCACCATTTCTATCATTTTGTGTGCGTTTGCTATATAATGAACCAGTATAGCCCTCTGATACAATTGCGTCGATAACAACCGTGTCCTGAGCATATATAGAGGTACGAAGCTTAAACACCATAAGAGTTAAGCAATCGTTATAATAGCTAGTTCCAAAATCAATTCCTCTTGGGAACTGTTCAACTGTTTGAGAAATACTATTTCCTGCGGATGAAAATGATTGAGTCAGAGTAAAGTTTAATCTTGAGCTTGGAACTGTTACAAATGTTTGATAATTTCCATTAATAATTGTATTACCTGCTTTTACACTTGTTATAGAAGTAAAGTCAGTTGCAGGGTTGTGATTGGAATTATCAGCAACAGCAATGTAATAACCTTCATAAAGATTATTGACAGAAGTTTTTGCAGAATCAATAACAACAATACCGCCATAGTTTTGAAGATCTTTAAAACTTTTTATATTAACAGCACTATAAGAATTTCCCCAAGTAATATTATTTTCAACGATATCCAAATATTGATTATCAGAAAGCAAAATAGATTTAGGAGACAATACATTATATGATGTAGAATCTGTATAGGAAATGTTGGTAGTTGATATAGTATATCCGGTAATAACGCTTACCATTGTATTTTCATAAACAGCACTTACTGCTGTGGGACTAGACCAATAAGTTGAATGTGAAATTTCATTATCATATCCCAAATATACAGGATATGAATTAGATCCGTCAGAACTCAATGCAGTACTTCCATTAAATGTACTTAATGCAGCTACTTTAGTTGTAGTTTTTCCTTCAAGAGGATATACTAAAGCAGTATATTGATTGGAAAACCCTGCTCCTGCACCAGATCCATATGGCATTCTCGTCACCAAAAGATTGGTAGGAGATTGTGTTAAAAGTTGACGAGCAGAATGGTAAAGATATCTTTCAGCTGCATTTGTTGGAGTTCCGAAAACTTCTTCATATTCGGAAATGCTTCCAACATTGATAATCTCATCAGTTGGTCCTTGGCTGGCAAACCCTGTAATAAAGGTATTTGTTGCTCCAATTGGTCTTGCAATAAGGCTAAGATCTACTTCGTTAATTTGTACACCGGGAGATGCTATGGTTCTTGTTGACATAATTTATAATACTATTTACCTTTCATTAATATCCATTTAATTATTTTTTTTTATTAAGAAAATTTTAATATACAGTATAATTATATATAGAATGAAAAATTTTGACAAAATTATAAATAAAGCTAGTGAACAATTGTTAGAAGATAATCAAAATCCTCTTATTAACAAAGCAGTAGAAGATATTAGAAATGCTATTACAAGTAGTGGAAAAGCAAATTCAAACCCAAACGCAAAGGCACTTGCTTCTAAATTATTTGATACACCAAGCGGTACAGCAGATGATCCTTTACACAGTGCTTTTGAAAAACTAAAAAACAATCCAGAAAATCCAAATCTATCTCCAAAAGAATTAGAAACTTTTCTATCGGTTGCTGATAAATTGAAACCAACTGAAACACCAGTTGAAAAACAAGAGGCAAAACAAGGAGAAAATCCAACTACATATCAACAATCGGGAACAAAAACTACACAACAAACATCACAACAACCAAACGGAAAACAATACAACCCTTTAAATCAGCCGAGTGCTTAGTAATTATTACTGATGCGTAATAAACCTCGATCAAAAGCGAAGCCTTTGGAAAGTAAAATTGAAACATCTTCCGAAGACACCTCTCCATATGTTTTTCAACGTGATAAAATAAAATTCGACTTAACAGTTAAGGAATTACCGTGGACGAATAGACAAAAGGAAATAATAAAAACGTTTTTAGACAAAAAAACAAAGGTATTATTGTTGAAGGGTCCAGCAGGAACGAGTAAAACTACCTTGGGAATGTATTGCGGTCTTACTCTTTTAAATATGAGAAGAGTTTCTGATATGGTTTTAGTCAGATCAGCGGTCGAATCATCGGATTCTAAGTTGGGGTTTCTACCGGGTGATATTGCGGAGAAATTTAATGTTTATTTGACTCCTTTTCACGATAAATTTCAAGAATTATTGAATAAATCCTTGATAGATAAGCTAGAAAAGGATAATAGACTAACAATATGTCCTATAAATTTTGCAAGAGGACTTCATTTTTCGGCAAAATTTGTATGTGCAGATGAAGTTCAAAACTTTTCTAAACGAGAAATACATACTCTTATGAGTAGAATTGGAGAATTTTCAAAGGTTTTTTTATGTGGTGATCCAGAACAAAGCGATTTGCCAATTGGAAAATCAGGATTTGATAAAATTTATAATCTTTTCAATAATGAAGAATCTAAAGAACATGGAATTTTTTGCATGGAATTAACCGAAGAAGATATTGTTCGTTCAGAACTTTGCAAATATATAACACATAAATTTAAAGAATTAATTACAAATGAACAACCAAAAGACACTTGGAGACCATCGGATGGTAAGTAAGTAAATACGACATGAATAATACTCCATCATATAATACAGTTACAAACAGGCCGATTGCTTGCACCTTTTGCGGAGCAAATGTTAGCGGTCAAGTATCTTCTATACAAAATCAACAAACCAAAGAAACAGAAAACATCTGTAGATGGGTTTGTTCCAGATGTGGAAATTTGGTTAAAGTTGGAAGAGTAAACTAAAATGAACTTCGAAGAAACACTTGAAGAGTCCTTGGATGGCTTGTGGAATAATCGCCAATATGGTGGTACTAGTGAATTACCTAGAAAAGATTATCAACCATACAGCAGTAGCCAAGGATATTCCTTTCCATACCAGAAAGGTTCTCCTCCAGTGTTTCCACCAACTGCTCCAGAACCGGAAAAGATTCCATCAATTCCTTGGCCTTTGGATACAGTTACTAGCGATTTAGCGGATAGTTTTGTATATCTTCTTTCTGCATATAGAAAAATGCAGCGTTGTGTAAGTGAAAACCCATCACTAAACAAAAGACAAAAACTAGCTATTAAAGTTTTGATGAAATTGACAAAAACTTCATTAATAGGAATTAAAAAGGTTGGAAGTAATGTATTAAACTTTGCAAATCTAGTAGAGATTGATGCAAAGCAAAATCCTAATATTTTTTAAAAATATATCTTTACAATTTTGATGATTTGATGTAATATTCAAATTATGAAAATTAACAAAGAAGTAATATTATTTCTAAAATCAACACTAACTGTAACACTAACATCTGCTTTAATATCACTATCTGCTTGGATGGTGGGACAGAATTATATTGCTGCATTTCTATTATCTCTTAGCATTCAATATATTCTATTTTCCTTTTTTGGGGGGTTGTTTAATAACTATTTTTATCAAATCACCAGACAAAAAGAATTAGATAAGTTAGAGCAACTATCTACAATATTGGAATGTGCTTATTGTAAAAAACCTAATGTATTGACTTTTATTCCAGATGAAAACGAAAGAGTAGAATTTGTGTGTGATTCATGCGAAAAGAGGAATTTTGTTAATATCAATTTTACAGTTGCTAGAATTACAGAACCAGTTATAAGCAATCAAAGCGCACTCTCAGCTCCAACTTTTATAAAAGAATAATCATGAATACTAAAACAAATCCAATTACATGGTGGGAAGAAATGCATGGAAAAGCTTCTATGTTATCCAAGTGGATAGCTCTATACGAGGCTGTGAATATTGTTTCTGATAAAGCAGAACAAAAGGGTGTTTCTCCAGAAAAGATAGTATATAAGCCAAAGGCAATCAGAGATTATATCACCGCTACCGAGGATATCATTTTAAAGAAAATCCTAATGGAAGATTATAACATAGATGTTTGTTACTCCGAAGAAAATTCTAATGACAATCTAAATATAGAAATTATTCAATAATTTCCATATACAGAAGTATTGTCGCATGGATTTTCTGTAGCATAATCAAAGTTATTTAAACTTGCTTCATTGGCTTTATCATTATCATCCAGAGGAATATTTCCCATTCCAGAACCTGGACTATTTGTTTCAAAGCTATAGTCATATCGCTTACCTTTAAAAAACCAAACATAATGTCCTCCTAGTGGATTCCCTTGAAATTCATCTATTACTTCTGTAAGTTGATAAATTGTTGGTCCTCTTCTAGGGTAATTCAATCTGTCTATTCCAAATTCAGATAGCATCATCAAATCCCCTGCTCTTGGTTCCGAGGATAGACCATATAGCAACGTAAAGTGATAAGGATGGATTACTCCGGACATATCACTATCTGCTAGTATTCCAAATTTTGAAAGTAAAAGAGAATCGTTATTTAAATTTAATAAAACAATCAGTGGTTTACCATCGGTAAAGCCACCGTCTGGTTTTTCACCATATAAAAAGTTAAAACTAGAAAGCGGTGCGGTATTGGAATAATATAAAACTTCTTGTCCGTAGATGTTTATTTGTTCTTTCCACCAATTTGAAAAGTTTTGTCTTTCTGTTTGGTTTTTTGTTTTATTTAAATATCTTAAACTTTCCATATTATTTTCTTTGTCTACTTAACGTAAATTTTTTAGTGTTTGAATCATAATTAATCATGATTCCTGTTCTGTTTATTGCCTTTGAATAGCTTTTTTCTGGAAGATGTTTTATTCCGTATGTTTTTAAAAGTCGTTGTGCAGCAGCGATTCCAACAGGCCATTTTCCAACTTTATCATATTTTACAATGCTATCTACTATAGGATCATCTTTTCTTCCTGCTGCACCGTACATTCTTGCAACCTGATTTTGATGTTTTCTGTTTATAGAACGAATTGGATTCTGATGATGTTTTCTAGTGTTCGGAGTAAATCTTTCTTTCGAAGCATCAAAAAATTTAGAAAAGTTTTCCATATCCTATACTTAGTCATAGCAAAAAAAAATCCGATACAATGTATCGGATTTTTTAAATATTATGTTTTTTTATATTACTGATCAAAAAGACCTTTTCCAACTTTAACTCCACCAACATTGTGTTTAGATGGTTTTGTTAATTCTTCTGGATTTGAACGGAAGGGTTCAGGCTTTCCGTCATATCGAGTTCCTTTAGTAACTTGTGCTTTCTTTTTAGTTACCGGAACAGCATTTTTGACTTTTTGATTTGAAGATTTGTTTAATTTATTTTCTAATCTTTCCTTATTAACGAGCGCATGGCCTTCAATTTCGGCTTCCACAGATTCCTCAGAAACTGGATATTCTCCCATATCTTCATCAGAATCCATGTCTTCTTCGTCCATATCCATATCTTCTTCGCCTTCTTCTTCGCCTTCTTCTTCGCCTTCTTCTTCACCGATTAAAGACTCTAAGGCGGATACAGCACTTTTTAAATGATCGAGAACAGCTTCAAGACCTTCTTTTTCGGTTTCTTCTCCTTCTTCTTCAGAAGGTTCTTCTAAATCTTCCATGTCAAAGTTCATTTCATCACCAGCTTCATCTTCAACTTCACCGGAAAAATCTAAGGTATCGCCCTCTTCTTCACCAAATGCTTCTTGAGCTAAAATTTTATTATAAAGGAGATCAAATGGGTTTTTAGATTCGCTGCTAACAGATTTAGGAAGTGAATCAGCATCTTGTTCGGAGTGTGGTCCCTTAACTGGTTTTTCAGTTTTTACGGCTTCTGGTCCAGAATCTTTAACAAATTTCTTTGCTTTTTCTGCACCTTCAAGTTCTCCAGTGTTATCAGCTGCAACGCTGGAATTCTTCTTTGTATCTTCGTTTAATACTGAGAGGTATGATTTCATGAATGACATATAGTTGTATTGTTGTAATGATATTTACCTCGAATTATTACATTTCAACAAAAAAAAATATTTTTTTTATTTTAATTTTTTGAATTTAACATTATTTCTGCTTCGTGTTTAAAATCTATCGGAGAAATTAATTCATAATCATTTTCTCCAGCAACCCAAACAATATAAGAAGAGTTTATTTTAAATGGAGAATTTCTTTCAAATATCAAACTATACAATGAAAGTTGAAAGCTATATTTTGTATGTTCACACTTTGAAATATGTTCAAATGGTTTTAAGAAATTTTCACCATATGAATTTTTTCTTTCAATTTTTTTATTAGTTTTATAATCAAAAATAACAAATTCTTTTGTTTTTTTGTTATAAGAAAGATTATCAATTGTTCCACAGATCATAGATTCTTTATCTCCTATTACAAATTCTGATTTAATAAGAATATGATCTTCTTTCCACCATTCATAAAAATTTCTAAAATTTCTTATAAGAATGGCCATTTCATTATAATATTTTTCAATTTCAGAATTTTCACAAGAGAATAATTCTCCCTTTGGTGACATGAAATTGACAAATGCTTCTCTATCTATTGGAACAATTCTACGTTCTAAGAAATTTTCAACATGTAAATGAAATTCTGAACCTTTGTGACAAGAATAATTTTTATTTTTCTCCCATTTTTCAAGAATAGTTTTTACAGGAACTTTTTCCTTTTTTGCTACTCTTGCTGCGATTACATCAGTATTGAAAGGCTTTTCGTATTTAGAAATGAGACCAGAAACCGAAATTTTAGCCTTTTTACCTGAAATTTCATATGTATGATTCTTTTCAAAGAATTTAATATCTGAAAAAGAATCATATAGTTCTATAATAGTATCTAAATTAGGAGTCTTCATTGTCCAAATCCAATCACACGATTTGATTTTGTTTTTTTATCCAAGAAATCCACTTTAGTTTGTAGATTATATATATCTGCTAATGAGGTATTTTTGGTTATTTCGGTTTCTACAAAATCCGCAGGATAGTTAAGACTATTAGCAAGTAGCTTTGCATCTGTTATTGATAATAATCCGAATTCATAATCTATCTGTAAGCGTCCTTTGCGTCTAAGAGCTTCATCAATATCATGCTTAGAACAATTATATGTAACTATAATAGAAGTTTTCATGATGTCGCTCATGATTCCATCTGAAAGATTCAACAGAGAAGAAACAGCAGACGAACTTCCACCGTCTTCTCGCTTTAAAATAGCTTTCTCTGCATCTTCTAGGATGATAACTGAATTTGGCTTTCTAAGAAGTATAGAAAGGCTATTAGGATCTGTAGTAAAGTATTCCAACATATTTGTTGGAACATAAATAAAATCCTTTTCTACTTGAGTAGTTAGATATTTTATATATGTGGTTTTTCCCGTACCCGGAGAACCATGAAACATATACAATCCATTTGTTTTTGTTTGCAATCGTTCTAAAATAGTTTCATTTATTTCTGAAAACCCACTTCCATAATTGAGTTCAATGTCTACACTCCTTGAATTATCTAATTTTATCGGTTCAAAATCATATTCTCCATATTGATTCTTAATGAAAATATGAATTCTTCCTTTAGTTTTTGTTAGTATAAATGGATCAAAATCTTCTAAAGGAAACTTTTGAACAGTGATTGGAGCACAGAATAAAATAGAAAATGTTTTATTACTTTCACTATAACCACCTTCCACATCTTCTGATTCATCGATAATAATATTACTAGGAGGAGAACTCAAACTGCTGTTTGACATATACTCACAATCATCCGGTTGATTTTTCATTGAAAGACGAACATATATGTTTTTATAATAAAACCAAAAAGTTCCTCCTCTAATACCTTCATAAAAATCTTTTTTAACAAAATTGCTCTTTCCGACAGAAGTATATGATAAAAGTTTTCCTTTTTTAAGTAAATGTTTAAAAGCAAGCCCAGTATATTCGTCGTCTGAATAAAAAAACCCTGTACAATGACCATATTTTTTTTCTATATATTTTCTTATTGGAAATTCATTATCATTAATAGTATTATAGAAAGAATCTTCATTTCCTTCTACATGGATTGACTGTATCTGATTTTGTTTTAATGAGAGCATGATCTTCAGAATATATGAATATTCATAAAAGGCAAGCCTTTTTTAAAACATTCCATAATTATTATGCATATGGAAAAGTTATCAAAAAAACAAATTTACGAAATACATGAAAAATGCGTAAATTTGGTTAAAAGAAAACCAGCAGAATTTTTTTCATTTAGGAAAATGAGAGCATCGGTAGGATTGTGTAATTGGACAGACATTGAATTGGATTATAGGAGAGATTTATTATCAACAGCGTATCATGAATGTGTTCATTACTTGTTTCCTGATTACTCTGAAAGTATGGTAAAGTATACAGAAAGTAGAATAGTAAATGTTTGTGATTCATTAGACTTAGCATATTTTTTAAAAATTTTGTCCAACAAGTTATACAAATCAGAATTACAAAAACGATTATCTAAACAAAAAAAAGCTTTGACATCTAAAAAAAAATAGAAGACAATCAGGGAACTTTTATTAAATATAGACATATGATATTCGAAGAACAAATCTCGCGCAAACCAAACAACTACCCTTGGACAGAAAAATTTATTGAAGCTATGCATAATGGCTTTTGGACGGATAAAGAATTTTCCTTTAAGTCTGATGTTCAACAATTTAAAGTTAATTTAACTGATCAAGAAAGAGAAATAGTTATACGCACTTTATCTGCAATTGGACAAATTGAAATTTCTGTAAAATCTTTTTGGGCAAAGCTTGGTGAGAATCTTCCACATCCCGCACTGCAAGATTTGGGATACGTTATGGCGAATACAGAAGTTATACATAACAATGCATATGAACGTCTTATTTCTATTCTTGGTTTGGAAGAGGTTTTTGAAAATAATTTAAACCTCGATTGGATTCAAGGTAGGGTAAAATATCTTAAAAAATATACTCATCGCTATTATAAGGACTCAAAAAAGCAATATGTCTATGCATTAACTCTTTTTACATTATTTGTTGAAAACGTATCATTGTTTTCTCAATTCTATGTAATCAATTGGTTCGCTCGCTTCAAGAATGTTCTTAAAGATACGGATCAACAGGTAAAATACACACGAAATGAAGAGAATATTCATGGCATGGTCGGTGCTCAAATCATTAATACCATCAGAGAAGAATATCCAGAATTGTTTGATGATGAGTTTGTGAGTAAAATTATTGCGGAAGCTAAAGAAGCATACGCAGCAGAAGCAAAAATTATTGATTGGATGATAAACGGAATCAAAGAGGAAGGTCTTAGTGCTGTTATTCTTAAAGAGTTTGTTAAAAATAGAATCAATGAATCCCTTAAAATGATTGGATTTCCTGCTGCTTTTGAGATTGACAAAAATCTTATTTCTTCTACAATGTGGTTTCAGGAGGAATTATTGGGCAATAACATGACCGACTTTTTCCATTCCAAAGACACTGGATATTCTAAAAAATCTCAGTGTTTTGATGAATCTGAATTATTTTAATTTTATATGACAAACAAATACGAATGGCTAAACAAAGACTCAAGAAAATTTCTCGAAAGAGGGTACTTGTTAGAAGGAGAAACAGCAGAACAGAGAATTAGAGATATTGCAGAAGCAGCGGAAAAATATTTAAAATGTGAAGGGTTTGCTGATAAATTTGAGGATTATATGTCCAGGGGTTTTTTCAGTTTGAGTTCGCCCATCTGGTCAAATTTTGGACGCAAAAGAGGATTGCCTATTAGTTGCTTTGGTTCTTACATTCCCGACACTATGGAAGGAATCATGGAGAAGGTTTCTGAGACTGCTGTAATGACAAAACACGGTGGCGGTACATCTGCATATTTTGGTGGTCTTAGAGGAAGAGGAACACCGATTTCATCCGGTGGAGAATCTACAGGCTCGGTACATTTCATGGAATTGTTTGATAAACTCATGAATGTTGTTTCACAGGGAAATGTTCGTAGGGGATCATTTGCTGCATATCTTCCAATCGATCATCCGGATATTGAAGAGTTTTTGAAGATTAAATCCGATGGATGCGATATTCAAGATTTATCAATTGGAGTTTCGGTTTCCGATGAATGGATGAAAAAAATGATTGATGGTGATAAAGATGCTCGTAAAATTTGGGGTCTTGTTATTAAAAAGCGTTTTGAATCTGGATATCCATATATTCTTTTTAGTGACAATGTTAATAATCAAGCTCCGCAAATTTATAAAGATAAAGGATTGAAAATTAATAATTCTAATTTGTGTGTAACAGGTGATCAAAGAGTTCCTTCCAACTTTGGCATTTTGACAGCAAAGGAACTTTATGAAATTGGAAAAGAATTAACTTTATTTGACAATAATAAAATAGTAAAATCTTCTCCAATGAGACTTATAGAAAATAACGCTGATGTATTTAAAATTACATTAGAAAACGGTATGACACACAAAATTACGTCTTACCATAAAGTTTCTGTTTTTGATAAAAGAACTCAAAAAACAAACGAACCTCAAGTGATAATTACGAGAGATGTAGCATGTGAAGATTTAAAAATTGGTGATTCGGTTGCAATTCAAACAAACAAAGGACTTTTTGGAGACAATAATATGCCAAAAGAAGCATTTCTGCTTGGGTTATATCAAGCCGACGGTACTCAACATAAAGATTTTATTATGATTGATTTATGGGAAAATGATTTTGATCTTTTAAATGAAGTTCAGTCATATCATGATTATGTTTGCAATGAATATAAAACTCAAATTTCTAGTTATAATAAAAGAATTTATGAAAATCCAATTTTTAGAGACTGCGTGGTTCAAGAGGGTTCATCTTTAAAAAAGAGATTAACGTCAAAGGCTTTGAAAAAGGCACTCAATTTTGAAAAGGGATATGTGCCAGATTGGATTTGGTCTTCTAACGAAGAGACACAATGGCAATATATTAAAGGTCTTTATTATGCAGATGGTACGGTTTTTAAATCAAAATCTGATGGCGAACCAGTACAAATTTCATTAGCATCTATTAATAAAGAATTTTTAGAAGAAATTCAGATAATTTTGGCTAATCTTGGAATGCAAACCTCTATTAGAATTCTTAGAGAAGCTGGTAAAACACTATTACCTGATGGTAAAGGTGGTAAAAAACATTATGAATGTAAAGATTGCTATCGACTTATTATTGGAAATAAAAATGATGCACTTGTTTTTGAAAAAAACACGAGTTTCTTGAGTAGAAAAAAAATTAAAATAGAAGAAAAGGAATATAGAAACAACACTAAAAAATTCTACAAAGTTCAATCCATTGAATATGTTGGAAAAGAAGACGTTTATTGCGTTAGCGTTGATTCAGAAGAGCATCATTGGGTGTGTAATGGATTTATTACTCATAATTGCTCAGAAATTATGCTTTCTAATTCAGAAGATGAATCTTTTGTGTGTGATCTTTCTTCTCTAAACTTGGAAACTTGGGAAGAATGGACCTCCGATACAGTAGAGGTTTTAGTTTACTTTTTGGATGCTGTAATGTCTGAGTTCATCGAAAAAACCGAAGGAATGAAGTTCATGGAAGCACCTAGAAAGTTTGCTATGAATCAAAGAGCATTGGGTGTCGGTGTTCTTGGTTGGCATTCTTTGTTGCAATCTAAAATGATTGCGTTTGAATCAATGGAAGCGAAGATGTTAAATAATCAAATTTGGGGAGATATTAGAAAACGCGCTGATTACGCAACAAGATTTTTAGCACAGACTCTTGGAAAAGCTCCAATTTACGAAGGAACCGAATATGCTAGGAGAAATACAACAACCCTTGCAGTTGCTCCGACAACCTCATCCAGCTTTATTCTTGGGCAAGTATCGCCTAGTATTGAACCATTGAATAGTAACTATTATGTCAAAGACCTTGCTAAAGGTAAATTTACAAATAAAAATCCACATCTTAAAAATCTTTTGAAAGAAAAAGGTAAACACGATGATGATACTTGGAAGTCTATTTTAGTTCATGGTGGATCGGTTCAACATTTAGATTTTCTTTCTGATAATGAAAAAGAAGTGTTTAAAACATTTGGTGAAATTTCACAAAAAGAAATCATTATTCAAGCTGCTCAACGTCAAAAATATATTGATCAAGGACAGAGTTTAAATATAATGATTCCACCAAATACAAAGCCAAAAGAAGTAAATGAACTTATGATCTTTGCTTGGGAACAGGGGATTAAATCATTGTATTATCAACGTAGTGCAAATCCAGCCCAGGAGCTTGCAAGATCTATCTTGACATGTAAATCATGTGAAGCATAATAGGATTGATGTTTACAATATACAATCAATCAGAATGGTCAGATATTATAAAAAATCGTCCAAAATTTGATGTTTCTATAAAAGAAGAGATATGGAAAAGGACTAGAAATTATGATGTTCCTTTGGTTGAAATTACACAAACGGAGGCAGAGACAGACTTTCAATCGCTTAAAAATCTAAATACACTCCCTCTTATAAAAGAGGGAGACCTATTCAGTAGATATGAATATAAGTGGGAATTGGGTACAAAATATATAGATTCATGTAATATAGGAAACAAATCATCAAATTTTTTCCATCAGGATCTAAGATTTAAATGTGATTCTATAAATTCTCCATCACCATATAGAACATGGCATACAGAGAAGTTTTTCATGACTCTTTTAAATGCTTTGTGGACATTAAAAGTTAAAGAAGTCACTTCCGATACATTGAGAACCTGTATAGCAATGAGAAAATATATTGCAAGTCAGTTTCGTCCATCGGCAGCTAAAGCATTATACGATCATTTTAATGCTGAAAGCGTATTGGATTTTAGTTCAGGATGGGGAGATAGACTTAATGGTGCAATGGCATCACAAACAGTTAAAACATACGTAGGAATTGATCCAAATGATAATTTGTATGATTCCTATAATCAACAAATGAATCTTTTCAATTCTGATAAAAGTATTGAAATGAATTGTTTTCCTGCTGAAGATTTTTTACCCTCTTACAATCAATCAGAATTTGATTTCATATTCACAAGTCCACCGTACTTTATTATAGAAAGATATTCAAAAGAAGATAATCAATCGTGGCAAAGGTATAAAAAAATAGATAAATGGTTATCAAATTTCTTATTTCCGGTGATTGAAAATTCTTGGAGATTATTAAAATCTGATGGTCATTTAGCAATAAACATAAGTGATGTATATTGCAACCATACAATAAACAAAATATGCGATCCTATGAATGATTTTATATCTACTTTGCCAAATTCTACAAAATCAGAAAATATAAATTATAGAATGGCAAAACGAATGGGAAGTAATTCGGACAGATCCGGTATATTCGTAGAACCTGTTTGGATTTGGAAAAAAACAATAAAATAATAAAATGAAAAACATACAAGAAACGTTGGAAAACTGTTTATATGATGATGAAACAGTGTTATTGGCAGATGGATTTGAAGATGCATTTGTTGGTATTGGTAGACAATTTGGTAAACCAATGGCCGTTTATAATAAATTAAAATGTATCGAAATTTTAACAAAAGAAGGAATGTCTGAAGAAGAAGCAGAAGAGTATTTTTCTTTTAATGTGGAAGGTGCATATGTCGGAGAAAACACACCAATATTTTTAGAATGTTAGAATTTAAAAACCCAATTCCTGTCATAACGCCATTAGGTGATGGTTATGCTATATATGTTTCAAATGGAGGAACCTTTGAAAATGATATTTGGACCGTTGCATTAGAGAAGGGTGGAGGTATACTTCATTTTAGATCTGATCAATTAAAAATACATAAAAACGGAACTTTCGACATATCATCAAATGAAAATTAAATTACCAAAATCGATATATGAACTTGGTTTGATTACGTTTAAAGAACCCGCATATATTGATCTATATCATGTAGATCGTCATAATCATCTAGCATATTTTGAATGGGATTTTGGAATGGATTGTAAAGTATTTTTGGATTCTTGGATTCTGGAAAGTAGAGAACCAAAAGGAATTAAAAATAAAATTCTAATGCAGATTCAATATGATCTTGGCCATGCTTTCTTTCATTATGAGGGCGATCCAAATTATACATATTATCATTGGGCATTAAAAGCATGGCTAAAAGATAGAGTTGATCTGGATGAAAATTTTGGACAAGATTCATACTACAAATAATTGTTGACATTTTATTATTTTTACACTACTATATAAAAAATTATGACATACAAAATCCGCAAACGAGAAAACATGGAAGTATATATGACAAGCGAAATCGTTGAATTAGACCCAAATGATTTTCGAGAGTTAGAAGAAAATCCATATACCGGAGATAGTCAAGAAGAGTTTTTGAAATATATTGAAGATTTAAATCTTCAATATAATGAACCATCCGATGAGTTGGATTTTGAGGTTCAAGAAGAGTTAAAGAAACTTGGAGAAAATTTGTCATGGACAGAATTTGGAAACTCTGCTGAACAAGGTTCTAATAATTGGTTTGAATTGGGAGAAGAAAATCCAGCATATCGTAGGACTGGCGGATTTGATGTTAGTTGTAGCAGTAACGATAACTAAAATGAAAAAGAAAACCAAACCATCTAAAAAAGTAGCAATAGAATTTGATGAAAAGCATCTTGGTACTATCGCAACAGCATTAGAAGTTTATTCTCGTCTCCGTTCTGGTCAAATTAAAATGGCAATGGATACTGCATTTTGGGATAAGGATCTAACATATCAAGATGGAGAAGTTCTTGAAAGCATGGTAAGAACTATTGTTTTCTATAGAGAAGAAGAACTAATGAAAAATCGCAATTGTTATTATGGTATTGGTTGCGAAAAAATGAAAGATGGCACTGTAGCATGGGAAATTAAAAAGACAATTGATCAGTATTTACATTACCAAAGGAATGATGGATACAGACAAATTTGTGATGTTTCCGGTGCTGGAGCATTTCAAAGTTCCGAAGTCCCTATGCCAAAAATCATAGAACCTTCTCGTATGTTGTCGGAATTTGCATATTGGAAACCACAAAAAGAATTTAGAATTCCACAAGGGTATCAAAATCGGGTAGATAAAGCAATGAAAGATAAAGACTTTACTTTGGTTTGGGATCTAGTAGATAAGGCATTTAAGAATACTTTACCAAAAGGTTCTAGTTCTAGTGTAAAAGAAGTTGCAGGAACTTACTATGTTGTAATTACAGAACCTTATAAAACAAATTAATTATGGAAAATATTATTGAAGAAATCACAAAATTAACCAATGATTGGAGGTCTTTGGGTGGGAAAGGACATTGTAAAGATAGAGATTTTCATTGGTATATAGAAACCAAATGGAGTTATGGCCAACCTCCAAAATATAGTGTGCAACATCAAGGTTACATTTTACACGATTTTGAGGAAATAGAATGTTCTTCTTATGAAGAAGCATTAATTGTTTTAAAAGACACCTTAAAAGAAAAAATAGAAGAAGAGAAAAAATCTCAAAAAGAAAACGAAGAAAATGGATGGTAATATGAAAACACTAAACAAAAATATTCCTTTATTATTTTTAGGAGATCATCATGGGGAGTGGGATTTTGTTTTTGATATTATAAAAACTAAAGAAATAGAAAATTGTTATATTATTTGTGTTGGAGATGGTGGAGAGGGATTCATTTCAAAAGACAAACAATTGAGGCAGTTTGAACTTTTAAATAATCGTTTTAAAAAATACAATATAGAATACAAAAGCATAAGAGGAAATCATTCAGACCCATCTTATTTTCAAGGACTTAACAGAGTTTCTTTAAGTAATTTTGAACTAATTGAAGATTATACCATAATGGAATATAATGGCAAAAAATTTCAATTCATTGGTGGTGCTGTTTCTATTGATAGAACATCTAGAACCGAAGGACGCTCTTATTGGGAAGATGAAATAGTTAAATTTGATGGGGAAAAATGCAAAGAAGTAGATATTCTCGTAACTCATACTGCTCCTTCTTGGTGCTTTCCGCAACAGTTTAATGAAACGGTCTATGGCTGGGCAAACGAGGATGCTTATTTACTAGAAGACCTCACAGACGAAAGAGCAGTAATGGATGAAATTTCTAAGCTATGTAAACCAAGACTTCATCTATATGGACACTTTCATAGTTCTTGGACCGAAAGAGTAAATGGATGTGTACATAAATTGTTAGATATTAACGAAATTTGGTGGACAATGAGTTATGATTTTTAAAAAGATAAGTAGTATAGTGAAAGAAACAGTCGTAGCTGCTGAATTTTCTTTTTATAATTCCTCGATTTATAGGGAATTCGTAGAAGAAAAGGAAGAGGTAATGAAACACAAATGGTTAGAGAGTGAAAAGAAAGGCTATGATATTGGTTATAGTACTGCTTTAATTGATTGGATTTTAAAACATAGGACTAATTGGAGAAATTATCGAAGAAATGAAAAATAGAACAAAAAACATTTTAGCAGCAATAACATTTCTTCTAGCATCAATACTGTATTACTGGTTGATGGTTGTTTTAAAATAGTATTATTAGATGAAAGTTAGTCTTCCTATAGAAGAAGGGTGTTTTAATATCACTCCAGATGAATTCTGCGGATTGTATTGCTGGCTGATAACACCGGAAATTGATGCGAAATGGAATAAAAATAACCTTTTTTATAGATCTTTAATTGTTGATAGAGAAGGAAATGTATTGTCTTCTGGTTGGCCTAAGTTTTTTAACTATGGAGAGAAACCAGATTGTTATCCAAATCCCGAACAATACAATGATTGGAAATATGAAGAGAAAAAGGATGGTTCCCTTTTAATCGCTGATTTTGTAAATGATCAATTTTCTATGAGAACTAGGGGAACAGTAAGTTATGTTACTCAAAAAAACGCAAAGGATTTTGAATTACTAACTCAAAAGTATCCAACTATAGTCGAGTTCTTAAAAGAAAATCAACATCTTAGTTTATTGTTTGAGATCGTAACTCCTAATAATGTAATAGTTATTAGATCACCACAGATAGAATTTTATCTCTTGGGTGCGATCAATAAAAATAGTATGGAAATTGTTTCTTCTTCTGATTTATTAGAAATATGGAGAAAGATTGGACCAATTCCTATACCTCAACTTTATAATTTTTTAGATACTAATGATCTTTCCAAAATTGCTGAAAGTATAAAATTTTGGAAAGGTAAAGAGGGTATTGTTGTTTCGTATAATAATGGACAAAATAGAATCAAATTAAAGTCGGATTGGTATCTTTTTATACATCGTGTTAAATCACAACTTAGTTCTACCAAGAACCTTATTGATTATTATATAGAAAAAGAAATGCCTCCTTATGAAGACTTTTACGAGACAATCGAAACTGAATTTGACTATGAAATCGCAGTTCAACTAAGACATGAACTAGAAAAAATTTGCGAAGCAGGAGAAAAATCAAAAAAATATATTGACCATATCCTAGAAGTAGTGCATGATATAAGAACAGTCGAAACCAGAAAAGAACAGGCATTAATGATCAAAAGAAATTTTAAAGAAAATTCTTCATTTGTATTTTCTGTTTTAGATGGTAAAATAATAACAAAAGAACAGTGGACGAAACTTATAAATCAAAATTATGAAAGCCAAAGAACTAATTGAAATATTGCAAAAACTAGATCCCGAAACACTCATCTTAGTAAATGGATATGAAGACGGTTATGCCATACCCACAGGAACAAAACAAATGGAAGTATGTGGTCCATTTAAAAGAGCATGGTATTATGGAGAATACGACGATTGCAGGGAAGCAGAATTACTAAAAACCAAAGCGATCATTATATTAAGATAAATAATTAATATGAAAATACAAAATACACTGTTAGCATTAATTGGAGCCAGCTTGATGTCCTGCTCCACAACACCAACAAATTCAGAATCTTGGATGGCAAATCAAAAAAATGCCTGTCTTCCCACAGCAATTGCTTTCAGAGAAGGCTTGCAAAAATATGATGTTTGGTCCGAAGTTCTTAGGTATGAATGGATTGACAAAAAGACTCTAAAACAAAATGGTCATGCAATTGTGGTATATATGTACCCAAAAGGACAAAATAAACTCTGGACTTATGATTTTTGGGGCAGTTATAGAGTTCGCGCATTTAAAGACAATCCTCTACAGATTGCAAAGGAAGCAGTTAGAGTTAGATTTGAGGACAGAGACGTTTATTTCGCAGAATTTTTAAAATAATCTGAAAAAAAGACTCTCAAAAAGAATAAGTAATCGTGTACATAAAGTACACAAACAAAAGAAACAATTTTTAAAATATTATGGCAAACATTAAACTATTTGGAAACACTAAAATTCAAGGCAAAGCTTTCTTTGATTTATCAGAACCAGAACCAACTTATTCTATCGAAAAAAGCGTAAGTTCTGTAGACGAAGGAGCTTCTGTTACTTTTACTCTCACAACAACCAACGTAGCAAACGGAACAGAGGTCCCTTATACAATCACTGGCATTTCTGCTGCTGATATAACAAGCGGAACATTAACAGGTAACTTCACGATTAATAACAACACCGCAACAGTTACTATTACAGCAACTGCTGATCAATTAACAGAAGGTGCTGAAACAGCCACATTAACACTTGATAACGTAGCAGATTTTGATTCTGTAACTGTTAATGATACTTCTAAGACTCCACTTTACTCATTAACTTCTAGCTCTGCTTCAGTTAATGAAGGATCTTCTGTTACATTTACCTTAAGCACTGCAAATGTTGCTAATGGAACTTCTGTTCCTTACGTAATCTCTGGTATCTCTTCTGGTGATTTAAGCTCTGGTTCTTTGACAGGATCTTTCACTGTTTCTAATGGTTCTGCAAGCACTTCTATTACTCTTGCAAATGACGTTCTTACAGAAGGAACCGAAACTGCTACCTTAAGCACTTCTGTCGGTTCTGTGGCTGTAACCGTCAATGATACATCAAGAACTCCAACTTATGCTGTAACAGCCGACAATAATGGCAATATTAACGAAGGAACAACAGTAACATTTACATTGAATACAACCAACGTATCAAACGGCACTCTCGTTCCTTATACAATTACCGGAATAACTCAAGAAGATCTTTCTTCTGGTTTAGTAACCGGAAACTTTACTGTTAACAATAACACAGCAACAACATCAATTACTCTTGCTAATGACGTATTGACAGAAGGAAGTGAAACTCTTAAGTTAGCTCTGGACAACAGAGCGACTATCAACGGAGAAGACAACTTTTATGAATTCCAAGTAATTGATTCTTCTAGACCATTCTCGCCTGAAGATTTAACTGATCTTATTGCTCACTGGGATTACAGAACGGGCGTATATAAAGATACCAACTATACACCAGCAGTTGAAGGAGATGGAGTTAGGGTTTGGAGCAGTAGATATGGCAACAAATTCTTGCCACAAAGTACTCTTAGCCTTCAACCTGCAGTTCTTGCTGACAAAGGTTTGTATTTTAATAATAAAGCCATGGGAGAGTTATCTGTATTTAGCAATGAATTTCTTAATATTAATGGCCCTCTGACCTATTATATTGTTGGTAAGAATTTCTTTATAACATCTGGAACAGAAACTCCTATAGTAAGATTTGGAAATTTTACGACTCCGACAACTCACAGATTCTCTTTTGGCATCAACAACATTGGTGCATTTAGAATATCTAACGGAACATCAAGAGTGACTGATATTGAGACATCTAATCGCGACAATTTACCAATTATCGTTAGTGCTAATTTCAATAATGGTAATGGAAATGTCTATAAAAAACAATATGGTGGTGAAACAATACAATCGTATGCAGCAACTGGTATTGGAACAGGGTTAAATAACACGAATCAACCAAACTCCTTTACATTAGGAGGAAGACTATTTTCGTCTGCCACACAAACTCTTGCAGATACAACTATATATCACGTTTTAGTTTACAAAGCAATCCATACAGATTATGAAAGACTACAAGTGATGAATTATTTGAAAGCAAGCACTCTTAATGGCAGCGTATCTTTTTAATATAAAACTATGAAAACATTCAAATCATCAAAAGAACAATATATCCAATTCCAAAAAGATGTCGATGTTAAATACATCGACATCATCAACTCTGGAAGATGTAAAACAATTCTTCCTCTTGTAGAAGATATGGAAGTAGACGAAAATAACGACATTACATTTACCTTGGACGAAGTTATTCTAAATCTTCCTGACTTTTCTCAATTTGAGGAAAGATTAGTAAACATCTAACATTTCGGTAATAAAACATAATATTCCCTATCTGGAGTTCAAACCTTCGGATAGGGTTTTTTATTGACATTGTTAAAAAATAAGCTAATATAAATGAATGTATTTTAATATAACATTAAGAAACTTTTGCAAGCCAAGAAAAGAGTTTGAAAAGTATTTTTCTTTTTACAAACAACTTTCTAAATATAAAAATGTAGAATTCGAAACATTTTATTCAGGGCATAACATTTTTCAATTTGAATTTGATTTTTGTCCAATTGCACAAGATCATGGCGGTTTGAATATAACTTTAAATTTTTTGGGATTTGAAGCAGGACTGAGAATTTATGATTCCAGACATTGGGATTATAAAAATTGGTGTTGGGAAGAATAGTCTTGACATTAAAAAGCATCTAAAGCTTCCTCAAATTTTTTCTTCTTTCTTTTCATGTATATTGATGTATCTTGATAGAGCAAATTATAAAGTTTTTTAAGATCTTCCTTTCTTTTGATTGATACTGTACATATATATTTTCTTTTATAGAAAGAAGAAAACAATCCAATAGAGTCAAAGTATTTTTTGATATCTAATCCCATATTTTCTTGACAAGCTATGGAAAAATATCGGCTTCTATTGCTTAAACAATACGCCACAGTTCCATCTCCTTCAAATAATCCTAAAATAAATGCTATTTTTAGTTCTTCCGGAATGTTTGGCATTGGTAGGTTTGCTTTAGTTTTGTTTGGACACAATCCCAATTTTAATGCATCTTTGTATACGTTTATAGATGAAATATCAAGAATGAATGCTCCATAAGTATTTTTATATTCTTTTTTATTAAGTGGGCTTATTGTTATAGGTTTGAATGTATAATTCATTGGTTTATTAGATTTTAGAAAATTAATTCTCCAATCATCCAAGTAGTTTTTATCATCTTCTCTTAACCTAATTGATATATTTTTATTGTATTTAGATAAAGATCCATCCGAGTATATCAACCCTAAAAATTGAGCCTTTTCAAAGGTATCTATATTTTTTAATATCGTTTCGTCTAAATTGTAGACTCTTGAAAATTGTCCTGCGTCTTTTCTCGTTTCTACCTTATATTTTTTTAAAATTTTTATCACTGTAGATTCAGCTACATTCAAATCTTTGCATACTTTTTTGAAGCTTTTTCCGCTTTTGTATTCTTCGCAAATTTTTAATGCTTTTTCTTTTGGTAAATTTGCACCTCTGAGTTCTATATTGTTTTTCTTTAACACTTTGTATATTTCATTTGGATATATTCTAAATTCTTGTTGAAGCTGTGTTGTAGTGTGCGTCCTGTTAAGGTATGCTTGACATATAAACTCTTCGCGTTCCGTATTATTTAATTTGGTCATATAAGTATTTATCTTTTATATTGTATTTTTCTATTGACTTCTTTCAAAAATATATTAATATTGGATATATGAATGAAGAACTAGAACTCCAACTCGTAAAAAAGTATCCTAAAATCCTCAGAGATTATAAAGGAGATATTATGCAAACAGCTTTATATTTTGGCTGCCAACATGAGGATGGCTGGTATAATCTTCTAGATAAATGCATGGAGAAACTTCAATATTTTTGCGATCTTTGTTCAACAGATGATAGAGAAGTGCAGGTTATTTCTACGACTATTAAGGAAAAGTACGGGACATTAAGATTCTACGTAAGTGTCTATGGTGCAAATAGTATTGAAAATAACATTATTGATGACATTATTAATCAAGCGGAAGCAGAGTCCGCCAGAACATGCGAGATGTCAGGTAAACATGGAGAAGCGTGTAAAAAAGGTGGATGGTATATGACGCTATCTTATGAAGAAGCAAGAAAGCTAGGTTATGTAGCTTGTAATGAATCAACCGAAGCATACTGGAAAGAAAAAGACGCAAAAGGAGAAAAAAATGACGACCACGATGAACCAGAAACAACTTGAAGAGTTTGCATTTTACGAAAGCGGATTGTCTGCTGATGGATGTTTAAAAAAATTAGACGCTTACACTATTGAAGCCATTGAAAGATATGGTAGAATTCTTGTAGAAAAACAAAAAGAAAATTTCATAGAAGGGTTTCAAGGATCTTGTTATTGCTGTGAACCTGTAGGGATATTAAATCAAAAACTGGAAGAAATTGCGAGAAGACTTTATGGAGTTGTTTTGCAATTACAAGAAGTCTCTAAAACAAATATATTAGTTGTAGTTGGTCCAAATTTTTATTCGGAGGCAGTAAATGCTATTAAAATGTATGAAGAATATAACACCAATTCTTGAAAAAATCCTATTCTTTTTAGTTATTCTTGTATTAATATTACTGGCTTTTGTTTTTAGTTATTATATACAAGACCAAAGCAAATTAGACATGCAAGAACTGGAACAAATCGTAGAAAAAGAAATTATTCAATATCATGGAAAACACTAAATATTTATTTGAAGAAGTAACGGGCTGCACTGCATTTAATTTTTATGTAAATGATCAGCCTCTTTCTGAGATATCTTTAGAAAAACAAGAAGAAATATTAGATTATCTTTTTGTTAAAGTAAAAGAAGGAATTAAACAAAATTCTATATCCTTTCAAGACGTTGTGCAATTGTTTCAATATGATGATTATGAACACGATCCAGAACCATGCTCCCAATGTTTTGACACTGTAGAAACTAAAACTTGGAAAATATGATTTTAGCTCTTTCTGATTTACATTTAGGTAGTCCAATTTGCCAAGCAAGTTTGACTTTACATTTACTAGAAAATGAAAAATATGATACTTTAATAATTTGTGGAGACTTACTGGATAGTTACAATATTCACAGACTTTGCAAACAACAATGGAAAATTCTTTCAACTTTAAGAAAAATATCAAAAAATAAAAAATGTATCTTTATTAAAGGAAATCATGATAAAGATCTAGAAACAATTTCCGCTCTTCTTGGGTTTGAATTTGTAGATGAATATTCGCAAACAATTAACCATAAAAGAATACTTTTTACTCATGGTGATAAGTTTGATTTTTTTATTACTACAAAGCCGTTTTTGACAGAATTAGCGTCTGGCATATATTATATTCTACAAAAACTAGACAAGAAGCAAAAGCTGACAAGAAAACTTAAAACTAAAATTAAAACATGGCACGGAGCAGCGCATGATTTAACTGTCCGTATTGCTCAGTATTGCTACAATAACCAGTATGATGCAGTTTGTTTTGGTCATACACACGTTCCTAAACAATACTATGTAGGTGGAGTAGAATGCGTAAATTTAGGTTCTCAGTGTGAGTTACCGATTACCTATGCTATGATTGATGACAGTGGTAAAATAGAATTAAAACAACACGAATAATATGACAATCGCAATTTTTTATTTTATTCTAACTTTAGTGTTGACAATATGGGCAATATACTGTTATAATGATATCGATGGAAAATAATACATTTAAAACATACACACCCGAAGAAAAACATCCAGAAGACGCAATCCATGAAGTTAAAACCTTCATCAATAAACTCCAAGACGTTCAAGAAGATTATTTTCAAAAATTGTCTAAAGGATTAAAATTAACCCAAGAAGGAGAAGAATATCTTTTCGATTACATTTACAATGTAGACAACGATGATCAAGAAATTGATGACTTTGCTCATTATGTACAAACTCTTGGAAAGAGTTATAGAAATTTTATTAAAAAATAATATGAAAGAAAAAATTGATCCTGTTTTGGTATTTATGGCTATTATGTTTAGTTGTATTCTGCTTACACTTTGTTATATGTCTAAATTAGAAAGAGACGATAAAAACAAGAGAGCAGAGCTTGTTAAAGAAGCTATTGAAAAGAATTGGACACCAGAACAAATCCGAGTTATAGTAGAAGCAAGATGAGAACAATAAAATTTCGTTTTTGGAGTCCGCAGGGAAAAGCATTTGTACAACAATACAAATACAATGGACTTGTTGATGAATTGTTTGATGAGAGAGAATGGAGTATTCTAGTTCCTTCCCAATACACAGGAATGAAAGATTGCAATAATAAAGAAATTTGGGAAGGGGATATTTTAGAATATGAAAGACCTTTGACAAACAAAGATTCTCAAAAATATACCGCTGTAGTATCCTATGCAGATGCAGCTTATTTGCTTTCGGTTAAAGCAGTGTCTGTTGAAGGAACACTGGCTCATGTGTGGTTACATAATCTTTCTAATGCCATCTATAAAAGCAAAGTAAAAGTAATTGGGAACAAGTTTGAACATCCAGAATTATTATGAATACATTTTACGAAAGAATTCATGATGGGGAATTTTTTGTTTACAGTGAAGAAAGCAAAAAATTCTATTTATCAGCGATGAAAAAGTTTAAAGACAAAGGACATTTGGTTAGTGAGTATACGGAAGAAACTTTGGATAAACTTGTAAGGTCAGGTTCTTTTAAAAAACATACTAAAAACCCTGTTGTTATAGCTCAACACGATGTCATTACAGATCTTATTCTTGAGAATAAAAAACTTAAAGAAGAGATAGCACAACTTAAAAAAGAAATAAACAAATGAATACAGAAATAGAAACATTAACAAGCATAATAACAAAAGAACTAGATGAAATTAAATCTAATATAGTTCAAGACGAGGCTGATAAAAACGATTTGAATTGTATAACGGATGCAATCGAATGGTTAGAAACTATAAAACAGATTGATATTCTTGGTAAAAATACGGAAGGATCTGGACCTAATCCAGATAGAGTACCAGATTTATGGTTGACTGAATGTTCCGATTTTAACTTTGATTATGAGACAATCAAAGATGCTTCGGGTTATATTACAGCACCCATTTTTAAATATAAAACTAAGGTAGAAGCAGCATCAAATAAAACTTTTAAGACGATGCAGGATTTAAGAGAATATCTTAAATGCAAGAAATATCTATTGTATATGATTATTGTTTCTGTTAAAACTAAAGGATGTGACAGTGCTAGTTTTGTTCCATATCGCCTAGATAACCCTGAACTGAGATACACATTTAGAGGACATATATTAGAATGATACCTAGAAAATACGCAACATACCAAAACACCAAAGTTGGAGACAAGATTAGGTTTAGAGAATCCACTATGCATTGGTTCACAAATAGAATTGAGAATGCAAAGAAGCTAGTATCTGGACAAGTTTATACAGTAAAGAAAATTAGTGTTGCTTCTTCTTCAACTGGTGTTATACTAGAAGAAACAAACGAAGAAGTAGAACTAACTTGGTTTGATATTATTGAAGATTTATGAACGACGAATTAACAACAAAAATTTATAGAATGTTTCAAAATGAAACTATATTTCATAAAATTGAAATAAAAGACTCTACTGGTAAGATTTGGTTTGAAGGAAAACTATATACCGAAGAAAAACAAAACGAAACAAAGATTCCAAACCTGTATAAGAAGCTTGATCAAGCTATTAGAAACATTCCAGATCATTTTTAATTTATGAAAATAACATACGAACTAGAAAATATAATAGAAAATATATCTACACTAACTCCTAGCGAAATCATTAAAAAAATTGATGAATTTTTGTCTAGTACAAAGAGTTTTTATGGGAAGTACAGTGTAGATCTTAATACTCTATATTGTGGACCAAAAATTTACAAATACATTCAAATGTCTTCAAAATATAAAGTCGAAAAGAATGACGGAGATACTTTAGAATTTCCAGTTCTTTTTGGAACATGGGTTAATGAAGAACAAACAATTTCTTTATATCTTTCTCCAGATAAATGCAAAGAGGGTGAATTTATTATTGAATCGTGAGTGAGTATTGTCCAGGTGAACTGCCAGTAGGCTAAAGACCTACTGGCTTCAGAATGTACTTACGTCCATTCTTCTTTTTAAGAACTTCAACGCCAGTGCCTCTAGAAACCTTTGAGATCTCCTTTGGTCTTACCTTAGCTCCATTCCTGTTATCGACAGTTCCTGCCGATTGAATTGCTAATGCTCTTCTTAAAATATTCTTTGAAGCATTAACATCTCTATCATGTATTGTATTGCATTTAGAACAAGTCCAAGTTCTTTCATCCAATGAAAGACTCTCTTTGACCTGATCACAGCAACTACATGTTTTGCTGGAAGGATAAAAACGATCTATAGTGATCACTTCTTTATCATTCCATTGTGCTTTGTACTTTAATTTGGTCACAAAGCTTGACCAAGCTACATCTGATATTGCTTTAGCGAGTTTATGGTTTTTAACCATTCCTTTAACATTCAGGTCTTCTATTGCAATTAGATCGTAGTCTTTTACTAACTTAGAAGAAACTTTATGTTGCATATCATTACGAGAATTGGTTATCTTCTCATGTACCTTTGCAACAGCTATTCTAGCTTTGTCTCTTCCTTTTGATCCTTTTTCTTTTCTACTTAAAATTCTTTGCTTTTTAGCTAACTTAGCTTCATACTTCTTAGTGAACTTCGGATTACAATATCTCTGTTCTTCAGAAGTAATAATGAAGTCTTTCAACCCCAAATCAATTCCAATGCTCTTTCCTGTTTTCTTGTGTTTAATTGGCTTTTCCACAACGCACAGGAAGGAAATGTAGTATTTTCCTGTAGTTAATTTGGAAATGGTTGCTGATTTAATTTCTCCTTTTAGTTCTCTATGTTTAACAAATTTTAATCCTTCTTTGAACTTTGGTATTTGAACTACATTTTCTTCTTTTAAAGAAATATGTTGAGGGATCTGAAACGAATTTTTATTCTTTTTTGATTTAAAACGAGGGAACTTAGATTTCTTTTTAAAAAAATTGCCATAAGCTGTTTCCAAATTCATTAGAGTGGATATAAGAACTTGCGAATTAACTTCTTTTAACCATTCATATCCTTCTTCTTTTTTCTTAGCTACTAAATTTCCTGCACATTGATTAAAATTCAACGTTGTTTTGTTTTCCAAATAATGTTTTTGCTTTTCAGATAAAAAGTGATTATAGATGAATCTAGAACATCCAAAGTGCTTTGCTAAAAGAACTTCTTGCTCCTTTGTAGGAAGCAAACGGAACTTAAATGCTTTATGCATTTCGTTCTCTTTTAGTTCTTGACATTTCCCGATCATTTATTATACTTATCTCAGATGAATGTATTTTTAGAGTAAAAATTAAAAATACTTTAAAATATTTTAAATAGTAATTTATGAAACAATACACACCGGACAAATGGCTAGTTGTCAAGATTGAGGGAAAAAAATTTCCTTTGACTTATAAAGTATTTGCTTGTTGGTATGGAGGTTATTTAAGTGAAGACTCTTGGAAACTAAATAGCGGTATTACAAAAGTTACAAAAGAAGAAAATTTTTATCTGTTTAAAGGTTATTCTGGTTCTGTTTATTCTTGCAATGAAAATCGTTATGGTGCTACTATCTATGGTCACGGAGTTTTGCAGGACATTATCAACAAATCCAAAGAAGCTGGAGTAAATGTAGAAATAATGCCAGACGATACAAATTGGCTTGACTTGTCCTACGAATAATTCTATATTGATTACATGAACCCATTATTTGAAAAATTTGGCAAAGCATTTATTTGGTTTGCATTTGTTTGCTCATTAGCTTTTTACCTTTTTGCCATGTTTTTACGTTTATGCCATGGTTAATTCTTTTGCAAAATAAATTATGAGAGATCCAGACGATACCGAAGTATTGACAAAAGAAAAAAACCTTTCATCTAAAGATATATATTGGCTTGAAATGGAGCAAGATAGCTATAGAGATGATAAAGAGAAATTTGAAGCAATTGAAAAAACAATTAATAAACTTAAGACATTCACTAATTCAATGAAAGACAAAAGATACTTTGTTGAGATTGTAATAAAAGACTCTGAAACTTTAGAACCAGTTCGTTCTATTTCTACTGGTTCCGATTATCCAGAAAGTTTTTTTAGCAATCCTCATCCCAATTTAATGAGAGAAATTCATGGTTGCGTAGATATGCTTTGTTCAATACATTTTGGAAACGACAAACAATTTAAACTTTAAATGAAAAGCCTCTATAAAATTGAAAGACTTTGGGAATATCCTGATAACCCCGAACAAAACAAATGGACCCTTTTATTTCCTTTTGATTGTATGCAAAAGTCATTTGCAGAGGGTGCTTGGAGTATGTTAAAAAGTTATTATAATCAGAACTATAAGCACCGTTTGCTTAAAGATGGTGAAGTAATTGAAGAAATTGGTTATCAAAAAATTAAAGTAAATTAACATTATGAAAAATATTATGAGTGATACTACTGGTGATTCTAATTTTAAATGTAAAGAATTATCACCTGCTGATTGGCTTGAAATTTATTCCAAAATAAAAAAAGAAAGAGATATGTATCGAGAGGCAATTTTGAATTGCTTGGATTGGTCTAATGGTAGAGAATATGAGTGGGGAGAAAGAGCAGAAAATGCTTTTGCTTTTCTGCACAATGCGATATACAAAGAACATGAAAACACATTTTGATAAACAAATAGATAAGATTCGAGCAATGCTTAGTGATAAGATTGCTGATATGAAATTCAATCCAAATCTTTTTGAAGATAACAAACAAGATTATATTAATATTTTACACGATCAAATGAACAAAATGGAATTTGCTAGAGAAGTTCACAATTGTTATGTTCTTACAGGAGAAGTGAAAATTCCAAAATAATTTATGAAAACAGAAATTAAAAAAGTGGAGGATAATTTATATGTGTGATTGTTGTAATGCTAACAAATATTGGAGAATTTTTAGTAAAAATGGTAAACTAAAGAAAGTATACTGGGCAGATGATCCATATTTCTTCAAAGTAAAAGATAAAGATTTTGTTATAAAATATCATTCTAAAAATGTTATTAAGATCTATAAAATAAAAAAATGTACTGATCTTTTGTATCATAGCTGGATACCTACAAAAGAAAAATCAATAGCTAAATTAGCCTACCTAAAATAAGGGGGTATACTCACAAAGTAATTTATGAAAATTTCGAAAGTTAGTTTAGGTGGAGAGAACAGCCGTAGACGTACGAGTGGCACACGTTCGAGTCGTGTACTTTCGACCATTTTTAAAAAATTACAAAAGTTAGATAGAGAAATTACAAAACTCTATAAAATGATAACTCCTTTTGGGGATTTTGATTTTGGTTTTGAAAAACATAGAAACAAGAAACTTGAAGAACAAATCAAAAAACTTGACATGAAGAGAAAAGAAGTTAGAATGGAGAGAAAGAAATATGCAAAGACAACTTAAATTCCGAGCTTGGGATAAACCAGCAAAACAATTCACCTATCCAGACAAAGGATATCAGGGACATTATGTTCTTACTTTGAACGGACAATTTCAAAACTTTCAGAATGGTTCTGGTGGTGATGAATATGTTGTTCAGCAATTTACTGGACTCTACGACAAGAACAAAAAACCAATCTATGAAGGTGATATAGTCAATGTTCAAAGAAGTTTTACTCGTCCTGATGTTAAGGATGGGAAAATAGAATATAAAACAATTGATGGCGGGTTAGAGATAGGACAGGTAGTTTGGTGGGAAATGAAGGCTGCTTTTCTAATTGCTTATAAAGGTTATGATGATATGGATGATTTTCGATATCTTTCTTATAGTTATGAAGTAATTGGAAATATCTTCGAATCTAAAGAACTTTTAAACAATGAAAATTAACAATAAAAAACTAACAAAATTAGAGTTGGAATTATTAAAACTCCTAAAAAAAGCAATAGATGCTTTATATGATGCAGGAGAAGATTATATCTCAAATAGTATCTATGGTGATATGGAAAAGGCTATGCAGGAAACACAAAATGAGCAATAAAAAATTCCGCATTTGGGACAATGAACAAAAGAAGTTTGAATATTTTGAACTTAATAATATTACAGTTCCAAATATATTGCTAACTCAAGACAAATTTCCAGTTCAGCAATATACTGGACTCTATGACAAGAATAAAAAACCAATCTATGAAGGTGATAGAGTAAGGTTTGGCTATACTGGAAAAGTAGACTTTTTTGGTGAAGTTGTATGGCTTGAAGACAGAGCATCTTTTGGAGTTAGAACTAAGAATGCTTTTGAAACTTTTGAAGACTTAATGGATTATATGAAATACTTTGAAGTAGTTGGAAATATTTTTCAATTGCCTTGTAATCCAGACCATAATGGAGAATGTTTGGTTTGTGATTGTTGGTTGAGTGATTGTGAATTTATTAAAAAAGAAAATAAATCTTGACTATTCCTCAAACAATCTCTAATATTAAACTATGACAAACGAACAAATCAATATTGCAATTGCGGAAACGTGTGGGTGGACGGACTGCGTATTTGTAGAATCTCTCAAGCTAACAAAAGGCTTTCCGCCGCCGAATAATCCCACGATTTACGGTACATACGAAAATGGGATGGCCCAACTTCCAAACTACTGCAATGACCTAAACGTTATGCACGAAGCAGAACGTACCAGCACTATCTTCAAATCTTGGCGAGCTACCAAAACGTGGATGGACAACCTCTGCATTTGCAGCGACCTCGGACGTCTTCCCGAATCCGCCCCTGACTGGGCGTTTGTTCTACAGGCCACCGCTGCCCAACGCGCAGAGGCTTTTCTGAAAACAATCGGAGAATGGGAGGAATAACATGGACAAAATTTTTATAGAATATCAACCAGAAATTTGGAAAGTGGAAAAAGATACAATATATGCAGCAATTTCCGCTGTAGAAGCGGGACTTGAATATGCTAAAGAGTGTTTAGCTGTACATGATACTGGTCTTGGAAGAACCACTCTAAAAAACAAAAATTGGGCAGAGACAATAGAGAAAGATATTAGAGAATTGACAAAGACTCTTGCAATGCTTAAAAACGAGAGAAATAAAAACTAAGAAATAATATGGAAGAAAACGTGGATATATATCTAAAGAACTTCATGCAACTTGGTGAAGCTCTTATGAATGCTGGTGGTAATTCATTTATGATCCTTAAGCAATATGATGAATTTTTGAGAACACTTGCTGCTAATAATATTGAAGTTACAGCAAAATATAACTATCCAGAAGAAGCAATGCCTTTAAAAACTACAAATGGACCTGATTTCAGAATGACAGAAGAAGATTGGAATTCTTTTGGAGAATATCATCTCAAACCAGACGTTAATGAATGGAAAGAATGGGTAACAAGTGATCCAATCTGGCAAAAGCCTTTATGACACTCAAACAAAAAATTGTTAGTATTGTAATAGTGGGTGGTTTATTCAGAATCTCTGAATTTATTGCAAATATAATCATGTGGTTAATGAGATTGTTTAAGACCAGAAAACCTCATTATCTTTATGTATACTTGAAATATGAACAAGACTTTCTTTATCCTCTAGCAGAAAAGATTTGCTATTGTTTGGGTCTAAAAAGAGAATGGGATGTTCATCAAGAAGGGTTGGATAAATTACACAAATTAATTTTTGGAGAAGATAAATGAACAATAAAAAATTTAGAGTTTGGGACAACATTCAGAAGAAGTTTGAATACTTTGAACTTGATAATATTACTGCTCCTGATCGTTTGCTTTCTCAGCACTCATATCCCGTTCAGCAATTTCTTGGAATTTTAGATTCGCGCATGAAAGAAGTTTATGAGGGCGATGTAGTAAAAGGTATATACGGTTCGGAAGGGTTGGATATAATGGGAGAGGTAATATATAGCTATGATCTTTGCTGTTATGTTGTAGATTGGTATCATAAAATTGTTGATATTCATCTTGACTCTTTAGAAATTGTTGGTAATATGATTCAAGATTATATGTATGACGAGAGCGGCAAACTAGTAAAAAGGCTTGCCCTGTCCTAACAATTCCGCTAATATTAACTATATGAAAAGCCCCACAAACAAAGAAAAAATTTTACAGTACGAGTCTTTTTTGCACAAGATTAATATGTTTATTGTATCTTGTAATAATGATGGTATTAGAGAGTTGGTAGAGAATGCGGATACTTGGAGTTATGCACATAGGCGGGGCGAGTTTGTTACTGATGCACAAAGAGATAAAATGATCAATAGCGCATTCTGGAATCTTTGCGATACTCCTAAAACTGATAAAGACAGTGAAGAGAGGCAAAAATTTTGGGCTGAAGCAAAGGATAGAATATTGAAACAAAAAGAAAAAGTTTTAAAATGAATCATATGCCTCAAATAATAGAACTGGCTGATGGAACAAAATGCATAGCGCTCGAAGATTACGACAAACTTGCAACAGAAAATATGCTGGAAGTTAATAAAATTTACAATCAACGAGACGCAGCAATAGACGCAATAATGAAAATTGAAGAAATTTATATTGATGGTGATGATACCTACGAAGATTGGAAAAGCATGGGGCAAATCGCCAGAACATTTTTAGAAAAAATTACATGAGTCCAGAATTAATCAAAATAACTAAAAAAGTAGATTCTTTTAGAGAAATTCTAAAAGAACATGGTTTTGAAAATCTTGAATTCATATGGTATGCTGATGGTCGTTATTGTGGTAATTGGAAAGATATGTCGGTTGCTAAAGAAAAACCAGATATAGAAGAATCCTCATTATGGTGGCAATTCGGATTTAAAAGTAAAAACGAAAAAACCAAAAGACTCCATCTTGAAGCACTCATGCCAGTGTTTGAAGATTATTTTACATTTGATTTAAAATACTATCCAGAAATAGAATTACATGACCGAAAAAGTTATTCCGGACCAACGGCAAAATTAGAAGTTTGCGGAATTTTAGAAGAAGACTTGACAAATCTTCAAAAGCATATAGACTATTTATTGAACTTAAAATGAAATTACTATCAATACTACTAACAGTTCTTTTCATAGGACTAAAATTAACAAATAACATAACATGGTCTTGGATTTGGGTATTATCTCCTTTATGGATATGGATTTCTTGGGTGTTATTCCTAATATTCATGGCAGGATTGTGTGCATTCATTGTTCAGGTTTTAAAAAATGAAAACTAAACTAAATTGGAAGAGAATATGGTTAGATGATAACTCAGGTTATTGGTATTCAGCAGTAGTTCCTGTTATTGGATGGGAGTATATAGTAGATCAAAACTATCTTTCGAGAGAGAGTGAAGAGTATATTGCTGGTACTTACTTTTCTAAAACCGATGATGAGATAACAAGATTTTCTAAAAAGTTTTACAAGACAGAAGAAGCTGCCATGATTGCTTGTGAAAAACACTTGCAAGATACTGCTGAAAAATTCACTAAATGGATGAATAAAAAATGAACGAAGAAAAATTTATAGCTAAAAATCACTGCTTGAAAGACTTTCCAAAAAAAGATGAAACACTATTTGGGAAAGTAAGGAGTTATATTTTTGAAAAATATGGCTTTTGGGATGCTTGGGATTTGTTTCCTTATAGCTGGAGAATGACCTATTATGATAAGATTAACCCAATCTTCAAACCTCAAAACCAGCGTATTAGAAAAGCAATTCCTCGTACTTGGGTTGATGTTACCGAAATGGTGGTGAGTGTTAATTTTGAATTTATTAAAGCATTCTATGAAGAAGAATTTAAAGCAGATATTGTAGATTGGGAAGCAACCGAAAAACATAGTGAATTTGCAAAATGGTTGGAAGGAGCTTATGAATATATAACTAAAATTAGACCTCAATTGGAAATTGATCTACAAAACGCTTATCCTCCGCACAGAAGTTTTGATGAAATATTTGAACCTAAAACGGATGAAAACGGAAGAAAATTATTTCAAATGGTAGATGATGGTATTCCTTATGAAGTAAAATATAAAGATGTCAATAAAATCGAAGAAGAGATCGAAAAACGAGATACAGAAGTTTTAATAGAACTTATTAAACGGAGAGCATATTTTTGGACTTGACAGGATAAAAATTTAATATAGAATAAAACTTATGGGAATGTTTTCATATATAAAATGCAAAAAAGAACTACCACTAACGGATGAACTTAAAGGTCTTTCTGTAAAGTGGTGCGAAACTCAATTCCAAACCAAGGATATGGATAATTGTTTAGAAACTTACATTATCTCAGAAGATGGTGAACTATTGGAAGAAGTAATAGAATACGAATACACCTATTATACAGAAGAAGAAAAGAAGCAAAAAGATCATAAACCTTGGAATATTGTCAAGGATCAAAAAATAATAAAACAAGAAACCAAGAAGGTAGATTTTCATGGTAAGATTACTTTTTATGATACCTTTAACCTTAACGATCAACAAGACATTTGGGTAGACTTCGATGCTTATTTTATCTACGGAAAGCTGGATAAACTTGAATTAGCCAAGGTAGAGAAGTATGAAAACCGTAAAATTAAAATGAATAAATGGGAAGAGGAACATCAAAAAAAGATAAACAGCTTTCCATATAAATTAAAAAAGCGTTCTGGATACTTCTGGTTGTTGAATAGGCTGAGTATGATTTGCTATAAAACATCTAACTTCTTTAGTAGACTCAATACATTCTTTGTCAGGAAAATGAACTAATGAAATATCTTTTAATCTTCCTAAGTTGTGCTAATATTAGTTTTGCTCAGGTAAGCTTTAATGGTAATGTAAATTACCTAAAACAATATTCCGAAAACCTGTCATCTAAGAATAATATTCAATATAAATTTAAATTACATGAAGATCATAAATATATCGTTAGTTTATCAAATGCCATGAGTGTTGATCTGGATTGTTTTAATAACGAAATCAAGGAAACAAGTGTATTTACAACACTGCAAATAGAATTTTAATATGGAATACAAAGAATTCGAAAAGTTAATTAACAATTTAGAAAAATGCAGAGAACGTTCAAGTTCTATGCACAAATTAGGCATAGATTTGATGAACTATGATGACATTTACCATGAAATATTTGGAACTCTATTACTATCAGTATTTGGAATCGAAGGTAAAGATTGGATTGATTGGTATATGTACGAAAGACCTAGCTTTGGTGGTAAAGAACCATTAAAAGCCTTTGATGTAGACGGTACGGAGATTTGTCACAATATTGAATCACTTTGGAAAACAGTTAAGGAGCACATGGATGAAAAAGACAACTAAACCCGCACAACGAGAAGAAGCAACTTACTATTCAGATTTTTCTGGAAAATGTTTTGGTGAAATGCATCCCCCTGTAGAATTAATGATTGACTTTAATTATGGATCAAAGTATGATGGTAGTAAGTTGAGATTTGATTTGGATGACGATGATATAAAAGATATTCTGGCTCTTTTAAAATCTAAATTGAGTAATGATACAAAAAAAGGATTAAAGACAATGTATACAGTTCTTGACGACAAATACGAAGATAGCGTTCAAAGCCGAGATTGGACTGATTGCAACCTAATTTGTAACGAAAAAGATTTACTAGAAAAATTAATATGATCAAAAAAACAATAGAACCAACAGGAGATGTCTGCGTTAAATTCACAGAAGATGAACTAGCTCAACTTAACATTAAACAAGGAGATAAGTTCTCTATTAAAGAAACTGATGGAGGAATTTTACTTGAAAAGTTTTCTACGGTTGATATTAATTTATCTGAGCTTGACAGAGAACTAATAGAATTTCTTATTCAAGAATCTTGTGATAAAGATATTTCGGTTAATCAGGTTATTTCAGATCTTTTGGAGAAAGGTCTTGAACAATACAAATGAAAATATATCACAAAGATGCTTGGGGTTTTTGGTTCTTAAAACGTTATTCATTCTACGTCGAAGATGAATCAGAAGGATTAACTGAGATTTTAGTTGACAAAAACACATGGGTAAGTTATAATATAGGAGATTATTATGAAGTACCTTGAACAACGTGTAGAAGAATTAGAATTAGAAGTAAAACTTCTTAAGGCTAAAAACAAATTAAATGACACTTCCAGTTATTTAAATAACTATCCCCCGTATAATGATCCCAATAAAGAAGATTATATGTATAATCCTAGTATCAATTTAATGTCAGAACCAGACTTGGAAACAGATTTTTCTAGTCCGTGGGATTCTTCCGAAAAAATTAAGTGTCCTCTAAACCCCATTATGGTAAGTTTGAGTAGTTCAATTTCAGATAATGCTATTTTAAATTCTGATTATGTAGATTCTTCCGATCTTCCACAATGTTATCCACCTTATCCGGATGTTATTGGTTCTTATGATAATTTTGATTGGACTACTATGAAAGATTGGGCGAGTTTTAATCAAACCGATGAAATTCCACCGTATCCGGGTCACAAAGAAATTTCAGAAATTTCGCCAGAAAAGTTGGATAAAACAGAAAAAACAATAGAAAAAGATTTCGGTAAAATTATTTCCAAGTTTAAAATTTTACATCATGAATGGGAAATGGATGGATATGGCTATATAGTTAGAGATCTAGAATATAATAAAAACGCAATTGTTACTAATCACGGTAAACCTATGGTGGTTAATAAAGGTTATTTAAATGATATCATTTCGGGATACAAAGAAACAATTCAAGAAACTCAAAGAGCTTTATTTTTAATAAATGAATAATTGGACGAAAATTTTGGAGAATTTATCACTACAAGATAATGTAATAAAAGAAAGCGAAATTCTTTTTAATTTACCACATGATCTACATAATGATTGGGATAATTTCATGAGAGGTAAAACCTGTCCTATATTAGATAGTGGTGATCATGGTGTGTATAAATGGGATCTTAATCAATTTTTGAATAGATTTCGATGATCGATAGTATAATAATAACAGATCTTTCGAGTGCAGTTTCAAATTCCTTTAAAGATATAAAGGAAAATGTTTGGATTTCTGCTGTTGATGAAGCAGATCAGAAAAAAATTCGAATGATTAAGAGGAATTTTTTCAAAAAACACGTTCCTCATTTTGCTCAATATTTTTATGATTGGTCTGATGAAGATAATGATGTCTATATCCAAAGACACTTGGAAGAACTAGGACCGAGAGAACAGCATGTCAATAATATTATTTCTTTTTTACAAACAATTGTGGAGTCTAATAAAGTGTATCATCTTGGGGTTAATTGCTATGCTGGTGTTTCGCGTTCGACTGCAATAGGAATTATAGCTTGGGTCATACAGGGTAAATCTCCGCAAGAAGCACTGGATGAAATTATTAATATTCGGCCTATGGCATGGCCAAATCTACGAATTCTCCGATTTGCTTCCGAAAGATTGGAAATAGATTTAATGACACCAGTGAAAGAATGGAAACAACTTAATAGTAACGGAATTTATACAGGTGGATGGTAAAAAACATTGACAATTACAAAATTTTAGATTAATATAATATAT
>Ga0209597_1000002_pt1 | contig 205729 bp, 253 predicted proteins | sample M_140625_MF_Meta_FD_187316 | JGI IMG/M metagenome (GOLD analysis project Ga0209597, IMG submission 187316) | Freshwater microbial communities from Lake Montjoie, Canada to study carbon cycling - M_140625_MF_MetaG (SPAdes) (version 2) | ecosystem: Environmental > Aquatic > Freshwater > Lake... | reverse complement strand
TCCAGATTTGATAAACACCATTTTGGGATAGCATACAAAGTTCTAATGAGAAATACTTTTTGCTTTGAAGAGCTTTCTTAAAAACGGAATCTTTTTTTATAAAGAAGATGGTTGAGTGGGGGCGAATAATCAAAGGAACTGGATTTAGCCTTGCTCCCCTCCCATTAGTGGATGATATGCGAATATCGCATAAGGTTCTATTTTTTGATTAAAGGGTTGTTTACTATCACAACTTTTTCTTTGGGTTTTGGTTTCGTAATTAATATTGCATAGATGATTGCCACTACAACTTCCATTAACATTCTTTTTAGAAAAACTTGTAAAAATGGAATGGAATAATAATACAACAATCTAATCAAAAATGTCTTACGATAGCAACGAAATTGATCGCTGGTACGAACACCGCCAGGCTGAGATGGAAGCCCAAGAAATGGATGAACTTGAATATCAAAAAGAAGTCCAGGTTCAAAAGATTCTTGACTCCATGACCAGTTCCGAACACAAAATGGTCATAGAGTTACACGAAAAACTTTGCAAAGCAGCACAACAAAACTGCTATCAAGAAACACTCACCAAAACAGCAGAAGAGAAAGCCTCGCTTCAGGCAAGCTACTATGCTGCTTTGTTGGAATTCAACAAGGCTACTGAAAAGTGGCCGATCCTACGGAATGGATTTTAAAAACGGAAAATATATTGATAGAGTTTTTGTTGATGGGGGGTGGATGGTAATCGGATAGCTATGTATTTAACTTAAGATTGTAGAAGACAATTGAGGAGTTAGAGGCTTTGTTTCTTAATGGGACCGAGGTTGCACACCCAAGATGGTATGGTACACAGTTATCATAGCATGCGGACTTGCCTTCATTTATAAGGCACTGGAAACAAGACGACATATCCACGAGAGGGGTGAATGAATGCTGATAGAATTTGATGAATCAGACAATCCGGAGATGTTGATTAAAAGAGTCAAATAGACGTCTAGGAGTGCGAGGTAGGGGCACTCTAAATTTTTACTTGTGATTTTTACGTTACACAGATGACAAATACAAATGTACATATTTTTTTCAGTAACAGAAGTCGAGGAGTTATTCACTACATACGATTACAAACAACTTATTAAAGCAGTGGAAGCTCACGTTAACGAATGTGCAAAATCTCAGAATGTTCGTGCTTCAGGTGTTATGGCATATTATAACCCACAGTCGAATCAAGGAGTTGTACATATTGATGAAACGTATCGTTCTGTTTACGTTCCTCCTATACAACATGCATATGGAACTGATTTTATCACTATAAAGTTTAAGTAGTAATGTTTGCATTAATCGAGATCATTTCCTGGATATGTTCAATGTTTGTATTCCATCCGAAAGAGGAGGAATTTGACCCTAAAAATTTAAAAATAAAAATCCCGAAATGTACATATGTTACATGTGAGTTATGCAAAGATACTTACATCCAGGAACATGCTAAAGGTTGTCTTTGCTTAAAACTAAATGGCAAAGACCAATCATGATATATTTGACAGAATGATTGGGTCAGTAAACTGGAAACTTGGCAATTTTAATATGCTTCCTATCGTATTTGGGACATCAATGGCTATCGTAGACATCTTCATGATGTCATCTGTCAAGATGATCCACCAAGGTACAATGCCAAGATGGTGGGGAGTTCCTTTATCAGTCGGTCTCTATGCATTAGAGCCTCTAATCTTCCTCAAAGCAATGAATTATGATGGAATGGTTGTTACAAACTTGGTATGGAACTTGATGTCTAACATAATCGTTACGGTACAAGGTATTCTTGTTTTTGGGGAATCGATCAAAGGACTAAGATGGCTGGGAATCTGTATGTCATTGGTATCTCTTTGCTTGTTAGCATATAGTGACTAGAAAACGGATTAACACGTTTCCAGATTTGATGTCATTACAAAATGGCTACCCAACTTATTCTTGCAAATGCAGATAAGCTGGCTAGAGTTGACTTAGCAGAACTTATAGGGTTGCCTCTTCCACACTATGGGCGTTCAGACATGTGCTTCTTCTTGGAGCGCGAGCTGCCGTACACAAAGGAAGGAGCAATTGAAGCTGGCGTCTACCGCCATCTCAAAGTTTACAAGGGACACTTTCTAGACTACATTGCCAAAAAAGAATACGCTACCCTGGAAGACTGGGTTGCAGACTGTGGCTCCGACATGGACAAAATCATGTTCGGGTTCAGCAGGTTTGACGGATACCGAACACACATTAAGCTGGAACAGCTCATCAATCACCTCAACCCAGTGTCTCAAGACATGGACGAGTTGACAAAGTTTGCAGAAAAACTTAGTATAGATGATTTAAGCCTCAGAGATGTTATGGTTCGAACCCGCACAGTCGGTCTCCGCACATATGCAGAGTACATGGACGGTTAATACGAGCGGAATGCTCAAATTTTTACAAGTCAGAACCATCAATCAATTTTAAGACAATAAAACTATCCTTCAATTTTGGAAGCATAACTAGCAATTCATCATAGCAAGGGTGATCTGCTAAGAAGTCTGGAACGTATTTTAACAAAATTTTTTTTATTTTCAAAAATACCGAATATGATGGACGATAATAGTAATCCAATAACAATCTCTTATTCTCCTGGTTTTCCATCCTGAATAGAATTCCAAAATCTAAATACTCCTTCTGAACTAAAACCCTAGAATTGTGAGCTTTGAGCCAGTTATATACATAAGTGTTCAAGAAGTACTCATCCATTCCATATGGAAAGTTTGAACGAGGCTTACGTTTATTTCCGACATTTATCTCTTCTATTTTTTCACTAAGTTTACCATCGCTTACTCTGTTCAAGAAAAGAGTCAATAACCTACGAGGAAATTGAACCCTTGAAATAAATCTACCGGCAAGGATAGTATTCTTTGTCCCCCACACTTTTCGCTCGTAGCAAATAAATGTCGATATCATAAAATCTACCTTCGTATGAACAACGTGGTCGTATAGCTTGTGATCCAAATATCGTGAAGGAATATCAATATCAGAGCACCACACAGTATCCAAATCTTCAAACATTGGTAAAAATCTCACTAAAGTGCCAAACATTCCTACGTGACCAGAACCTTCCCGGAATTGAGGACAATTGAAATGCAAAACAGTTACTCTTGGATTATCTCCAGCCGCTTCAAGAATGATATCTTTTGCAGTGTCATCCGTATAAACACGTACTTCAAACGTTTTCAGGTGTTCAGTTTGTGTAAGAAATCGTTTGAAGTCACCAACATACTGGTTAAAAATACGATATGAATCTCCAGTGGTAAACAAGCAACACGTTATAACATTCCTGGAAACTTTTCCCTGTTTCAAAACTGTTATCTTAATTTGAGACATACTTGTTTTATCTGTTGAATAAAAATACTAAAACGGATTTACACAACTAAACAAGTTTTTATCAGAAAATGCAAAAGATTGAAGAACGATTTCTAACTCTTTTGCGTTCAAATAGACTACATGCATTCTATGCTGCACACAGAATTCTGGATGATATTGGTACGTCTGTACTATACATTGCAGCAAGAGAGCTCGTTAGTCGAGCAAGATACCTGTACATCACAGACACACTTGAAAAAGCAGAATGTGCAAATCAAATGGCATCTCAGATTGTTGCAGTTTTAGACTCGCGAAATCAGGATGTTTCAGAACTCAATGCAGATATCACAAAAAACTTACAGATGTTTTAAAAGACATCAATTTTTAACCTAAGGCATTACAAATGAGTAGCTATAAGTCTACTGACTTTAGCGAATTTATAGACCTCAAAAGAAGCGAAGAAACAGATCAACTGTTAAAGTCTATTCAATTGTATATGGACTCTTGGCATAACCAACATGCCGGTGGTTTTAATTCATGCCACAGTTTACATACAATGTTCCCCGAGAAAGATGGTGTGGAATATGATAAACTCAAATTAACATTAGAAGGAGAATACAGTATTACGCGTCGAGCAGACGGAAGACGTTTGCTTCAGAAGATGATATCAATCGTTGGACCTTTAAATAAAAAACATGTCACCGATCTTACAGGAAACGTAGGGGGTGATACAATCCTATTTGGATTGAACTGCAAGTCAGTCGTGTCGATCGAATATAATAAAGAAAACTTTGATGCACTCGAAAACAACATCAAAGTATTTGGATTAGACAACGTAAATCTACACTTTGGAGATTCCACCAAAGTGTACAACTGGTATACAGATATATTGTACATTGATCCTCCGTGGGGAGGACCCGATTACAAGGAGAAAGAAAATCTGGATTTATTCCTAGGTGATGTCAGACTTGACTTATTTATCAGAGATATCCTAGCACAGGAATGGAGACCCAATTATATATTTTTGAAACTTCCAAGGAATTATAACTTCCGGAGTCTAGAGAATCTCCTAAACGTCAAACAGATACACAAGTTCGCCATCAGAAGCTTCAACTGTATTGCTTTGGAAGTATACTAAAACGGATTTTTCAAGTTCAACGTTTTTCTTCATAAAACAATACAATGGCTCAATGCAATGGTGTGAAGAAGGATGGCGTTCGCTGCTCCGTGATGGTGATTGGGGAAACCCAGTACACACGGTGTGGAACCCACGTGGCGACTCTTAACAAGGTTGGCCCAAACCAGATCCGCCGCGACGAGCTCAAGTACTCTCATACAAGGCTATCAAACACCATCTATAGCAACTTTAACGAGCTCTTTCGTGGAGCTCAAGTTGATATGCTAGAATACGAGCGACAAACTCGCATCCGTGATGGAGCTATCCGTGAGCAAGAAATCAGATACCAGCTAGAGCTTCACAACCTAGAGGAGACGATAACTCGGGAGACCGAGGCAAATGGAGGCATCAATGCAGACCGCCCCTTCATTGAGAGGGCACGAGAGCGGAGACGCATCCGGCAAGATGCCATGCGCGAGCGCTGGCGTCTTCGCAATGAGGGCTGGAGACAAGGCATCCAACAAGCTGCACCTGCAGCAGGTGGTGCACTAGCACAGCTGGCACATGACCGCCAGAACGTCCACACATCTGTGGTCGTACAAAAGGTCAAGGAGATGATTCAAAAAGTCATCCAAATTCCAGTGCCTCCCGAGTACCAAACGGAGACGCTGAAGACTTCGGGTGAGATTATCCTGGAGTGTGGGCTGTCCAAGCAGGCAGCCTGGCAAATGATGGCAAAATACTGCAGTGACGAGGACGTCTACGAGCTTGGCTACGGCATTTATGCTCGTGTGCTGAACTCAGTATGGCAGTACATCAAGGCGTCGCCCGACTCGGCAGATCTGAAACAGATTCTCAAGACGGAGATGCAAGACAACATAGGCATGTGTGCTCAGGGAAACCTGAGCCGCCTGTGCAACATCCTCTCCGGTTACATGGAGGGGCTAGTAGTGGACGCGAAGTCCAAAAATGAACTCATCGGGGAGCGTCTTGCTCAGCTGGTGGACATTGATAATGTAGATGAGCGGACAGCATTAGGTCGCCGCGTCCTAGAGGAGCATGATGTTCCTGTGGAAGAGCATGCCATCTGGCTGGAGCCACTCATTGATATATAATACGGGGAAACCCAATTTTTATGTCATTCCAATTATGTCCCACTCATCTTTAATAACTCCCTTATTCCAGCTATTAAATACAGAATGATGACTAATAATCATTGCATTTTGAATATTCAATTTTCGTAACATATTCACAGCTGCCTGCATACGGATACCGGCATCTATTTCACTTTCATCAACCCCACGCTCATCTAGTCTATCCAACGAGAGACGGGTTTTCAATAACATCTTCGTCGATAGAAAATCACCAATAGCTTTGCTTCGAACATCCGTAGACTCCAACACAACATCTACAACCACATCACCCATCTTGTCAAACTCTGAAAGATTCTTATTTGCACTATCTACGGAAATCAAGATGATAGGCATTTTATTATTATTACATTTCTTACATGTAATTCCATTTTAGAAATGGATTTTACAATATACATATAAATATCAACAAAGATGGAAGAAGTATATTGCTGCGAGTGCTGTGACTCAGAATTTTACGATGAGAAAGATACATGCTTTTACGAACCACTATGCATAGTAGTCTGTGAAAAATGTCATGAATTGCTCCAGAGTGGACCAACAGAAGACTCAGATGAAGAGATAGAAGAAATGATGTCAAACATGTCTATCTCTTAGGAGTGTAAGAAAAGAAATACCTCATAAATGCAGATGACTGCTTGTTTTTAGATAACTTGTCGTATAACTGTGATTTCTTACGCATTAAATCGGTCAGTTCCTCTTGCTTACCCAGACATGTAATCGGTGTCAGCAATTTGAACCGTCTTCTCGAAGAATTATTTGCAATTTCCATCAACTTATGAGCCGTACAAACTAACCGCTGCCTGGATGTATGTTCTACAAACTCCTTGTCGGCATACAACATTGCAAAAAAGAAGTTCAATAATGTTGGAATAGATGCCACCATCAGACCAGATGGTAACCTGTGATAACTATGACAAGCTATTGTTTCGAAAACACGAACCAATAATTTGTTACCGTGAACAATATCTGCATGAGCAGGTAACAACTCCCCGTACTCCTCAAATTCACGCTTTTTTGCTTCTCCGCGACCAAAGATATCAATAATTTTTTTGTTTATGTGATCAAAGTTCTTGGGTTCAACAAGCAAATCCAATGGTAACTTCCATTCATCTTTTCCAGACTGGATTGTACTTGCATTAAACCCCAGCAAGACAACTTCATTTTTTAGCAACAAATCTTCTAGCTTTTCACGAATTTCGGGAGTCGCGTATTCTTCGTTAACTGCTTCATCAGACGTTGGACAAACAACAGGATACTCCTCATTTAGCAACCGAATACGTTTGTATATCTTAGTCCAACGCTCAACGTTTCCCATGGGGCGAGAAAGCTCAAGATACACTGACATACGCAGAAAGTTAGGCGGAACATAACGAACACCGTCTTTGATAACACTATCATTCCATAGCTTAGTAAAAATTGGCTTGCTCAGTGTGCTGACATCTGCAACAGGGATGTAATCGGCAAATACCTTGAATGTACCCAAATGTACGCCTGGCTTTACTTGGATGTTATCAAGTCCCTCTGCTGCTAGACGGTCAGCAATGGTTTTAGAATGTTCCTGTGGGGTTTCTGAATAGAAATCATAATCAGGCACTTCTTTTGAAAAGTCATAGAATTGTTTACTCTTTGGAAGCAAATTGTTGAGAGCCGTCCCCCCATATCCAAGAACACGATGAGTTTGCATAAATTTATAAACAATTCCCATCATCTTCTTAATGTCTGAATTGCCGGCAGTTGATTTCTCTATAATCTCCTGAGCAATGTTTGCTGCTTCTTCAATCTCCTCCATTGTTCATTGGAAACGAATTTATACTTTTGTTTTGTCTGCTGTCAATAAGAGAATGCCGAAAAGACCATCCCGCGAATGTGCAAAGGAACGCAAAGGAAGTGCCGACTTGACGGATGAAGATAGGAAGAAGAAAAGAAATAATCGCAGGGCATCTGAAGATGTTATTTGGGTTGTCGATACAACTATTGCTCCGGAAGATGACGATTCGGATGATTCGACATATAAACCTGATGACGAATTACCAGGATATGAAGAATTTCTCAAACACATTCTTGAAAATGTCGTAGTTGAACCACCCAAAACCCCACGCAAGAGGAAGCCGAACAAGAATGACGTAGAACCTGCCATTAAGCTGACAACAAAGGAACGGGCATACTTTGATAAACTTTCATTCGAAAAGAAGAAGGAACTCAATGAACATATGATTTGCATCAGAAATTTTGGAACAGAGTCTGAAGTTCCTTTGAAATTCCAGATTATCAAGCTACCAGTATCAGAGTATGTAAAGACAACTGTTCTAAAGAAAGTAGCTGCAGTCGAAGATGATTCAGGTGAGTCCTATAAGATCAAGAATTGGATTGATGCATTTCTTCGCATCCCATTCGGAAAACATGTTCCCCTCCCAGTTCAGCTATCCGATGGCAGAGAGAAGTGTTCAAAGTTCATGAGAGACTCCAAGACAACGTTGGATAAGGCAGTGTATGGAATGACAGCTGCTAAGACACAGATTATGCAAGTTCTAGCTCAATGGATTGCTAGCCCCAAATCGATTGGAAATGTAATCGCTCTACAGGGACCAGCAGGTGTTGGTAAGACGTCTATAGCAAGGAATGGTATTGCTCAAGCCCTTCACCGTCCATTTGAATTCTTCTCTTTGGGTGGGGCATCTGACGTATCGAGTTTTGTTGGTCACTCTTACACATACGAAGGTTCTATGTGGGGACGCATTTCAGATTCATTCATGAGAGCAAAATGTATGAATCCAGTAATGTATTTTGATGAGTTAGATAAGATTTCCGGGACGCCTCACGGTGAAGAAATTGCAAGTATGCTCATCCATCTGACAGACAGGTCACAGAACACTCAGTTCCACGACAGATACTTTGCAGGAATTGACTTTGATGTCTCGCAATGTCTGTTTGTCTTCTCGTTCAACGACATTAACTTGGTTAACCCAATTCTACGGGATCGTATGCAAGTGATTCATTGTGCCGGATATACTGCAAAAGAGAAACAGTCAATATTACAAGACTATGTCTGGCCTGATCTTCTACAACGTCTGAACTTTAATAAAGAAGACGTAATTCTCACCGACGAAGCTTCAAAGTTTATCATATCAGAATACTCAGCAAAAGAAGAAGGTGTTCGTACACTCATCAGAACTACTGAAGCATTAATTACTCGTCTGAATATGTTGCGTATTGCAGACGAGGAAACTATGAAAGATTATAAGTTCTATACCAAAGTTGAATTTCCTCTAAGGCTGAATGAAACTGTAATTAAGGTGCTCCTGGTAGATACCGTAACAAAAGAAGCAGAACCGTGGAGAACAATGTATACTTAACGTGGGGGGTCTCCAATAGAACTAGTTGGAAACGCTCCCGTACATCCGCAGACAATCTCACCGAATTGAAATGTTTTTCTATTCTGGTTACTTTGGGTAATCCTGTAATCTACAGGTCCAGTTACGCCTGATCTGAATTCTCTATACAACATTGACTGCTTTAGCATTCTGGTAAAATCAGACGAATCTCGTAATGGAACAACGGGAGTACCTGCTAGAGTTGAAGGCGAAGTATCGCTGTACACTGAATTGCCGTCGACATATTTACCTACGTTACCATCCATGTCTATTATAAATCCCTTAAAGCCCAAAGAGTATGCCGGAGATTGAGCTGCCGTATAAGTATTAATATTAGCTTTTAACTTTACCATCTCTGCAACATGTGGGGCTACATCCGAATCCGGATTGCTGAGATCGCCATAGTAAATAGCTTTGTATGCACCACAATCTAGATGATCAAATACCCAAACTTCAGTAATGTCGTGTAACAGTCTAGCGATGGCTAAATGATCAAAGAAAGCAGGTCCCCACTGTCGCCCAAGGTCACCAATTCCTGCTCTCCCATCTGCAAGAACATTGTTGGGATAACTACCTGCATTTCCTTGAGCTCTTACTGTTGTAGGAAAAGTAGTATAAGATTGATTCGAACCAATCGATGCACCAGCCAAGATGAACAAGTCATACACAAACTGAACATTCTTATATTCCCTCAAGAATGATGACAATACACTTGAATATCTTGGATCAATACATCCTAATACAAGAACTTTTGCTCCAGAATTTGTTCCCTTGAGTTCGGTTAGAATATTTGCACCTCCGTAATCAATCAGTGTAGTTGTTGGCGATGTTGCATAACCATTAAAATATCCACCAGTGACTCCTGCAGTAAAAATATTATTGCCGGCCGTAGTACCAAGAAGATTGTTATGGCTAAAGAATGTCGTTCCAGTAATACTGTTTGCTAAGCTGATATACTGTGTTTTGTGTAATGAAACATTTTGATCACCCGTTGGACCGGTAGTGGCACCTTTACATTCACCATATGCACCACAATTTAGATGGTCAAGAATTTCAACTTCCTTGACATTGTGGAGAGTAATGGCAATTTGAATATGATCTTTTAAAGTTTGATTCCAGTTGGAATTGGAAGACAAGACAGCACACTGTCCGGATCCACTTCCAGTTCCAGTTAAGTTTCCACCCAATGCAGAACCAGCTAATACAAAATGGTCATAACTCTGACCATTGCTTGTATATCTGTCATACAGATATTGCTCAGTTGCATATGCAAACCGAGGATCAATGCAAGAAAGAACCAAACTCTGCGTAGGACTATTGTTGGGAGCTCCTGAAAATATTATAGGAGCAGATGGTGAAGTTTGAGAACTCATTTACATAATTAACAGTTATTATTTGCTGGAATTGGAGGCACTTTCATTAGGATACGTGGTATACACGTTGTATTATTCGGAGCAGGTAATTGAGGAACGACAATGTTGTTTCCTACATAAGCTCGTACGAGTGTATATCCTGGTAAGTATTCATCAACAAAAATAGTTCCTTGATCAGTTTTTATCTCAACAGTAATTACGGTATCTGGTACCTCGGTTGAGCAACCTGTAGTTCCCGCTCTAAAGTCGATGTACTTATAACGATACCCATTGCTGTAGATTACTCCTAAATCAACATTAGGTTCGGGCATTTCGGGGGAAAGAGCAACATCGAAGGCAGTTGAACTAACTCCCACTGCAGTTTTTGCTGCCACGAACTCTGATACTGGTGGAACTTCACCCGGGGGTGGAAGTGCAGGAGAAATTTGGGGAATAGTTGATGTTTTTGACCCAATCACCGATGTAATTCCTTGAACAATATATTGTGTTTTCCGTAAGCTAGCATTTGAAAATCTGACCATTTAATAAAGATGAAGCGGTATTATTTTTACATCTTATTTGCTCTTGTTGCAGCTCTTGCATACACTTTTCAACAAAAGCTTGAACATCTTACGGTAGAAGAAAAAACAGATAAGCCAGTTGATCGCATCACAAAATTAGAAGATGACTATGCAGCACTTCATGCAACTGTTACATCTCAAGAAGACAGGATGAAGGCGGCAACATCACAGGCAACAGAAGCCCAGGCATTCCTGAATACGCCTACTGACTAAACCAACTCATGTCAAAATACGGCGGAAATACTTGGTCTTTCTCATCTCCAGTAGGAGGCGTTTCACGTGCTCTAGCAAGGATATCACTCACAGTCAACACTTGTGGATGATACTCTAGACGAACAATCTTACCAGAAAATCCACCATTGGGTGAATTCAGAACACTTCCAGAATTCTGCTTTGGCAGTTGACTCAAGATATGATGAGCGTACAAGATTCCATTAATATAGACATCTAGTGCTTCTTGGTTGACATTGATTGCAATATGTAACCATTTATTAGCAGGAACACTCACTACCGAGATAGTCTCCTGTGCTCCAAATGTGTCTATCTTTACCAGCAAAGAATTGGTATTCCCATCTATAACCAGTGCAGGACATGCAGTACTCAAATCAGCGGATCCTTTTACAAAAATTACTTTCTGAACACCAAACCTATATGCAAAGTCATCAATCCGTAACCACCCAGTATACGAGAACTCTATTCCTGCCGGACGATTCACTGACAGTGGTAATGGTTTCTGATACACTTTGTTATCTTTGCCATCCTTTATGGTATCAACGATCGTGTAATCCATGTCTGATCTCAAAAAGAAGTAACATGCAGCCAAAACTGCAACCGTCACTATGATCGGTACTATGTAATCCATTGTTATTTAGAACATATATTTCGACACTACCTCACCCTGTGTGTCACGAACACCAAACGTGACGTTGTAGTTCGTCGATGTTCCTGGAACACTACATGGAACTCCAGAACCGTAAAATGATTGAGTATCTGTTGGCACCAGCAACTTAGCATAGTGGTAGAATCCACACATCCAGCCAGAGAAGCCACCATCCTTGTTCAGCGTAACACTTCCTGCTACAGGCTTTGCTACTCCTGTCAGGAAACAAGACTTCACCAGTTTACCATTCAAGTATACATCTAAATTACGGGTTGATACTGTCACAGCTACTGCTAGCCATGTCTGTAAGGGGATGTTGGGTATTTCACACACAAATACATCGTCTGTAGATCCAGAATGTCCTGCAGGAGCAGGCTCAGCTTTTGAAGAATCTCCGGATGGAAAGATTGATACGCTGACCTTCATGGTGTTATCGGTCGGGTGTAGACTGACCGTAGGGTTCATAATAGCAGAGTTAGATGGGTCATCCCGAGACATAACATGTTTCTCTTGTCCAAACTTATAGTTCCAATCTGACACATACATCCAAAATTGATATCCATATGTTCCCCCCTCACCATTATCTGGAACTGAAACTGTTGAATTTTCTTTTGCATCTTTTGCAGTTGATAAGAGATTCTTGTTATCCCACCAAGAGGAAGGCTTACCGCTGGCTCCTTCAGTCTTCCCGCTTGGAGCAATATCTAATGTCTTGCCATATTCGACTGTGATTGATCCAGGCTGTTCACCAGGATACTGGTAGTTCACTGTTAAGCTCTCGCCCTCTGCAACATCTACCAATTCTCCTACCTGGATGTGTAGTTCGTTTCTGGAAACGTTGTCAACAACTTTCTGTGTTACGTCCTTAGACCCAACCATTGCTCGTGTGATACTCAAATCCTTTCCTAAAGAGATGTTTGCCTGAGTACTGGTCGGCCAATGGCTCATAATCCACGGATACAAGAAATAATATGAAACATACCCAACTACACAGAATAACAGCAGCCAGCTTACTGTCTTAAACCCGGCTTGATATGCAGACATACCTGCCAGTGCAGAATTTAGCTGTTGACTAGCAGAATCAATAGTGGCCTTTACCTGATCCTCGTACTGTTCGATGTCGGGGAGCTGAGCAGTTAACTTTGTTGCATCAAATACCGGTGCTTGAACTACTGGAGCTGGCTTTGATGTTGAACCTCCCATTTGTATGGAAACTCGAAGTAAAAAATGGACGAAGCTGTCTACAACAGGGAGAAGAAACAATGTACTGCAATAATTGTGGTCGCCGAGGTCATGTGTTCAAATCGTGTTCAGAACCAGTCATATCATATGGAATCATTCTAATCGACAAACCGATGTTGCCAGTCAAAGAATTACCAAAGATTCTTATGGTTCGCAGAAAAGACAGCATGGCGTTCACGGAATTCTTGAGAGGCAAATATGAAATCGACAATCTTAATTATGTTGTTAATTTGATTTCAAATATGACGAAGTCAGAGCATGAACTTCTACAAAAACATACATTTGAAGAACTCTGGACACTTCACTGGGGTGTTGGGCGGGATCATCACTCAAAAGAATTCGAAATTTCCAATGAACTATTCAATCAACTAAAAATACCCGAACTTGTTCAAGGTCTTGTAGGATATGATGAGTCCGAGTGGGGATTTCCTAAAGGTCGGCGAGCTCCTCGTGAATGCGATATAGACTGTGCAATCAGAGAGTTTAGTGAAGAAACAAATATCTCAAGAGACGCATATGTCATCTGTAGGAATCTCTTGTTATCGGAGTCATTCTCAGGAACAAACGGTATTCCATACAGACATGATTACTTTGTTGCTGTGCTCAGAGAACCAGACTCTGTCGATCTGGAACAAGCGATGACCACGATGCAAAAGAAGGAAATATCTGCCATCGAATGGAAGACCATTGAGGAATGTAGGGTCATCACTCGACCCCACTATATTCAACGAGCAGAGCTTCTCGAATCGTTCAAACGAATCATACAGACATTTGACCTACAAGACAATCTTGCTTTTAATCAATAATGGAAACTCCTAAGATACCGTATTTTGATACATCAAAATTTAATATGGTTGCAACAGGTTCACTCTTTGCCATGTTCGGCATTTTTGGGGTTGGTCTTGCCAATATTATGAGCAGAGTCCAATGCTCTAAGACTGATGTATGGGTGTCAGTTTATGATGGTTTAATGTGGGCAATTTTTCCAGTATTAGTATATGTAATCCTAAAAGTCTCACCATATATACAGTCTGAATTTTCGAATGGTGTGAAGTTCATGTTTAGTTGGACTGGATATGTGTCCGATCAAGCAGGAAATGACAAGTTAGGTCTTGCATATGCATTAGTTCTTACTGGACTTATTATGACAACATGGATGATCCATGCAGTTGAAGTATCTGTTTGTAAGCCAGACATTGCAGAATTAGCTTCCTTTCAGGTAAACCTATTGAAAGAACTAAAAGAAAAAGAGGCGAATAAACAATGAGAATCAAACGGAAAGGAAACCCGAAAGGCCTGGATATAGATTATGAAATAACCGATATAACTACTGAAGAAGCAGATGAATTTCACAAATCATTACTTAAGAAGGGCTTTCTGTTCACATATTCATCCAAAGGTGACTATAAGCCTCCAACTGAAAATATTGTATTACATTATATCGACAAAGATCTGAAATTGTACGATTATGCAATTCTTTTCACAAAGCAGGAGCCTATAGTCAAAAAAATAAAGGATTATAAATCTCCCTTAGATCTGGCCTACGAGAGAGCACGAACAGATTCCGAATTTAAAGAAAGATTAATGGAATTTATGCATCACGATAAACTGTTAACGGCATTTTCTAATTATATAAAAATACACGGTGAACTCAAAGGAAAATACTTGACCAGGTTTAAAAAAGTTCTCAAGGATCTGAAAGAGTTCCCACTTCCAACCGAATACACTCCAGAAACACTAAAGCAATTATCTCGTGATCTTTTTAAAGTATTTCTTACTTAGTTATAATGGAAACAATCCGGTACAGAAATACAGAAATTTTAGTAAAAACAATACCAAAAAACACGTTGTTATTCAGACTTCCAAAAAATATAGAAGACGATTTTAAAGGAGTTAAACTTCCAGATGGAACTCGCTGTTTAACTCCAAATTACAATGTATACTTTCATCCTAATCCATTTGCAGGTTCAATTGCTCTTGAAGGATTTTTTAAGTCTTCACAACAATCTGTTGTTGCTTATAGATTAATTCGTGACGTAAAAGTTCTATGGCTTTTGACTCCTTCACCATATTACAGAGGAACTAAGAATTCAAAATCAATGTTTATTAAACGATGTTCAACCGTTAGAAAGGGATGCTTACCGAGACCAGGACGTCAATTTGATCCGTGTGTAAGTGATACAATTATACAAAAATATCCCGATGTTGTTGGAATGATAGCAATTTCATATGGGGATAATAAAATTATAAAAGAAGCACTTAAAAAAACAAGCAAATTACATAAATATTTTAAAACGACTAAAGATTCCGGAAAAAGAACTGGAATTCCCGAACTTGTTTTACATCCATTAGCAAAACGACCACAAGAAGATATTATCAGCTCTGAATCAGATGTCTATGAATATAATTATGAAGTTATCAAAGAATTTAATAAAAAGGATATTCCTAAACTTATGACATTTATGGATAAACATGCCAAATTTGATCCAGAAACGTTCTTCTATACCTATACTGAATAATTAGAAGCATAAGATACCCCTATCCTGGAAATCGCTGCAAATAAGATTGTCCACCACCAGACTGGAAACACCGTTGATCCTCGCTTGCGAACACCAAACGGCTTAATGCTGCCATCAGAATTGAAGGCAATACTAGGCTTGATGTACAAGAACACTGCAAATATCAGTAGAAATGCCGATATCGTCCAAATTAAGTGGTTCTTTCGGAATAACTCTCCCATTATCAATTCCCTCCCAAAAATAAATGTCATCATACATATTACCAGATCGAAAGTCATTTGCAGATTCCGTCACTCGCATCTTCAAGAACTACAGAGCCAAAGATATAGGTCCTGCCGACGCCGAAGACAAGGATGTTGACTTATGTCTTGTCCGCACCGGCCCCGGTCGCGAGCTTCTCCCATATCAAAAACTTGTCCGAGACTACCTCTTATCAGAAACTCCATACCGAGGTCTACTTGTCTATCATGGCCTTGGTTCAGGAAAGACATGTTCTGCAATCGCTGTCGCTGAATCTTTGATGTCAACCCACAAAATCTATGTCATGCTTCCTGCAAATCTACAAGCCAACTTTAAGGGTGAACTACGCAAATGTGGCGACCCATTCTACCAAGAAGAACAGCACTGGGAAGTTCGTAACATCCGTCAACAAACTGACATTGAACACGCCAGAAGCCTTGGTATCTCTCAGAAGTTTCTTGATAGCCACATGAAGTACTTTGTTACGGTTCCCGACCGACCTTCCAACTTTAAAGATCAACCAGCAGACGTACGCAAGGGCATTTCTGAACAAATTACAGATGTTATAGATCAGAGGTTCACTTTCATCAACTATAACGGTATCAATAAGTCCAACGTAGATACTATATTTCCCCCCGATAAGCCAGACCAATTTGATAACTGTGTAGTAATCATTGATGAAGCACACAACTTCATCGGAAATGTTGTTAATAAAAGCGTGAACAAGATGAAGATTTACGATCGGCTATACCATGCCAAAAATGCAAAGATAGTTCTGCTTTCTGGTACACCCATCATCAATGCTCCAAATGAGATTGCTTACCTAATGAACTTAATCAGAGGACCAATTGAACGCGTTTCTATCCCAACAACTCAGGTAGTGTCCTGGGACGAGGGTATGCTCACAGCTTTCTTTCGCTCAATTCCAGAAGTGGACACTATCGAATACAATTCGGTGAAGAGAGTCATCATGCTTACCAGAAATCCTCCACAGTTCGAATCAGTTTACAATGAAAAGCATGAACGTATTGCAGTAAAGTTTTCTAAAGAACTTGTTTTTGAACCTGATATCACGAAGTGGACTGATTCTTGGCGGAAAGAGTTTTCAGAGAAGTTCTCAGGTACAGAACTTGCTCCTGCAGATAAGTGTACCAAAGAAGAACTCGAATGCTTGCCAACCAAGTATGAAGACTTTATGAATACATACATTGAAGGACTCAAGGTCAAAAATGCATTCATGTTCCAGAAACGTATTCAAGGTCTTGTTTCTTACTTTAAGGGATCGGATGAACGCCTGCTTCCGAAACGTATTGATGCCGATAAAGAACTTATCAAAGTTGAGATGTCTGATGCTCAGTTTTTACGGTATCTAGAAGTTCGATGGGATGAGATTAAGATCGATTCACGCAGAGGTAGAAATCCTGGACTTGATGAAGATATTGGTTCATACAGAGCCAATTCCAGATTGGTATGTAACTATGCAATTCCTCCTGAGTTTAAAGGAGATAATGAAGTCGTAACCGATGAAAACTTTACATCAAAAAAGAAAGAACAAATACTGGAAAAAATTAGAGAAAACCCATCTCGCTTTTTAAGTGATGAAGCTCTGAAATCATTCTCTCCTAAATTTCTGGAAATGGTGAAGAACCTTCGCAATGCCATGGGAGAACCTCCATATAACAACCAGTTTGTTTACTCAAACTATAAGTCTCTTGAAGGGTCTGGAATTTTTGGTGCCATCTTGGAACAGAACGGCTTCCAGGAATACAAATTGAAAAAGACACAAGCAGGGTATATCGAAGATCCAGAATTGAAACCAGACATACCTGCATTCATGTATTACACGGGTGATGAAGATGTTGATCAACGTAATTATTGTCGCCAAATTTTCAATGGACCAGACTCTGACGGAAGATATGAAGCAGATTTTCCAACATCTTTGAAAGATTCCTTGAAAGTGAGAGTCTGTATATTCCTTGGTTCCAGCTCTGCAGCTGAAGGCATCACACTGCGGAATGTACGCAACGTCCATATCACTGAATCGCATTGGAACCCTGCACGCCTAGACCAAGTGATTGGGAGAGCAATTCGTATCTGCTCACATGCATCATTGCCAATGGAGGAGAGAACGGTGAAAGTGAACATCTACCTATCAGTTTTTAACCAAGAGCAATCATCTGGTACCGAAGGTCCTAACATTGTTCTGATTCGTCGTAACGATATGGTATTGAAACGATATGATGTTGAACAACCAATCGATTCTTTCATGACAACTGACGAGTATCTATACGAAAAGTCCTATGAGAAGGAACGAATCAACAAGAGCATTATTATTCTGCTTAAACAAGCGGCTGTAGATTGCGAGATTCATCGTAAGTTACATTCCAAAAATGGTGAAGTCATACAATGTATGCGTTTTGATACTACAGCGAAACCAGAAGACTTGGCATTTAATCCTAATTTCAAGAATGATGATCCGGATGCTTTCTACATGAGAAACATCGATCGCAAGAAGAGACGGTTACAATATATCAGAGTCAAGGGATTTGATATGCTGATGGATCCAGATACACTGGAGATTTTTGATGCACCTGCCTTTGAAGATAATAAACGTCTGCTTAAATTGGGCATTAAGACCTCAAATACAGAAATTAAATGGTTCTTGCCCTAATACAAAATGCCATTACCACCCAGTGCAGCAGATTGGATACGCTTTAAAAGGTTATCGACTTCACGTGTAAGCGTGCCTTATAACTTAACATACAATCTTGATATTACAAATGTTCGGTCACCGGGTGCTTGTGTAACAGGCTGTCAGTCTAGAGCTGGAATTCGCAGAGACCAGGATTTTACTGTAGGAACGGGTAGAACTCGGCGTGAAGCATCCAAGTGGATAGAGCATGTTGCTGCAAATCGTACTGACTTTGTAACTGTGAGAGCTCATCCGGCATCAACTGGTTATGGTGACTTTGGTCGTCAGCAGTTTCGTACTCAGTTATGTGAATCAGGTGTACAGTGTCTTACTTCAATACTCGAGCCACGAAGCGGAATACTGCGATCAGCCGTATACCAACACTCTCGTATATTATAATAAATGTCAAGCTATTATGTTAGAAAAGGTCCAGGAGGTCAAACTTGTTATATTCCTTCAAGAACAGTACCGGACGGCATCCCAGGTCCTCCAGGTCCTCCGGGTGCCAAAGGTGCAACGGGTGCTCAAGGTCCTGCTGGTGCCCAAGGTGCCCAGGGTAGTCCAGGTGCTCCAGGCGCCCAAGGTGCTCAAGGTATTCCAGGTGCTCAAGGTCCTGCTGGTGCCCAAGGTGTCCAAGGTAGTCCAGGTGCCCAGGGTACCCAAGGTACTCCGGGTGCCAAAGGTGCAACAGGTGCTCAGGGTAGTCCAGGTGCTCAGGGTAGTCCAGGTGCTCAGGGTAGTCCAGGTGCCAAAGGTGCAACAGGTGCCCAAGGTCCTGCTGGTGCAACGGGAGGATTTACATTTTCTGGACCAACGGGATCGGTATTGTATTACGGTGGATCGGCAGTTACTGGTTCGTCACTTTTTACATTTGATGCAACAACAGGAACAACTGGAGAAGTCACAATTGCAGGAAAGTTAACCGTTCTTGGTGGTATTGACCCTCTGTATCTCAATTTAGTTCCAACGGATGCTAACCCTCTAGCAGGTACGACTGGAACACTCTGGGTAAACTCTTCGGGAGAACTATATTATGACGACAGCCTAGTTGGAGGGATCGATTTAACAACACTGAATCCGGTTGCCATTGGAGTCGGCGTTGGTCTAACGGGTCAGAAAATCAATGCAATTGCTATTGGACTTGGGGCTGGTTTACAAAATCAGGCAAAAGGTGCAATTGCTATTGGGAGTGCAGCTGGTCAAACAGATCAGGGCAATGCAATTGCTATTGGGCCTCAAGCTGGTGAAATTAGTCAACAAGGTCTTGCAATTGCTATTGGAAGTCGAGCTGGTTTGGAAAATCAACAAAATAATGCAATTGCTATTGGAGAACAAGCAGGTTACCTTATTCAAGAATCTTATGCAGTTGCTATTGGATACCAAGCTGGTTTGGGAAATCAGCACACTAATGCAATTGCTATTGGATACCAAGCTGGTGTGGGAAATCAGGAAAACGGAGCAATTGCTATCGGAGCATATGCTGGTAACACGGGCCAGGGTGCAAACACTATTATTCTGAATGCATCAGGTTCTCCTGTAAACGGACAAGCGGGGGTAACTTCCTCGTTTTACGTTACGCCAGTACGCGGTGCCACAAGTACTAATGTCTTGGGGTACGACCCTTCCACTTTTGAAATTACTTATTATCAGCCTACCGCTGGCGGAGCAACAGGCCCTACGGGAGCTACGGCAACTGTAGCTATAGGGTCTGTAACAACACTTTCACCTGGATCAACTGCAACAGTAACAAATGTTGGTTCATCATACGCTAGTGTCCTAAACTTTGGTATTCCTCGGGGTGCAACAGGACAAGATGGTGTGACGGGAGCTACAGCAACTGTAGCTATAGGGTCTGTAACAACACTTTCACCTGGATCAACTGCAACAGTGGTAAATGTTGGTTCATCATACGCTAGTGTCCTAAACTTTGGTATTCCTCGGGGTGCAACAGGACAAGATGGTGTGACGGGAGCTACAGCAACTGTAGCTATAGGGTCTGTAACAACACTTTCACCTGGATCAACTGCAACAGTGGTAAATGTTGGTTCATCATACGCTAGTGTCCTAAACTTTGGTATTCCTCAGGGTGCAACTGGTGGGTTTACATTCTCAGGACCATCGGGTTCAGTTCTTTACTATGATGGAACGTCGGTTACTGGGTCTTCATTCTTTACATTCGATGGAACAACTGGAGCAACTGGAGAAGTTACAATTGCAGGAAAACTGACGGTACTTGGCGGCATTGACCCCCTATATCTCAACTTAGTTCCAGTAGCTAGTAATCCTCTAGTTGGCACAACCGGAACACTATGGGTAGATAGTACGGGACAACTAAATTTGGATAATGCTGTAGTTGGGAGCACGGATTTAACAACATTAAACCCGATTGCTATTGGAGCAAGTGCTGGTAATACCAATCAACAATCCAATGCAATTGCTATTGGAAGCCAAGCTGGTCAGACAGGGCAAACAGACTATGCAGTTGCTATTGGATACCAGGCTGGTAAAACAGAACAGAAGGGCTCTGCAGTTGCTATTGGATACTATGCCGGTAACACAGGTCAACAAGGCAGTGCAGTTGCTATTGGAATCGGTTGTGGTGAAATCAATCAGAATAGTTCCGCAGTTGCTATTGGAAACAATGCTGGTAACACGGGTCAAAAAACAGGTGCAGTTGCTATTGGTATCCAGGCTGGATACACAGAACAGCAGACCAGCGCAATAGCTATTGGAACATCTGCTGGTCGGACAAATCAGCAGGGCCATGCCGTTGCTATTGGATACGAGTCTGGTTGCACGGGTCAGCAGGATTTTGCAGTTGCTATTGGAGCCGCTGCTGGTAACGTCGGTCAAACGGGGTATGCAGTTGCTATTGGAGCAGCCGCTGGTTATGAGAATCAGAAGGCATTTGCAATTGCTATTGGAGCATATGCTGGTAACATAAACCAGGCAGCAAATACTATCATTCTGAATGCTTCTGGGTTTTCTGCTGTAAATGGTGTAAGTGGGCAAGAAGGCTCGTTTTACGTTACGCCAGTACGTGCTGCCACAACTCCCTACGTCTTAGGATATAGCTCCAGCACTTTTGAAATTACTTATGATTTGCCTAAGGTCAGCACAGTCGTCCCAACAAGTAGTATAGGAGTTACGGGAGATGTAAGAGGATTATTTGCAGCAGATAGTGCCTATTTCTATTATTGTTTTGCAGATTATGATGGAGAAGCAAATATCTGGAAACGTACAGCTCAAGGAGCTGGAGGTACATGGTCAGCATCACCATAATGTTTTAAAATTGAACAGTTTTAGTATACTCTTCCTTATAATAGAAAATGCCAGGAGGCTTAATGCAATTAGTGAATAAAGGTGCACAAGACCAACTTGTGACGGGGTCTCCCTCCTTTACTCATTTTAGATCTGTTTATAAACGTCATACTGAATTTGCTATGGAACATTTCAGGCTAGATTTTCGTTCCACAAATCTGGATTTGAATCCATCATTACCTAAGTCCATGCGAGTTCGTGTTGATCGCAATGCCCAAATGTTACATGATTGCTATATTCACGTCAGTCTACCAGACATCTATTCTCCAATTGCAAGAATTACTCCAGGGATACATTCTGAACTTGCACCGGATGCAACTGGAATTGGATATGAGTTTCAATGGATTCCAAATCTTGGATACAACATGATTAATAGAGTGTCTCTACTTATCAATGGTACTGCCATTGTAACACATACTGGTGAATGGATGAAATTATACTCATACCTAAATGTTCCCCCGCCCAAACGACGAACAATCGATGGAATGGTTGGTAATGTTCCTGAACTTATCGATCCAGCAAATGCATTTAATCGAATGAACCAATATCCTCATTCAATCACTACTGGATCAAATATCGCTCAACCATCTATCCTTTCCAGAGACCTAGTAATCCCTCTTCATTTCTGGTTTTGTGAAGACATTGGAACAGCTCTTCCCCTAGTAGCCCTTCAGTATTCAGAAGTAGAGATTGTAGTAGAGTTTAAATCAATATATGACCTGTTCACAGTCCGTGATGTTCGCGATTCATCTATTTCTACATTTGGAAGAATGCTTGATATTGCTCCTAGAACGTTCGGTCAGAGAATCCGAGCCGATTCTGCATCCCCTGAGTTTGCAATGCATCACTTCTTGAGCCCGCCTGTGATTTCTGGAGCTCCCCAGAATTTATCACTTACAACTTGGGCGTTGAATCCGTACATTGAAGCAAATTATATCTTTCTTGGGGATGCCGAAGTAATCCAACTAGCAAAGAGTGACAATTCTTTTAAGATTAAGGAAAACAGAACAATCACTCTTCCCGGACTCCATGGGGCTGGTAATGATATTGAACTTGTCCTTGTGAATCTGTGTACACGTGTTGTGTGGGTTGCACAACGTTCAGACATCGCTGCAAACAATGGTGCAGACAACTATACAAACCAACTGAGTCCACCATATGGTAAGTATCAGAATCGTACCATCATGACACCGTGGTATTCAAGTGGTGTAGCTATTGGTCAGAATCAGAGTGCCACAGATATTCTGATCGATGGAGTCATCGTATTCGACGGTGCCGAACGGTTTAATGCAAAGACATTTGACTTCTTCAGATATCTAGAAAACTACAAACACAGTAGTGGCAATGTGTCTGTTTTACCTGGCATATATATGTATTCCTTTGCATTGGAACATGATACTCCCCAACCATCAGGTCATGTGAATGGATCTATGTTTAATAAGACAATTTTGCGACTAACTATCCAGGACCCTCCAATCTCAACAACTGAGCAACAGGTCATAGAAGATTGTGTTCTAAAAGTAACAGCCCTATCTGGAATGCCAGTAAGTGTTTCTGCAAATACACCAGGTGATATTGCTGGCAGAGGACTTCGTACCGACCAGGTAATCCGGACAGTAACAAAGCCAATAGATTCTGTGCGACCTTACACGTATACTGTAACTGTATACGTCGAATCTTATAACTTTTTACGTATAACGAGAGGTATAGCAAATGTTGTATTCTCATCATAATAAGAGATGGCAGAACCACCAAAGGGACTTGAAATATTACAAGCATCTTATGGAGCCCAAGGAGCCACACAAGATGTAACAAAAGAAGTACAAAAATTGATAAAAAATGGTTCGCTGAGTTTTACAGTTGGTGCACAATCGTTCGGGATCCTAGATCCTGCTCCAGGAGTCAAAAAGACATTTCAAGCAAATGTATCTCTCAATGGAGCCCCTGCTACTTTGTTCACTAAAGATGACGGAGAACAAATGGTAGTTAATGCACCAACAGTAAACCCAGACGACGCCCCAAAGAGTCCCGGAAATCAAGTACTTGGGGTTTTCTGGTACTTTTTGGTATCTCTTATCGGATCATTCTTCGTTTTTTGTGCATATTACTTTGGCACGTATGGTCTTAAAAGTTCAACAGTAGGATTGGTATTTGCTGGGATAGTTACTGTAGCAACAATAGCATTTGGTGTTGCCGAATCTGCCGCTGGACCGCTTGGCTTATTTGTCTTCGTTTTAGGTGTTGGATTGTTTCAAGCAACAACAGTCTTCCTAGTTTGTTTATTTAACCCGGATTGGATTGATTTCAGTTACGCTAAAAAGCAAGTGGAAGAGGTCGCTCAAGCTATTCCAGCGATCGTATAAAAATTTGGCTTTCGCCGTATGTTGTCTACTCGACAAGAGTCATTACCACTCTCCAATGCCCCAGTAGCCCACGAACACGTCGGGGCCCTCATCTGAAGGCTTGTACACGCGCTGGGTGGTCTCGCCGATGATGTAGTTATCACCGTCGTGCTTAACGTCCTTGAACTCCTCATCTGGGTCCTCTGCAGGACCTGTCACCATCTCGCCAGTTGTCTTGTGCTGGAAAACTCCAGGAGACACCTGAACCAGGTTCTTTTTTTGCTTGACGAGCTCAGCCACGGTCAGTGTCTTGAGCTCAGGAAGGGCGCCGCCACCACCGCCTGTGAGGGGTGCATGTTTGCTTGCAAATCGGGACATGTGACCCTCAAGGCCAACTTCCGCGAACTGCATATCATCCAGAGAGTTGACATGTGTCACAAACTCCTTCTTGTATTTGTCGTCCCATTCAACGCCTGCCGTCTCAATAGCGTCCTTGAGCTTTGTAGTCATGGCTGGCGTGATGCGTGGAACATGTTTCTTGGCCTCGGTCTTCTCCGCAGCCGGAGCAGGCTTCTCTGCCTCCTCTGCCGCCTTCGCGGGCTTCTTTGCCCCTGCCTTTGTAGGCTTGGGCTTGGTCTCCTTGGCGTCGAGCTCAGAGATCTTCTCGCTGATCTTGGAGATTACCTCCTCGAACTTCGTCTTGTTCTCCTCGTCCTTGTCCTTGGTCTTGCTCTTCCCGCCAGCGATCTTCTCGATGAGCTTGGTGAGCTTTTCCTGTGCCGTCTCCAGCTGCTTTTCAAGCTTCTGGCGTGACGTCAGCTTTGTCTCGTCGCTCTCCTCCACATCTAGATTTTCACCAGAAGTTAGAATCTGCTTGAAGGCCTCGTCAAGTTCTTCATGAGCCTTTCGAAGGGCTGCACGGATAATTGCAAGTGATAGCTCGTTAGACATTTTTGCTGTTGTTAAAATTATTTTATCAGAAACCAAAAGAATCCGTTTTCAGAAAAAAAGAGTCTTTCGACCCGTATTATTCATCTTCAAATGTCAACACACCACGCTCCTCTGGATCGCCAGATACGGCGTGAATGAAAAGCGTGTGCATTGGTGAGTATTAACGATTTTATTTTATAAATAAAATCCGTTTTTCTGGCCGAAAGGACATCGTTTTTCTGGCCGTTTCTCTTTTAATCGAATCTTACAAATGAGCGAAACTGAAGTAGCAAAAGTTCAACTTCGAGAGCATCTGGCATCCCTCCTTGTTCCTCGTCTAGCAGAAGGATTCTGGAGCATCCTAGATAGTGCAAAGCAACTCTGCCAACGCAACAATCAACATGATGAAATACTGAGAACATTTCAGAATATGGTAACTAAGATTCCCGACTGGTCTGATAATACCCTTGCAGAAGAAGTCGAACGTGTCTTAAAGGTCTCAAAGTGTGCATATATGGATGATCTTCTGATGGGAGTATTTCTTGCATATATGAAGTCTTTTGCAGCTCTTCAGTATCGTGGTTCATCTTCACAAGTTCGTGTGGAATTTGAACGACCTAATGTGACCAAGTTCATTCACGAACTATACAAGCACTCAGCCAGAAAGTTATGGCAGGTTGCCTATCTCTTCAAGACAACTGGTATACCAACTGAACAGCAAGCAAAGAACCGCCAGGAGATTGAACAGGTAATATACAAGACTATTGATGATGTTGTTCGTTCCTTTCTACCTTGGGAAGTCATTGCTAAGTCATACTTCAGCGAACCACCTACAGAGGATAAACCTGCCCCTCCTCCTGCATCGAAGTCTGTAATCTTTGAAGACCTTCCTGATGAGGAAGATTCAGATGAGGAACAAGAGAAACCTCGTTCGCTGTCATTTGTTGATAAGCCTGATGATGATGATAAGCTATCTTTTACAGACCTTGACGAACAGATGAAGCCAGAGGAAGCAAAGGAAGTTGAAATTCCCGAGGTTGACCTAATGGCTGAGATTGATTCTAAAGCAGAGGGAGATGGTCTCGTTCTAAATCTGTAAAGATTCACATTGTTTGACAACAAATGATGCCTCTGTATATCGCCCTAGCAGTTGCTTTAATCTGTTTTATATTATACGCTCTTGATCGGCGTTTTAAAGGGGAACCAATTGAGTGGTTATCTGCTTCAAAGCTAACTATCCTAGGGGGTCTTCTGAGTGGTGGAATTACATATACATTTTCATCACCTGAAGTTGTAGCTGAAGTAGTAAAAACTGTTGTTCCTGAAGTTCCTGCTGTCCAGGAAATGTTTGTTGGCGTACCTGCATTTTAAAAAGTGAGCTCTTCTAGCTCAGCAGTCGATTGTACTGGTTGGTTATGGCTAAGGTACCGTCGTAAGTGACATGGTTATACCAATAAGTCACATCCCACGGGCCAGTAGCCACAGTGCCAAGACGGACACCCACCTCCCACCTATCTGGTTGGATGCAGGTGTACATAAACCTGGCATATCTGCCAGTTGTTTCCTCCACAACAAACATGTTCGTAATGACGTTTTCTAATGTGAAACCCCTCTTTTTGAGATGAGCGTTTACTCTCCGCATCAAGCGGTCACCGGCACAGCCCTGTTTTCGAGGGGTTGTCTGGTTCTGGTAGAATGTACCGTCTGGCAAAGCCACGTGCACAACTACTTGCGTCATTTTCTAACCATAATTATATGATTCTAAAATTCGTTTTCAGAAATAGATATCGTATGGTCTAAACATCAATCACTAAACAACTCTCACCAGCAACACTATCCCCAATAAAACACTTTAACTCAGATATCTCTTTGCGTGGAATGGCATCTTTAGAATATCTAGCAATTGCCTTATATAAACTAAATCCAACATACCTATCAACCTTAGGATTCTTTTTGAAAAATAGAATGCTAGTATCATCTTCCAATTTCATCCACTTAATGAACAGCTTGAATAATGGTTGTTCCTTGTAGTCATCAAATTCTGGACCCTGAGGGAATAAATCCCAGAATAAAGAAGTTGCAAGACGAACTAAATCAAAGGAAGGATTTGGTTTAATTAGCTTATGTTTATCGGTAAAAAATGGCTGGCAATTGTACTGACCACCAGCCTCTTCGGATGCTGCAAATTGATCGCTCATAAATACCTTGGCATCCTTCATGCCTGGTAGTTTAATCGATCCAATGCCTCTGTCAAAGTCTATGATCTTCAACAGATAACCATATGTTGGTACTTTGTAGGTTACTCCTGCATGGAAGTAATACAAAAACTCCTTGTCAGTTTTCTTGAACATCACATTATTGCCATGAAGATCATTGTGAGTGAATGCAAAGTTTCTCTGAGCATACGCCAATGCAAATATGATCTGAGCTACCCATGCAAAGTGTTTCTCTGATTCCAGATTTGTTTTCAATAGGTCATAGAAAGTTCCCTCAAGCTTCTCCATAACTGTGATTTGGACAGGGACGTTTTTAAATGTCGCCCAAGCAAAGGGTTCGTCTTCTGAATCATCCGAACAAACACTTCCATCAAAGGAAGAACTTGCTGATTCAATTTGAAATATATATGATGTTGATACGTCTGATGTAGACTCGGTATCATCATCTGGTTCCTCTTCGCGAAATACGGGAGTCATTTCAGCAGCTTCGGCATTAGCATGAATGACGGTGAGTTCTTGTATATCAGACAACTCTGCATCTTCTCCCAGCTGAAGTGACAAACGTGCACTACGTGTGTATTCAATCGGAGTCCCAGTATGCTCATCTAATCTTAATTCAAATGTTTTACCAATATTCTGCGAAAACCAAGGACGTTCAGAAAGTTCTTCGTAGTCATCTGAAATATCAATCGTATGAGTTAGTGCATTTCCCGTAAAAACTCCTACCACTTCTGGAAAATGTTGGCACCCCGACTGAGATAATGCAATAGATAAAATAGATCCAACATATGCAGCCGTATTGTGACTTTGTAGTTTTGATTGTGTTTCACGTGCATGTTCAGAAAGCATAGGTAAACCAAATGTTCCAAGCTCACCCTTCATGCACTTGTAGGGACTCAAAAGCATAGTAATTTTTGGATGAACACCCATACTGCGCCCAGAAGCAAGGATAGCTGTTTCTTCTTTCAACTGTACCATAACATCAGTCAGCTTGATACCGTATTCTTGGACACGTTCTAATGAGTTTGTCTTAAATAAGCATTCAATCGGAGGGAAGAAAGGTTGAGGACTTGTTACAGTCCATAGGTCAGATTTGTATTGACTTCTCCCAACTGACAAAGGTATAGGATTGGTTCGCAACTCTGACGTTTGCTTACGCTTCATTTATTCAATTATAATCCATACCCTAAACCAATATAAGAATCTTCACGCGATGAATTTTCAAATTAGAAAGTTCAATATTCAAACTATAGTTGATAGATGCGAAATTGACTCGCGTAAATCTCCCATGATTGTCTTAATTGGAAAAAAAGATACTGGGAAATCTTTCTTAGTTCGGGACATTCTTGCAAATACCAGGTCTTGCTTTCCCGTGGGAACTGTAATTTCTGGTACAGAAGTTGCCAATCCTTTCTTTCAGGATATGGTTCCTTCTAAGCTCATTCACGACAAGTATAGCCCTGGTATCGTAATGAATGCAATAAAGCGTCAGTTGGCAGTCAAACAGCAAAGAAATCATGATAAAAAATCTCACGGTGGAAACTCTAATTCGGATCCTCGTGCCTTCTTGATTCTAGACGATTGTTTGTATGATAAGTCCTGGATTAATGAAGAGTCTACTCGGTATGTATTCATGAACGGTCGTCACATTGATATGGTTACTTTAATTACCATGCAGTACCCATTGGGTATTACGCCTAACTTGAGAACAAATGTAGATTTCGTGTTTATTTTGCGTGAGAATAACATCACAAACAGAAAGAGAATCTACGATAACTATGCAGGTATGTTCCCAACCTTTGAAATGTTTTGCCAATTTATGGATCAATGCACTGAAAATTATGAATGTCTAGTTATTGCTAATGGTGTTCAATCCAACAAGTTAGAAGACCAAGTATTTTGGTATAAAGCAAGTGATCACCCGAGTTTTCGGTTATGTGATGATTCGCTTTGGGCTAATAATGCACCATTTAGTTCTACGATGCTAGAGGGAAATGATTTTGATCCTTCAAAAATACAGAAGAAAGGACCTCAAGTTTGGGTCAAACAGCAAGGGAAGAATTAACGGCGTCTGGTTTTACGCGATCGTTTCTTAGATTTCCGGGTTTTACGTCTACGACGACCACCAAATGAACCATCTGATTTTTTTGGGCCAATAGATGGTTTTCCTTGTTCAGGAAGTCCCGCGTATCCAAGAATTTTATTTACAAGATTCTGTCCTCCTGGGATTGTAGGTAAACCTTTTTTTTGAAGACTCTGAACAACTGCAACAGAATTTGGTTTTAAAGATTTGAATACAACCCAATCAGCAGGAGGAGTGCGCTCCTGACGGTAGGCATCAAGTTTATAAGATACTTGATTGTAAGGTAATGGAGACCCATGACTTATGGTACCAGCATAAAGTTTTCTTAGTAACATCCCAGGACTGTCTTGGATAGGACGACCAGACTCATGCGAAATAATACCAGGATTACCGTGTTGATATTCGGTTATTAAATAACGTTCACCCATTACAAGAGAATCAAACGGAACAATTGGGTTTCCTGCCATGTTTACATAGTATAATCTAATTTTTATGCCTACTCGCGAATTGCTCCTTCGGTGGGATGAACAGGAGGGTTGTCAAGAATTGCAGTGGCAGACTCCTTTGCCTTGTCCTCCAGAGCAGCTGCACGACGACGGGCGTTCTCCTTCTTCTGATCCTCAATTTTCTCAGTCTTACGTTCCTCGAAAAAGATGTCCTTATTGACCTCGTTTTCCTTGTATTTACGCATCATCTCATTGAGCTCCTTCTCGGCATACTCAACCTCCTGTACAACATTCTCAGAGGGATCCCAAGGCAACCAACAACCAACCTTACCGATGTAAAGATTGTCGCGAGGATACTTACGCTGAAGAACCTTGGTAAACATCTGAGCCTCCTCCAAATTTGAAAACACACGACGAAGCTTGACACCACGTACATTGGTTCGGAATTCAACCTTTTCCGTAAACTCAGTATCGAGGTCTTTCTCATGCTTCATTAGAAATACCTGGTACTTCTCCTGGATGTCAGACTTGCTGATCTCATCATTATGAACCTTGCGGAATTCAGTCATGTCGTTCATCAAATCCTCAATTTTGAGAGAATACTTCTTTCCGAGAAACGCCATAAACCCCTCAAGACCAGTCACCTTCCAGTCATAATCTAGCCAAGTCAGGAAACGCTCATAGTAGAACAACTCCTTCTGCTTGATGACCTTCTCAGGAGAGATAAAAGACATGATTGCATATCTCTGGGTGGGAATCTCGGGGTCTTCCTCGAGATAATCTACTACTTGACCATCTTCTTCTTTTGGGAGTAGCTCTCGTGACATTTTATTACTATATACCTCGGTGCCTGAAAGTGACTTTTTAACGCTTGCCACCCTTCAGAGAAACATCCTTGGGAGGCAGACCTCTTGCAGCTCTGAACTTATTGATCTGCTCTATCTTTTCATCTGCAGACAAATCTGGAATTTTTCTCAAGGCATTTTCAAATATGCTACTAGCCTTATCCCAATTTGGTTCTGACTTTGACTCTGCTACAACAGCTGCAATCTTGGTCGGTTCTACTATGCTTCTAGCAGCAACAACAAATATGGATTTGGTTAAATCGCAATGAAGCGATATAATGAAATACAGACGAACAAGAGTAGACATGGTAACAACAGCCCATGCTACGTTGATTCCATACCAAGATGTTGGCTTCTCATACATGTACGAAATTTCAATATAAGATACGACTATAAACATAAGTAGAATAATAACCTTTACTCGTTCTGATAACTTAGACACGCTAAAAAGACCATACGCGATATAAAGCATAACAGCCATATTCATTCCGAATGGTAATGCCGATCCAGTTATTTTCCAACTTGGACTTCCACTTGAGATATAAGATGAGCTGAGACCATATGATATTCCAAGCAATATTACACCAACAACGGTGAGCATTGTTTCTTGTTCAATCATCCCTTTACATTGGTATTAGGAATACATTCTCCAATCCCAAGTGTTTGTTGAAGCATAATAGGAGCTGGCTTTCCTTTACCAGGACATTTTACATGCTTCTTCCCAAGAATATGTCCCATCTCATGTGATACCATGTATTGCCTATAATCTTCTAAGCTAAGTCTACTTTCCTCAGACCCGTTGAACCAACGTTCGGCACAGAGATACATCTCTCTTCCTCCAAGAATTGCACAAGAAAGCATAGCTGGAAGCCCGCAAATTTTTTCGATAGTTTTTGACATCGATAACCGAATCCAGACGTCAGCTTTAATCTTTTCTGTCGGTTCAAAAAAATATCCATCTTGTGACCAGCCATCGGGAGAATTCAGATACGCCATAATGTAAAAATCTATCTGCCTCTCTCCGCTGTTGTATATTTTATATTTTTCAATAACATCTGGATCAATGGAAACGTGATAGGTTTTCACAGTCATCTACTTTTCTTCGTTTATAGAATATAAAATGACCGATAAGAAGGAAGCCCCAAGCATGATGCCTGATATGTCCGACCTCATGACCCGTCTAGTTAAGTATGCACTTGAAGGTGTAGCAGTTGCCCTGGCTGCATACTTCTTTTCTGGAAAGCTAAAAATTAATGAGATCGGTATGATTTCTTTGACCGCGATGGCAACCTTTGCCATCCTCGATGTATATGCTCCCTCTGTTGGCGCTTCCGCCCGCACAGGTGCAGGATTTGGTATTGGAGCAGGTCTTGTTGGCTTTCCAGCCTAAATTTTCATTTTGCCGAACATCTCAGCGAATAGACTATCTTCTGTCTCATCCAAACCCATGTCTACGACTTCGAGTAACATCTGGTTGAAGAATAGGTAGGTGGACAAGCAGAACATTCCACATGTTTCGTATGACTCCATCATATTGCAGATGTAGAGATCGATGTCTGTACAGTTTTGTCGAAACTGTCTATTTGTAATTTCAGGGTGAATGTCAGTGAAGCCTTGTGTAAAATGTCCACACAACTCTTTCATGACAAGGTACTGCTCACGAAACCACGAAGGTGGTTTTGTTTGAGGGTTGCTCTCCAAGTCCTTTATTAAAGCTCTGAGCCGGTTGTAATGCATTTGTCCAGAAGCTTCCATTTTGTTGACAAACTCTATTAATTGCTGTATGTTTCCGTTTTCAGCCTAGACCAGTATATGTATAATGAGCAGCAAACAGAAAATTCCAAAAGCGTTACGCGAACAGGTCTGGTTGAAAAAGTATGGCAAACAATATTCGTCTAGGTGTGCTACAGTATGGTGTGAAAACAAAATCACCGTATTTGATTTCCAATGCGGTCATGATATTCCTGAGTCAAAAGGAGGCGAAACAATTCTGGAAAATTTGGTTCCTATCTGTTCGAGATGTAATTTATCTATGAGCAACACTTATACATTCAAAGAATGGAACCAACTCTCCAAACCCAAAACAAACTGGTTCCTGCAATTCGTGTTCAGGGGAAATGGTACAAAGTCTTGCTTAAACAATACGAGCCCGAACGTCAAACCTACAACATTGCCTACTCCATTATCTGTAAAGGTACAACACCCGAAGTAGCCTATAGAGAGTGGTTTTCCCAGGAGAGAAAAGATGCAAAACTTTTATACCCGTCATTTCGTAATGAGTGAAACAGTCTGGATAATATTAGTGGTTTGTCTTACCTTCTTTGTTGTCATCGCTGCATACAGATTTTTTGTAGGCTATTATCCTGGCAGTAAGTTCATTGTTGAAGATCCTCCGGTTCAGCACAATGGTCTAGACAGTGATCAAGCAAGATTTATGTTCTTCTATACCACTTGGTGTCCGTGGTCTCACAAAGCCTGGAAACCATGGAAGGCATTCAAGCAAATGATGAAGAACAAACAAGTTAAATATGGGGGCAAGACTGTATTGTTCGAAGAAATAAATGCAGAAGCAGATAAGGGGAAGGCTGCATTATACAATGTCAAGGAATATCCGACATTTAAGTTAGAAACAGCAGATAAAGTATATCTTCTTCAGGCAGTCCCAGACCCCGCTACATTTGATATTTTTCTAGTTGGAACCTTGGGTAAAAAAACTCTTAGTTGATTCATATCCTGATTCAATCATTTCTGTACATTTTTCATTAGAGACATCAGATATTCCAGAAGAAAGTTTACTATACAGCTGAATATCATTTTTATGTTTTTTTTTCTTCATTTCATAAAGACAGGAAACCTTATAGAGTCCGTACAAAAATGTAAGATGACTCATCTGTTTTATAGCTTTTGGAGTCATAACAATATTTTCAAATCGGATAGAAAGCTCCAATGTAGATTTTCTGAGTTCTTGCGGGATATAGTCTAACATCATATTTGATAAGTAACCCCCGTCAATGTACATGTTTCCATTAATGTTTTGTGGACAGAATATCAATGGCAGACAACAGGAAGCTTTAATAGCATCGATTATTGGCACATCTCCTTCAAATACAGTTAAACATTTTTTCGTGACATTGGAGGAACAAATATGTAGGGATAATTTTGTATCTTTTATTTTCGTTGTTCTCAAATCAATTCCCGAATCTTCCATAAATATTTTTACAAGGAATTCTCCAAGCATATCCATTTCAAATAGGCCTTTCTTTTCGAAGTTTCGTCCTAGTCTCTCCAACGACAACTTTCCAAAAAAAATTTCACTAAATGATGTGAACTTATACGACATTTTTATAATTTGTTCTGAATTCAAACCAAGGGCGATTGCAGTTGCATATACCGAACCGATGGAACAACCATAAACATCTGTAACATTGGCTAGTAGACCAGATTCTTCAAAATATTTTATTGCTCCTGTATGTAAAATTCCCCTGGAACCTCCGCCTCCAAATGCAAGTATTTTAAATACCATTTAGTAATAGAAGTTCATCATGATGAAAGCCAGAGAAGTATGGGATGAACAGGAAGAACGCAGACTGTATAAGATGACTGCAATGAAACCCGTCCTGGCACAGATTGAAGGTAAAGTACGTCAGCAAGCGATAATGAACGCGAATGCACCTTATATCCTATTTGAAGTTCCATCTTTTGTATTTGGGTACCCCCTGTATAACTTCAAGGATGCAATCAACTATCTAATTGGAGAACTTCTAAAAGCTGGCTTTTGGGTTTGGAATGTAGAAGAGAAATATCTGCTTATTTCTTGGCTAAAACCGGTAAAGACCAAAGATTTAGGCAAGCCTATGTTGGTTACAAACTATCGTCCGCAAGTTTACGATCCAACATTTATGTAGTAGTAGAACAAATGGATCCGTTTGTAGTTGGTGGTATAACTGCCGTAATAGTTGTAATAGGAGTTATTGTATGGGTCAAGTACGAGCATAAGAAGATAAAATGGTATGTAGCTGTATCATCTGGGTTACTTGCATCAATAATAACGTTGCTATATGCAGAGTTTGGCCCAGGAGGAGGCAATATGTGGTGGAGAATCACAGGAGACGGAACTAAAAAATTTAGCCCGGGGGGTGTATTTACAGTCCTGTTTTCTCCATTAGATCCCAATGCTATCTGGCTGTGGAGTCCAGAATGGTGGTTACAAAATGTATTTGTATTGACTCCTTTGATACTCATTTCGATGACATATATTGTTCGCAATTAACAAATGAGAATAAATTCTTATACTGAAAATCTTGCAGTTACAGGCAATGCAGCTCTCTTAGCGATAGTCCATACGGCATATGGTGCCTTCATTTCTTACGTGTTATATTATCTCTTCGATGAGTTCGATGATCCATGGAAAGCTCGGTCTACATTGTATCAAGTGACCGATGCCAGTGTCGAGATTATGTTGATTGCCATTTTTGGTTACTGGGCATCTGAGATTACTCTATTGATTCCTGCTTTCTTTGCAACATCAAAGCGTAATGAACTAGCTGTTGATACCTGGATTTCTGGAATCTTTTTTGTGATTGCATTATTTTTATTCTTAGATGAGCTCACTGAGAAGCTGAAGTTTATCCAAAACAAGTTCTTTGAAGGTTTGTTCTCGGATATATTTCCCCCTTATGGTTCAATAGTTGATATGAATCTTTCTTATACACCAGTCACTGAAGATGAAAAGAAAGCGGCGGCGCGTAAAACGGAAGCAAAATAATACCTAGACAAACAACACCAAGAATCATGTGCAAACATTCATTTGTAGTTGATGATGGGGAATATGTCTGTGAAACTTGTGGAATTATTGGAGACCGGTTTATTGATGAAAGTGCTGAATGGCGTAATTATGACGATGGAAAAGAAGAAAAAGGCCGTACTGGTTTTACAACATCTGATTTGCTACCAGTATCATCATATGGATCTGTTATCTCATTCCGAGGTATTTCATCAACAAATACAAATATGAAATCACTTCAGAGATTATCTACGTGGTCAATGTCATCTAATTCTGAGCGGTCTTGGATGGGAATTTTCGATAATATTCAATCACACTGTTCAATTCAGAATCTTCCTAAATCTGTCATCATGGATGCATGTGGTTTATATAAGACTATGGACGATGCCCAGAAGGTTCGAGGTGAGACCAGACGAGCACTCATGGGAGCAGCTGTATATGTTGCCTGTCGACAGAATGGTGCATCACGTACTCACGAAGAGATTGCAGAAGTCTTCCGAGTAAGCATTCGTTCTTTGTGTAAGGCCGTTTCCAGATTTGTTGTCACCGAAAATACAGTTCTCCAAACCCAGTTGGGAATTGCAGAACGTTTGTGTGCAACATTGGCATTGAATGATGGTCAGCGGACTAAGATCTTTGATCTTCTTATTGAGATCTCTACTAAGTCAGAGGATGAGTTTGAACATACTCCTAAAACTATTGTGGCAGGAGTTGTAGCACATGTCATGGGATTTCGCACCAAGACTCAAATGAAACCAGTCTCGGATGCCTCGGGAGTATCATCGTTGTCCATCCACAAGTTAGTTTCTAAGATTTGAGTAATATGGCGTCTGTATTTCCATTTCCAACTGTTAATTTGAGTTTAAACCAAGTATTAATAAACTATAGAAACCAAAATCCTACATTAACTTTTACTAGTATGAATTCTTTACGAGGACAGACATATTATAATGCAAACGGAACAGGTCCTAATACAATTCCTCCTGTAGGTACTAATTTTTCATTGAAATCATTAGCTGGAACATTTTCAGAAAATCCCAATTTACTAGGTGTATTATATACATCAGGAACCCCAGCTGCTCCACTAGATAGGCCTACTCCTACTCGTTTTGATATATATTTAATTGGTGGAGGAGGCGGAGGAGCTGGTGGTGGTGGAGGATACAATTGTGATAGTGATATAAGAGTTGGTGGAGGAGGAGGCGGAGCAAGCTCAGGAGTAATTTCCAGTTCTGTAGGTGTACAATATAATTCGTCACTTTTGTTTACATCTGCAATTTATGGAGCTGGATGTGCTCAAGGTGGTGGAGGTTACGGAACTGGTTGTCCATCAAATCCAGTAGCTGGAAATGAAGCTCAATCTGGAGGAAATGGCATTGGTCCAACATCAACTAACTCCACATCAGTAAGTTATAATGGAATACAGTATACCGCGGCAGGAGGAAACCAAGGCAATGGCGGTTCGGGTGGAGGATATAACGGTAGCAGGGGAATATCATACGATGGTAGTGGAGGGCCAGGAGCTAAAACAGCTGGAAATGGAAGTGTCCCAGGAACACAAGGAACTGGTTATCCCCAAAATCCGGGATCTGGTGGTGTTCCAGCAGATTCTTATTGGAAGGATGGCACTACTATTCATGGAAAGGGAGGAGATGGAGGAGGAGGATCTACCAGCAATGGTTCAGGCGGAGCTGCAGGTGCAGCAGGTGCAATATATATCATATGGTATTTCACATAAGTTTCTTAATCATTTCTTGTTGCTCTTTAATAGCTTCGATAAGCAGACCTACAATATTTGCATATGATACCGCCTTCATCTGTTCGGGGCTATCATCTGTATGAACAACTTCAGGAAGAACTTGTTCAACTTCTTGGGCAATTACGCCAATACGCCTTGTTGGGTCATCTGACTTATTAAAGTATACTCCACGCATTTTTAAAACCTTGTCTAATGCAGAATCAACAGTTTGGACATTCTCCTTTAAGCGTGAGTCTGATGGAATCTGAAAGTCTGTTGCTGTTGCAGTGCCAGTAGCAAAAATACTTCCTGCAGATGTTCCTGACGCTCCAGCTCCTACTCGCATAGTTCCAATCATATTAAACGAACCATCGGGGAATAAATGCGCATTTGGATTACTTCTTGCAGTCGGACCAGCTGTATTAACAAATAATCCAGCTGGAAAATTTACAGATTGCGTTGCTACACCATTTTCGAATGCTAAAATTTGTCCTCCTTGGTTTGTTCCATTTCCACCAGGAGTACTTTGAATTAAAATACCTTGTGATTGCAATCCGCGGGCTGTAATATCATTAGTTACATTAATACTATCATTTCCAGAATTTGGTAAATATCCATTAATCTTTAATCCACCATTAAGTGTAGTATTTCCATTCACCAGTAATGTCGGATTTGGGGTACTTGTATTAACACTTTCGATAACTATATATCCAGGCTGTCCGGCTCCACCATATTGATAATTATTGTAGCGGTTTCGGAACCCATCTGTACCACTTCCATTATTGGCAGCGGCACCTGTAATTCCTGTAATAAATGATGTACCATTTCCACCTGCACCACCAACAATACCACCACCCCCACCAAAAGTACCACCACCCCCACCACCAAAATCTCCGGCTCCTCCCAGTGTTGTTCCTGTGATTCCATGTAGGCGTATAACAGAACTTACCGTTCGTATTTGAGTTCCAGCTGGTGTTGTGTATGTCGGTAAAACGGTAACTGTTTGTGAAGTCGTATTGTATGAAGCCGTAATAGGAGGTGGTGGTGGCGTTGCAAGTGATGTAGCAACTAAGGCGAACTTACAGGTTGTATTGTTTGTTATAAATATTTTAGGGTTTTCTGAATTATTATCATAGTAGTTTTCTAAATAAATATATACGGGTCCCGAACTGGGAAATAGAGACTGAACATTTCCAAACACACCAAATGTTGATGTTCCGCTTATTCCGGAAGAATTAAAAAATTCAACTTGAGTTCCGGTTATACCAGTTGTACCATCAAAAATTTGCTGTCCGTCCCCCGTAACACCGGATGCAGGAACTCCGGCGACTCCAACATTTGGATTGTTGTAAGAACCGTATATTGTTGTCACATCTTCTGATGTAAATGTTCCAGACCCAGTAATTCCAGAGTCTACTGCAGTAGTTTCTATAGAAAATGTAGTTCCTTCCGGAAATGTTAAAACATCAACTATACCAAAACTATTGATTCCTGTCTTTTCAGCTGAAGCTCTAATTAGTGTGCCAGAAGGTAATGTCAAAAAATCAGCTGTCTGAAAGCTAAAGGTTGATCTAATTTGTATATCGGATAAAACATCCCCCGTTTTTGCAAAAGATAGCTGTTCTACAGTAGTTTGTGTAAATTGACCGCCAGATCCTCCGGTCACTGAAGATGCATTTCCACCTGCTCCAGTGGTACCTCCGCCGCCACCACCACCATAAGCCACTCCAGTTACACCTGAAATATTTACATATAATGCATTTCCTCCTGTATTTCCGGATACACTTGCTCCCCCGCCAGCAAAAGTCCAGGTTATATTTCCGCCAGTCAATTCCTTAATTTCAATTTCTCCACCAGCTTGTGCTCCTTGCCCTGCACCACCTTGTCCCCAACCGTAAATATTATATACAGTTCCAGTTATTCCGGGAAGTGTCGTCGTTCCTGCAGAAGAATAAGTTTGGAATGTAGTAGGATATTGTCCGGAACCATTTGTTCCATTAATTACTGTGTTTCCTAAAACTTGAATTTTTTGTGCATTTGGGTCTGGAGACAACCCTCCTCCTAGACATACTCTTCCATATTGTGTATCAAATTGGGCGATTGATGAAGTTGAAGAAAATGGACTGATATTTAAAATATTTCCATCTCCCATAACATTTCTTAATCCGCTTTGAATATAGGACGTCTCTCCATGATTAGTCAAACGCATTCGCCCTATCTCTCCAGGTGAAATAACCTGTGTGTTTGGTATTGTCATTTCGGAACCATTGTAAGTCAAATTGGAATCCGATGTTACGCCAGTTGCTCCAAAACGCAAGAGTTCATTAGGTGGTCCATTTAGAATAGTTGCAGTTCCTCCTGCTACGGCATTAATGGCAATAACACCATTTGCATCTGGGGGACTAAGGATTACATTAGATCCGGCAGTTATTCCGAGAACACCTTTATTTATAATCGTTGCAGTTCCTCCCGGACTATATGTAACTTGTATTCCTGTAGACCCTATTACATTGGCTGCAGATCCTGTGGCACCCGGAGAACCTGTGGCACCTGTGGCACCAGTGGCACCCGGAGAACCTGTGGCACCTGTGGCACCAGTGGCACCCGGAGAACCTGTGGCACCTGTGGCACCTGTGGCACCAGTGGCACCAGTGGCACCAGTGGTACCGTTTCCGCCACCTCCTCCTGGAGGAGGAATGATATTGCTACAGTAGAGTGTTTCGATAGTCGCTTCATTAAAGAAGGCATTTCCGCTTGCACCAAAATCTCCGATCTCGGCAATATATGCTTGGCTAACTGGATATTCGGCAGAACCTAGATTTGTTGTGTAAATGTTCATGCTAGGAAACGTAGGCTCTCCAATCTCCGTGATATATGCTCTTTCCACCGGGTGTTCGGCAGAACCTAGATTTGTTGTGTAAATGTTCGCGCTAGGAAACGTAGGCTCCCCAATCTCTCCGATATACGCCCTTTCCACTGGAAATGCCTGCGATCCAATACCGGTTGCATATAGCTGCTGGACATTCTCCTCCACTACTGGTTTTGCCCTAGTTCCAAGTCGATTAACATACTCAAGCTGTACAGGGCTTCCAGTTGTCCCCAGCTGATTAACAAACTCTAGTTGAACTGGGTTTGCTGCCGAACCTACCTGAAGAGCATAAGCTGTATGAACGTCTACAAGGTCAACTACGACCTGAAAGGGTGCTCCAAGCAACGGGGATGTTAGAATTTTTGGTACTAAGTTATGTTGCAGGGCATTCGAAGTTGAAAATGGATTTGGACCACTCATATTTATATTGAGTAAGATGGAAGTATTTAATTCATTTCCTCGCCCTCAGAATATGGAGCCTCTATTTGACTCGTCTAGCACAACTCTTGGTGAGCGTTATACTCTGTTCCCTATTAAGGAGTCAGAGCAAGACTTGTACAAATTATACAAGAAAGCAGTAGGAACTTTCTGGACTGTAGAAGAAATTGATTTCAGCAAAGATAAGGAGGATTGGGAGAAATTAACAAAAGATGAACAGCACTTTATCAAGAACGTTCTAGCCTTCTTTGCAGGTTCTGACGGCATTGTTCAGGAAAATCTGGCATCTCGGTTCCAGGTAGAAGTCCAATCACCAATTGCTAGACTGTTCTATGGTATCCAGAACGCTATGGAAGGCATTCATTCCGAAACATATTCTCTGCTTATTGACCAGTATGTGAAGGATAAAATTGAACAGACAATGCTATTCAGAGCAATTGATACTATCCCAAGCATTGCCGAGAAGGCAAAGTGGGCACTCACCTGGATGAACGACAAACGGTCATACGCTACCCGCCTTGTAGCATTTGCATGTGTTGAAGGTATCTTCTTCTCTGGAAGCTTCTGTGCCATCTATTGGCTCAAGAAGCGTGGTCTGTTGCCTGGATTGACGTTCAGCAATGAGCTGATTTCTCGTGACGAGGGACTACACACTGAGTTTGCAGTTGCCATGTATCATAAGATGGAGAACAAGATGAGCTCAGATGAAATTGGCAGCATTATTTGTGATGCCGTACGTATCGAGTCAGCGTTTATTACGGACTCGCTTCCCTGCTCTTTAATTGGAATGAATTCCCGAGACATGCAGCAATATATTCAGTTTGTTGCCGACAGATTGGCACTTCAGCTTGGCATAAAAAAGATTTACAATTCCACAAATCCGTTTGATTTCATGGAGCTGATTTCATTGGAGGGTAAGACCAACTTCTTTGAGAAGAAGGTTTCAGAGTATTCTAAGCCAGGTGTTGGTCTCTCTCAAGCAGAAATGACCGTTCGCTTTGATGAAGAGTTTTAAGGAGGAGGAAGATCGGTAGTTACGGTTACTCCATAGAATGAAACACCGCTAGCAGGCGATGATATACCTAATTGACTAGCTGCTATTTTTACAGTTGTCAATCCAGAAAACTTGAATGCATCAGTACCTATACTTGTAACTGAATTTGGAATTGTTACAGTTGTCAATAGAGTACATGCTCCGAATGCATTACTACCTATACTTGTAAGTAAATTTGATAGTGTTACAGATGTCAATCCAATACAATTATTGAATGCATCATTACCTATACTTGTAACTGAATTGGGAATTGTTACAGACATCAGTAAACCACAATCTCCGAACGCACCCTCATCTATACTTGTAACTGAATTTCCAATCGTTACATATTTCAATCCGCTACAACCAAAGAATGCATAATTATCCATAGTTGTAACTGAATTGGGAATTGTTACAGACGTCAGTAAAGTACAAGCTTCGAATGCACCCTCACCTATACTTGTAACTGAATCTCCAATCGTTACATATTTCAATCCGCTACAATCAGAGAATGCACCCTCACCTATACTTGTAACTGAATCTCCAATCGTTACAGATATCAATCTGCTACAACCAGAGAATGCATCCCGACCTATACTTCTAACTGAATTGGGAATTGTTACAGTTATCAATCCGCTACAACCAAGGAATGCACTCAGACCTATAATTTCAACTGAATTTCCAATCGTTACAGACGTCAATCCGCTACAATTATGGAATGCACCAGCATCTATACTTGTAACTGAATTGGGAATCGTTACAGACGTCAGTGACCTACAACTATAGAATGCACCAGCACCTATAATTTCAACTGAATCTCCAATCGTTACAGACGTCAGTGAAATACAACCAGAGAATGCACTCAGACCTATACTTGTAACTACGTTTCCAATTGTAAGGTTGATTAAATTGGAGGGAAAAGGAAGGAGAGAGGGGATAGAAGTTATAGTAGCGGTATATGAAAAATTTGGCAAACTTCTATCTCTCGCAAAAGTAGATAGCCCCCACATAAAACCGGGTCCTTGATCTTGATTATACTCTAGAATTGTTAGGGGGGAACCACCACCACCACCGCCACCACCGCCACCGCCACCACCAAATGTTTCTCCGTTCACGTTTCCACCCGGAACCTTGGGCTTATACTGGCGACCAGTTATACGATTAATGGGTGTAAAGTTCTTCTCTTGGGTATACTTGTTCGTAAATGAAGCCAGAAAGTTCAGAGGATGTGTAACCGACGGAATAGGTTGAAATAAATGAGTCCGTGTGCGGCTCTGTGGTTCGCCTTCTACGCGACGAGCTTGAACTGCATTGTACTTTTTTAACTGCGTAAACTGCGAAGCGTCTGGAGTTGGCATCCTTTACGTTTAAAGGAAGAAGCTTTTGTCTATACAAAACACCAAATGAGCAGCTTCTTAAATGTCAGTGTTCTTGTTCTTGCAACTATGGTTCTTGTCTTAGCCGGCATGGTTGGGTACATGTATTGGCAGCAAAATAAGGTGATGTCTGTTGTCAGCTCATTATCTTCCTTTGTGGCAAGCCAACTTGTTCCTCCTCTTGATGTTGAAAGTTCTGATGTAGAAGAGGAAGATGATCGAGCTTCTGTAGTTGAGGAGAAGACCGTAGAGGTTGTTGACACTGTTGAGATTCCTACTGTCCCTGTAGTACCCGAGGTAAAGCAGGAGCCTGATCTTGACGACCTCGACACAAAGACGTCTGCTGAACTTCGTGACGTTCTATCTAAGAGGGGTATTCCGTATGGCAAGCGTGATTCTAAGACTGTGCTACTTCAGCTTCTAAAAGCATCTTCTTAAATACAATGAGATTCCACAACAAACACCTGGATATATTAGCTAACGGTCAAGCAAAGATACTTGTGTTTGACTGTGAGTTTTGGCATGTACTAGGAGAAACCGGAGATCAAGGATACATGTTTCCACCAAACGAAGACTTCTTTTTTATGCCTAGAGAAATTGGAGGATTTTTGCTGACAAAAAATGTAGACGGATCCTGGTCATATATTAACCCATTCTTTGTAACATTATCCAAACCTAAACGCGAGGTATCTTTTACCATCTCAAAGTATGCAACTGTAGAATCTAGTACGGCAAAGAAACTTGATATATTAGAGGGAAAGCTTGGATTGAGTTGGGGAGTATCGTTTCCTTCGAGATTGTCTCCAGAAGGTCAGGAAGCTCTCAAAGAGGGAATAAAATTATACACCGATGATCCTAACATCAAAGCACATCATAAGCCGCCTTCATGGTATAAGGTCTTTATGAAACACTACTCGGAGTCTACAATCATCGTAAAAGGAACAGGTGATATCGAAGCCTTACAGAATGCATCTAAGATGTATGAGTTTGAGTATCTTCCACCCAGGCATATTGTAGACATCGCTTTATGGAACCCTCAAAGCAGAAAGAAGTGTGGTACAGCCAAATTGGAAGGGACATACAATTGTATTAAGAAACTATTGAAGTCCGAAATAAAGGAAATTGCAAGTCATCTTCCTCTTGAAAAGGCTCATGACCCAACTACAGATGCATCTATGACTCTTATTGTTGCAATGTATATCCTAAGCATAAAAAAATAGCCTGTTGGCTTTTGTCGTATTATTCGGTTCACCTCCAGAAACTATCTTTAGATTTTGGTGGATTTTTGCTTTTTAAAATCTCGAGAAAGTCTGCAGTTTGCTTCCTAAGAAATTCTCCTTCATCGAACAATTGTTTATATTGCCGTCGCCGATCTTTTTCCTCCTTGTCTTCCTTCGTTGTTAGCTTAGGAATATCCTTTGGGCGGTTTTTGTTAGGCATTTTTATATACAAATATTATTATTGGTTTATTCCGTTTTTACACTCTAACCATACAAGTAGCAAATGAAGCTTGTATCGTTCGATGTTGGATTACGTAACCTTGCATTCTGTATTCTAGAAGGAACCTCACGCAAAGATGTCAGGATTCTACACTGGGATTTGATAGATGTAATGGCTGAAGGAGCTGGACATGATGCCAAGTGTTTTAAATGTGGCAAACCAGCAAACTGGAAGCAACAAGAACAATACGCGTGTTCTGTCCACAAGAAGGCGGGGAGGGTGTGTACAAAGACTTCGTTGTCACAAAAGACCTTAGAGGCATTGAAGAAGGAAGCTGGGGGATTCAACTTAGAGGGAGCCACAAAGAAGTCCCTCGTAGACGCTCTATATTCTCATTATTCTTCTCGTGTCTGGAAGCGATGTGTAAAATCTTGCAAACAGGGAAGCGTAGTTGACTTGGCTCCCTTTATCAATACTTCACTGACATCTCGAACTTCTTTATGGAATGGTTCTCACAGAGTAGTATTTGAGCAACAACCAGATAAGCGAATGATGGCTGTCCAGGCAATGATGCATATGTGGTTTGAATGTCACGGATACTCAACTAAAGGCGTTTCAGCCGTTCATAAGCTGACCAACATGGTAACAATAGATGATGTCACTAAGACTTATAAGGGACGCAAGAAAACTGGAATTGTTCATGCCTCTGCATTAGTACCAGCTCAATGGAAGGATTATATGCTTAAACACCCCAAAAAAGACGACTTAGCAGATGCATTTCTTCAAGGTCTTTGGTTCATGGAAAACTCTAAGTAAAAATGAAAACGTTTGTAGGTAATTACACAGATGCTTATAAATCCGTTTTATGGAAAATACCAGGTATATATAATGGATAACGACGTTTGTAAATTAACAACAATTCAAAACCCAAACAGACGATATGCAAACACTGTAAACATAGTCTTTTTCAAAGCAAATCCTCCTTCTAGAAATTTTCAAGAATATATTGATGGTTTGAAAGATTGGAAAAATATTAAAACTACATTTCCGAATAGTCAGTTACAAATATTTGTTGATCGACATGTTACAGAAGATGAAGAGCTTGTTGAAATTATGAAAGATTTGGATGCACGAGTTATTCTATTTGAATGTCCAGACTATATGAAAAATAAGTTTCATACTGGACTATTTGGTACATTGTTGCGTTTTTTTCCGATATTTGACATCAATACCAAACCATTAAATGTTGCACATATTTGTGAACTAGAACCGGGGGAAATTGTAAAATACCGATATCATCTTTTAGAACACTTTTCAAAAGGGAGGAGAGAGGTTAGTATGCAATATGTTTTGAATGATTATTCCAAAAAATATGGAGACGAGCAGCCAGAATTTGAAGGGATACCATATTCATGGATAATTGCTGGAGCGTGGACTGTGTTTGAAAAAGCCCCATTCTCGTTGCTGTCCGACTACTTGGATAACATAGAAAGCGACAATAAATACTTTAATCGCTATGGAAATAAAACTGCACGAGTTCTTTCAGAACATGGCAAATATAGTTTTGGTATTGATGAGGTGTTTTTAAATTTAGTGTACTTGCCCTGGTTAATTAAAACTGGTCGTAAGATAGGACTTATTATGAATTATGTTATTTCGGAACCAGTATTCCATAGCAGAGAACAGATTCTTAAGAATAAACGTAGTAAGGTCTGTTTTGATTTTATACTTCAAAAAAATCAATCTGTTAGTGCATCTGTAAGAGAGTTTCTAAACATATTTTATGACCCTGAAATGAAGAAGAAGGAACTATCACAAAACACGTATAAAATTGTAACTAGATTTTATCAAATACTTGAAAAATACCCGACCTGGTTAGGAACAAGTTTATCTAAATTTTTATTACACTTATTCCGAGATAAGTATCGTGCTGTATGTATGCTAATAGTTCAAAACAATAAAATTATTGATGTTGTAATGCGTTAAAGTTTTCAGAACCCTAACGTCACTAACTAACAAATGGACATCATCGGTCTCGACATGCTTGTAAATCCCAGCATGACTGGTGGAGATACTGCTCTTCCCAATCTTGAATCAATCGAGCTCCCTAACTTTAGCGAAGATACTGCTCCTCACATTATGCCAAATCTGGATTCAGTAGGTGCAACCGAGACCTGGAGCGGTGTACAGAATATGAATGCAGATTCATTTGTGCCAACACAATCTAAGACTCGCATGTCTGATGAACACGTTCAACGCAAGAAGTACGAGACTCTACGCAAGTTTGACCGTCTAGCTAAGATGGGCGTACCTATGCGTAAGAGATTCACAATGGACTCTTCTTTGGAGGAGATGGAAATGGAGCTAGAGTTTATTCGCAAAGAGAAGGACATGGACCGGTCTGTACAACAGTTCTCTGAGTGGTTCGTGACAGGTATGGGTGGTCTTGAATGGTCATCTAAGAACGTAGGAATGGTTCAGGCATTTGGTCTTCAGCTAGATGGTCTTTCAGAGGCTGCTCAGATGAAGGTTGGTGATATGGAGGAGGATTTTGAGGAGCTATATGACCTGTACGGTGACAAATTGAGAATGCATCCTCTGGTACGCATTCCTATCAGAACGTGTATGATGGTCTACATGGTTCATCTGACGAATCAGATGGTTCAGAAGTCTCCCATTCCTAACCTGGATCAGGTTCTGAAGTCTAATCCCGAAATTGCTCGTCAACTTGCTACTGCAGCAATGCAGTCACAGAGCAATCAGCGCGGAACCAATGTTGCTCCTCCTCCTATGGCACCTCGTTCCGAGAACCCCATGGCAGGTCTTTCCAACTTCATGAGTTCAATGATTCCTCCTCCTCCTCAGCGGGCTCAACAGACCATCAAGTCTCCTGTAAAGATAGCTAGACCTAACCCTCAGCCACCTGCAGCAGCTGTTCAGCCCCGTGTTGAGATGAAGCCTCCCAGCATTCCTTCTGATATTTCTGATCTCCTAAAGTCAGTTAATTCAGGAGTTACTGAAAAGAAGGTGACGCTGTCTGCCCCTGCCAAGAAGGGTGGCTCAACAGGTAAAAATTCTGTGAGCATTAAGCTCTAGCATAACTGTAGACCCAACTCGAGTATTACCTCCTTTTCCAAACTTTCCATGTTTGCCAGAAAAGACCTGGCAATCATTGGCGTCGAAAACCGTAAAGTCCTTACTACGCCACCTTCAAACTCCATGAAAACAGTCTCGTATAAAACATGTCTTGAAACTGGAGGTTGAAAAGTGAAGTTAGAGATAATCGGTTGAGATTCGTAGCCAAGAAATGTCATGCTTGCACAAAACCGAAAGAACTTGTCTAAACTAAGATCAAATGCTACGGCCATTTTCGCTTTAACACTACAATTGTATAATAATAAAATTCGTTTTAACAATGTTTCATCCTTCAAGATTATTAGAGGTTCAATGCCAGTTGGATTAAGGAGGGAGGCAGAAGACCAGGAAGAGATTGAAAAATATGTGGAAGTATGTCTGGTATACTAAAAAGAATATTGTATGCCTACAATATTCCCAAATATTACATGATAGCTAATCTTGTATTACTTTTGGCCTTCTCGCGACCCTTCGGTATATTTACGTTATACATTAGTAACGACCAACTCTGGTTCACTAGTTGATATGCTGTTCTCTCCAGCCACGATGAATTCCCGTCTCTTCGGGTTTTCCAGTTCAATCTGGGCAACTGCCCCTCCTTCGCAGTTAACTATGTCTCACTAAACCTGAGACCCTCTTTCTTCGGTTGTTAAGGTCAACGTAACCTAAATAACGCCCCTACCTTCCGCGTTAAATTGTACTACACATCAGCGAGTTCTTATGCTCAACATTCTGTAGTTCCTATGACTGCTAAGATTCAGTCAATTCCGAGAATATTACAATATTTACAGTCAATTCAATTATTTTGTTGACCCTCTTGGTCAACTACTTTAACTAAATTCTTTGCAGATTATGTAATATCCTGATATTCGTAATCATATACAAAAACAATCCGTTTTTAAGAAAAATTTGAGCCCAAAAGCTCGTATAAATTTAATAGTCATTTTCTCCGGCTTGTTTCCAGAACCAGCGCTCGCTGAGTTTGGTGTTGATTTCACGGAGAAAAGTCTCCGCTTCACCGACTGTCCTAGCTCGAAGAACTCTTGATGTTTTGCCGTTGGTGAATTTTACTCCAAAGCCGATTTTTCCAAGCTTGCTCTGATGGCTGATCGAACACTCTAGAGGAGTGAATGGATCAACGTTGATAACTTCACCATATGGGCTCTCGATACGAGCTCCCCAGTAGCATCCGAACTCATTGTTCTTCTGGTGAAATGTGACGGTCATGATAATTGTTATTTGATAGTGATATAATCCAATATAATCCGTTTTTATTGCTTTGATCTCTCGACCACATCGATAAATGGATACACAAATGCTGCAACAACTACAAGCAAAACTACAATATCAACTCCTCTGACTATCTTTTTATACTTTACTGGTAGCTGATCAAACTTCTTTCTGTACTCATCAGGCTTGAACACTCCCGACATCCATCCAAGAAGCGTTGGTCCAAGTCTATCGGTACAGTCGTAAACATAGTCATACCATGCCAATGCAATGTATGCAGCAGTTGCTAAAAGGAATGCAGCAACACATTTATGAAGAAATGCCTTTGGATGTGGCAGCCAATATACGATCAGAACAAATGCAGAAAATACTAAACACTTTGGATTTAAATATAGTGGTGTTCCAAATAAGCCTCCTCCCATTTACTCTTTACTAAACAATCCAGGTTGATCACTTGATGCATTTCCAGTAAATGGGTCTCCTCCAGATGAAACAGCAACGGCAGTTTCACCGTTGGTCATTCCTTCCCTAGAAAATGGTCCCTTCCCTCTGAATAAGCCAGCAGATAAGATTACAAATGCTGCAGTTAGAATCAAAGATGTTATAAAATCCTTTGTTCCTACGAAGCACACTGCAAATATAGCCAATCTGCGAAGGATTAAATATTGTGAGTATTCTTTATCGTCATGACTCAACTCATGAACAATAAATCTGCTTCCAACGTTGAGTAGAAGCAACATAATCCCTGAAAATAGAGTACTGTTGTTCAATAATCCAACTAACAGCTGTATCTTTTGTAAGACCATTTATTAGAAGAGGCTAAATTTCTCTGTAACTTTGGGATCCACGTGGGGCTTCACAGTAGTAGTAGGCACGGGAGGAGACGTTACATCCTTACCTTTCTCCTGTGGGAGCTTCTGTCCCTTTCCAGAAAGCATGCTAGCTAGTTTTCCAATCTGAGCCATATCAGGTTTGGGAGCTCCAGATTTAGGCTGAGGCTTTGCTTCTGGCTTTTTAGGACTCTGCTCAGTTGCATCTAGATGCTCGAACACAGGATACGAACTAATAAGGTAAGCTACGCCACATAGAAGACCGACTGGCTGACTCTTCATAAATACACCGACGACTCCAAGAAGCACAAGAACATGTCCAACAGGGCTTGCCAGAACCAGAGACACAAGTGCAGGAGGGGGGTGAGTGAAAAACGCAATATATACTATCAATCCAGCGATGACAAGATATTCGGGTGTAATCTTCATTTACAATATAATGCTAATTTTTCTATGCTCCTTTGAACAAGATGAACTATTCGAGTCTGGATGACGTATTTCCAGACAAGCCGTGGCCTAAAAAAACACATGGCATTGCCAAAACAGAAACCAAACGAGATGCAGTTCAAGAAGGTCGAGTCTTTACTGATCCCAGAAAGCGGGGTCAAGCAAGTATGCAGACCATGAAGAAGGGTATCGATGACCTTACTACCACATTGCCCATTGTAAAAGATGATGAAGAATCAAATTTTCAGCCCGAGAGAGTTGTTACCCGCGAGAACTTTGGGATTACAAAGACTAGCGAGACAAAGCCTTTTTATCGCACAGATGATGGAACTAACTTTGCATATGCCCCACCTTCTTTTCAACGTGATGGTCAAGATGTAAGACTACAACGCCTATATGAACTTTTAGATAGGCAAACTGGTTCGGAAACTCCTGGAACCCAGGATATGCTTCTATATATCTTTACAGGTGTCTTCTTCATTTTTACATTTGATACGTTCGTAAATCTTGGAAAGCATGTCAGGTAAAAAGTAGTGATTAGATCACTTAGCATGCTCATTGTAGCAAATACCTTGAGTAAGTATGCATTTTTTTAGTATTGGCACTTTAACCTGTTAAATGCGTTTTTCCATTGAGAACACAACCTTGCTCAGGCCGTATTGTTTGATACACTTTTCCAGAAATATCTGGCATTCGTTACATGGTTTGGAGTCTAGTAATTTGTCGTGTGCATTGTAACGATATACCATCAATGTGGCACCGCGAAGTAGTGAAAGATCGCCTAGATTTTTCACTACTGCACGTTCTGCATGGATTGTCTGATCTGAATATCCAGAACCCTTGGATCGAGAACCGACTCCATTATGACCAATAGCCAGGACTTTATTTCTCTTCACAATTACTGCTTGGTGATAATGTGTCCTATGCGGAAGAACATCTGGCCGACGATTTTGCATTTCTTTCTATTCTCGTTATTGAAAAGGGACTTTCCATTTTACCAAGCAGAATAAGAAGGTAGCAGTTTGTCCTCTACAGCCTTCTCTTTTTTCACTATAGGCTTCTCTTTTTTCACTATAGGCTTCTCTTTGGCTTTTTTCTTTGCTGCTTCATTCATCTCAATCTCTCTTTTTACGTATGCTTCAAACCAGCCGTCGTCAGAGTCGTAACCATCTTCCATGGTCTTTCGTAGCCTTGCTCTTTCTTTACGAGTGTGTCCGCTAGAGCATGCACTTCCGATTGGCATAGCGCCAGTATACTCATCCCAGAGACCTTTTTGTAAGCACGAGTTCATTTTTAGTAGTCTCGGATTTTTATTTAAACAATCCGTTTTATGACCGGTCTCCAAGTCGCGTTTCAATAGTTGAGAATTCATCAAATGCATTCTCAAGTGTTTCTACATCGAGGCTAATGCTCCAATCAGTGCCAGGACCCGGCCAGAACATGTATTGATTTCTATTCATATCATGAGTACGAAGTCTGAACTGAAATCTATCTAGTTTTGTCAGCGGAGGGGAAAATATGATTTCCTGATGAGCATCTGAGCTCTCATTGTAGATTGTAACGGGGTCTGTTGGATTGTAAACAACAAACTTACCAAAAACAGAGTTTGTAGATGCAGAACGGTCTGCCAAAGGTGATGTCTCGTCAGACATGTTCAATCCCTTTGCTTCAAGAAAGAAGTATCTAGGTACAGATGCAAGGGCTTGTGCAGTATAGCCAGGTTGAATATCTGGACCTTCCCATAACTTTACTAGTGCACCACCCGAATTTGATATCTGAGAAAATTCAGCACTCTTAATATTAATACTCGTTACACGCTCATAAGCACGAGGAAGATAAACAGTAAAGTTTCCATTATTTGGAAAAAGCTGAGTATCTCGGTCTCCTGAATCAATATGTAATATACGAGTACGCTTTACCAACTTCTGAACAGGTCTAGAAGGAGAAACCTGAACTCCATTATAGTCGAATGACCGATTCATTTGTGTTTCATCACGAATTAAAACTTTCTATAACGACGTGTCTTCCTGGCTATGCTTCTAGGTTGACGAACAAACTGATGTCCACGCTTCATACCCTGCCTTTTCTTTCTGGTTGTACGAGAATACTCTGCCGATGATAAATGCTTGATTGCATTAGCTGGAAGATACCGTTCTCCAGTTACCAATGATGGCATCCCAGACTTCGTTCTCCAATCTTGTATAGTCCATTGATGCAATGAATTACGTGAACTTTTACGCCCGATGTATTTACCGCCCCGGTCTTTATATAGCTTGACGGCTAGCTGTGCCTTTCTGGCACTCCACTGTCCTGGTAAACCTCCTTTTGAAGAACGGGTAACCTCTGCTTTTACACGTAACCACAATTCTGGTTTTGTTCTAATCATATTATAAACATGAAATATTTAATAGTAAAAGGAGGACCTTCTGGTTTTGGAGATAGACTTGAATGCTTAATTATGTATATAAAGTTTGCTCTCACAAAAAACCTCAAAATTTATGTTGATTGGGTTGATCCAATTTGGTCACACAATGGAGAATCCTTTTATACATACTTTGACTTAGTCAATATTCCCAAATTAAATTCAATCGATGACATTCCTGCAGACGCCACGATACATCCAAAAGTTTGGGAAGGCAAACTAAAGTTACCGTATACTCGTGAGATGGGACTAACCACAGAATTAGGTCAATTGACCGACCAAGAGTTTAATGCAGATGTAATAGTTGCTTCGTCGAATGGATACAGACTGTCTTATTCAGATTTACAATTTTTTGCCAATGTATTTCGTGTTATTGATCAGCGTATCATTTCAAAGGTAGTCGAAAAGCAGAAAAAATTTGACTTGAGAAACAAAATTGGTATTCACCTTCGAGGAACAGATAGAGCAACCAAAGTTGATAAGTCACACCGCATGGCCGGTATAAATATTAGGATGGTAACGGCAGGAATGTTGAATAAATCTAAATTTGTAGCTGTGTCAGATGATCGTGAGTTTTTAGCGATGTGGAAGAATCGATATCCGGATTTTCCAGTTCTAACAGAAATAGAAGCAATAAGTGGAACTAAAGGTGTACATCAGCTAACAAAAAATGAAGTGGGTGTTCCGAAAGATTTATTGAATGTCGACCTTTTAGTGGATTTCTTTAGTCTCGGGTCATGTAGAAATATAATTAGCACATCGAAAGATTCCAGATTTGCTAATAATTCAAAAAAACTTGGCAAGTTCATAGATAAAATGTTTTTGCCTATTTAAAATGGATATGATTCTTGCAAGTAAAAATAAGTAAAGAATGGCTTTGACTATCCACGGATATAGGATACCCAAACCCATAAACGCTCATCATATCAAGGGTGTTCTGACTGTCAAACCGTATGTTCCTTCGGTCTTCGTAAAGCCTCAATTTGTACCACGATACAAGGTCTATCAGGAAACAGATCAACACCTATATATTCCTAAGCACTACGGTATCCAAGAGTATGGTCAATATACTGTTTCGACACGTGACGTTCAGAAAACTCCAGACAAGTTCTGGAGATTTACAGGTTCTTTACGTCCAGTTCAAATTCCAGTCGTTGACTCTTTCTTGAAACCAGAGCCACATGATGGCATTGTATCTCTTCAAACTGGCGGAGGTAAGACAGTGTGTGGATTATATATTGCAAGTCAACTAAAGCTTCCTACATTAGTTCTGGTACACAATACATTCTTGCGTGATCAGTGGCTTGAACGAATCGGATCCTTTCTACCAGATGCTAGAATTGGTCGAGTACAAGGAGATGTATTGGACATCGAAAACAAAGATATTATTGTAGCCATGCTTCAATCACTCTCTATGAGAGACTATCCACCAAATACCTTCAAGGTTATTGGCTTAGTAATCGTCGATGAATGTCATCATATTGCCTCGGAAGCATTCAGTCAGTCAATCCCAAAGATTACATCCAAATATATGCTTGGCCTTTCTGCAACTCCTGAACGCAAAGATAGGCTAATGCATGTAATAAACTGGTTTCTTGGGCCAATGCTTTATAAGTCAGATACAGCCGATAAGATTGATGATAAAGTGAAAGTTGAGTATTTTGAATTCGACCCACCAGACAAAGAATTCAATTCAATCATCTACAATTCAGCAAATGTTATGTTCACTTCATTGATGATCAATAAAGTCACACAATACGAACCACGCAATAGATTCCTGGTTGAAATTTTGAAAGATGTATTCCAGGAAAAGAACAGACAGATACTTGTGCTTACAGACCGGGTAGAACATACTAAAAAACTATTTGAAATGCTCCCTATAGAAATCCAAGAACATGCATGTATTCTTGGAAGGGATGTAAAATCAGAACAACGAACTATACTTTGTGCTACCAAACGTATTCTTATTGCTACTTATCAGATGTGTTCTGAAGGATTTGATCTGGCCACATTAAACACTCTGCTTATTGCAACATCGCGACCCGATGTAGATCAAATTGTTGGGAGAATTATGCGAACAGACAAAAATAATAGAAGTATTGATCCGCTTATTTTAGATGTAGTTGATCCAGCTTTTCGGCGACAGTTCCAAGAGCGTCTTCAACTTTACAAGAAAAGAAATTACCAGGTTGAGAAGGTTTTACTAGAGTAACCATGTCCAGAGGAATCCACTCTGCAACAAAAAATGTATGATTTGGATTTGCCGGCATTAAACACTGACAATGTGTATCAGTTAGTGAAAGAACAATATATTTAGTTTCGTAAAACTTGTGAACGGCATACATTTTTCCTTTATAATGTTTCTTCGTCAAAATCATATTGAGTAGTATAGTCATTATAATCACGAACAGCCCGATCACCATAATCACCATAATCAACTTGTAGTTGAGTTCCATCATCAGCAATGGGTTCATCACCATTCTCAACATAATCTCGTTCTCTGTTGTATCCTTCTTCGGGCTTATCCAAATCAACTTCTTCAAGCACAGGTTCTCTGTAGTTCAACTCACGTACAAATCTTTCGCGGTCAACATTTGTTATAATAAAGTCGGCTAAGCCTAACTCCAGTAGTCGCTGTGTCAGCTCACGTTCGGTATCATTCATCGAACGCAAAGAAGCCTTTAACGTATTGCGTTCTTTGGCTCTGAGCTCAAAGTCTTCCTTCTCAGCTGCATCTTTTGACAACAGAATCATTCTCAAAGTTAAGTCAGACTTAAGAGCATCATTTATTACTCTGGTTAGCGGAGGACTTCCCTTTACAATGTTCATCAGTTCAAAGAAATATCCTTTTGCAATGTCGCGAATCATAGAATCTGACTCATTGATATCAATTCGTACCAGGTGCTCGCGAAGAGCCTTCTGTTCTTTCACAGCAAAAGATGTATTAGATAAGAAAGACAAAAGTCTAGATGTCATAGTTACGAATGCAGAACCATCAGCGGTCTTTGTGAACTCTGTTAATGTGGGGAATCCAGCTGGAAGTCCGAGACCAACGCGCCGCCGTATTTCATTGTCAGGTACACGCTCAAAAGATATAGCATTATCGACAGGAGATACAAGCTGGTTGTTCGGTGATGGGTTAATCTTTGATTGAAGCCTAAGTTCGGTTTGTGAAACACTCGGAAGCCGCTTTGTACTCCATGATGACAACTTATTTGCCTTACATGTCATTGGTTTTTCCTCGTCTAGCGTCTCTCCTGGCTGATATACAGGATTATCAACTGATTCGATTGGTAGAACCAATGTATTCTTGGAAGCTTCCTCTACTGGGACTTCATATCTCTCGCGGGCGTTCTCAAATATGGATTTGTTCTGTTCGGCAAAAAACTTAATCCACTGAAGAGATTGGGTTTGTAAATCCTTAGACTTCTTCAAAACTTCGCGTAAGATGGTTGCTACGCTTCCACGGTAAGAACCCGGGAATGATTCGAATGTTTTTCGTAACAAAACCAGAATTGATGCCAATACATAACATTCCTCTGGTTCTTCTGAATCACGAGGGTAACCTGATGTATTCAGTGGACGATTTCCAACACTTCTCTTTGGAATAAGAAATGGATTATGTGCTTGAAGCAGAACAACCGCTCCGGCAATACCAAGTGCACCTTCAACTAATTCTTGTTTTTCTTTTGCAATTGCTTTACTTGCTGCTGCACGTGCTTTTAGACTAGCAGACAGTTTCCGAATTAACTGGAGAATTGGTAACAATTGCTTGTCATCTGGCAGAACCTGAAGAAATGTTAAGATTGTAAACAGCAATGACTCGCCGGCATTATCAGGATTAAATAGCCTTTTTAGCTCTGCTAGAGAGTTGACAAAGTTATCAGTACTCACAATATTGGTTTCCAATGCAGAGTATTCCATAACTAAATGACCATCTTCATCATATTCATTTACGGCACTGAAACTATCTGAATTGATTTCCTCGCTACAAAACCGACATACTCTCTTTCCATCGATGGTTACTGTCCAGTCTGCATAGAATTTGAACTTATCTTCTAATGCCCCGCGAAGAAGTTCAAGTGTATGAGAGCACAATACAAATTGTCCAGTAACATCGTAGTACTTCTTGTTCTCAAGAGTAAGATCGCGTACAATCTTTTCGAGTGCTTCTGCCTTATCTTCTGGCTCTCTATTTGGGTCGGCCTGAATTGCTAAAACATCTGCATGTCTTTCTGACTTTGGAAGGTGTTCGTACTTCTCATATTTAGGAATGGCTTCGGCAATGATAGGAATCTGGAAATGTTTCAATAGTTTTTGGTATTCAACTAATAGGTCATGTTTGGTAGACTCTTTCCATGGTATACGTCCTTTATATGCAGTAGTAACCTTCTCCTGGATAATTGTACTTACCGGGATACACTGGCCTCCTTTACCAATCGGTCGATATAGACCACTTGACAGAAAGTTATCAAAGTTTGCCGTCAATAACATACATATTTCAGGTGTAGATTCTGGGAATGAGGTGACTGGAACGTCGGAGAATGCAGAGGCAGCTAAACTTCCAGATGAACTTGCTTCAGACAACAGAAGTCTGGATACAAAATAGCCACCATCAACTTGCTGGGTAAGCCATAAACGAGAATCAACCCCGGGATACCAAGTAGAATACACTTTGGTCAGAATATCACTTGGGATATCAGGAGAGTCTCGCTTAAATTTGAGCTCTAGAATAGGCATAGGAACATCCTGACGTTCAACTGGCGGAAAGCGTTCCTTCCAAGCAGACCAAGGAATCTGTGACAAACGGACATCATATAATCTTAATAGACCAGCTGATGTATAGGGGTCGGTGCTCACTGGAATTGCATGTTCCATGATAGCCGTGACACTTGGAAAAGAATCCAGAAGCGATACATCTGTCTGAACAAATGTAGGTTGATTAGATTTCAAGAAAGGATGTTCCATCAGAGGATTTGGAAGTTCAGGTCGATGTCCCAAATAAAATCCCAAAGTTTTGAGTTCATCTGCACTGTTAGGAACCTCTACCGTAATTGTATCATATGTTCCATCATCTTTCATAATAGTTTTTGTCATTAGGTAATTTCCAAGACCTACCACAGGCTTGTTACCTTCCTTATCAACAAGTGTAACAGCAGAAGAAATCATGCGTCCATCTTCTCTGCTAATATATGGACGAGGAAGAGCTCCGATCAGACGCGGATAGTAATTGACACTTCTACGTTGTTCAAAGATTGGTCGCCATTCCTTGTCATACGAATATCGATTGTAATCAAATTCAGAGTACACGGAATTAATCCATGGAACTTTCACTGCTTTTCTGGCAGTATTGATGATATAATCGGATTCGGTGGCAACAATCAATCCCTCGTATGCAGTCTTAAACCGGTCTTTGAGCTGTTTGAGTTCCTTGATTTCATGCTTTGTAACCTTTCCCGTTGGCAATGTCTTCTCGAAGAAATCACTTAGCTGGGCATCTAGGGTAAAAAATCTGGTTTCTTCCGGTTTCTGAACTTCTTCTTCGAAGTCGAAAGTCTCTAGAACTTCGAATTCGCTTGGATCAAATATTAGGACGTCTGCCATTATTCTATAGTCCTTTTTCTACTATCTCACAATATTCGTGGATAGTTTTTTGAGTCTCCTTCAGAAGTTCTTCTGGCTTCTTTGTTCCACACCAACGAACGATCATAGCAGGCTTCATAGGGTGAGGAATATCATATGACACAAAGTTAACATCTTTAGAGTGATACAATACCTCTTGAAGCAATGCACCAACAGTATGACCACCCTGGTCAAGCTTGACGTTATATACGTCTTTCTCTGGCTCTCGAGTAATCTTCTCCAATGCATTTGTCATCCACGAATCAACTTGCTGCCGAAATTCTATTACTGCCAACTTCATTATGTCTTTTGCCTCTAGAACTCCAACGCTCTCAACGGATACATCAATCCAATTGGGACGGCCGATATTATCAATTGAGTATGACTTCTGTATGTAGAAGTTATCAAAGACACGAGGGTCGCCTCCACTCTCAACGTATTTCTTCTTGTCTTTCTCGGCTCGCTCTGGGTCTACATGGTATGACATGCTCGCCGTACACACCTGAGAGGCCTTTTCTACTGCCAGCTTTGCTCGTATATAGACCTGCTCACCTTTTCGAACACGAAGAAACAGCAAAGGAGTATTAAGGTCACGATCTTTCATGATTAAATTATCACGGCCAGATTCAACCACAAAGTCATCAGTTGTAATAACTAAATCTTCAAGCTTAGGTTGAATATTAAGCTGAATTCTGGCATCACGAATAATTGTAGAATCAGTGTGAAGAAGATTAATTGGTAGAAGTTCCATCCTATGCTTCAACATCTCGTGGGGCATCTGAGTAGTATTTTCTAAAATCTGAACATCCTGCACTACCACAGTAGGAAGCTGACCCAGCATCACACGACGCATACCGTTCACAAAGGTCAATGGAAAGTTGCGAAACTCAGAAGTCAAGTAGTTTGCTTTCTTTTTGGAAACTGAAAAGGTCGCCATTGTTTTTAAACAATAGTTTCGTTATCATCTTAATCCGTTTTTTCCTTGCTTCAAACAACGAATGTCGCAGCCGTATCTTTTCTATAGTGAACGGTGTCCTCATAGCAAGCAGATTATTGAAACTCTAAAAGGTCTCAATAAATCCAGCTTATACAAGTTTGTTCTGGTTGAACAACTTGCTCGCAACCAGATTCCTGCATTTCTAAAGAAGGTGCCGACCCTGTATGTTCCAGAATCCAAGGAAGTTCTAGTTGGTCCCCAAATTTTTGGATATATCAGTAAGCCTACTTCTGCACGCAAAGAGCTTCCAACAAAGGACTCAGCAGGAGCCCCAACCGGAGCAGCTCCCATTGGTGATATATCTGCTTGGGGATTCGAGGGCTCTGGTCGCTTATCTGAATCGTACTCTATGTGGGAGTCACCTAATTCTTTTTCATCGGATGGCAATAGTTTATATACATTTATTGGTGGCATGACCAAGACATCCGAGCCTGCACGTGAAGCAACTTCATCTGAAAATACCCTCAAGTCAAAGACTAGTGCTAATGATGACGTGAGCAAGCGGTTAGAAGCTCTACAGTCTCAGCGTAAAAACGAATTTTCTGGTATTAGTCGTGTTTAATAATAAGAAATGTCTAAGAAAGTTCTAATAGATGCCTTGTTTAACCAGTTTAACTCCTTTCTAGGGGAGCTAAAGCAGATGTATCCTGAAGATGTAGACTTTCCTGTATTCATTACCACACTTTCTATGTTGAAGACGGCAAATCCAATGCTAGTTGTCAACTTTGTAAAGACTGAAATTGTAGACCCATTTGGTGCTAAAATTCAAGACAGGGATGAATCGTTCTTTATGGAGCAAGATTATACTGTTCGCGGTGACGTTGACCTGGATATTGTTGATAAGATAAAGCAGTATATCCAAGGGATGAGCCCCGAGACTAAAGAGACTGTCTGGAAGTATATCGAGATTATTACTAAACTATGCTCAAAGGCACTTGAAGCATAAAAACTTGTCTTTTAGCCATAAAAACGGATAGTTCGTATTATTACACTCATACAGTAAAAATGACTCTCTCGATCATCATTCTGACTGCAAGTGCATCATGTATGTTGGGTCTAGCGATCGGAACAACATACCCTGAAGCTGTATCCATTGGATGCAAGAATGTTGCAAGCAAGACATGGTCTGCAGTTCGTAAGACCACGTCTAGTATTTATGCAAGAGTCATAGAGGCAATGCCAACAACACCGGCTAAAGCTGAATAATATCGGCTTATGCCGAATTTTTAAATCCATATAAATCAGATGGTGTTAATTCGACGAGTTCTTTTAGGGCGGCGTCCATATTTTTAAAGTTGCGGAATAGAATTTGGTTTACTTCTGCTGGTGACCATTTTTCATGAAGAGATTTGTCGGTAATGTTGATGTATGCAATATCATAGAAACTACAGACCATTTCAGTTAAGATTTCAATCGAACACTTTTTGAAATGAACAATCATATCTATTCTTCCAGGACGAATTAATGCACTATCAATACGTTCCGGAAAGTTGGTCGAAATTGCAATAATTCTTCCACTTGATTCCAACGTTCCATCTAGAAGGTTCAGCAAAAATGACAGATCAATTGGGTTCTCTTCCTCTAGGATATTACCAAACTCATCCATCTTAATCTTTTTTGTTTCAGGCTTCTTCAACTCACGACGCAATACAATATCACCCATTGCATCAATGTCTTCAATCACATACATCCTCTCATTTACTGGAATTGTGTAACGCTCAGTCTTTCCATTGTCCAGCACGTTGATTTCATCATTAAAAAACAGATGAGTTAGCTGCTCCTTAGACTTAATTTCAGACAAGTGAATGTTGATAATATGTCGCTTACCAACATTTGCAATTGCCTTAATTGTTGAAGTCTTTCCACAACCAGGTGAGCCATGAAACATAAATCCAAGAGTATGTGGAATCCCCTTTGCATCATACCAATCTTTACGCTTCAGAAAGAACTCAGTATGATCTCGTACATTTTCCCGCTGCTCAAAGAACACATTATCAAATGTTCTGGAAGTTGCAAACTTATGTTTTGTGAAAATGATATAAGATGTTGGTAAAGGATTCTGAACTCCTTTAATCTTAGTCTGAACCATCATATTGAAAAAATACTTATTTGTACCAAGCTTGTTCAGCATATGACGTTCATAGTCGGTTGTGCAACTTTCAACATATGATTGAAGAAATAGACTCTCGTGCTCATAGCAAAAAATCTTAAATTTCAGTCCTTCGATGTTTCCTTCGGAATGCTTGATATCGATCAGCTGAAAATACAAATCTCCATCAATCTTAATAGGATTAAACTCATAAGGAACGTAATCGTGATGAGTAATTGCTAGCAAATGACAAATAGATGGAACTTTAGATACTGAATGTATTACGGCATCCATGCGGTTCTGGAAAAAAGTTGGAGTTGACTTCTTTTCCTCCTTATTCCGCTCGAACAAGATTTCGGCAGAGATTTGTTTATTACGAGGAGGAAGCTCACTATTTACTTGCTTACGTCTACATGACGAGAACAAGTATGCAGACAATTGAGGAAAGTATTGAACAATCCGTTCAAAAACAGACACAATAATAAATGATTTTGCTCCGCCGCCGCTATTTAAAATCATCTGTGCTTTCATTATATCAGCCAAATGCTGGTTCATTTAAAACTAATAACCAGTTACTGTTTAGACTGAATACACATATCCAGTGTCGGAATATTAACATGAATGGGCTTTGACCGCTTTAGACGCAAAGATTCGGATGCTTTCTCAACAACATCATTAGACAGAGATACGTATTTCTTCATATCTCTCAGAGGACCTTGTATATTCATAACTGGAAATACCATTCTGATCGGAGGAAGGGCAGACAGGATTAGATCATTAGTAGTTGCAATATAATTACGATACTGTTCAATATCCAGAGGGCCACCAAACATTCTCAAAAGAGTACGAGGAGGAGCAGGAGTTATACTTTCAACATACAGAGAAGCATACAGATAGTTTAGCAATGCATGGCGATTCCAGCGAGTTCCATCTGAAATTGTTTGCTCGGAATACAAATTTGCCAGTGCACATTCGGGAGAACAAAAATTACCTTCGCATGTGTAGATGTTCTTGTAAGCTTCATACGAAATTGGAGATACAAAGTGATGACCATTAAATTTATGACAACACCAGAAACATGCAGTATGTTCAGAATACTCACGAGTTCGTGAAATTTTTTCCAGGATTGGCTTCAATAACTCGTTATCAAAACGTTGAGCCGCGTTCGACACTTCAACTGAATGAAGAATATCAGAATACGTAAGAACATCTCCTACTGGGAGAATAGAATCGTTTACCTCATCTGGAATTCGTAGAAAGAATATAACAGGTGTCTCTTTAACCTGTTCAATCTTTTTGACTTTTTTAGGAGGCATTTAACCTTTTTAATTGTTTAACGTAAAAATGGAATTGAATAATACATTAAGATAAATTTTACCTGAGAGCCTCATACCATGAGCGAACCTGAGCTGTGGCGAGTGTTATTTGCTTGGTTTTCCTTGCTCGTGATTACATTGATATTGATAGAAATTGTATGTGCACTTGACAGACTTGCTTGGCGGCTATTTCGTGCCGTAGGTTGGCTTCTCTATACACTGTACGCTCCTATAGAGTGGCTGTGCACCACCATACTTCGATGGACTCTTTTCTTAAGTTTTCTTGCATATTGGTTCACGATATTTATAAACACAGCAGAAGCTCGAGAAATTATCCGACTTCTGAACCCGTAATGGGTCTAATGTTATACGCCGAAAGGCATTTTTAGACTAGAAAAACGGATTATCACGTTTCCAGATTTGTTGAAAACACAAAATGAATTGCATAACAGAGCCTCAAATTATTTCATTTACTGCTGGTTTTCTAAGCAGTCTGCTGGGGTTTATGATTGCATCATGTATATTGTACACCAGTCCAGAGCCCCCAACTGACACAAAAAATCTCTTCAAGAAACTTCCGTTGCTCCCACCAGACTCGGATGATGAAGAAGAAGGTAGTGTCCAGGATTACTTAGCGGACCGTCTAGGCACAAGCCAGGCATTCCGTCTAAAGGTGGTACGGGCTATGGCCAAGCTACACAACGAGTACCCCTCGATTTATGTAGAGGTGATGCAGTTCAAATAATATGCCTTCGGGCAATTTTTAGAAAGAAAAACGGATTTAAATTTACATTTATTTTTAAACTTACTATTATCATGGATACTCACAAAGTTGCCATCGAGGAACTGCGTATTGCAAAGATGATTCTTCAAATTGCTAGGGAAAACTACTACGTAAAAGTGGTACCCTTCCTTGAAGAAAACGTAATCAAGGCTCAGAAGAAAGTTAATGCTTTCGAAGAGTTCTCAACAAGCAAAATGCTACTAGGCTTCTTTGGAGTTTCTGAACAAAAAGACCAGCTACCGTTCACAACGGATCAGGTTTTAACTCCCTGTCGGGAGGTTGTTGTGGTGGAAGAGTTCGTATAATATGCCTTCGGGCAATTTTTTTATCCTTTTGAAAACGAATTTACATGTTGGAATGTCATCAAACCTTAACAAGATGTCGCTTGCCCAGACATACCGCAAACATACTCATCGTGAGCATATTCTCAGTCTTCCCGACACTTACGTTGGGAGCATTGAGAACTCTACAGAGGAACACTATGTCGTACAAGATGAATCATTTGTGGCAAAGACTGTGAACTTCAATCCTGGCTTTTACAAGCTGATTGATGAGTTACTTGTCAATGCACATGATCATGTTGTTCGTCTTCGTGAACGCAAATCCACTAATCCAGTAAAGAACATAAACATTTCTTCTGATGGGAAGACATTCACTATCTTCAATGATGGTGAATCGATTGATGTAGAAAAGCACCCAGATTATGATGTATATATTCCTCAGCTCATCTTTGGTGAGCTCCTGACTTCTACAAATTACGATAAAGATGAAAAGAAGCTAGTTGGTGGTAAGAACGGATATGGTGTCAAGCTAGTCAACATCTTCTCTAAGAAGTTTGAATTGACTATTGTAGACGCCAAGCGCGGTTTAAAATACAATCAGACTTTTGAGAATAATATGTCTAAAATAGGAACACCTTCTGTAAAGCCTTGTAAGACCAAATCAGGTGTTGAGATTATCTGGACTCCCGACTTTACAAAGTTTGGTTGGACAGATTCAATCCCTGAACCGATTCTTCAAGTTGTCCAAAGGCGTGTCTACGACTTGGCAATGACAGTTGGGAAAGATGTCAAGATTACATGGTGCAACACACCTATCAAGTTTCGAGATATTACAACGTACGCTAGTTGGTACCTGAGTAAAGATGCATCCATTATCACAGATAATCCTCAACTCAACTGGCATATTGCACTTGCCGATTCTCCCACCGACAAGGCGTTCAGCGTATCCTTTGTGAACGGCATCTGGACTAGGTCTGGCAAGCATGTGGATGAAATTACAAATCAAGTTGTTTCTCATATTGTAAATTTTATTGAAACCAAGAAGAAAATTAAGGTAAAACCAGCGTTAGTTCGTGACTCATTGGCAGTATTCATTCATTGCTTTGTTGAGAACCCATCCTTCAGCTCACAAACCAAGGAAGTTCTGACATCCAAGACTTCGTGTAAGTTATCAGAAGACTTCCTGAAGAAGGCAGTCACAAAGCTGTGCATCGTAGACAAGGTATTGGAAGCTCAGAATATAAAGGATGCAAAAGACCTGAAGAAGACGGACGGTAAAAAGACTAGCAAGATTACTGGAATCCCCAAGCTAGATGATGCAGTCATGGCGGGAACTAACCGAAGCCATGAATGTACGTTAATTCTTACAGAGGGAGACTCAGCTAAGGCAATGGCTTTGTCTGGTCTATCTCAAGAGCAACGCAAATTGTATGGCGTCTTTCCCCTGCGTGGTAAGCTGCTAAATGTGAAAGATATGACATCTAAGAAGATTGAAGCAACTGAGGAGATTGCAAACATGAAGAAGATTATTGGTCTAGAGTCTGGTAAGAAGTACAGCGACGTCAAGTCACTGCGTTACGGTTCTATTCTTATCATGACCGACCAGGATTATGACGGCTCTCATATTCGCGGTCTCCTTATCAATCTATTCCATGAGCTATGGCATCAGCTGATCGAGATTCCTGGGTTCATTACGTATATGGCAACTCCAATAGTAAAAGCAACCAAGGGTTCTAAGACACTCTCGTTCTACTCTCAATATGAGTACGAGGAATGGAAGAAGACAAATACAAACTGGAAAGTCAAGTACTACAAGGGATTAGGCACCTCAACCCGCGACGAGGCAAAGGAATACTTCAAGTCAATGAATGTTGTCAAGTATATCTATTCGGAGAAATCTGATCCATCTATTGAGCTGGCATTCAACAAGTCTATGTCGGACAACCGCAAGGAGTGGTTGAAGACTTATTCACGTTCAGATATTGTTGGCGGCGAGAAAGAGCTTCTCTACGAGAATTTTGTAAACAAAGACTTGATTCACTTCTCAAACTACAATTTGGAAAGAAGTATTCCCAACGTGATGGATGGTCTGAAAACTTCCCAACGCAAGATTCTATTCTCTGCATTGAAAAGGAACTTGAAGACTGAAATCCGAGTGGCTCAGTTTGCAGGTTATGTTTCCGAACATTCAGGCTACCATCACGGTGAGGCATCATTGAACGATGCCATTATTGGTATGGCTCAGGACTATGTTGGGTCTAACAATCTGGCCTGGCTTGTACCACAGGGTCAATTTGGTACTCGTCTTCAGGGTGGGAATGATGCAGCATCTCCCCGTTATATTCACACATACCTTCAACCATACATCACATCATTGGTTCCTGCTGATGACCTAGATTGTTTGAAGTATCGTGATGATGATGGCTTACCAGTTGAGCCTGAATGGTATTCCCCGATTCTACCCATGCTTCTAGTCAATGGTGCACGCGGTATTGGCACAGGATATTCAACTTACATTCCTCAATGTAATCCAGCTAATCTTCTCGTTGGTCTCCGGCGATGGCTGAAGAAGGAAGTCAAGTTAGAAGACATTAATTTGGATCCTTGGTATCGTGGCTTTACTGGTACTATTGAGAAGACCGGTTCTGACTATACTGTCAAGGGCAACTGGTCGATCAACAAAGATACCATGACAATCACTGAACTCCCAGTAGAGACGTGGACATCTGACTACAAGGAGTGGCTTGATAAGCAGTTGACTGAAGGGACTATCAAGGACTATTCAGACACCTCTACTGACACACACGTTTCCATTACTGTGAAACTTACGGGAACTCCTGAACACACTAAGCTCATCGAGAAGTCTCTTACAAGCAAGATTAAGTTGACTAATATGCATGCATTTGACTCTGAGTGTATAATCAACAAGTATGAGACTTTACACGAAATTCTTGACGAGTTTACTGTAATTCGTCTTGACTTATACAAGAAGCGTCGTGCTCATTGTCTGGCACAGATGAAGGCAAAACTTCCTTTCCACGAGAACGTAGTCAAGTTTATTGAGCAACAGAGTCTCGATACTCCTCTCCCAGACCTTCGCAGGAAGACTCGTGAGGAATGTGATACTCTGCTTGAGAAATACTTTGTAAAGATATCAGACTCTTATGATTACCTAATGGATCTTCCAATCAAGTCTATTACAGTGACAAATGCACGTAAGCATCAGGCTGACCTAGAAGCTCTTCGTGGCAAGATTGCTGGCCTTGAGAAGAAGACACCTGAACAGCTTTGGTTAGATGACCTCGAAACGTTTTCAGGGATGTATTCTAAGAAGAAGTAATGGCTAATTCGAACGACTTAAGCGGGAAGACATACCTGGAACTCCTGGCAGAAAATGATGAAGAAGCTCGCAAAGAGTTCGAACCCAATGCAAAAGATATGCTAACGGCTAACTTTGTAGAATACGAAGACCATATAGACGGTCACGACGCTCATCCCGATGAGTTAGAAGACCAACATGAGTTTCAAAAGCCCCAGGGAAGTCATCAAGCTGCTGCATTGCTTGCCGAACTACCAAAAGATGTACATAGGTCAACTACAGGTGTTGCATATGACAAGGCTGTCCAAGTACATGTAATTTCAATTGATTCTCGATTTCGTAGCGACCAAGGATCAAACCCTTCAAACTTTTTATTTAAGTTATTGGCACCAATTAAGAATGTGACATCTGTTCGTTTGTCAAGCTTAGAGATTCCAAATACATGGTATACGTTCTCTGAAATTCGTGGAAACACAAGTATGAAAGTTAAGATTCAGCCTAATCAAGAAGTAGGTCTTATAAATGGTCGTATTGTGATAACAGCAGGCAATTACACCGTAAATACTCTTGCTGCAAATGATTTATTTATCGAGCTTTTTTCACAGTTTAAGAAGACATTTCCTAATAATAGCTTTTCTATATTTTGTAACCCTATTTCCGGGAAACTTACTATCTCTTGCTTTGAAAAGAAAAATGCACCACCGATTGAAGGATATACCTATTTAAATCAGCCGAAACTAATGCCAAATCCCCCTCCAACGATACTTGAAGGTTATGAAAAGGCAGTACGTTTTTCAATGGACTTTGCAGATGGTATCTTTTCAAATCGCGACGATAATTGGGGTCTTGGGTATAACTTAGGGTATCGTATTCAGGAGACAAGATTTGATACATATCATATAGCTGAATCGCTTGTAGATGCAGTCGATTCAAATTATATCTTTCTTTCTCTGAATCCTGACTGGAGAATTGTCGAACATAATCAACCCGATAGTTCACAGACAGCTGCATTCGCGAAGATTATCGTAGATGTGGGAAAGAATGAAATTGTGTATGACGATGGCGGAAACACAATTACAAAACAGTATTATTTAAAGCAACCTACAAACATAACTGTATTTAATATTGCTATTACAGATGAGTATGACCAGTATGTTCAGCTAGAGGGCGGAAACGTTTCTATGACGCTTGAGGTTACAGAAGTTCTCCATTCATCTCTATATGAAACTATGAGATCGTAGACAGCAATGTATCCAGACTTGTTACAGTTTCAACCCTTGTAGTTGTTTGAGTAAGATATCCATTCATAATTTTAATCAGTTGAGTCTTTTTGGCATTGAGATTTAATAAACACGTATTGTCTTTTTCTAAAAGTTCTAACCGTCTCTGAATTTCTTTCGAAATGGTTAATATATTTAGATAATAATTTTCTATAACGAGTGAACTTTTTTCATGCTGTTGTAAATATGTTCTTGTTGTTCGGTTACGAATCATCCTTATTAGTTAAAGGAGGTATTTATACTACAGGAGCAGTATTGTTCACAAACTTCCAGCGATAAACCTTAGTTACGGGGGTAGCAACCTCAAGTACGGGTGTAGAACCAACAGTTACACCACCTACTGTAATAGTGGCAGTTCCTCCTACTGCTGCGGCACCAGAAAGATCACTGTCTGCACTGTATGAACGAGTCTTTGTCAGGGTATAAGTTACATAGACGCTTAACGAATCACCAACTGCAAATGCTGCAGCACCCTGGCCGTTTGCATCACTCAGGGTGGAACCAGAAACCTTACCTGCAGCAAGGCACTGCTCGAATAAGTTTACGGCGGGATCGGCTGCAGCACTAGACGGCCCCCATGAACCACTACCCACTGCAGAGGCAAGGCTTGTGGCAGTGATTGCACCATAAGTAACTGAAATTACAGCTTCGAGGGGGTTGGCGGTAGATACTGGGCCGGGAAAATCCCATGGCTCATTCCTGAATAGGCCCTGAAGAGTAGGTGCACTACCATAAAGAGGATCCAGTAAATCAGCCGAATCCTTATCTGTAAAGATACCATCAACGACATTTGCCGCCGCCAGGAGTTTAGTTACATCAATAGTCACCTCGGGATAGGTTGCAGCCTGTCCCGTGACATAATCGGCGGCTTGATATGCACCGGTGTAAGTAACAACGCCGTTGTTAAGGTTGCAGGGTACTAAGATTGTTTCATCTTCAGGCACAGGGGCATTGCTTGACTCACCCGCCAATACAATTTCCGTGGTCTGACTTACAGTTCCCACAAACGCCTGTTGAAAGTGAAGCTCTGACGACATTTGGTTATGTTCACTACTTAGACGAGTTCTCCCATTCCGGAAATATATACCCCCTACCACTGAGTTTTTATAGTGGTAAAAGCGTGTTACTAAACAAATAAGATGACCGATTGTGCCTTTGAAAAAAACTTCCTAAAAACTATGATACGAGACTTCAAAACGCTATTGCTTTTTAACCCACCAGGTAAATTTGGTGGCGAATTACATTCACAAGAAGTTTACAAAGCCGAAGCAAAAACTACAGAAAAGGTAACCCTATCACCATTAGGAACTATGATGATGTACTATTATTTACTTCACAAAGAACCATACCCCAAAAATCCAACAACCGAACAGAAAATAAGAACAAATGAAATATGGATTGCTATGAAAATGCCGGAAAATGTTGTTCCGGTATAATAAATGAACTTTGTCCGACCCGAATCTGTTGAGAATAAGTATAACCTGACATCTACATCCCAACAGTTTCCTAATATCAAGCCAAATGGTCGTGTCCCCAATATGCTTGATCCAGCTCTTCAGGAACTTGCAGCAAGACAGTATTCGTTGTATGAGAATAAACCAGTCTTGCCTGGTTCAGACATTCGTCAGGAACTAATTGGCCATGTTCACTGTCCAACTCCATTGAATACAACATTCTTTAGTCAGTCAAATATTGATAACATTCAACAGTCTATTCAAGACCAAGTCTTTGCCATGTCTGGGAATGTGCATCGCATCGACCGTCAGAATGATGACGATGTAAAGCTTATTATGCGTTCATATTATATGATGTTTGGTCGCAATAATCCCAACACAGTTGCTTCAGACCTTGCCGATCTGAATGCACGTGTGGTTGGATATTCGTCTGCCAAGATTTTTAGCGAGTTGGACTTTTACATGTTTTATCGCAAGGATATTTCGGAGTTTGCCCCACCTATTGCCAACCCGATGGATGTTCATGTAAAGGGAACTCGTACTGGGGAACTTAAGTCCTTCTTTTAACCCATACGTAATATGGTCTTGGGGAAGTTCCCTGGTAGTAAAAAGCTCCTTCGTATTTTAATTCAAGGAGTTCAGTTTCTACAAACATCTTCATGATATCAATGAAATCTTCTGAGTTCTTGTCTTCGATATACAGAACTAAGTGTCCGCCTTTTTCTAGATGCTTATCTGATTTAACAAGCAAAGGTTGAAGAAACTCTTCCATGAATTCTTTGATGCTTTTCCAATCTGTCATGTGTTCATATACTTCTTTAGTAAAAAAGGGAGGACTTGTAAAAATTAAATCAAATTTCCCGGTAATCTTGACATCTTGAAACCTTCCAATTTTTACTTGGTAGTTTTCCGGATTTGATGCGTTGTCGGAAATGATAGCTTGGTAGGCTGGCTTCATTTCCTTATTTGAGTCCACACCGACATACTCGCAACCGTATGCGATGGCACAACGCAGGCGGTCTCCCCAACCAGCTGTTGGATCAAGCCAACGTTTTGGTTTAAACATCTTTAAGACCTGCATACCAACTTCAAACGGGTAAAGTGTACACAGCTTTACATTCTTTTCTAAGTCTCTCAGTGTCCATTCTGGGTGTTCCTTCCACAATACTAATGGAATAGGATTGTTCCCAATTTTGCAGGAAAGTCGTTGCATAAGAGAATAGTTATCAGTGATATCAGTTATAGCCCAGTTTCTACTTTTTGGGATAAATACTTTTCTCCCTCTGAAGGTTTCCATTGTAAAAAGGTGGTATAATATAATGAAGACTCGTAAAAGAGGCGGACGAATTTTAGGAGAAGGAGCATTTTCAATAGTCATATACCCAGCTATACCATGTAAGGATGGACGCGATATGACAACTAAGGTTTCACGTGTTATCAAAAGAACCCATAGAGATGTTAGGAATTTAGAAATGAACCTAATGGAACACAACGAACCATTACTATCTGCTTTAAAAAAGATAGACCCAAATCAGAAATATTTCTTCTACGGTGAACCGTGTGAACTCGGTGAACTGTTACCAGAAAATAAAGAAGACGGGATCGAAGATTCAGATAAGCAGTTTTCTGAAATCTTAGAAAAAGGAGGTCTTACCTTAAGGAACTACATAAAACACCATCCATTAACTAAAACCCAAATAAAGCATATTGTGACTGGAATAAACAAGCTACATAAGAATGGTATTATTCACGGCGACGTGTACTCAAGAAACATAGTGATCGGCGATGATGATATGCCGAGAATAATAGATTTTGGCCATGCTCTGATCGGTGCAAATAGTGTTATTATCAACATGGAGAAGAAGCATATAAAGCGTTTATTTCCGGGTTCCAATACATATAATAATAAATATTGGTATGCTCCTCTATTACGCAAAGAAGTATACCATTACGTGCTTGCTCATCCCGAATTAGGTCTAGTATATCATATTAGTGAGCAGGAGATGTAACTTACGCCATACATAATATGGTCTAAGAGATGCTATTTCGTTCGTCTATCGTGGGCAACACAGAGTAACCTGTTATGACAATGGAGCTGGCAAATTTCAAGGGAACACTATACGGAAAGCTGGAAAACCAACTTTTTGTATGGGAAGCAGCATGGGATTCTTTCAGACCTCTAGAACACATAGGCTGGAATGGTAAGGAAATCGTAGGAGTTGATACGAAATATAAGCAAGATATATTCGACCCTTATTACGGATATGGGTCACCTGAAATGAAAGAGCTCTGTAGAAGATTAACAGATATTACCGAATTAAATATCCCCGAATCTACTATTCCGTGGTTAAAGGGGGAGTTCTGGCGTGATAGGTTTTGTGAGTTTGCATTTGAATGCTCTTCTAGATCAGTACAATCCTGGAAGAAGTATATAGGTTACATGAATTCTCGTGCTAAAACATTACGCAGACATAACCATTCTCGTGCAACTAAGCGTTTACTCCTAAAGTGACTTCTATCTACAAAATGAGAGTTAATCTGATTGGTAATTTTAATTCGAAAGGTCTTATGCAAGATGCCATGATTCTTCGTGGGCTTTTGGCCAATGTATACGGAGAAGTTCAAATTCGTAGAGTTCACCACGCCATGCCTGAATGTGCAGAAGCAGAGATCAATATTTTTATCGAGGTTATCAATCCTTCCTTGCTTTCATATGCAGCCAAAAATATCTGGATTCCAAATATTGAATGGACATACAAAACCTGGATTCCATACATCAAAATGGTTGATGAGATTTGGGTAAAGACTCGTGAAGCTCGTGATATTTTTTCAGAGCACTCATCTAACGTTCGGTACATTGGCTGGACATCTATTGATAAGGTTTTTCACGAGAAGAAGAACTATCATAAGGGAATTGTGCTGGTTGGTAAAAACATGAATCGAAATCCAAAGCCAGTTATTCAAGCATATTTGAAGATTAAGGAAACTAACCCCAATCTGTATGCTCTTCTTCCAGATCTGGTAATTCCATACAATCCTGAGTGTATTCACTTTCACTTTCCTTCTGAACTTGAGGGGAAGATTACTCTTATTTCTAAGGTTCTTACTGAAACTGAATATGATGATATTCTCAGAGAATGTGGCCTGGCAATTTGCACTTCTGCTACCGAAGGGTTTGGCCATGCAGTTAACGAAGCAATGTCATCTGGATGTAATTTGATTGTTTCAAACATCTTACCATTTCTAGAATTGACAGAAAATCGTGGACTATTCATTGCTACAAAAGAAAAGGTTGAACATCCTATTTTCCTGGGAAATCTGGTAGATGTCAGTGTTCATGATTTGATGATAAAACTCCAAGGGTATGTTAATACGAGTTTCAAAGCAAAGGAAGTTGTATCTGAGAGAAATCGTGAGATATATGAAAGTCGTCATGCAAAATTCATCGAAAGTATGCAGAAACGTCTAGAAGGTCTAAAGCCGGAAGAATATGTTCTTGCAAAAACATTCCCCCCTGAATCTGAACTTCCAGACGTATCAATTGTTACTCTGACTTATAACCGCCGTGTATTTATGCCTTTGGCTAAGTATTCTTTCATGATTCAAACATATCCAGAAAGCAAGCTAGAGTGGGTGATTGTAGATGATGGTGATGACTCAATTGAAGATACGCTGATTGGTATCCCGAATGTAAAGTATGTAAGACTGGATACCAAGACATCGATTGGTGAAAAACGCAACATTGGTGTGCAGTCTGCCATGTATGATACTATTGTTATGATGGATGACGATGATGTATACCCGAATAACTCTGCTCTTCATAGAGTTGCTATGATGGGTAAGGAACCTAAGAAGCAATGCGTGTTTACAACTACAATTCCGTGTTACGATATTCAGAAGCATATCTCATTCATGAATGTTCCGCCATATGGTCTACCAATGGGACAGAGGTTATCTGAGGCTTCTCTTGCTTTTACTCGTAAGTTTTGGGAGGATAGGAAGTTTACAGATATTCAAATTGCAGAAGGAAATGCATTCATTCACGGTCGTGAAGAAATGTGTAGGGAGGTTTCTCCCCAAGAGGTTATTGTTTCGTTAGTTCATGGTAAAAATACGTCATCGCGTAAGATTCCTCCTGGTGAACCAAACGGATGTCATTATGGGTTCAATGAACAATTATTTTCACTTGTTTCTGAAATTGGAAATCAACTTAATACTTCATGCCAAACAGCGACCGGCGGCGACGGTGAGACTTCCTGTGGGACTTCCGCCGACGACGACCACCAGCCGGGGCATCACCACCAGGAGCACCTTCAACGGGACCACCACCACGCATCTTCAGACCCTTTGCCGCGAGCATGCGACGAACAGTCTTCTTCTTAACTAACCGAAGCTTCTTGTGAGAGCGACGGCGACCGCCAGCAAAAGGAGCAGAGTTACCGCTCGAACCGTTTAAAGGAGTATAACCTTCTACTTCAGTCATCTTTTATGTTTATTAAAAGAGAAATTCTTCAAGCCGAGCAAGTGAGACAGGGCTCGACCGTGAATTTTTGTGCACTCGACACTGCACGCGTTCTCAAGTAATAACATCCAGTTTTCAGACCTGCCTTCCATGCATAAAAGTGCATGGACGACATTTTTGCATAGGATGGTTCACTTAGAAACAAATTCAACGATTGCGACTGGCAAATAAACGGGGCACGATCTCGAGCCATGTTAATCAGAGTCTTCTGCGGTATCTCCCATGCCGTTTTATAGAGCTCGCGAATCTCTACTGGGAGTTCTGGCATATTCTGAATGCTACCATTGTTTGCAATAATTGCCGTACGTATCTCGGACGTCCACATATTAATCTTCACAAGGTCTTCTACCAGATATTTGTTCACTACTACGAACTCTCCAGCTAGTACACGACGAGTGTACATATTAGAAGTAAACGGTTCAAAGCATTCATTGTTGCCCAGAATCTGAGATGTAGATGCAGTAGGCATTGGCGCCACAAGAAGAGAATTACGCATTCCTTGGCTACACAACTTCCGTAAGTTATCCCAATCTAAATACTTAGCTTTAGGAGTTTCGTTCCACAAGTCAAACTGCATCTTCCCTTGACTCATCGGAGAACCATTAAATGAACGATAAGAATCTATATTAATATTCCGCCATATGCCATCTGAAGCTCCCTTCATACTCTCAAAAGCTGCTGCATAATAGATATTCTCGAAGATTTCACGGTTCAACTCAGAAGCTGCCTCAGAAGTCCAAGGCATTCTCAGGATCGCGAATACATCTGCAAGTCCTTGGATGCCAATACCAATAGGCCTGTGCTTCATATTAGACGCCCGGCACTCGGGAGTTGGGTAGAAGTTCTTGTCAATCACAATATCCAGATTACGTGCCAGAATAGCAGTATACTTCCTCAATTTCTCAAAGTTAAACGTTCCATCATCAATGAACTTTGGAAGTGCCAATGACCCTAGGTTACATACAGCCGTTTCATCGGGTGCCGTATACTCCATAATTTCGGTACATAAATTTGAGCTCTTGATAGTTCCTAAATTCTGCTGGTTGCTCTTAGAATTAGCGGCGTCTTTATAGCAAAGATATGGTGTTCCCGTTTGGATTTGGGCATCCAATACCATTTGCCATAGCTTCTTAGCTGGGATTGTACGGCGTCCCTTTCCAGAACGTTCGTATTTCATATAAAGGTCATTAAAGGCAATACCATAAACATCAGCCAATCCAGGGCATTCGTGTGGGCACATCAGAGTCCATTCCTGGTCTGCTTCTACTCTCTGCATGAATAGGTCTGGAATCCACAATCCGTAAAACAGGTCACGAGCACGGTCTTCCTCTGCTCCTTGGTTCAGCTTGAGTCTCAGAAAGTCTTCTATATCTGCATGCCAAGGCTCCAGATAGATGGCGAATGAGCCATTTCTCTTACCACCCTGGTTGACATATTTTGCCGTGTCATTGAAGACTTTCAGCATTGGCACAATTCCTGTAGATTCACCATTTGTTCCGTGAATCTTTGAACCACGAGCACGAATGTTGTGGATGGATAGTCCGATACCGCCAGCCCACTTTGAGATTTGAGCACAATCGGCCAATGTCTCATATATTCCCTTGATGGAATCTCCTTTCATGGTCAGAAGAAAGCAACTAGATAACTGCGGGTGCTCAGTCCCGGCATTAAATAGTGTAGGAGTTGCATGAATGAAATACCCCTGCGATAGTGCATCGTATGTTTCCTGGACGCGTTCCATATTGTTACCGTGAAGCTGGATGGCAACACGCATCCACATGTGTTGGGGACGCTCAATTGGTATACCATCTTTCTTTAGGAGATATCCACGCTCCAGTGTCTTGAATCCGAAATAATCAAACATGAAATCACGGGAATAATCAATCATTGCCTCGTATCCTGCTGGGTTACCACATACAAAATCATGGACATAATCACTCACAATACTTTGATCGTGGTATAGCTTCTCGACACAGTCTAGCATAGTTGATGGAGTATTCTTCTGGTGGTTATCAATCAGAATACGAGCTCCTAGGAGACCGTAGTTAGGGTGATACCTAGATTGCATCATTGCACAAGTCTCTGCTGCAAACTCATCAAGCTTGCGTGTTTCCATTCCATCTTGAAGTTGGTTACACACCTTTTGTGCAACTAGATCTGGGTTTACATGGAGAAGACCAGCCGACTGTTCGCGAATACGCCCGAGAATTTGGTCGAATGACACAGATACGCGGGAGCCATCACGTTTTACAACATACATTTTTGTTGTTCTATAAGTTGTTAACAATAAAATCCGTTATTAACAAACAAATGCTTAAAGAATTTATGTTATTATTTGCTTTGATGCTATTTGTTCTAGCAACATATTATGTAATACAGTATGCACATGGCCAGGTACCATCTCACACTGGCGTTGTAGCAATTATTTCTTTGATTGGATCAGTGTGTTATCCTATCTATTATTTTTCATCTGTCAACTCAGCTCATAGAGAACAAGTTTTTGATGCTATTCTTCCCATCGGAGCATTAGTTGGCCGAGTTAATGAATCACTTCAGGATCCATTAGATTCTGCCGAGGGAAGAGTTAGAGGATTGGCAGGAGATGCAGCAGCTGCAATGGATTCTGGAATAGATAGAGCTACCGGTGGTCTTGCAAATGCAACATTTGCATATGGAAGTACTGCTCTAATTGCTACAGCATCTGCTTCCTATGTTCCAGGATTAGCTGCTCTTTTATCAGGACCACTTGGATGGTTTCTAATTCCACTTCTAGCATTGTTTATCGGAATATCACGGGAAGGTAATAGACGCATACTAGGAGGTAAACGAGTTAAGAGGAGAGCTTAACCTGAATATGCATTGATTCGATTTCGCGTATAAATAGTCCCATTGAGTATGGGATACGTGCAGTTATTGTAGGATAATCTGGATTTGCATCAAGCAGACCAGTTTCGGGTTGAAACAAGAACTCATGGGCATCTGAACGCAAAGTCATGCTCTCTTGTAAAAAGTTTGAAATGCCGTGAGCAACTAATGAGTCGCGTTCCATCTCGCCAATACGTAAACCCCCATCATTTGCTCGTCCTTCGAGTGGCTGATGCGTCAATAATGTTCTCGGTCCAGTAGACCGATAGTTAATCTTATCTTCGACCATGTGCTTGAAACGCTGGTAATAAGTTGGCCCCATAAAGATTTCTGCTTCGATCATCTCACCATTCATCCCGTTATATAGGAGTTCATTACCATAAGGATGGTATCCTAGCTGGATGAGTGCTTCCTTTGTATCTCCAATCCTCTGCTGTGTACTGAATGCAGTTCCATCTACAATAGTTCCAAGTTCTACGGCAAGCTTTGATGACATTCCTTCTAGAAACTGTCCAATGGTCATACGGGATGGCAATGCATGGGGATTGATGATTATATCGGGTCTCAGACCATCTTTTGTTACTGGCATATCCTCTTCTGGGATTCGTAGGCCAACTGTACCCTTCTGACCGTGGCGAGAACCAAATTTATCTCCTAGCACAGGATCGCGAACTTCTACAATGCGAATCTTTACTCCTCGGAGCCCTTCAGATGTTGTATAACGATATACTGAATCTACAATACCGTGCTGTCCTCTCTTGGGTAATATTGATGAATCTATAAAGCCAACTACCTGAGCTGCAGAGTTTGTTTTGGGTGTTAAAATACCTACTAGAATTGTATTAGGCGTTACTTCAGCTCCTGCTTTGATGATACCTTCAGAATCCAGGTTGTCGTAATTTTTTCCATCTTTTCTGGAAACGGTTTCACGGTATTTGGGATCGGTGGCAGGATTTGCAATCATTGTATGTGTCTGAGCAGCAGGGTCAATAATGCTTTCTCCTTCATCGTACGAGTGATAGTAAGATGTTTTGTACATCCCACGCTTCAAGGCTGATTCATTTAGCAATACAGAATCTTCTTGGTTGTAACCTCCATATACTGCAATGGCTACAATTGCATTCTCGCCAAATGGAATACAACCTCCGCCAAGAAGATTCGCTGCCCAAGTCTGACATAAAGGCTGTTGAGGTGAATGAAGATGAGTTGCAATTGTGTCGAACCGCTTGTTGAAAGCTGTATTATACCAAGAACACGATTGCTTGACCTGCTGACATGTGAACATGTTACGAGGAGCCTGATTATGATCAGTAAAAGGCATTACGCTACCTGTTGCAGAGAATAATGTGCTCCCATGAATTTCTGACGGCTGTTCTGCATGAAAAGGTTCCATACTAATACGAAGACATTCTGACTCCTGAGAATCAATGTAGTCCATATGTTTCAAGATAGACTCCCATGTTTTACATGCTTTAATCGTTTCTGGTTTTGTTCCCTCACGATAAATTACCCTACAAGGACGTCCGGCATCACACTGAATTAGATAGTCATTGTCTAGTCTATTCCATGTCAATGAAACAAACTTGTCCAAATTTCCAGCTCTGCGTTCTCTGATTAAACTTGCATGAAACGCTTCTGTATCTTTCATCACAATACACACCAAATCAGAGTTGACAAAGACCTTTGTCCAAAGAGGATTCCAAGCAGATGGATGGACTACAGAAATGTTTCGGACATTCGCTTGTTTGAATAACAAAGCTCTTACGTCTGCTGAAGAAGACTGAGTTGTCAACTTCGAAAACAATGTTAGTGACTTAATCATACCAATATTTTTACCATCCGGGTTATCGATCGGACACATAATACCCCAGGATGATGAATGAAGTCTGCGAGGCTCTCTTTGCTTAGAACCCTTGTCCATCTTCAAGTTAATTCTCCGCAAGTGGGCGATGGTTCCCAGGTATGAAAAACGAGATAAAACCTGTGCAACACCAGACTCCCCTGCCCATGTTCCCTTAAAAGACTTCTCAAACTCATTCATAAACATATAAGATTTCCAATAGAAGTTCCGGATCCCTTCTTCTTGAATCAAATTAGTTAGATTCTTACCTTTATATGTCTGCTTCTCAAACTCTACACGTTTATCAAGCTCTAGCAACATCTTTGCTCCAATAACACTATAGATTCGGCGAAACTCGCCAAAGCATAAGTCTCCTGATGCTTCAAGTCTTTTGAATCTAAAATGATCACGATCAGAGTCAGGAGTAATTCCGATAGCAACATCCATAGCCATCCGAAACATATGACCTAGAAGATATGCCTTTCTGCAATAAAATGCAGAGACAGACTCTCCTTCCTGAGGTTCACAATGAGGGAACAAGCTTGAATACAAATTTGTATAGACCGCGCCATTGCTTCGAGTACGTGTTTGGCGTCTTAAGAAAAGTAAGTTTGGGTCTTGAGTCTGATCATCTTCTTTAGCCATTTCAGCAGCAGCATATTTTTCATGAGACAGAATCAACTGAGCAAAAAGACCATCATATAATGATCTTTCGCGAACTCCGGCAAGAATGACATCATAAATATCCTGATCGGATGTGAATCCTAATGCATAGAAAACGCTGATTAATGGAACAGGATTATCAAAGTCATTTTTTCTGTTATAGTCGGTAATCATAATAGTCGCCAGGCGATTTGTAGAAAAGGTTGCGTAATCAGATGTCTTGCTAATAATTCCAGAATCGTTCTGAAGTTTATTCACAGGAGGAATTTTGAGTAGGTGACCAGCACGTCTTGTGCCATCTTCTGACTCTGAATATATCCCTGCTATGAACTCAAATTTGTTCTCTTTGGTGGCGGTATCCATTAGTGCTTTAAGTTCCTTCTCCGATCGGGTTCTGACTTCGTCTTTAGACGGCATTTCAATACGCTTTTTTGCATAAAACATGTTTGAACCGAGAGATTCTTGGGAAAGAAGAACCCGTTCCTGGCCGTTGATGATGAAGTAGCCCCCGAGTTCAAACCGACACTCACCTGCATCATAAAGCTGATCGGGTGTCATAGGACGTAGATAGCAAATAGAACTCTTCAAAAGCAAAGGTAGTCGTCCGATTAGGATATCATCAAATGACTTAGTTTGAACCTCATCCCCGTAATCGTATTCAACCGTGATATCTGCCCGGATTTCGAACGAGTATGTTTTGTTTTCTAGGCGACATGCATGGGGAAGAATAGCGATATCTTCTTCGTCAACAGGGGAAACATAACTGACACTTCCCTCCTTGCCTCCGATATAAATCCGGATTTGACGACCATCTTCTAGGGAGCGTTTGAATGGGTTAGATGCCTGAATAAATCTGGGAATTTTGGTATCCAAGAAATCAGAGAATGAGTCAAGATGATGTCGTACCATCGGGTTTAGAGTGTCTTTGAGGAACGTTGTAATAACATGGCGTGCCATTCCTTTCCTTGTAATATAGAAAGAATGGTAAACCTCCAAACCGTGCTAACATCCGTGGCAGTTGTGGTCGTATTGCTTTTTGCATATCGTTATCTGTTCAACCCGCAGGTTCTGCTTGATACTTCGGGTCCTGCTTCTGTTTGCCCTGATCGATGGTCGTATGTAGATGGGTTATGTAGGCCACTTTACGAGACATCTTGTGTGTCATTTGACCCTTCAAAGATAACATCCAAGGCATCGGCGTGTAATCTTGCCCGAACATGCGGAACGAACTGGCCTGGTAAATGTGCTTAAACATTTAAAAAGTATAGAGTAAGTATTAGATAATGTATGCAGAATCACATAGACCAGTATTTCTTGATGATGTGATTGGTCATCAAGAGATTAAACAATCGTTGAAAAGTTATTTGGAAAAGGAGACATACACTGGTGCAGTATTTATGATCGGCCCTCCAGGTATTGGGAAAACAACAATGGCTCTGTGTTCTGCCAGAACATTTGGCTTTGACCCTTTAGAGATTAATGCATCTAAGTCTATTCGTAGTTTTGAAGATGTAGACAAATTGAAGGATTCATGTAGGTCGTGTGTGAATATTCAATCATTTATCCGAGGTGATAGAACACGTAAGACATGTGTGATTCTTGACGAAGTTGATGGTTCGGATCCACATGCTCAAGCAAAAATAGTTGAGTGGGTGAAAGACAAAACACGAACAGTACCAATTCTTTGTACTGGCAATGAGTTACCAACTATTTTTAAAAGAAACTCGGAATTGATTGAAATACTTCGCTGCTTTCCTCCTAAGGCAGCAGAAGTTCAACATCTATTTCCTGGGGCTGACGCTCCTCAAATTTTGAAGGAATGTCAGCACGACATTCGTCGTGTGTTTCATAGATTACAGTATGGTGAATCATATTCTATTGTGGACTACTCTCTCCCCCCCACTGGGACGTCTGTGGAGGTTGCATTCCTGTGGCGTCAGAAGATGTTTGGTCTGCCGGATCCTCTCGAATGTCACGCCTACAAACTGGGCAACGTACACTTGCACCAAACCACGTTTGAATGCAAGATCGATGGTAAACATGACGGCAAACTCGCAGTATCGCGCCGTCAGAAGAAATTGAATCCTGGCAAATCGAGCAAGTCTGCTGCAAAGAACTAGTGTGATTCTGAACCTCATCTGCAATCTGTTGTGGAGTTGCCAAGACTGGAACAGCTTCTAGGAAACTAGCAGGAAATGTAAATGGGATACTTATGTTCACAGTCTGTTGTGTTCTTGCCCTTCTCCTTTCATTTAACATAGTCAAATATCTTCCTTCCGATACAAAAAAACGTTCTGTAATATCACCTCTTTGCCTGTAATTAAAATATCTAATATTCCTAAAAAATTGTTCTCTTGAAGTTAACAGCGAACTTACAATGTCATACCCTCTATCGTCATCCATTGTATATATGACTTACGTTATTGTTAAATGCTGTTTGTCAGTTTATGAATAACACTATCAATACGTTTATACACCTTATCCATATCTTTTCCTATATACTCCCAACATTTATGATAACCTTTCGTATTATCATCGACTACACTTTCAACTGAAAATGTCGATGCTACGGCAGGAGACGGAATATTTAACAGATGCTTACACTTATTTGCAAAGTAAATATCTTCAGCACCACCAGGGTAATGAACTAATTTAATTACTCTGATCATTGCACTTTTTCTTCTAAGGCTTAAACCTCCATTTCCAACTATATTTATTCCTGGGGTTTTCAACCATTTTATTTTTTTAACGCTTGTTCCTTCGGTTTTTAACCATTTCAAGTCTCCATGCCATGGTGCACCAACATAATCATACCCTAAGAATTTTGTTAGATTATTATCCAGCAAAACACTGTCGGTTTGAAATATTAGAACATTTTCATAGGGCAGCGAAGACCAAAACTCATTTGTTGTTAACAATAAATTATATTCTTTTATAGTTAAATTTTCTTTATCTAAGTTTTTTACTTCAATAACATCTTCTACCTTTAGTGAACGTACAAACTCAGTAATGCATTTGATATTGTTTTTTCCGGCAAAAAATACAAACTTCCAGCCAGTCGGCACAAGAAGCCACATCATCCACTTAAGAAGGTCTGTTGTAACATCTAGATTCCTAGGCTCTACAATTACTGCAACTTTGTCAAAAATTTTTGGACGTTGAATATTTATAACTGTTTTTGCAAGTGATTTAATTTTTGCATTCCAGTCTGGTGGATTCATTTGTAATACTTCCTTTAAGAAATATATCTATTGACCCACGCTTATGTTTTTAAAAAAGGAAGAAGAGGGGGTTACTGTATATATTTCTGGCGTTATTGTCGAATGAGTTAAAATCTTAAATTGTGGGTAAATGGAAACGATCGGTAGAAGTTGTGGAACGGACAAGTGGAACCACGGATTTCTAAGTTTTTATGATAGTTTCATGGAATCAAAGAAAGACGAGCCTGTTAGATTTATGGAAATTGGTGTATATTATGGAGCATCTGTTAAGATGTGGGCTCAGTATTTTACACATTCAGACACAGAAATTGTTGGTGCAGACTGGTTCAAGGGGGAGATGGGTAATACTACTACATTCGGAAATCCTAGAAAAGCAATTGTTGAGAATATTGATTCTCGGGTAAAATATGTAGAATTAGATCAGGGAAGTCTCGATGAACTTAAAACTCTAAAAGACACCGAAGGAATGTTTGATTTTATTCTTGACGATGGCTCACATCTTATGAAGCATCAGCAGCAGACATTTGGTCTTCTATTTGATAGTATTAAGCCAGGAGGGTATTTCATCATCGAAGATATTCATACTTCATTTCAGCGTGGATATGATGTTTCACCAAATGAGCTGACTACCTATCAGATGGTTGAACTTCTTGCTTCAAAGCAATACCCCGAGTTAACTCACTTCAAGCTTGATGAAGATATTCTAGATAAGATTGCAGAAGTTCAAATTCATAAATCAAAACCAGGTAGTATTACTTGTTTTATTAAAAGAATATAATAACAAATGCAATCTTTCTCTCAACTTGGCCAAGATCTAGCTGTACTAAAGTATTATAATAATAAACGGAATGGTTATTTTGTAGAAGCTGGAGCAAGTGATGGGTTAGATTTATCAAATACATACCTTCTGGAAAAAGAGTTCGGATGGTCTGGTATATGTGTTGAACCGATTCCAGAAATTTTTAAGAGGTTAGTTGTGAATAGACCTAACTCTAAGTGTTTCCAAATACCTTTATTTTCTGAGGCTGAAAAAGACGTGGTATTTTCCATAGCTGGATATACTTTAGTATCTGGTATTACTGATTTTATTGGTGATAAATGGAAGGAACGTATTGGGTCTGGTAAAAAAGATATTACAACAAAAACAGATACATTGATGAATATTTTAGATAAAGCAAATGCTCCTAAGTTTATAGAGTATTTATCTTTAGACACCGAGGGGACTGAATTTGAAATACTTAAAAACTTTGATTTTTCAAAATATAAGTTTGGGTTAGTTGATATAGAACATAATAACATTGAACCAACCAGGACACACATTCGTGAATTATTACTAAAAAATGGTTATACCTATATTGGTGAAAACAGATGGGATGATTGTTATAAATTTTCTATCTCGTAATCATAAATGTCTTCTCAACTAGTTGCATTATATGAAAAAAACCAAGATTGCGAAATGCTTAAAAAACTTATAGAGCACTTTGATATTTTTAAATTAATACACAAAAACTGTGGAAATAAATTCCGGAATGGTTGTGGTTCTTACTTATTTGATGGAATTACATATGAATACTGTGCTTCAATGTACAAGAAACAAAAACTACTGTATGAAGAAGCAAAAAAAGCGTCAGATGTTTTAGAAATTGGCGTATACATGGGTCATTCGCTGCTTATCATGCTTTTAGCAAATCCTACTCTAAAGATAACATGTATTGATATTTCTGACGAATATTCGGGCCCTGCAATACAAACCCTTGAGACATATTTTAAAAATTCAATTAATTTTATCAAAGGAGATAGCACGTATATTCTTCCCACATTAACTAAAAAGTTTGATCTATTTCATATTGATGGACAACATGATTATAGTACAATAAACTCAGATTTCTCAAAGTGTATTGGGCTGAGAAGTTCAGGTATTTTTACCGTAGTTTTTGACGATTACTCTCCAAGAATTCTTAATGATATAGAATGTTTTTTATCAAAAATTAACATGCAAGCGAGTATTACTGATGTAGTCGTTCCAAACTGTTCATGGACAAATGCTAGAATAATTATCACAGTAGTTTAAAATGGATAAAATTGCAATTGTAAATTTTGCAAATGCTGGAAATTCAAGGTATGAGTTGGGTCAGGAAAATCTTAGAAAGTCATTCGAAACATTTGATCCTGACATTCCATTCTTTGCTTTAAAAAATTACGAGGAATTTAATAGTCAGACTCATGCTGAATGTCCGTATGGGTTCAAAGTAGCAGCGGTAGAACACGTTCGTAAACTTGGTTATGATGTAATCATCTGGATTGATAGTTCTCTAAGGTTGATTAAATCAATCAGACCTCTTATTAGAGATATTGCAAGTAAGGGTATCTATCTACAAGGAGATTGTTGGAAATGTGGCGAATGGGCAAATGATAGGTCACTTGAATATTTTAATATATCACGCGATGATGCTATGCAAATACAAAATATTCACGCTATTATGATAGGGTTTGATTTCAGACATCCTGCTACAATGCCATTTTTTGAGAGATGGAAAAAATGTGCAGCCGATGGAATCTTTCGTGGTTCAAGAACTAATGATAATAATACAGAAAGTAAAGACCCTAGATGTAAAGGGCATAGAGGGGATCAAACATGTTTAGAATTAGTTGGAAATGAATTAAAAATAAATTACTCTCCAAAGGTTTGGTCTTATAATGTAAACGATCCAACAAGATATTTTAGTGGATGGTAACGTCCATGATCATCTCCCTAGAAACATATCCATCGGACCACGCTTATGCTTCTTCAAATACTGAGCTCCCAGGAATAAGATAGAATCCAAATCCTTCTCCTTCTGCTTCAAAACTGCAAGTGTCCCTTCCTCTTCATCCAAGTTTGGATACTCAGTATACTTTCGAGGAACATATCCATCTAACTGTTCAATGCCCAGTGCAAACAATTGTGCCACTGGATTTTGAATCTGGTTCGTAATATAGAACTCAACATCTGGCTTGAGTCCTCGCTTCTTGACAAAGTCAATGTGTTCAATCTTGTCTCCTTGCTTTTTTTCATCTTTGCGGTTGGCTACGTAGATATACGCCAATCGATCACCAACCTGAGGAGCCGTTCCATCTCGCTCTTCCATGCGTTCGGCAAGAGTCCTATGAGCGATTGATGATACTGGCATCTCCAAATCAAACTTTACAGCATAATTCTTTACCACGTTAAATGCCGCTTTTTTATCGTTTAATTGAGATGGCTTTCCAGGCGAACTATGACGTCTTATTTGTTCTGGAACTTCGGTAATGTAATCATCACGCAACTGCTTCGTGATTATAAACTTCTCCAATGGAATCTTATTCTGCATTACCTGAACCAACATATCCTTCACAAAGTTCTGTGCATTCTTCAAACTCCGCTCCTCCATCAGAATGTCCAGGGCTCCACCAAAGATATCTTTCACAATAGGAGCATTATCTCTGCGTTTCAAAGCAATACCCATTCCTACACGCTTACACTTAGTCGGATCATCCTCATACTTCAGACCCATATAGCGTTTACGGCAGAATAGAATGAATGGGAAGAAAGTCTTCTCATACTCAATCTTGTGTGCCTTGCGAGTGCATAGAGCGTTAATCTTGTCTGCTGCACGTTTACCATAATTGATTGCCTCGGCTAGATTTTTAGTTGGAAACTGAACAAAGATTGAGTCTGTATTATGAACAATCATCCGACCAATCCCTGCTTGAAAGTGATGATTAGATGTTGTTAAATCATAAACATATCCTGAATAAGGAATCTCATACATTTTCTTAATAGCATTTGGATTCTTCCGATGAACCTTTTTTGAAAAGGTCATTCTTGCAATTTTCAGCTTATCTCTGCGATCATTAATTGAAACATTGTAACCTAGAAGGCTTCCAAGCAGAGAGATTTGGGCACACGTTGTCTGATGTTTTTGATCGATACGAATATACCCTTTTTCTTTGTCTCCGTCAGCATCATACATTCCATCCCAGAATGCTTGGCGAACTTCACAAGAACCATTCATAACCCAATCAGGAATATTCTTGCGCAACCCTACATACATATCAGATCGATATTCGATAATGAACTTTTTGATACCACGAGGCGAACGGGGAACAAGCTTGTATACATTTGAACTTAGAAGGGTATCATTGATAATCCATTCAAAGTCAGGATAAGCAATACTACAGCGCTCAACATATTGCTTTAGCATATCCATATTAGCATTGTTTAGTGCCCATGATGCCTTTGATCCACTTGGACATTCGTATACTCCGCAAGATCCGTCGCCAAAGAAGAATCCAGCAACACGCGCCTTGCATAGTAATTCATGATCTATATTGTTATTGCTTTCGATAGTAGGATAATCATGATGTAGAAGTTCATCTCCAATATTCAAAGTCTTTGATGATACTTCAGTTTTATCCAACCGAAGGAGAGAATGATCATCAGTAACATCAACCATACCAGTATGAGTCAAAACACGAATAATTTTCTTGTGTGCAGCAAGCTTATGGCGAATTACACGATGAAGAGGTGTCCATCCATCTTCTGTCCAGGAATAAGTATTTTGTAGCTCACAATATTCTTTATCAGAATCTTGGCACTTCTGCCAATTCATCCCAAGATGTTCAATATCTACAATCTTAATTTGCTCGTTCTGTTTAATAGTGACTGGACTATAGCCAGTTACACTGTCTCCATAAATTACGGTTGCTCCAAACTCTGTCTCAACAATAGTCTTTGCTTCGTTTAGCTTTGCGCGACCAACTGCCGTAGTACAGGCGGCGACTTCTACCTTGCGGATAGGAGACGTGCGAGAACCTGTCTGACCATATACTGAATTGGCAACAACCTTGTATGCAAGCTGAAGACCGTTCAATACAGACTTCTGGGCATCATCATCTGTCTTCTCCATCAGCTTACGAGTTTCCTTACGCTTTTTGAGGAGAATGTCCAGGGTCATAGGAAGTAGGCCAATGCTGCATGGATCAGATGTTGGCTGAGCATAACCACAAGTCTTACGGCCAATCACTTCGTCATCATCATTCTTTAGGTCAAATGAGATCTCATCGATTGTGTATGATTCTTTCAGCTTATCCAATGCAGGACCATCTGCGCCTTCATGGTGAATCTTGCGTCCATCCGTATTAAACGTCTTCACATATACCAGACTGTCGGGTGAGATATTAAATGCAATCATGTTGGATGGATATAGAGAGTTGAAATCCAGAACTGGAATCGGATCTTCTAGATACATACCAATCTTTGGAGGCAGAACAACAGCACCCTCATAGGACATATCACCATCTATTGACTCTTGTGCCATGATGATCTGATTCCTCTTAGATGCATTGTATGCAACAGCTGAGTAGATCTTGATACCTTGACCACGCAGAAAGATGAAGTCAATTGGAACACGACAAACATCTGCCATGCCACGGGCATTGACCAACGTATCTAATTTTGCCATGAGAGTCAGCACAAGATCACAGTCCCGGATGCAGTACTTAGCGATCTTAGATCGATCAGCCGGTCCTTTCTTATGCAGTTCAAACATATCCTGAGCAGACACATCATCCTTAGAGAATGACCACTCGAGCTTGCTTTGATTTTCAGGAGAAAGGTCAGTTAGAATCTCCGAATCTGACTGAATAACAAATGATTTGGGTTTAATTTCGGTAACCATGAACTTCTTCCCTTCAAGATACGGGTTAATAGTATTTGTTACAACGTCGAATCTGATATAATTTCCAACGAACAATCCTCGCGTAGATTTGGTGTGAATTTCAAGTCCATCAATTTTTGTAACCTTATCACGCAGAAATGTGCTAGCCACGTTGTCCAGCTTGTATGAGTCCAAGTTCTGCTCACGGCGAATGCTGAGCAACAGGTCAATTGGTAGACGCCCAGGTAGGTCAAAGTACCGAACTGCATATTTTCCCGATGCAAGTTCAAATGTTTTCTTTTCTGTTTTTATCATTTCAGTCCTCCCCCATTGCCGAGTATCTGAGCGACCAAGTTGAAGTTCAATATGATGGAGTTCACAACGTTCAGCAATGTAACCATCATCAAAGCCAAACGTATTATACCCGACAATCATATCAGGATCCTCTGCTTGGATGTACTGCTTGAACTTGAGCAGAAGATCCTGTTCATTGGTACATGAAACATACTTGACATCTGGAGATGGTTCACATGTGCCGGAGATGAGAACATAGCGTTCTACTGGAGTCATAAGGTCATCTGACCATCTGAATGACAACCCAATCTGAATAATTTCATCTTCACGATTTGAAGCTTGTGGAAAGTTGCCAGATGCAGAGTAGACCTCAATATCGTAAGAAAGAACATACAATGGAATACTGATTCCAGGGAAGGCTTCTACAGATGTATATGTAACCTTGTATGCAACGTTGACTCGTTCGTCTTCGGATATGGTATCATTCTCTCCATCAAACTTGATAGGAGAAGCTGGAGAGATATCGCGTTCATGGAATAGACGAAGGTAGGGTGGCAGATTTGACTCAAACACGTCTTCGACTTGAACTTTGCGATTGCCAATCTTTAGACCGTTGCGCAGCTCCTTGGCGATCAGCTTGAATGCCCACAATGCAGGGAAAGCCAACTTCCAAACACGAATAGACTGAAGCCCATTGAATCCACGCATGGCATCAAGCTTGTACTCTTCAGTAATCTTCATGCCCTGGATAGTCTTGACTCCCGAGATAGCAGAACTGATTTGTGCTGCTGTTTCAGAAGGAAGAGCTCGGAGGTAGAAGTATGGTTTGAAGTCTGTGATACGAACTCGTGCAACGTCTCCTTCATGAGTTCGTCCGTAGATATCTACGACATACTTGAACTTGTGGTCATACTCACGCCAATCGCAAGGTTGAAGATACATCTTATTTGGACTGTGTTAGTAATCTTTAGATTAATTCGTTTTGAAGTAATAATGGGGGGGTTTATTATCTTGAGAGTTACCGCTGGTTTTAATGATGCATTATCTCTTTTATGGCATAATACTCAGTATGCAAAAGCCCATGGCAGAACTATTATATTCTGCCTGGACACATATACGGCAACTGATCTAGACAGTATAATTGATTTTTCTCAATTTCCTGTCAAAGTTCTTTGCGGAGAAGATCATATAAAGAATATACTTTTTTCTAGGATAGAGCCAGCTTGTTTTGGCAACGATCCTTATAGACGTTGTGATTCTACGGTTCGAGAGGGACAGTACAATATTCCAAGTATAGGAAATACGATAACAAAATATAACTCAGCAGTAAAATACCCCGATAGCATATTGTTGATATTTCAAGGTATTGGTAATTTTGGAGGGTCTCTAAACATATTTCATAATATAAAATTTCAACCTGCATTTCTTAAAAAATTTCACATACAAAGAAGTAAATTTGATAAGTTTGTTGCTATTCATTTGAGAGCAACAGACTACCCTGGTTATAACGAAGAAGAAGACACTGCTAAGGTTGACAAATTTGTAGAAAAACACTTAGATATACCAACCTATCTTGCATGTGATAATAGCAAGCTGGTTGAAAAGTTATGTGAAAAGCACAAACAACTTGTTAGACCGCTAGCTTACAAAAAAATAGATAACTGGTATTTTTCTATGCATTACTCATTCGGAAGTACAGATCCACATTGTGTAACAAATGCTTTAATAGATATTTTAATGTGTGCATCTGCTGATGATTTTCTTCAATCACGTGGTGGATTTAGCGGTCTTATTTCCCAGCTACGATCTAATAAAGAACTTGTTAAAAAACTTACTTCAATAGAGGAGTCTGGTGAATTACAAACATCCGATTCTTTACTTAAACTTACTTCAATAGAGGAGTCCGGTGAATTACAAACATCCGATTCTTTACTTAAAAAACTTACTTCAATAGAGGAGTCTGGTGAATTACAAACATCCGATTCTTTACTTAAACTTACTTCAATAGAGGAGTCTGGTGAATTACAAACATCCGATTCTTTACTTAAACTTACTTCAATAGAGGAGTCTGGTGAATTACAAACATCCGATTCTTTACTTAAACTTACTTCAATAGAGGAGTCTGGTGAATTACAAACATCCGATTCTTGTGAAGAGGACTAAAATGCTCATTTAACAACTTCCTCAACATCTATAGGATTAAAAGGCTTGCAGCTAAAAACATCTAGATACATATCATTGGTTTCCTCACAAAAGTGAGCAGTGATATTTGAAGTCTCAATTCTCTTCACAAGCTTGTTAGCAAATCTATTGATATTAGAAGAACAATGAATAGTTGATGAAACATACTTAGAAGAGTCAAGCATCAAATGGTACCCCAGGACATTTTATTAGTTACCTGTAACTCCTTTCTAAACCATTAACAAATGTCTGGATTTCCATTATTTCATGCAACAACCCGCGGTGGTCTTGAAGACAGACATTCAAATGCCGATTCATCTAAGCGTAACATGAGTGCAACATATTATGCTAATTCCCCTGCTTCATGTGGCAATGGGTCTGCCTGGAGTGCAGCTGCCGAGTATGTTGGTCTAGTGCCTCGTGGAAACTTTGGCAACTCTCCCGAGGGCGGTTGTGCAATTGATACACAAAGTGAACTCTTGTTTGGAAACCCTGCTACTGCTCGCTTCAAGGGCCCGAAGCAGTTGTTTCAGCGGCCTTTTCCGACGACTCCGTTTCTGGGGATGGGCACGATCGACGGAATTCCTGAACAAAACAAGGTAATCTTTGGTCACTCGACAGCAAACCGGAAAAGCATACAGACGGTGACTGACAAACAATTTCCGGTATTTGAACCTCTGATACAGGAGAAAAAGGACGATATTGTTCAGGACAATTACTTTGTCGAGCCATTTCTTCGGGGAGGCTTTGCATCTCGGCTTGTTCCAAAGGTGCGGATTGATCTGAAATAAATCCTTTGGAAATTGATTCCGTTAATCTGGTCATCTCTTCACGTGTCTCCTTAAAAAATTGTTGAATCATACTGAGATCTCGAGGCTTAGGAGCATCTCTCCCAGGAGGGATATTCATCTTGAGAGATACTGCTTCCATGACATCATTTCCAGATTTGTTCAAGAGGTCGATAGCCTCGTCCCTATCACAACATCCAAGGTTCATTACTTTCTCAATGTTGTCTGCCATTTTTTACCTGTTAAATGTAAACAACGTTAATATGCGTTTCATTGAATCACTCTGCCCTCCTGCCTTCCTATACATGCTTTACGTCCTCGTGCATATTGGTCTAGACTTATCACTCGGTCTGTATTTAACTGCCGGCATCAAGGCTGCAACAGGTGTTGGTCTTGTATTCCTATTAGATGCCTTCTGCCGTGTTGATCTTGGTATAATCTCTTGGGTTGTGATTGCCACTCCTTTCGTGATTACTGCTCTTGCCTCGTCTATTGCAATGGGACTCCAGCTTGATCAAACTATGTCAAAGTATATTGTTGAGAAATTTACTCCTCTCACGGCAGACAATAAGAAAAATCGCGATGTTTATGTAACTCAGCTAAAAGGTGGAGAGGCCCCAGTATCATCTGATCGGATTTAAATCTAGATTACAATACTATTATAAATGTTTGGTTGTTGTAGAGCAGGGCATTCTATAGTAAGGTGGATTCTTTCGTTGTGGTACACAAAAGAAGCTGTTGTGTATCAGCGTGTTGACAAAAATATTACTGTTATTGAATCTATCTCACTAGATAGGACTGTTGTTAAGTATAAGATTTGGAATAGCGAAGATGAAGCAAGACAATTGGATCCTCGCGAGACAGACTTTATTTTAGGTATAAAGGTTGATTCTCCTTGGCTTTGGGTTGGAGCAGATACCCTGAGTGGTACTACAGATATGACTATTTATTTTGATGGTTATCTTGTACCGGGCAATACAATCACTCCCTCCCTTCTTAATGCAAGATATCCGCTATATCACAACTGGAGATATCTTGATTCTGTGACGTTTAAAGAAGTAGATTTTCCTGACGCCGGAATAACAATAGATGCTCCCGGAGTGGAAAGACCTACGAAAGAAAGCCAGGAAGATAAAGATACGCGATGATGGTTATTTTGCTTTATCTGAAGAATACGTTGGATTAAAGGATAAGTTCCACTGCCAAGACCTTATGGATACGTTATATTTATGGTTTGATATGGTGTTTTACCCAGTATACATTATCATTCGACTCTGTATGCTGGACTTTTCAGCAATGTATATTCTTACACTTGTTAAGACCTACCAGTTATGGATTGACTGGATGAGATTACAGGAATTAGAAACCAAAGTAGAATCGTGGAAAATAACTGTGCGATCTCTAGGAGGTCCTTGGATATCTTCTAATATTCCTGAACTACATGTATTTGTCTATGCAGATGGCATGGAGAGGATTCGCTACTCTAAGACGGTGGGCCACCGTCCTTCCCAAAAAACTGAGAAAACGTCCCCAAAAGTTGAGCACCCTGTTCAATAGCCGGTTTCATCTCTGCTAGAGTTCCCATAAGTTCCTTTTGAAGCTCCATTAGTTCTTTTGTATCGCGCTTCATACCTCCAATCTGTTCAGGAGATAAATTACGATATGCATGTAAAATAGTTGTACCCAGGTCTACATGAGAAGCCTTTCCTGTAGCTTCTGGCTCACCACTCTTTTCTTCATTCTCAAATCCCTCAAACAGCAGACGATGAGGATGCATTATAACAATAAAAGTCAGTACTACACCTGCAATCACAGAAAGAACACGTGAAGTCTTAAACACAGAGTTATATGCCAGTAGGTAACCTACAACTGTCCATACGAATGCATACTGGTAACTTCTAGAATATAAATAGGCAAAGGCAGCAGCCGCTAGAATTCCCGCTATTAACATGTCAGTCATCTTTACTACTAAGGAAGAATATCAAATGAATTACCAGCCCTCATTGATGCTGCTGCTCCATCATTGAATGCTCCTTGAGCCGCTCCGCCAAAAGGAGGATACTTGGTGTTAGTACCGACAAAATTAGCCATACCACGATACCCTGAACCGTCAAAGGACCCGGCTACAGCCCCGTACTTACTACCGCCCTTCATGCGACGACGAGTCTTGCGTCCGCGAGACTTCCGCTTACGACCACGCCCGTGCTGAATCACATTTTGAGGATTCAAGTTACCAATGTTACCACCCTTATCTACGGCAAACTGACCCATCTCTGAGCCTCTGCCCCACGAAGCTGCACCTGGAGCAAGACCTCCTTGAAATGAGTAAAACCCACCACGCTGCTTCTTGTGTCTGCGAGTTCCTCGTTTCTTAGTATGACGACGAGGCATATTTACTTTAGTTCGGCAAAATAACTTCCCAGTTGCCATTTTTCGGAATACATTTCAATTTGAACTCTGTACCCTTTGAACGCAAAAATTCAGATGTTTTTAAATCAGGAACAAGAAGATACCCTTCTTTTCCTTTTAGGTTATAAACATCTGGAATTTCAGTGCTGATTATTGTTTCTGTATTATCAACTTCTACAAAGCAACCGTGAGACCCTTCTTTGAAATCGTAGACTTCGTGGCCTCTCAGTTTTGTATTCTCGGGTAAGTCTGATTTGTGAATAAACTCTGCTAGTCCTCGTCTATAAAATCTCGTGAGGAGTTCCTTTGTCCAGTCGTATCGCTGCTTGAACGTTGAACAGTTAAAGATACAGCTAGAATTATAGATAAACACATCAGAAATAACATATTTGTTGTTTACCTTCTCTGCCCGAAATATGGTATCGCCAAAAAGACGTTCATCGAGACATACGCTGATTACACAAGATTCACGTGCCGTGATCCACGAACACACGGGGACATTGTTTTCATATGTTAACACTATCCAGCCCATAATACCAGTCGTTTGAGGAACAGTAAAATTAGGTTCCCGGGGGGCGGGTTTCCGTGATACCAGGCGGGAGCTCGGGGTCCACGCGTAGAGAGTCTGAAGCCTGTTGACGAGGTTCATACTCAGGCAACTTTACTTCTCCTACTGGGGGTTCTGTGAAAGTTACCTGTTGAGACTGCTGAGGGGCTTGTGGTACCATGACTTCGCGATAGATTATCCGTGGCTGAGGAGGAGTCATTATCCGTGCAACAAAAAAGATAGTCACTTGGATAATAACCATAATACAGATTGTTGCAAGTGCAGTTTGAAATACGTCTAGAGCAAGCATTTATTTAATTGTTCGGTTTCTAATCACTCAGCGACGACGCAAAAAGAATCACACCAACCATCGCCTTCTTCCTCCCAAATTCTTGGATTTGTCTGGTATACTGTAACAAATACTATTTCGTGATACTGAACATCGCTAAATGATGTTCTTGTAGTTGGTTCTTCTTCGATATTAAAAAGGTTGCCATCTGTTTTATAGCGTCTGCGTGTTTTTGTAAATGTGTCGTAGACCCAACCATCTGAGCACCAAAACAATTCTGTCTTGTAATCGTCAATAGGTCTAGATGATGAGGGTTCTTGCCTTTTTACTAGCATTTGGGTTATTGTCTGGTCGTGTGATTAAACCCATCATTATCTGAAGCTCGTTGGAGTTCTTAATAATGTCTACAAGGAGCTCTGTATCATACTGTGCACTATGAGTCAGTCCAGAGTCAAACGGCTTCTTTACAACGTATGTATACAATTCAGTTAGCTTTGGTGGCTTAAACCCACGGCCATTTGCATAAGGAATTTGCATAACATTCTTCATTGCCTCCATACTACAGAACTTAGGCTTGAAATCTGGAATCGTACCAAGCTTCAAGTCCCACATAATTGCATTCACCAGGACATTATAGTCAAAGTTCATGTTATGTGCTAACATCATATCGTGCTCCACTGCAAAGAACTTCTGAATGACAGTTGATAGGGGAACTCCCTCTGCTTCGGCCTTTGCTTGAGTAATTCCATGGATAGCTGTAGAATCGGCAGGGATGTTCCATTCGGGCTTTACGATGTGTGACTCTGAACTAATTGTCTTGAAATTATCAGACGTATCAATCACAGTCCAGGCAATGGATACCAAATGTGGCCAGTTATTTGATGCCTTTATAGCTGGCTCACGACTCTTAGGAAGACCAGTAGTTTCCGTATCGAAAATTAAGAGCTTCATTGTTTTAGTGTTTCTTATGATGGATAGACCCTTTCCGTTTTCCTCCTAGAAACTCATATCCAATATGTTTTTTAGTTTGAAAGTTAATATGAGAGCTAATAAACCAATATACTTTACTAAATGCAAAAACTAATCCTGCTACTAGGATATTTTTTAATGTAAGGACTTCCTTTATTTTATCAAATTTGTCAGCAAAATCATCGTCCTCGTGTGGATCAATTAACTCAATAATATAAAGTAAAAAGAATGCCGTAATAATTGCAAGTATCATTGCTGTAACCAACATAACAACACCAATCGAGTCAAAATCAATTGTTATCATACTCATACTTCCTACCCACACGAAGAATACTACAATTGACCACCCCATTAATTGAAAATATCTATCTGAATTAATAGTCATATTACTTAATTTACGCGAATGTTTTTTGGGTATGTATGATTGCCCCGATCCACTGAGGTATATTTATTACAATATCTTGTACTGTCTGTATGTTATGTGGAACTGCATAATGGATATCAATCGTTGTAGATTCGCAAATGAATAAAACAGCTGTTATCAAAAATGGTAAACGCTTCTTTAAGTCTCCTTGAGCCCAGCGGAGACAGTACATTTTATAAAGTGCTTCTATGTATGGAGTTATGGTTCCAGATTGGGGGGATGATCGGGCAGTTTCGTGGATAACTGACCACAATATCCAAACAGGAGATCTGAGATACTTATCTTCTACATACTCGTTCGACCTATAAGAACATACCAAATATGTTTTGTTGTCTGCTTTATATTTGGATGCATAACTGAGAATCCAGGAAGCCCAATACAGTGACCGAATAGAATCGCGTGTTTCTGGTCTCAAGCAAAACATAAACTCATTTACTGGAATATACAATTCCATGGGGTCTTCTTGTTTCATCAAAGACCGTGCATACATACTGGATGGAGCTTTTAAGTTTTCTTGGATGACGAGAGGTTGGAAGTCGTGCTCTGGCTTAATTCTGGGAAGACTTGGCAACTTAGATTTACGACACAAAGCAACAGACGCTCCAACTTCACAAAATAATAATCTGGCATCTCGATTATTTCGGATATCTGTCATAGTCTGTAGGGTGTAATGATTTTCATAAGGAGCAAAACGTTCATACATACGAACTAAATACAGAAACACATTGGGTGCTCCGCGATTGATATGAATAGCTGCACTCAAAAATAAAGTATTCCAGCAAGAGTGTACTAATCCGGAACACATCAATTCCAGAATCCAATAACATGTATAATCAGCGTGACCTAACTTAATATTTTCATCTAAGACCTTGTAGACATGGGTTCTTAGATGACCTGAGAATGTAAACTTTTGAAAATCCATAACTGTTCGCGAATCAAAGATATCCATTACCTATATATGTAATCGCTTGGATTCTTTCCCCAGTTTGCATACGCATCTGCTTTATCTGCAGCAAAATCAGTTGGTGTAAAAGGTCTAACTTCTTGCTTTACAATTGCAGGTTCTACAGGTTTAGATATACATGCACCCATTTATCTTCTCCGACGATGTGTTCTACGCCTACGAGAACGCATACCTCCCGTTGGAACTGGGCGGCCATACCAAATATATGGAACTGTGTTGTTAGTAGTTGTGCTACTTACATTTGTTTTGCGAGCAGCAAGTTTTTCCACTGCTGTAAGTTCCCGAGGAGGAGCATCTTCTGGTTCTTCGTCAGAATCAGATTCTTCACTTTCCTCATCATATTTTTTGCTTTAGTTTTTGTTCCCGAAGTGCTTCTGCAGCAAGATCTCGGTTCACACGAACAGCTGGAGGATTTTGTGGGTGTACGTTTGGGTCTAACTGAGTACGTCCTTTCCCCCTTCTCTTGATCCTTCTGGTTCCCATTATTCTTATTTCGTAAAATAAACAAGATACTGGTATTCTTGTCCTGCAGATATAAGATGAACTTTCTCTTGCATCCGGAATCCTGAACTTTTAATTGTCTCAATCATAGTTTCTAAATCAGGCATATACCATCTCTGCTTTTGTTCACGATACTTGACCTTACCGGGACTCGTCTCGGGATTGTAGTATGTAAGAACTTCGCTAAATACCGTATCTTCTTCATTCTTCTTTTTCTGGAGGGTGCCGGTGTATTTAAAGTCATCGAAGAATATCTCAGATTTGACTTGACGGTCATATGAATATTTTTGCAGTGAGAAGGCGGCAAATGGAGACGCCAAATCAAGCATAGGATCATATTTGTCTGGCTCTACTAAATGAACAATAAAGTATCCACCAGGTTGTGTCCACAGATATGCATTATCGGATATTATCTTTACATTTGGAAACATATAGGCAGAGAAACCCAAAAGTAGTGTATGACTATACGACTTTGGAGGAAATAATCCAGCTTGTGTAACATCTCCTTTCTGAAACTTTGCCGAGGGACATTCTCGCCTTGCTTCATCAAGCATGGGGACAGAGTTATCAATTCCAACATAATCAACTCCCATATTTACGAACCAACATCCATGTGGTGCAACACCACAACACAAATCCAGAATTTTTATATCTGCTTTTGCTTTGTCGGCCAAAGTTAAATCCTGTATGGATACCTGTTCGTACTCTAATTTCTGATGTGAGTGCCATAATGCTTTGTAGATAGATGCATACACCTTATCATAATACTTTTCAGGGTCTTCTAGAGTTATCGATTCTCCTGATTCAAATCCTTCTCTCCCCGATGACCAAATTGATACTGCATACATGGCAATCATCAGAAGTGTTAATTGGAGTATTGTGAACCAATCCATTATTATCTTAACCAGGAGATTGCGAAAAATAATTCATCACGGCAGTAAGCTTTCCTTCTACAAATACTTGATAGACAAGATACAATACACTTAACCCTAGCAACAAATCCAGAAACGGTGGAAGCCAAGAATAGATATCTACTGGAAGTCCTTGAAGCTCTTTGGTTCTCTGATAGACACTTGCTTCTTCACGCTCTTTCTCAATCTGGGAATGAATAAACCTGACCTCATCTTCGTCACCTACTTGAGAACTCATGGCATCTTGCTTTGCCTGAGCAACTACAGACTGATAGATAATATCCTGCTTCATCTTGTCAAATTTAGATTGATACGAATCCAGAATTGGCTGAACCTCTTTGTTAGCTTTCTCTTCATTATCTTTAGAAAGCCAACCTTGACCTTCTTTCACTGTATAATACGCTGTACGAGCTCTCTCGTATGCTTCGGGGTCTTTCTCTTTGTTCTGAATTGCAGTCACCATAGCAGAACTAAGCTGTTTTAATTGTTTGTCTCGGTGGCACTGAATATCGCAAGCTGCCATTACTTATTTGTAGCAAAGAATACTATCCCACCAACCAAAACTGCCAAGGCCAATAAATGTGTAGCTGAGCCCAAATAGTCGGATCCGGCATACACGCAAACTGTCATTGCAAGAACGATTAACATTTTTTGAACTATTGGAATTACGTCTTTCAAGACTCGTAGTTCATATTCGGTATTATCAATTTTCTTTTGGATTCTTTTTTGGTCTTTTTCGTGTGAAGCTGCAGGCTTAATACTGAATAGTTCTGCCAGCATCTTCTTGAGCATCCCAAACTGTTTTGACATAATTCCGGAATACGTAGACTGATCAAATTGTATCTCTGCCTTATCAACAACCTGGTCACGCTTTACATCAATTGGCTGAACAGTTTTTAAAATGTCAGTATAGTCGTTGGACAATGGCTGATTGAAAATATTTCCAGATTTGCCAGGTGCCGTTGTAGTCATCCACATCTGCTTCGTAGTTGGTTCAATAGTAATATTCTGAGGCGTATAACCTTGTGTATCTACTCCACGACACTTTCCATTCAGACACCGTTTCAAGCTGTTAGAATCATCAATTCCAAACAATGCAGTCTGGTCGGCTTCTCCGTAAATAGCCGTATACTTTCCACCAAATTCGGGAATGACAGCCCAAGCCGACTGCATTGCCTCATCAGTAACCATTGCCTTACCATTTGCATCAACACCATACAAATGACCAGAACTAGCAGAAGTAATCTTGACATTCAATTTATCATCAACAGGAATCCAGTTTCCTGTCATGCCAGGTTTAGGGAGCTTATACTTCTTCTGACCAGCTTGCCCCCAAATGTATGAAGCTGTACTAATAATTTTTTCAAGACTATCGGGTAAGTTTACAGTGATCCATTCATCTGTGTTATCAGATGACTTGATTGCAAGCTGACTCTGTAAAAGAACATACACATGAGTATCATCTGTTATGATATCGCGAAGACTTGATTGACTTGGGGGAGCAACTTGTATCCAGTTTCCTTGACATGGTAATTGGCATATCCAAATTTTACCCGAACCCATGCCCCATGCAAATCCCTTTGCAGAGGCAGACACCTTGTCTAGACCTCCTGGTACTGCATTCCAGTTTGTTCCTGCAGAAATGCCGGAAGATACAGCTGTGTTTACTTGATCAGTTAGGCTGTCGTAGTCCATATTATTCTATAGTCTGCTTTTACTTTGATGTTCCAACCCGTTGAAAAAGAGGATACAGCCCACGAGTGAAGTAATAATCAACAGCTCCATTGGTACTCGGTTCACGCAACTTCTTATCCTGGTTAAAAAAGGGCTTGATAGTATTAGTGTTGCTAGCGTTATTTAGTGTCATATGGTTCACTCCAACATACTTACGACGAATCTCCAATAACTGTGAATAGTCCATTGACCGGCCTACACGTCCTCCAATACCTCCAGATGAATCAACATTAGACATTTATTATACCATTATAAAAAGTAATGGACATCAGTCAATATCAAAAAGAACGAGCAGATGAATTAAAGAAATTCAGGAAAGAATATTCCGAACTGAGAAGCGTTTACTCTCAGCTTTTGATGCAGGCGGTATATGAAACTGATCCAGGGAAACAAGCAGAGCTAGTAAAACAAATTCTGAGCACCAACTCTGGCCTCGCCCAACATGTTAGAGAATTTATACAAAGTTCCAACGGTAAATTTGACCCTGCTCTGATATCAGAATTAACTGCAGATATCATACGGTATCAAAAAGAATTTAAGGATATTCAAACGGCATCAGACAAGACGGTTGCATTACAGAACATTCTAAACAAGGAAAAGATTCAACTAAATGACCTTCATTCCCAGTTCAATATCTGGCTTGGGGTATTTCTTGGAGCTATAGTTGTCATTTTGATACTTATTTTCAAAACATCCCTAAGCCAGCTGTCACAAGCAACAGAGAGCCTAATGTCCAATACTTCCATGACTGACTCGGGAGACTTGTTGCAGCAGAGCTTTCCTGATGAAAGATTTTATAGGATCTCTCCTGTATAGGCTTCAACTTCTCTGGTTCTTGGTCGGGAGGAGCATTTTCCAGAATTGAATCCATAGTCTTCTGAGCCAATTCGTATGCAGACTTATACTTTGCCTCTTTAGTTAAAAAGTACTGAACATAGTTAGATTTATATTGGTTCTTTGCAGAGTCGAATGTTCCTTCCATTTATGTTTAGGTTTGAAGAACATTGCCGGCACAATACCTGTAATATGTACTATCCCCCGCTGACTCCGAGAATCGTTGAATTTCAACAACATCTCCTGAGCGAGCACCAATCCACTTAGCACCAGGATCTTCTGAGTCAATCCAAGGAAGCTGCTTCTTGGGATTGGTAACATTAAACTTCTTCTCTAATGCTGCCAATTCATCTTTGTTGATGATTCGATGAGGAGGGAATCGACGATGGGTAGTGATATCGAACTGAAGGCGACGAATCTCGAACACCTGGAAAATAGGCTTTTTAGTATCGTTATTGTGATCTCGAACAAAGGCAAGAACATTTTCAGAAGGCTCGACAAGAGACACCACAATTGTCCCATGTGTATAGCTGTTCTCTTCAGCAAATGTCATATATGTTTGTAGAATGTTCTCAGTGATACGTCCCTTCTCAGAAAATATGATTAGTACTCCGCCAATGTTAAACATGCGTGTTTCATCAATGGGAGAACCGAGAGAGTCTACATTTTCAACCTTAATGCTCCTGAAAGAAAGCATTTTTTTAATAACCTCGATTGCACGTTCTTCCATTCTTGTTTCTTGTTGATATAGATGAAAACTCTTTCCGTTTTAATCATATAAATGAGTTGGCAACACAATCTCCCAGTATGGTTAGCCCTAGTATTTTCTGCAGTGATTGTATATGGTGTTATGTCAAGAGAGGACTTTGTTCCCGAGTTTCTTGACCAGCGAAATGTACAGAGAACACAAGAAACCGCCGTTTCCTCATACAGTCAAAGAACAAATGCAGTAAGACCTAACGGACATTTTGATGCACCTCCAATTCAAGGTATGATTTCACCTTTCCGCGTTAATATGTGGGACTCTTATATTCCTTAACTTAAAGAAGCCTTGATATTCATTTCAATACGAGCACGCTGTTCGGGAGGGAACTTATTCTCTGATAGAAGTCGTCCTCCTGCCATCTTAGCAACGTCTTTGCGTCCAACATGATATGCAATCACTAATAGTTCATCCCACATACGCCAATCGTAGATATCATTCTCTATAAAAAGAACTTGTTCAGTAGGCTTTGGGATGGTAGTTGCATACATAATCATTGCCAAAAGGTCGTGTGTAAACAGATTTTTGGCACGACAGTATGATGCATACCAGACAAGAGACTCATTGCGGCTGGGATTCAACTCATGTGCTCTCCAAGCCCAATCCTTATCTTGAAGGAGACGTGCCAGGTTCATAGCAGAAACACACTGCTCTTCCTTCCATTTGCCCATCTCTACACGTTTCTTAAACCATTTGACGGCTTCTGGAATATTTCCACCATCACGATACGACTGTGCCAGATAAAAGACATACCGTTCATTTTCAGGATCCTTTTCTAACTCTGCTAGAAGCGTCTCTGCATCTTTGAGATACTTGTTTCCATCCTGTAGAGAACGATTACCGAGTGTTCTTCCGACCATATACATTTCAGCAGGAAGCCGAAGTATCTTATTGTTTGGGTTATCATTCGTAGGATACTCATGTAGCACACCAACATAACGCCAGTTATCACACGCCTTGAAGATTTGAGTTCTGGAATAATCTAGTGTTCCACGCTTAATCTGAACGATAGCTGCATTTGGCTTATGCTCATCAAGAATTCGATGTAAAAACTCTTTACATCCAGGTGGAAATACAAACAGATCATCGGCATCAATCATTATAATGTAATCCATCTTGCCATCACATAGTTTTAAAGCTTCAGAACGAGATTCGCCAAATCCCTTCCAGTCACTTTGAATAACTTCACCAGTGATATTCGTCTTTGCATAAAAATCATTGATTATCTGGATAGTGTTATCTGTAGACCCAGTATCCAGAATACAGAATGTATCAATTAGGGGAAGTGTCGACTCTAGAACTTCGTGGACGATATGATTCTCATTTTTTACAATCATACACAAGCCGACCTTCATTTTGTTAAGATAATGCTATAGCACTAAAATCGGTTTCTCTCTTACAGCGGGAACTGTACCGGCATCACGATGCAGAACAATCTCATCCCATGTTGCTTTCATTTCTGGAAAATGAGTTGGCATCCAATCTGGGTCTTTTAGTGTTAGTTTCTGACGTTTCTGAACAAGAACCCAATAGAGAATCTGCCACTCCATAGGATTTTCAAGAATGTCGACCTGCCATTCATGAACCGTACGAGGATCGGTGATATGTCGATACTTAACATTGCCTTCGCTATCAACTGCAAAGCAAGACTTAAATGCTACATCGCTAACTGACCACTCTGAATAGTTCATCGTCTTGAACTGCATCTCAACATAGTCACACTCTACAAGCCCAGTACATTCCATCTGAAGCTGCATCTGATGATAGTATGCATCTGGTATCGGTGTATCATCATTGAATTGACGTGAAATAGGGCACTTCAGTTCAATCAATCTTCCATTACGTTCATCGGTAGTCAAAATCAATCCATCTGGTGAAGCTCCCAGAAAAGCATGTTCTGGATGTTGAACACAAGACAGATCAACCAAGGTGACCTTCTCTGTAAAGCAATAGATTTCTTTTGCTATAGGCTCAAACCGTGTTCCCCAAATCAGTGCACCAACACCAGACCCATCTTGCTTTTTAGGCGGTGTCAGTTTTGAAAGAATTAGTTCACGACGGGCAGCTGCAGTTGCATCACCAAACGATTTCCAGATTTCTGATGCCGTTAACATTTCACCTCGCTTGGTAAACCAAGCCTGGGTACGTTGGTCATCGATTCCCCATTTTTCAATTAGAAACTTTATTCTTTCTTCCATAGTGTTACCTATTAATGGGTTACGATTGGTTAAATCCATTTTAAAAATTGCCCTAAGGCGTATTAATCAAATTGGATGTTCATCTCAAGCGTGCCGTCTTCTCTCTTCTGTATGACCTTTTTGCCAAAGAAGAGTGTGCGTGTGTAGAAGTGCTCGTCCTCTGGGTAGAATGTATCCATAAACTGCTCTACGGACATTGTTCCAGCCTCTACTTGCTTTACAGCCTTGCAGAGTGCAATGGCGGCCGCCGATTCATCGGGCGAAACCGCTCCACATGCCCAGTCGTGTACTACATAGTACCACTTGCCGCTCCTTTCCTCTAGACTCACTATTGGTATCCCATCTGGATTCAGCAGTATTATCGAGGTTTCTGAAGTTTCCTCCATTCTTTCTTGAAACGAACTGATTCTAGGCAGGCACGTGTTATCCATTTTCTATTTTCTTTTTCATCTCTTTTAGAGATTCCGTTTTCATAGTATTTTAGTAGTAGTGAAAATGGAACAAATTCAAAGTCAAGAACAATGGGTTCTTCATCGTCTAGAGAAGTTTTACTCAGTTCCAGGGAACCTGGAGAAAGTTGCAGAAATTCTAAATGGAACCTCAGACCTTTCTTTAAGGATCATAGACTGGTTCGTAACGAACTACGCGAAGAAGTTCAACATAGCGTTCATGACAAGCAAACAGACATACGTGATAGTTTACCTCTCTTACAAAAGTCACCTGAAGGCATACAGCAAGAAGATGTTCGACCCGTTCTGCCGTTGCAAGCGAATCAAGTTCAAGGGTCTGGACACAACAGTGGGCCAGCTAAACTTTTTCGAGTGGGTTCTCTCAGACGAAATTATTAAGTATCTAGAACTTCATCGTGAGGCTGTTCATGCAGATATGGAATCCCGTCTCCAGGAACTCAAGGATACAACCGACAAGGATACGCGTAGAAAGCGGCACGAGCTATCCAACTCTGCAACAAACTCCCTCTCCCGCCATGACGTGACTGTTAAAGTTTCATTTGAATAAGACAAATGGGAAGTACACAAACTGCATATGAAGCTTTACTTATGGAGAACCATGGGGAAGAACTAGCAAGGAAGCTAAGAACCAAGGAGACATCAAACCCTATGAGACGTTTCACAGCTGCTGTTGCTAGTGGAACACAATATGAAACACTATTCTCAGACATTACCATTATACCCGCAGCTATGAGAGATAAATTTAAGGGGTATTTAAAATCAGCAATACCCGAAGTAAAGGCGGACATAGAAAAAGATATGACCCCTACCATTTCCGAAGATGATTTGAATGCTACTACCTCATCTGACCCGGGCTTTGGTGGACGCAGACGCAAAACACGTAAGAGCAAGAAGTCACGCCGTAAGACGCGTAAGCACAGACGGTAATCAAATCCAGAAATAAACCAAAGATGTTTTCTATATTGAGACCATCTCTGCTTTACACTGATATATCTCCTGACATAGCTGAACATGATGAAGACCATGATGCTGCAGAATGGGCATACTCTGACCGAACTGTTTTTAGAGGAGCCCTGGATGGTTCATATAAAACTGATGGACTGGATGTATATTGGTTGTATGATGATGACCTGAATCGAATCGGACTGGCAGAGCATGAATCTGAAGACCATTCTAGATTTAAAACTCTCTGGTTCCGTGATTCACCATTTGGTACTCTGCTTCAAGAGGATTGGAAAGCAGGGGAATCTATTTTTACTCTCTTAACTCCAGAGGCTTATCAAGATGTTATTGATTCGGATATCTTGCTTAAAGGATCACACAGAATCATTACGCCCAAGTATATCACTCACGGATTACCTGAAGTGTATGAATGCAGTTGTGGAAAATCTTTTTCACCGATGTGTTCAGCAGTGAAAAAGGTGGTGAATATCACCGATCCTCTTTTTATAGATGATTCATTTATTATGTATCAGCCTCCAGTAGACTCAAAGATATGGTCTAGACTGGGGCTGCCACGCGACGCTTCCGCCCTGGAGCAGGTGCCTCAACAGGACACTCCACTACTGGAACCTCTACTGTCTGAGACTCCTGTTCGGGAGTAGCATTCACGGTCTCAGCCGTTTCCTCGTTCTCGGCACTCTCTTCATCGAGAACTGCCTCAAATGCACTGGCAGCCGTCAGACGAGTCTGAGGGAATACCTGTGCCATGGATACACGCCAAGTGACACCAAATGACTGGCCAATGATGTAGATCGATCCACTCACAATTAGGTTTGCTGCCACGCCTTTTGGGAAGACGGAACGAAGCGAATCAATAGTAAGGAATACGGGCTTTGTAGACGCGTCAACCACGTCCATTGCAATGCGGCCGTCGTAGACGGGAATCTTGAGCCTGAAGGAAGGCGGGTACTTTCCGTTAGGAGTATACTCGTCACCGTTCTTGTCAGATGACACACTCAGAATGCTTCGCTCGTTGAAGCTGTCGCGGATTGACTCCTCGCCACGCTTCTTGCCGAACCACTTAGAACTGTTCTCTGTCGCCGCTTGAATTAGCTTCTCCTGGAGATCCAGGAGGAAGTTATATAGCTTGGACATCTCGTCATCGCCAGTAGACCGTGCCTTTGCATATGGATCACAGCCCTTGAGAGAGCCGATGAGTGAATACGATACGATTCCACTCTTCTCGTCCTCCCGTTGAAGGAGGCCGCCGGGGAATGCCATTCGAGGAAGGCGTAGCGCGAAGTTCTGGCCATCATACTTAAACGATACGCCTAGACCTCCTTGCTTGTTGCGCTTTGCCTCGGTGAAAGACACCTGAGCGATATTAGCGTTGCTTGCATTCACAATTGCATTAGTGGACATGGTTACTGGTTGTTATTAGTCATTGGTTATCAACATGTAAATCCGTTTTCATCAAATAAACCTAAGTAGATAACAAAATGCTATGCAATTCATGTAAGAATAAGAATTCGACAGAGAGGTGTGGATCACCTGCTTTAAAGAATCTTCAATTTTGTGGAAAACATGTAAAATCAAAAACTCCAAGGCTTTGGTCGGTTGTTAACTCTGCCGGAGATAGTGCAGTTAAGATTCAAAAAGTATGGCGTGGTTGGATCGTCAGGTATCTCCATGACCTTTCTGGCCCAGGTGTGTTAAAAAGGTCACTATGCCATAACGAAGATGATGTGATTACAGCAGAAGATAAAGTTCATCCTTCTAATTATTTTGCATTTCATGAAGATGGTAAAGTTTTTTGGTTTGACATAAAATCTATATTTCAACTATCTATTAACCAACTAAAACCTACAAATCCGTACACTCGTCAAGAACTTTCCTTAGATACCAGAAAGCGACTAAAGGAATGTATATATTATCGAGAGCTTAGACGGTTGCCTCTCTTTCATGACCCATTGTATCTCACAGATCGAAACAAGCTATTTACCATGCATTGGACAATGATTAGCCAGATACTAGAGGAGAACTTATTCATAGATATAAATCCATTATTCTTTACTGCGTTGAATCGAACTCAACTCTGGGAATTTACTGCATTGTTGAGGGATTTAATTCTGGTTTGGGCAAAGGAACATAATGGCATTCATTCTCGTAGAAATATCTATTATATTTGGATACAAGCGTGTTGGAGACGTCAAACAATGGAAATAGCAGATACCATGCAAGTATGTCGTTACCTAGGAGCGTGTCTTTTAAAGATTTTAAAAGATTGTAAGAGACCTCACGATATCTGCTTCAAATTATTATCTGCCCGGTATAATTTGTGATTTAAACAGGTCACGATATCATAGAGTATACCAACCGCGTTAGAAATGTCCTCTTCTGTTTCCCAGAGTAAGTCAAACAAGATGCCTAAGAAGACTGAGACCGCTCCTGTTACTCCTGTTGTCGCCGCCCCAACTGCCACCAAGGGCAAGAAGGCACCTGCCAAGGCCGAGGTAGTTGTGCCTGTAGTTGCTCCTGTAGCTCTGCCTACCACTCCTACTGAGGTTCGCAGCTCTGAGACGATTCTGGCAGCTGCTCTTGAGTCTGTTCGCCTGCATGCAAAGGCCTCTGCTGAGGCATCTCGTGCACTTGCTCATGACCTCCAGGAGGCTATGAAGGCCGTCAAGCGCGAGGCACGCGACTCCAAGCGTCGTCGTAAGGTGGATCCCGCGACGCTCTCCCCTGAGGCTCGTGCTGCCTGGGAGGCTCGTCGTGCAAACAACGCCTTCCTGAAGGTGCGTCCTCTGTCTGATGAGCTCTGCAGTTTTATGGGTCTGGCATCCAAGAGCCAGAAGAGCCAGACGGATGTGACAAAGTATATCTCCGGATATGTGAAGAGCCACAACTGCTTTGACCCTACCTTCAAGCGTCGCATCCTTCCTGATGCCAAGCTCGCCAAGCTTCTTCGTGTGACTGACAAGGATGAGGTGACTTACTTGAACCTCCAGACCTACCTCAAGGTTCACTTCCTCAAGCCCACTGCATAAACTGGTAAATAAATAATATTGAGTTTCTCAAATATTGGCATCCAAATGGAAATCAATATTTTAATAATATTAAATGAGCGACAAGATTCCTAAATGGGCGTATGTTCTCATTGGTACACTGTTGGTTGTGCTTATCGTTGTTGCCTTTGTTAGTTTAGTTACATCTGGTGGTCTGCTAAGTAAATTTACGGCAACCGGTGTAATCGGTGCTGCAGTACTTGTATTATTCTTTGGTCATCAACATTACCAGAGAGAGCATACCGTAGTTGGCCAGCTTAAAGGATTTGGGCAGGATATGGCGGGTCTGGTTGGATTTGGCTCCGAGAGGGGTTGGTTCGAAAAAATGACTGGCAGCTCACGTCGTAAGAAGTAAAAACGGATTTAAAATGTCTAAAACCCTTGATTTTACAACGTTTACCATGGTCATCTGCAAGTACTTTAACTTAGAGTCAGGCTGTAACAAAGAGGGGTGTTTGCACCCACATGTGCCTTACTGCACGAATCGGATCTGCATAGATGCCAACAAACAGCAAACGCACACGCTAGGAACCTGCGGCCAGAAAGGCGGCGGGGGACATGCAGCCTTTATTGAGGGGAAGCGTGCCGCTGCAATGGCAGAGAAGGCCAAGAAGAAGGCCGCCAAGCACGGCCAGCCTCTGTATAATCAGGTCTTAGCTGTCTTAACGGCAGATGACAACCGGTGCTACAATGCGGTCATAGAGCGATTCCCAGTGGGGCTCGATCCCAACCACCTAGCAAGCAAGATTGTGGGTATGTTTCTGCATGGCTTGAACCATAGCGAGCTGAATGAGCTTGCAACTATGGCTACAGAGCTTAATGCACGCATGTTAGAAGCTATACAGCTGATTCATGGCGATAAAAAAGAGACAGAGTAGTTAACGTAATGTATTATAAGCCTTCGGGCTATTTTTTACGAAAACGAAAAGTATTTGAACCAGGTTATATATGGTAAAAAATGGACAACGTAGAAAGACTTGAGGCTGCAATCAAAAGATTTAGAGGCAAGCGTGTTAATCTAGGAGACCCAGGTGGCAGAAAAATCTGGTTCACCATGAAGAAAACCAACCGCTACGGCACAGGATGTAACGTCTACTTTGACGACATTGGTAACGCTTTCATAGAAGGGAGCGAAAGACCATTCCTTATTCGTGACCCGTTCCTTGCAGATGGCATCATCACCGTGTTTCTCTATCCAGAGCAGGTGAATGATATGCTGGGAAAGCCCGAGAATGAAGACCTTGGGCCAAGGTGTGTTCGCTGAAAGTATAGCCGTAAAGGCATTTTTAACAAAATTAGAAAACGGATTTCTTATTTTGAAGAGATATCCTGATTATTCATCATGACGCCCGTACGACCAACACAACCGGCTAGCACCAATGCACCTAAACGTCTGACATTTAAGCGACCACGGCCTAAAACACCCGACGACTTAATTCGACCACTTTTCCTTGAACCATTATTTGGTAACTTGAGGAAGAAAGGAAATCAGGGGCGAAACATGTAATACGCCGAAAGGCATTTTTTAACTTCAGAAGTGTCATTTAACAACTCTGAAGTACATGGAGTGGGATTCGAACCCACGCGTTTTTACACAACAGCTCTTAAGGCTGTCTCCTTAACCACTCGGACATCCATGTTTAGTGCCTATCCTCCGCCACTTATAAGAACCTAATTACACGTAAATTGTTTCTTTGAGTTCGGTATCTGTATATATAATTTCAGTAGGCAATTCTAGGTAAAGAACAGTGCTAAAAAATGGCGTTGTCCTTCCATCTAAAACAATAGAACGAATTTTAGAATTGTCAATTAATGTTCCAAGTATCTTATTGAATAACTTTTTCCTGGATACTATATCTCTTACTTGAATTCTACACGTCTTGCCGTCCCATGCACACATATGAGCATTTGGACATTCTTTTGCTTTGAATTGACCACATGGCTTTCGGATCTTTGACAGAAACTCAATAGGTGTATCCAAAGAAACAAAATGAGTTGTTTGCTCAAACCATTCTTCTAGTTCTGGTTCAAGCTCTGACCTCTTAGGAGGCTGTTCCGAAAGAGCTGACGCCAAATCTGGTTTTATTTTGTTATGTATATCTATTGACAGCTGATACAACAAAAACTCATACAACTCTGACTCATATGATATTTTTTTATACTTTTGCATGTCAACCATATTGATTGTTCCAAAAGCAAGGGTAGATTCTGTTTCACGGATAATAGTCTGTGTGACTTCTGATGCATCTCCTTTTCCTTCCTTAGGCTTTACCGGAATACGTAATCCACTACGTGTCAGGATTTCTACAATATGACCTTTCCCGTCATACATATCTTCGGCCCATTCGTATCCAGGCGCCAATTCTTGTGCTTTTTTCAATAAAGTACGAGTATCATCATATGTTGGAAGATCGCGAACCTCTGAATAACCTGAAATCCTTGGTCGTTTTTCAAGTGGTGCCAAGGCAATGTTCTGAAACGGTAAAAGCATTTCGTTTGGTATATATATTGCCTGACCTCTTCCAAATGGGTCTAACACAATTGAAAACTCATCAACTATTGACTTTGTAAATAAGAATGCATCCTTAATTGTTGGAATATTTGTCACACAAGATAAGTTACGTTTCTTAGTTAATTCTTCATAGGTCTCCCATTTGAATGGCGGGTCAAATATATTTGCTCTGAAAAGAAACTTTTTCTGTTGTCTGGTTACGTGACATAGACAGTCTACGTCATTTCCTCTTTGTAAAATGATAACGCCACGAGTTCTGACCTTTACCTGAGGAACATAGAATGTACACCCAATTGTCAAGTCTTCTAAATTGATTCTATATAAATCTACACTCAGCACAATTGCAGTATATTCGAGTTCTTGAACAACGGTTAGTTTATTATTTACAAACGCTTCATCTATGCTTGAAATGACTTTAGCCATATGCTTTTTTGCAACTTCGTCTTCTGAGAAGGGCTTCATGTCTAACTTCTTTTCAATCTCAGATGCATATGTTTCGGATGTCTCTGGCCAGAGAGCAAGAAAAGCACAACGCAATATATTCTGTATTGAATGTCTTGGGGATGCAACTTTTGTTTGTAAATTTAAAAAGTTTGGCAAACCATCAGAAGGACGTCCGAGACCAATTCGGAAGAAACCAGACATTCCAGTTTGGATACGGTTTCCTGCTTCAATTGCAATCTTGTATTCTTCAATTATATCAATAGAATTCAGAAGATCTCTCGGCAAATATGCAAATCTACCATATGATGTTGACTTGTTCTCACTTAGGATATAATACTTATCATCTTTGTCATCTTTTTTCAGATTACGTTCTTTTGGAGATTTGAAACAGACTGGTAAGTTGGGATTATTGTCCTTATATCCTGGATATATGTTACCTTTTGTTCTTGGTATGACTGGGAACTCTCGCGTATCTGCTTTGTAGTCAGATGGTTTACGAACCTTACCATGGCATACTGGGCAAACTTTGACACCATCAATATCTTCTAGCTGGGACAAATGCAGAGGTATCTTATCAAACATACACCAATAGTCTGGACATAAAATGATACCATCGGGGTTCTCTAACTCTATCTTTTGGTTATCGGGATATTTACGAGGGTCGAACTCTTCTCCTTTTGTAACATCATCGATGATATCCTGGATTTCGGCAGATGATAAAATGACCGGCTGAAGGTTCTGATCAACCTTAGATGCATAATCTGACTTCTGTGGAAACTTTACCGGATCAAACTCTTGGAGACGGTTGTTGAAATAGTTATAAATAGTTGATGTCTTTCCAGTATTAGTTTTTTGAACAACCTGAACTTCGGGTGCTTTATCTTCCAATACATCTCCTTCAAGATAATCAAACAAATTTGAAAACTCTGTATCTACAGTTTCTGTGTTTACTGTTGATACAGTAACTGGTACAGACTCTTGACGCTTGGGACATACTCTGTTTACATCTTCATTGTTGGGATTACTCAAAATATACCGGAGAATGTTGGCGTACTGAAGAAACCGTTCGATTGAATCAACATCTGTGATTTCAATTGTTTTCTGGTGCACGATAAGCCCTGGAAAGCTTCTGAATTGTCTAGTCAGTAATCCAGGTTCTTGTTCTACTCGTTGCTTGATTGCATTCAATAATATAGTGGCTTCATCCAATGATAGCTTTAGTTCTTCTTGAATCTCGGCAGGCTTTATGAATGGATCATCGTGCAAAAGATTAATGATTCTGACATCGCGGGGGTTAATACCGTCATTTGCATCATCTGAACGTAAGAATTTGAAAACTTGTTCCGACTTGCGAGAAACTTCAAAAATACCAGCCAGACAGTTCATACGTAGTGTATCATATGTATTCAAGGGAATTTCATACTCTGCTTCAAACTTAATATCTTGGACAATAAATCGTTCTTCTGTTACATCATTCTCCTTTATAAACGGTACAATAGCGTCTAGAGACATAAACCATTTCATTAAGCTCTTTTTCAGGTCTTTTTGAGACTCCTTATTAGACGAATCTCTATATGCTGCAATGATAACATCATTTGCAGTAATTGTGATGCGGTCAAATATCTCACGGTCGTCACCTCTATACAAAATCAATGTGGGAAGACGGTCTCGGTATGGCTTTGACTTTGTCCACCAGGAATTCCATACAGGTAGTTCAATATCTGGACGCTTAGTCTTTGCATCTTTCTTGTAGAACTTATGACGTGAAACCTCCGACCGACCAGTAAAAAAAGTAATACAAGGTGTATCTTTGGACACGGTCAACCCATAAAATATTTGTTCAAATCTGGTTCTAGTTGCTTTACCAAAATCGGTATCAACAAACTCTGCTCTCCAGCCAATTCGAAGCAAGTGTACTTCCTTTTCATGAGGAGGGTTTAATGCCAAAAGATCCTTGAGATGTTTGGTTTGTGCATCTAAAGCAGTAATCTGTGAATCGGTTAAACGCTGAGGCGTAGAAGACCTTACCAGAGGAAAGTATGGTCCTTCGGCACCTTCCTCAAACTCCTTGACAACAAATCTGGAATCCTTCTCGCTAAGTTTAGGATAGAGAGTTACAAATAGTTTTCCTTCTTCTGGAATAGGATATTGTGCAGTTGGTATACGATTGGCAGTTGTTGTATCAAATGTTTTATTGGGAAGAGCATATGCTTTGTCTGTTTCTACACCAAAAATACGAAGTTCTGCAAATGATGTTCCTGGATCGTATAGTGGTTGTAAGAAGGCTGGTTTGTTCATCCACTCCTCTCGATCTAGTTTCTTATAAGGCACTGTAATGCCTCTAGTATCACAATATGCATGAAAAGCTTCTCTTTCAATAGGCATCCCATTCATTGATATGCGATTAAAGAGAGTCTCCCAGTTTCTAGAATCGCTAGAATAGTAATCCTTATCTAATCTAACTTCTATTAGAATAAACAATCTATCCTGATGAATATCAACTATCTTTGCAATTTGTTGCCGTACTACGTTTATTGTATCATCTTTAAAGAAGGATACGTTCCTAGTACTACGATTAAAGTCAACTACTGACTTAAACATCTTATTGTAAACAGGCTAAAAGATTTACAGTAATTTTAAAACGGATTAAACGCCTTGTATAATTATTAAGGTAACAAAATGACCACAAATGAAGATCTCAGAAGCATGGTTCTGTCCCTAGAAGAGTTTCCCTATAGGGACAGAGCTGAACGCTTAACAGAAATGATAACGCGTGGGATTACAATTGCAGCAGAGCGAGGAGAGACCGTGTTTAAGACTATAATTCAGGGACCAATGGTTCTTGCAGACATGGTTTTCAAGCGGGTGAAAAAGAGATTTCCAGAACTGTTTGTGGGATACGAGAGAGAGAACGATGAAATAGTTAAGGTTTCTCTGAGTTGGGGATCATAGTGGAGTGTCTGAAATAGTCATACCACAATACTTAACAGGATTTTTTGAGTAGTTCACAGGTCTGTATACTCCAATCTGGATACAGTCGTGTAATAGCTTTCTCATATTAGTCCAGAACTCAGGAGTATGTCCTATGCTTGCTGTCATCAGATGTGCCATCTCATGAATAAGCACAAACATTACGGTGTTTTCATCAATCAATGGGAAAGGAGGACTTGTCTTATCGCGTAAACATACTACAATTTTTTCACCTTTATTTTCAGAATACGATGTACTGTCTGCAGTCAAATCATTCTCCTCTAAAGAGTCTGGATCAAATCTGGAAACGAGACGCTGATATGGCTCATCCATCTTTAAAGAAGGATCTTTACAGTGATCACAAATTTTATTCAAATTAGCTCTGAGTCTACACATTTTTTCAGCTGCTTCTTGCTTGTCTGGTAAATCTTGAACCTTATAAGACCGTCCGTCAGACGCTTTTACAAGGGTGTTGTTTTTAGGTCCACCGAGGTATGAATAAGCTAAGGCAATAGCTGTTCCTCCAATTGCAACAGCCGGTATCATTACAAAAAGATGATAAAAAAATGGCTCTTAATGAGCTTATGAAAGGGGGTGGGTCTTGGCAACCACCGGATAGATTCCGGGCGGAGCAAGCTCATTAACAAAGTAGATGATTGTCTCTTTGTCCCCCCACGAGAAGGCATTCTTTACGACCTTCTTCAGCTGAGTCATCGCCTCCTCCAGGGTATCGTACTCGCCGTACCTAAAACTATGGCAGAGAATTCCTCCGTCCTGAATGCAAATGCACGAGTTGCTGCAAGCTAGAAAGCGCGACATCTTATCTTGTTAAGAGTTAAATTTCTATAGTTCTAAATTCCATTTTGGAAAAACGGATTATAAAATTACAGAAAAATAGTTATTGGGTGACTTTAAAAGTTTCGAACACGGTTTTAAACCAATAGACTTATGAGCCTGTTACCCCAGACCCGCCGATTCGGTCACGATACGGTTGTGGGTAGGCAAGGCTTTTTTAATCGGAAAGGCCCTGGCAGTCTAGACCACGCTTGAATGGATTCGTCTCAATAGTTGTGTTCAGGAAAGGGCCAACACTTCCCTGGGGGTTGGGGGCTTCAGAACGGACATCCCAAGAGGCATTCCTGTTAGTCTGGGACACACCTGCAAGGGCAGTATTGGTGTGGTAACCTGCTTGGAGAAAGTTCTGTCCCTTGAGATCATTCATTGCAGAAGGGTTGACTGCAGCCCAAGATGCACCAATCTCTCCCTTTGGTAGAAGCTCGGATGCAGTTAGCGTGGACTCGGAATAAGTAGACTGCCCAGTGGGCTGGCGAGACTGAAGGCTCTCGGTGGGCTGGGCGTTACCAGTACCATCGTGCCTACTAGCTCCAAAAGGACCCATCTCTCCTAGGGGGCCAGGTGAACCAAGAGACCCCCCAAGCTTATCCATCATACCCTCGCCAGTAAGACTCTGCCGAGCACTGTATGAGTTCATTGCATAAAGTACTAATGCTCCAACGAGGGCAACACCTACAAGTTGGACTGTCTGCGATGTCTTAACCATTTTCTTTATGTTCAAACGAAGACAAAAAACCGATGAAAAAACAAGTTTTTGAATTCCTGGGCTCGCCCGATGTCCAACAGTTTTTTGAACAGTCTGTTATTCGACCCCTTCTCGACAAGATTTTTCAATATATATACCCATATCTCCTAGGCGTTATGGTGCTTTGGGGTGTGATGTTTATATGTATCGTTGTGGTGCTTGTAATAATTCTCAGACCAGGGCTTTCCATACAAATGGGGGTAAAGTAGCTCGACCAAAGCAGACCTATTGAGCCTATAGACTGATAGAAATCCTCGAGCTCGAGCTTCTGTTCGTAACTCTCCGATACGCTTCTTCTCGACGATATACTTTTCTGGTAACCTATCCATCGAAAGGAGCTGAATAAGCAAAGCCTTATGCATCGTGTAATAAAGTTTGATTCGCTTAGCCTTTGCTTCTTGCTTTAGCTCACAATACTCCATGGCGTGATAGTTCATCTTCAATCACACGTATCAAGACAATAAAGGTTTCCGTTTTGATTAATAAGAAGATGATACTGTTCATTGCATTCACAATTACAGCAATACTCTTGGCTGCATCTTACTTTGGAGAAAACCAGGCAAAATACGTCAAAGACAATTGGTCTGAAATGAGGTGTAACCCCGCTTATATGATTATGCCGGCAGTAGTTGATTTGGGCACGGATGTCGGAACTAACTTCATACACTGTATTACCAAGAGCTTCTCCGACTTTGCAGGTCTTTCTATGGATGGTATGAATTCCCAGATGAGCATAGTTGGCGACTCATTGGGGTCTATTAGTACTGCTATGTCTGACATGCGTGGTATGATGGGAGAAACGCGTGGAGGATTTATGATGGTGTTCCAGATGGTTTTTGGTAAAATTCAGAATTTGATGTCAAGCATGCAGTATCTGATGATCCGGATTCGTACTCTCATAGGTAGAATCGTAGGAGTTTTTGCATCACTCATCTATGCCTTCTATGCAGGAGAACAGGCTGCAGAATCAGCCTGGAATGGTCCAATTGGTACAGTTGTCCGGGTTTTATAGGTTGCTTAAGAATAACATGATAGTATTCTGGCTGATAACAGCGGCAGCCATAGCAACTGTATTTGGTATGCATGCATACGGAAATCTAAGTAAAATTGAAGCAGAATGGAGTACTTACAGATGTAACCCCCAGTATATGTTGTTTGCAGGTATTGTAGACCCAGAAACTGGTATTGGTGGTAACTTCCGTCACTGCATGAATATGATCGGGGCTGCAGTCGTTGGTCAGATGACAGATGCCTTAGGGAGTCAGTTCTCTATTATTGCCGACATGTTAAAAGACATCTCAAACCCACTGGCTTTATTCCGCAAAATGATTACTACCATCCGTAAATTTATATTGTCATTTGCAACATCAACTCTAGGAAAGGCATCTGCCCCAGTAGGAGCGTTCGTATATTACCTGAACAAAATCCAAGATGTGATGCACCGTATCGTTGGAGAAGGTTACATTGCAACATTCTTTGGTGTGACAGCAATATCATTCATCGAAGGATTTGTATCTTTGCTTGTCGGAATCATTAAGGCATTCGTAACAGCGATGTTAATTATTTCAGTAATTTTAGCACTATTCCAACCCCAAATTCTTGCAATCGTCTTGGTTATATCGGCATCATTAAGAGCGGCTGGTATATAAAAATCCGAGTAGTAAAGAAATGGCAAGAGATATGTCTAAGACAACACTCGCACTCGGATTTTTTGTTGTGGCACTTGTTATTGGATTTCTGAGTACTAGATCTGTAGAAGGCTTTATGCAGAAAGATGCCGGAATGCCAATGGATGGTCCCGCGATGGGTCCATATGATACCTCCATGGGAGGCTGGATGTCAAGCGAACATATGCCGCTAGGTGGACTTCCACAGAACAGCTTTAAGGAGGGCAATAAGCTGATGTTCCTAGTTGGTAATGAAACTAAGCCCGAATGCTGTCCTGCTGCATTTACAACGGACTCCGGTTGCGTGTGCCTAACCCAGAGTGACTCTGATTTGATGGCTAGTCGTGGTGGAAATAAGTAGTTTAGAGTCTATTCTTAATATAAATCTAAATGGATCCCAAAAAATCATTCAAGGCATTTCGCGATGAACTACGCTCTGCATTTCCTAGTGTAGAGTTTGCACATTATAAAGATACCGACCCCGTACAGTTCGAAGAGCTGATCACTCCCATTGTCCTGAAAATTATGCAGAAGGATAAGGCTATATTTGAGCAGGAGTTTACCGTATTTGGTGTTAATCTGTCACCTCTATTTCCTCAGAAGCCTGATATGTTTTGGAAGAACATCCAGAAGTGTGGTATCGCTGCCTTTCTCAGTGGCGACATCAAGGGAAAGATTAATAAGGTTGCAGAATCAATGAAAGAAGTATGGGGTGGTTCTGGTCACTCTACAGATGATATTGACAAACTTCTAGGAACAGAGGAGTCGCGTAGTAAAGTTTCTGAGATTCTTGAATTTGTTATGACGACCCGTCTAGCAAAGGTAGTCATGAGTCTAGTCGAGTCAATCGATATCGCTGATCTCGGTATTGACTTTGAGAATCCTGAAGAGGTACTGAAGTCATTTCAAGCAGAGGAAGCCAGTCCGGTATTAGAAAAGATGATGAAGAAGATTAAGACCACGCTCGAGGACAAGGTACGTAGAGGTGAGTTTACCAAAGAGATGATTGCAGCTGACATTGAAACAATCAAACTGAAAGTTCAGACTGCATTTGGTGATATGTTTAATGATATGCTTGGAGGTCGCAAGGCAACAGTTGCACCAAAAGTCATCCTCGGTAATTCTCCTGAGGCTAGACGTGCTCGTATGATTGCACGGCTTCGACGCAAACTTGAAGAAAGAAAAGACACGGAATAGAATTAAATGGAAAGTCTCTGGATTGATGACCCTGCTAATCTATTCACAAAAGAAACTTGGTCAAAGTTTGTTCCCACAAGTTCCATGGACATCCCAACTGCCATGAATGCAATCGTACGCTTCACTGTTTACGTATCAGTCATACTATTCATGGCAAGAGGGAATACAGCTTATCTCCTCGCCATTCCCCTCGTATTAGCTCTTACAGTTCTGGTAGTCAAGTTTTTTCCGACTGCAAGAACTCTTGAGGCATTCACAGAAAAGGCAAGTGCTAAGATTAGGGAATATACATACCCAACAGGCAAGAATCCGTTTATGAATCCTTTGTTAACTGAGATTCTAGATAATCCTAATCGTCCACAGGCTGCTCCTATCACAAGTAATGAAGTAAAACGGCAGATTGAGTCATCATTTAAGCAAACAACCGACCTATATATGGATACTTCCGATAAGTTTGACCTTGCTCAGGCTATGCGTACGTTTACTACTGTTCAGTCAGGAGTAATTCCAAACGACCAGGACGGATTTTTGAAGTTTTTGTCTAAGGGAATTGATGAACCCGACCACTCTAGTGCATTCCCATCACGCAGAGCTAAAGAGAAGTCAGAGGGTTACGTCGAGGCACCTGGCTCAATGGCGAGTCTTCCGAACTCTACGTCTAAGCCGACGGGAGTGACGCCTGCGGGTACGGCGTGAACCACCATCCATCTTCTTAAGTGACTTTACCAGTTCATCTACAGATGCCTTTGACCCCGTTGTGTCTGTTACTTTTCCAGATTTGGATATCTTACGAAAATGAGGAACACTTGTAACTCCTGCATCATCCGGTATAGCTGAATCTCCAACTGCAATCATATTTGTATCGTCAAGCCCATACTCTTCTTTTTTAGAACATAACTCTTTCCAGTGAGGCATCGTGTCAGTACAATGCCGGCAGGTACTACTATGGAAAAAGATAATGATAGGAACCTCCTTCATCATCTTTTTTACCTGAGTCTGATCCTCTTCTTTCAAAAAGTCCATTTACTCTGACGCGTTAAAAGTTTCGCGATGACTATATAAAATGGAAGGTGCCCGTCGTACTCGTCACAAACGTCGTACAATGCGTGGAGGAATTGGGTACGGAGAGGATGAATTTGATCTCTTAAAGGGTAAATTTGCAGAACAGACCGCAGTAGAAAGAAACAGAGAGCTAGCCCGGATGAGACAAGCGAGAGCAGACAGAGGTGCAACTCATACTGCAGCTGTAACATTAAGTAATAAGCTGTCACCTGCTCCTTCTACTAGAACTTCTCGTGCGTCATCCACTGCAAGTGCCGGAAGACGTAGAACTCGCAGACGCAAATCTCGTCGTAGAAGATAAATGGAAAAGTCTTGGCAAGGTTATATTACTGCATTAGGAGGACAGAAGCCACCTGCATCAAGTATTGATTCTGGTATGCCGTTTTCAAACACAGAAGGAGGTCCCTCTACTGGGTTTGTTCAGTGGAAGCCCAAAGATACGCTAAAAAAATACGATGCCATGAATACTGGATGGCTTGGTGCAGAAGCTTCTGAACTTGCAGCCAATAAGATGTTCAAACCAGAAAATGCTTCTGCTAAATAATTACCAAGTTTATAATAAATGTCAGGAGATGTCACTGCGTGACCAAATTAAAGTGCATATTAGCGTCATATAGCAACCAACGACCTGGTAACAAAACTTGATCAGTTTGTTGAAGTATATATAGGTAAATATGGTAGGCCAAAGTTCACAAGTAAAAACTCAAGAATTCACTTGCAAAATTTTAGTGACATAGAAGCTCCTAAATTACTTTCAGAAGCAATTGACTGGATGAATACCGACTTATTAAATATTCGTGATACAATTGTAGCTGATTTGAATCAAGTTAAGTATCTTTTTTCATTCAAGAAGTAATTACTTATACAGCTTGGTCATATTGGAATACCACTCGTACAAATCGATGTCTTTATAGTTGTTTTTATGAGTCTCAAAGAGTTGAACCTTTTCTTCTGGAAGTCTACCCAATCGTCGAAGAACATTCAATGCCTCTTCTATCCTTTCCAGCAAAAGTGCCATTATCAATTCTGGGCTACTTCCATCATAGCCTCTATCCAAGAAGAGTAGCGGTTCTTTTTTGACTGAACGTCGATAGTTTACATGGTCATCATTCAAAATTTTTGATATCTTCTTCCTCATATAATCTTCAATTCGTTCATCGATACGTGGATGTATACCAATTGACCCAATTAGTTCAAATTCGTCATATAATGCAATATTCAAAAAGCTACCATCTTTGTCTAATATGGGCGAGTGCTCTAACATATTAGTCGAACAATTACAGTCTTTCCCGTATGTGAAATCAAACAGAACATTCCGTTTAATATACTCCCGTTCATCCTTAGAAAACTGATGATACAAATTTACAAACTCTGGCATTATCTCTGGACCTGCATATGACTGGACAACTAACTGTGTTTTTAGAGCCCTTGCTTGTCTAATCATGCATTTGATAAAGTCATCCGAAAACTCAAATGTTCGTGGAATAATTAGAACTTCAATTTTGAAATCAGGACTATGCCAAGCAAGTCCATCAAAGGTATAACCCTTGGACTCAAAGAACTCTTTCAGAAATCCTGTATCACTTGAAAAAGCTGGGTCAAAGTTTATTGCACGAATGGTCTTTCCGTTGATTGAATTTAAAAAAGGGGGAATTATCTGGTTGTATTTTTCAGTATATTGCTTCAAATTGGGGAATCGATAAAATGTGCCAATACCAATATACGTGTAATCTCTTCGGTTTACGTTTGTATAACGAAGAATATCCAACATTTATTTAAGAACGTCAAATCTGTGAAAATGGATTCTTTTTTTATAGAATAATAGTTAATACTGTGTATTCTATAGCCTTTATAGCTTTAGAATGCCGAAAGGACAAAAAGCATTACCGAAAGGAGGAAAAGGAGGTGGGGGAAAGGGACCAAGCAGGGAAAGTCAAGAAAACCAAAAGGTGTTAGACACTATTGGTGACGAGGAAAACGCTGGAATCCACTCTCAGCTTTCGTTGGGACGTGTCGTAATCGTCAACAGTAGAGGGAACAGGCCACGTGTTGTGGTGGAAACCTCTGACCGCGGTCGTCTTTCTGCAGGTGTGCGTGCCAATAAGCGGATCGCTAAGGTTTTCAACTCTTTTCTAACACAAGATTCCCAACCAGGAGTCCTGGTTGAGTTTATGCCTTTCAGTAACAGTTTCAACATTCTCGCTGTTTTCAGCGACGAGAATCCAGCTGGCCTAGCCGCCATCATACGTTTGAACATGAAGCTCCCCGACCTGGGAAAGCTTCCACCTCGTCTCCAGACAGCGGGAGAGGTGAACTTGGATGGTGTCGTTGAATTTGCAGAGAGCAGCGACGAGGAGGAGGGGGAAGAGGTCGATATGGATGACCTCTAAAACTGCAAACCCAGGAGGGGACTAGTGTTTATCAACATAGGTCGCGCCTCATTTTTTACTTGGCATCATCCCCATTGTGTTATCAGTATTACCTCCTGCAGTTGAGACATTTATTGCAGCATCAGGTGGGATGATAGGGTAACTGTTTGCTCCACCCTTTTTAGGAACGCGACGACGAGTCCGACGACGAGACTTACGAGATTTCCGGGTTTTCTTTGCCATTTGTTTAATAAGAAGAAATGAATAACATTCCATATATATTGGCATTTTTAGCTCTACTTTATCTGACTTTGCCTCACGTATATGAATCATATGTGTCATACTCTAGGCCTTGGAATACGCACGAAGAAATGACAAATGCAGATGTAGCTGCTAAGCAAGCACATCATGAAGATAAGGAGAACACGGTGTGGGAGATGTTCACAGCAACAGAAGTAAAAACAGATAAAGACCTATCAACCATCCTTACGGGTGAAACAGTAAACCCATCTGGCTCTAAAACTATACTTCCTGGAGTTCCTACCCCCGATGTACCTTCGAGCAATAAAGAAGTTGAACCAGCAATTGACAAGACACCATACTCAAATCCCGAAGAAGCCAATAAGCGAGCTATGGACACAGGAGTACAAAAGCCTGTATCTGCTCCTCCTCCCCCTAAGAAACCTCTATCTCATAGAGTTTCTAAGCCTGCATCAACACCTCATCCAGTTCCTAAGCAAAAAGACGGCAAGCAGTCTGGGGAAGAAATCTGGGGTCCGCGGGCACCTAAGTTAGACCCCAACCAACCTCGCCCTTCTGATTCCGGAAATGGAAAACATGGAGGGGTATACCCCCATATCTATGGGCCAGACTCGTTAGACCCTCCCGGAGGCAAGGATGGTGGCGGGGATTCTTCTAACCCCCCTCCATTTGATTACTTGCCTGCCGCCGAGTTTCCCGCTGGTCCCTTACAGCCATCGCCATATTTGAATGATTTTTCCAAGATGCTGAAAACGTAAAATATTTAAAACAACAAATGAAGAGGAAGAACAATATGTTCGGTCTAAACAATTTTGCAGGAAGCTGTTGGGTAAACGCTTGTCTTCAGGGTATCTTCAGGATCCCTGAAGTCATTGATAGATATAGTCGCGAGGTTCACGACAAAGACAATATAGTTGATGCAAGTCTGAATAAGATTTGGAACTCACGTGGTAAGGATGGTCTAAAGGATTTCTTCCTTGCTTCCAGAACAGCTACAATGCCCGCCGGTCAAGATGTTGGCGATAGCAATGAACTTCTGGTTCACCTATGTGACAAGCTACCATTTCTAGATGAACTATGCCGTTTCAAGACGGCCGAACAAATTAAGTGTCCTTGTGATTTCTCACAGAACCGCGAAGACACGGCAATTGAATACGAGCTTCATCCGACTGCTCGCAATACTCCGATCACAGACTGTATTATGAAGAATGTACAGCCAGAGCAACTAGAAGGCTGGAAATGTGACAAATGCTCGGAAGTCGGCAAGGCAACAAAGCAAGCACTTATCGGGTCATTTCCCAAGGTTATGATATTCCGTGTTACATCTCAGAATTCATCACTTCAGTACTCAAGTATGCTTGTGGTGAACTCTAAGAAATACTATCTACTTGCTGTCATCTCTCATACGGGTGGCCACTGGTTCACATATGCAAGGGAGATGCCTCCTGGCAAACCATGGTTTACGCTTGACGACAACCGAGTGCGAGAGCATGCAGCAAACGAGTTTCCTATGAGCCAAATGACAAAGGTGCTTATTTATTATCGACTGGAAGAGTAAATGAGTAGTCTACCTTACCCGGTAATATTATCAGTGTCTGGGGTACTTCTGGTCATGCTTGCAATCATAGTTGGCCTAGTATCTGGTTCATGGACGGCTAGTCTAGTTGTTGTGGCGCTAGCAGGAGTTGTAATTTATATTTTGTTAACTTTTGGAAGCCCAAGTGTTCAAAAAACAGATAATGGAATGAATATAGATATTAATCCAATCCCAAACCCAAGCGATACCACGCAAACACAAGGAACTGGAATTAAAGAAGTTTTTCATATTTCCGATAACACGTATACATATGAAGAAGCTCCTGCAGTGTGTGCAGCATACGGAGCCGAACTTGCATCATATGATCAGATTACCGAAGCTCAAGTTCAAGGAGCTGAGTGGTGTAGTTACGGTTGGTCTGCTGCCGGAATGGCTTTGTATCCCACACAGCAAGCGACGTGGGAAGCTCTTCAACACGAACCTGCAGAAAAGAAGCGTACTGCATGTGGCCACCCAGGTGTAAATGGCGGTTATTTTGATCCCAGACTCAAGTTTGGTGTCAACTGCTATGGTCGCAAGCCCCCAAACATGGGAACCAAACTTCCTCGTCCACTACCTGGTACAGATGAGGCAGGATTTGAACGAATGGTCAACAAGTTCAAATCAATGCTGAGACAGATGAAGTTATCACCTTTCAATCGGGATATTTGGTCAAAGGGAACTTTCTGGAGTGAAGGGTCTCCAGCTCCTGCCATGCCGCCAAGTCCTCCTCCTAAGATCATACCTGGTGAGATAACACATCACCATAGGAGAAGAGAACCTGGTAAACCTCCAACTACATATGACGGATATACAGAATATGTTTGCAAGACATTTGGAATCTGTAATTACGCCAACGACGAAGATGCAGCTCACCAACAAGCGGAAAATGCAACTGATGCAGAAGCAAGAGATAGGGCGGCTGGAAACACTGGTCCAATGAGTCATCAAAAATAACAGTGATATTAACAAATGAACTATGCATTGGATACACCCATCAAACGAACTGTATTCAAGCCTCAGGAGGAAAAAGTAATTCCCATTGCTCCCCATACCAGTAACCAAACTCAGGATCATCATGTCTTCCAATGGCTTCATCATAAGCCTCAAACACATGCTATTTTTCCTTTGCCTCCGCAGTCGGGCAGAGATAAGAAGTAAAGTATCATACGAAATACAAAGATGGCTGAGGTTGCTTTAATTTTAGCATTAGGAGCAGTTGGATTTGCACTTGCTCGTAATGACGTACATGCAGAAGGATTTGCCGTCCAACCTCGTTCCACCGAAGAGCATACTGATGCAGTGGTTCACAGTCAAGATGTCAAGGGTCATAATAACGAAGTACCTTTCTTTGGGCCAAGAGTGACACAAGCATTGTACTCTGGCGGCACTGATCATATACTTGATCACCATACCGGTGCAGGTAAGGAATATTTCCAGAAACGTGAGACGTTCTCTATGTACGACATCAAGCCTGGTACCGGAAACCCGTTTGGTCAGCAAGTAGAAACTGATTTTGAACAATCCCGTATGGTTACAGGAATGCAAGCCAAAAATGTTTTCCCAATTGAACAAGTTCGCGTGGCTCCTGGTTCTAATGCCGGTTATACCAATTTAGGGCAGGGTGGATTTCAGCAAGATCAGATGCGTCAATGGGCTCTTCCTCCAACAACGGATGAAATTCGCATTGTTTCCAAACCTAAACTTTCTTACTCGACCGACCCTACGCCCGGTAAACATAACATAACATTGCCAGGTATCCAGGCACCTGTCAATAAGAATAAGCCAGATAAATTTGCTATTCTTGGTATGGATCGTGCAAATACAGCGGTCGGTGCCCAAACAGCTCCGAGACTCTATAATGAACAACCAATGAAAACTCAGGCACGTGAGACCACCGGTGTTGAATACTTTGGGTCTGGTGGTGGACAAGAAGGTCACTGGGCATCATATATTCGTGCATTTACAGAACCATTTCAGGAGTTCATGAAGTTAACTGCAGAAGGACGTCCTGGCCCTGCCGGTGCTCAGGGAACTGGTACAAGCATTGGTGGTGACCAGTATTCTATCCAGACAAAGAAAGATGAAACTGTGCTATCAGATGCTTCTCGGTTTAATGTTCCTCAGTCATTCGTAACACCAGATGGCCAACATCTCGGGTCATATAGGTACAGTGAACCTCTACAGCAGGATGTGCATATCGAGCGTAACCATCCCTCAATGGTAGATGCCCACCGAAACAACCCGTATACACAGCCACTGACTTCATTCTAATAAATGGATCTGATCCGTGAACAACTAATGTACAAATCAAATACTCTTCACGTGTGCATTAACAAATTAACACGTCAGGAACAATATGATTTTTTAAGACTCGTTATGGCTACCCGGAAAGAAGGAGTAACGTTTTGCTATGATAATTCCAATCAATATATTGTGTGTCTTCTTGAAAAAATAGGTCTTGAACGGACTAAGGACCAATGTTAAGAGGAATCATAACATTAGCACCCGGAATTCCAGCAGCCAACTGATTTCCAGCATCATTTACATAAGCTTGAATTGCTGCTTTATACGGTGCAGGAGCAGCTGCGTTGTATACTAATGCACGACCTGGGGGAGGACTATCGACAAATGTTCTTGCATTATCAAATAAAGTTCTAATTTTTTGGTTCGTCCATATGTTTCGTGGATTTGGCCTATGTATTCTTACAAAGTCATACAATGTTCGTACATACCCAACACTATTTCCAACAGCTCCCGGTGCCGGTGCCGGTGCCGGTGCCGGTGCCGGTGGTGCTCTAGGTCTTACTTCAGGTTCTGGGTAATGGTGTTTAAGTGACGGCTCTAAGCTGGCAATATATACCGGATAAGGTAGTTCATACCCAGCAGACGTATTTACTATACCGCCATTAACTGCATCCATAATGGCATCTGTAAAAGGAGTTGGTGCCGCTGCTGGTGCTGCTGCTGCTACTGCTGCTTCTGCTCCTGGCGGTGGTAGTACTCCCAGGCCTAATGGAAATCTTGGTCCTGCATGAGCGTCCATTTATACTACTCTCACACTGTAAATTGTCCCCATTAATTCACCTGGTCTCTTAACTGTGTACATTATTGGTGCCGAATTGGTTACTTCTTGGAAATCTGGGTTTGCTCCGTCATAATCTACACGTAAAATCCATGGTGCCGGACTTCCATGAGTGTCCCAATTAATTGTGATTTCATTACCAACTACTACATTTCCGCCTGGTACACGATTTATTATCTCAGGAACGGGCACAGCAACTGGAGCAGCTGGAGCAGCAGGTATCGGACGCGCTGCAATTTCTTCATGGATACGAGCAAGTTCAGCTTCTAATCCAGCACGATCAGCTACTGATGCTTCAGCAGCAACACTCCGCGCCAGAGCAGCAGCTAATTGTAGTCTTAGTACTTCCAGTTGTCCACGATAAACCACGTCCAATCCTGCTGCTGTAGCGACCGATTCTGCATCTTTAGACTGTAAAGCTGCATCGTTGGCAGCCTTTACTTGCTCAGCAGTATCAGCTGCTGCCTTTCTGGCAGCCTCTAAAGCAGCTGCATGTTCTCGGTCCTTTTTGGCAATTTCTTCGTTCTTAGCAGCCACCTGACCTTCTGCCATCGCCTTTGCAGCCTGTTCTTGAGAAAGCTGAGCTTGTAGGCGATCCTTCTCTGCTGATGCCTGTGCCAAATCACGCTGAAGGGCAGCCATTCTTGCTTGGTTCTCTTCCTTTAGTGACTGTATTGCTTGTAGGATTTCACCTTTTCTGGAAAGTTCAGCCGCTGCCAACTCATGCTGTAAAGCAGAGAATTGTTCGGTAAATCCACTTCTGGCTGCCGCAATGTCGTTGCGAGTATCATTTGCCAGTCCAAGAACCAGATCCAATCCAGCTGTTAATTCTTCCACACCTTCACCTATAATTTCTGTAATGCCACCTAGTTCTTCACGAATCTGTTCATCTGTTGTCCGTATCAGAGCATTTGTTGTAGCAAATCTGGAATCAAGGTCAGCAACACTGGCTTGCGCAGCAAGAAGCTGGGCTTGTACTTCAGCATACCGAGCTTGCAGTTCTCCTTGTTCACTAGAAGCTGCCTGTAGCTGACCAGAAACAGTATTATATCTTTCTGTAAGTCTCCCAACCTCTGCATCCCGTTCTGCATTAAGTCTGGCAGTTAGTTCAGCTTGAGCATCACTTTGCACCTTATCACTCTTAAGAACACCGATCTGAGCTTCAAGCCTAGCCTTCTCAAGTTCAACCTCAGCTTTTACTCGTTCTGATTCTTTTAGTTGTACTGCAAAACCATGGAGGTGCCCTTGTATCTCATCTCTCTTTGCGCGAACCTCTGCCAGCTGGGAGTCTATGACATCCTTTGAAGCTTCGAGCTCTGCAAGTTTTGCCTGATCGCGAGCAATGTCAGCTCTTAATCTGGTTGTTTCTGCTTCATTCTCGCGTAATACTTTATCAAGTTCTGATCGTAATTTTGCTACGTGTGCTTCACATGTTGTTACCTGTCTTTCAAGATTTCTGGATTTAGTCTCTGCTGCTACTAACTTAAATTGAGCATCTAATAGTTTCTTAGGGCAATCATTCGGCAATGTAATCTGAGGAGTCAGCCCAACCCCCTTAGGGCATTCCTTCTTAACAATTCCGTTCACAAAGCATGTAATATCTGAAGACTTTGCAAGCAGGATCGGAAATCGAGAACTTCTTACAACTGACCCACTCAAATACTGTAAGATGCTCAAGCTAAATCCAGTTGGAACTTCTGTAATATTTTCAACCGTAAAATGGTTTTTACTTTCTTTGAATACAAACTTTGGAGCGCATGTTTTAACACCTTCAGTGTTAAATGAAAAACAATCACCTCTGGAAATCGTAATTGTCTTAGATGAAATACCATTAGCCTTATCAGGGCGTATAGCATCAGATGTTAGCGTTAATCCTTGACGTGTTTCGTCAATCCATTTTGCCTTAAGACTTCCTCTATATATCTCTTGCTTAACATCCAACGCAACATTGGGTTTTGCACACCATTGCTCCTGATAAAATATCGCATGTACGACGCCCTTTGTTTCTATTAATCGTTGGTTCAGTTCTTGGATATTCCGAGCTTGTAAAACTTTAACAACGCTATTTAAGAAAAATCGAAGTGTCTTACTTTCGATAATACCTTCTCCTGGTTTATCGTGAATTACATCTTTAATTTGCTGAACAACAACTGAACTTACTCTGAATGGATATCCATCTACTAAAAATTCTAATAATTTATTCATGTTGCTTTCTCTTCTGAGAGCAAGTGCCCGATCAGTACACTTTTCAATAGTTTCTCTCATGAATTTTCGGATGTGATTTTTAATGTAATCTTTCCTATTTTGAATCTGTATTTCATTTAGCTTTGCTTGATCAACAGTTGGTCTTAACATAGCAAGAAGTTCATCTAATGATAGTACATTAGTTTTTGGAAATTTTAAATATGACATAAGCTCTTTCAAAAAATCAGAACTATCATCTTGGTCCCATCTGGGATCATCGTCAGCCCAATATGATTCATCATCTGGATCAACATTTTCAAGGTTATTTACTGGTTGTGTTTGTCCAGTATAATCCTCCAAAGCCTTTAGAACTTGAAATATACGTGTCAGGTTTTCTTGGTCACCCAACGACCTGTCCGGATGGCATGCCCTGTATATTTCTGCTATCGGATGATCCATGATTGTCTTTGCATCTCGATCGTAACCTATAGCAGTAAATAGTTCTGATAACTTAGGGTCATTTCTGTTTAATAAGCTGATAATATCCGAACCGTTGAATATTCCTGATTCAAGAAGTTTGTATACTGTTGGATACCGGTATTCGCAAATAGTTGTGCCGGGGTCTCTCTGCTGTAATAATTTGTAGCTACCCTTTAGAAATTGCATCTGCTCTCCGCTTGTGAGTGGTGTTGATTGCGATTGAAGTACTCCCGGACTAGCAGTCTGTCCCAACGCAGACCTTCCGGGTGCGCTAGCTGGCTGTTCAACTGTCGGAAAAACTGGCTGTGTTGGAACAGCTCCTGGAGCTCTCGGAAGTAATCCTGATCTGGATGTCGAAGATACGTCTGGTATGACAGGCGCAGGAGTACGTTCAGCTCCGGGGGGAGCAACATATACTGGATTTACCTTAGGTCTTGGAGCCATATCTCGAGGACCTTCGGATGAAGGAAGAGGTAATGAGTTGACAACAGGACCAGCTAAATTCATACCTTCGGCTACCACAGGTACAGCTCCGAGAGCATTAGATGGTCTTGCACGAATTCCTCGAGCAGGCGGAGCAGGTAATTCTTGTAAAGGAGTAGCCCCGAGTGGAAGTGCTTCTGGAAGTGCTGCTACAGCAGGTACTGGACGGGCTTCTGGAAGTTCAATGGGTAGAGCTCTTTCCTCTGGAGCAGGTTCTCCAAATATAGGTGGCTCTGGCACTGGACCAGCCTTTTCTTGTTCAAGATCTTTTCTTCCTGGCTTTCTCGGCCTTTCTGGCTTTGCAAGTGCAGCTTGATCACCTAACGCAACAGATGTTGAAAGATTAACGTATACGTCTGCAATTCGGACAGAATAAGCGTCGAAGATTTTTGCCAGCTCATCACTGCCTCTTAGTCCAGGAGGAAGCAATTCAAATAGACGTTCTCTTTCAGCTGGACGAGCTGCGATTTGAACATTCTTCAGTCTCGAAAGACCTGTGAACCAGTCACCCAATTGCGGTATAAATCGACTCACGCTGCTTAAAAGTTCTACATTTGCAGCCTCTTGATCAACTGGTTGCTTACCATCTGTATGACCGTTCACCGTATCGTACTGTGATTTATTGCTTACCAACTTAGCTTGATCGGCTGGTGTCAAACTATTAGAAAAATCAAAAGCAATTCGGTGTAAACGCTGAAGTGGGATATAAAAATCATTGTTTGCTTGGCGTTCTGCTGGACGATTCGCTTCGACGACTGCCTTTAGTTCTCCAATTTCTGCAGCAAATCTTGTAGCAAGTTGACGTGTAACTTGCTGTCCATAACCAACTCCTCTATGCGTGGTTCTTCGAATATTTGCGATCGTCGATAAAAATCGGTCTTTAAGTTCTTCACTAAGTGGATATCCCTTTACGATGCGGTCAATAGAGTCTAGTTCTGCGTTGGAAGGTCTCATATCCAAAGGCATCAGAGGGTCTCTAGAACCAATCTCAACATATTTTGTTATAAGTGCTAAATCATCTGCGTAGCTACCACCTTTCATACGTCGTCTACGAGTTCTATTACGAGTATGACGGTTTCTGTATGTCTTCATCCTTATTAAGAAGTATTCAGAATTTTCGTCTAGTGTACCGTGCCGGTTTAGAGCGTCTCCAAGCAGTGGTCGTACGCCTTCTTCCACCTGTAGGAAACATATCTCGAATAGCAGCAGAATTTGCTTGCTTAGCAGTTTGTCCTTTAGCTAAAGGAGGTAGACGGTCATCGTCATCTGGATGTGGTATTCTTATATCTTGAAGATGGCCCATTCTCTCTGGAGAACTACCCTCTATTAATTGTTGAACCCTTTCCCCCTGGTCAACTTCTTTAAGAACTTCCTGTTTTTTAAATTTATCGCCGACGTATCCAACAGCAGTTTTTAGACCTGTAACTTCATAGAGTTCACTTCCCAACTGTCCAACTCTTTCGGATAGCTCGGATGCAGTTCTTGCTGCCGCTGCTGCTGCTAATGATGCCGATTCTGCTGCTTCTCTTGCTTTTTGTGTCACAGCGCTCGATACATCTCCGGGTAAATCCATAAGAGCGGATGCTAAGGTTTCAGCTGCTTTTTTAGCATTAGCTGCTGCTTCTGCTGCTTTTTCTGCTGCAACTTGTGCTGTTTTAACAGTTTCTGCTGCTGCTATTCTTGCATTCGCTGATACTGTAGCTCCAACAGTGCGCCCTACCGCTGCTACTGCTTCAGATGCTTGAATTGCTTTTTCTACTGCAATTGCTGATAACTCAGTATATAACCTTCCCGACACTTCTGCTACTTCTGCTGCCTTTGTCGCTGCCGCCGTTCTTGCCGATGTTGCTAAGTCTGATACCAGCGTTCTTAGATCTCTTGCTGCATCTTCTACTGTCATTGCTGCTCTTGAAGCTGCCTCTCCAGTCGCTTTTGCTGTTTTTAAAACTGCTTGTCTTACCACTTCGACTGTACTGCCTATTCCACTAGCAGCCGTTGAAGCTAGTTTGCCAAGATTAGTAGCAGCCGTTGAAGCTGCTTCACCAACTGGCTTTCCAACTTTTCTATTTAAGAATTGTCCAGTAGTCTCTTCAGGTTCAAATGTAGCAACTGGAAAGGTTACTCCGTCAATTGCACCACCAAGAATACCCCGATTAAACTGATCAAACTGAGGGCCATTCACCCCAGGAGGCTGACCCGGAGCAGCTACAGGACCAGCATTCATTCTCACAGGATAATAACGTCCATTCTTTGCTTTGAAGACATTATATACGGGGGCATTAGGTCTATTTGCAGCCGACCTGTCAGCAATACCAGTTCCTCTATTATCGCGATAGATCACAAAGTTCAAATGGAAATCATCCGACAATCTCTGCCAATCGGCATCATCTGGAAAGGACTCCTTTTCATCTTTCGAACGAGACTCGAATGAAGGCATCTTCTCTATCTCTGCAAGTGCCAGCTTAGCATATAGCTCTCTGGTATTGACTGTCTTTCCTCCGTAGACAGTCGTATCATTGTAAGGGATAGATCTGAACTTGGAGCTTCGGAACGTCAAAAACGTCTGAACAAAGTTTAGCTTCTTATCATCAGTTACCTTGATGATTGCCCAGTTCCCAACTCCAGCTTGAAACCCATGTTGTGCCAAAGAACTCTGTGGCTCACCCTGATCGGGACGTGTTATATCAATCTTCTTTTTCTCTTCCAACTTCTTAATCATCGTATGCAGTGGATTGGCTTCTTCTTTTGGTGAGATCTCCATTGAAGCTATTCTGTCCAAGATGTCTAGAATGCGGCTTGTCTGTTCACTTCCCTGTCCAACATTGCCATCTGTTTCACATGCATCTCTGAAGTTGGATAGAGGCTCGATACTTTTCACTCGTCTTCTTCCATCAGGTTGGAGTCTTCCCGCTTCTAAAAAGACACCGGGTACAAATTTTGTACCTGGTGTTTGAGCATATTCTGCAATTTCAGCTGCATATTCCTGATTTGTTACTAGATCTCCTACTCCAAAGTTTCGAGTTTCATGGTCAGAATTATCTATACGAACTAGTTGATCAAGTCCTGTGTTTCCGATAATTCCTATATATGCTCCAGCACTATCAGCTCTGTGTATTTGTCCAGTAGGATCATTGAATGCTTGTTGCTGAACTTTGCTGTTGTACTCTGCAAATAAGGATTTCCTTAGAAACGATATTGCGTATTCATTATTCCTCTCTGGCTTTCTGGCATATTCCTTTGCTTCTATGAAGTTTGATACCTTAATGAACCCGATCTCATCTAAGAACTGATCTTTGAGAGTAGGATCCTCTAAGACTTCTTCGAGAATCTTCTTTCCCTTGAAAATTCCAGTAGAAAGAGCAGCAAATGTACTGGGCTTAAAAAGGCGTTCACATGTACCCATGGGCGGAATACCATCTGCTACAGGATATAACTCTCTGACCTTTTCTTCCAGCTCGAGTAAGTTCTTACCTTCTATTCCACTCAGCTTGGTCGTCTTTCGAGCTGCTTTGATGACCTTGAACATCTTGTTGAGTGAAAACACCTGCTTGTCTACAAATTCATTTGTCTTGTCGCGTAGTTGTGCATATAGAACAGCTTGAGGGTCAGTTGGGGCAATGTCAGCAGGTCTGGGATATACTCTGACTTGATTTGCAGCAAGCTCTAAAACTCTGGCAACAAATTCTTTCAGCACAGTGTGTGTAACATCTCCTTGACCACTGAAACTAGCTGGCCTTTCACGTTCTGACCGGATTCCAATGGTTCCCTTCAGTTTTTTGAAATAGTCAAGGAACCGAGGAGTATTGCGAACCAATGTAGCTGTATCCATATTTGCAATTTCGTAGTATACACTCGCTGCAACCCGAAGCTTAGGTTTTAATGCATAGTCTTTAAGTGTCTTTACAGCAGAAGGATATCCACGCATAGTACCATCTGCCCAGGCAAAGTCAGGCTTGATTTCTCCGTTACGGTCAATTGCATTGCGTGTTAGGTCAACAACGTCAGAAGCAAAGGCAGCAAACTCAGCTTCGGCATCGGTGGTTGATACTTGAGATGGAGCTGTAAGAGCTGCCTGTGAAAGTTCTACTTCTGCCTTTGCATTTCTCCAAAGGGTCTGTAGAGAACTGAACTGACCTTGGTAGCTTGCCTGTGATGGCTGACCTTCTAATGGTAACCAAGTGTTTGAGTAAAAACGACGAAGGTTCTCTTCTGCTACATTCTTAGCCGTTATTGCCTTTGCATACCGATTATTGCGTGCTTCCATATCAACTGGTTGTGGTTCCTTCTTTTTCTTCTGTAGCAGAACAGCCTGGTAGCGAGTAAGAAGAGCAGTTCTTTTTAGAGTAAGTTCCTTGACAAGCTTTTCTTGTTCTTCTTTTTTGGTTCTCAACTCAGTTAGTTCAGCAAAGTACTTATTCTTATCACGTTCAGCGTCAGTTTTATCATCATCTGCTTCGATCTTCTTTGCTGTGGCATCAGTGTATCTCCTTCTCCAATTTCCAAGAGTTGTATCGTCAACTTCTTTTGGTTGACCCAATTCTGCCAGTTTTCTCCTGGCTTCATCCCGTTCTGCTTGACTTCTAGTGTTGTCGCCAACAATCTTATTGAGTGCCTTCTTTCCTTCCTGATTCTGGTTTCCTTGGCTGTTTAACTTCTTTAGGTAATCGGCAGCCGTAAGTTCCTGGTTCTTGGATTCTGCAAACTTTAGAGCATAATCCTCTCGTGCTTTTTTGTATTTTCCGACTACTTCGGCGATCTTCTTATCGATAACAAACCCAGTGAAGTTTGTTGTTTCGAGCTGACGTTCAACTAAGATAATCTGGTTGCTCAGTTCACGAGGGTCTTCCCGAATTCCCAATGCATTTGATACAGTTGCTCCAAGAGTTGTGTCCTGAGGAGCCACAACGGTGCTGGAAATCACACCCCACTTTGGACGACCAATTGCACCACCTGCCATATTATTCACAGGTTCTTCAATTGGAAGAGACGGAGCAGTTGCTCCTACGGGTTCCGCTACGGGTTCCGCTACGGGTTCCGCTACGGGTTCCGCTACGGGTTCCGCTACCGATGGCGGTGCATTCTCTATGCCGTTTGCTAAACTTCCACCTAATACTAGAGCTGCACTCCCGGCTAAGATGGAGATTGCAGTTAAAGCGGCCATGTTAACTTGTTGTATATAACAAGAGATGTTTCATTTAGTAGAAGATACTTACTCTCGTGTAGAGGGTAACTTAATTAAGTCTGCACAGATTAGAGACTCATGGTATTCTTTATTTTTTAACATCATAGTTTTTGTTGTGGTAATTGGGTTCTTCATTATGTTTTTATACTCAAATCACGGTGTCCAAAAGGAGAAAGATAATATAGAATTTAAACCGGTACCATGGTTAAATGCAGTCCGCAACGTCCCAGGAACCGACTATGGCCAAATTCCTCAAACTGAAATTAGAGGTGGTATATCGGGGATTGTCAATAGAGGAAGCGCGGCAACGTTTTGAGGAGCTGAAGCAAGAACCAACTCCCGTAGTTAAACAAACACGTAAACTTAAGAAATGAGGACAGCTACTGCCTACATTTCTAAAATAAAAGCAGAAACACTCGGAAGAACATTTAAGGTTCAGGATGCCAATCATAGGCTATTTACATCAACTCTGTATCGCGGAGCAGCTGGTTGTGGGCCTGTAGACTTTACCGAAATTGATTACGTCGAACCGTGTACATGTGATTACATTGGTCCTGCTCCTAGAGCTGTTATACAACGAAAAATAATATCTGTAATAGATGGAGGTTCATCGGCTGCTTCAGGCTTATCAGTCAGAGATGGCGGTACTCCATACAGATCTGGACAAACAATAATAGACGGAGGAAAGCCTTAACTATATATAATGGACGTATTCTCTTGCTTGTTCGCGGGCGTATTGACTGGCTTCTTCGTAGTATCAATTTTTAAGCCTCCTAAGCGACAAATAGCAACAATTCCAACACCTGGAGATTCCGGATCATATACAACTAAGTCTGGTTGTGTCAGAATCAAAGCAGAGCCAGTACCATGTTCTTCATCGGCTGTTTCTCTTAATGTACTTGTAAATGATCGATAAGCTTCTCAGACGTAAGGAAACAATGGGATTCTTTGCCTTTATTATTGGATTTGGTCTAGTTGTTATGTTGCTTCATCACCCAATCAAAAGTGAGAAGGTCTTAGCCATTACTCCAGATAAGTTCGAGGACAGAGAAGTCAAGGCCGATGGAAAATGTTATAAATATCGCGTGGAGGATGCATCGTGTGAAATCACTTCCTCTAAATAAACATGGAAGGTGCAACAGATTTATCAGAGCTTCTCGGAGGACAACCTGTTCAATCTCCTGCATTTCAGCCAATGGTGACTGGCGGAGGTGACCCATTTAGCACTCCACTGAATACAACGCCTCAAAAACCTAATGCTCCAGATTATTCCCATCAGTTTTCTATTCTTCGTGGTTCAGTGCGCGGCTTTTTAGGTTACCTGGCATTCTTTCTAGCAGCAGCAACCATGTCTCTTGCAACTACGCGAGAGTTGGCTCTTCGCTATGTTCCCCATGCATATAAAGATGGAGGAGTAGTTTCTTACACCGGAGCAGCTGTTCTTGGTGCAGCATCCATGGTAATTGCATATGTAATTAATACAGTGTTTCATACCTTAGTGTAAAATGGATCACAATAAATCCAGAATTGATAAGCAAAAAAATGGAGTTGAATAAAACCTTCGACATAAGAATCGGCAATTATTCATTCGACACCCTTCCTCGTGAAGTCGTAGAACAGCTTTTCAAGGATGGACGTCACATTTCACCTTTTATGGAACTTCTACTGTGTCAAAAGTTTGATCTAACTCATGTTACAGGGTGCAAGGGTCATGATATGATTGATCCTGGAAATCCAGAAATTAAATACGAACAAAAGATGTTTACACCATATGGATGTAAATTTATGCCATCTAGTATGGTTGGCACAGGAAGATCATTCGATCCAGATATCTTTGCTGAGAAGGCTGCAAAGTTAATATATATCATTGTTAGTAATGTTGCATTCCCCGACGTAAAAATTAGATTTGTTACTGGAACTGACATGCTTGCTCTGTATCCAAAGGGAATTATTCCACCTGCTGATCATGACAGGTTCTTCAGTATGTGATTCATAACTTTATTAGCTTCTGATTTGGATAGGCTACGAGGACCAACTGTATTGCTTGGGAAAACGTGTTCGTTCATTTTTTTAATGATCTCTGGAATGAACGAAACAAACTCAGAATCTAATTTCCAAAAGTAATAGCATTGTGGATTTAGTTGCCCTGGTAAGTAACATTTGCCTGCTAGTCCTCCAACTCGCCTAAATGCTATGTCATAGTTATCTTTGACATATTTGAAGCCTATGGGATTTATTTTTGATTCTAGAATCCTAGGAGAATCTTCCTTTACCCAAATCTGGAAAATACATGGAACATCATAGGCAACCCCATTTAATTCGAAAGAATCCTTATCGAGTTCAATGGTTGTTTTACAATGAAATAGCCTATCGAAAGCATTTGTCATGCTTGGTTTTAGAAATGAACGTGGCAATATAAATGCTATAATGTCTGCAAATTCACATCCGCGTTTAATGAACTGTTTTGCCAGTGAAGATTGACGACCAAACGGAGGATTACCAAATAATATACATGGCTTATCTGAATCGTATTCCCATTCCATAAAATCGGCTTGTGCAATATCTTTTGATTTAGGGTCTATGTCAATACCTTGCTTGTCAAATCCAGATGGAACGTTGTTAAGAAATGACCCATTGCCTGCTGATGGTTCAACCCACTTAAACTTACATGCATCCGGTATATTTGAAAGAATAGCATCAACACATAACTTTGATACTGTAGACTTGGTATAAAATTGGTCTCTAGTATTTCTGTTTTTGCCAGTATCTTGCATTTATCGTGTGCTTTAATTGAAATAAAGTATTTCCGTTTTAGAGTAATGGACCCGGAAACCAGACGTTCACTTCGTTATAGTTCTAGAGGATATACTGTCGACCCCCCAGCTCTGTTCCATCCATATATTCTGGTTGGAGCTGGTGAGATGTTAACCCCTGCATTTGTTAAGAAATATGAGATTACACACGTGATCAACTGTGCAGAAGAATCTGATTCGCCATCATGGTTTAAAGAGAAAAATCCAGACAAGTATTACTGTATCAATGCAGTGGATGCATTGCATGTAAATATTCTAAAGTGGTATCCAGAATTCAAGGCAATATTAAAACACTATATGCAAGACCCAACGTCCCGAAAGATATTTGTTCATTGTCAATGTGGAATTAACAGAAGTGCATTCCTGGCGTTGATGTATGTTTGTGACGTATTTAAGTTTCCATTTGCTGGGACAGAACTTTCTGTTATGAAACAGAGACCGTGTATGATGTCAAACAGTTCTTTTCGGCAGCAGGTTTTCTTTGCTTTAAGTAACAATGGCAAACAGTGACCAGAATCCGATATGGGATCAAATTGAAAGTGCTCCTAGCAATGCCGCTGACTCTGTGATGGGTCCGAGCTATAGTTATGCAGAAAACATACAGGGTCCCGCCTCATTGGGCGTTGGTTCAAGAGGCACAATCAGTCAACTTACCACGAACACTGGAGCCATCTTTCAGTACATGAAGTACATGATTGCTGGTCCTGCTCTGGGAAACCAATATTTTGTAAATACTGGGGGCTCATGTATGGCATCTGATAAGTCTATTCAAGCAAGATATAATTACATCAATAACATATCCAGCGGAGCTGACGTTCTTCCGGAATCAATGAAGCGTGATCTTGGAGGTGTTGCATCTAACTTTGATGGTCTAATTCCAGGAATGTTAGAAGATACAGAAAACTTGAACCCGATTCATTTGTTTACTTCTTTGGCTGCAGATTCAACCCCTACATGTGAATGCTATACATGTCCTACAAGTGGTGGAGACCAATCCAGATTTCTCAACAAGGATTTGACAGCTGACTTTAATAGTTCGAAATGTGTACAAGCCGATATTTCAAAGTGTATTCAGACTAAGGAAGGCTTTGTTGATCGGTCAGATTCTGCATATCCGATTCTGATTGCTATTGGCGTTTTAGCTATTTTAATAGCAATAAAGTAGAATATCAAATGTCTGATAGCATGTTTCGTATAAAAAAGGGGAGAGATACGAAACAGCAAACCTTGGGCGGAACATTAGATTCTGTTCATCAGACAGTTGTCAATTCTTTGCGTGAATCTCATGCAAATCAGACGTCTTTGGTTGACCAAATCAAGGAGTTAGAGGCTGAAATCGACGAGTTAGAATCTGGTAAAGATATCTTCAAATTGGCTCAAAAGCACGATAAGTTGCGTACACTTCAATCAGAGCTCAAGGAACAAAATCAATTGGATACTTATTTCTTGAAGAATGCCGATTTGATGCTTCAATATTACGGTCAGTCCGAATCAAGTTCTGTAGTTACTGCAAAACACGTAGATAATACTACTTTTATGAAGTATTTGGCTCCATCTGCCCCAGTAGAGACTGGACCATCTCGCAAGCAGATGTTTGATGAGTATGTTTCCAGAATGAAGTTGGGTACTGGCACCGAATCAAGTGATGTAAATACTGATACGGAGCACTGTAATCGGTGTAATGTCGCTCGAGAAGAAGTTGCTGCCGAAGGTATCCTGGCATGTCCGATGTGTGGATCAGAAGAATATATGATGGTTGTTTCTGATTTTCCCAGTTTTCGCGACCCTCCTAAAGAAAGGAATAATTATGCATATAAGAAGATTAATCATCTGAATGAGATCTTGAATCAATTCCAAGCAAAGGAAAGTACAATTATTCCAGATGAAGTGATGAATGAAGTTGTATGCGAAATCAAGAAACGACGCATACAAAATATTGCTGAACTTTGCGAAAAAGATATACGAGAGATTTTAAAGAAGCTAAACAGAAGCAAGTATTATGAGCATGCAGCCCACATCGTCTCTCGACTCAATGGCAACCCGCCTCCGACTATCACACCAGAAATCGAGGAGAAAATCAGAGCCATGTTTCAAGACATCCAGGCACCATTTTTACTTTATTGCCCTAATGATCGTACTAATTTTCTATCTTATTCATATATTCTATACAAGTTCTTCGAGCTCCTAGAATTAGATGAATACAAAGTATACTTCCCATTGCTGAAATCACGAGATAGGCTAATTTCCCATGACCAAATCTGGAAAAAAATTTGTGACTATCTCCGTTGGGAGTATATTGTCAGTGTTTAGAGAAACTTGAAGTCCAGGAGACCTAGGGTAAAGTTCATTTCCTTTGCACGCTTGTTGACTGACACGGTTGTATCGAGCTTTTCTAGTTCAGCGTCGTTAATCTCACGACATCTGGCAACAAACTCAGTTGGTAGTGTTCGCCATTCGACTACATGCTTTTCGATTAGAACCTCGCGTAGTCGATCGACTGACATGTATGGTCGGTTGACCTTGCCAGATCGAATAACTGGCTTCTTGGGGTCTCTGTTGAACTCCTTGACAAAAGGAACGATATAGTTATTAGCAGCTAGAACAGGGTCTTCGCGCCAAAACATTGCCTTTGTCCGGTTTACCGTTCCAAAGTATTCAATGATATCTAGTTCAGCCTCACACTCCTTCTCGATGACGATGACTAGAAAGTCGTCGGCATCAGGATTCTTAAAGTACTCGCGAAGAAGTGTGATTCTGTGTTGTCCGTCAATGATGTACTTACATATCTCACCATCTACCACTGTCGTTACAATTCGATACGGGCTGATATTCAGCTCCGTTATGCCTGTCTTGATTGATTGTGAAATTCGCTGTACGTGCGTATCGTCGACAATTCGGTTGCCTTTCCAGAAAGGAAGTGCAGCCAGTCTGCCTGCAGACATCTGTGTCCACCTTGCGCCATCAGAAGACCTGAACATCTTTTCCAGAAACTTAAAAAATTGGATCAAAATCCGTTTTTAGTCCAGGGAATATCCTTTCTTGTGTGTTGATGCATAACAGTCGGGCGAGTAATGGCCGTCACGGCCACATCGATAGCAAACGCCAGTTGTGGAAGTTTTCTTACATGATTTCTCATGGACAGAGCAACCAAATCGAGTTGTAAACTCGCGGTCGCAATAATCACATTCCCATACGAGTTCCTCTTTCCTACATTTGTTTGCAAAATGGCCTGCTAAGCCACACTTGAAACACTTGTCTGTGTTCCCAAGGAACTCATTGTTCAGTACTGAAATCATGCTATCATCTAGAGTGATTTGAGTATAAGACCCTCCGCGAACATTTTCGACTCCATACTTTTTCATGTAGTCTTTCGTTGAGTTGTTTTCGTCATGTAGCGAACCGATTGGTTTTGATTCTACCAGCGATACTGGCGGATATTTTGAAGTCCATGCAGACCCTTTGCCATCAACGTGTTGTTGGTAGCGTTTCATTATATCTATTGTTTTTCCAACATACCATTTGCCTTTTTCAAGCTTCAGCACGTAAAGATACTCCATTTTTGATATAAGATGTTGAAGATATGAAAGTCCGTTTTTAGAGTAAAAATATTTGGACTGTGAAAGTCCGTATTATTTACACCCACCCATGTACAATCCACACGGTGGCATCGTACTTGCGGTAGTGCATGGTAGTTTTGTACTCTGTCTTCAGGGCATCTAAGATGTCTTCTATAGAGTGGGTTGAATAGATGCACACTACAAGACGGGGCAACTCCAGGTCTCTCAAATAGAGGTACTGAACATTGAATTTGTCTAAACAATTGTCTGTAAAATCATCCCACTCAATTTGATCAGCAAACTCTATCTCGTAATTTGTATACCAACCCATGGTTTACCAGAAACTTAAAAAGTTGGATCGAAATCCGTTTTAGAGTAAAAATGCCTTTCGGCTATAATTATGCAGCTTGTGTAGGGGCACCAACGACCAGCTGCAACAGCTGGTTGAGTTCATTCCCCTGGTATGGAACAGAATAGTGGGTGACGTCTTGTCCGACAAGTTTGTAAACGTATCGATATTCTATTCCATCCGTCATTCTGACTTGGTGCTTATTCAACACCATGACTTGCTCTCCACCCTTCGTGTACACGGCTCCTTCTTCTATTTGGTTGTAAGATAAGGACATTTTGAGCTGTTTCTGAGAATGTTTTTTTTATGTAAAAATAATTCGTTTTTACCTTTCGGCATTTACCACCATCTGTATAAGCAACCGTACAATGGATTGAACGGTAACACTCTTCCCATTGTATCGCGTCTGACACAGCCCAGAGCAACCCAGGCATCGTGCTTGGGTAGTTCTAGAAACTCGTCTAATGTCATACGTGAACGTATTGCTAGATAGTCTAGAGCCTGTTCATGTGTCATACGCTTTACAATGTCGTCGCCTTTCAATCTTGCAATGTTTTTTGCAACAACTCGGGCTTCAGGAGATGGCCATCGCGGATGGTTCAGCAGATATCTATACCTTTTTGAATCCATCTTGTAAGAACTATTTGTATCTCAAAGTAAAAATTCGTTTTTGTGCTAATGCACTTATATTTGCCAACCCCATGACCTGAGCCACTTGTCGACTTTCTGTCTGAAGGGGTCGTTTGGCTTCCACTTCCCGTTTTCACTGAAAAGTTTATCCACTACCGACTTGTCTGTTCCTGAACTACAGCAGTAAATGGCTGCAGCTATCTCTCCATCTTGTGGTCCTCTTGCTCTCTCAAAATCCGCCCTGTCTTGTGGACTGCTTTTGAGAAATTGTTTACAAGCCTCCATGCGTGAAGATGCCAGCACTTGTTTGCTCTTGTTTTCGGCCTTGTAATATAGCCAGGCACTTTTGCCTCCCATCATTGTTATGGCAGTCTGTTGATCGCCTAGAGGGGTTGGCATTTTGTTGTAGATATTTACATACAGTTAAAAATTCCGTTTTGGAGACCGATTAGAAGCGGTAACTCCTCAGTATCATTCCTTTTTTTCTGTAGCTTTTGTAAACTTTTGAATATGTGACATCGTGTTTGGTAACCTTTTTCTTCCCGAAACGCTTTTTCATGAGCGAACAGGTGTGGTTCTTGTGACATGTTATGCACAACACCTCAAGATTCCAACGAACTGTGCGGCCTCCTTTAGACCAAGGAATAATATGATTGGTCTCACACTCTTTTGAGTCCAGCTTGTGCTTTTTACGACACTTTGGGTTTGCACACCTACCGTTTTGCTCACGCAAGATTTGGCGGCGATACCACGGAGGGACGCTGCGAGTGTTTTCGTTTACCATCTACAGAACTTGCAGATGACTGCTCTGTAGATGTTCATCTTATTATGTGTTCAATCCATTTTTAGAGGCCGTATCTATCATTCGGGAGTTTACAGTCTAACCCATTCTCGGCTGGAACAGAACCAGGAGCACAAGAAGTCTTACGGCTATCTGGCATATAATCGAACCCTTCTCTCAACAGCTTCCTTCCAAGAAAATGATGAACAACTGCAAAAATTACTGCAAGTAGAACTGCATGAACATGATTCTTTGTTCCAAGATATGATACAAGCCAGAAAAGAGCTGTGTTAAATAGCAACCATTTCCACATTTATGTATGTTTCAGATATTTACTTGCGGTGAGGCTTGAGAACCCTGTGAAGGACAACATGAACGACCGTGAACAGAAGAGCCTTCACGACGGGAGAAGGCACAGGGCCAAGATTGGGAACAGAAACCATGAAGGCGACCACGTAGAACGTTAATGCAGTTAGCAGAAAATAACCCCACATTTTTGTTTTAAACGAGAGAAATTACATTTGGCGGATGCCATGACCCCCCTCGCCATATAGATCCCTCTTAGGTGCTCCAGTGCGAACGCCGACTGTGGCAAGAAGGCCATCTAGAAAATGACGCACAACCTGGTGAACGAGGGCAAACAGAACTGCATGAACTAATAGACTATGCTTGCCACCAAGTGTTACAAGAACACCGGGCACGAACAGAGCAAACACAAGGGCAGACGCCAGAACGTGAGCAAGCTTATCGAGCATTTATTTAATTAATAAACATTATTTTTATGTATTGTCGCGAAAGCCAGTCGCAGTAGAACTAGTCTTGCGTCCAACAGGCCTACACGTTTTCTGTTCAGGATAAGATGGATCTTCTACCATCTCGTGACCGTTTGGACACGTTTCTCCAAAAGTTGTCTGCATTCCCTCACGAAGCCAAAAATTACGGTATAAATACATAACTATAAACGAACACACGGCAAACACTAGAGATTCAATCAAAAGACCCTTGCTGAACCGTCTGTCTTTGGTACCATAGACTCTGAACGCGGCGTATATCGCGGTGACTAAAAGTGCAGAAACGAGGCTATGTCTCATTTATTACTTCATATAGGTTTTCTTTACCCAGTTGCGGTCGGTCTTGATTGTTTTAGATTTTGTCGGAGCCGAATTTTTAGTGTAAACTGCAAGGGCATTCAGCTTTCGGAACGTAGACAGAGCCCCGACTGAACGAACAGTTTTTCTCAATGATTTACGACGAGATGTCTTGCTATTCTTGGCATGGTAACCGTGTAGTTCACCTTTTTTAAGTTCACCAATGCCATGTAATCTCAGATACTTCTTAGTATATCTACGACCTCCACATGTTCCCGGCATTTATCTTCTATTGTGTTTTCTTTTACCTCCTGCAAAGCCATCGTGAAATAACTCGTAAAACATGTAATAGATATTACGATAGATTGAATAGATCCATTTCCATAACATTTAATATGGGTTCTGAAGATAATTTACCCTTACACCCAAAAGAACCATCATAAATATAAGACCTCCGATCGCCCACTTTCTTCTCTCAGAACTCTGGGGGTGTATTATAAAGTAAAAACACAACAGTCCAAGCAGAATAATAATAATAATATTTGGGTCAATCATGTTGTTTACTCAAAAGGACTAAAATAATATGTTAAGAATGTGAAGGGTTTACAGCGTCATATATTGCAAATCCAATGTAAAGAAATGCACCAATGGGAATTGAAATATATGCAAGGTACATTAATGCATCTAGAACGCTAGAACCTCCTCCTCTCTTTTTTGACATTTATGTGTATAGTATATTATTTTTTACCAGGACAAGCTGAGCAACCAGTTGACTTTGGTGTAAAACGAGGATACATGTAATAGACAGCAAGACCAACCACGACTACAACCAAAAGAATATAATGCCACATTTATTGATTATCAAGAGTTTTCATAACTATAGCGTAACATATCAATGGGCATCCCCTTTTATTTTGCAAGTTTGATACGAAACCATTCTGGAATCACACGAATCGCTAGAGAACTTGATGTAGATGTTCTGGGAATTGATTTCAATTGCCTAATTCATCGTTATCTTCAGGTAACAGACCCAATAAAAAGTGTCCTGGATGCACTTGATCATATACTGAAATCATTCAGGGCAAAGAAGGTAATTATTGCATTTGACGGTCTAGTTCCGTATGCAAAAATTGTTCAGCAGAGATATCGACGTTTCAGAGTTAAAGAGGCAGAATCGTTTGACCGTAATCAGATTTCACCAGATACTCCTTATATGAGGTTATTGGAAGAGGCTATTCGAAAAAGATTTCCAGATGTACAGCTTTCTCCTACACAAGAGCCAGGAGAAGGTGAACATAAGATTTTTCAGGACATCAAAAAGATACCAGAAGCAGACCGAAAGAGTATTTGTATCTATGGATTGGATGCAGATCTAATTCTTCTTTCATTATTTAATCATAAGTTATCTACTGAATTGACCCTTCTCAGAGAATCTGGGGAGTTCAACGACCCATCTTTGAAGCAGGCTGAGTTCTCTTTGCTGGACGTCCAGAAGTTGATTTTGACTCTTCCGATCGATATTGAGCAATATTTGACACTAAGCGTCCTTTGCTTTGGAAATGACTTTATGCCAAGTTTGGGAATCTTCTCTTTGCGTGAGGATGGGTATGGTCGTGCATTGGAGTATTACACCAAATCTGGAAAACCTGACTTGGCAACTGAAGAAGGTAGAGCAACATTTCTGGATTACGCGGCAGAGAAAGAGATAGGTGTACTAAAAGAACTTGTTAAATCACGTAAGCAGGTGTTTGAACGGGCTGTAGTTGGGAGAGCAGCTGATTGTATTTCAGTAAAGTATGGGCTTCATATTTTGGATGGTGTCACAAATATGGAACCAGTTGTAGATGCTTATTGGAAAACATTTCACTGGACAATGCATTACTTCAAGACGAATGATGTCTATAATTGGGGATGGGTATACCCATATCCTGAAGCTCCAATGATTCAGGATATAGTTCAGTTATATGAGACCACAATAAGCCCGGGTGAACTTACATATAATGTTACCAAACAGCTTCATGTGATATTACCTTCTCACTCATTGCGGAAATCTAAACGCAGAGTTATATATCCAGATGAACATTATGAAGAGACTCGAGAGACTTGGATGAAGAAATATGATTGGGAAATGAAACCTCGAATTAGTATTCCTTGGAGTCCTATCTCTTCGTTAACATCAGTTTGCCCCCTTTGAATCCAACAAAATTTGATACAACTGTACCACGACTATTTACTCTTGATTTAGATAGTTCAATGGGTGTGATAATATCACCTTCTTTTAAATCTGGAATTGGTATCTCTCTAGGTGACCAATATTCGTTATTTATTTTGATCATATCTTTCACTTGTTCTTTTGTCACGAGTCCTTGGCCGCTTATATCATGTCCCCAATTTTTCAGCAAATAAGACAGATATGCTTGTCTAAAAGAAGCAAACGATGTTTGTGCCGTGGCAGCCTTAAGCGTTCGAAGACATTCTGAAACAGAAGATGGTCTTGGCTTATCTAAACGCAAATTTACAGTGTTATGTGCTCTAAAACCAAAGAGTGCAAAATCCTGGCGAGAGTTCAGAAATTCAGGATTAGAAGATTTATATATATTAAAAATATTTCTGAAATGAGACTTGCATTGAATACATGAAATTGTCTCTCCAAATAAATCCAAAAACCTGGTTGCTATTTGTTTGTCGTATTGTGATGGATTTTCTGGATATATCAAACTTACAGAATGTAATGTCATCCATCCTAATGGGCCCCAAATTTTGGTCATTATGAAATTACACAGAAACAAAACCAGCAGATACAGCGTTACGTAAAATTTCCCTGGAAATTTCAGGGGGAGTTCTAGGATTCAAGACTAATCCCTTACCCCTGACAACATCTTGAACTTTAGAATCACTCATTCTTGAAATCCGACGCTTAAGAGTCTTACGATGCCGTTTTGCACCTTTCTCTGTCAACATACGCAAAGTATGTTTTTTCATACCCTTCTTTAGAGGAGGAGACTTAGCCGGATCGGAAGTTCCCTTGAGAGTAAACTTAGACGACTTCTTTATAATACCCCGTGGGAAGGTCTTTAGAGTCTTGCCTTTTTTTGACTGATGAACTTCTGGTTTTTCCGATCCCAATTTTTGAATGATGATTTTCTTGTCCATTCCTTTGTTAAAAACGAATAGAGAATGATTTACGTGGAACTACTCTTAAACAATATGGACTGGGAAGCAATTCGTTCATTCTTTGTGAATCAGGGACCACAGAAGCTAGTAGAGCACCAGATTGAATCATATGAGGATTTTATTCGCGTCAAGCTTCCTCTGATTGTGTCATCCGCCGCTCCAATTGTAGTATGGCATGAGCAAGATGAGGTAACAAAGAAGTATAAGTACGAGTTTCGCCTATCGTTTGAGAATATTACATATATCAAGCCCCGAATCCATGAGGCCACTGGCCGTGTAAAGCCTATGTTTCCCCAGGAAGCACGCCTTCGCAACTTCACATATGCAGCTCAAATGTTTGCAGATGTTCGGTTTGTGACTCGTATGTATTCCGGAGAGAAACTAGACACATTCACCGAGCAGTCTCGTGTATTTGAGGGTATTTCCCTTGGAAAGATTCCAGTTATGCTTGGGTCATCGCTCTGTATCATGAAGGACTATCCTATGTCGTATGAGGAGCTGGGCGAGTGTCCTAACGACCCATTTGGGTATTTCATTATCCACGGTTCTGAGCGAACCATTCTGTGTCAGGAGAAGGTTGCAGATAACCGCATCATGGTATTTGCATCGAAGAAGACTGCAGCAAAGTATACTCATACAGTAGAGCTAAAATCTCTCCACGAATCATTTACTATGCCTCCCAAGAAGCTTGAGATCCGTATGAATACTAAATTTAATGGTTTTGGCCAGCCACTGACTGCCTGCTTTCCTCGGTTTCGTGAGGATATTCCAGCAATGGTTATCTTTCGTGCACTGGGTCTAGAAGCAGATGAGGATATTGTCAAGCTGGTATGGGGAACTAATACTGAACAATATGAGTCACTTACGGCTTCGTTCCGCGAGTGTTCCGATATCAAGGTATATAGCCGTGAGGATGCCATCGAGTATCTATCTCATCACCTTCAATATGGCACAAACATGGAGGACAAGAAAGAATATGTTCGCATGCTTCTCGAGACTGAACTTCTGCCTCATGTAAAATTTGGCGGTGATACTGCATCCAAGCAGACATTTGAGTCACGTAAGTGTATTCTAATTTCTCTGATGATAAAGCGACTCGTCCTGACTGTTCAGGGGAAAATTCCTCTGGATGACCGCGATGCATACCCTAATAAGCGCGTAGTTACAACTGGTGCATTATTGACTCATCTGTTCAGGCAGCTGTTTCAGAAGGTGTGTAAAGATGTTCGTGGCAAATTTGTTCACGAGGTTAATAATGACACCTGGAAGAAAGGTGAGCCCCGCCCGCTTGAGGTATTGAACATCAATAATCTGTACAAGATCTTGAAGGTGTCCACAATCGAAGGAAAACTCAAACAAGCACTTGCAACGGGTAACTTTACGGTTCAGGGTGTGGGACCTGCCAATTCAGGGTCTACTGCAACCAAAGTTGGCGTATCTCAAGTTCTGAACCGCCTATCTTATCTGGCGACAGTTTCCCACCTACGGCGTATCCAGACGCCTGTAGAGAAGTCAGGTAAGCTTCTTGCTCCTCGCAAGCTACATGGCACGTCCTTTGGATACGTCTGTCCAGTGGAGACGCCAGAAGGTCACTCGGTCGGTATTGTGAAGGCAATGTCGATGATGACATCAATCAGTCAGCATACTCCGTCTATGATTGCTATGCATCTGATTGATACAGCTGAAGTGGATTGGATTACAACCTTGGAGAATGTTCCCGGTACGCCAGTTTCAATCAATGGTGTGATCGTGGCATACACGCAGAAGCCAGCATTGGTCTTTAATGTTCTTAAAGAGGCTAAACGCACATTTGTTCTTCACCCTCATTCTGGAATTACGTGGAGTGTAACCAAGCAAGAAATTAGCATTGAAACAGATGGTGGGCGTATTGTTCGACCCTTGTTCAGGGTTCAAGATGGAAAAATCTTAGAGAAGCCAACATCATCCGACTGGAATGATTGGGTGAAAGCAAATATTGAGTATATCGATTCTACGGAGTCCGATACAGTTCGTATTGCAATGATGCCTGGAGAGATAACTGCTCAGCATACTCATTGCGAGATTCATCCATCTCTCATGCTGGGTCATATGGCTAGTACAATTCCGATGTCCGACCATAATCAGTCGCCGCGTAATACGTATCAGTCAGCCATGGGTAAGCAAGCAATGGGTCTGTATGCAAAGAATTACTCAAAGCGCCTGGATAAGAATGGTTATGTCCTTTGTTCTCCCATGCGTCCATTTGTGGAAACACGTATGATGAATGTGATGAAGATACAGGAAATGCCATTTGGTTATAATGCCATTGTTGCAATTGGCATCTACTCTGGTTACAATCAAGAAGATTCAGTTATCCTGAACAAGGGTGCACTTCACCGTGGCCTATTCAGGTCACTCTATTACACCATCTACAAAGATGAAGAGCATCGCAATGTGGCTTCTGGCAAGGAAGAGAAGTTTGCTAAACCCCGTCGTGAAAATACTCGTGGATACAAGAACTCATCCTATCATGCTATCCAAGAGAATGGTATGCCTGCAGTAAACTCTATCATCCAAGCAAATGATATTGTTATTGGCAAGGTAACCAATTTGAAGTCAGATTCTCACGGTTATACATTTCGCGATTCATCCACAACACACAAGGGAGCTGAAGCTTGTCGTGTTGATGGAGTCTGGCAGGATAAAAACTCAGATGGTTACCCTTTCATCAAGGTACGAGCTGTATCTGAGCGTGTGCCAGAAATTGGAGACAAGGTAAGTTCCAGGCATGGCCAGAAGGGAACTTGTGGTATCATTCTCAACGAAGAGGATATGCCATATACGGCTTCTGGGTTGCGTCCGGATATCATCATGAATCCCCACGCTGTTCCTTCACGCATGACAATTGCTCAACTGATGGAGACTATGTTTGGTAAGATTTGTACAGAGAAGGGAACGATGGGTGATGGGACACCATATTCTCATTTGAAGATTGAAGATTTACGCAAGCACATGGTTGAGTTGGGTATGCATCCTTACGGCAATGAGATTATGTACAATGGTCAGACCGGCGAGATGATGGAAGCTGAAATCTTTATGGGTCCGACATTCTATCAGAGACTGAAACACATGGTAAGTGACAAGATTCATTCCAGAAACAAGGGACCTATTGTGTCGCTGACTCGTCAACCTTGTGAGGGCAGATCTCGCGATGGTGGTCTGCGTGTGGGTGAGATGGAACGCGATTGTATGTTGAGTCACGGAACAGCTATGTTTACCAAAGAGAGGCTGATGGATGTATCGGACCCGTTTCATACTGGGTTCTGTAAAAATTGTGGAGTCCTGGCAGTAGTAAACAAGGAAGCATCCCTTTACGACTGTGGAACATGTGGAGTCCAGACTGAATTTGAGATGAAGACAATTCCCTATGCAATGAAGCTTTGGTGCCAAGAACTAGAAGCAATGCACATTGTTCCTAGATTGGTGTTCGAGTAATAGAACAAATTAAATATATGTAGTCTAAATATAAATCATGACAGATAAATATTTTTTACCAATAGGTTACCAGATAAATGCTAGTCCTCAGCACTATGTTGATATAAATCAAACAGATGCATGGCAGAAAGAGGTGTATGTGTATGCAAAGAAGCTAATGACTGATAAAAAGTTAAAAAGTGTTATAGATGTTGGGTGTGGAAGTGGATTTAAGTTGGTAAATTATCTTGCAGAATTTGATACTACTGGTATTGAAACCGAACCATGTATCTCATTCCTTAGAAAAAAATACCCATCTCATAAATGGTTAGATTCTGGAGAGCCTGAGAAGAGTTTTAATTTTGTAGATTTGTCTTCTGATGTGGTTATATGTTCTGATGTAATTGAACACATTGTCGACCCGGATGAACTTGTTAAGTTTTTACTTTCTATAAACACATCATATTATATAATTTCTACGCCATGCAGAGAGCGCTTAGTTCAATACCACGGTAGAAAAAATTTGAATCCGCCAATTAATGGGGCTCATGTAAGAGAGTGGACTATGGAAGAATTTAAGCTTTATTTGTCGAAGACTTTTACTATTCATAGTTCATTTTATGGTATTTCTCAGAATGAGTGCCAATGGCATTTATTATCGAAGAAAGTATAAATGGTTTACATATCACTAGGTGTCAATTGTAGGCCTAGAAAATATATCAAAAGTTTAGGTTATTCCCGTACATCTGGTTATAAAACATGCCCATTTGACCTTTGTGTGACTCCGTTTCCGGCATTAAAAAAATGCATAGAGACAGATTTTGCTCATTTTTTTGAAAATCTATCTCTTATACCAGGACCAAATGCTTCTGGCGATAGAAGTTTGTGCGGGGATGGTGGCGTAAATATAAGTAATTCTTATGGTATGATATTTAACCATGAAGGCTCCACACATTCTCACTTGTTTATTGATGGGACTAATGATGATGAGTTTTATATTCGCAATAATTTTGCTGAGTTTAAAAAACGCTATCAAGTGAGAATTGAGAATTTTAAAGAGTATATTCGTTGTTCTGATGATATAATATTTGTTTTTTCAAAGTATCCCGGAGTAGAATCAGACGGAAGTTTAGATTATATATGTAATGTCTTTAGTGGAAAATATCCGAATAAACCTTTTAAGTATTTACTAATATAAATGCCAACATTTAATGTTCTTATTGCAACTGTAGGACGCCCGACCCTACAACGAATGCTCGACTCTCTTTCTCCTCAGTTATCTGAATCCGACTGTCTGACCCTGGTCTTTGATGGGAATGCAACAATTCCAGAATTTAATTTAAAAGACTTCAAATGCAAGGTTCAACAGTACTGTGAACCAGTAGCTCTAGGTTTCTGGGGACACGGTATTCGCAATAAATATGCTCCGCTGCTTGAAAAGAGAGATTTTGTAATGCATGCAGATGATGATGATTACTATTATCCTAGTGTTTTCCCAGAATTAAGAACCTCGTGTTCTGATACAAACACGTTATATATTGCTAAACTGAGAACTCCTTATGGGAGTATTTTACCAGACTGTTCATTTATAGAAGTAAATCATATCGGAACTCCTTGTGGAATAATTCCATATGAGTTGAATAAAAAAGGAACTTGGTTACCCAGGTATGGTGGCGACGGGCTATTTTATCAGCAAATTGCTGCACTAGGAAATCCAATCGTTCATCTATCAACTTTAATTTATCATGTAAGATAAATGCTTCCAGTTCTAATAACATACTCAAATTACGGTTACATAGACTTTGCTAAGAACCTGATTCTGAACTTAGCAAATGTCTTAAAAAATCATAAACTTCATTTTTACTGTCTGGATATGCAAATATACGATGAGCTATCTAAAACTCCACACGAGTTCATGACTCTTCAACTGTTTGAACAAGATGTTTCATCAGATTTTGAGGTATATAACAGCAAAAAATATAATGAGCTTACGCATACGAAAACAATTGTTTTGAGAGATGCATTAAACAGGTATCCGTTTATTCATTTCATTGATTGTGATGTTGTCTGCTTGAAAGAACCAACTATTGATCACTATTATCAGTATTCATCTTGTGATATAGTATTTCAGTATGATTACTATTATGACAAGCTTCCTGAGTTTTATTTTAAAACGTGGCAATGTACTGGAAATATGTCACTTCGCCGAACTCCTGGAACATTTAATTTTATAGATAATCTCGAATTGACACAACTCAATAATACTTCAAAGAATGATCAAGACTGTCTTCTGACTATGTTTAAACTATCAAAGATAACTGATATCCGAAAATATAAGTCTACGCGATTATTCGTATATCCACCAGAAGAATACACAAACGGTTCATGGAGAGGAGATATGTCGAACACATATTTCTTTCATGCAAATCACGTAGTCGGCAAAGAAGACAAAATTAACCTTCTAAAGAAGATTGACCATTGGTTTCTTTAAGATAGGCGAATGCACAGATAAGGCGTTCCATTATAAATGGTTGCCAAGGGTAATATGGTTTCCCAAATCTTTTTTCAAGAATTCCTGTTCCGATTAGTCTTCCAGTATATAGAGGGTCTGTTTTTAGAGCATACTGTATATGTGGAGGAGGAGAATCGAGACACTTAATTGCTTGTTTTGCCAGTGATAAATATTCAAGAAATATTGGTCGTTTGGTTATCCACATATTGCAGTAGAATGCCGTATATTTGTTGACAATCGTCATTGGAATATTAAGCTGCTCAAGAAGCCAAAGATAGATTACTATATACATCTGGCCGTGATATTTTACTGCAATCGAGTCACACAGTGCATCTGGCAACCATAGTGATAGTTTTGCAAATGGATCCGGTTTCTGAGTAAACAATGTCTCAATAGTCAACGATGGCACTTTCCTAAAAATTGATGGAGTTATGAGACCAATATAGTCTGCATCAGGGATCATATCGGGTGTCAGCATTCGAAATATTTCGCTTTCAAAATACTCGGTCTGATCAAGTTTTATAGGAATGATATCTGGGTGGTTGAATTGTGATATATCTTCATTATGATACGCTAAAAAGATCTTAGTTGTCATTTATATGTTTATAAATGAATACATTTAGATTATACATACGTCATATACAATAATGAAGATTCATCAAATATGGATTGGACCTAAAGCACGCCCAGATATCTGGATGGACACTGTTAAAGCATTTGCACAAAACTACAATCATGAATATATTTTATGGGATGACCAAAAAGTGTCCGAGTTGGCGCTAATCAATAAAAAATGGTATGACAGTGAGTTAACTTACAATGGTAAATCAGATATTTTACGATACGAACTTCTCAACCAATTTGGAGGAGTATACATTGATGCCGATATGGTTATTATTAACGGAGAAAGAATGAATACACTAATCAAAGAGTTCAATACTGATTGTGCATTTGGGTTCGAAGTAGATAATAAATTGATTTGTGGAGCGGTTATGATTGCTGTACAAGGGTCGAAATTTGTTCAGAAATGTATTGAAGAAGTTCCATTGCGCGATATGAGTAAGTTAGCTTGGCTGTCAATAGGGCCAAAATTAATTACAGACCTGTATTCAAGATATAAAGATGAAATACCTATAACTGTGTACAAATCAGTTGTCTTTTATCCAATTAGATGGCATGGAATCAAAGATATTAATATCCATACTCAGTTTTGCTTCCTTCCTGAAACTGCAACATTTCAATATGGATATTCTACAAATAGTTTAGAATCTTGTATAGGAACTAAGTAATATGATGCCTCACGGTTTGCTTTTAGAGTACATGGGAACATTACTGATAACGGCATCACTCTTTTTCACACATGCTAATCCGATAGTTGTTGGCTTAGCATATATGTCAGCTCTTTTTATTGCTGATGGAAAATCAGACGGGTTTTTTACACCTTTAGGCGTTCTTGTGCAGCATATGCTTGGTCGGATTGGTTCAACAGCGTCTCTGAAGCTCCTTGTTGCTCAAGCTGCCGGAGCCTTCTCGGTTGTGCTTTTGTATAAAGGTCGTAGACTAACCGGGCATTGAATTGTTATTTATACATACAGCAACTGTAAAAGAAAATGAGCACTCTATACGTCTATACCGATAACATTTCACTCCGCAACATGCTAGTTGGTATGGAAAATAACCGTCGTTCTACTGATTCTGGATTTGATGTTCCTATGTTAGAAGAGGAAGTAAGCCTCAATGCTGATCTTCATACGTTTAACTTGAACATCAAGATTGCTGCACTGCAGCATAATCGCCCAGTTCCCTCCCTTCTTATCCCTCGTTCATCACTTTCTGGTACACCTTTTCGGATGGCAAATTCAATTGGACTGATTGATATGGGATACCGAGGTAATGTTAAAGCAAAGGTTGATTTGATTTGTCAGTCATCTGGTGAATATAGTATTTCTCAAGGGGATCGGCTTTTCCAAATCTGCCAAGGTAATTTTATGCCATGGGACAATGTTATAATTGTTGAGAACGAGAACGACCTTCCTCCTGCTCCTGATAATCGGGGGGCGGGTGGATTTGGCTCAACAAACCAACGGATAAATCATAATTAATGAAATCGTATCATGAATTATAGCTCCCCAATATGCAGAGTAGATACTTGTTTTCAATCCAAACACCATAAACAGTATTAGAACAATAGACCGAAGAAATGTATTCAAGTCCTTAAAGTGAGACGACCTCGCAAAATTTTATCAAAAATATTTTTTCTTGCCGTAGGACATAAACAACAATGGGTGGTGGTTTAATGCAACTTGTGTCTTATGGTGCACAGGATATTTATATTTCTGGTAATCCCCAGATTACCTTCTGGAAGATTCTATACAAGCGTCACACTAACTTTGCAATGGAGTCTATTGAGGTAACCTTCAACGGCCAAGCTGACTTCAACAAGCGTGTGACTGCCGTAATTAATCGTAACGCCGATCTAATGTATAAGACGTACGTACAGTTGGTACTGCCCCAGGTTGATCTTGCAGCTACCTCCCCCTCTATTTCAGGCTTCCGTTGGGTGAACTACATTGGTCACCGCTTGATCAAGCAGGTTGAGGTTGAGATCGGTGGTCAGCGTATTGACCGCCAATATGGTGACTGGATGCAAATCTGGACTCAGCTTTCCACGGAGGCCGGTTCTACTGCTGCTCTTGACTCCCTCATCGGTAACACCCACGACCTGGTACTTCTCAAGAGGCAAAGTGGTATTGCCTTAGATGCAACTTGCTCTGCCGGCGAGACGACTCTATCCTGCGTTCCCCGTGCCGGCTGCCCGGCTAAGACTCTCTACGTGCCTCTTCAGTTCTGGTTCTGCCGCAACCCCGGTGTTGCAATTCCTCTGATTGCTCTCCAGTACCACGAGGTGCGTATCAATGTAGACTTTGAGACTTGGGAGAACTGCGTGTATGGCGAGGATGCAACTGGTGCCAAGCGGCCTGATGCCCTGTCCCTTGCAGCTGCATCTTTGTATATTGACTACGTGTACCTTGACACGGAGGAGCGTCGTCGGTTTGCCCAGCAAAGCCACGAGTACCTGATTGAGCAGGTTCAGTTCACTGGTGCCGAGTCTATTACGTCTTCTTCCAACAAGATTCAGCTGAACTTTAACCACCCTGTGAAGGAGCTCATGTGGGTTGTTCAGCGTGACTCCTTCGTGGACTGCTCTTTTCAGCAATGGATCCAAGCTGTTGGTGGACAGCAGCCTTTCAACTACTCCGACGACTTCTCCACGGAAGGTATCATTATGTCTCTCCTCACCCAGGGTACTGATGCAGCCACTCCTCAGGGAACTGTTCCTCTTGGTGGTTCTGGAACAAGTATGTACGTAACTGGTGTTGATGGTGCAATCGGTGGTGCCACTGGCACTGCGGGACAGGAGGAGGAGTTCGACAACGGTGTGAACTACCTGCTCGCCAAGGTAATCCTACAGTCTGGTGTGCGTTGCGAAGGCAAGAACCCGGTTGAGGTGTGCAAGCTACAGCTCAACGGCCAGGACCGTTTCACGGAGCGTGAGGGGTCTTACTTCGACCGTGTACAGCCCTACCAGCACCACTGCCGTACGCCTTCTACGGGTATCAACTGCTACAGCTTTGCTCTCCGCCCTGAGGAGCACCAGCCTTCCGGCACTTGTAACTTCTCTCGTATCGACAAGGCAACTCTCCAGCTGACTGTGTCTCTGAACACCGTGACTGGGTTCCGGACTGCCCAGGTTCGTGTGTACGCTCTGAACTACAACGTACTGCGTGTGATGTCTGGTATGGGTGGTCTGGCATACAGCAACTAAAAACGGAACTTTTCAAACATATATCTTATTACTAAAAAATGGGAACCGTCTGTAGCAAACCCGAGTTCATTTACACAATCGATCATCTTGGACTTACACACACGTTCTGTGTGAAGCGTTCAAGTGGTGAGTGGGAGTCTGGACACGTTCTAGTGCCTGATACAACTTTGGGTTCTGTAGTAAATTTTGGAGATGACGAAAAATATCCAAGGGATGCCCTGAGAGGACATGCCTTGGCTACAAGCTGTTTGATGACCAGCAGGAGCAACATACCAGAGGGATATGGTTGGAATCTTCTTTTGTCAAAAGAAGACCCCGACAAACCAATAAAAGCTTGGAGAGCTCTCAGGGACATACGTCCAGATGGCATGTCCGAAGAGGACGCCGTAGCATGGAGAGTAAGGCTCATAGAAGATCTAGACAAGCTCGAAAAGGAACGATACCCATAGCAGAATTTCTGCAATTTTTAAATCCCATCATCATCGCGTGTCTTGAAAAATTCAAGCATTGCTCTGTTAAGTTCTGGTCGCGTTAGCTCACATACTCCATAGTTATTTATAGAAATTACATCTTCAATATTTGAAATGCCTTTAAATGCATCATATCTCGAAACATATTGTCTGTTTGGTATTGGTCCGTGATATAGATGATATAAATTCACGTTCAAGTAAGTACAGTTTATTCCTTTAATAAGTGATGTCCATTTAGTATATTGACTTTTATATATTTTTGTTTCCTTATCATCTACGTTAACAGGATACCCAAGAACCCCATATGCAAAAAGAGTATCGCCAGACCCAATGACTGCCTCATCAAAAAACCCAAAGGTAATGTATTCATTTCTTCTGAATGCCCAGCCAAACCCAGGGTGAACTATTCTCCCTTGTCGGGAATCCCAAAAACGCTTAGATTTATCGGCTTGTGTACATGAAAAAGCAGCTTTTTGTATCTGTGTATAAGTTAAATCTAACCAGTAACATCTATTAAAACATTGTACTATATGATTTGTATCTAGCAGTATAGAAAGCTCGTCATACCAACTAGGACTTTCAAACATTACATCTGCATCCAGGCATGCTAGCTTGGTGTAATTTTCTGGAATTGATTTTTCAAGTAAACGAATAAGATGTTCTTTTTGAAATAAATAACTTGACCCATACACATGGATTGCTTCGTGAATTTTAGGGGTTTTTCCATCTAACACCAGTTCTAAAGTAAATACGGGTATATTTGCCAGTTTTAGCTTTTCACGCATGAATAAATAGTTTGTCAGAATTCTAACAGACCCAATATAGTCAAAAAAGACAAGAAGAACTGCAATGTCATTACGTGTTGGAATGTCATAGTTTATAGTTGCCATTTTTGGCACTTTAATAAAATCTGGTTCCACTAGTTTCGGTTGTGGTGTTGCATTTACTAATTTTGGCGGAAGAGTTGGTATTGGTGCCAGTTTCACTACTGGTGTTGGTTCTGGTTTTGGTTCCGGTGTCGTGTTTACTAATTTTGGCGGAAGAGTTGGTATTGGTGCCAGTTTCACTACTGGTGTTGGTTCTGGTTTTGGTTCCGGTGTCGTGTTTACTAATTTTGGCGGAAGAGTTGGTATTGGTGCCAGTTTCACTACTGGCGTTGGTTCTGGGTTTGGTTCCGGTGTCGTGTTTACTAATTTTGGCGGAAGAGTTGGTATTGGTGGAAGTTTCACTGTTGGTTTTGGTTCTGGTTTTGGTTCCGGTGTCGTGTTTACTAATTTTGGCGGAAGAGTTGGTATTGGTGGAAGTTTCACTGTTGGTTTTGGTTCTGGTTTTGGTTCTGGTTTTGGTTTTGGTTCTGGTGCTGTGTTTACTATTCGTGATAGGTTTGCTATTGGTGCCAGTTTCACCGCTGGCATTGGTTCCGATTTTGGTTCAGGTTTTGTGTTTACTATTTGTTGTATTAGTTTGGGTATTGGCGCGAGTTTCACCTCTGGTGTTGGTTCTGGTTTTGGTTCTGGTGTTATGTTTACTATTTGTTGTGTTAGTTTGGGTATTGGTGCAAGTTTCACCGCTGGTATTGGTTCCGGTTCCGGTGTTGTGTTTACTATTTGTTGTGTTAGTTTGGGTATTGGTGCAAGTTTCACCGCTGGTTCTGGGTTTGGTTCTGGTTTTGGTTCTGGTATTATTTTCTCTATTCGTGATAGCTTGGGTATTGGTGCAAGTTTTTTCGGCGTTGGTTCTGGTTTATGTTCTGGCGTTGGTTCTCTTGATTTCACTATCTTTTGTGGTAGTTTTGGTATTGGTGGTAGTTTTGCTGCTGGGATTGATTTCACTTTTGGTATTGGTTCTGGCGTTGGTTCTGGTGTTGGTTCCTTATAATCTACTTTAATGATAATGTAATCGTATTCTACGTCTGGCAATGTATATGTATTATGTCTAACACTTAACTTTGACACCCTTGCCATTGTTATACGTGTTGTATAATTTGTTATACAGAATCATCCATACGACAAGTAAAGTACTTGTAAAAAATCTCGTTGTAACTCGGATCGGTTAATTCAAACACACCGTCGTGATTTTTAACAATGATATCGTTAATATCGGAAACACCTTCTAAAATTTCATTTCTTGTTTCATATTGTCTTTTTTCCAAATTTCCGTGAAACATATGATATATAGTCACAGGTAGATGTGTTATTGATGGATTTCCTTTAGTTTCAGTCCATCTTTTTATTGAAGATTTGTAAAATGATAAGTTTTGCATTCCTTTGTATATTTCATCGAATAGTCCATAACTAAAAATCAGATCACCCGAACCAATAATAGCATCATCAATGAATCCTGCTTGGTTATACCAATTTCTGGTAAATGCCCACCCAAACCCAGAATGATAGAGCTTAGATTGTGATGGATCCCAGAGTAAAATATCCTTTTTAGTTGATTTTATATAACTTTCGGCATTCATTGCTATTTTTCTGTAAGTTATGTCCAACCAGAGTGCAGTCTCGAAGCAATGAGCGATATCATGTGTATCGAGAATCACAGAAAGCTTATCGTACCAATCAGGATCACCAAATATTATATCCGAATCCATGAATAAGAGTTTGGAGAAGTTTACAGGGATTTTAGTTTCAAGAATTCTAAACAGGTTTTCTTTCTGAAATAAATATGAAGTTCCATACACGTGAAATGCATCTTGAATAGTTGGTTTGCTTCCTTTTATTACAAGTTCGATTGTAAAGACAGGTATCCCCGCTGTCTTCATTTTTTCAACTGTATACAGGTAATTCATGATGATCCTAGAAGAACCAGTATAGTTGAACATTGCAAATCCAACAGCAATGTCATCTTTTGTTGGCTTATTGTAGGATATATTTGCTATGATAGACTCTTCCATATTATTTATACTATATAAACAAATGCCAAATAAAACTTTGAAAGTTGGTTCGCGGAGACAGGTATTCAATGGTTCGGCAGAGAAGACGCCTGGTGGTCTAACAAAATCCGACCTGATAAAAAATAAGCATGGACGTATTGTCTCTGCAAAGAAACATCATACTATGCGTCGGAAAACGGATTAATTTTTTATAGAAAAATATTTGAAAAACACCATGGCCTATCCAGAGGGAGACTTCTCTTTTATTAGGGAGAAGGACATGTGCGACGTGCTGTCCAGCATGTATGGTGCAGTGACTGAGACTGAAAACTGGGACAACCTCAAGGAGGCTGAACCAGGTGATGGGGGCTTTATGTTCTCATCTGACCCTAAGCTTCGCCGTATCGTGCAAGAGATCTGTGCAGCTGACAACTACACAGGCCATAGTGGGGAAACCTTCGCGTGGACACTCGGGATGATGGAGCTCATCGCGAAAAACGGGTGGGCTGCATTCTGTGCAGGCTATATCGAGGAGCTTCAATCCAAGATAGCTAAGCTACGAGAGGAGTTTGATAATGCATTGCTGGTCTACCGACTTATTTTGGAAGAAGCCGAGCGGCAGACGACCCCAGAGGAAATAGAGCGCTTCAAGGAAATCGTAAAGAAAGAGACGATCATCTTCGACAAAGCCCTGTATGCCCTAGCGAACGCGGAGAAGGAGCTGGAGATGCTCGGATAATACGCCTTCGGGCAAATTTTTAACTTAAACGCACTAACAGAAGAAATAGAAATGTTCACTGTTGAAGCGAAGACAGTTCAAACGGGAGCTGTCCGTACTCTTATAGAAGCTCTTCGTTCTATTCTAGTTGAGATGTCTCTGCTTTTTGACAAGGATGGTATCCGAATGGTAGCAATGGATAACACTCGTACAGTTCTTGTTCATCTCCGTCTACATGCAGATAAGTTTGAGAAGTATGCCTTCAATCACAATACACCCAAGTTTGTGATCGGCGTAAACACTGACCATCTGTATCGTGTTGTTCGTACGGCAACGAATGATGACACTCTGTCATTTTACGTTGACAAGGATGACCCAAACTCCCTTGGGATTCTCATGGAGAACGGGGAGAAGAAGCAAGTTCACAAGTACAAGCTGAACCTTCTCGATCGCGATGAACCCGATCTTCAGCTTCCAGATACTGAGTTCAGCACACGTATTACTATGCCTTCGCTGGACTTTCAAAAGATCTGTCGTGATATGACTTTATTGTCTGCAAAGACTGTCGAGATTACGAATGTTGGGTCTTCGTTGACTTTTAATTGCAAAGGACACTTTGCATCCAGAACAACAGTAATGGGTGACGGGGAGGCGGATTTCAATATCCACAAAAAGTCTTCTGAGGAGATTGTGAGTGGCCAGTTTTCTTTGCCTCATCTGGTTCTGTTTACGAAGTGTACTAACCTGTGTAATAACTTGGAAGTTCACATGAAGAATGGCTGGTTCCTGATGATCAGATATGTTGTAGCCAATCTAGGGGAAATCAAGTTGTGTTTAATGCCTTGTACAGCATAGCTATAAAATATCCAGCTCCAACTTCACCAAGTTTAAGAGCAGTATGCTCTATTGAATTTCCAGATTTGATGACACCTTCAAAAAGAAAGAATCTAATATCTAAAGCGTATTGAAGAAACTGGTATCCTATTGTGACGTATAGCACTTCAGGATAAAAGTATCCAAGAAATCCCAGGATTAAATGCGTAATAAAATATATGGGATGCCTATAGAACATCACAATTGTATATCATAAAGACTATAAATATGGTTCATGAGTATTGAAAGCAATTCTAAAGTGAAGCATGATACTGCTATTGTTTCTCCCATAACCAATCTGGTCATTGCTTCAGATAGGCTGGTTCCCAATATTTTGCTATAAAAATATGAAAGGTAAATATTTGACGGAGGAACTAAAGTTAAACTGAGCTCAGCAACCGTAAAGACACAAACGTTCAAGAATATGTGCTGAAACCATACCAGAACCATGCAGATATAACATCCTAATTTAAATTGCCATGTTGGATATACAGTGTGTGCTAGGAAAGTGCTGATCATTAAAGTTGCCGATACCAGAATATGTAACACTGCAAGAATGTAACCTAAAATTTCTGCATCAGTTGTTAACCATCTATACAAAAAAGTTACTCCACAGATCATCCATTCTTTTAACAGTCGTATTAGTTCTTCCTTTTCCATTAGGTATAAATCCAGGTATTTATAATAACTAAAAAGCATAATGGATTACCTGTATGCTTTTTTAGGGGGGGTGCTAAATAAAATATACGATGATTTATTTGATAACAAAATCATCACTGACGACTTCGCAAAGGAAATGTTAAAAGGAGCCCAGTGGATTCTTCTGACGTTACTTTCATATAATGATTTTAACTTTGCATTATGTTTTTACTCTGTTAATGTCCTTAATGCAATTTATAATATAAAAGAATGGAGCTTTCCATATGAAAAATCACTGTTGGTTATATTTCCATTCTTTTTACTAATAAGCTTTAATACTGCATATTATATTACTACTCTTGATATGGCTTATTTATTTATTTTTGCAACGACGAACATTATAGAACCATTGGTAATAACAGAAGAGTTTAGCAACTTAAAATTTGTATCGAGAATATTTGCAACGCTATGTTCATTTGGAGCTATAGTAGGGGGCTTGTATTTTGGAATTTCGACTACATTCAATAAAATAAGTTTTTACTGTTTTGGTTATTGTTTAGTTTCAGCATGTTTTCAAGCATATTTACTTACGCGTAGTCCGCCGTGATTTGCGTTTACGGGGCGTTCTACGTCTAGAAGATCCGCGAGTTGGAAGAAATTGTTTTCGGAGATCTCCAACTATTAGATCAGCTTGTTTTGCACCCTGCTCGACTACCCTTTGAGCATCATTTATACCATCTAAAACACTTCCTTTGCTTTCCCAAGGAACGTATTGATATTTTGTGCAATCACTAAAAATATTTGCTACAAAAATCTTGTTTTCATTTGAACCTTCGCGAGATTCGCGTGTTCCTGTATTTGAAGTCTTTGCTGGATTACCCATACCAGGAACACGTTGAGAGCCTAAAAAGAACATACCAAAATATTCCATGTGTGGATTTGGTGCCCAACTGGATCCTTTTACGCGGACATAGTTTGCTCCACCTTGAGAAGGATTTGCAACGGTAGGAGCTTCTCCGATTACTTTTTGAACTTCAGCATTTAATTTCAATTTATTTGCAATATCCCATAAATCCATTGGTTCATTAAATGGCCATGTAGCAGCATTACGTTTATTCTGATTATCAATTGAAATACCGTTTTGCGACCGAAGAAAATCTAAGGTATTTGTTTTAGTCCCCCATCCAGGATGAACCATGACCCCTGGAGGCATATCTGTAACATTATCACCAACGATTGAACCAACAGATTCAACACGAGTCAATGTAAACTTTCTTGTTGAATTGAAAAAGAAGCTGTCGAATTTTTCTTTTGAACTTGAATAAATAACTTTAGGAGAACCGTAAGAGATAATATGAACTTCTTTATCTGGAAACTTTAAAGACAAGATAGCACCAGCTAACTCTGCTTCTGCTCCTCCTTTAGAATGACCAAAAACAAATATACGAGTTGCACCAGGACATACCTTTTCCATAGCAATAGTAATCTCATTAAAAATCTCAACAATTGGAACAACAAAAGATTGAGCAGTCATTATTCCAGGAGGACCATTTTTAAAAACTGGTGCAATTGCATCAGCAAAGTCGCCTGGAGCAACAGCTCGCAAATTCTTCTCCCAGTTTCTCAAACTACTAGATCCCTTAAAAACTACTATGCAGTCACTAGAAGTGAAAATGGTGTTTGGGTTAGGCTGTATTGCTTTTGGACTGACAACCATACACGTAGTATCGGTGGGGCTGCTAATGTAACGTATCAGAAGAGGTTGTCCAGGATGGTCAATTCCATCAGGACATGCCTGGAGTTCATAAGATTCAGGAGGAGCAAAATCGCTAGAAATTCTGGAAGCTACATTAGTCCTCTTGCTTAAAAATTTAAAATCATAGTGACCAATAACTTTGTTTAAGATATCAGGAGAAAGACCTAATGCCTTCAGAGACTCGCGAATAATTCCAACATCTGAATAAGCCAGACGAGATAATTCCGCCCCGATAAAAAGCATGTATTCGAACTTCTTTACATCTTTTTGGCATAAGGACATGATAGAATAGTCTGGACCACTCTCTACTTTTTCTGGAGTTGCAGATGTTATAGCAAGTGTTGGTTTTGATGATGATGATCCCATTTATATTCTGAAACTATTTTACTTGGGTCTTGCTGTGTGGGAAGTATACGTGACGTCATCAGTAACCTTGTAGTAAGTGAGTCCAGGATTCAAGTTGGACTTATCGGATACCTTGGTAGATAGGTTCCAGATTTTGATGATGTGAAATTGACCTTTAGGTGAAATGGAAATGCCAACCAATGACTCCTGGTTCTTTACTAGAAGTTCATCTGATGCACAGTGAACCATCAAATCAATGAAGCTTGTCTGTGCTTGCAAAGCATCAATCTTCTTTGACCACGCTCCACCATTCTTGTTCTCTTCGCATTCCCACAGCGGGGGAAACCCTTTCTTCATGAAGAAGAACATACCACACTCCCATGCTTCCTTGGGAATGTTATCAACAATGCTCCAGAATTGTTCAGATGTTGTAATGTCAGCTATCATAATGTAGCTAGTTAGAGAATAGTCCCGATTATCGGGATCATGATACCACAAAACCCAAGTGTACTGGAATTTTGTGGGATCCATGGTTATGATATTAAGTACTTATATTCTGTTTAATCCGTTTCGAAAACGAATTCGTTTTCATGTTAGTCTTTAATAAGGAATACAATGATTACCAATGCACTAATCTATTCTGTCCGCTTTGGGCCTAAGATTGCATTGCCTGAAGCAATTCAGGCAAATATTGGTCTACTTCGGGTAGTGCCAGCAACATACCGCCCGATGCGACCTACTCGTCCTAATAAGAACGTGTATCGTAAGCGCGAAGATACTGATAATTGGCGTACAAGAGCTATTATAGATTGTGTACGCAAGGTGCGTGAGACCGACGATCCTCAGTACGACGAGATGTTTGGCATCTTTAACAAAATAGCTGGGCAGACGTTGGATAAACTATCTGCAGACGCCATCACAATTATTAAGTCACGTGATGAGCAGTTCCGCCTTCGTGTGACCACGCTGCTATTTGACAAGGCGATTAAGGGATCTGCATATGCAGGAGTAATGGCTGATTTAGCAAAAAAGCTGAACACCGAAATACAGGATGTTTCAGAAGATCTGGAAACACATGCCCAGATGTTTGGAACGCTATACGACATGAGCGGAACACTGACATTTCCAAAGGTAGATGAGCCAGACTTTGAGGATAAAGTTGTTGCATGGGCAAAGCAGAAAGATGTCCGTCGTGGTTATGCCCGATTTCTGACTCACCTATACACTCGTGAGCTTGTTTCTGGTCAGGCACTTCAGGAATCAATGCAGAAGGTTATCCAGGATTTGAATGATACATTGGTTCAGCCAAAGAGCGAACAGTCGGAGGAGAACGTTACTCAGTTTGCAGACTTCTTATTCGAGATTGCAAAACTCTTGAACCCGACGGCGGTTGAACTGCGTGGTCTGATTCTCAGCAGCGTAGACACAATCCTTAAGCGTCCTCGTCCAGAGCTACCGAGTCTCAATATGCGTTCACGGTTCAAGCTTGAGGATGCAATGAAATGCGTTAAGGTGTGTTGAAAACAAAGATTAGAAAACAATAAATGGCTGTACCGTCTGCAACAGTTCTACTTCGTGCAGCTCAAGTCAGTATTGATGAAGATAAACCTATTTACTTCGACTACTTCCGCGACAGTTTAGAGAAGAAGTGTTGTATTGGAGTTCAGGGAACTACGAAGTATCTTGTTAAGTCCAACGATGAATATACATCAACTATCCAGACAGTTTTTAAATGTGATACATGTTTTATCGTGATGACAGAGAATAGTCTTTATGTTGTTGATGCAAATATCCCTATCAAGCGCGTGATGGGGTCTACAGAGGAAACTGCAAAGTAAGATAATGGAGTTTCCACCTCCACACTACGTTCTTTTTGAGCCATTGAATGACAAAGAAACTAAAAATGCATGGGAACGGTACAAACAAGACCATTCTGATGTATGTGAATTTGATGAAATTAGTGCTGCAGTAATGTTTTCAGTAGAAACATTTGCACCATGGTTTGACATGTGGATTTCAAGTGTCGCCAAGAAACAGTCTACACGATTAAGGATTCTTATGATATGGCACTCCGAGTTTTTGACGTTTGCTTGCCAACAGATGTTGCGTCGTCAGTTAGAACAACGGTCATTTAAGAATCGAGTATGGTTTCATGTAGAAGACCCAACAACGCTTCAGTCTGCAATCTTAAGCAGATGTATTACAAAACGAATGCCAAATTTTATACACGAAGCAACATATAAGGAGGTATGATACGTGTATTCACTGATGGTGCGTGTCGGTCAAACGGCAAAGCAGATGCTCAGGCAGGATACGCTGGGTATTTTCCTGACAATAAGGAATGGTCTTTTGCTACTAAAATGCCTGAATCAGAAATGCAGACAAATCAGCGAGCAGAATTAAAGGCGATTCACGATTCAGTGGATGTTATCTATGAAAAGTGTGGGGCTCCTGCAGAGACGTCTATTCATATTTATACAGATTCCATGTATTCCAAAAATTGCTTAACCACTTGGCTTCCTGGATGGATGAGAAACAAGTGGAGAACGGCAGAAGGCAATGATGTCAAACATCGCGACTTGATTGAACATTTAGCCTTGCATTTGCCAAAGTTTAAGGAGTATACAATTACCTATGTTAAAGCTCACACTGGAAAGACAGATGAACTAAGTGTCAATAATGATATTGTAGATAAGATGGCAGTTTCAGTATTGATTGAAAAGGCAGATGTAAAAGTTATTAACAGGACGGAAGGAATATTTCCAGATTTGGCGTTATCTATTATGGGACCTCCAGTTGAAGAGTCTAAGATTATAGAATGGTGTAAAACCCATCTATATTTGCTAGACCAACAGGCATTGAAAGTAGGACTATTCGGGGCATTTCAAAAAACAGTTAAGAAAAACGGATACAATGCCGAAGTACAGCGGGTAAGTAAAGTACGCCTAGTTCGTCTGACAACAGGTTTAATTAAAGAAGGAGTAACTATAGTAAAAGAAGAATGAGTGTGTTCGTATTTTCATCACCTATATGCCCACCATGCCAGACTCTGAAACCAGTCATTCAAGACCTGAAAGAAGAATTCTCAAGTCTTGAATGGATTCATGTAAATATTAAGGATGACCCACGAGGTCTAACTCAAAAGTACGGCGTCACTCAAGTCCCAACAGTTGTCGTTGTCAGCAAGAATGGAATTGAGAGACATTCTGGAACAGTTGCCATGGGTTATTATCGGATCCTACACAACGCTATGAAGAAATAGAGTCAGTCACAAGTTGACCATTTTTATACAATTCTGCAACGAATGTGTTTTCGTCACCTCCCTGAACAGCTAGTGTTTTTTTGGGAGAAAATGGACACTTTCCATCAATTGGTACTGAACCGTCTGGGCATTTTGCTAAACTTCCAGTATTTTTACACACTGGTTGGTTGTCTTCATTAAACTCAATTGCGTCTCCATTAGGACATCTCGCTCCGCCTCCACCTCCGCCACCAGAACTGCCTGGCGAGTTAAATGGGTTATGTCTGGGATTACTAAATGACGAAGCGAATGCAATCGCTCCAATTGCAATTCCAAGGCCAGTTGACATTAGTATGTTAAAAAAGATATTTCCAAATACAGGCTTATAAGACAGTTGACATTCGCCAAAGAAGAATGTGAAAAGTTGTGAAATCCAGACAATCCCAAATGCAAGAAGTGTACTTATCGATGGTCGGCCTATATGCCACGACCAGCAGAGGTAATAGAACCCAATAATAGCTGTTGACATAAATGCAGTTGGAAAATAGGGAGATTCAACTCCTTCAAGTCCAGGGATTGTACACCACATTAGGCCAGATGTATCTTGTGCACTCAGGTCTGCTCCAGAATTTGTTGCAAATATCTGTGTTCCAATTCCAAAAATTAAGATTGACAAAACAGCTGTTATAGATGGAATTGATAATCTCGGACCTTCTTGATTCACAACATCACCTGCAATTCCATATGCCAAAAGAGCAAATGGCATCATATTGGCAATAAACGTAACAAATGTTGTTGGGATTTCACCGATTCCGCTTGGAGCACTGTCTTTATTCTTATATAACACGTAGATGATCAGACCAAATAAGACAACACCTATTGCAGAGCTACTCCCTTCAATGATACCTTTTTCTTCGCTGTTCATTCTTATTATATCTCATGCGAGATGCTTTTCGTAACAAAACCTATCAATGATATAAATGAGTATATTCTCAAGTAACAATTGGCCACCATCTTGTTCATCTGCAAAGCAAAGCCCTATCAATTTAACACAGTCTGGTGCCAAACCGTGTAATCTGTCATGTGATCTTGTTATGGACGACGGAAATGTAACCCAGGCATCGGTATCGGTCTCGGATGAAGGATTAATCTTAGAAAGTTCATCAAGTCTTGGAAGCTGTAAGTTCAGAGGCGAATCTTACGTTTGTCAGGGGCTTTCTATTAATCACCCTAGCCATCATACGATTGAAGGAGTTCAAGCAGATGGTGAAGTGACTGCCATATTCCGGAAGCCAACTGGTGAGTTAATGTGCATGAGCACATTGTTCAGAATCAATAGTGCACAGACACCATCTTACGGATTCTTTAAGCAGTTTGTACCGTATGCCGTGACAACTGGAGAGACTAAGCTTCAAATGAAAGACTGGAGTATCTCTGCATTAGTTCCTCCCGAAGCAAGTTATTACGTGTATGAAGGTTCAACGCTTGTTCCCCCATGTGCACCTTGTGAATGGGTTGTTTTTAAGTCAATGATTAACATGGATCAGGGTGATTTTGCATACCTTGTTAGGAATGCAGAAGCAGGTTCCCGACCTGTTCAGGGATTGGGCGATCGTGATGTATTTTTTAATGATACAAACAACGTTCCAGGAGGTCCTATGCCACATGATAATAAGTTCTATTTGAAGTTACGTCCTACTGGCAACACAAGGATTAGTCCAAAACTGGAAACAAAGGCAGTCGATTTGAAGTCCAATGTTCGGCAATCAAAAACAGATGCAGAAGAGGAGGCAAAAAATCCAACTACACTTCTTGGTCATGCAGCTAAGGCAAAAAATGATTATGTGTCACAGGTTGGAACACTGGGGCTCATACTTGCTATTGTTGCAGCAATTGGAATTGGTGTTGGAATTTGGAAAGGATATGAGGGAAGTAGGGCAAGTCCTGTAACATTTGAGTTTATGCGTAGCTGGGCAATATGGACTCGTGAAAAACTGTATTGGTTGTATAACTATGTTCTTGGATTCCTAGGATGGCTTGTTTCATACATCTATGGCATCCTTGTTTGGTTATACAATAGCACAATTGGACTTATCCCCTACTTATTCAATAGAGGTCAAGAACTTGCTAAAGAAGCTATAGAGAAGGCAGCGCAGAAAAGAGCAGCTGAAGCATCAGCCCCAAAGTGATTCTTGATCTTGTGCAAGGTGTTCAAACTTATCATCATACTGAGGCTCATCGACATGCTCAACTTTCTTCTTAGGCCTATATGGCTTCTTTTGAACGGTGGTCCATTCATTTTTTTCGTTAGGTTCAGGAGCAGGAAGAGGCATTACCTTTGGGGCTTCACGTTTACGGTTAAAGTTAGGCATTATAGAAGATTCCAGTTCTTGCTTTCTCTTTTCCTCACGAATTTCAGCCATTCTGGCATCCACGCGTTCCCTGATTTCGGTTTCAATACGCTTCTGTTCCCATTCCTTGGCTTTCTCACCGTATGCAATCGTAGAACGAGAAACAATCGGAGCACTGTCACCGAGTACTGGGAAATGCTTATCCGATGCATCTTGTACTATCTTCATTGCTTCTTCTTTTTTCTGGTCTACTGTCTTCTCTTTACGTAGACTTGGTGGAACGTATGCCATTTTTATTAAGTATTATAATATTACTGTTAAATCCATTTTAAAAATGGAACTTACTGTATTGTTGTGTATAAATTACAAAAATGGTGCTAGCAACAATCGTGGCATCAAATGGTTCACTGAGTGAAGTAGCCATTCCAGCAAAAACAACTGATGTGCTGGAATGGATGCGTAAGAAATATAAGCAGCCTGGTATACAGTTCCAAGGCAAGATTCAGGATCCATTGAAAGAGGAACGATGGCTGGCTATCTTTGCTAAGATGTCAGATGATGATGAAGACTCAAACCAGCATATGCTCCCATCTCCACTAGACGAAGAATCATACTCTGGTTCGATTGTTATCCTTGCTACATTGTCTGATGCAGATGAATATGAAAAACCTCTGACTTCCTATGTTAGTCTCGGCGTAGAAGACTATGAGACCCTGTATCACGAGTGGTCGTTTAATATGTCAGACGATGAGGAGGAAGGTCTAGAAGACGAAGAGGAAGATGAAGACGATGTAATAGAGGAACCGGATGAGGCACCACGTGTTGTTCCTCAGGTGACCGTCAAGACAATTAAAACAAAGGATGTGTTTGTAGACTGTCCTATTCGCGACAAGGTTGTTCAGAACTTTGTAGAAATAACATCATCTGATATTGCAAGTGAGCTAGAGACTCATCTACTTTCCAGTGTTGTGAACTATTGTAAGCTAAATGGAATTGATGTGGATTGGGCAAACCGTATCTTCTGGAACACGTATCGAAGCAAAGCCATTTCTCTGTACGAAAACTTGCGGACAGACGGTACTGTGGCAAATACAGAGAACTGGGCAAAAAAATTACTGTCAGGTGAAGTAGATCCTAAGGCATTTGTTGAGATGCCGGCAGAAGAGCTATGCCCCTCTCGTTGGAAGGCTGCACTCGATAAGATTGTTGAAACAGAAATTCGACTATATTCAAAGAACGTGAGCGCGGCAATCTACTTGTATTGCTCTCGCTGTAAAAAGAAGTCGAAATGTGATTACTATCAAATGCAGACACGTTCCGCAGATGAGCCCATGACAACATTTGTCACTTGCCTTGAGTGCGATCGGGAGTGGAAATTTTAGGAACTACTATACTTGAAGCAGAGGCCGAAGAAGGCCTAAGTTGAGGGGATGTAACATCAGTACCATCTGGATTAACTACTTTTACAGCAATTTTTGAACGATCATCTGGTGTGAATGACTCTGAGTTCTCGACATATACATGAATAGGGTCTAAACCATTTGTAATTTCGGGCTTCGACACATTTGTTTGGTCGTGAAACTTTTCATTGAACATGGCAATAATTGTTTCCGGAATTTGAGGACTTATTTCTGCTAGGCGTTCTAATTGTTCTCGAATAATTTTAAGCATATCTTTTGCTTTCATTCTTTCCTTGCGAGGTAAGCTCAGCTCAATTACAATGAACTTATGAATTTTTGCATATGTCATTGATGAGATTTTGTGAGCTTCCGAACGCTTGGCAAATCCAAAGTAGTTCGACACAGTATTCATGACACCAACGCTGAGACTTATGACCCCAATAATAACACTAGCTGTCTGAGAATTGCCAAATAATGATTGAGATGCAATAGAGCCTGTGCCAGCAAGGGTTGAAAGAACAATTACAGGTAATGCAATGTTTGTATCATATTTAGATACTCGTGCTTGAGATTTGTTATGAAGCCAGGCATAGCATAATGCACGTTCTCCCTCTTGTGAAAGAATTTCCTCTAGTTGTTGGTTCCAGTGTATTTCTTCAGTTTGTTCCATCCCTTTGTTTTCTAGCAAAGTGAATAATGGTGTGGAGCTTAGAAGACAATCCACTCGATCACAAAGAGCTGGAGATTTACAAGTATGTCAAAAAGCAGTCTGGTAATAGTGGATTAGCACACATCGTTTCCAGATTTGTTAGCTTGCGAGAATATCTAGACAGCAACAGATTTGCTAGTCCAGCAGAATTGCAAAAGAACGTTCTGTCCCATGGAGTCCCGGTCTTCTCTAAAAATGAATCTGAACATCTTTTCAAACTTGCTGCAAAAACCGGAGGAGGAGCTGACGTAGAACTTGTAGATAACGTCATTGGTCAATGGGTGAAATATATGTATGAATGGCAACCAAGTTTCATTCAAGAAGGAGTTGATATGATCAGCCCATACGTGTTCATAGCTAAAACATTAGAATCTGGAACATTTGGACCATTATTTAGCATTGCATTGGATTCAATAACTGCAACCTTACCAATAATAGCGACATCTGCTGAGAACTTGACACCAGAAATTATTGGATTTTTACCAATCCCCGAAGCAGGTCCAGTTGGTGCAATCATAGGTTGGATGATTGCATCTGTTTTTGTTTCTCTTTCTATGATGATTCATCTTTCACGTGCTCATTTTGGTCAAGCGTTTGTTATCTCATTTTTACTTATACCATTTCTGGGAACGACGTTATACAATGGTGCATTATCTGTAGAAAAATTCGGCACAAAGGTATCTGCAAAACGTGAAAAATTAATTAATACAGTATCTGACCTATTTGGTGAAGTTCCTGCTACAGTTTTAGAAGGATTAATGCCCGATCCTCTTAAAACACCAGAAGACATGTCTGAACAACGTGTAAATTTGTTAGAAACGGGAAAGAAGTCATTAACGAATTTGGCATCTTCCGTTGGCTTAGCAGACAAGATAGAAGGACCGAGAACAGGAGGTAAACAGCTTTCAAGACGCAACCGTTACAAGTGTAAATGGCGGACTCAGAAGAAATTAAGGTGACTATTCGGTCATGGGTTGCATTGGATGACGAAGCACGCAAACTTCAGGCACGCCAGAAGGCAATCAGAGATGAAAAAGCTCGTCTTTCAGAGAATATCCTGGCATTTATGCATAAGAATGAAGTAGACAACTTTACACTGGAAGGTAATGGACTCGGCACTATCTCGAGGACAGTTCGCACATCACGTCCTCCTTTGCGTCGAGATCTGATTCGTACTCAACTTCTTCTTCAATTTTCTGATCAACCTCAACGTGTTGCAGAAGCATTGCGTGCAATCGAGGGAATCCCAGAAGGCGATGATATGTCTGTTGGAGGAACTCAGCGTGAACTTCTTTCACGTCGCATTCCGAAGTCTCGTGTTGTTAATCTAAGCTAAAAAGGGAGTATCATCCTAGTCACATAACTCTCTCCGCGGCTCCCTTCCACTTAATTCCTCTAATCTTTCAAGTTCCTTGTAAGCTGCATCCAGAGCGTGTTCACTCGGTGGAAAGCAACTACAGTCACCAGGTGTACCATGACGAAAATCTATAAGGAGTCGAGCTATGTAGCGATGTTGGTCAGTAATCCTGTCCTCAATGCTGTAACTGCACCCCATTCTTCGTATACAGACTACAAATGTATAATTTTAGATTCCATTTTACTGTTTTAGTTTAGTTAATGCATCCTTTGCTGCAAGCTGTTCTCCTTGTTTTTTAGTTGTGCCTGTCCCTATACCAATATGTTTACCCTTTCCATCAACTGCAGCCATTGTGTAACCATTGGTTGACGATAGCATTATATATGTCGGCGTATAGTGAAATCTAGTTTGGCAAAACTTCTGTACCTGGTCTTTATAGTTTGTATCATTTGTCAAAATTCCAGGAATATCAATATGTGTTTCGATCAGTGAAACTACAAAAGAGTAAACAATTTGAAAGTTGTAGTCAGAGTCTATCCACAGGGCGCCAATAAATGCCTCTAAAATGTCTCCAAGTTTTTTGACATTATACCGACCATTACAGGCATCTTCATTGTGTTTGGAAATAATGTAGAATTCATTGAGTCGAATTTTCTTGGTTAATTCACCCAACATATTGTTACATACGATCTCTTTACGCAAGTTAGTAAGGAACCCTTCTTGCTGTGTGGGAAACCTGACAGAAAGATATGTTGCAGTGGCAGCCCCCAGAATCGAATCTCCTAGATGCTCAAGACGCTCATATGATTCTGGAAATAATTCGAGACAGTCTGTAGGTTTGTCTGCTAATTGGGCTGTATCTCCTTGCGGAGTTGTGTAATCTCCTCGTTTCACATATGAAGAATGAACCATGGCATTCTGGAAGATAGATGTGTTTTTTACAGTATACGGGCAATCATGTTTATGCAAAATCGAATGTATATCCTTCTGGGTAAACATACGATTTCGAGGGTTATAGGGATTGTATATTGCTTCCATTTATCATTTATTGAACAGCGTACAGCTAAGTCCGTTTTCGTGACCGAAAGGGAACCAGTTTTCGTGACCAGAGGGAGAAGGAGAAAAAATTGGAGACTATGTCTCGTATTACTCTTGCTCACCACAAATACGTTCGATGTCAAACGTATCCTTGCGTAGTGTGGCTGAATGGGTGTTATCGATGTAAGCGAAACACATATTTCCAGCCTGAAGGCCTAGGTGTTGCTGTAGGTACTCGCGGAGCTTGGACTTTGAAAGAGACCAACATGCATTCCACGTTTGTGGCTTTTTGATGCGAATCTTTGAGCCATCGTGGCTCACGGATAACTCACTGATAGATGCAAATCCAGGTTGTCTTACGATCTGAATAATGCGATCGGCTACTGCACTGCGCTCGTCGCGCAGGCGGTATACCTCTGTGTTGAGTGCTCGAAGCCTGTTGTCTACAGCTGTGTATGCCATAACTTCCTCGCGGAGATGGGTAACATCTTCATGGTTAGGTTGAGCCATTTTGTTATTAGTTATACAACTCAATAAAAAAATCCGTTTTGGCGGATACACGTGGTTAGGTCCCACAACTTTATCTGCCGATCTACTGAAAATCCATACAACCTTTCTTTCTGTTAGAGTTCCCACGCTCACACCAGAAGAACCTCGAAGTACTTCATCCCAATTATCATTGACAGAACCATTACAGTCCTACAAACTCTTTTCCTGTAAATTAACATTCCGTTTTAAATACAAATGTTTGGTGACAAAGAAATTCGACACTTAAGAACAGTCTATAACTCTGAACATCGAAAGGAAGAACCTATATCCGATGGGAGCACCGAACAAATCTGGAATTATTTGAAAGAGAGGTTTCATTCTAAGTGTAAATCCGGGACATCTGAATGCATCATATCACATATGTTGAATCGCCCTAAGGCACCAGATGCATGGATAGCAAATCCTACCGAATGGCTATCATCGACTGACATTGAGAGAGTCGAAAAGGAATACCAAAAGCTATTCAGAAACTATATTTTTTTAGGATGTATTCCGATTGATTTTGATTTGAAATCTCCAACAGGGAAGTGCTTGGTAGATGCATTGTGTTCAATCAGTATTAAGAACTTTTACCGCAAGGGGAAGACCCAGATTGGAATTGTCTTCAACACAGATGTTCACACTGGTCCGGGTGAGCATTGGATAGCTTTATTTTGCGATATCCGCCCAGAACTTGAGCAGCCACGCATCACCTATTTTGATTCATATGCTCAGAGACCAGAGAAAGAAGTGCAGAGATTAATGAAACGCTGGAAAGACGAATGGGAACAGACTGGAGTTCACGATAAGCCTATGCTGACAACATATAACATTATTCGTCATCAGTTCAAAGACTCAGAATGTGGCATATATTCACTATACTTTCATTACTCGTGCTTGAATGAGATTCCAATGAATGAGAGGATTCCTGACGACGTCGTAAATGTATTCCGCAGGCTTCTTTTTAGAGAGAACTAATAATAAGATGGACGGTCTGATCCAATTTTTACGACAGCACGGTTCGACTTTAACTATAATAGCACTTGGTATAACAGTTATTGGATTGACAGTTATCTATGGTTGGGCAGCTTTTAGAGGAAATCCAGAAACGGTGAAGATGCTGGCAAATACAACTTTCGGAACGTACTCTAAAGTCACTGCATTGGCCCCTCTGGGATGTCCGACAAATGACAACACAAAATTATGCGATTATTATATTGCATCTTCCGCTTATTCGGTATTTCCAGGTTCTGTAACTCGTGACTACATTTCTGACAATGTTTTAACACTTGCAATTAAAGCAGGAGCTCGTCTGGTAGAACTTGACATTTATGCCGGAGACAATGACAAGCCAGTAGTTGGGCTAAAGAATGAAACACTTGGTTATGATTATGCTTTGAATTCAGTGGACTTTGAATCATGTTGTATTTCAGTGGCTAATTCTGCTTTTAACAAGGTAGATACTCCGCTTTCAAGTGATCCGTTCGTGTTGAGCTTGGTATTTCACACCGACAAGCGAACAGTAATGGATGCAACTGCTCAGATATTAAAAGACACATGCCAAAGATACATGCTTGGGCCTGAATTTGCATATAATCGGAAGAATCTTGCACAGGAACCAATCTGTAACGTTGCTGGAAAGCTAATCATTGTATCGGGTGGGAACATCAAGGGTACTTTGATTGAAGAGCTAGTAAACTTGTCATGGTCAACGTCTAATCTGCGTAGATTGACGTATATGCAAGCATCTCAGCCATACGATCACGATGAACTGATTAATGCAAACCGTACAAACATTTGTATGGTTGTGCCCGACACAGTTCCAGATTTGAAGAACAACAATCCAACTATACTCTTTTCATATGGGTGTCAATGGAATATGATGCATTATGGTTCGTTGGATTCCATGATGGAACTGTACGTTGGCCAGTTTCAACAAGGTAGTGTAATATTAAAACCTATAGAGTTACGGTACAAGCCTGTAGAAGCAAAGACACCCGTGTTGCCCGATCCCGCTACTCATTCATTCCAGCCTATGGCTCACACTTCTCCAATATACGATTCTAATCCTGTCACGGGCGATAAGTCGATCGTCATATAATTTCCGCGTTATAAACAAAATGGCAAATAAGTGGTTAGCTCACATCAAGAAGACGATGAAGCAGATGAAGTCCAAGGGCACATACAAGACTGGTATGGGTCTGAAGCAGGTTATCATGGCTGCCAAGAAGACCTGGCATCACGCCAAGAAGTCGGTCGGCCTAAAGGGTGGTGCTGGTGGCGATGGAGAGTTAGTCGAAGACCCGCCTACTACGCCCCCTCCTACAACTGGAACTGAAGTGGCACCTGAATCAGGCGGACGTCGTCGCAAGACTCGTCGTCGTCGCCATACCCGTCGTCGTTAGAAAAAATGAGTATAACTAACATATAAAGACAAATGGGTGGCGGTTTACTTCAACTCGTTGCATATGGAGCTCAGGATGCATATATTTCAGGGAATCCACAGATTACCTTTTGGAAGGGTCTTTTCAAGCGCCACACAAACTTTGCAATGGAGCCATTTCGTATCAACTTTTCTGGCCAGATCCAGTGGGGAACTAAGCAGACAGCCCTTGTAGGACGTCATGCCGATCTCCTATACTCAACTTACGTCGAGGTTGTTCTTCCCAGAACGACACAAAATGGTGACGACTACTTTTGGAATAATGAAGCCTCATCTCTTGGTTACAATCTAATCAAGTATGTGGAGCTTGATATTGGTGGCCAGGTGGTTGATCGCATGTACTCTGAGTTCATGTATCTATGGGGCACTCTTACACAGGACTTAACGGGCTCACTAAAGTTAGCTAGTCTTCTGTCTGGTCCCTGCGAAGATGGTAGTGGGCCATCCCGACTAGTATATGCACCAGAGTGTGGAGCTGATGGTCGTCAGCAGAAGATGAATGTTCTTTACATTCCCCTTCCTTTCTTCTTTACTCGTAACCCAGGAGCCGCGCTTCCTCTTATTGCCCTTCAGTACCACGAGGTAAAGATTAATGTTCTTTGGAATGAAGCACAGTTCATTGCTGGAAACTTTACCAAGGATAGGAAAGAAGATACGAGTTCTGTGCCTAGTACGTACTATCCTCCCATCCAGGATCTTCCTCAGGCGATTCAGGCTGCATTATACATTGACTACATCTACCTGGATACGGAGGAGCGCCGTCGTATGGCGCAGGCCAGCCACGAGTACCTGATCGAGCAGACACAGTTCAATGAAGAAAAGGGTATCACTGGAGCGAATAACCGTATTGACCTGACCTTCAACCACCCGGTAAAGGAACTAATTTGGGTTGTGCAACCGTCTTATTATACTGACTGCCGCATAGCAGCAGAAGCTGGTCTTTCAAGACTACGACCCTTCTCATATGACAATGATCCTGTTTTTGAACAGTGGCTTCAGATCAATGGACAGGATCGCATGGATCGACGCTATGGCGATTACTTCAACAAGGTTCAGGCCTACCAGCACCACAGTGGTTTCTTTGGTGGTGCCTCCTTACTCTCTCTACTAACAGGAGGAGGAGCCGGGGGGGGCACATCCGGCACAGGTGCATATATGTACTCCTTTGCTCTCCGCCCTGAGGAGCACCAGCCATCTGGTACATGTAACTTCTCCAGAATCGACACGGCTACAATCGTAATGAACATGGCTTCATTAGGTGGTTCAGGTTCTAGTATTAACCCTGGTCTAGGAGACGCCCAGAACTGGAACGTGCGTGTGTATGCAATAAACTACAACGTGCTCCGCGTGATGTCTGGTATGGGTGGCCTGGCATACAGCAATTAAAAAGCGTTTAATAATAAATGCAACTTTTTGGATGGGGACTCGTTCTTCTTATTGCAAGTTTATACGTATTACCTCGCGTTCTTCCTTCGGTTGCAAAGCCGGCATATTGGATTAGCTGTGTAATGATTGGAGTTGGATTAGTTACTATGATTGGACAAGGCCTTATAGAAAAGGTATAGCTTACCAGCTCATGACGATATCATCCATACGACACTGACCGTCAGTCTTATCCTTCTTCTCTTCTTGTTCAACAAGTGCATTTGCATGTGCAAGTTCGGCAGTATACAAATCATGTTCCTCATGTCCTTCTGGCATCCGAGATTCATCTACTAGAATATCTACAAATCCAGTACCACAAGGGGGCTTCTGACCAAACATGATGTTTGCTGAGACACCTCTCATAGAATCAAACTCTCCCGATACAGCTGCATCAAATAGAATCTTAGATGTCATCTCAAAGGATGACTTGGCTAGAACACCATTTTCCAGCTTGTTCATACCAAACCTGTCAATTGCAATCAGATACCCGTGATAGGTCATTGCATCTACCAGGAGACACGGGTGACGGTAATTCACTGAATCAGCGCCAAACACATCCATCATTTCCTCATATAATGCCATACGTGCAGCTTCAATGCCAAACACGTTGAGAATCTCATGAATATCATTCGAAAACGTACGTGTAGGATCTACGTTCGGGAATACGAAGAGATCAAGCAGATTGGTTCCCTCTGAATCCAGAACCCATTGGTGGTTGGAGACATAACCTCCAACACGCTCATCGAATACAATCTCATCTTTCTTTTCGCGAGGGAATACACGCCCAATTCCATCAACGCCAGTCAATGTAGTGTCTAGTAGCTTGTCTTCAATAAATCTCAAAGACAGTGCATTCTTTGCAACATCATTGCCAAATGTGATACGCATTACCAGCTTATCGGACGTATTGGTATCGGGATGAACACACTCAAACACACGTAGAACTTTATTGCCTTCAATCTTTGTGCGAATCTTAGTCATATCCAAGATGTTGCGTGAGAGCATCTGATTAGGATCCAACTCAAGTCGGATAATCCAAGGAGACACACAAGTTTGTCCGTGACTGACGCTGAACTTTTCATAAGAGAGAAGAATCTCGCGGTCTTCCTGAACGATGGTGTCCGATGACAGTGGGTTGGGATCGTAATATATTCTAACTGACTTGGTGACGTCGCGTAGAGTTGTTTTTTGAATCTCTTTCATGCTTGATATGGCTCCTTGGTGATCGGCCATGTTGGGCTTGAGATAAATGATGTTCGAAGGATTCTTGGGATTCTGTGACACACTGAGGAGCTCTTGAATACGAGGAACACCTTGCGTGGCATTTGCCTTGGCGGTACCAGCCTGGTGAAAAGTGTTCAGCGTGAGCTGAGTTGTAGGTTCACCAATAGACTGAGCAGCCAAGGGTCCAACCATCTCTCCAGGATGAACAAGTGCCTTCTTGTATTTGTACTTGATATCACGGATCAGCTCGTCGAATAAGGCAACCGTGAACCGGTTGACGATGATTGACTTTTTAGGAGCCAAGTTGTAGCGAAGCAGACAGTGAAACAGATAGTTATCTGCCATATAGGGAGTCTTACAGAGCTTGTCAAGTTCATCAACCACATACTGAGGCGTCAGGTCAGTCTTGACGAGGTAATGGTTGGAGTACTTGTCAACTAGACGCTGAATGTGAACGGGTGCACGAACTTCTGTTTTCTTCACAAATCGGAGAACACGCTTTACAAGCATAGAACGATCATTCAAGATTTGGTCAACCATATCATCTGGAGAATCGGCCGTATCAGGAGAAACAGCCTTAAAGTCTTCCTTTGTCGCGGCAAATTGAGAATACACTTGCTCCATGGTCATGAGACCAAGCTCACAATCTTGCTTTTCAATCCCAGTTGCATCAATACCATCTTCGCCATATAAGAACTGAACAATAGATCCATTGATGTCGCGTACAGTGCTATCCTGATCTACGTGAATATCCTCCATGAGCTTTACTAGGCGGCGCTGGATGTAGCCAGTGTCTGAAGTCTTCACTGCAGTATCAATTAGACCCTCGCGTCCTCCCATAGCGTGGAAGAAGAACTCTGCAGGACGGATGCCTGAGATGAATGAGTTCTCAACAAAACCACGAGATTCTAGACCATCGTCATACTTTGCAAAGTGAGGAAGAGTGCGGTTGTCCATAGTATACTTGATACGCTTACCATCAACATTCTGCTGACCTAGTGTAGCAATCATTTGCATCAAGTTCGGGTCAGCCGCTCCTTTAGAACCTGCACCCTTATCTGACATGATAATCATTCGATTTGTACGAGGGAGATTGTCTACGATAGCGGTATTTACTTTGCTATTCATTTCGGCAATTGCAGATCGGATATTGTTTTCAAGTTCTTCTCCGTCTGCTCTGCCAGACAAGTTCAAGAACCGACCAGCGTGGACAGAAGAAAGAACATCGGAAATCTTCTGCTTTCCATCTGCAATTGCTTTTTCAATAGATTCATAAGTTTCAATAGATGCAATGAGGTCAGAAGGACCTGTAGAGAAACCTGAAAGTAAATTGTATTTGGTTACAATGTTTTGGAGCGAGTTGATAAAAGTGCCACAACGCTCTGGGCCAAACTCGTTATAGATTGCATGAACCACTCCTTTAGAAGGCTTTTTGAGGGCACCATCATTCAAAACTCCCTTCACAAGCTTACCATTCTCAATCTGAACATTGCCATTGAAGTTCATGAGCGGAAAGGCATGTGATACGACGTCTGTTCCAGCCATTGGAAGATCCATACGCTTGAACTCAGATATAGCACGCGGGCTACGAGCCAAGATATTCATTGCTATATGTTCTGGGATGACGACATCTGGTTGTGAGATGCAATATGCACCGGTGAGTGTATCCTGGAAAACAGAGATAATAGGCTGGCAGGTACGGGGCGATATAATCTGGCGAAGCAGAGTGGCAATCACGCGTAGTTCTGTTGCTGCTGCAATGCTTTGAGGAACGTGCATGTTCATCTCATCACCGTCAAAATCTGCATTGTAAGGCTTAGTTGCAGATACATTGAGGCGGAAGGTAGAGTAAGGAAGAACTCGAACACGATGACACATCATAGATGCCTTGTGAAGGGATGGTTGGCGATTGAATAGAACAACATCTCCATCCACAAGGTGACGATGAACAATATCACCTTCCTGAATGTCTAGGTCGCGATTCACAAATCCAAGACGGAATGCCTTACCTTCATCTTTCTTGAAGACGTTCTTGGCACCCGGGTATTTGTCTGGACCATTCTTGATGGCAGCCATAAGCCGATCGCGGTTATATGATGTGACAATCTCGGGAAATGACAAGTTCATTGCAATTTCCTCCGGCACACCAAGTTCATCTACATCAATGTTGGGGTCTGGAGTGATAACAGAACGTGCCGAGAAATCAACACGCTTACCCATCAGATTACCACGCACGCGTCCAGTCTTGGCACCCAGACGAGACTTCAGGGTCTTGCGAGGGCGGCCAGAGCGATCAGCAGTTGGTGGAAGACCCTTGATATCATTGTCTACATACGTTGCTACATCAAACTGTAGAAGTTCTGTGAGCTTATCAATCATGTCTACATTCTCGCCCTTATCGATTTTCTCTCGTAGTTTGTTGTTCTGGCGAACAATATCAATGAGCTTATGTGTCAGGTCATCTTCCATCCTCTGATTATCATCCATCACTACTGATGGGCGAACGGTCAATGGAGGAACTGCCAGAACTGTACAGATCATCCAATCGGGACGGCTGAACTTGGGGTTAAATCCAATCATAGTTACGTGATCATCGGTAATACGCTGAAAGCAACGAAGTACAAGTTCTGGTTGGAGGGGGATTGGCTCTGCATCCTCGTCATAGGTGTGTGCTTGAAGAGATGCTACTGAGTTTTCAATCTTAGATATTTTGGCGATTGTACGTGCACCACAATGAGCACATGCACGCGATTCCTTGAGCGAATGAGTCTTGAAATGCTTAGTGTCCTCGCGTACAATGTCAAAACGCTCAACTCCCTTTGCAAGTTTGCCGATACGCTCGAGCTCCTCGTCTGGTAGATAAGGATTTGAGCACGAAAGACAAACAACTACCAAGAGTTTCTGAACAATATCGATGAACTGGTATAGATACACTGGACGTGCAAGGCGGATATGGCCAAAGTGTCCAGGGCAAAGCAAATTTGTCTGCTTACATGTTGGACAAATCTTACCATGATCCGTTACGCCAAATCGTGAATCAAATACGCCTCCCGGAACAGGTAGTGTGCTCTGGTATGTTTTATCAGTTTTTACTTCAACAACACTGCGTGACGTGATGTCATCAGGGTTGGCGATACCGAATTGAACTCCAATAATAGTGTCACCCATTCTTTATAATATTGCGATAGTCTTTAGATTGATTCGTTTTTCTTATACATTAGTTAGAATGTGTACGGGAACAAATAGGATAGGAAGGATTCTGAAATGGAAGAGAACTACAGAGAAGAGCACACCAAAAGCTACAGTCTGTGCCCATTCTTGCCAAGTCATTGTCATTGCACTAGTAGTCGGGGATATACCAACTAGACTTCGGAGGTAGTTCAGCAGATATGCAAGAGCAACTGAGTATAGAACAAAATACAGGACAAGCAAAGGAAGGGCTATATACATGTAGTATAAGAACCTCCATAGATATCCAAGATCAGTTGAGGCATTTTTAGATGCAAGCATTTCAACTAGAAAACCTCCTTTAGCCATTTATATTTACTTGTAGATTTTTCTTAGTTTAAGGGTCAGCTCAAAAAATTTATCGTCTTTAAGAAGTTCTTTGACTTGTTCCTCTGGGAATGGAATATCTTCTACAAACTTCTCATACTCGGGACCAAGGTGTTGTTCAAACTTTCTCATGTCTTTAATCTTACACGTACAAATAACATGAAATATTGCTTTGGCCATGTCTTGAAATTGTTTGGGATTCTCTTGCTCTGCTTCCATTGTCCGGACTAAAACATTCCACTCTTCCATTTATAAATGAAACTGAAAACAGTACGCCGTTCCCACCGCCCAGAAAAGAAGTGGGATGCCATATTTGAGAAGGATAATGGTAAAGAAAAGGTTGTTTCTTTTGGTGCAGCTGGAATGTCAGATTACACAAAGCATAAAGATAAAACTAGAAAAGCACGTTATCTCAAGCGCCATTCGGGCATGGGAGAACATTGGCGAAAACCTGATACACCAGGTGCTTTGGCTAGATGGGTATTATGGAACAAGCCGAGTTTCAGGGCAAGTGTACACGATTTTAAGAAACGGTTCAACTTGTAAAACGGAAATTAATAATACTAAGTTGGGGACATAAGCAGAATGGGTTGTTTTCAGAGCAAAGTAATTTCAGAGTTTAAAGTGCCAAGGAAAATAAGACGAGTGGGGCCTAGATTTACAATTTACGACAAAACGGGCGAATCTATCACTCATTGTCACGAAGGTGGTTTTACTTATTCGTCAAATGGAAACCCACGCCCAGATGAATAGGAGTTGTTCGACTCCATTTTTAAACTATAAAAACGGATACAAAAAAGACAAAGAAATACATTAACACGTTTATAATGGCAGACCACATCAGCAGTCATAATCGCTTCATGGAAATACTTGACGAGATTATGCCGATAGCAGACGGCATGCCAGATTATAAAGAACCATTCGCGTTGCCTGCAGAGCATGAGCTCAACACGGCATTCGTCATGGAGGACCTACCTCACTCGGAAAATGGTCAGGGATACGCGTGGGCAGTGTCCCAAGAGTCATGGGAGCTTAAGCCATACGAACCATCTGAACCTACTGCCGCCCTTAAACGGGAGACAGAGGAAGAGCTCAGGGCTGCAGAAGCCGAGCTTAAAGCCTTCGTGGAAAAGTGTCAAGAAGGCGCCGTGCACAGGAGTGACAAAGAGAAGGCCACGAAAAAAGCCCGCTTAGAGAAGAATGTTAATAATCTAAAAGAAAAACTCAAAAACCAATAGACCTGCGGGTCATTTTTAAAACGGAACTTTTTTTTACAAAAACATAATATAGTAAAATGTCTCAAGTCCTCTTCTGTATTGCATGGAGCCTTCCTGCAGTCAATGGTTACGTACAACACGGATGCGGGCAATTCATATTTGACAACGAAAATGTTGCACAGAACTATGTAAATGTTTTGAACAGGGAACACCCTGAAATTAGACACTGGGTTGTGAGACAAAATTAAATACGCCTTCGGGCAATTTTTTCTCTATCAATTCTGCCCATGTTAGCGTATAATCAGAATCCTTGTATAACTTCATTATGTGATTGAATGAATGCACATAACATAATGCAGTTGAGCCAATAACGATTGGTAGAACCCAGTTCATTTTTAAATACAAATACTTAAAGTTCCATACTAAAACGTGGATGCCTGAACCGATATGTTTGCCACCAATTTTGCTTTCCAAATAAGAATTCTTCAAATGGGTTCTGATGTCGGTTGCCAAAGGAGCCAAACTGTAGTAATGCACCAACATGTTTACTTCCCAAAGTTTTGGATACTTCGTTTGCAGATGTCTTACATGCAGATATAGCGTTAAAATAGTATTTCTTATGCTCGTGAAGTTTTAGTTCGTTTACTCTGTTAGTTATCCATACTTTTGCTTCCTCCCTCAACTGTTTGGTTATTCGAATATATTCTGCTCTTGCTTCGTCTACCTCTTCTTTGGCAGCTTTAAATTGGCTAGACCGTTTTATTTCACCTAATAATTTTTTAGATGTAGCAGTTTCTGTTAATTTCTGGTCAGCTGTCTTATGGTTGTTACAGCAAGGACACTTTGATTCTGTCTTGGTTAAGAACAGAATAATACATTTCGTATGAAATGCATGACCACACTCCAGTTTGTGACATGTTTCGGTACCATCTCGCTCATCTTTGAACTCTTTCATATCCATATCATCAAAACACATTGGACACGACATTTGATTAAAAACATAAATTGACTTTAAATACTTAGAAGTCTAGAATGAGTCAAGCGATATGTTCTCTTCCTGTCCCGATTCTTGGTATATCCTGTTCCTACTTTCTTACATGTTTTTCCTTTGTATGTCTTTTTAGTACATCCTGATTTGTAATAAGCCAATTGCTGAGAAATAGACTGTATAGATTTTTGTGGTTTCATGTTTGAAAACATTGAATGGACTGAATCTAAGTATTCAGTTCTTGAATGAAAATCAGGGATACGAATATGTTTACGAAACTCTGGAAATGGGAACGAACCCTTTAGAAGCATCCAGAATGTTTCATGGTGTTTGACATTTTGTTCTGCTGGATCAAAGTTGTATGCAATGCAGTATAGGAAATCTCGTCCAGGTATTTCAGTTGGTTGACTATCCAAAATAGATGCATATCGTTTCTGGATTTGTTCAAACAGGGGAGCAGGCACTGGTAATATACATTTGGGGTCTTCTACATGTTGCTTGATAAGTTTATTGTTGACCTTGTTATGAAAGTCATACAGCCACTTTTGTAGATCCCCTGATGGGGGGTCTTGTTTCCTGAATCGTATTGCTGACTTTCTACAATACTTGCATGGCAATATAAAGGGCATAATATCAAGTGTACTCTTTGCATCTTGTGCACCCCCTTCAGCTATCAAATGTAATAATTGCCAACCAGAGGGTCCCCAAAATGAGACATCCATTATTCTTTTGTGTGAAAAGAGTTAAATGGCTGGTGTTGAGAATCAAGTACTTATCTTTGCTTTGGCGATTCATTTGGGTCTGATATTGAGCAGCTTCTTTAACGCGATAACTCGTGACTTAGTACTGCCCTTGCTGTCTCCTCTGGCATCCGTCGAAGATGGAGTTTCTAAATTAGTTGTACAGATTGGAACCATAAAGTTTAATATTGGAGATGCCATTGTCCAGACTTTGAACCTTCTTATCGCTTGTGCTGTTGTCTACGTGACAGTTCCATACGTCAAGGAATATGTTCCTATTGCAGGTCGTCGTTAAAAAAACTTTCTTTATTAATAAATGCAAACTGTGCATAGTCCTGATTTTTTTGAGATAGGCAAGTCGTATACGGTTGCTCTCCCCCATCCGAGAGGGGAGAAAGGCACAGTGGTTCAGGGTGTAATTAAAGAGAAGAGGGGACGACAATTACAATTAAAGACCGCCCATGGTTTCAAACAATTTGAGGTTGATTATAAAGACGATGAAAAGTTGGAAAATCTTCAAGCACAAGAAGAAACGGCTTTTGGATATGGAGGAGGAGTTCACGAAAAATTTGCTGGTAGACGTAGACGTAGAAAAACTCGTAAAACTAGACGTAGACACACTCGTCGTCGTTAAAAATCTTTCTGATAGAGTAAATGGCTCGTCACAAGAAAACTAGAAAGACTAGACGTCGTATGCATGGTGGTGAATGGTATAATCCTTTCAGCTGGGGCAAGCCTGCACAGGTAGCAACAACTGGTGTTTCTGAAACTGTGACTGATACCACCGATGCAGCTGCACCTTTGGTTCCTTCTGCTCCTGCTCAAGCTGCTGCACTAGGAACATCTCCCGGTGGAACAGTATCAACTGGTGGACCTATTCTTGGATCAACGGCTGCCATGGGCGGTCGTCGACGACGCACTCGCAGACGCAAATCTCGTCGCAGACATTAATCCGTTACCCACGCTAGTCCGTTAACCTAAAATTTGTCCACCCCCCAGCAGGATACTTACCATATTTCTCTGTGACTCGCTTGACTAGGTCAGACACAGATAACATATTCTCATTCTGGATCTTCCACTGCTTGAACACAGACTGAAGCTGAGCCTTGAGCACAGGTTGAACTTCATCACCGGCTTTGAATTCTACTGTCTTTTCTGACATAAACTTTGCAATGCCATCCGTATCATTGCGATACTCTGACGTATATTCTAGAACCTTTCCAGGAGTTGGCAGCTTGTGGAATCCGTTGCCCTCTTTCAGTGTTGTAACAAGAAAGTTCAGAAACGGTGTTGCCCAGGCTGTTGATGTAACAGAGTGCTGAATTGTTTCATCAATGGGGTAATGGTGAGGTTCGCAAGGTTTATCTACAAACTTGGAAGTATAGTTTACGACAACCAGACGACGCCAAGTGCCACCATCCGTTGTATTGATTTCGGGTTTCTCATTACATGCTAGATGAAACTTAGCCTGAACCTCAAACTCGCAACCAGACTTGAATAGATCACGAGCATACATCTTCTCGCAAGATGAAATTTCTTTCATCAAGCCAGTATTCAGGGCAATCTTTTCATCTGGCTCTTGCATAGTTACGAAACGACGGCCTTTGAGTCGGATAACCTCTGGAGCAGCGGCGCCAGACTTACCGCGCTTCTGAGTGAAGAGTGATATGGGAACAACTGCTGCATAATCACCTAGGGATTTAGATACCAAATTCATCAACATGGATTTACCGTTAGAACCAGACCCAGTCAGGATATGAAACTTCTGAGCCTTGTTGCCGCCTATCAAACATGTTGCTAAATGTTGCATGAAATATAGACGAACTTCTGGGTCAGGAAGAACCTGGTTGATGAATTTTTGGATTGAATCCCATTCAGGATAGTCATGATATTCTCGTTCAGGGTCATAATCAATTTCAGTGCTGAATGAAATATAATCCTCAGGAATACCATTTCGGAATACAAACTTGCTATCGGTCATATCCAGAACGCCATTGTTAAATGCAATTAGTTCTTTGTTTGAATCAATCTTCTTTGCAAATTGCTCGTCGTAAAACAGCTCACGGCATTCTTTCATGACATTGTTCTTGAACGATGTAGTTTTGAGTTTCATGTACATTTTCATGAATAAGACCCGTTTAGCCTCATCTTTACAGTAGTCGCAAACACCACAATCTCCCTTGCCTTCTGTGGTACACTCTTTACCTTCCAGATCGCGAGCAATTACGTTAGAACGCTTAAAGAACTCCTGGGCAATCTCTTTAGAAAGCTTTAGTTGTAGGTCAATACCAGAATCAGTCTCTGCCCATATATGACCCCTCCATCTATACCAGACATTCTTTCCAAAATCGGCACACTTATAAGAATCTCGAAATTTACCAAATACAAGGCATGCAACATCGTGCTCAGCTCCAGAGCAGGCATTTACAATCAGGCGTTCTACATTTCTGGATTCAATCTCAATGTATCCATCTGGGTTATCTGTGCGAGACCAGTATCTCAAAGATGCAATTTGAAGGCGATCACCATCATTTCTGAATGTCATGGAGTTCCACTTCTGGATACAGTCTGCTTCATTGAACTTCTCTTCGTACTGGGCACTAAAGTCTAGGAATACATCAAGTAGGTCGGGATGGATATTATGTAGACATACACCAACCTCTAGCCACTCAGTGTAACCAGTTGCACGCTCAAGCTTGAGATTCATCACATGGTCTTTAATATTGTCCTTCTCATGTTGCTCCAGATTACGAACAATCCGTCCGGCAGGAGAAGATGCCCGTGAACCCGGTTTTTCACTCCGACAAGCTGGACGTCCTCTTGCAGGAGTGACGGCGCGGCCACCAGAAATTCTGACTTCTGGAATACCAGAATATGTTGTCTTACCTTTCTCAGTCATTGGTGTCTCATCTTCTTCCTGACGGCGAATAGAGAGCTTACGAATCAATGTAGAAGTCACTGCAGGGATAGCTGTGTTTACTGAAATGGAACCATTCTCGTAGTTCACGATATACTTGGTCTCATATGGGCGAGAGTTATCATCACCCTTGCGTGAGCCATATAGCATCCAATTGACGGAACGCTTGACAACTGCCTCATCGTATACCTTGTCCCATGACTCCGTTAGGGGGAGATTAGGGAAGAAGCTTCCGACTGTCTTCAACAGATTACGGCGAACAGATTGCTCAACCATAGAAGTTGTACAGACATCAGGAACTACCATATGGATTCCGGATTTCATGCGGTTGCCCTTCACGTCGAGTGTAGGCTTCCGCTTTTCCATGACATAGATTTCAACCTTGGGCGGAAGCTGTAGGTATTCGGCAACAGCGTCCATGTATGCTTTGCAGAAGTTCACAACTTGCTCACGACTATGTTGGTGGGTTGTGATATCGGGTTTGTATATGAAATCAAAGTCCACACGAAGTGATCCAATTTGAGTATTCTTCTCTACTAGGTGAACATGGTCACCGTCCAGGATGGACTCCGTATATAGGTCATAAAAGCGAGGAAGGTCCTCATCTTTGATAAAGAATTTCCCGCCTTTTAGTCCAGTATGCGTGAATACGCTATCAGACTTGTTGGCTGCAAGAAATTCACGTAGACCCATACGCTCTGTCATCGTGTAATTGAGGTCGAGACAATTAGTTGGAGGGATGTCCGTTTTTAACGCAGCTTAAAAACGGAAATCGTGTAAGTCAAACTGAAAATCTTAAAAATGATAACGACACTTCTTAAGACGCTAAGGGATGACCCCTCGCTTCTTCGTCGTAATCATTCAAGCATGGTGAGGTTTCTTCATCGTCAGGGCGATTTGTCTTTAGCAGATGGCTTTGGCAACGCACCAACTGCTCAGGAAGCCAGTTTTGCTATAGAAGCAGAAAAGCTTGGGTTTAAGTTTATTAAAAACACGGAGACCCCGGAAGATGGTTTGTTTTATAAATATCAACTCAATGGGTCTCAAAGTAAGATTGACTTTGTTTTATTTGAAGGAGCAAAGTCTGTACGGTTTGACCTAAAAAGTGGAAAGGGCGAAACATTCTATTGGAACGACGGCTGGTTTGAGGAAGGAGTTGTATATGTAATCACTTACAAGTCAAAAAAGGCTGAGAAGATATACGTTGGCTTAGGCCACGAGTCATACGAAGAGTGCGATAACCTAGCATGGAACGCTATTCGTGAAACCATCAAGAATATGAATAAGGAGCTAAAAAACACTAAGTTTCTTAAGATCTACAACCGTCTTGCGAATCAGTATTCGTGTAAGCAATTTACTTCAGAGTTTTCAGAAGAGCGATTCAACTCGCTTCTTCGGACTCTAGAATAGACTTTGTCAGCAACTCAATAATTTTTGCTGGAACCGCATTGCCAATCTGCTTGGTTACTGAGTTCGTATTACCAATGAATGGGTGATCTCTTGGGAACCCTTGAATTTGCGCGAGTTCCTTAGAAACCAGGCAGCGAATATATTTTTTAGTAGGAGTTTGAAGGCATACATAAAGACGTGGTTGAAACGTATAAGCACATATAATAGTCTTACATGGTTTATTCAAATCTAGAACTTCTGAGTGGTGTGCCGAAATACGCTTTCCAAATGAAATGAGATTAGGATGCTTGAGAATCAAGTACGAATGAGGTGTTCCAGTTGGAGTTAATTCTGGAATTTGAAATACACACTCTGGCGGTGGATTTAAGTTTGTCTCAATGGCTCCGTCAAGCGTTGGTTCAATATATTTGCGAATTCCTTGCTTTGATATAGCAAAGTCTGGCATTTCAAATGGAATACCTAACTTATTTCCAATCATGAATAGACGCTTTCTCGATTGAGATACCCCTGCTGTTGATACGTCATATACTTTACATGACAAGGAATATCCGATGTTCGCAAACTCTGCTTTGATAACATCAATCACCTTTGTATTGCCATCGTCTGTTTTACGAGTTAGAAGTCCAGCAACATTTTCGCCCATAACCCAATCTGGTTGAACTATATTTACAACTCGAAGGAATTGATAAAACATCTTATTTCGTGGGTCGTTCTCGTCTTTTTTACCCGCATTTGAGAATCCCTGACAAGGAAATCCCGCAAAGACTATCTTGATATTTCCGCGATATGGTTCAAATTCAGAATCTGGGATTTTTGTGATGTTACCCTTGACCGATGACCCCAGCCACACTGATTCTGGAAATGCTGCTTGATGTGTTTTTATAGCATCAGCATTAAATTCAGAAAAGGCTACTACATTCAATCCAGCTTGTTCAAGCCCAAGTGAATCACCGCCAGCTCCTGAAAAGAGACTGATAGCAGACATTATTGGTATTCTTATATATTTGGAACACGTATCCGTTTTCAACTAAAACGAATCTTCACGAGATTAACATAAGGATATCAACAATGAAGTTCTGTCCGGCTTGCCGTAACATGCTATATGCAATTGATGAGTCTACAAACGATGAGGGAGTCAAGTTTGCAGTTCTATCCTGTCGTAAGTGCAATTATACGGAGGCATTGAGCCGCAACAATCCAGTAGTATACGAGCATATTCTGCGTGAAGACAAGTCAGATCGTCTTGCATTGAATCCATACTTGAAGTTTGACCCTACACTCCCCAGGTTTACGGAGATTGTATGTCCAACGAAAGACTGTCCTTCAAAGCATGGTAAGAAGCCAGATGTAGTTGGAGTCAAGGTGGATGCCAAAGACATGGTTTGGATGTATCAATGTGCCAATTGTGATACCACGTGGAAGCAAAATGCACGTGCAGTATAGGTAAAACGAATCTTTAAAAAACAGAAAACATGTTTTACAGAGAGATGGGTCTCTGCTATTCAACTCCAGTCGAAACTCGACCAGTTAGAGATCATGGCAACACAGAAAGAATAGTGGAAGAGGGGGGGCCAAGTTCCCAGGAACCGTGTAAATACTGCCGTGGATTATGTTGGTGTAGTGAACCCCAAGGACACCCGTGACAAAGAAGCGGCATTTTTTCCCGAGAAAACTATGTCTTTCGACAAGAAAACTATGTCTTTCGACAAGAAAACTATGTCTTTCGAAGCACGGTAAAAAGGCTGATGTAGTTGGAGTCAAGATGGATGCCAAAGACATGGTTTGGATGTATCAATGTGCCAATTGTGATACCACGTGGAAGCAAAATGCACGTGCAGTATAATAAATGGCATTGTCATTGTGGGAAACCATTAAACATTATTTTATGGGAACTGATCTGGTTCCAAGGCCAAGTCAACCATCTATACAAGAACTATTTATCAATTTGTTCTGGTCTTTAGTCATATGGGTTGGGTTTCCATATTATTTATACTATTTATCACGGGATGTGGATAATGACCGACTCCTAAAAGCGATGGGAGCTATTGTGTCTCTAGGTTTGATCTATTATGTAATCATATATTTATTGTGGATGTATTCTGGTACTAGTATAGTATTTTTAAGATATACTTTGGGTTCACTAATTGGGTTTTCTGGACTATTATTTGTTGGACTTCTGATGTTTCTTGCTAAAAGAGGTCGTCATTACAATGAAGGTGGTAGAAGACGAGCATAAGCAGCAAGACTTCCATTATACTTCTTCGCAAACTGGTAAGACTACTGCTATAGTATTTGCAGTGTTTTTTGGGTTTATGGAAAGTGGAAATCTGGAATTTTATTTGATGATTAAAAATGGAAACTTACATGTTCACTTGATAATAATACAAAGATGGAGCAGCTTCGTGAATCATCAAAGCTTCTGCATCCTGAAGTTCTATCTGTGACTCGTCAGTCAGTTGAAGAGTCACAGAAAGGTAAGCGTGTTACGTTACCATACTATTCTAAATATGAATATACTGCTTTGCTAGGAACGCGTGCACAGCAACTAGCAGAGGGAGCTAAGCCCCTGGTAAGTTTGGAAGGATTAATTGCATCAGCACCTGACTTTCCAGTAAATCTGGCAAAGAAGGAAATTTTGGAGCAGAAGTTGCCATTTATTATTCATCGCCGTCTCCCAAACGGTATTTCGGAATATTGGTCGACAATGGAACTTTCTGTGATCTGGTAAAAAAACGTTTATAATAATAAATGGCATTCCTTGAAACTCTTGTTTCGTTTTCGGTGAGTTATCATTTGATAATTCTTGTGGCATTATATGGACTTTTGGTGGCTCGCGTAATAACTCTTGGGTTTTTCACGGTTCTTCTTATCTTGTTAGGAATATTCACAACTCTAGATTTAATTTTAAGCGGAACCTGGGTATGGGGTTCAGAGAGGACCAACAGTGTATTGATGAATTTAGTTCTCGATGTTCTAATTCTCATGTATATTACCGAGTAAGTAGAACGGATGTAATTTTGAAGACAACCGAAAAATTATCAGATTCTTAAGATAAAATGGGAACAGGTATTCTTGCATATTGGGGTCTTTTATTTCTTCTTTCCTTCCTCTTTTTTCTAGCTGTGGAATTCAGCGGTGTCACCAGTAAATTAACTGCACTAATGCGAACAGTGTTAAATGCATTAGTTGTTCTTGCAGTGACATATGCTATGGTCTTACTTCAGCAATTATAAGTTTACTCTCCGTTCATTTCGCTCTGAACATCGGCGGATGGAGGAAAGACTAGCATTTCTGGAAAGCTGGGTTGAACAAGAAGATGAGGAAGGTCATGAACAACAGTACCATTAGCAAATTGAAGATCGATACTGGTTGTGGGATCAAAACGAGCTTGATCACGACCAACTTCTAGATGAAGCCGGCGGTCGTCAGACCTAGGCCATGTAGTCCACATCATTTTTAGCAGATAGACTGAAAGCAGTCCTGCTACAAGTGCAGAAGCATGATATTTACAGCAATATAACATAACTATCCCGCCAAGAAGCAGAGCGGTTGATAGAGGGCGACCGAGTAATAGGAGAACTTCAAGTCCTTGAGGGAAGATGTTACCCATTGTAAGGACGACTGCAAAAACAGCTATGAGGACGATAGATCCTACTAAATCCTTCTTCATTATACCTTTCCGTAGAAAATGGATATAGACAATGCTATAGAACAAAAGATAGAAATGATTATTCCCATTCGTTGCGTTTCATGTAACAATGTTTTGGCGGGTAAGTGGCTTACTTACCTGAAGAAGGTAGAAGAGCTGAAGAAGAAAGATGGTCGCCCAGCTGGGGATGAGATGCAGTATCTGACACAGACGACTACGAAGACCGCTGAAGGGCGTGCACTGGATGAGCTGGGTCTAGTACGCACTTGCTGTCGCCGCCATATGCTCACTCACGTTGACCTGATTTAAAATCCTGGGAAAACACAAATGTCTTACACAGATTATTTAAGACGAAAAATAATTAACAGTCCAGTTCTTATTGATTCGAGGATGAGAATGCCCGATGCATCTTCCTTTACGTGGCGTACTAAGTTGGAAGCCACACAGATAAACCGCCGCACTGACCACGTGATTAACAATTCCCAGGATACTCCGGCTCCAAGACTTTTTAGTCCTCAAGTTTTGGGATATCCTGGTTCTGGATTTGGCGGAAGGGTTCAAGATGCATCGAGCTTTACATTGTCGCAGTCTGCCCGGTCATTACGCAATGATGTATTTTCTGGTCCTTCTGGTGAGAGACATAGGACTTCAACTAATGCAAGAGAAGGGTATTTGACTCGTCCTCCTGCTTCTCAAGTTGTTTCAGAGCTTGGTAATGCCGATGTTAGTGTTGCCGGGTTAAACATGGGTTACACTCGGCAACGTAGTGGAAGTGTTGTTAATGACAATGTAGGAGTCTGTACTGCACAGTTTCGTCCCCAGACAAAGTCATATTTTGTTGACACGATTCCAGATTTGAAGACACGTAAAATTGGAATGCAGTCAAGGAACCCAGGTGACGGTCTAGGAAGGCAGATTGTACAGAACGAGATTGACTGTGTAACTACTAATACGAGTGGTGTCGCGAAAAGTTTTGGAGTTGATGCAAATGGGGTTGGTCTACAAGACCCGAAGGCAGATATTCCGTTTAACTCATACTCTGCCACTCCCAAGAACTCTATTGGTTCGGGGCCAAACATAGTTAATAGAATGTTTATTACGAGTCCAACTGGTATTCAGACCGGAGGAGGCAATACTCCTGGTTCTCGTGCTCCAATTGTAGGGGGTGTTTCAATGGTGAGAAAGGGTTCGATTACTCACCGTGGTTGGGCATCACCTAGTAGAAATCCTTACCCTCATCCTCGTGTACCTCCTAGGGGAGCTCCAGCTCAGAAAAAGATTAATGATCCAAATCACTACAAGATTTAGACCCGTGCTCATTTTAAATTAGCGTTTTTGATATTAAGAATTATCATCTTTAGAACCATGCTCAATTTAAACATATAATGCGATGATTATATAATATGAACTATTATACTGTTCCTCAAACAGACCAAACTGCTACATCATTCCTTTTTACTATTCATGAACGTTTCTATCCTGATGGGCATATTGTTCCTACACAATTGTTGCTCTCTAAAAATCTAAATGAACTAGATAACATTCCATTCCATAATTTAAGAATAATGGCTAAAAAATTAAATATTCAAGGTAGAAGTCATATGAATAAGAATACATTATCGAATCAAATACAACAAATGATTGTATTTGAATAATGATAATTTATAATGTGCATAGGTCTAAGAAAAACGGATTACCACGTTTCCAGAATTTTTTTGACAATACAAAATGATTGTGACTCACAAGCCAACTAATGTGGTCGAGAAATTTGCAATTGCATACTCTCGAGCATCATCACAGGGATGGGATGGTCACTGTACGGTGACGTTCTCCAGACATGGGTCAACTGTTCAGTGCATCACACATGAAGACTACGGCAAGATACTTATCAGCAGCCTCTTTGTGGCGTTTATAACTCTAGTCATGATTTCATTAATTCGCAGCATCTGTTGCTGCCACAAGTAATACGCCTTTGGGCAATTTTTTCTGTAAAAATGGAATTGTTGAGTTACACTCAGCCTAAAAGTATTTAATGTCTAATGTTGATTTACGTTTCGTGGCTCAAGTCTCATGCAACACAGCTGTGGTTGTGGGCACGCTAGCCCTCTTGACGGGTTCGACCGTGTTGTACTCGGTTTCCTTTACAGGAATGATTGTCTGTTTTGTTGTCGTGGGTATTTATTCTTTCCGAAAAGAAGGAGCTTAATTGTTATACAGGGATCTATACTAAATGATCCATCTTTATTTATATTTACAACCATTTGAGTATTTTCGTTCAATGTGCAATATAGACATGTCCAAAATCCCGGCAGATAAATTAGCCGACGAATGTGACAATATTTTTCAACATCATAAAACGTCAAAACTATTTTTTGGTTATTTAGACCCCGGGTGGATGCTAGATCCTCGTCATGAGGCCAGAATACGTAATACTATTCGTAAGTTTGAAGTATATATGGTAACTTTTCATTTAGAAAGCCTACCTCATGCTTGGAAAAACGAAATCGATACAGTGTATGTTCAGAATCCTAAAGATGGAGGAGCCAAAACTGTCGACAATGGTTGTGTTGTACAAGCTGAACTTGAAACTGAAAACAGATGAGCTTTTGGAACAACTTCCGATTAACGAATGCATCATTAAAGTTGAAAAGCGAGGGGTTCTACGCAGAGGTGAAAGTTCGCGCGATAATATTCGGCGACGTTCTAAGAAAAATGAAAAGACAAGTACCACTGGATTTGGTCACAACTCCATCACAATAGTGATGATGAATGATGGAGGAGGAACAGTCCCAATGAAAGAGATTACTATCAAAATTTTCCAGAATGGTGTATTTCACCTGACTGGAATTCTACACGATAATTACGATAAGTCGTGTATCAATATCTTGCTTACGACAATTTGGGAAAGCTGCCACGATTGTATTGCAGATGCTCCTGAGATGTGGGAGATTGTGAATCGTCGTGTAGTGTTGATGAATTATACAACAGAACTGAATCCAAAGACTACAGTTGCTCGAGAAGCATTGTATAATTTAATTCGAGGTAAAGAAGGGATTGTGACATCGTATAATCCAGATGTGTATCCTGGTGTAAAGATTCAATTCATGCCTTCTAAGTGGACGGCAAAGGTTTTCCGAACTGGTAAGATTATCTTGACGGGCATTACAACACATCCTGATTGTTTACAATTTGTTGAAGAACTGACACTTCTATTAGCAAATTCACTGCCTAAAGTAAAGGAATGATAGGATTTCTAGTATGTGGGCCATCGGGAGTTGGAAAAACATCACACTTTAATACTATGCTTCAGAATGCAGGAATTAAAGAGGATATATTTTTAGTTGACCCTGACAAGCGGAAAGAAGACTCTCATGAAGAGAGGTCGCGATTAGCATATCAAACTGTAAAGAATATGATTGCTGAAAGTAAAAACTTTGGTTATACCGCCACATGCGGAGGTATTAAAGCAATAAATGAGTTGATAATGCTGATGCAACAAAATAAGTATCGTATCATTGTTGCCATAGTATATACGTCATTGCCGACTGCATTAGAACGAATCCGGAAACGTACCCATCAACCAGTTCCAGATATAGTTGTGGATGACCTCCATGCATTTTTCAAGACAAAGGCGGAAAGGTTTATGAAAATGAACGTTGAAATCTACCTGTACAATAACGAGACAGATTTCAACCTGTTGCTGAGCAAGAAGAATAAGAAGATTGTATGTCGCGATAAGGATTCCGACTTTTACTTTGATGTGTCACGATACTGTAGTTGAACTTTGCTTTGGTAATGTTAGGAAGTAATCGGTCAGAATTTTTACGTATATTAACATTCCTACAACCAGGGCTGTTAATATTACGAGCCACCAGAACAGACCATTGCCATATGTAAAGTATTTGTATGAATAGTCGCCCGTACTATCTTTTGACGATGCCGCGGCTAGTCCTCCTAGAACGACGAAGATGCTTCCGAAGGTTCCTGCCACGAGTCCTAGAGTTACGGCGTCTGCCATGTTTCTTTGTTTTACGCCTATGTTTTCGTCCAGCCATCATAGCGGGTTCTTGTTCTGGGATTAGCATCATGCGTCTGCGGTGACTTTTTATTGTACGTCCATGCCGACGTCTACCACCGATCTTGTATGGTTGTGCACCAACCAGGCCATCATATACTGCCCCTGCTTTGAGTTGGTTGGATATTCCGATAAGATTTGCATGATTTCCGGCAAAAGATACTCCGGGGATTGTTCCTCCTTCAACTGTTGGAGGAACATTTACAACAGTTCCACCACCCTTCATAGTAACGCCAGCCGCCTTTGCATGGCTAGCCTGTTGTGCAATCGAAGCAGCTGTTTTAGCTGCCGCTGCATTTAATAGACCGCCGGCAACATTTGACGTGACCCCTTTGAATTCTGGCGGAGGAGCAGTTGCAACAATTTGTCCGCTGCCATGAATCGTCATTGGTGCTGCAGAAACAACCATCTTAATGTATCACTGAGAAATAAGACAAATGACAACGTTGAGTGCAATTCAGATTCAGGCGATGGTTCGTGATATGGACGAGTCTTTCCGCAAATATCGTAACCTTAAGGAGAGCAACCCTACATTGTGGGCCGAGAAGATGAAGAATGACAACAAGAGGCTATTTGACGAGTTTCCTACAGTTTTTAACATGCATATGAATGGCAAGTTAGACCAAACATTTTTTGAAATGCTTCAACTGAAACGTAAGATGGAAAAAGGGGAGATGACGGAGGACGAGGCATCAGTAATTGTTGGTCAGAAGTTGTTCAATAAGTATGTTGATCCGGTCATTAAGAATCAGCCTGCACCCCCTACACTTTCCTATGAAGAGTATTATAAACAGAATGTGGCGAAAGCCTCTGAGAACGTGCAACGGACCGATCCCAGTTAGTACAGTCTCTTCTTTTTCTAGTAATCTGTTGTATAGGTCAGGATTAGGTGTCGGAATGAGTCCTGCTGTTAAGAAATCTCCTCTCCTCATTTATCGTCCGGGTGTTGGATTTGAACATCCAGTTTGTTGTTTAAAAGCACCATATGTGCCTCCTTTGTTTTATGGAATTCTTGACGGTGGCACGCCTCGTGCATCTGGGTCGAGAATCATTGATGGAAATGGCCGTGCATTAATTGTTGATGGAGGAAAACCTTAGGTAATCAATAAAAGATGACGGAACTAGTAACATTAAAATTCAGAAGAGGAACAACAGCTGAGTGGACTGCAACCACTAGCAAGTTGACCTCTGGTGAACCTGGGTTTGATACAACAACCGGAATCTTGAAGATCGGCAATGGTTACTCTAAATGGGTTGACCTACCGGCATTTAAGTCTGGAAGTGATGTGCTGCAAATTGGAGGGTATCCGGCAAATTCACTATTAACCCATAACGGAAGTGGTGGTATTTCTGGTTCTTCACAGCTTACTTTTGATGGAAGTAAATTGAAACTGTCATCTTCTGCCTCAGATGTTAATGCAGTAAATATTGTAAAAAATTCAGTTGGAAGCGAAGAAGATACCAAAACTGGAAAATCGGCACTAACATTTTCATTAGAAAAAAAGAATACAGGCGTTTCTACAGTTGAAGTCGAAGGTGCATTCAAACTTACTGGGCCTAACGGATATGGCATCCTTAAGTTGGATACTTTTGGAAACCTTTTGTTTACTTCAATTCTAGAAAATGGTGTAGAAAGAACTGTAGATGAAGCACTCAACAGTAATTTAAATAGACGAATTTCAGTTGATTTATCACAATTTCAAAGAATTGTCGGAGTTTCTCCGAGTAAGTTCAGTCTCGACCCTTCCATATTTTTCCAGAAAAGGCTTCTAATTGGGGGAACAAACGAAGGTGAGTACAGCATAACTAATCCATACAGTTATTTAGTGATTAAATTCACTGATTCAAAAAGTCTGAAAAGGTTTTACAGATTCACTTACACACCCTCACAGAATACAGGATTGTATACATTTAAAGGATCTGAACCCAGCGATAATGACGTAGCCTGGTGTTTAGATAATGCAAGCGGAGTTGAAGGGGGTACCATACCTGGCAGTTTGGAACAAACTAATAATGTATCCAAGTTTTTCTTTGCAAGTCTTGTTTTAGCAGGTAGCCGTAAACTAAATGTCGAAGTAACCGAATTCGAGACAACCACTGTGACAAATACAAATTTTCAACAAAACAGGTATACAACTAGTGTAGCTTTTACTGAGTTCTCTAGGTATGAAAGGGAACTTGGCGAGGGAATAAAAGAATCTGGCTTTGGACATTATGTTCTTTTTTCTGTAGAAACTGATTACGATTATACAATTAAGGGGGGATTTATATATCTATATGAGATCACTGATATAGAAAATAGTGCATTTCCCATTAATAAACTTCTTTCATCGGGCCCTACCATTTCTTACTCGGGAGATTTATCAAAGTGTTGCCTTTTAGTTGTTGCTAGCCCTGGTGCAAGTACTAGCAATCTGACATTTGAGAGAAAAGTAATCGAAGATATTTTTACATATTCTGATAACAGCAAAACAGCAATCACTGGATTACGAAATCCTAATTATGCCGGGCCCGTTGTTATACCACCTGGTATTGTGAGTATTGGTGATAATGCATTTTATAATACCGGAATAACAAGCTTAGATTTAACTGGAGCTACGGGTTTGAAAAGTATTGGTGGTCGTGCATTTCAAGGATGTATCGCGTTATCAGGAACTGTTGTTATACCATCCAGTGTTGAGAGTATTGGTAATGATGCATTTTATAATTCCAGAATAACAGGCTTAGATTTAACTGGAGCTACGGGTTTGAAAAGTATTGGTGATAGTGCATTTCAAGAATGTACCGCGTTATCAGGAACTGTTGTTATACCATCCAGTGTTGTGAGTATTGATAATGATGCATTTAATAAATCCGGAATAACAGGCTTAGATTTAACTAGAGCTACGGGTTTGACAAGTATTGGTGGGGGTGCATTTTATGAATGTACCCAGTTAACAGGAACTGTAAGAATACCACCCAGTGTTGTGAGTATTGGTAATGATGCATTTTTAAATTCCGGAATAACAGGCTTAGATTTAACTGAAGCTACGGGGTTGACAAGTATTGGTAATAATGCATTTAATGGTTGTAGGCAGTTATCAGGAACTTTAACAATACCACCCAGTGTTGTGAGTGTTGGTAATAGTGCATTTCGTAATGCTACGTTGGATAAAATAATAGTCCCGCTATTTTTATGGGATACGAGAACTGTCGTTTCCGGATGGGCAGCAGGATTTCCACAACAAAAGATAGAACTTGAAGATATTTTTAAATATTCTGATAACAGCAAAACAGTAATCACTGGATTACGAAATCCTAATTATGCCGGGCCCGTTGTTATACCATCCAGTGTTGTGAGTATTGGTGGTGGTGCATTTGCTAGTTCCGGAATAACAAGCTTAGATTTAACTGGAGCTACGGGTTTGAAAAGTATTGGTGGTAATGCATTTAAAGAATGTACCGCGTTATCAGGAACTGTTGTTATACCATCCAGTGTTGAGAGTATTGCTGGACGTGCATTTATTAGTTCCGGGATAACAAGTTTAGGTTTAACTGGAGCTACGGGTTTGACAAGTATTGGTGAGAGTGCATTTTATGGTTGTAACCAGTTAACAGGACCTTTAACAATACTATCCAGTGTTGTGAGTGTTGGTAGTTATGCATTTGGTTATTCCGGAATAACAGGCTTAGTTTTAACTGAAGCTACTGGGTTGACAAGTATTGGTTCGGCTGCATTTTATGAATGTACCAAGTTATCAGGAACTGTTGTTATACCATCCAGTGTTGAGAGTGTTGGTGGGGGTGCATTTTATAATTCCGGAATAACAGGCTTAGATTTATCTGGAGCTACGGGTTTGAAAAGTATTGGTGGTAGTGCATTTCAAGGATGTATCGCGTTATCAGGAACTGTAAGAATACCATCCAGTGTTGAGAGTGTTGGTGATCGTGCATTTTTTGATGCTACGTTGGGTAAAATAATAGTCCCGCGATTTTTATGGCTTAAGAGATTGGACAATCTTGGATGGGCAGCAGGATTTACAGGGGAGATAGAACTTGAAAATATTTTTACATATTCTGATGGCACCAAAACAATAATCACTGGATTGCGAAATCCTAATTATGCCGGACCTGTTGTTATACCATCCAGTGTTGAGAGTATTGCTGAACGTGCATTTCGTAATTCCAGAATAACAGGCTTAGATTTAACTGAAGCTACGGGTTTGAAAAGTATTGGTGAGGCTGCATTTCAAGAATGTAGCCAGTTAACAGGACCTTTAATAATACCGTCCAGTGTTGAGAGTGTTGGTAATAGTGCATTTATTAGTTCCGGAATAACAAGCTTAGATTTAACTGAAGCTACGGGTTTGAAAAGTATTGGTGATTTGGCATTTTATGCATGTACCGAGTTAACAGGAACTGTAAGAATACCATCCAGTGTTGAGAGTATTGGTGATAGTGCTTTTTTTCGAAACAGAATAACAAGCTTAGTTTTAACTGGAGCTACGGGTTTGAAACGTATTGGTTGGGGTGCATTTTATGAATGTACCGCGTTATCAGGAACTGTAAGAATACCATCCAGTGTTGAGAGTGTTGGTAATTTGGCATTTGGTAATGCTACGTTGTATAAAATAATAGTCCCAGAATTTTTGTGGGATACGAGAGGGAAGGATCCCGGATGGGCAGTAGAATTTACAGGGATGATAGAACTCGATATTTTTACATATTCTCTCGATGGTAAAACAATCACTGGATTGATTGATCCTGATTATGACGGATCTGTTGTTATACCATCCAGTGTTGAGAGTATTGGTCAACGTGCATTTTATATTACCGGAATAACAGGCTTAGATTTATCTGAAGCTACGGGTTTGACAAGTATTGGTGAAAGTGCATTTGAAGAATGTACCGCGTTATCAGGAACTTTAACAATACTATCCAGTGTTCTGAGTATTGGTAATTTTGCTTTTTTTCTAAGCGGAATAACAAGCTTATATTTAACTGAAGCTACGGGTTTGAAAAGTATTGGTGATTATGCATTTTATGATTGTACCAAGTTATCAGGAACTTTAACAATACCATCCAGTGTTGAGAGTATTGGTAATGATGCATTTTATAATTCCAGAATAACAAGCTTAGTTTTAGATGAAGCTACGGGTTTGACAAGTATTGGTGATTATGCATTTCTTCAATGTACCGGATTAACAGGAACTGTAAGAATACCACCCAGTGTTACGGGTGTTGGTATTTATGCATTTGATGGTGCTGCGTTGGATAAAATAATAGTCCCACAATTTTTATGGCTTAAGAGATTGGACAATCTTGGATGGGCAGCAGGATTTACAGGGGAGATAGAACTTGAAAATATTTTTACATATTCTGATGGCACCAAAACAGTAATCACTGGATTGATTGATCCTAATTATGCCGGACCTGTTGTTATACCATCCAGTGTTGAGAGTATTGGTGATGGTGCATTTAATAATTCCGGAATAACAAGCTTAGTTTTAACTGGAGCTACGGGTTTGACAAGTATTGGTGATGGTGCATTTTATGGTTGTAACCAGTTAACAGGAACTGTAACAATACCGTCCAGTGTTACGGGTGTTGGTGTGGGTGCATTTGATGGTGCTACGTTGGATAAAATAATAGTCCCGCTATTTTTATGGCTTACAAGAGAGGAAGATGCTGGATGGGCAGCAGGATTTCCAACAGAAAAGATAGAACTTGAAAATATTTTTGAATATTCTGATGACACCAAAACAGTAATCACTGGATTGACTAACCCTGATTATGCCGGACCTGTTGTTATACCATCCAGTGTTGAGAGTATTGCTGAACGTGCATTTCGTAATTCCAGAATAACAGGCTTAGATTTAACTGAAGCTACGGGTTTGAAAAGTATTGGTGAGGCTG